>BNJV01001021.1_pt1 | contig 414386 bp, 721 predicted proteins | sample 8540591 | NCBI WGS metagenome assembly BNJV01 (sample SAMD00202457, study PRJDB9452) | human saliva metagenome | host: Homo sapiens
AGGTCGTAGTCGCCACTGTGCGGCACGTCCCAGGGCATGAACAGGTCCACCTGCTTGCCCGTGTTCTGCAGTCGTGTGGCCAGGATCACGGCGATGGCGTGGGAAGTGTCGCGGTCGGCGGTACCCACCCGGATGCGCCAGTGCTGAGGCCCCGCCTGCCGATGGGCGATATAGTTCATCGGGTTCATCAACCGAACGGTCTGGGCATCAGCCACGCCGGCATCCTTCACCGTGCTGTGCGCCGCCGAATACGCGGTGAAATGCCGGGCATCCACCGTGTCGGTGCCGAACTCCTGGTTCTCGCCATTGTCCAGCGCCAGACCGTCAAAGGCGGGCGGCGTCTTCTGGCGACCTGCGGCGCGTGCGAAGGCGGCAAAGTCCACAGCCTTCACCTTGCCGTCCTGGACGGCAAGCCAGCCACGGTCGGACAGGTCCTTGCCGGCATCCAGCTGCTTCTGGGCCGAGGCGGCCAGGTACGACGTCACATGCGTCTTGAAGCTGCCGTTGCCCTGGGCATCCAGAGAGGCTTGCGGCCATCCGGGCCGAGCAGGTGCAGGGCATTCACATACTCGGTGAACAGCGGCTTGAGCTGGCTTGAAACCTTCTTCTGCTCGGAAGTGAGCACTCCCTTTACAAGCTTGCGCTCGACATGGAAGTCGATCTGACGCATGTCGATCTTGGCGTAGTCATCGACGCCGTTGAATTCCCATTCGTAGGCGGCATCGGCCTGCTCCAGGATGGAAATCGGGCAGTAGGCCGAGACGGCAAAGATGTCGTCGGGCGCGTCGGCGGCCCCCAATGCCTTCAGGTAGGGCTCGTAGTCGGGCTGGTTGGCGCTGGCGCCCAGCAGGACCGACAGCGCGCCACCCGCACTGGTCCCGTTGGAGATGATCCGGTTGGCATCGCCCGGCATGGCGGCATCGTTGTGCTTCAGGTAGCGAACCGCCGCCTTCAGGTCAACGATGGCGGCCGGCTGCCTGCCGGTGGCCTGGGTACGCCCTCGCGCACCGGGCGAGACGACCACCAGACCCCCGTGCCAGCGCCGTCTGCATGGCGTCGGCCTGGTCAGGGTCGCGCGGACCCGAAAGCCTGCCTGCCCCATCACCCCGGGCTTGGCCGGCATGTAGCCCCCACCTGATTGGGCAGGGAAGATGGGGGCCGTCCTGGCCGTGTAGCCATTGATGGTGCCACCCTGGAAGTAGGCCTCCGGCACGTAGATGTTCAGGCTCTGGTACTCGGCATCGACCGGGTTGCGAACGTGAGACCGACGTTCTCGTAAGCCCGGTAGGCCACGGCCTTGCCATTGACGCGCGTGCTTCCGGACGTTGGCGTGAGGCGAGAAAGGTCGAGGGTATCCATGTCGGTCTGGCGGGTCTGTTGGGAGGCGTTCTGCGACGCCGCCATTCATCGAGGCCGAAGGGCCCGTGCTGGCCGGCGGCCAATGCGACCGTTCCAACCAGCAGACTGCCGACAAGCAGGGCCAGCCGGGTGCGTCGGAGGAAGGGCGGCCCTTGCTGCGGCGGTGCCGAATGCGTCCGGGAGGATGGGGCAACGCAGGTATTCATGGATTCTCCCTATCCAGGAGCAAGGGAAGGTGGATGTGCCAGAGCCAGCACATCCTGACGAATCGATTTAGCCCTTGCGATGAAAACGGCTGGCCGCCCAGAGCATCAGCAGCGCCACGAACGGTGCCAGTCCGAAAGCCAGATGCAGGCCGTCGAGCATGGCGGCCCGGGCAGCCTCGGTGAGCGCACCGCCAGCGCTCGCCGCTGCGTGCGCTGCCGCGTCGATAGTAGCGCCCTGCCCCGCTGCCCTGACCCCAGTTCCAGGGGTCGGGTGCAGGGGAATCCGTCGAAAGGGTCGTTTCGGCAGCTCCCTGCGGCGCTTTCGGAAAGCCGCTCCCCAGATGCGTGACGCCCACGAAGAAGGCTGCCCCAGCGCACCGGCGATGGGGTTGAGCGTTGCCATGATGGCGGCGCCGTGGGGATTCAGGTTGCGCGGCAAGGCGTTGAGACCATAGGGTCTCGGACACCATGGCCGCCGCCCCAGCCGCCGAGAAGAGTCCAAACAGCGTAGCCAGCCACCACGCCTTGGATGTTGCATCGAAGCTGAGCCACATGCCCAACAGGCTGATGAGGATGACCACCGTGCCCGGTAGGACCACGAATCGGCCACCCTGCCGATCCAGCAGCGTCCCGAACACCGGCATCAGCAATGCCTGGGCGATACTGCCCGGCAGCAGGACGAGTCCAGTGACGGTAGCGGACAGCATGAGCACCTGCTGGGCATACATGGGCGTGAGCAGCTCCATGCCCAGGAACAGGAAGATGTTGCTGGCCAGCACGATAACGGCGTAGCCGAACTGTGCGTGGCCCGAAAGCCCGCAGGTTCAGCAGCGGCGTCTTCAGACGGAACTGACGGACCACAAAAGCACCGATCATCAGCAACGATACCGGCAGCAACACGGCCAGCTGCAGGGCGGATGCCTCGGAGAAGGTGCTGCCCCCGTAGACCAGCCCACCGAAGCCCAGCACCGACAGCACGACCGACAGCAGATCGATACGTGGTCGCGTGATCTCGACCAGCGTGACTTTCAGGGTAACGGTGCACCAGCAGCATAGCCACCAGCATCAGCGGCACGGTCAGCAGGAACAGCCAACGCCAGCCGAAGTGGTCGATGATGAAGCCCGAGATCGAGGGCCCCAGCGCAGGCGCAGCGCTGAACACCATCGCTACCAGCCCCATGACCTTGCCTCTGCGTTCTGGGCGGGTAGATGGCCAGCGTGGCGTTCATGAGCAACGGCATGGTGAGCGCAGCGGACACGGCCTGCACCAGCCGCCCCGTCAGCAGCAGCCCGGAACGATGGGCGCCGATCGCGCAGATCAGCGATCCCGCCAGGAAGGTAGCCCAGCGTGACCAGCGTGAGCCGCCGGGTATCGAGCCACTGCACCAGGCTGGCCGTGAGCGGTGCGAGCGCCCCATCACCAGCAGAAAGCCCGTGGCCATCCATTGCACGGTGGTCTTGTCTACCGAGAACTCCCCATCAGCGTGGGCAGCGCGCACGTGAGCAGGGTCTCGTTCGGGAAGCCCGATGAAGGCGCCGACGAACAGCGTGCCGATGACCAGCGTGCTTGGAAAGGCCGGGTCGTCGTCAAAGTACTCGTACTGGCGGGATGAGGGCATGGATCACTCGAGGTCGTTGCTGAGAAAGACCGGCTTCTCGGTCTGGTCCAGCGGAAGCAGCAGGTTGAGCACCACGGCCGTGATGCCACCGGCCGAGATGGAGTTCTGGAAAAGCACGGGAAGCTGCTGGAAGACTTCCGGTTCGGAAGGCAACGCCCCAGCCCCAGGCCCGACCGAGGTGGCCGCGATGATGGTCTCACGCCGACGGATGCCGTTGGTCATGAGGATGCGCACACCAGCAATGGTGATGAGGCCGAACATCAGCACCATCGCCCCGCCCAGCACGGGGGCCGGGATGGTGGTGAAGATCCGCCCCACCACCGGGAACAGCCCCAGCAGCACCAGGATGACGGCGATGTACTTGGCCACATGGCGCGACGCCACGCCCGTCATCTGGATGACGCCGTTGTTCTGTGCGAACGTGGTGAGCGGCAGCGACCCCAGAGCGGTGGCAATGACGGAGACGAGGCCATCGGCCAGGACACCGCCGCGCAGCCGTCGCGTGTACTCGTCACCTTCGATGGGCTGCCCCGACACCATGGCGGTGGCGGTGAGATCCCCCACCGCCTCGAAGACGCTGAGCAGGTAGATGGCGCCCGCCACCACGAAGGCATGGCTATCGAACGCAAAACCATACTTGAAGGGCACCGGGATCGTGACCAGCGGCAGGCCGTCCAGCGACGAGAAATCAACCTTGCCCCAGAAGAGCGCAATGAGGTAGCCGATGACCAGGCCCACCGCAATGCCGCTCATGCGCAGCAGCGGACTCTTCATGCAGTTGAAGAAGAGCACGATGAGCAGCACCGTGCCCGCGAGGCCCAGGTTCTCGAAGGAGCCAAAGCTGCCGTCTGCCTTGGCGCCGAAAGCCGCCACCAAAATCGGTGATGCCGACATGGACGAGGCTGAGTCCGATGAGCATGACGACCACCCCACTGACGGTGGGCGTGATGACCTTCTTCAGGTAAGGCAGCAGCCAGGCAGAGAAGCACACCAGGAATGCGCCGACGAAGGAGACCCCAGAAGCGCCGAGATCATGGCGTGCGCGTCCAGCCCCCCGGCTTTCATGGACGTGCCCAGCGCGATCATCACCGTGACGAACGAGAAGTTGACCGACTGGATGGAAAGCATGCCCGACCCCAGCGGCCCGAAGCGGTTGACCTGCAGCCAGGTGCCAACGCCCGAGGCCACCATGGCCATGGACACCAGGTAGGCCGTCATGTCCACGGGCAGTTCCAGTGCACGGCCCACGATCAGCGCCGGGGTGATCATCGGCACGAAGATGGCCAGCAGGTGGGTGATGGCGCTCAGCAGCGCATTTGCCGAACGGGGGCGATCTTCCAGTCCATAGACGAGATCGGCTTGATCAATGGGCTTGGATGGGTGGCTCATGATGAATTCTGAATTCTGTATTCAGCAAAGAACGGTTGGAGTCACGCAGCCACGCTCAGTGCTGCGATGAACAGGCGTCCAAGGCGGGCACAAGCGCGAGCGCGCGGCGTGCAGCGTGAGGCGTGCGTTATGGAGTGCAGGGCACGATGGAGACTTTGCGCCCAACGGCACGGATCGACGGCGCAAGCCCATGCGGGAGATGCGATAGACAGAAAAGCTCGCCGGGCTTCCTCGAAGGAAGACGGCGGGCTTTGGGCAAGACAGGCAGCACCAAGAGCCAGGCGCTGCACGCATCATCACTGCAGCTTGATTTCACGTCGACGCCAGCGGGCAGGTCGAGCTTTCATCAGCGCATCGACGGTCTTGTCGGTCGGGATCCACGATGTCCATCAGACGCAGGTGCGTACGGATTTCCAGCTGGTCACGCGACGTCTTGTTGACGTGCGGCGAACGCAGCACATCGAAACGCTCGATGCGGGTTGGCAACGGCACCGGGCCGTGAACGACTGCGCCGGTGCGCTTGGCCGTATCAACGATCTCAGCGGCGGACTGGTCGATCAACTTGTAATCGAACGCTTTCAGACGGATACGGATTTTCTGGTTTGCCATGATGATTCCTTAAAGAGCGAGGAGCGCGCGGCAGACGCGCTCCCTATGTCTGCGATGGATGGACGTGAAAATCAGGCGATGATCTTGGCGACCACGCCGGCACCCACGGTACGACCACCTTCACGGATGGCGAAACCGCAGACCCTGTTCCATGGCGATCGGGGCGATCAGCTTGACCTTCATCTGAACGTTGTCACCCGGCATCACCATCTCGGTGCCTTCCGGCAGCGTCACCGAACCCGTCACGTCCGTCGTACGGAAGTAGAACTGCGGACGGTAGTTCGAGAAGAACGGCGTGTGACGGCCACCTTCGTCCTTGCTCAGGATGTACACCTCGGCTTCGAACTCGGTGTGCGGCTTGATCGTGCCCGGCTTTGGCCAGCACCTGACCACGCTCGACGTCCTCGCGCTTCGTGCCGCGCAGCAGGATACCCACGTTGTCGCCTGCCTGACCCTGGTCCAGCAGCTTGCGGAACATCTCCACGCCCGTGCAGGTCGTCTTCTGCGTGTCACGGATACCGACGATCTCGATCTCGTCGCCAACCTTGATGATGCCACGCTCCACACGACCCGTAACCACCGTACCACGACCCGAGATCGAGAACACGTCCTCGATCGGCATCAGGAACGTACCGTCCACGGCACGCTCGGGCTCGGGGATGTAGCTGTCCAGCGCCTCGGCCAGCGCGATGATGGCCGGCTCGCCGATCTCGCTCTGGTCGCCTTCCAGCGCCTTCAGCGCCGAACCCTTGATGATCGGCAGATCGTCGCCCGGGAACTCGTACTTCGACAGCAGTTCACGAACTTCCATCTCCACCAGCTCCAGCAGCTCGGCGTCGTCGACCATGTCGGCCTTGTTCATGAACACGATGATGTAGGGAACACCCACCTGGCGGGCCAGCAGGATGTGCTCGCGCGTCTGCGGCATCGGGCCGTCAGCCGACGACACCACCAGGATCGCGCCGTCCATCTGGGCAGCACCCGGTGATCATGTTCTTCACGTAGTCAGCGTGTCCCGGGCAGTCCACGTGTGCATAGTGACGCTTGGCGGTCTCGTACTCGACGTGCGAGGTGTTGATCGTGATGCCGCGCTTTCTCTTCCGGTGCATTGTCGATCTGGTCATAGCCCTTGGCCTCACCACCGAACTTTCTTCGACAGCACCGTCGCAATCGCCGCCGTCAGCGTCGTCTTGCCATGGTCCACGTGACCGATGGTGCCCACGTTCACGTGCGGCTTGGTCCGTTCAAACTTGCCCTTTGCCATTTTTCAGTTCACTCCTGATTCTCTCAATCGAGTTGTCGTTTGTCTGGGGCGAGGCACCCCGGCTGGTGCGCCTCGCCCCTTCCGGCCTGTACCGTGATTACTTGGTACGGGCCGCGATGACAGCCTCGGCGACGTTCTTCGGCGCTTCGGCGTATTGCTTTGAATTCCATAGTGTAAGTGGCACGACCCCTGGGTCAGCGACCGCAGTGTGGTGGCATAGCCAAACATCTCGGCCAGCGGCACTTCAGCCTTGATCTGCTTGCCGCCACCGACCATGTCTTCCATGCCCTGAATCATGCCGCGCCGCGAGGACAGGTCGCCCATCACGGTACCAGCATACTCTTCCGGCGTTTCCACTTCCACGGCCATCATCGGCTCCAGCAGGACCGGGCTGGCCTTGCGCATGCCTTCCTTGAACGCCATCGAACCCGCCTGCTTGAAGGCGTTTTCGTTGGAGTCCACGTCGTGGTACGAACCGAAGTGCAGCGTGACCTTCACGTCCACCACCGGGTAGCCGGCCAGCACGCCGGTCGGCAGGGTGTCTTCGATACCCTTCTGGACCGCAGGGATGAACTCGCGAGGCACCACACCGCCCTTGATGGCGTCGACGAACTCGAAGTTCGGGCCGCCCGGCTCCAGCGGTTCCAGCTTGAGCACGACGTGACCGTACTGACCACGACCACCGGACTGCTTGACGAACTTGGCTTCGGCAGTTCGTCGACCGTCTTGCGGATGGTCTCGCGGTAGGCCACCCTGCGGCTTGCCCGACGTTGGCTTCCACGTTGAACTCACGCTTCATCGGTCGACGATGATCTCGAGGTGCAGCTCGCCCATGCCGCCGATGATGGTCTGGCCCGATTCCTCGTCGGTGTGCACGCGGAAGGACGGATCCTCGGCAGCCAGACGCGACAGCGCCAGACCCATCTTTTCTCCTGGTCGGCCTTCGACTTCGGCTCCATGGCCTGGCGGATCACCGGCTCGGGGAAGACCATGCGCTCGAGAGATGATCGGGGTCTGCACGTCGGTCAGCGTCTCGCCGGTGGTGACTTCCTTCAGACCCACGACAGCGGCGATGTCGCCTGCGCGCACTTCCTTGATCTCTTCGCGGTTGTTGGCGTGCATCTGCAGCAGACGGCCGATGCGCTCCTTCTTGCCGCGGGTGGCGTTGAGCACCGTGTCGCCGGAGTTCAGCACACCCGAGTACACGCGCACGAAGGTCAGCTGGCCCACGAACGGGTCGGTCATCAGCTTGAATGCCAGCGCAGCGAACTTCTCGTTGTCGTCGGCTTTGCGGGTGACGCGGTTGTGCTCGTCGTCCTCGCCCTCGATCGGCGGAATCTCGACCGGCGACGGCAGGAAGTCGATCACGGCGTCCAGCATGCGCTGCACACCCTTGTTCTTGAAGGCGGTGCCGCAGCATCGGCTGGATCTTCGTTGGCGATGGTGCGCTTGCGCAGACCGGCCTTGATCTTCTCTCGGGCAGATCGCCGTTCTCGAGGTACTCGTTCATCAGGTCCTCGTCGGACTCGGCGGCGGCTTCGAGCATCTTTCTCGCGCCACTCTTCAGCCGAAGCCTTCAGGTCGGCCGGGATGTCGCGGTACTCGAATTTCATGCCCTGCGAGGCCTCATCCCAGATGATGGCCTTCATCTTGATCAGGTCGACCACGCCCTTCGAACTTGTCCTCGGCGCCGATGGGGATGACCACGGGCACGGGGTTGGCGCGCAGGCGCAGCTTCATCTGGTCATAGACCTTGTAGAAGTTCGCGCCGGTGCGGTCCATCTTGTTCACGAAGGCCAGACGGGGCACGTGATACTTGTTGGCCTGACGCCAGACGGTCTCGGACTGCGGCTGCACGCCGCCCACTGCGCAGTACACCATGCAGGCACCGTCCAGCACGCGCATCGAACGTTCCACCTCGATGGTGAAGTCGACGTGTCCCGGGGTGTCGATGATGTTGATGCGATGTTCCGGATAGGAAGGTCCATGCCCTTTCCAGAAGGTGGTCACGGCAGCGGAGGTGATGGTGATGCCACGCTCCTGCTCCTGTTCCATCCAGTCCGTGGTGGCCGCGCCATCATGCACTTCACCCAGCTTGTGGTTCACGCCGGTGTAGATACAGGATGCGCTCGGTCGTCGTGGTTTTTTCCTGCATCGATGTGGGCCGAAAATACCAATATTCCGGTAGCGCTCGATGGGGGTCTTGCGAGCCATGATGGTGAGTCCTTGAATAATACATTAAAGCACTGGACCGGCAGCAGCGCGAGCATTGCGGCGAGCCAGTCCGGTGCAGGGACAGGACGAAGTCCTGTTGCCGTCAGAACGGCGCGTTGTCAGAAGCGGAAGTGCGAGAAGGCGCGGTTGGCCTCAGCCATGCGGTGAACCTCGTCGCGACGCTTGACGGCGCCACCCACGGTTCTCGGCGCTTCCATCAGTTCGTTGGCCAGGCGCTGGCCCATGGATTTCTCGGCGCGCTTCTTGGCGGCTTCACGCAGCCAGCGCATGGCCAGCGCGGTACGGCGAACCGGGCGGGACTTCGACCGGCACCTGATAGTTGGCACCACCCGACACGACGGCTCTTGACCTCGACCATCGGGCGGGAGTTGCCAGTGCGGTGTTGAACACCTCGATGGGGATCCTTGCCGCTCTTGAGCGGATGATCTCGAAGGCGCCGTACAGGATGCGCTCGGCGACGGCTTTCTTGCCGGACAGCATCAGCACGTTGATGAACTTGGCGACTTCTTCGTTGTGATAGAGCGGATCCGGCAGGATCACGCGCTCGAGTACTTCGCGACGGCGTGGCATTTCTTACCTCAGATTGACATTCAGCTGGCCTTTGCACGCGGCTCCAAGTGATTCCCGAGAACCGGAAAACACGCCGCCTCATCGGATATGGACGGAAAACGAGGAAACCTTTGGGCAGTGCCATGACCCGAACCCTTTCTCGCAGGACAGCGAAAGGCGGGATCGCTTACTGATGGCGGCGCCGCCTGCGCCCATCGCAGGCGATCGTACCAACCACCCTTCCAGCCGACCACCCGGAAGACGGGAGGCCGTGATGGGACCGATGATTACTTGGCAGCCTTGGGCCGCTTGGCACCGTACTTGGAACGGGCCTGTTTCCGGTCCTTGACGCCTTGCAGGTCGAGCGAGCCGCGAACGATGTGGTAACGCACACCCGGCAGGTCTTTCACACGACCGCCGCGGATCAGCACGACCGAGTGTTCCTGCAGGTTGTGGCCTTCACCGCCGATGTAGCTGATGACCTCGAAGCCGTTGGTGAGACGCACCTTGGCCACTTTACGCAGCGCGGGTTCGGCTTCTTGGGGGTGGTGGTGTAGACGCGGGTGCAGACACCGCGGCGCTGCGGGCAATCTTCCAGCGCAGGGGCTCTTGCTCTTGACGACCGCAGATTTGCGCGGATTTGCGTACGAGCTGATTGATGGTTGGCATGGCTGTTGACGCTGTGATTTGGGAGCAACACGGCAGGGCTGCGTCGATCGGAGATCAATCCACGGCAACGCGCGACGGCGTCTGCCTGAATTCGATGGATCTGGCCGGACGAGCCGGACCCTAGCGAGGGACCGCCTGCTGCCCGATGTCCCCTTCGACCGACGCCTGCCGGGACTGCCGGCAGAAAGGCAGCGCCGGTGCTACCCAAAGAGCGCATCTGGCGCGGGCATACGGCCGCCCAGGAACACGGGAGTATAAAGGAAGGTATCGACCAGTCAATGAAGACAAGCCGGGGTGCCCACGTCGTGAGCCATTCGCCGCAGGCTTCAGGATGCGGCAACAGGCTGGGGCTGAACCCAGAGTAGCCGGGCTGCGCGCGCGGCGCCACGGCCCCTGTCGGCAGCAGGCGCATGGCATCACGCACCGCCGCCTCGGCCTCTGCAAGGCTGTTGCCGGTGGCCGTGCAACCGGGAACGTCCGGGACGTGGCCCGGAAAGCAGCTACCGCGCTGTTCGATCACGATTGCATAAGCTGCCGTGGGTGTTTCTCCTGACGGGGCGCCTGGGGCGCCCTCAGCTGACTTGAGTGTCGCCAAATCGACCGTCCCGCCGTGAATTCCGGCCGCTTCCTCCCTGAACGGCCTCCGACAGCCGGATGCAACATGGCCGGGCAGGGGACGGACGCAGGGGTGCTGCCTGTTCCTTTATAGGAGAAGATAAGGGTGAAAGGCCATTCGGCGTATTCGGATTATTTGACCCCAGACCGCTGATCCTGTGATTGCCAGCTGTCGATGAATAGTAATTATTTGTAATAGCGTCGAAATATCCAACACGTCGGGATCGAACCCGCCTGGTAACTCGATCACTGGCCCCGTCAGCTCCGCACTCGTCGCTGCTTCGGTTTGCCTCATTCCATGCGGCCTGGCGGTACCCTTTCCGGCTCTGAACCCTGCATGCAGCCCATCCCGGGAGGCGCGATGCAGCGTCCTGGTACCGGGAGCTGACACAACTTGTTTCACTACGCCCTGCCTCGCTGGCGCTCAGCAACAAGGCCAGGAATGGCGTTCCGTTCCTGGCCTTGTTCCTAATACTGCTGCCCGGACCATCAGGCCCGGGCCGGTCATGACAGGATCAGCCTTCTTCGCCGGAAGGCTGTGCCGGGGTCTCGTCCGACGAGGTGGACGGCCCGCCGAACAGTGCGCTCAGATCCAGCGCAGCCGCGGTGGCGGCGGCCGACGACGCACTTTCCTCGGCCGTCACCAGCTCGGGCTCGGACGATGCAGGCATGGCAAAGGCTGCTTCGGCGGCTGCCAGTGCGGCGGCTTCCTGGGCCTCGACCGATTCCTTCTCGTGACGTGCCTTGTGGTAGGCCAGACCCGTACCCGCGGGGAATCAGGCGACCGACGATGACGTTCTCCTTCAGGCCACGCAGGTCGTCGCGCTTGCCCATGATGGCCGCCTCGGTCAGCACCCGGGTGGTTTCCTGGAAGGAAGCCGCCGAGATGAACGAGTCGGTGGACAGCGAGGCCTTGGTGATGCCCAGCAGGATGTTGTCGTACGACGGCGGCAGCTTGCCTTCGTCGTTCATCTTGTCGGTGGCGTCCAGGATCTCGCTGCGCTCGACCTGTTCACCCACGATGAAGTTGGTGCCACCCGGTGCGGTGACGACCACGCGACGCAGCATCTGGCGAACGATCACCCTCGATGTGCTTGTCGTTGATCTTCACGCCCTGCAGTCGGTAGACGTCCTGCACCTCGTCCACGATGTAGCGCGACAGTGCCTCGATGCCCAGCAGGCGCAGGATGTCGTGTGGATCGGCCGGGCCGTCGACGATCATCTCGCCCTTGTTGACCACCTGACCATCGTGCACCAGCACGTGCTTCTCTTTCGGGATCAGGAACTCGTGCGCGTTGCCGTCCAGATCGGTGATGACCAGACGCTGCTTGCCCTTGGTGTCCTTGCCGAACGAGACCGTACCGGTGACTTCCGCCAGCATGCCGGCATCCTTGGGCGAACGGGCCTCGAACAGCTCGGCCACCCGCGGCAGACCCCCGGTAATGTCGCGGTTCTTCTGCGATTCCTGCGGAATGCGTGCCAGCACCTCACCCGACCGCCACCTGCTGGCCGTCACGCACGGTGATCAGCGCGCCAACCGGGAAGCCGATCTGCACCGAGTGGTCGGTGCCGGCGATCTTGACTTCCTCGCCGGCTTCGTTGAGCAGCTTCATGGTCGGACGCACGTTCCTGGCACCCGTACCACGGCGCTTGGCGTCGATGACCACCTGGGTGGACAGACCGGTGACCTCGTCGACCTGCTTGGCCACGGTCACGCCTTCCTCGACGTTCTCGAAGCGCACCGTACCGCCGTACTCACTGATGATCGGGCGAGTCAGCGGATCCCAGCTGGCCAGCTGCGAACCTGCGGTGAGCGCCTGTCCATCATGAACGTGCAGCGTGGCACCGTAGGGGATCTTGTGACGCTCGCGCTCCCGACCGCTGTCGTCGGTGATCATCACCTCGCCGGAACGCGAGATGACGATCAGCTCGCCCTTGGCGTTGGTGATGTAGCGCATGGTGGCCGTGAAGCGGGCCGTACCGTTGGACTTGGTTTCCACCGAGCTGGCAACCGCCGCACGCGAAGCCGCACCACCGATGTGGAAGGTCCGCATGGTCAGCTGCGTACCCGGCTCACCGATGGACTGGGCGGCGATGATGCCCACCGATTCGCCGGTGTTGACCAGCACGCCGCGACCCAGGTCGCGACCGTAGCACTTGGCGCACAGGCCATAGCGCACGTCGCAGGTCAGCGGGGTGCGCACGCGCACCTCGTCGATGCCCAGCTGCTCGATCTTCTCGACCAGATCCTCGTTGAGCAGCTCACCGGCCGGGATGGCGGTCTCCTGCGTCTCGGGGTTGATGACGTCCACGGCCGTGACACGACCCAGCACGCGATCGCGCAGCGGCTCGATGACCTCGCCGCCCTCGACCAGTGCACGCATGGCCACACCGTTGCTGGTGCCGCAGTCTTGCTCGGTCACCACCAGATCCTGCGCCACGTCCACCAGACGACGGGTCAGATAACCCGAGTTGGCGGTCTTCAGCGCGGTGTCGGCCAGACCCTTGCGGGCACCGTGGGTGGAGATGAAGTACTGCAGAACGTTCAGGCCTTCGCGGAAGTTCGCCGTGATCGGCGTCTCGATGATCGAGCCGTCCGGCTTTGCCATCAGGCCCCGCATGCCCGCCAGCTGACGGATCTGCGTGGCCGAACCCACGAGCACCCGAGTCGGCCATCATGTAGATGGCGTTGAACGACTCCTGCTTCTGCACCAGACCTTCGCGGTTGACGACATCCTCGGTTGCCAGCTGGTCCATCATGGCCTTGGCCACCTGGTCACCGGCCTTGGACCAGATGTCCACCACCTTGTTGTAGCGCTCGCCCTGAGTCACCAGACCCGAGGTGTACTGCTGCTCGATCTCCTTGACCTCCCTTCTCGGCGGCGGCCAGGATCTGCGGCTTGGACGGCGGCACCAGCATGTCGTCGATGGCGATGGAGATGCCACCGCGCGTTGCCAGCCGGAAGCCGTTCTGCATCAGCTGGTCGGCCAGGATGACCGTGGCCCGCAGACCGCAGCGACGGAACGAGGCGTTGATCAGGCGCGAGATTTCCTTCTTCTTCAGCGCCCGGTTCATCAGGTCGAACGGCAGGCCCTTGGGCAGGATCTCGGACAGCAGCGCACGACCGACGGTGGTCTCGAAGCGCTTGAAATCGGGCGGAACTCGTTGTCGCCGATGCGCTCGTACTCATGGAGACGCACGGTGATCTTCGTGCCCAGCTCGACCTCGCCGTTATCGTAGGCGCGCTGCACTTCCTTGATGTCGGCCAGGTACATGCCCTCGCCCTTGCCGTTGACCTTGGCACGGGTGGCGTAATAGAGACCCAGCACGATGTCCTGCGACGGCACGATGGAGGGCTCGCCGTTGGACGGGAACAGCACGTTGTTGGAGGCCAGCATCAGGGCGCGGGCTTCCATCTGCGCTTCCAGCGACAGCGGGACGTGCACGGCCATCTGGTCGCCGTCGAAGTCGGCGTTGAAGGCGGCGCAGACCAGCGGGTGCAGCTGGATGGCCTTGCCCTCGATCAGCACCGGCTCGAAGGCCTGGATGCCCAGACGGTGCAGCGTCGGCGCCCGGTTCAGCATGACCGGGTGCTCGCGGATGACCTCTTCCAGGATGTCCCAGACGATGGGTTCCTGCGTGTCCACCATCTTCTTGGCCTGCTTGATGGTGGTGGCAGCCGACATCGCCTCCAGCTTGTTGAAGATGAAGGGCTTGAACAGCTCCAGGGCCATCAGCTTGGGCAGACCGCACTGGTGCAGCTTGAGCTGCGGGCCCACCACGATGACCGAACGGCCGAGTAGTCGACGCGCTTGCCCAGCAGGTTCTGACGGAAGCGACCGCCCTTCCCTTGATCATGTCGGCCAGCGACTTCAGCGCACGCTTGTTGGCGCCCGTCATGGCCTTGCCACGGCGGCCGTTGTCCAGCAGCGAGTCAACCGATTCCTGCAGCATCCGCTTCTCGTTGCGGACGATGATCTCGGGGGCCTTCAGCTCCAGCAGGCGCTTGAGGCGGTTGTTCCGGTTGATGACGCGGCGATACAGGTCGTTCAGGTCGGACGTGGCAAAGCGGCCCCCATCGAGCGGCACCAGCGGGCGCAGCTCGGGCGGCAGCACCGGCAGCACTTCCATCACCATCCACTCGGGACGGATGCCCGAGCGCTGGAAGCCTTCCAGCACCTTCAGGCGCTTGGCGATCTTCTTGACCTTGGCTTCGGAGCTGGTGACCTGGATTTCCTCGCGCAGGCGATCGACCTCGCGGTCCACGTCGATGGACTTGAGCAGCTTGCGCACGCCCTCGGCACCCATCGCGGCCACGAACTCGTCACCGTACTCCCTCGGTCTTGGCCAGGAAGTCGTCCTCGGTGAGCAGCTGGTTGCGCTGAGCGGGGTCATGCCGGGCTCGACCACGACATAGGCCTCGAAAGTACAGCACGCGTTCGATGTCGCGCAGCGTCATGTCGAGCACCATGCCCAGACGCGACGGCAGCGACTTCAGGAACCAGATGTGCGCCACCGGGCTGGCCAGCTCGATATGGCCCATGCGCTCGCGGCGCACCTTTAGCCAGCGTGACTTCGACGCCGCACTTCTCGCAGATCACGCCGCGATGCTTGAGGCGCTTGTACTTGCCGCACAGGCACTCGTAGTCCTTGATGGGCCCGAAGATCTTGGCGCAAAACAGGCCGTCACGCTCGGGCTTGAAGGTCCGGTAGTTGATGGTCTCGGGTTTCTTGACTTCGCCGTAGGACCAGGAGCGAATCTTGTCGGGAGAGGCCAGGCCGATGCGGATGGCATCGAAGTGGTCGCTCTCCTCGACCTGTTTGAAGAGATCCAGCAATGCTTTCATGGGTTCTCCGTTGTGTTCCTCAGCTCAGTCTCAGGCGCGTTCGAGATCGATGTCGATGCCGAGCGAGCGAATTTCCTTGACCAGCACGTTGAAGGATTCCGGCATGCCGGCGTCGATGGCGTGCTCGCCCTTGACCATGTTTTCGTAGACCTTGGCACGGCCCGTGACGTCGTCGGACTTCACCGTCAGCATTTCCTGCAGCGTGTAGGAGGCTCCATAGGCTTCCAGCGCCCAGACCTCCATCTCGCCGAAACGCTGGCCACCGAACTGGGCCTTGCCGCCCAGCGGCTGCTGGGTCACCAGGCTGTACGGACCGGTGGAGCGGGCGTGCATCTTGTCATCGACCAGGTGGTGCAGCTTCAGGAAGTGCATGTAGCCCACCGTGACACGGCCGGTCGAACGGGTCGCCGGTGCGGCCGTCACGCAGGATGAGCTGCGTCTTGCTGGGCGTGAAGCCCAGTTTCTCGGTCCGCGGGTCATCCGACGGGAAGGCCAGATCCAGTGCAGCGTGGATCTCTTCCTCGGTCGCACCGTCAAACACCGGGGTGGCAAACGGCACGCCGTCCCGCAGGTTGCTGCGCCATGGCCAGCAGCTCGTCGTCGGACAGCTCGGATCAGGTTGGCCTTCTCGCCGCGGTCGTTGTAGACCTTGTCGAGATAGCGGCGCAGCTCGGAGACCTTGACGTGACGGTCCAGCATCTCGCCGATGCGCAGGCCCACGCCCTTGGCAGCCCAGCCCGAGGTGGGTTTCAGAATCTGGCCCACGTTCATCCGCGACGGAACGCCCAGCGGGTTCAGCACGATGTCGCACGGGTACCGTCGGCCATGTAGGGCATGTCCTCGACCGGCACGATGCGCGAGACCACACCCTTGTTGCCGTGGCGGCCGGCCATCTTGTCACCGGGCTGCAGGCGGCGCTTGACGGCCAGGTAGACCTTGACCATCTTCAGCACGCCCGGGGGCAGCTCGTCACCCTGCGTGAGCTTTTGCGGCGTTTTCTCCTCGAAGGCCAGGTCGAACTCGTGACGCTTCTGCTCGATGGCGTTCTTGGTTTCCTTCCAGCCAGCGGGCGTCTTCCTCGTCGGCCAGACGCACCTCGAACCAGTGGCAGCGGTCCAGATCCTGCAGGTAGTCGCGGGTGATCGACCGTGCCCTTAGCCAGCTTCTTTCGGGTCCCGCCATTGGCTTCCTTGCCGTCGAGGAAACGCTCGATCCGGCTGAAGGCGTCGTTTCTCGACGATCGCGCAGCTGGTCGTTCAGGTCCAGGCGGAAAGCGCTTGAGCTCGTCGTCGATGATCGACTGCGCCCGCTTGTCACGGGTGATGCCCTCGCGGGTGAACACCTGCACGTCGATGACGGTGCCGTTCATGCCCGGACGGCACGCGCAGGCTGGTGTCCTTCACGTCGGAGGCCTTCTCGCCGAAGATCGCGCGCAGCAGCTTCTCTTCCGGGCGTGAGCTGGGTCTCGCCCTTCGGGCGTGACCTTGCCCGACCAGCGTGTCGCCGGCCGAGACTTCGGCACCGATGTAGACGATGCCCGGACTCGTCCAGACGGGCCAGCTGGCTCTCGGACGGGTTGGAGATGTCGCGGGTGATCTCCTCAGGGCCCCAGCTTCGTGTCACGCGCCAGCACCGACAGCTCCTCGATGTGGATCGAGGTGTAGCGGTCGTCCGACACCACCTTCTCCGAGATCATCACCGAGTCCTCGAAGTTGTAGCCGTTCCAGGGCATGAACGCGATCAGCATGTTCTGCCCCAGGGCCAGCTCGCCCGAGGTCGGTCGAGGCCCGTCGGCGATCACGTCGCCGGCAGCCAGCCGGTCGCCCCTGGAGACGATCGGGACGCTGGTTGATGTTGGTGTTCTGGTTGCTGCGCGTGTACTTGATGAGGTTGCAGATGTCCACGCCGACTTCACCGGCGGTGGCTTCCTCGTCGTTGACGCGGATGCACCACCCGGTTGGCATCGACGTAATCGACGATGCCGCCCACGCACGCTGCCGTGACCACGGTACCCGAGTCGACCGCACAGGTGCGCTCGATGCCGGTACCGACCAGCGGTTTCTGCGGACGCAGGCAGGGCACGGCCTGACGCTGCATGTTGGCCCCCATCAGCGCGCGGTTGGCGTCATCGTGCTCGAGGAACGGAATGAGCGAGGCGGCCACCGACACGATCTGCGACGGCGCCACGTCGATGTACTCGACGCGGTCGGCCGAGACCAGCTGGGTCTCGCCGTTGATGCGCACCGACACCAGCTCGCCGGTCAGCTTGCCTTCGTCATCGACCTCGGCGTTGGCCTGGGCGATCACGTAGCGGCCTTCCTCGATGGCCGACAGGAAATCGATCTGGTCGGTCAGCTTCTGGTTCTCGACCTTGCGGTACGGGGTTTCCAGGAAGCCGAACTCGTTGAGCCGGGCGTACAGCGCCAGCGAGTTGATCAGACCGATGTTCGGGACCTTCCGGCGTCTCGATCGGGCAGACGCGGCCGTAGTGGGTCGGGTGCACGTCGCGCACCTCGAAGCCGGCACGTTCGCGGGTCAGACCGCCCGGGCCCAGGGCCGAGACGCGGCGCTTGTGGGTGATTTCGGACAGCGGGTTGGTCTGGTCCATGAACTGCGACAGCTGGCTGGACCCGAAGAACTCGCGGATGGCGGCGCTGATCGGCTTGCTGTTGATCAGGTCGTGCGGCAGCAGGTTCTCGGTCTCGGCCTGGCCCAGACGCTCGCGCACGGCACGCTCGACGCGCACCAGACCGGCGCGGAACTGGTTCTCGGCCAGCTCGCCCACGCAGCGCACGCGACGGTTGCCCAGGTGGTCGATGTCGTCGATCTCGCCCTTGCCGTTGCGCAGGTCGACCAGCAGCTTGATGACGGCGACGATGTCCTCGTTCTTCCAGCGTCATCGGGCCCGGTGGGCTCCTCGCGGCCGACGCGGCTGTTGAACTTCATCCGGCCCACGCGCGACAGGTCGTAGGTGTCCTCGCTGTAGAACAGGCGGTTGAACAGCGCCTCGACTGCGTCTTCGGTCGGCGGCTCGCCCGGGACGCATCATCCGGTAGATGGCGATGCGGGCCGAGATCTGGTCGGCGGAATCGTCCAGACGCAGGGTCTGCGAGATGAACGGGACCGGCGTCCAGGTCGTTGGTGTAGAGCGTCTGGAACTCGTGGATGTTGGCGGTACGCAGCCGGGCTGAGGCGTCCTCGGTGAGCTCGTCGTTGGCGCGCATGACGATCTCGCCCGGTCTCGGGTCGACGATGTCGGTGGCCACGGCACGGCCCAGCAGGAACTCATCCGGCACGCTGATCAGCTTCAGGCCGGCCTTTTCCATGTCGCGGATGTGCTTGGCGTTGATCCGCTTGTCCCTGGCGACGATGACGTTGCCTTCACGGTCGGTGATGTCGAAAGCGGGCCGTCTCGCCCTTCAGGCGCTCGGGCACCAGTTCCATCTTGGCGCCTTCCGACTCCAGCGTGAAGGTATCGAAGACGAAGAAGTGGGCGAGGATCTGCTCCGGCGTCATGCCGATGGCCTTCAGCAGGATCGTCACCGGCATCTTGCGGCGACGGTCGATACGGAGTAGAGGATGTCCTTGGCGTCGAACTCGAAGTCCAGCCACGAGCCACGGTACGGGGATGATCCGTGCCGAGAAGAGCAGCTTACCGGAGCTGTGGGTCTTGCCGCGGTCGTGCTCGAAGAACACGCCGGGCGAACGATGCAGCTGCGAGACGATGACACGCTCGGTGCCGTTGACGACGAAGGAGACCGGTCGGCGTCATGAGCGGAATCTCGCCCATGTAGACTTCCTGCTCCTTCAGCTTCCCTTGACCGTGGGCTTGCTGGCCTCGCGGTCCATGATGACCAGACGCACGCGGGCGCGCAGCGGTGCGCAGAAGTTCATGCCGCGCTGCTGGCATTCCTTCATGTCGAAGGCGGGCGTGCCCAGGTTGTAGCCGACGAACTCCAGACGCGCCATGTCGTTGTGCGAAGAGATCGGAAAGATCGACTTCAATGCCGCCTGTAGCCCCACATCCTTGCGTTGGTCGGCGGGCACGCCCTCCTGCAGGAACTCGGCATAGGATTCAAGCTGCGTGGCCAGCAGGTAAGGCACTTCCTGCACGGCACGGGCACGCCGGTGGCTAAAGCTCTTGCGGATGCGCTTCTTTTCAGTGAACGAGTAGGTCATGGACTCTCCGTGAGACGTCGGGGTCACGATAGGCGAACGGAAGCCGCGCAGCGAAGGGCCGCAGCTTTGATTCTGGATCCGGGGCGGGAAGGCAACATGCGCTGGCCGGGCAGCCAGCAACAAGGCCCTGACAGGGGCGAAACGCGCCGTTTCGCGGTGTACTCATGTGTACCGTGGAAGAAACCCTGCAGGACCCGACTGGTGGTCTCAGATGCCCCAAAGCTGGCCAACGAACAGGGTCTAAGCGAGTCTGGAAAAGGCTGGTGTCTCCCGATCAGGTACAGCAAGGACATCATGGTGTCGCAACGGTAGAACTGCGCCATCAGAGGCACCAACGCGACAATCCGGGTCTGGGGACCTTGCCGAACACCAGGGGCGCCCGCAGGCGCTTCGGAACGACTGCCGGGAAACACCCGCATCCCAGCCCTTCGGCGGGAGGATGACGGGGTTCCCCGGTAGGCAAATCTGCCAGATACACGGCAAATGACCGAGGGCCCCTGACAGCAGACCCCGGTCCCTTGGCCGATACCCGGCAGCAAGTCGATTACTTGACTTCGACCTTGGCGCCAGCGTCTTCCAGCTGTTTCTTCAGCGCGTCGGCGTCGGCCTTCGAGATGCCTTCCTTCACAGGCTTCGGAGCACCGTCGACCAGGTCCTTGGCTTCTTTCAGGCCCAGGCCGGTAGCGGCACGCACAACCTTGATCACCTCGACTTTCTTCTCGCCAGCAGCGGCCAGAACAACGGTGAACTCGGTCTGCTCTTCGGCAGCAGCACCACCAGCAGCGCCACCAGCGGCCGGAGCGGCCACGGCGACAGCAGCGGCAGCAGCCGACACGCCGAATTTCTCTTCCATCATCTTGATCAGTTCGGACAGTTCCAGAACCGTCATGCCTGCGACTGCGTCGAGGATCTCTTCTTTGCTCAGTGCCATTTGGAATTACTCCAGTTCGATTGCGTTTGTTACGTCGGATGAAGCCCGACAGTCGATGTTCGTGGGGTTGCTCAGGCAGCTTCCTGCTTGTCGCGCACGGCCGCCAGGCCGCGAACGAACTTCGTCGGAACCTCGTTGAGGGTGCGAACGAGGTGGCAACCGGTGCCTGCATGGTGCCCAGCAGCTTGGCCAGCAGCTCGTCGCGGCTCGGCATGGTGGCCAGGGCCTGAACCCCGGCGACGTCCATGACCACATTGGGCATGGCACCACCCTTCAGCACGAGCTGGTCGTTGGCTAGCTGGCGATCAGCTTGGCGGGCGCGACCGGATCAGCGGAAATGCCATGCATCAGCGGACCGACCATCTGGTCAGCCAGCTCTCGTAGGGCGTATCCTCTGACGGCGCGACGCACCAGCGTGTTCTTCAACACGCGCAGATACACACCGATTCCCGTGCCTGCTTGCGCAGCTGGGTATCTTCTCGACTGTCAGACCACGGTACTCGGCCAGGACGATCGAGCCAGCCTGTGCACCTGGGCAGCTGACTTCTCGATGACGGCCGCTTTCTCTTCACGATTGAGAGCCACGGTCTTTCCTTATAAATGAGATGGTGCGCCGAAGCACTTCCCATCGTTGACAACACGGCGATCAGGTGTGAAGCCTTTCAGCCACAGGTAGCGCAGTCCTCGAGAGGGAGAACCACTGCACACGCCTGTCTGCAATCGAAACACTTCATTCTTCAGGACCGCCATCTGCGTATGGCGTCCGGAGACCGGATGGCGAACCACCCTGCTCCTGCATTCAAGACCGCCCTTGCCGGCAAGCTGGCTTTGCTTGGTCCTACGGTCTTTGACACGTACCCGAGGGTACGGCCCAAAGCTTTGCTGGGGGAAGGAACAGATACCACCGGCAAACCGACGGAAAACCTGCTGGGACCTTCGCCCCGAATCACTTCAAGATCACATCAGGCCTTGAAGGCTGCTGCAGTTGGCGCCCGGCTCGTTGCCGGGCAGACATCCTGTAGTCGGCCTTCTCTGCCAGGAGATCAGGCTCCCGTGCCGGTGACGGAAGCGGTGTCAACCTGACACCCACGCCCATCGTGCTGGAGACCGCAACCTTGCGCAGGTACAGACCCTTGGAGGTGGCGGGCTTGGCACGGACCAGAGCCTCGACCAGAGCAGCCAGGTTCTCCTGCAGCGCGGCCACGTCGAAGGAGGCACGGCCGATGGTGGGTGGATGATACCGGCCTTGTCGGTACGGTACTGAACCTGACCCGACTTGGCGTTCTTGACGGCCTCAGCAACGTTCGGCGTGACGGTACCGACCTTCGGGTTCGGCATCAGGCCACGGGGATCGCAGGGATCTGGCCCAGCGAGCCGACCACGCGCATGGCGTCCGGCGAGGCGATGACCACGTCGAAGTCCAGCTGACCGGCCTTCACTTTCTCGGCCAGATCTTCCATGCCCACGATGTCGGCGCCGGCGGCCTTGGCTTCTTCAACCTTGGCACCCTGCGTGAACACCGCAACGCGAACCGGCTTGCCGGTACCACGGGCAGCACCACCGAGCCACGCACCAGCTGGTCGGATTTGCGGGGTCGATACCCAGCTGAACGGCCACGTCGACGGACTCGTCGAACTTGGCGTTGCGCATTCCTTGACCAGGGGCCAGGGCGTCAGCGGCGGGATACAGGCGGTTCGCTTTCGACCTTGGCGGTCAGCGCCTTGGCACGTTTGCTGCAGCTTTGGCCATTTACACGCCCTCCACGTTGACGCCCATGCTGCGGGCAGAGCCGGCGATGGTACGCACGGCGGCATCCAGGTCGGCAGCGCTCAGGTCAGGCTGCTTTGGTCTTTGGCGATCTGCTCCAGCTGTTCGCGGGTCAGCGTACCCACCTTGTCGGTGTGGGGGTCTTCGAACCCTTGTCGATCTTGGCAGCCTTCGATCAGGATGGACGCCGGCGGCGTCTTCATGATGAAGGTGAAGCTCTTGTCGGCAAAAGCGGTGATGACCACGAGGATCGGCAGACCGGTCTCCATGCCTGCGTCTGGGCGTTGAACGCCTTGCAGAACTCCATGATGTTCAGACCGCGCTGACCGAGGGCCGGACCGATCGGGGGCGAGGGTTGGCTTTGCCTGCAGGAACCTGCAGCTTGATGAAGCCGACGATTTTCTTGGCCATGAATGGCTACTCCGAGTACGACCGCCCGTGATCGAATGGCGACACGTTCTGACAGGCTCTCAAACGCGTGCCGTGCCGCTGCGGAAGGCGAGCGAGCCTGAAGACTGTCGTTTGCTGCGGAAGGACCAAACGACGGGCTTCGCGAGATCAGAGCTTTCGACCTGTACCGAACTCCAGTTCGACCGGCGTGGCACGACCGAAGATGGTGACCGACACCGTGAGGCGGCTCTTGTCGTAATTGACTTCCTCGACGTTGCCGTTGAAATCGGCAAACGGACCTTCCTTGACCCGAACCATCTCGCCAACCTCGAAGAGCGTCTTGGGACGTGGCTTCTCGACGCCCTCGGCCATCTGGCTCATGATCTTGTCGACTTCGGCCTGCGAGATGGCGGCAGGACGGTTGCCACTGCCACCCACGAAACCAGTGACCTTGCTGGTGTTCTTGACGAGGTGCCAGGTGTCATCGTTCATTTCCATCTCGACCAGCACATAGCCCGGAAGAAACGACGCTCAGTGATGGAGCGCTGGCCATTCTTCATTTCGACCACTTCTTCGGTGGGACGAGAACTGGCCGAAGAGATCCTGCATGCCCGAACGCTCGACCCGCTCACGAATGGCACGGCCGACGCTCTTTTCCATGCCCGAGTAGGCGTGCACCACATACCAACGTTTGCTCATCAGCGGCTCCAGCCCAGCACGAGATCGTACAGAACGAACTGCAGCCCGGAATCGACGAGCCACAGGAAGATAGGCCATGACGACCACGAACAAGAAGACGTGCAGCGTGACCGACCAGGTCTCCTTCTTGGTGACAGACGACTCTGCCGGTTTCCCGCCAGGATTCACGCAGGAAGGCGAGCAGACGATCGACCCTGCGTCGACGTCCGGGCAATCAGACCGCGCAGCACCAGACCGCGATGACGGACAGCACCGGAAAGATCAGCGCCTGATCACGCAACAGGTAGAAGCCGACGACGCCAGCCACACGACCAGAATGGCAAGGATCAGCTTGACTCGGTCGCCGCCGGACGTGACATCTTCGACTTTATGCTGCGCTGCCATGTATCCAGCCTGAAGTATGCAGTCTGCGACCGCCATGAGATGACTCTTGTTCTGACGAAAGGGCCTTGTCGGCCGGCTTTCTTTGCTACATCAGGAAAAGCGGCAGGGGCAGAGGGAATCGAACCCCAACCTTTGGTTTTGGAGACCAACGCTCTGCCAGTTGAGCTATGCCCCTACGTTTCCTCTCTTAATCGCTGTATCAGGCGATGATCTTGGCGACCATCACCGGCACCGACGGTACGACCACCTTCACGGATGGCGAACCGCAGACCCTGTTCCATGGCGATCAGGGCGATCAGCTTGACCTTCATCTGAACGTTGTCACCCGGCATCACCATCTCGGTGCCTTCGGCAGCGTCACCGAACCCGTCACGTCCGTCGTACGGAAGTAGAACTGCGGACGGTAGTTCGAGAAGAACGGCGTGTGACGGCCACCTTCGTCCTTGCTCGGGATGTACACCTCGGCTTCGAACTCGGTGTGGCGGCTTGATCGTGCCCGGCTTGGCCAGCACCTGACCACGCTCGACGTCCTCGCGCTTCGTGCCGCGCAGCAGGATACCCACGTTGTCGCCCGCCTGACCCTGGTCCAGCAGCTTGCGGAACATCTCCACGCCCGTGCAGGTCGTCTTCTGCGTGTCGCGGATGCCGCACGATCCTGGATCTCAAAGTCGCCAACCTTGATGATGCCGCGCCCACACGGCCCGTAACCACGGTACCACGACCCCGAGATCGAGAACACGTCCTCGATCGGCATCAGGAACGTACCGTCCCACGGCACGCTCGGCTCGGGATGATAGCTGTCCAGCGCCTCGGCCAGCGCCATGATGGCCGGCTCGCCGATCTCGCTCGTGTCGCCTTCCAGCGCCTTCAGGGCCGAACCCTCGACGTGATCGGCGAAACTGTCACAAAACTCGCACTTCGCAGCGTCCACGAGCTCCAGCAGCTCGAGCCATGCGTCGTATCGGCCTTGTTCATGAACACGATGATGTGGGAACACCTGACGGGCCAGCAGGATGTGCTCGCGCGTCTGCGGCATCGGGCCGTCAGCCGACAGACACCACCAGAGATCGCGCCGTCCATCTGGGCGGCGCCGGTGATCATGATTCTTCACGTAGTCAGCGTGTCGGGCGGTCCACGTGTGCATAGTGAGCGTTTGGCGGTCTCGTACTCGACGTGCGGTGTTGATCGTGATGCCACGGGCCTTTCTCTTCGGTGCATTGTCGATCTGGTCATGCCTGGCCTCACCGCCGTACTTCTTCGACAGCACCGTGGCAATCGCCGCCGTCAGCGTCGTCTTGCCATGGTCCACGTGACCGATGGTGCCCACGTTCACGTGCGGCTTGGTCCGTTCCGACTTTGCCCCTTTGCCGTAACTGGAGACTCTGATGTCTGGGTGGGAGTGGCTGACCGACCCGGGATCCGTCAGGGACCCTCCTCGATACAGACGCGCTGCCATTGTGGCAACGCTTTGAATATGGTGAGCTGCAGCGGCGCGGATCGAACGCGCGACCTCTCCCTCACCAAGGGAGTGTCTACCACTGAGCCACATGGGCATGACCTTCAACAACCTTTGCCTGAAGCAGACAAGGAACAGACACCCTTGATTTCAGCCTGCTTGCAGGACGACAGGAGCCGCCCCTGGCAACCAAACTGCTGTGCGCCTGTCCGGTCAATGGGACACTGCGAAGCACTTTTTCCGCGATGGCAAGTGGCGAAGTTCCATCATCCACTTCCCTGATCTGCAGCTCGCGCGGATAGGTCCACACGGGCGTGATGACAGGCAAAACCGGATTTTGTGCGCATGGCCGCCGCACTTCACGCCCAAACGTCGCGTACCGCATACGCTCAACGGCATCCGCCTCCTCGCTGCACTTGCCGTCACGAAACAGAAAGCCCAGGTACCACGACCCGGTTGCCTTGGGACGCGCCGCGCGCCCGGCATGCTGTCTGCGCACCGGCTCATTTCTGGCAAGATCAGCGTTGCCCATTCGACAGACTTCTTTTGGAATCCGGCCCACGAACACCCCAAGACCTCTGGTTGCTGGCGCTCTGGCGCTGGCCTTTGTGGCGGCAGGCTGCAGCCACCTGCCCAGCACCACCGACACGACGCCGCACCGGCGTGAAGGAAATGGCCGAGGCTGCTGACGATCCAGACCCCACAACCCGGGCGAGGGAGGCGATCTCGCCGTGTCGTCCACCCTGGCAAGGCAGAAGTGACGCCATCCCGATCGATGCCCGCCCAGTTCTCGGCCGAGGATGCCCGCAAGCCGGCTGCGCAGATCATGCCAGTGGCAAGAGGCTCGTACATTCATATCAGCCATTCCGATCCGGACTTACTTCGGGCTGATACGCTGGAAGGGCGAGTTCCCGAAGTGCGGATCGTGGCCACGCCGCAGACCGTCGCCGCCATCGAGCAGAACAAGGACATCAAGCTGAAGGTCGCCACAGCAAGGAGAACGCGCCCAAGAACATCATCATTCCGGAGCCGCTTGACGGCGCACCGCCTGAAGCGAAGGGCAGACGCTGCAGGTGGTGCAGCCTCGACGGCCCCACGCCGGACCGCACCGTCGTCGGATCCCGCCCGATCGGTGGTGCCGCCGGCGGCATTCCCGGTAGCGGCCGGAGAGCACGTCTGACATGGCGGACACGCAGACGCCGCAATCGCATGCGGACCGGCTGATTCGGCACCGACCCGCATCCAGCGCTGAACCCGTCCGTGGTGAGCGGCACTCATGCGCTGGCAGTGCGCTGGACCCGAGGGCCGTCCAGCTCACCGGCGACTACATCCGCGTTATCGTATTTCGAAAGAGGCGCCAAGGTTGCCACCAACCTGGCCGTAGCTGGATCTCGGCGCGAAGGCTCGCTACCCCACCTGCCGGCGAAGGCTCCCTGGACCTGAGCGCCAAGGCGGCGTGGCGAGTATGCAGGCTGACGGGTATCTTGCAGGGCTGCGTGGCGCCATCAGCTCGTCGAGCAGCGCGCCAGCAGCGCCTGACTTTCTCCCTTGCCGCAGACCCCTCTTCCAGGCGCCGGTAATCGATCTCGACCTCATCGACCATGTCGTTGAAAACAGGGTCTGCCCGGCAGGACTCAGGCTCACGTAGACGCGGCGCTGATCATGCCGGGGCTTGCGGCGCTGGACGAGGCCATCGCTCCATGCGCTGGAGCACGCCCGTCATGCTGCTTCGAGGATGCAGACCAGCTCGGCCAGCTGAGGACTTTCCAGCTCGCCATAGCGACGCAGCACACGAATGATCCGCCATTGCTGCTCGGTGAGTCCATGCCGGTTGAGCGACGGCCGGAAGAAGAGCATGGCCGATTCCCCGAGCCTGCAGCAGCGCCATCGTGAGAGGGACGCACGGTGACGGGCGGCGGCGCGGCGATATCCGGCGCGGGAATGGGAGGATCGGGCGCGCGTGTCGGCGTCAGGCGGGTCGTCCGGGGCTTCAGGGCGTGCTGCCCCTCGGGCAGAGGCTGCATCAGGCACCGAGAAGGGATGGGTGCCGGCATCAGCACCGGCATCCGGCAGCGCAACGGTCGATGTGAATGCGTCCATATCCATGGGGATTGTCAAAACATGTCATCTGAACAATACCGGCAGGATACCCCCGAGACCGCGCGATCGGGTGGAGATAACCAATCGCTTTCCCGCTCCGAAGGGCCGGATACAGGCCGTTTTCCAGGAAAAGAAATATCCCATTCGGGAATTTTTCACATCGAATCCATCGCCCGGACCGTCGGGGACGGGCAACGGGCTGCCTCAACAGCGCACGATGACCCGCTTCAGCATGTCGGCGAACAGCGCCTTTCTTCGTCAGAGAAGGGTGCAAACACCCTGTCCCTGCTGACGGCGGCTATGTCCCCAGACGGCCTGTGCCTCGACGATGCCTCGGGGGTCAGCACGAAACCGCCTCCTGCCGGACCAGCCCCCGCCCCGCAACAGGCGCAACACCGGCTCGACAGCACGCGCCGGCATGCAGCCTGGTGCGCCACCGTGCACAGATCGGCCGACTGGTCGGCATCCAGCACCAGCAGCACGCGTGACTCCCCGACACTCCAGCCGCCCCTGCCGGCGCTCGGGCTGACAGGCCTCCTGGTGGGCGCGCATCGCCTGGCCCATCAGGTAGAAATAGTTGTGCACCAGGCGGCTGTGGAACTCGGTGCGGGGCGCATTCACCTCCTCCCGCTCTTCCAGCTGCGGGTGGGGCAGCACCATGGAATAGGCGCCCTGGTGGTAGAGCAGCGGGTCACGCCCGCTATCCTCGTAGGCCACCACCTTGCCGATCATGATCCAGTGGTCACCCCGTCGATGATCTGGTGCTCTCGCACTGGAAGCTGGCGGCGGTGTCTTCCAGCAGAATGGAGCCCCGATGCCAGGCCGGTGCGGCACGCCCGCATAGCGATCATCCCGGGCGGGCAAACTGGTTGACAGCGCGATCTGGCCGACGGCCAGCACGTTGACGGCGAAGTGCGAGGCCTGCGCAAAGACCGGTCAGCTGCCCGAACGCTTGTCGATGCTCCAGAGGATGAGCGGCGGATCGAGCGACACCGAGTTGAAGTTGTTGGCGGTGACCCGACCTTCCGCCCTCGGCGCTGGCCGTCATGACCGTGACGCCAGTGCGCAAGTTGCCCAACGCCCGACGGAATTTCCGGGGATCGATCACGGCCTCTGCAACCGGGACCGGCTGGCCGCCCGCCCCCGCACGCTGCGCCGCGCCGGCAGAGCTGTCCGTTGCTCTGGCCATTTTTCCTGGCCATTCTGCTGGGGCGGCAACAGCCTGTGCCGCGGGGTTTGTCGTCATGTCCTGCTATCTCCAGAAGAGCCATGGGTCGGCACGGGGAATCCCCTGCCCGGCAGCGTGTCGAAGGCGCGGCGACACGCCGCGGACCCGATGGGGCGGCAAACAGGCAGGCCTGCCCGCGCCGACGATCACCCGGCAGGCCTGCAAAGGCGATGGATTCTGCCAGACGCCCTCCCCGGCGATGCAACCGTACCGGGCGAAATGACCGCGCAAGGCGGTCAGTCTGCCACAACCCATCGCCTGATAAAATCCATCGGGAATTATCTCCCTGATACGCGCCCGGACGTGCCTTGGGGTCAACCCGCACACCGGCCCTGCCATGTGACGCGCCCGTGGTGCGACGCACTCATGGGGCCCGCCACACCGGGCACGTGTCACCGCGCCCTGCCCAGGCTGCCCTGCCGGGGCATGGGGGATACCCCGCTCGTCTCACCCAACCAAGACACATGAACGCCATCGCCCACCGCGTGGTGATCGGCTATGGGTCGGAGTCGGGCAATGCCCGCGCTCTGGCCCAGCAGCTGGCCGCCGACCCTGCCCTGCAGCCTTTCTCCCCCCAGGTCCTCACTCTCAACGAAATCTCGCCCGGCATGTTGCAGGACGGGAACCCGCTATTCATCATCTCCTCGCAGTTCGGCGACGGCGAACCGCCCTCCAATGCGGAGGCCTTCCTGGCGCTGACCCAGAAGACCGAATCGCTGGCCGAGCTGCGCTACGCCATCTTCGGGCTGGGCGACACGGCCTATCCGCACTTCTGCGGCTTCACCCGGCAGCTGGACGAGCTGCTTCAGGCCCGTGGCGCCACCGCCCTCATCAACCGCGTCGATGCGGACAGCAACTTTCAGCAGTTCTTTGCCCAGTGGATGCCCGTGGTGGGCAAGGTCCTGAACGGGGACGCCGAAGCCGGAAAAGCGCTGCATCTCCAGGTCAGGGCCTACGGAGCAGGCTCGGCCTACGAGGCGAAGCTGCTGGAACGCCGGGCGCTGAGCACCAGCAGCCCGGCGGCCTACCACCTGCGGCTGGACACCACCGGCAGCGGCATGGTCTGGCGGGCAGGCGACACCGTGTACGTGATGGCTGAGAACGATCCCCAGCTGCTGGGTGCCCTGGCCAAGTACTACGGATCATTCGATGCCACTGCGCTGCTTCGCCACAAGGAGCTACGGCAGATCAGCAGGGCGTGCTGCGCGATCTGGGCAAGCTCACCGGCAGCGAGGAACTGAAGGACCTGCTGAAGTTCAAGAACCGCAAGGCCCTGAAGAGTACCTGTGGGGCGCCGACATCCTCGACATCCTTCAGGATTTCTGCAGTCCCCAGAGCGTGCCGCTGGCCGAGCTGGCCAAGCTGCTCTCGCCCTGCCTCATCCGCGCCTACTCCATTGCCTCGCACGGTGCGGCGGGCCACATCGACCTGTGCGTGCGCGAGGTGGACTACGAGCGCAAGGGCCGCCGGCACCGGGGGACCGCCACGCGCTTCCTGCTCACGCATGAGGGGCCGTTCCGCATCTACTGCCGCTCCAACCCGGGCTTTTCACCTGGCGGGCAACGCCGACACCCCGCTGATCCTCATCGGTACCGGCACGGGCATCGCCCCGCTGATGGGCCTGCTGCGCGAGATGCAGGCCAGCGGCGTGAAAACGCGAGAACTGCCTGATCTTCGGCGAGAGCGCCGTGCCGAGGACTTCCTCTATCAGGAAGAACTGGAGGCCATGCAGCAGGAAGGCGTGCTGGGCGAGCTGATCACCGCCTTCTCGCGCGATGGCGCCGAGAAATACTATGTGCAGAACGCCATCGCCGACCACGCCGACCGCCTGCGGCCGATGCTGGAGAAAAGGCGCCCACGTCTACGTCTGCGGCAACAAGGCCCCACCTGGAGGAGGCCGTGGCCCAGGGCCTTCGACACCCTGATGGCCAACAGTGACCGGCTGCCTGCCAATGACCGCTGGTGAAACTGATGCAGCGCGAAGGCCGGGTGCACCTGGAGCTTTTACTGACTCTCACGGCCGATGGGTGGGCGCATCCCCACCCATCGGCGCCCGTTTCCGGACCTGCCCGGAAGGTGCCACAATGGCGCCCCGTCCATTTCGCCTTTGCACCGCACCATGGCCGCCGACATCTGCACCGAAGAAGACATCTCCCGGATGGTGTACACCTTCTATGACCGCATCCGCAGCGACGAGATCCTGGGGCCGGTCTTCGACCGTCACATCGATGACTGGGACCCGCACCTTGTGAAAATGGTGGACTTCTGGTCGAGCCTCTTGCGCCGCACCGGCCGCTTCGAAGGCGCACCGATGCCCAAGCACATCGCCCCTGCCCGATCTGGATGCCGATCTCTTCAGCGGTGGCTCTCGCTCTTTGCCGAGAGCCTGACCAGACACCCCAACCAGGTCATGGCCGCCCAGGCCAACGAAATGGCCGCACGGATCGCACAACGCCTATGGCTGGGCTACCAGATGGGCAACTTCCCGGACAAAGAGCCCACACTTCTGTCAGTTTGAGCAACACTAGTACACAATACCACCACTGACGTCTCGCCCATTCCTGCGCGGTTTTCCGCAGCACACCAGAATCCTCGGCTGTTTCCTGATGATTTGCAGCCGGATCTCTCGCTGGCAAGGCACGGTGCCGTGGCATGAGCAAGACCCTGACCTACCTCTTCGACCCGCTTTGCGGCTGGTGCTATGGCGCCAGCCCGGCACTGGCCAGCATCGTCAAGCACCGGGGTTGACTGGAACTTCTGCCCACCGGCCTGTTTGCCGGCCACGGCGCACGCCCCATGGACATGAGTCTGGCCAGCCACGCCTGGACCAACGACCAGCGCATCGAGGAGATCACCGGCCAGATCTTCAGCCTGACCTACCGAGACCAGGTGCTGTGCAATCTCCACCAGCCCATGGACAGCACCGCCGCCACGCTGGCTCTCACCGCCGTGGCCCATACCCAGCCCCAGCGGGAATTCGAGGCGCTGCAGCGCATCCAGCGCGCACGTTACGTGGATGGCTGCAACATCACCGAGCTGGCCACCTGTGCGAATTGCTGCGCGGCCTCGGACTGTGCGATGCAGCTACGCGGCTACAGGCAGCCACCCCGAACTGTACGCCGCCACCAACCAGCGCATCGACCGTGCCTTCACGCTCATGAACGAGCTGTCGGCCCGTGGCGTACCCGGCTTCGTCATCCAGGACGATGGCGAGCAGCGCCTGCTGCCCTCCAGCATGCTGTTCTCGCAGCCCATGCACTTTGCGCGCCAGGTGTGCGGCATCAGCCAGGCCGAGCTGGACAACCTGCTCTGACCTGAAAGGAATGCCGGCCGGCCCCTGCCACAGGTCCGGCCGGGCACGGGGTCATCAGAAGAACATCTGCGCGAACAGCAGCCCCAGCGCCAGCGAGAAGGCCATGCTGAGCAGGCCCGGCAGCATGAAGCTGTGATTGAAGATGTAGCGCCCGATGCGTGTGGTTCCCGTGGTGTCAAAGTCGATCGACGCGATGATCGGCCCGTAGTTGGGAATGAAGAAGTAGCCGTTGACCGCCACCAGCGTGCCGATCAGGATCGGCGCAGGCACCCCAGTGCGATGCCCACCGGAAAGAGCGTGGTTACCGTGGCCCCCTGACTGTTGACCAGTACCGACAGCACGAAAAGTGCAAGCGCGAAGGTCCAGGGTGCGGCCTCCAGCAGCGACGAGACCGCCGCCTTCAGCTCCGGCAGGTGCGCCTGCATCAGCGTGTCACCCATCCAGGCCACCCCGAACACTGCAATCACCGCCCGCATGCCGGCATGGAAGACGCTGCCCTGCGTGATCTCGTTCCCATCGGGCTTGCAGATCAGGATGGTGAGCGCGGCCGCCGACAGCATCACGATCTCGATGGTGTGAGCCATGCCCATGTGCTCGCCGCCGAATACCGGCCGCAGCCACTTGAACGCCCCCATCAGCACCACCAGCAGGGCTGCCGCCAGGAAGATCCGCACCGACGTCTTGGCCGTCGGCTGAGCGGTGCATCCTCGGCTACCGCCTCCACCGCATTCAGCTTCACGTACTCCGGATCCTTCAGCCGCTGCTGATAGCCTGGATCATCGGCCAGCTCCTTGCCCATGCGATTGACGAACACGCAGGCCAGGCCGATGCCCAGGATGGTGGAAGGCACCGTCACCTTCAGCACGTCGATCAGCGTGATGTGCTGCGGCTCAAGGTAGTGCACGACCGAGACCACCGCGGCCGCCACCGGGGCTGGCCACGATGGCGAACTGCGAGGCAATCACCGCCATCGACAGCGGCCGCTCGGGCCGGATGCCATTGCGGCGACTGACCTCGGCAATGACCGGCAACACCGAATAGGCCACGTGACCGGTACCGGCCACCACCGTGAAGGCATAGGTGACCGCCGGTGCAATGAACGTGATGTAGCGCGGATTGCGATGCAGCACCCGCGTCGCAACCCGCACCAGATAGTCCAGGGCCACCAGCGGCCTGCATGGCAGCCGCCGCCGAGACCACCGCCATGATCATCAGCATCACGTCGATGGGGGACTAGTGGGCTGAAGGTGAAAGCCGAAGGCCATCACGGCCAGGCCGATACCCCCGAACACGCCCAGTCCGATGCCGCCCACCTGCGCACCGATGAGGATGCACAGCAGGACAACGGCAAACTGAATGGCAAAAAGCATGATGACTCCCGAGAGGCGTCACCACAGGCCTCGGGCCTGGCCCTTGCCACGAGACCGTAGCCACCAAGCCACGCGTCATGCCCAAGAACCTTTCGCCTTGCCTGTGGTGATTGATTCTTATTGGAAAAAGTGAGAAAAGTATAGTTGATGCAAGCCTGCCGTCGCCATGCGAATCCCTGAAAATCGCTAGGATCCGGGCCGCCCCACGACACCGGAAATGATGCGATGATAGGAAACGAACCCTCACGTCCTGGGACAAGCTGTAAGACCAGGTGACAGCACCCGCATCTACCCGCATAATTTGACCTTCTTCAGAGAATCGGGGTCACTGCCGTCCTGCCCGTACTGACATGAACACGCGTCGCAACCGTCCGCTGATCATCTGGATCGCCATGCTGGCCGTCCTGATGGGCACGCTTGCGCCGTCGATGACCTCTCTGCTGGCGGCTGCCCGGGGCGAGATCCGCTCGAGATCTGTACCACCCCGTACAACCGGGTGCAGCCTCGCTGCTGGCGCAACGCGCTGCCCAGGACGCCCAGTCCCCCATCGATCACACCCTGCTGCACGACGGGGGGCACTGCCCCTACTGCCGCCTGCAGCAGGAAGTGCCGGCCATGCCCCATGTGCCTCAGCCCCTGGTGCTGGCCACGATCACCTCTGTCCGGCAGGCGCTCCAGCTTGCCCCCACTCCGCCACCGGTCGCTCCGGCCTGGCCTCCCCAGCTCAGTCGCGCTCCGCCGCAACTCTCCTGAACCTGCGTCCACGCGACGCCTGCGTTCGTGCCTGCCCGTCTTCCGGGCCCGAGCAGCGAAGTCCCTCTGACCCCGTTGCCCTCGCCTGGAAGTGGATATCCGGAACACCCGACATATCCCCAGGACGGGACACCCCTGACGATGTGACCACTCCCGGCCCCCATAAGGCCTCATTCGGTCCGCATCCCCGAGCAAGGCCCCATCGGTCCCCTGCCCGGCATCAGGTCCCTCCGGCACATCGCCCACGCAGCCCGCGTCGCCCGTCCGTACACAGCGCATCTGGAGATTGCCATGAACATCTTCGCCAGCCCCTCGCGGGCCCCTGGCCAGGCAGGCCAGACATACAACGAGAACTGGAGCGAGACCACCATGAATCACGACGCTTTCGATGCCCATGAGGCGCCCGTTCACTGTCCGTGGGTGAACACCTTTTTCCTGGCCGGCGACCGCAATGGCGTCTGGCAGCTGAGCCGCGGCCTGGTCCGACTGGAAAGCGTCGGCCCCTCGGGCACCAGCTTCGTCCGCCTGGCCATGCCGGGCGACCTGCTGGGTGCCGAGTGCGCCCTGCACCAGCCCTACGCCTTCAACGCCGTCGCCGTCACCGACTGTGAAGTCACCCGCGTGGACACCGGCAACGACATGCAGCGGATGCTGATCGTGATGACCGCCTTCCTGCAGGGAACAGAGCCGCGCGGCCGACGCCATGCGCATGCGCCAGGGGCTCGTGGCCGCCCGCCTGGATCACCTGCTGCAGGTCCTGAATGCCGGCATGGACGAGTCCGAGCCGATTTCGGTGCGCCAGCGCAAGCTGCCTCAACTGCGCGACCTGGCCTTCATGATCGACTCCACGCCCGAAAGCGCCTGCCGCTACCTGAGCCAGCATCTGGGTCTGCAGCGTCAGCGCCGCTACCGGCGCACGGCAGCCGTGAAGGCCGCCTCCACCCCCCATCCGGCCCCGATGGCCGAAGCGATGGCAGCCGCGGGCTGATTCCCGCGCCGGGCCCTGGGCTGAACCAGGGCCCTGCTCCAGATCCCGTCCGGCGTGGGACAGGAGACGCCCACGCCCTTCCCTCTTCTTGCTGCAAGTGCCTTCAGGCCATCTCGCGGAACCCGCGATCGGTGATGCCGGTCATGACCGACACCTGGGCGCCGACAGCGCACAGTTCATCAATGGCCGCCTGACGCTTGCGGGGCGTGAGCCCACTGTTGCCACGACTTCGTACCGCAGCCAGCGTCAGCGTCTGGTAGGACCAGTTGCCCAGCTCCAGCGTCACCTCCTGTATCGACAGCGAGGTGGTGCGCAACCAGACATACGGAGACAGGTCAACTTCCCGGCTGCGCAGCACCCGTTTCCCCAGGCAGATCTGGCGATACAGCCGGGCCCGCGCGACTCCCGTCGGAGCATCGGATAGCGTGCCCGATCCGGAAGCAGACACCAAGGCCTTCTCGGCACCGGATGCCAGCCCCCTTCCGGATGCTGCCGCTCCTCACCCTTCGACGCCAACCTCTCCCCCGCCTCGGCCAGCGGCGTGGCATCCTCGACGACTTCAAGCAGCCAGTACGACCGCAAGGCCAGGGAGAGCACCGTCAGCAGGGCAACCCCCAAGACAATGGCGATCCCGAAAGGTGGGCGCCATCGGTCCAGTACGACCAGCGACGGCACGACAAACAGCACGGCAGGCAGCTTGTTCTTTGTTCCGAAGGTATACGCGCTGTTGATGGGAATGCGCAGCGCGCGGGGTACCTGCTCCGGGCTCTCCGGCGTCGGGTTCTGCTGCATCAGGCTGTCCTGCATCAGGTTCACCCTTCATCCACCCGCGCACGCAGCGCGTCCGGGGTGATGATCAGGTCAGGGAAATCGGCTTGCAGGGCCAGAAGGTCACGATCGCCCGTCACCAGGGCATCTGCCCTGCCGACACGGGCCAGTACCAGAAACACCTGGTCCTTATCGTCCCGGCACTGAGGCAAGTCCGGCCATGGTGAAGGCAGATCGACCACCTCGGCGTAGGGCAGGAACTCCGACAGCAAATCCTGCTGCTCGACAGCACTCAACCCGAACTTGGGATAGGCCAGAACGCGCAGCAGCTCCATGGCCGTCTCCTTGCAGATCTAGGGGCGTCAGCCGTGTCTGCCACGCACGTCGCAACCACGCCAGACGACCTGAGGTAAAGAGCAGCGCAGACAGCACGGCGTTGGTATCAAGAACAACGCGCCGCATCAGCGCCGCGCCCAGGCCACAGCGGCGTCCACATCCTCTTCGGTGATGCCAAGCTGTCCAAGCTTGTCCCTGACAGCCTGGGCCCGCTGCACGCGCACAGGCGTCAGCACGATGCGCCCATTCTCGACCGACACCTCGAAATACTCGGCAGCATCCATCTGAGCCACCAGCGCCTGGGCAGGCGTCAACTGGTTCTTGGAAGTGAGCTTGGCAAGCATGACGCCCTCATGATGAGCTTCAGGAAAAGTAAGGAAAGCTTACGTCCTTACCAGACAGAGTACAACAGGAACGACCCTGTCCCCGATACCTGAGTTACACGGATCCATACGAAACAGCAGCAACATGACGGGATCCCCCATCAGCGACGCTGACAGCATTGCTGAAGCATCTCCGAACAGGAAGCCTCCGACAACAGGCGGTACCAAGACAACCCCCAATGGCACCAACCATCGGGTGGCAAGCGGCTTCGCCCCGAAAGTTCGATGACATCTGAGCGAATGCGCAAACACCCGTTCCGGTGCCTGTTCCGAGGGTGATATGTCGGCGGAAACTGGAGCGGGTGAAGGGAATCGAACCCTCGTCGTAAGCTTTTGGAAGGCTTCTGCTCTACCATTGAGCTACACCCGCTTGCGTGGCGGTACCCGGACGCGCTGCGCCGCGAAACGAACATGCCGTGGGGCTGGACGCCTTGCACCGGCATGGAGCCGTGTGTCAGAAACAGGTGCAATGACCCTGCGGGGGTGATGCAACCGGGGACCGACTGGCCTGGGAGACGAACCCACCCGAACGGGTAGGCTGTGAAAGCGGTGGTGGAGAGGGTTGGATTCGAACCAACGTAGGCGTAAGCCAACAGATTTACAGTCTGCCCCCTTTAGCCACTCGGGCACCTCTCCGGGAAGATGGAATTATGCTGTCACCCACGACGACGCTGTCAAATGCCAGCGCAATAACTGCACCCAAGGTCGAACTGAACAGCAAAGCCAGGCCCCCGCCACGCGAGCAATGCCCATGGGCATACGCTCCGCTCAGAGGGCATGCGCAAACCCCACGCAGCGCCTGACGATTGCCTCTCCCGACAAGGCAATCTGCAGCACGAGGAGCCAAAACACGGCATCTTCCCTGCCCGAACGGGTTCTTCCCTGCTTCAGGCGCGAGGACACGCTTCAGGGAAAGATACCTGCGGCGCCGGCATGGATGAATAACCTGCCTCGCCCTGTCAGCATCAGCCACGGCGCATGGCCGACACTGTTGCAATACGGGGTTTGGGTGGCAGAACCCGCCATTAAGCTGCAAAAATCTACAGTTGTTGTTCACTTCACCGAAAGGTCGTGAAGATGCCCTCCAAGTCCCCCAAGAAGACCAAGAATCCCACCCCGTTGACCGAAGCCTTCGAGCCGGCCTCGATCGAACGGAATGACCACGAGGCCCCTGCGCCGCTACGTGGCCAACCGCCTCCTACACCATCGGCAAGGATCCGAAGACCGCCACGAAGGCAGACTGGTACGCCGCGCTGGCCCGCCTGGCTCGTGACAAGCAGATCGAGAACTGGATCGAGACCACGCGCCAGCAGTATGGCCAGAAGGTCAAGCGCGTCTACTACCTCTCGATGGAATTCCTGGTCGGTCGCGCGCTGACCAACAGCCTGATGGCCATCGACCTGTACGACGAGCTGGCCACGGCCCTGGCCGAAGGCGGCATCGATCTGGAAGAGGCCCGCGAGGAAGAACCCGATCCGGGTCTGGGCAACGGCGGCCTGGGCCGCCTGGCTGCCTGCTTCCTGGATTCGATGGCCACCACCGGTCTGCCCAGCTTCGGCTACGGCATCCGCTACGACTACGGCATGTTCGCCCAGTCGATCCACGACGGTTACCAGGTCGAGCAGCCCGATGACTGGCTCAAGCTGGGCAACCCGTGGAATTCTCCCGTCCGCAGGTCACCTTCCCCATCAAGTTCGGTGGCTGGGTCGAGCACGACCCCGAGCGCGGTGCCCTCTGGCACGAGGTCGAGAAGGTCAGGCCACGGCTTACGACATGATCGTGCCCGGCTATCACACCAAGACCATCAACACCATGCGGCTGTGGCATGCCCGCGCCGCCGAGAGCCTGGACCTGACCCTGTTCTCGCAGGGCAACCATACGCAGGCCGTGGCCAGCAAGAACCAGTCGGAAAACGTCACGCGCGTGCTGTATCCGGATGATTCCAGCTACCAGGGCCGCGAGCTGCGTCTGCGCCAGGAGTACTTCTTCGTCAGCGCCTCGCTGCAGGGACATCGTCCGCCGCTACCCGCACAACCACGAGAACTTCTCCGAGCTGTCCGATCAGGTGGCCATCCACCTGAACGACACCCACCCGGCCATCGCCGTGCCCGAGCTGATGCGCATCCTGGTGGACGACCACAAGATGTCGTGGAACAGCGCCTGGGCGCCAGTGCTGCAAGGTGTTCTCCCTACACCAACCACACGCTGATGCCCGAAGCGCTGGAGACCTGGCTGGTGGCCATGATGCGCAGCGTGCTGCCGCGCCACCTCGAGATCATCTTCGAGATCAACAAGCGCTTCCTCGACTGGGTGCGCACCCACCACGGCGAGGACCACGACCTGCTGCGTCGCGTGTCGCTGATCGACGAGACCGGCGAGCGTCGCGTGCGCATGGCCTACATGTGCGTGCTGGCCAGCCACAAGGTCAACGGCGTGTCCAAGCTGCACAGCCAGCTGCTGGTCGACACCATCTTTCGCCGACTTCGCCCAAGCTGTTCCCGGGCCGCTTCATCAACATCACCAACGGCATCACGCCGCGCCGCTGGCTGGCCAACGCCAACCGGCCGCTGTCGGCCCTCATCGACAAGTCGATCGGCACCGACTGGCGCAAGGACCTCGACGAGCTGTCCAAGCTGAAGAAATTTCGCGGACAAGCCCGCATTCCTGAAGAATTTGCGGCCGCCAAGCTCACCAACAAGCAGCGCCTGGCCGACTGGGTCAAGACGCACGGCGGGTCGACATCGACCCCGAACGCCATGCTGGACGTGCAGGTCAAGCGCTTCCACGAGTACAAGCGCCAGCTGCTGAACGTGCTGCACATCGTGCATCGCTACAACCAGATGGTGGCCAACCCCGACAAGGACTGGACGCCGCGCACGTTCCTCTTCTCCGGCAAGGCCGCCTCGGCCTACCGGATGGCCAAGCGATCATCAAGCTGATCAACGACGTGGCCCGCAAGGTCAATGCCGAGCCGGCGCTGCGCGACCGGATGAAGGTCGTGTTCGTGCCCAACTACAGCGTCTCGGCCGCCGAGATGATCATGCCGGCCGCGAACCTGTCCGAGCAGATCTCCACAGCCGGCACCGAGGCATCGGGCACCGGCAACATGAAGCTGGCCATCAACGGCGCGCTCACCATCGGCACGATGGACGGGGCCAACGTCGAGATCCACGAACAGGTGGGCGACGACAACATCTTCATCTTCGGTCACCGCACCGAGGAAGTGGCGAAGATCAAGGCTGCTGGCTACGATCCGGCCCGTTACTACGAAGAGAACCCCGACCTGCGCCTGGTCATCGACCAGATCGGCGGTGGCTTCTGGTCGCCCGACGATGCCGGCCGCTTCCGCCCGATCGCCGATTCGCTGCTGCGTCAGGACACCTACCTGCTGCTGGCCGACTTCGCCGACTACGTGGCCACGCAGAGAAGGTCGATGCGCTGTACCGCGACCAGGACGCCTGGAACCGGAAGGCCGTCATCAACGTCTCCGGCATGGGCATCTTCTCCAGCGACCGCACGATCCTGGAGTACGCCGACAAGATCTGGGACGTGAAACCCCTGAAAAGTCTGAGAGGGCGCCGGTTCGCCCGGCACACACTGACGAAGCGTTGGCACCATGCCAACGCCCGCCGGGTCGTTCACGGGATTCCGTCCGCGTTTTGCGGTATCTTCCGTGCGGCTTTTTCGGCGCCGGCCCGCCAGGGCAGACCTTGGTCTCCCCGGCAGGCCTTTTCCCGGCGCAGCTCTGGATACGCGCCGACAGCACTGGCATCAACCGCCGGCCTGGCCCCGCCCGTCGCTGCACGGGGCTCGGCTGGACACCGCAGGCCAGACGCGTCAGCCCATGCCCTTCACCTCCTGGGTGTCATGAGCTGGCGCCAAGCCTGCCGCCCTCGACCGGCACCGGACATGGCCCGACACGCTCGGGTCATGGCCCCGGCTGACAGCAGCTCCCATCGTCACCCCTGACCGGGTGGCAGGACGAGACGCGCAGAGCAATCCGAGACAGCCCTCCTCGCAGTTACCTCACCGGCCCGCCGTTCGCCGCGGAGGCAGGCCATGGCGTGAGAACTTTTTGAACGATCCATGAAAGACGAAAGATTGCCCGGGGGCCGGGTGTGGCCACTGGGTGCCACCTGTCATGACGGTGGCGTCAACTGCCCCTTTTCAGCAGCGGCGCACGCAGCGTCACGCTGTGCGTGTTCGATACCGACGGCCGTGAAACCCACCGCTATGCGATGAACGGCCCGGTGAACAACGTCTGGCACGGTTTCCTGCCCAATACCGGCACGGGGCTGATCTACGGCTACCGCGTGGATGGCCCCTACGATCCACCCCGCGGCCTGCGCTACAACCCCGCCCGTCTGCTGCTGGACCCCTACGCCCGGCGCCTGCAAGGTCAGTTCCAATGGCATGAATCCCATCTGGACCGTCCCGACACCCAGATGGATGACAACGCCACCTACATGCCCAAGGCCGTGGTCACTGGCGTGCACGAGTTCGACTGGGAAGGCGATCGACGCCCGAACATCCCGATGGCGAAAGCGTCATCTACGAGGTGCACGTCAGGGCTTCACCCAATCCCACCCCGACGTGCCGGCCGAGCTGCGCGGCACCTATGAAGGCATGGCCAGCCCGGCCGCCATTGCCCACCTGAAGCGCCTGGGCGTGACGGCCGTGGAACTGCTGCCCGTGCAGGAATCCGTCAGCGAAGGCACGCTGATCGAGATGGGGCTGTGCAACTACTGGGGCTACAACACCCCTGGCCTTCTTCGCCCCCGATCGCCGCTTTGCGCGCCAGGACCCGGTCAACGAGTTCCGGCACATGGTGAAGGAACTACACCGCCACGGCATCGAGGTGATCCTGGACGTGGTGTACAACCACACGCCCGAAGGCGACCAGCGCGGCCCCACGCTGTCGTGGCGCGGACTGGACAACCAGGCCTACTACCACCTCAGCCGCCAGGATCCGGCCTACTACGCCAACTACACCGGCACCGGCAACAGCGTCAACGCCAGCAACTACGTGGCGCTGCAGATGATCATCGGACTCGCTGCGCTACTGGGTCCAGGAGATGCACGTCGACGGCTTCCGCTTCGATCTGGCCTCGGTGCTGGGGCGCGTGGCCCTGCCCAACTCGGACGATCCCGGCCGCTTCGACCGCTACGCACCGTTCTTCCAGGCCGTCCGGCAGGATCCGGCCCTGGCCGGCATCAAGCTGATCGCCGAGCCCTGGGACGCGGCCGGCGGCGGCTACCAGCTGGGGGCCTATCTGCCGGGCTGGAGCAGAGTGGAACGACCGCTTCCGCGACACGACGCGCTGTTTCTGGCTGCAGCCCCACAAGGACCGCGGCGCCTTCGCCAGCCAGATTTCCGGCGCCAGCGAGCAGTTCCACCACGACGGCCGCTGCCCGCAGTCCAGCATCAACTTCATCACCTCGCACGACGGCTTCACGCTGAACGATCTGGTTTCCTACAACCAGAAGCACAACGAGCCCAACGGCGAGGACAACCGCGACGGCCACAACGACAACCACAGCTGGAACGCCGGGGCAGAAGGCCCTACGGACGACCCGGACATCAACCGCACCCGCGCGCGCCTGAAACGGGTCCTGCTGGCCTCGCTGCTGCTGTCGCAGGGCACGCCGATGCTGACTGCCGGCGACGAGATGAGCCGCACCCAGCAGGGCAACAACAACGCCTACAACCAGGACAACGCCATCAGCTGGCTGGACTGGAAAGGCGCCGACGAAGACCTGATCGGCTTCACGGCACACCTGATCCACCTGCGCAAGAAGCACCCGCAGCTGCACCTGCCCATCTGGCTGCTGGGCGCCCCCACAGCCTCCGGCATGCTGGATGTGCGCTGGCTCAACAGCCAGGGACAACCGATGCAGGCCGAGCAGTGGAATCAGGATGGCGACGGGGTGTTTGCCCAGGTCCTGGGCGCGCACAACAGTGAGGAACAGGATCTGCTGATCGTCTTCAACCCCTGACGGCGAGAACCGTCCCCTTCGTGATGCCCGAAGGCGACTGGACCATGGTGCTGGACACCAACCAGGCCGACGGACAGCCCTGGCGGGCCAACTCCACCGAAGGTGAGGTGGATGAGACCATGACACAGATCATGCGGCTGGGCCTGGCCATCAACAAAAACAGCAAGCTTCGCGCACCTGTGGTCAAATGCAAGACACAGGACGCAACAAGCATGGACGTTCCCGCCGCCAAGCCGAAAGGAACCGCCGCACGCACGTTGCGTCCCCATTCCATCTACATGTTCGTTGCCCGTCGCAAAGGATGAAGACCATGAGTCCAAACACCTCCCGTGCCAGCGGCATCCTGCTGCACATCACCTCGCTACCGGATACCGAGCCCGTCGGCCCTCGAGCAGCCGCTCACCATCCAGCACCCCGGTTCGGGAGATTTCGGACCCAGCGCCTATCACTTCATCGACTGGCTGGAGCACGCCGAACAGTACCTGTGGCAGATCCTGCCGCTGGTGCCTCCGGGCAGCGGCTATTCGCCGTACATGAGCCCGGCCGGCATGGCCTTCAACCCCATGCTGGTGGACCTGCGGGGCCTGGCCTCGCAAGGCTGGCTGCCGGCCGATTTCCAGGAAGACTATTCGGTCGATGGCGAGCCGGGCCCGGCCCCGCGTGACGGCCGGATCGACTTCCCGCGTGTCGAGCGTTTCCGCCTGCGTGCGCTGACCCAGGCGGCCCGCACCTTCCTGGGCAACCCCCATGAACCGATGCGTGCCGAGTTCGATGACTTCCGCGAGCGCGAAGGCGCCTGGCTGGACGACTACGCCCTGTTCATGGTGCTGGACCGCCTCTACCAGGGCAAGGCCTGGCAGGAGTGGCCGGCAGAGCACGCCCAGCGCAAGCCCGCTGCGCTGGAGCGCATCCGCCAGGAATACCGTGACGACTACCTGTTCTGGTGCTTCGTGCAGTGGGTGGCCGAGAAGCAATGGCAGGCCATTCGCACCTACGCCAATGCCCACAACGTCCGCATCGTGGGCGACGTGCCCATCTTCGTGGCACTGCACAGCGCCGACACCTGGGCCAATCCCAAGCTCTTCGACCTGGGCAAGGATCTCTGGCCCACGCACGTGGCCGGCGTTCCGCCCGACTACTTCGCCGTGGACGGCCAGCGCTGGGGCAACCCGCTGTACCGCTGGCCCGAGCACGCCAAGCAGGGCTACGCCTGGTGGATCGCGCGCGTCAAGCGCTGCCTGGCCCTGACCGACATCGTGCGCATCGACCACTTCCGCGGCTTCGATGCCTACTGGGCCATTCCGTCCACCTGCCCCACGGCACGCGAGGGTGAATGGACGCCCGGCCCAGGCATGGCGCTCTTCAACGCCCTGGAAAAGGCGCTGGGCAAGCTGCCGCTGGTGGCCGAGGACCTGGGGCTTCAGACCGACAGCCTGCGCAAGCTGCTGGCTGACACCGGCCTGCCCGGCATGGCCGTGCTGCAGCTGGCCTTCCTGGACGATTCCGAGAACGTCTTCCTGCCGCACAACCTGCGTCGCAACCAGATCGTCTACACCGGCACCCACGACAACGACACGACGCTGGGCTGGTTCGCCCAGGCGTCCGATCGGGAGCGTGCGCTGGCACAGGTCTACCTGAAGACCGACGGTCGGGAAATGCACTGGGAGCTGATCCACGCCGCCTCGCAATCCGTGTCGGGCTGGGCCATCTACCAGATGCAGGACATTCTGGGTCTGGGCGCCGAGGGCCGGATGAACTACCCCGGAGAAGCCTCCGGCTGGTGGGGCTGGCGCTTTGCCTGGCACCAGCTGCACGAGTGGCAGACGCGCCGCCTGCGCGCCATCACCCAGGTGCATGGCCGCAGCAAAGCGAATGGGTGTGCTCGGAAGAAGAGGCAGCGGACAAGTGATCCGCTGATCAGCGGGGCCCGGCAGCAACCGGGCCTCGCGACCCGCCTTCACTCTTGAGGGCCGGTTCCATCCTTGCAGGTGGGTCCGGCCCTTGCCGTTTCGGCCCAGGCCGGACTCAGTCGTCCTGGGCGCTTGCGCCCCACGGATTGCGCAAACGCGCTGGCAATCAGCGCGGGCATGGGCTCGCCGCCAAAGCGGGTGAGCGGCACGTTGCGCGTGCCCCAGACGCGGCGCAGCGTGACGTCGTCAATCATCTTGCGCAGCCAGCGATGTGAGGGCAGCTGCTCCCTGCCGCCGGTGCCACACCATGTCGATGCGCATGGCCGGCAACGCCACCGGCAATGGCTGCCACGCCAGACGGTCGGCAATGCCCGGTGGCCGGGAACGAAAGTCCAGCGGGCAGCACCGTGAGCAGATCGGACTGGGCCACCACGTGGCCGCCGTGAAGAACTGGTTGAGCGTGAGCACGATGCGCCGGGTACGCTGGCGCGTGGCCAGCGCCTCATCGACGAAACCGAAGGGCCGCCCCGAGTAGCTGACCAGCAGGTGCCGGGCATTGCAGTAGTCATCCAGGCTGATGGGGCCGGCACTCAGCGGGTGCCCTCACGCATCACGCAGACATACTGGCCTTCGTAGATCTCCTGGTGCCCGAAGGTGTCGGGCCGATCTTCCTGCATCTCGCGCAGGATCACGTCGGCCACGGCGCCCGGGGAAGTGCCCGACCGCCAGGTGCAGCTCGTCGTTTTTCCAGAAGCGGCAGGGGGTCGCGCGTGGTGAGCGGGCGCAGCCGCAGCGTGGCATTGGGGGCATCGCGCTGCAGCCGGTCCAGCAGCGGCGGCACCAGCAGGGCCGCCGTGGCATCGGCCATGGCGATGACGAAGGTCTCGCGAGTGCGCTGTGGATCGAAGGACTTGGGCGAGATGACGCCTCGCAGCGCGTTGAGCGCCGTGCGCACGTCGGGCCAGATGGCCAGTGCGAAGGAGTGGGCTCGACGCCGCGGCCAGCGCGGATCAGCAGTTCGTCCCCAGGGCCTCACGCAGCCTGCGCAGGGCATTGCTGGCAGCCGGCTGAGTCATTGCGAGGTTGCGGGCCGCACGCGAGATGTTGCGCTCGGCCATGACTTCATCAAAAACCCGCAGCAGGTTCAGATCGAAGTTCTGAAATCCACCCTTCTCCCCCAGTGACACCCCGCGGGCATCGTCATGACACCCGCCGGGCCGCCTTCTGCGGCCCCCGGGATGGCGCTGGTCCGGGCGGCAAGCCGCCCGCATCTTGCTTACGCGCCTGATTTTACGATCAGCAGCACCCAGTCGCGCAAGCCCGGGAAAACATCAAGGAAGCCGCCAAGCTGCCCGTGGAAGAAACAGGGTCACGCAAACCCCCGGCGCAACACGTCGCGGGGAAGACAGGATCACTGCCACTCGCCCAGCAGGCGCTGGTAGAGCGACAGGTACTCGGCGGCGGACGGCCCCCAGCCGTGCCGGGCCTCCATGGCCGTGCGCATCCGCCACTCCCAGCCGCTGCGGTCGTGCCACCACAGCGCGGCAGCGCGCTCCAGCGCATCGATCAGGCCCGAGATCTGGCCACCCTGGAAGACAAAAGCCGTTGCTGGGCTGGCCATCCAGGTATTCGGTCACGGTGTCGGCCAGGCCGCCCACCTTGCAGACCAGCGGCAGCGTGCCATAGCGCAGCCCGTACATCTGGGTCAGGCCGCAGGGCTCGAAGCGCGACGGCACCAGGATGAGGTCGCCGGCGCCGATCAGCCGGTGGGCCAGGCGCTCGTCATAGCCGATGCACACCGCCACCTGATCGGGTGCCTCCTCGGCCGCCTTCCGGAAGGCATCCTGCAGGTGGGCGTCCCCGCTGCCCAGCAGCGCCAGCTGGATGCCCAGCTCACGCATCTTCGGCAGTGCCTGCAGGACAAGGTCGGCCCCCTTCTGGTTGGTCAGCCGGCTGATCATGACCGCCAGCATGCGGTTCGGATCGACCGTGAGCCCCAGCTCCTGCTGCATGCGGGTCTTGTTCTCGACCTTGCGGCCCAGGTCATGGATGCCGTAGTTGGCACTGATCAGCGGGTCGGTCTGCGGATCCCAGACCGTCTCGTCAATGCCGTTGAGGATGCCTGAGAGGCGCTCGCGCCGCTCCAGCAGCACGCCCTGCATGCCGGCACCGCCCTCCGGCGTGGTGATCTCGTAGGCATAGCGCGGGCTGACCGTGCTCAGCCGGTCGGCAAACACCAGCCCGCCCTTCAGCGAAGCTACCGTGCCCGTAGTATTCAGGCTGCGGGCCCCCGGCCGCAGGATGCGGCGGCAGGTCCAGCCCCTGGCGCCTCCTCCAGCGGAAAGAGCCCCTGATAGATCAGGTTGTGGATGCTGAACACGGACTTCACCCGGCGCACCGGGTTCAGCGACAGATACACTGGCGCCAGCCCCGCGTGCCAGTCATGCGCATGCAGGATGTCGGCCTGCCACCAGGCATCGATGTCCCCCAGGCCAGATGGGCCCCCACCCAGCCCAGCAGCGCAAAGCGCCGGATGTTGTCGGACCAGTCGCGATGGTCCGGACGACAGAGGGTTGCCTTCGCGCCGGAAGTACCAGGGCGCATCCACGACATAGGCCGTCAGACCGCTCTCTTTCAGCCGCCCGTGCAGCACCCGCACGGGCGGCCCCCATCAGACCCCAGGTCGGCCACCAGGCCGACCTCTTCCAGATTGTCGATGATGGCCGGATAGCCCGGCACCAGCAGCCGGGCATCCACCCCCTGGGCCAGCAGGGGCCGTCGGCAGGGCGGCCGCGATGTCGCCCAGCCCGCCCGTCTTGACCTGCGGGTATACCTCGGCCGTGACGTGCAGGACCCGCACACTGCCCGCCGGTGCGCGATTGGGCTGCTGCCAGATCACGGCCGGCACGGCTGCGCCTCCCGTCGATCGGGCAGGATGCGCGTCATCGGGACGCGCAGCATGGGGTCGGGCAAGCGTACGGTCTGCAAACATCATCGATCCTCCGGGCGTTCAGCCCCTGCAGTTTTTTCCAGCATCCTGGGGTGATCAGCGTCACGCCGCCCTCGCTGCGATAGAAGCGCCGTGCATCATCGTCCGGATCCTCACCGACCACCAGGCCATCGGGGAATCCGGCAGCCCCGGTCGACCACCACCTTGGTGAGCCGGACATTGCGCCCCACCTGCACCTCGGGCAGCAGCACTGCGCCGTGGATCTGCGTGTAGGAATGCACGCGGCAGTTGGAGAACAGCAGCGAGTTGTGCACCGAGCCGGACAGGATGCAGCCCGCCGAGACACTGGATTCGATGGCCTCGCCGCGACGGTTTGCCCTCGTTGTGCACGAACTTGGCTGGCGGCAGCTGTTCCTGGTAGGTCCAGATGGGCCAGGAACGGTCATAGAGGTTCAGCTCGGGCACCGTGGCCGTGAGGTCGATGTTGGCCTCCCAGTAGGCATCGATGGTCCCGACGTCGCGCCAGTAGGCCGGCGCCTTCTCGCTGTTGTAGACGCAGCTGTCCTGGAAGAAGTGGGCCACCACCTGGCCTTCCCCCACGGCCTTCGGAATGATGTCCTTGCCGAAGTCGTGCGAGGAGCCCTCCAGGGCGATGTCCCTCGTCCAGCATCCGGTACAGGTAGTCTGCCGTGAAGATGTAGATCCCCATGGAGGCCAGCGAACGGTCCGGCTTGCCCGGCATGGCGGGCGGATCAGCCGGCTTTTTCCACGAAGGAGGTGACCTTCTTGTTCTCGTCGATGGCCATCACGCCGAAGGCCTTCGCTTCCTGGCGATCGACCTCAATGCAGCCCACCGTCACGCCGGCGCCCGAGAGGGCGTGGTCCGCCAGCATGCGGGCATAGTCCATCTTGTAGATGTGGTCGCCCGCCAGGATCACCACGTATTCCGGATGGTTGGACTTGATGATGTCGAGACTCTGATAGACGGCATCGGCCGTGCCACGGTACCAGTATTCCTCGTCGACACGCTGCTGCGCGGGGATGAGATCGACGAATTCGTGCATCTCGGACTTGAGGAAGTTCCAGCCGCGCTGCAGGTGGCGCAGCAGGCTGTGCGACTTGTACTGCGTGAGCACGCCGATGCGGGCGCAGGCCCGAGTTCATGCAGTTCGACAGGACGAAGTCGATGATGCGGAAGTGTCCGCCGAAATAGACGGCCGGCTTGCAGCGGGTATCGGTGAGCTGCTTCAGGCGGCTTCCCCGTCCTCCGGCAAGAATGAGCGCCATGGCGCGCTTGGGCAGCCGGCGTTCCAGATCGATGCGTGCGTTATTGTCCATGAGTCCCTCCTATGTGTTGTTCAAGGAAGCACTGACACGAACTTGCGCCAGCCACCCGACGTCGGACCGAACCACACCGACACGGACGGACCTCGTGGCAGGCAGATGGTGCCCGGAAGGCACCCCGGCTGCCAGGGGGCGGCTCTGCCGGGCAGCCACGCCTTCACCGTGTTCTCCCGCCAGCGACGAATCCCGGGCAAGGGAAAACTCATCGAAGCCGTGGGGGACCCCTCCGGAGATGACACTGTGCCCATGCCCGAAGGCCTGAACCGGAGCCCTGCCGTTATTGTCCCCGCCCGGCAGCGCAGAAAACAGGGAGACGACACCCACAGCCCGAGGGCTGGCGTGGCGGCGACGTCGATGTTCCGTGCTGCCTTGGTTCGAGTATCCCCTAGTGGCACAGAAACGCACGCAATCCCGGGTAGCGTGCGAGACAAAAGTATTCCCGTTCCCGACAGTGCGGTCCGGAAACATCAGCTGCCGGCGGGCAACGGCATCATGCGTGAATCTCGCAGCACCTGATCGATGGTGCGCCGAGGCAGCGCACGGCGCGCGATGTTGCGCACCATCCGGGACGGAACGCCCGCCCTCCGGCGCTGTTCCGGCGGGGCAATCGCCACCGGCGGACGCTCTTCCAGCATGACTTCCTGGCGCCACGGCGAGCTGATGTCCACCAGCGTGCCGTCGGGGTCGCAGGTGAGCGCCGCTGGCCATAGAACTCATCACGCGGCGGCTGCACGATGGGCGAGCCACGCACCACGGCGCGGGCGTGGATGTCGTCCACGTTGTCCACCACGAAGGTGAGGTACATGCCCACCGGCACGGCGCGCCAGTCGGCCGGCAGCAGGGGATGGTCGCGCTGGATGATGCCCAGCTCCAGGCCCGGATTGGTGGGCGAGTGGAGCCGGATGTACCAGTCGGATTCGAAGGCCACCTCCATGCCCAGCAGGTCGGCATAGAAATCCCTGCTTTTCCCGCAGCCTGTCGCTGCTGATGTTGCTGAGCAGTCGTCTCACGCTCGCGAGGTGTCCTCCTCCAGTCAATTCCTCATACTAACGACCTGTCGTCGCCTTTCGCCGACAGCCCCCGCCCGGCGGTATCCCTCAGCCGGCCGGCGGCCCGCCTTTCGGCTAGACTGTGGCGTGCCGGCCATGGCCTGCCCGGCACGCTCACATTCCCGGCCCACTCCGGGCACGGGACCGGATCCTGACGCCGCCAGGGCCCCTCTTTTGCCCTGTTCACCCGGCGCTCCTCTGCCGCCTCTTCGCATGTCCCATTCATCACCCCCTTCCGGCTGCCCCTTCCATGCCGCCCAGAACCGTGCGACCGCAACGGACAGCCCCCAGCCTGCCAACGGCACGCCGGCAGCGAGGCGTCGTTCTGACCCGGCGACCGTCCTGCCGCCACCCGCCTCTGGGTGGAGAAGGCCGTCGTCGGCCTGAACCTGTGCCCCTTCGCCAACGCCGTGCTGAAGAAGGAGCGGCTGCACGTCCAGGTCAGCGAGGCCACCGAACCGCTGGCACTGCTGGAGGATCTGCGGACTGAACTGAAGCGCCTGCTGGACGCCCCGGAAACCGAGATCGAGACCAGCCTGCTGGTGTGCCCCCGCATGCTGGCCGACTTCCTGGAATTCAACGACTTCCTGGACATGGCCCGAAGCCCTGCTGACCGAGCTGGACCTGAACGGCACGGTGCAGATCGCCAGCTTCCATCCCACTACCAGTTTGCGGGCACGGCCGTCGACGACATCGAGAACGCCAGCAACCAGTCGCCCTGGCCCACGCTGCACCTGCTGCGCGAGACCAGCATCGACCGCGCCGTGGCCGCCTGGGGCGAGGACACCGACCGCATCTTCGAGAACAACATCGCCCGCCTGCAGGCGCTGGGCCCCGAAGGCTGGCGCCGGCTGAGCCGCCAGTGGCAGGCCCCGGGGATGGAAAGCCCCGATGAAAAGCCCTCCTCCGTCAGCTAACATTCAGCATTGTGGCGCCTCCGGCACGGATTCCATGTTTCGGCCGGTACCCGGCCTGCAACAATGCCCGTCAAAGAACAAGGACTCTTACATAATGGATCGTCGCTCCGCCCTGAAGGCCAGCGTCGCCGCCGGCGTCGCTGCCGGCAGTGCCACCCTGGCTGCCCCCGCCATCTCGCAAGGCCGCAAGCAATGGCGGATGGTCACCTGCTGGCCCAAGAACTTCCCCGGCATCGGGACCAGCGCCGAGAGCCTGGCCCGGCGCATCACCGAGATGTCCGGTGGCAAGCTCACGGTCAAGGTCTATGCTGCCGGCGAGATGGTGCCGGCCCTGCAGGCGCTGGATGCCGTCATCGAAGGCACGGCCGAGATGAGCCACGGCGCCGCCTATTACTGGATGAACAAGAGCCCGGCCCTGGCCTTCTTCACCGGCGTGCCCTACGGCATGACGGCCTCCGAATGTCGGCCTGGGTCAACGTCATGGGCGCCCAGGCGCTGTGGGACGAGGTCTATGACCAGTTCGGCGTGCAGGGCTTCCTGGCCGGCAATACCAGCGTTCAGGCCGGCGGCTGGTTCCGCAAGGAACTCAAGTCCGTGGCCGACGTGAAGGGCCTGCGCATGCGTGCGCCCGGCCTGGGTGGCCAGGTCTGGCAGAAGATGGGCGTGTCGGTGATGAACCTGGCCGCCGGCGACATCTTCCAGGCCATGCAGACCGGCACGCTGGATGCCGCCGAGTTCGTCGGTCCCTACAACGACCTGGCGCTGGGCCTCTATCAGATCACCAAGAACTACTACATCCCCAGCTTCACCGAGCCGGCCCAGGCCCCCGAGCTGGTGGTGAGCAAGGAGAAGTTCCAGGCCCTGTCCAAGGACCTGCAGGAGATCGTCCGCGCCGCCTGCCAGGCCGAGTACGACAGCATGTACGCCACCTATGCCGCCAACGACCCGCGCGCGCTCGACGCTCGTGGGCAAGCACGGCGTCAAGGTCCAGCGCTTCCCCGACGAGATCTTCGAGAAAGGGCGGCCAGTATGCCCGCGAGCTGATCCTGGAGATGCGTGAAAGCAAGGACCCGCTCACCAAGAAGACGGCCGAACACTTCATCACCTCGTTCAACCTGCTTCGCCAGAAGACCGAGGACCGATCAGCCGTTCATCGAGGCCCGCACCAAGTACTTCAGCCTGGTGACACTGGGCCCACCCGAGGCGCCGGCCGGCATCCATCCGGTCGGCGCCTGTGCGATCCGGGCTGCCCTCACGCAGCCCCGCCGGCAGCGACACTCTCCGCACCGGTATCATTCCACCGGCCCGGTCGTCTGACGACCGGCCGGCGCAGCCTCATCGCGTCGCCCCTGCCCGACCTGTGGCGGGGCTGCCGCCCCTTCCTCCTATCTTCACGTCTTTTCCTCCAGGACAGCTCCCATGCGGGTCTCGCAAAGCTATACGATCTTCATCAGCGCCATCAACCGGCTGGTGGGCCCAGGTGTTCTCCTGGCTCTCCTGGGCATCGTGCTGGTACTGCTTCACCGTCGTGGTGGAGCGCTACCTCTTTTCCACGTCGCAGATCTGGATGCAGGGATCTGTACGTCTGGCTGAGCGGCGCCATGTTCATGGCCCTCAGCGCCCTATGCCCTGATGCGTGACGAGCACGTGCGCGTCGACATCTTCTACCGCCGCGTTTCCAACCGCCAGAAGGCCTGGCACGACCTGTTTGGCGTGCTGACCTGCCTGCTGCCCTTCTGCCTGCTGGTCTGGACCTACGCCCTGCCCTATGTGCAGCGCGCGTGGCAGCTGCACGAGGGCTCGCCCAACACCGGCGGCATGCCCGGCTTCTACATCCTGAAGACCTTCATCCTGGTCTTTGTGGTGCTGACCGCGCTGCAGGGCCTGGCCATGCTGTGCCGCAGCATCTGACGCTGAGCCGGCCGTGACACCCTGCTGCCCGCCCACCTGCGCTACCAGACTCACGATCACGCCCACCAGGAGGCTGCGATGTGGAAATGGATCCGATCCTGCTGGGAGAGATCCTCGCTGGCACCCTGTTCTTCGGCATCATCTTCGTGCTGGCGCTGGGCTTCCCGGTCGCCTACACGCTGAGCCGGCACCTCGCTGATGGTGGCTGCCGTCGGCTGAGTACTTCGAGGTCTTCGACTTCTCCAACTTCGGCGCACTCGCCTCCCGCTACGTGGGCTTCGATGTCCAGCGAGGTGCTGGTGGCCGTGCCGCTCTTCATCTTCATGGGCGTGCTGCTCGAACGATCGGGCATTGCCGAGGCCCTGCTCACCACCATGGGACGGCTCTTCGGCAACGTCCGGGGCGGCCTGGGCTTCTCGGTCATCATCGTGGGCGCGCTGCTGGCCGCCTCCACGGGCGTGGTGGGCGCCACCGTCGTCACCATGGGCCCTCATCAGCCTGCCCGCCATGCTGCGCGCCGGCTATGACCCCAAGCTGGGGGCCGGCGTGATCGCTGCCTCCGGCACGCTGGGCCAGATCATCCCGCCGTCCACCATCCCTCATCTTCATGGGCGACATGCTCTCGGGCATCAACGCCCAGGTGCAGATGTCCAGGGCAACTTCGCTTCCCACCCCGGTCTCGGTGGGTGACCTGTTCGTCGGCGCCATCCTGCCCAGCGCGGTGCTGGTGGGGCTGTACATGCTCTACATGGCCGGCAAGGCCGTCTTCGATCCCAAGTCCTGCCCGGCCACACCCTTCCAGCGCGAAGAAGGCGGCCACGGTCTGGGCCGCGAGATCGTCACCGCCCTGCTGCCACCCCTGGCGCTGATCCTGGCCGTTCTGGGTTCCATCCTGGGCGGCATCGCCACCCACCGAGGCCGCCTCCGTGGGTTCAGGGGCGCGCTGCTGCTCATCGCCATCAAAGGGTCGCTTCAGCCTGCGCATGCTGCAGCAGAGCCTGCCTGTCCACGGCCACCATCACCTCCATGGTGTTCACCCTGCTGCTGGGCGCCGCGGTCTTTTCCATCGTCTTCCGCATCCTGGGCGGCGAGGATCTGGTCCACGCCCTGCTCTCCAACCTGCCGGGCGGCACGATGGGCGCCCTCATCAGCGTCATGCTGGTGATGTTCCTGCTGGGCTTCGTGCTTGACACCTTCGAGGTGATCTTCATCATCATCCCGATCACCGCGCCAGTGCTGCTGGGCATGGATGTCGATCCGGTCTGGCTGGGCGTGCTGGTGGGCATCAACCTGCAGACCAGCTTCATGACGCCCCGTTCGGCTTCTCGCTGATCTACCTGCGTGGCGTGGCACCGGCCAGCGTCACCACGGGGATGATCTATCAGGTGCAGTTCCTTCGTGGCACTGCAGCTCATTGGCCTGGGGATCGTCATGGCCTTCCCCGAGCTGAGCACCTGGCTTCCTGCACAGGTGTTCCGTAACGGCGGCTGACCCGGTATCCGCACCTGTGCCCTTTCTGCTACCCTTTGCGGGCTGGGCACGACTACCTGTACCGTATGACTGATTCACTGCGAACCCGCCTGTCCGCCATCGAACCCGCCACGCTGCGCGGGATCGCCCGCGGCCTGGAAAAAGAAAGCCTGCGTGCCACGGCCGATGGCAACCTGTCCATGCGTCCGCACCCGCGGGCGCTGGGCGCACTCGCTCACGCACCCGCGCATCACCACCGACTTCAGCGAATCCAGGTGGAGCTGATCACCGGCGTGCACGAGGGACATCGAGGCCTGCCTGGCCGGGCTGACCGAGATCACCAGATCACGCTGGCCGACATCGACGGCGAGTCGCTGTGGTGCACCAGCATGCCCTGCCCGCTGCCCGCCGACGACCAGATTCCCATCGGGCAGTACGGCAGCTCCTTCGTCGGCCGCACCAAGACCATCTACCCGCGTCGGCCTGAAGCATCGCTACGGCAGCCGGATGCGAGACCATCTCCGGGCTGCACTGCAACTCTCCATCCCCAGACCCTGTGGCCGCTGCTCCAGCAGATGCGGTCTCGAGGCTCGACGAGAACCTCAAGCGCGCCCGCAGCCAGGGCTACTTCGGGCTCATCCGCAACTTCCGGCAGCACTCTGGTGGCTGCTGCTGCCTGCTCTTCAGGGGCCTCGCCCTGGTGCAACGCAGCTTCGCCGTGGGCATGCCGCATTCTCAAGCGCTTCGGCCGGGATGCCCTGGGCCCTGCCACATGCCACCTCGCTGCGCATGGAGCCCGCTGGGCTACCAGAGCGACGCCCGAGGCACGCATCGGTGCCAGCTACGACTGCCTCAAGAGCTACGCCGAATCGCTCTATGACGCGCTCACCCAGCCGTATCCCGCCTACGAGAAGATGGGCATCCTCTACGAAGGCGAGTACCGCCAGCTTTCCACATCGCTGCTGCAGATCGAGAACAGTTCTACGGCACCATCCGACAAGACAGCCCATCCGTCCGAAAGGAACGGCCGCTAGCCGCGCTGGCTGCCCGGGGCGTGGGTATGTCGAGTGCGGCTGATGGACCCTGGATCCCTTCAGCCCCATCGGCATCACGGCCGAGACCATCCGCTTCCTCGACATCTTCCTGCTGTACTGCCTGCTGTCCGACAGCCCGCCCGACAGCCCGAAGATCACGGCCGCCCAGGCTGCCAACCGGCACGCCGTGGCCTAGCGCGGTCGCGAACCCGGGCTGGCGCTGCAGCAGGGCGACGGCAGCCTGCGTCCGCTGCAGGACTGGGGCCAGGAGGCTGCTGAAGGACCTTCAGCCGGTCGCCGAGCGCCTGGACGAAGCCTTCCCCGAGCACGGCGGGGCCTATGCGGCGGCCCTGCAGATGGCCCGTCAGCGGCTGGAATCGCCCGACACCACCCCGTCGGCGCGACTGCTGGCCGAGCTGGCCGCCAACGAGGAAGAGTCGCTGACCGCGCTCACCCTGGGCCGTTCGCAGGCCCACCGCCAGCAGCTGCTGTCGCTGCCGCTGACTGCCGACGTGCGTGAGGCCTACACCCGCATGGCGCAGGAATCCTTCATCGAACAGGCCGACATCGAAGCCGCCGACACCGGCGACTACGAGCAATGGCGCCAACAGTACATCACCTCGGTTTTCCCACTGATCAGTGACTGAACACGACGCACAGCAGGTGCTGCTGGTCCGCGCCATCGAGCGCCAGCCGGCCTCTTCCACCTGGACCGACGAAGACCGCCTTCACGCCAGCCAGGAGGCGCTGCGCCGAGACCGGCCCCGAGGCCGAGCGCAGCACCCTCGTCATCGAACGCCTGCCCGGCTGGCCTGCGCCATTGCCCGCAAGCCGCCCTGGGCGACCTGCTGCACAGCCTGCAATGGCGTGGCTGGTTCACCCCCGTGGCGCTGCTGGTGGCCCTGCTGGCCGGCGCGCTGCTCGACTCGGCCGGCGGCGATCGGATCAGCATCCTCAACCCGCCGCTGCTGCTGATCATCGCCTGGAACCTGTTCACCTATCTGGTGCTGGCCATTGGCGCCATCCGCGCAAAGCTGGGCCGTGGTCGCACAGGGGCTGCCGCCGGCAGGCCGGAAAGAACGCCCGGCCCGCGGCCTCTGAGGATCAGGAGCCGACCGGCACCGGCGGCTGGCTGCGCCGCCACGTCGTTCGCCTGGCCACCGGGCAGGGCTGGAGCGCATCGGTCGCTCACGCGAGGGCAGCGTGGCCAACGCCTTCCGCACCAGCTGGTTCACGCCGCAGCGCCCCTCTACGGTCAGCGAGCACTCACATTGCTGCATGGCGGCGCCATGATGTTCGCCCTGGGCGCCCTGGCCAGCCTCTATCTGCACGGCCTGGTGCTGGAATACCGTGCCGGCTGGGAAAGCACCTTCCTGAACCCGCAGCAGGTCGAGACCCTCACGCACCTGCTCTGGGGACCAGCCAGCCTGGTCAGCGGCATCGCCCTGCCTGACGCCAACGGCCTGGCCGCCATCCGCTTTCCGCACAACCCCGGTGAGAACGCGGCCCAGTGGATCCACCTGCAGACGCTGACCGTGCTGCTGATCGTGGTCATCCCCCGCCTGCTGCTGGCACTCTGGGCCCGTGAACAGTCACGGAAACTGAGCACTCACTTTCCGCTGTCGCTCGATGAGAGCTACTTCCGGGATCTCCTTCGCAGCCAGCGCGGCGACGCGGCCGTCGCCTGGGCCCTGCCCTAGAGCTACCACCTGAGCGATGCGGCCCAGACCGGCCTTTCCCGGCTGCTGCAGCGAGGCACTGGGCGGTTCCGTGTCCCTGCGCCTGCAGCCACCGCTGCCTCTGGGCGGGGAGGACGACCTGCAGTCACCGCTGCCCGGCCTGGACGGCGCCAGCCTGGCCGCTGCCGTCTATTCGCTGTCGGCCACGCCCGAAGCCGAGAACCACGCGGCCTTCCTGGCCACCCTGGCCAGCCACGTGCCGGCCGGCCTGCCCCTGGTGGCCCTGGTCGACGAAAGCGGTTTCCGTGCCCGTTTCGGCGCCGACTCGGACCGGCTGGAGAGCCGTCGCAACGCCTGGCGTCGCATCCTGGCCAGCCGCAGCGATGTCCAGCCCCTGTTTGTCGACCTGGCCGCCGAACCCGCGCGCGTGACGTCCTGGACGGCCTGGACGCCCTCCTGGCTGCCTCAACCCGGACCATGCCCGCCAGCGCCTGATCCACCTCTGCTTTTCTCATCGCCGTGCCCGACGCCGCCAACATCATCTCCCTCAGCCTGGTCTCCCACACCAACGTCGGCAAGACCACCGCTGCCCGCACCCTGCTCTCGCAGATGGGCGAGGTGCGCGGCGAGCCGCACGTCACCGACACCAACGACCGCTTCGAGCTGGCCCAGACCCCGCAGGGCGACCAGCTGGTCCTGTGGGACACCCCCGGTTTCGGCGACAGCGCCCGACTGGCGCGGCGCCTGCTGCAGTCCGACCGCCCCATTGGCTGGTTCGTCAGCCAGGTCTGGGACCGCTTCGCGGACCGTGCCCTGTGGTCCAGCCAGCAGGCCGTGCACAACGTCCGCGAAGAGGCCGACGTGGTGCTGTACCTGGTCAACGCGGCCGAGAACCCCGAGGATGCCGGCTACGTCGAACCCGAGATGAAGATCCTGGCCTGGATCGGCAAGCCCATCATCGTGCTGCTGAACCAGATGGGTCCCCCGGCCGGCCACCAGGCCGAAGAAGCCGAGATCGACCGCTGGCGCTCTTACCTCACCCGCTTCGGCAACGTCCATCAGGTGCTGGCCCTGGATGCCTTTGCCCGCTGCTGGGTCAGGAAGGCGCCCGCTGCAGGCCGTCGAGCCGCTGCTGCTGCAGGCCAGAAGCCCGCCTTCGGCCGGCTGAACCGCCTATGGCAGAACCAGCGCCGCCAGACCTTCGACCGCTCGATGCGCATCCTGGCCACCCGGCTGGCTGCCACCGCGCTGGACCGCGAACGCATCCCAACAGCAGCCTGAGAGGACCAGCTGCGCGAGGTGGGCAAGGTGCTGGGCGTCTCGCGCTCGCCGCAGGACGATGCCAAGCAGCAGGCCATGGCCAGCTGGCCGAGCGTCTCAACACCGCCATCCGCCAGTCCACCGACGAGCTGATCGAAAGCCAACGGGCTGGTGGGCCACGCCACTGACGAGGTGCTCAGCCGCATGGCCGATCACTACGACGACCGAGAACCTCAATGAAGGCCATGCAGCCGTCGTGGGCGGTCTGGTCACCGGCGCACTGGCGGGCCTGAAAGCCGACCTGCTGGCCGGGGGCCTCACCCTGGGAGGCGGCATGATCGCCGGCGGCGTCCTGGGCGCCCTGGGCGGTGCCGGTCTGGCCCGGGGCTACAACATGGTGCGCGGCATCGACGCCATCACCGTCACCTGGACCGACGCCGTGATGAACCGGCTGATCCAGTCTGCCCTGCTGACCTATCTGGCCGTGGCCCACTACGGCCGGGGCCGGGGTGAATGCGCAGTCCGAACATCCGCCCACTGGGAAAAGACCGTCACCGACGTGCTGACACAGCAGCACGATCAGTTCACCCAGTTCTGGCGCAAGCGCCAGAACTATGAACTCCGACGCCTGGCCAGCGCCCCTGCAGACCGAGCTGACCCTGGCCATGGAGCGGATCCTGATCCGCCTCTACCCCAACGCGCTGTCGATGGCCGCCCTGGGCAGTGGCGCCCGACGCCTGAACATCGCCCTGCCGCCGATCTGGCCGAAGCCCCGCGGCGACAACCCCCAGCCCCTCTCAGCAAGCCGCCGAGCGAACCCGAGTACGCCGCGCACCTGCGCCTCCGGCTACCGCCGCCCGCGGCCCGGTTTCGCCGCCACGCTCTTCGGCGTCTCGCTGCACCCCATCGCACGAGGACACGCAGGCCACGCCGGAAGGGATGCGCCCGCCCAGGAACCCGACACCCGCCCCTTTTGGCAAAGGCAGGTCCTCGGCCCGATGGTTTCCCGGTAGCCAGCAGGCTGCCGCTGACCGAACGCCCGCCGACGCCCTCCGCGCCCGGCCCAGGAAGGCCCTGCCATGAACGGGGTCCGCAGCATTCATCCCCTGCGGATACTGCTACCCTCCGCTGTGCCCGACACGTCACCAACCCCGGAAGACCGAAAGCCTGCTCCCCGGGCCGTGTCGCCCGAGGCCGCGCCGTCCCTGTCCGCCAGCCGGACGGTGCCCCGGTCACGGACAACAACACGGAAAAATCCGGCAACAGCGCAGCCCGGCCAACTCCAGCACGGCGAAAACCGACGCCGAGACGGCCGCGATCGGCAGTGACACGATAACGGACGCACCAGCAGCACCAGCAAAAGCCGACAACAGCGTGCCTGCAGACACCGCCGCCGCGAGCCAGCAACAGCACGGCTCCGGATGTCCCCGCCGAATCCGGCAACAACGTGACCCCGGATGCCCCGGCTGCACCCGGCAACGACAAGGCAGCAGAGGCACCCGCTACCACGGACACGGGCGCAGCCTCCGACAAGGCCCAGGCCCCTGCCGACGACGGAGCATCCGCCCCCAAAGTCGGACGCTGATACGCCTGCCGCCGACGGTATCAGCCACCTCCCGCGCGGTGGACAGGCCCCCGAGGCCTCCGAGCCCCAGGAGCCCCCGGCGCAAGCAGGAGTCCGGCAAGGGGCGTCGCAAGCGGCGCTGAACGGCATCGCCGCCAGCCCGCACGCCATCCATCACCGGCTACCAGGCCATGGACGACGATGAACCTCTCCCGCATCAAACGCTGGATCCTGCTCGGCCACCGCTGGCTGGGCATCTGCACATGCCTGCTGTTCTTCCTGGGGTTCCTGTCGGGCGTGGTGATGATGTACGTGGGCCATCCCAAGCTCACCTGGCAGGAACGGCGAACATCTGCCGCCGCTGGAGGCCAGCCAGCCCCTGCTTTCGCCCGCCGACGCCTTCCAGCGGGCCGGCATCCAGGGCACCGTCACCGACCTGCGGCTGGCCAACGCCCGCGCCGGACGGCCCGTCTACATCGCTCGGATCCGCCCTGACACCCGGCCCGCACCGGACGCCCCCAGCCCGACCCACGCCTGGTGGCCCTCAATGCCCGCACCGGCATCCTGCTGCCTCCCACCGACCCCCGCCACGGCCCTGGCCAGCGCGCAGGTTCATCTGGAACAGGGTGGCCTGTCGCACCCTTCATCATCCAGCGCCCTGCCCGCAAGCAGCCCCGGCAGCCGTCCCCGCCAGCGCGCAAGACACCCCGGGCAGCCTGTATCAGGGCATCACGGTCGAGGACGCCCACACGCACAGCGCCGCCATGGATCTGCACCGGCCGCTGCACAAGGTGCTGCTGCCCGATGCCGAGCAGACGCTGCTCTACATCTCCGGTACCACCGGCGAAGTGGTGCGTGACGCCCCACGCCTGGAACGGGGCTTCAACTACCTGGGCGCCTGGCTGCACTGGCTCTACCTGTTCCGCGACACGGCCATCGACTGGACCGATCTGATCATCTGGCTCTCCGTCATCGGCACCGTAGGCCACCCTCAGCGGCTTCCTGTCCGGCATCATCCGCTGGCGCTTCTCCCGCCCCTACCGCAGCGGTTCCCGCTCGCCCTTCGCGCCCGGCGCCCTGCGCTGGCACCACATCCTCGGCCTGGTCTTTGCGCTGACCACCTTCACCTGGATCTTCAGCGGCCTGATGTCGATGAACCCCTGGGGACATCTTCGAGGCCGACGACAGCATCATCGACGCCCGGCGGATCAGCAACCCGGACATCCAGCCATCGCGCGCCACCGCCACCCCGCAGGCCCTGCTTGCCAGCGCCACCACGCCCGTGCGTGAACTGCAATGGCACACCCTTCTGGACAAGGCGCGGGTGAAGGCCATCCGGAGACACGAAGTCCCCCCAGGAAGCGCGGACCAGCCCATCCTGCTCTCGGCCCACACCGGCAAACCCCTATAACCTGGAACCGGAGCGCCTGCGAAGCGCCCTCTTCACGCTGCAGGCCGGCTACCCGCCACGCATCGACATCCTCCGGCAGGACGACTTCTACTACTACAGCCGTGCCGAGCACACTATGGGCGGCGGGCGCAAGCCGCATCCGCTGCCCATCTGGCGCGTGCGCTACGATGATCCCAACCAGACCTGGCTGCACATCGACCCCGCCACCGGCCAGGTCCTGAACGAGACTGGACAGCTACCAGCGCACCGAACGCTGGCTCTTTGCCCTGCTGCACAGCTGGGACTGGCTGCCACTGCTGCGGAATCGCCCCCTGTGGGACATCGTGATGCTCGTGCTGGCTGCGGGCGGCCTGGCCCTGTCCGCCACCGGCATCTGGATCGCCGGTCATCGCCTCGCACATCAAGACCCGCCGCTGGCGGCTGCTGCGCCGAAAGCAGCAGTGACCGCATCAAGATCCTTCACATTTGAGCCAAAACAATTCAATTGCAAGAAAATCCGGCTCCTCCGGCATATCGTTGGCACACTGATACATAATCACATACAGAGACAGTCAACATGCCAACCACGAAGCCGCCCATGGACCCCAGAAGGCGCCCATCGAGTTCCACCGCCATCCTGGCGTGGCTGCTCGTGGCCCTCGCGTCTTCCCTGCTGTCGCCGCTGGTGCAGCGCATCCCGGCGCCGGCGATGTCGAAACCGTCATCCTCTGCCACGGCAATGGCGGCTTCACCTCGAAATCCTCTCGCCAGACGATTCCGATGACCTTCCGCGCCACCCGCAGACGCACGCTGCTGTCCGTTCTGCCTGCTCTCACCCCATGCCGGCCCTGGCGTCGGCGCAGACGCTTCTTCATCGGCCGCAGGGCGGCACGTCCCGCACGCCGTCGCCCATGCGCCACACGGCGCGCTCACCCTTCATTACGACTCGCGCGACCTCCTGCCGCGCTGATGCCTCGCCTGATCAGCTCGCACTGAGCGATCCCCAGCGACGGATCCCCCGTCGCGAGTCATCCTGCCTCACCAGACGGCCAATCCGTGCGCGGTACCCGCCTTTCGGCAGAGTCCATCATGAGCATTCCGCGTCTTCCCTTCAAACCCTTCGTCATGCCCGCGCTGCTGTTGCTGCCCGTCCTGCCAGCACACGCCATCCAGTCCCTGGATCCCGTCACCGTGCGCCCGGCCCAGCAGGAAGGGCTTCAACAAGCCCCATCGGCCGGATCGCGCCTGGGTTGTCCATCCAGAACACCCCGGCCAGCGTCGATGCGATCTCGCGCGAGCGGATCGATGCACGCGGCGACACCACGGTCAACGAAGCCACCTCGCGCGCCGCCGGCTTCAGCAGTCTGGCCCATCCGGGCAACAGCGGCAGCGACCTCTCGGTGCGCGGCTTCACCGGAAGCAGCTCCGTCATGCAGCTCTACGACGGCGTGCGCCAGTACGGCGGCCTCGGCGTCAACTATCGCTTCCGACGCCTGGGCCGTCGAACGGATCGAAGTCCTCCGAGGCCCGGCCTCCGTCATCGACGCAGTGACGGCGCCATCGGCGGCGTCGTCAACGTCGTCCCGCGCAAGCCCCGCCAGGGTGCCATCCGCCACGAAATCCGGGCAGCGCCAGCAGCCGCGGACGGCGTTCACTGGACTCGACAGCAGCGGATCGATCGGCGAACGCCTGGCCTACCGGCTGACGCCAGCGCCGAACGCGGTGACGGCTGGGTGGACCGCGGCAAGCGACAGCAGCCAGGGCCTGACCGGCGCCCCGTGCAATGCAGTTCCTGCCCCGCTGGCAGCTGCAGCTGAGCCACGCCGAAGGCCGCCACAAGCCCATGCGCTACTGGCGTCCCGCTGATCGACGGAAAGCCCTCGAAGCCCTGCGCCGCACCAACTACAACGTCCAGGACGCCCGCATCACCTTCCGTGACCACTGGAGCGAACTGACGCTGCAAGGCTCCCCCAGCGACAACATCGCCGTGCGCAGCCGCCTCTATCACATCCGCAGCAATCGCCTGTGGTTCGACGCCGAGAACTACACCTGGATGAGGCCCGTCAGCAGATCCGCCCTGGCTGGTGACACCGCCATCCGCCACCACCATGAAACAGACCGGCAACACCACCGACGTGACCTTCGACAGCGCAGCTGCTGGGGCATGGACAGCACCATCTCGGCCGGCTTCGACCTCAATCACAGCAGCCTCCAGCACGACAACAATACCTACTCGAACCCGCTACGTGGAGCCTGCTGTCTCCCGAGACAGCTTCTTCGACAGCGATCTCCCTTCATTTCCCTGTTACCGGAACACCGCCGACCAGTACGCCCTGTTTGTAGAGGATCGACTGGCCGTCACCGGGCAGCTGTCCTCGTGGCCGGCCTGCGCCATGACCGCGTCCGCATCGCCGTGACGACTGATCACCCGGAAGTCGCGCCTTCAGCCGCACCTGAGACAGCACGGCCACCGCCTGGGCGCTGTCTATGCGCTGACTCCGACCCTGTCCGTCTACGCACAGCGCAGCCGGGCCGCCGACCCCTCCACCGCCCCGCTGATGATGAGCGCCAGCGCCAGGCCGATCTATGACGATCGGCCGCCAGATCGAAAGTGGGCCTCAACGGTCGCTGCCCCAGCAGCGTGGCGAATGGACCCCTGGCCGCCTACACATCACCAAAGCACAGCCTGACCGTGGCCAGCCACGCGAGAACAGCATCCGGGTGACGCAAGCGGGGCTCTCGCCGGCCTTGAAGGTACCCTGTCGTCTTGCACTGTCCTCCCACCCTGGGGCTGGAGGATGCCGGCGCCGCACGTCCTGCGGTGCCCGTTATGGCGACTTCAACGATGCCGTCAATGGCGCCATCGCTACTCACGCGACGGCAGCACCCGCACAATGTTGCCCGAGCGGCTGGCCAGCTGGCTGAGCTGGCAGATGCTCCACGGCAATGGACGCTGTCCGGCGGCGCGCCGCGCCCGGCAAGCGGCGCACGCCAACGGGCCAACGACCTGACGCTGCCCGCCTACACCACAGCGGATCTGCCCCTGAAATGGCAGCCCTCCGACGCCACCACCCTGGCGCTGCATGGGCACGGCATCTTCAACCGCCGCCACTACGGCACCGTCTACTACAACGAGAAACAGTGGTTCGTCACAATCACGTCGCGTGCTGTTCACCATCGACCATCGCTTCAGCACAGCGGCCTTCGGTCAATCCCCGGCTCAGGCCGGGGGCGGCAGAACTCCGCGCATGCAGCCGCCCTGGTGATCCGCCCACGGGTCTCGACATTCCCTCCATTCGCCCCATTTGCCCCATGAACATTCCCATCAAACGCTGGCTGCTTGACCCACCGCTGGCTGGGCATCGGCTCTGTCTGTTCTCGGGCTGGTTCGTCTCGCGTGGTGATGATGTGCCTGGGCTATCCCAAACTCACCCATGCCGAACGCTGCGCACCTGCCCACGCTGGATGCCGACGCGCCGCTGCTGTCCCCCGTCAGGCCTTCGGCATGGGCGGCATCAATAGCTCCGTGTCCGATCTTCGGCGACCGCCAGCCGCGCCGGCCAGCCATCTACACCGCCCTGCCGCAGAGCGGACCGGATGATGCCGAAACCGCCGTCGCCGTCGGATGCCCGCACCGGACGCCGGCTGCCTCAGCCCAGCCAGGACGTGGTTCTGGCCGGGCGCACGGACCTGCCTGCGGCACGATGTCATCCGTCTGGAAAAGTGCCCCGGCGCCGATGCCGGGCCAGGCTGAGCCAGCACTCACCTGCGAGGCACCATCGACGAAGACCCCCACACCCACAGCCGCAGCCTGGATCCCTACCGTCCGTTGTACAAGGTGCAGCTGCCCGACTTCGACCGGACGCTGTCTACATCGCCGACACTACCGGTGAAGTGTTGCGCGATGCCCACACCGAACGCACCCTGGACTACGTGGGCACCTGGCCGCACGTGGCTGCACATGTTCCCGGGGCGCAGTTGATGCCTGGTGGCCCACCATCATCATCTGGCTGGCCACCATCGGGGTTCTGGTCGCACTCACCGCAGCATCGTCGGCATCCTGCGCTGGCGTTTCTCGCGCCCTACGCGCTCGCGCTCTCGCCGTTCCAGCCCGGCGTCATGCGCTGGCACCACCTTGTGGGCCTCTTTCGTGCGCTGACGCGCTGACCTGGATCTTCCAGTGGGCTCATGTCCGAGGCGCCCCGGGCCTGTTCAAACGCACAGCTTTTGGGACCAGGGCATGGCAGCCTGCAGCTGGACCCGGCACAGGCCCCATGATTCCCCACGTGCTTCTGGAAATCTGCCCACCGTGACGGCCTGGGCGATGTCCGCGAACTGCAGTGGCGAACTGTCCTGGGCGCCGACGGTCCTGGCTCTGGGGGCACCGGCACGCATGTTCTGGATGCCGTCACCGGCAGAAGCCGACCCGGGTGGAAGCACGGGACCTGACGGCCGCGCTCAACGCGCTGACGCCGGATCACCCGCCCCGGATCGAGCAGCTGAAGGGAATACGACTTACTACACCCGCGCCGACCACACCTGATGGGCGGCGACACTCCGCAGCCCCTGCCGTTCTGGCGCGTGCAGTTCGACGACCCTGACCAAACCTGGGTTCAGCTCGATCCCGCCACGGGCACCGTCCTGAGCAACGTTCAACCAGCATAAGCGCGTCGAACGATGGCTGTTCTTCCTCATGCACAGCTGGGATCTGGTGCCGCTTTGAACCGCCGTCCGCTCTGGGACATCATCATGCTCGTGCTGGCCGTGGGCGGCCTGGCCCTTTCAGCCACCGGCGTCTGGATCGGCACCAAACGCCTGGGCATCAAGACCCGCCGCCGGAAGCTGCTGGAACCGCAAGGATCAGGCGGCGCAGTGACTACGGCACTCGTGCCCCGCGCGAGGCGGCGTGGCACTGATCACAGTCCGCCTCGGAGAACTTCACGCGCACCGCCTCGGCGGCAGCCCGCACCGTGCCGATTGCCCGAGCCCACCACCGGCACGATGGAGGCCGGGCGCATCAGCCGAGGCCAGCGCCAGCACGTCCAGCCGTTCTCGCCCTGCGGCGCGCCCACGCTTGCAGGGGCCTCGGCCACCCGCACACCGCGGGCATCCGTCGTATCGAAGAGCCGCCCGCCCGCCAGCGGTAGCGCGTACCATTTACGGCGGATGCGCATCCGCAAGGCCAGATCGATCGTCCCGTCATCGAAGCGTGTTCGATGCATCGGCGAGGCCTCGACCTGATTGTCAGCAGGCTCGGCCAGATACGATTGCAGCATCCGGAACTTGGGCACGGGAAATTGGACACCCCTGAACCGCTCGCAGTCCAGCCCGCGCCGATCGCACTCATCGAACGCCCTGCAGATCTCTTCCGGATTGGCGCACGGCGAGGGACTGGTGGATGAGAAACAGATCCAGATGGCCGCACTGCGGGCTTCGCACCGAACGCTCGGCCGACCAGACGATGCGCTTTCTGGAAATCTGTCGTCAATGCTTGGCCTTCATCCACGGCAAGCGCCTTGTTGGGAAACAGGATGCCGCACTTGCTGACGATGCACATCTGTTCACGCAGCGAAGGCTCAGCGCCAGCCCGCGCCCGAACATCTCCTCGGTGAAGCGCATAACAGCAGCATGGTCAAAAGACCCGGATGCCCAGCGCCAGCGCCTGATGGATCATGCGCAGGAATCCTTGGTCATCCAGCCCCCATCGCGGGCTCGTTAGCAGCCATGCGCCAGACGCGCATGGTGAAGAAAATTGGTGGTCGCGGCGTGCTCCTCTCACTCCCTTGACAACTATACCCAACTCAAGAAGAGTGTCGACCATGACCGGACTGGCGGCGCCACTCAGCCCGCACCAGCAACAGTCCACGCGTCGAGTGAACGGAATCGGTCTGGAACAGCGGACGGATTCCGGCGAGATCCGGATCTCAGGCGCAGGAACCGCACCGACGCAAGAACCGGACCGACAGCGACGTTCAGAAATCCCAGTCCTCGTCCTCGGTAGCCACCGCGGTACCGATCACGTAGGACGAGCTGCTGCCCGAGAAGAAGTCGTGGTTCTCGCTGTCGGGCGACAGCGCCGACAGGATGGCCGGGTTGACCTCGCACGCGGCCGGCGGGAACAGGGCCTCGTAACCCAGGTTCTGCAGCGCCTTGTTGGCGTTGTAGTGCAGGAAGGCCTTCACATCCTCGGTCAGGCCGATTCTGTCGTACAGCAGCTCGGTGTACTGGGCTTCCACGTCGTACAGTTCCAGCAGCAGCGAGAAGGCAAAATCCTTCATGGCGGTGCGCTCGGCCTCGGACAGCCTTGCCAGTGCCCGCTGGAACTTGTAGCCGATGTAATAGCCGTGCACCGCCTCGTCGCGGATGATCAGCCGGATCAGGTCGGCCGTGTTAGTCAGCTTTGCCGCGGCTGGACCAGTACATGGGCAGATAGAAGCCCGAATAGAACAGGAAGCTCTCCAGAAACACGCTGGCAATCTTGCGCCGGTTGGGGTCGGCCGCCGCATCGTACTCTTCCAGCACCAGCCGTGACTTGGCCTGCAGCTGGGGGTTTTCTTCCGACCAGCGAAAACGCCTCGTCCACTTCCTTCGTCGAGCACAGGGGTGGAAAAGATCGACGAATAGCTGCGCGTGCACGGCTTCCATGAAGGCGATGTTGGTCAGCACCGCCTCCTCGTGCGGCGTCTGGGCATCGGGCATCATCGAGGGGCGCCCACGGTGTTCTGGATGGTGTCGAGCAGCGTCAGCCCCGTGAACACGCGAATGGTCAGCGTCTGCTCATCCTCGCGCAGCGTACCCCAGCTCTGCACGTCGTTCGAGAGCGGCACCTTTTCCGGCAGCCAGAAGTTGGCCGTCAGGCGGTTCCACACCTCCAGATCCTTGTCGTCCTGCAGCCGGTTCCAGTTGATGGCCAGCGGCACCGGCCGGGCACCTGTTCCTTTTTCACATCATCGATCTCCAGCTCAATCGTCGGGCACGCCCCGTCACCTGCTCCCATTCTCGTCACCGCGTCTTTTCCAGCTTCGCAGCGTCCTTCAGAGACGCTCACAGCGTGCAGGACACGCACCCCTGCACTTCGGTGCCCTTCCAGCGCCGCCTGCCGCAGGCGCACGTATAGATCGTCTTGATGCCCTTCTTCCACGCGTAGATCTGCGCGCGGTTGATGTCGCGCGTGGTGGCGTTGGACGGGAAGAACAGCGTCAGCGACAGGCCCTGGTCCACGTGCTCGGTGGCGGCGGCATAGGTGTCGATGATGGCCTCGGGGCCGATCTCGTAGGCGTCGCGGTAGTAGTCCAGATTGTCGTTCGTCGCGAACGGCGCCGGATAGTACACGCGGCCGATCTTGCTCTCCTTGCGGATCTCGATCTTCGAAACGATCGGGTGGATCGACGAGGTCGAGTTGTTGATGTAGCTGATCGAGCCCTGTGGGCGGCACGGCCTGCAGGTTGCGGTTGAAAAGACCGTGCGCCATCACTTTCTCGCGCAGCGCCGCCCAGTCTTCACGCGTGGGCAGCGTCACGTCCAGCCGCTCGAACAGCGCCTTCACGGCATCGGTTTCGGGCAGCCAGTCGCGGTTGACGTATTTCTCGAAGAAAGCTGCCGTCGGCGTAGCGTCGACTCTCGAAGCCCACGAAGGTGCGGCCCTTTTCCTGCGCCAGCAGGTTGGAGCACGGATGGCATGGTAGGCCACCGCCGCAAAATACACGCGGGTGAAAGTCGATGCCTTCCGGGGCTGCCGTAATGGATGCGCTCGCGGGCCAGAAAACCGTGCAGGTTCATCTGCCCCAGCCCCACGGCATGGGCCTCGTCGTTGCCACGTTTGACCGACGGCACGCTGTGAATGGCCGACATGCTCGATACGGCCGTCAGCGCGCGGATGGCCACTTCCACCGTGGCGCCCAGGTCCGGGACCATCCATGGTGGCGGCGATGTTGAGCGAGCCCAGGTTACAGGAAATGTCGGTACCGAGGTGGTCGTAGCTGAGGTCCTCGTGATAGGTGGAGGCTTCGTTGACCTGCAGGATTTCCGAGCAGAGGTTGGACATGGTGATGCGGCCGGCAATGGGGTTGGCCTCGTTCACCGTGTCTTCGAACATGATGTAGGGGTAGCCGCTTTCGAACTGGATCTCGGCCAGCGTCTGGAAGAATTCGCGGGCGTTGATCTTTTCTTGCGGATGCGCTTGTCGGCCACCATTTCCTCGTATTTTTCCGTGACGGAAATCTCGGAAAACGGCACGCCGTACACCTTTCTGCACGTCGTGCGGCGAGAACAGGTACATCTCGGCATTGCGCTTGGCCAGCTCGAAGGTCACGTCCGGAATCACCACACCCAGCGACAGCGTCTTGATGCGGATCTTCTCGTCGGCATTCTCGCGCTTGGTGTCCAGAAAGCGCAGGATGTCCGGATGGTGCGCGTTCAGGTACACGGCGCCGGCGCCCTGGCGTGCGCCCAGCTGGTTGGCATAGGAGAAGGAGTCTTCCAGCAGCTTCATCACCGGCACCACGCCGGATGACTGGTTCTCGATGCCCTTGATGGGCGCCCCCAGTTCGCGCAGGTTGGTGAGCATCAGCGCCACACCGCCGCCGCGCTTGGAGAGCTGCAGCGCCGAGTTGATGGCCCGGCCAATGCTTTCCATGTTGTCTTCCACGCGCAGCAGGAAGCACGAGATCAGCTCGCCCCGGCTTTTCTTGCCGGCATTGAGGAAGGTCGGCGTGGCCGGCTGGAAGCGCCCGGTGATGATTTCATCCATGAAGCGCAGCGCCAGCGCCTCGTCGCCCTGCGCCAGCGTCAGCGCCACCATCACCACCCGGTCTTCGAAGCGCTCCAGATAGCGCTGGCCGTTGCGGGTCTTGAGCGTGTAGGAGGTGTAGTACTTGAAGGCGCCCAGGAAGGTGGGGAAGCGGAACTTGCGGGTGTAGGCTTCGTCCCAGATTTTCCGCTGGAAGTTGCGCGAATACTGGTCGAGCACTTCGGGGTCGTAGTAGCCCTCGTCCACCAGATAGCGCAGCTTTTTCATCCAGATTGTGGAAGAACACGGTGTTCTGGTTGACGTGCTGCAGAAAATACTGCCGCGCGGCACGACGGTCGGCCTCGAACTGGATGTTCCCGTCCGCGTCGTACAGGTTCAGCATCGCGTTCAGCGCGTGGTAGTCCAGCCCCGGTTTGTCGTCATCCGACACGCCTGTATCGGAAGCTTCGTAGCTGCTTGCAGCCGTCATGTTCTCTCCCTGCATCAATCATGGGTCGACCGGGGCCTTTTCGCCCTCACCCACCCTTTCCTTCATGTCCCATCGGTCCCTGTCCGACCCTATCCGTCATGGTGTCCGCATGGCACCTTCGCCCACGCAGTTGCGCCCATGACGGGTCGGCATTCGAGACAGGCTCGACCTCATCCAGACTGGCTCCAGAATCGCTCCAGGCCCTTCACGCACTCGCGCCACATCCAGCTCGGTGCCGAGCCAGCTCGAAGCGGTACAGCACCGGCACGCCACACTTGTCGCCGATCACCCGACCGGCGTGGGCAAACGTCGTGCCGAAATTGCGGTTGCCGCTGGCAATCACCCCCCGCAGCAGACGGCGGCGATCCGGATCGTTCAGGAAGCGGATCACCTGCCGGGCCACGGCGCCGTGCCCCTCGCCATCGGCGTAGGTGGGCGAGATCAGCACGAAGGGCGCGTCCGGCTCGGGCATCGGGGCAGACTCATCCACCGGAATGCGCATGGCCCGGCAGGCCCAGCTGGTGCGCATGAAGCGCTCGGTGTTGCCCGAGGCCGAGGAGTAATAGACCAGCCCTGCCATGGCGGATATCAGGCCAGGCGGCCGATCATGTCAGGACGAAAGCCGGTCCAGTGGGCTTCGCCAGCCACGACCACAGGGGCCTGGCGGTAGCCCATGGCCAGCACCTGGGCCATGGCGACGGCATCCTGGGTCAGGTCGACCAGCTGGTAGGCAATGCCACGGGCATCCAGCGCACGGGTAGTGGCGGTGCACTGAACGCAGGCGGGTTTGGAGTAGACGGTGACGGTCATGGGCCGGGTTTCCTTCAGACGGGGAGCGAAGGGCCGGCAGCAGTCCAGGCGGACGCGCGCAGACAGGCGCCATCCACCATGACCCGCTCCTGCCCACCGCAGGGTTGTCATCCATGCCGAAAGGCGCTGCCGCCATGAAGATGGGCGGCCTTTCGGCGGCTATCGGGGCAGGTCTCCTGGCTTGCGGGTCCTTGCGTGGCTGGAACCTTCCCAGACCCCATGGGTCCAGTGGTTCAGGAAGAGTCCGTCCGGACCCCTTCCAGCCTTGCTCACCGCCTACAGTTGCGGGGGCAGCGCCGGCATTGCACCCTGTGCGAAAGGCCTTGAGATGACCTTCCCGGATGCGCACCGGCTTCCCTTTTCATCCTGGGATGATCTCCGGGAACCTCGATGAAACGCATTGTACCCAAGATATGGGGTTCGTCCACCCTCGAGGACACATATGTAGCGCCTTCAAATGCCATGAGACACCATGGAAGGTGTTGCGCTAACGCCAAACGGCATGGCCAGCAGCTCGGCACACCTTGCAGGAACACGCGCCAAGCGCCCGCGGGCAAAGGATTTTCCAAAAACATCCACGTTGCATGGATGCTGCACGACCGTCCGTCGGAAAGGTGCTTAGCAGGTCGGTGAAAGGAGGGCTCAGTACCCCTGTCGGCCACATCGGAAGCGACGTGGCCGGGCGGAACGGCTCGTCTGACGATCCCGGCATCGTCTTCATCCGGCATGAGGGAAGGCGCCGGATGGCACATGCCACGAGGTGCCGACGGAGCGTCGCCCGGGCACATCATGGCACCGTGCGGGCAGGATCACTGCTCGGCGAAGGCCCGCTCGATGACGAAAGTCACCCGGGGTGGAGGTGTTGCCCTCGACTGAAGCCGCGCTTCTCAAACATGTCCTTCAGATCGCGCAGCATCTCAGGGCTGCCGCAGATCGCTGATGCGGTCTTCCTCGCGGTTGAAGGCGGGCACGCCCAGATCGGCGTTGAGCTTGCCGTTCTCGATGAGGGTGGTGATGCGCCCCTGGTTGCGGAAGGGCTCGCGGGTCACGGTGGGTAGTACAAGAGCTTGCCCTTGATCAGCTCACCCAGGTACTCGTGCTCGAGCAGCTCCTTGGTGAACAGGTCGTAGTAGGCCAGTTCGTTCACCTGACGCACGCCGTGCACCAGGATCACGTGGTCGTACGCTCGTAGGTCTCGGGATCACGCGTGATGCTGAGGAAGGGGCCAGGCCGGTGCCGGTGGCCCAGCAGCCACAGGCGCTTGCCGGGCAGCAGGTAGTCCGTCACCAGCGTGCCGGTGGGCTTGCGGCCGACGATGACCTTGTCACCGGGCTTGATGTGCTGCAGCTTCGAGGTCAGCGGACCATCGGGCACCTTGATGCTGAGGAACTCCAGCTGCTCCTCATAGTTGGCACTTGCGATGCTGTAGGGCACGCAGCAGTGGCCGCTCGCCCTCTTTCGGCGGCAGGCCGATCATGCGTGAAATGGCCGTTCTTGAAGCGCAGCGCCTCGTCACGCGTGGTGGTGAAACTGAACAGACGATCGGTCCAGTGATGGACGGTCAGAACCTCTTCTTCGCTGAATGCTTTCGATTTCATGTATGACCCGGGCAGCACCCGGCAACAGATGACGGGCAACGCAGAGGTGCGCCAGCCCGCAGGAATGGAAGGCCGTCATTATGAACCGATGCCGGATCATTTGCCAGCACGGAGGCACAGGAATGCCATGGAATTCAAGTGATTGCGCACTTACAAGGCCAGGCATCCGCTTTCGGGAAACGCTTTCTGGGAATGCCCCGCGCCTGATGCAGGCTCATTGAGCGTGGTACATGGCCTGCAGAGGGCCTGCCCCGAGCGGGGCACATCACTCAGCAGAGGATCAGAGGGCGGGCCGGACGATGATGCCCGGCCCGCCTCGGGCCTCAGTCGAAGCTGCGCGAGCGCAGCACGTCCAGCGAGTTGTCGCTGCCCGTCTGGGCGCGCAGCACGTAGCCCTTGCCCAGGGTGTACTGGATGCGCAGCAGGTTCCAGACACCGCGCACGCCCTTCTCGTAGCTGACGAAGAGGCGGTCGTTGATGCGCTTGCCCAGCGACACCACGCCGGTTTCGGTGGCATCGGCGTTGCTGCTGCTGCTCGAGCCCACCAGGCCCTTGTGTGTCATGCTCTCCTGGATGCCCGAATCCACACCGGTGTTGGACGCATAGCCGTAGTTCAGCACGTCCAGACCCAGCCGCTCGGCAATGGAGGGCGAGCGCACGCCATTGTCGTTGCCCCAGCAGCAGGTGCCTGCCTGCTGCAGGGCCAGGACCTGGGCGCCCCACCGGCCTCCTCGGGCGGCACGCCCAGCACCAGCCAGGCAGCTTGTTGGTCTCCGACATGGAGGGCTTGGAGATAGAGCGAGATCCGCGGGTTGCTTGCCTGCCCCGGTGATGGAGAGACCCACTTCCACCGGGCAGGTACGGGCGCTTGGCCTCGATATCCAGCGACGGATTGTCCACTGGACCGTGTGAAGCGGATCAGGCCCTTGGTGAACTTGAGGTTCTGGCCGTAGGCCTGATAGCTGCCCGTCCACGATGTTGACCACGCCGGTCAGCTGCGGATCGGCCGGCAGGAAGCCGCCGACCTGCAGTCTGCCGCCCAATCGGGCTTCGGCCCCATGCCGTTGATCTTCAGCTTGTCACCCAGCTCCACTTCCAGATCGCTGGCGATGCGCAGGCTGGCTTCCGCGTCCCTTTTCCTCGGGCAGGTCCTGGGGATCTGCTCTGCCGGGAAACCCGCACGTCGCCAGGCAGAGTGGGGAGCGAAGACCCCGCCAGCTCGATCAGTCCCTCGTCGACTTTCATGTCACCGACCAGGATCAGGCCTGCCGGGCCGCTGGTCAGACGGGTCACACCCGAGGCGTCACCCGCTGACCCGGCCCGATCGGAACCAGGAAATGGTCGGCCCGCACATCGAAGACGCCGTCCATCGGCAGCAACGAGGGCTGGGACTGCCGGCCTTGGGCGGTTTCGTGAGTGCGGCAGCCCAGGCGGCATCCTGGGTGGCCAGAGCGGCCTTCATGTTGCCGCGATCCACCAGACGGGCCGCGCCCTTCAGCTGCAGGCTGCCCTGGCCGGCATGGAACTTGAGCCGATTGATCTGCAGGCCATGACCGCTCAGGTGCGCATCCAGCTCGCCTCCGGAAAGGCGCATGCCGGCCGAGCGCTGCAGCACGGACAGGTCCTTGCCGGTGACGCCCAGGTCCACCAGCGGCGCATCCAGCGTGCCGGCCACCGTGCCGTCGACCCTTCAGCGAACCGTCGACGGCCATGTCGAGGCCGGTGAACAGGTTGACCAGCTCCAGCGACACGATGTCCAGATTCACCTTGCCGTTGAGCTTGCGCTCATCAAAGCGCAAGGCCAGACCGTTGTTGTCGCGCAGCCCCAGGCGCTTCCTGCGCCCGGCAGGCACCTGCTCACGGATGCCGGCCTGCACGTCACCGTACAGGGCCTGCGCCCCCTGGCCACGCAACTGCCATTGACCGGCAATGCGCACGTCCTTCAGCGCGTCCAGGTTCTTCTGCTCATCCACGCCCAGCAGCTGATGCAGCCGCAGCGGGGCCAGATCGTCCAGGCTGCCGCGCGTCTCGTACTGAGCGGGCCGCTCCAGTCCAGCAGCAGGTGCTTCAGGTCAATGTGTCCGTCCAGCGCTGCCAGCCGGAAATCCGACAGCGTCAGGCGACTCGCCGTCCACCGCCAGCGGCGCCGGGTCAACCAGGCGCACGGCGGTACTGGCCGCTCAGATCCAAGAGTCTCCACGCTGGCCCGATAGCTGGGACCGGTACGCGGCAGCGACAGCGCGCCCTGCAGGCGCAGCTGCAGCCGGTCCTTGCCTTGCCGGGCGGCGGCGGCCAGCTGGTGCTGGCTCGGCGTGCCGTGCAGGCTCAGGTTCAGCGCATCCAGAACGTCGGTGCCCGAGCCCAGCTGGCGGGCAGACAGCGTCAGCTCCACGGGCGTGTCCTGCCGCGACTTCGCCTGCGGGAGGCCAGCGGCGCCGTCAGATCCAGCTTCAGGTCCTTCAGGCTCAGCCGGTTCGGCTTGCCCGCCTCATCCAGGGTCGTCCAGTCCACACCGCTGGCACGCGCCGAGGCCTTGGCGCTCAGATCCTGAAAGCGTCCGCTCAGGTGACCATCCAGATTCATGCTGCCTGCAGCGCGGCGATCCAGTGCCGACAGGTTGCCAAGCTTCACGCCGACATCCAGCCGGTCCTGGGGCGCCCCCAGTGCCCCTTGGCCTGGATGCGGTTGGCCGTGCCATGGGCCAGCTTCAGGTCGATGTCCTTCAGCGACACCGGCTGCCATTGGGCATCCAGCTCGGCCTTGCCGTGCAGGCCGCCGGTCAGCGGCTGGCCCGCCACGCGGCTTTCCACCAGATCCAGCCCCACCGTGGCCTTCTGGCCAGGCGACATCAGGCGCCCTTCGACGGACCAGTCCGCGCCCAGCATCCCCTCACGCCAGGCCGGATCAACGGGCAGCGTGGCTGGCAACCATTGCGCCAGGTCCAGCCGGCGGGCCGTGCCGCGCAGGTTCAGATCCCACGGGGCACCGACGGCCGCCTGGCCGCTGGCCGTCAGCAGCGTCTCGCCCAGTGCAACCCGCCCTTCGTTCAGCTTCAGCCAGCGCGGGTCCAGCGTGCCGGCCAGCTTCACCTGGGCGTCGGCCGCCAGCTTCTTCAGGTCAGCCGGCAACAGGGTGCGCATCTGTTCGGCGCGCTGCGACAGATCCACCAGGAACTGCTGGCCATCCACCTTCACCTGTCCGCCCAGGGGCCGTCCGGGGCAGGCCCTGCCAGAGCGGGGCCAGATCCAGTCCGCTCAGCTCGAGTCACTCTTCAGGGCGGGGCAGTGGTCCCCGGAATGGCCATCGACTGGGCCAGCCAGCTTTCCAGCCGCCCCTCGATGCGGGCTTCGCCCTGGCAGCGATGGTCACGGGCTGGGCGGCCTGCGGTTTCTGGGGCCTGGCCCTGCCGGCGCCATTGCCCGGCTCTTCGCGCTTGCCGGCGCTCTGCCACGCCCCCGGCGCGTCAGCCGGCTGCACGCTCACCGGCAGGCCGATGGCCAGGTCGTTGAGGGCAACGTAGAGGTGCTCACCCCGCGCCGTGGGCGGGAATGCGGAGACGATACCGCTCTGCAGCGAGCGCAGCGGAATGCGGTTGGCCTCCAGCGTGCCCGCCCGGCGGTTGGCCACCCGGATGAGTCCCTGCCACGTTTCCTTCTTGCCGGGCGCCTGATCGATGTCGAGGTCCAGGTCCATGCCGGTCTCGGGCAGCTTGCCCAGCGCGGTGAAGCGCATCAGGTTGGTGTCGGCCAGGCGGACGTGCAGACGCTCCACCGGCATCCGGCCCAGCGGTTTCACCACGGCCTGGATGTCGGCTATGCCATCGGCCAGCTGCCCTTGAGAGTGGCCGGCAGTCTGGCCAGGTCGCCATCGACGGTCAGGGTGGCGTCATACGGCCACTGCTGCAGCGGCCAGTGGCCTGGATCACGCCCTTCAGACGGTGCGGCGGCGCACCTCCATCTGGCCGTGGCCGAACGCACCTGTCCCCACGGGCTGGTGAGCGCCAGCGTCTTGATCCGGTATTGCCCGCACTGCGTACTCCGGCCGTCGCGTCGATGTCGGTCAGCACCACATAGGGCTCCGGCATCCTTGCCATTCACGGCAGGCGGCTGGATCTCCAGGCGTCCGACGGCCAGCTTGCGGATTTCCAGCGGAAACGGCAGGCCGAAATCGCCGGGCATGTCGGTGTCGGTGCGCGGCTTGTCCGGGTCACCGGGCGGCACCTGAATGACCAGTCGTCGGCCTCCAGCTGATGTACTCAGTCCCTACGCGCGCAGCAGTGCGCGCAGCGACCAGCTCAGCTGCAGATCAGTGCCCTGACCGCGGTGTCAAAAACCACGCCATTCCACGCGCCCGAAACGGATGCCGCGCCACAGGTTGCCCCTGCAGTCGGTCAAACGCCAGCGCCTGGCCATTGCGGGCCAGAAACTGCTGCGCCCAGGACAGCGCCTGGGTCAGACCGCTTTCGCTGCCCAGCCACAACAGCGCTGCCAGCACCAGCCCCATGACCAGCAGCAGGATGCGCACGCCTCAGCGAAAGATCGCGCGCCACAGGAATGCTCGCGTCGATCGGGGGTCGTCTTCGTGTCTTCCATGATCCGAAGCTGAATCAATGGAGAAATGCACCGGTAGCGATGAATGGCCTGGCCATAGGCCGGTCCAGCTTCACCGGCCCCACGGTGTGCGCACCTCGCAGGCCTGCACCGTAGCCGAGACGGCATCGAAGCTGCGCCAGGCGTCGGTGACGTTGCCGTAGTCATAGAACACGCCCAGCGACAGCATCTCGGTGATGCGGTGCTGGTATTCCAGTGAGCCGATAGCCAGATAGCGCTGGCCTATCACCGAGTTGTTGACGTTCAGGCCCAGCGATCGGTAGCCGTATCCGCGCAGCGAGCCGATGCCCCTGCCCGGAACTAGGTTCTCTGCTGATGCCGAAGCGGCTGCCCGCATTGACCACGCCGAACTCCACGCGACCGATGAAGGTGCCGTTGCGCCAGACGGGCGAATTCTTCGACAGCGGCTTGAAGCCCACCATGCTGGTGTAGAAGCGGGTGAAGGTGGCATCACCAGCGCGTGCTTGCTGGCCCCCGAGATCTCGAACTTGACGCCGTAGCCGCGCGAGGGGTTGAGCTGCGAATCGAAGCGCTGCAGCGTCCAGGCCTTGCCCAGCACCAGCGCCTTCACGCCGTCCCGCCGCCCGGACTGCCGGAAGTGATCTCTTCCCTGCTGCAGCTGCAGCGAGGTGAACGCCTCGATGTCGCGCTCGCGCTGGCCATAGCCCACGTAGGCGTTGCTGTTGAACGTGACGACACCTTTTCGTCCTCACGCTCGACGCGTCCACCGAACCCGTAGTAGCGGTCCTCGGCGTCATAGGGCGTTCGGAAGTTGGTGAACGCCCGCTGACGACGCTGCGACATCACCAGCGAGGCCTCCATCTGCAGCCCGAACAGGCTGCGGTCCTGGAATCCCACCTGGCCACGGAAGCCGTCGTCGGTGCTGTGGCCCAGACCATAGACCAGCCGATGGCGCTTGAGCTCCTCCACCACCAGGCGGATGGGCACCGCTTTCAGCGATGGATCTTCCTGCAGCGCCAGCGTGTCGGGTACCGCACTGACCGAACTGAAGTACTCGCCTCACGCAGCCGCTCCTGGAAAGTCTGCGGCGCGGCATCCGTGTAGGCGTCCCCTTCATGCGAAGGGCTGCAGATCGGTGATGATCTTCTCCGGATAGCGCGACAGCCCCTGGACCTCCACCTTGCCGAAGGCAATGCGGTCGCCCGAATCCACCACCACCGTCAGCCGCGCCTTGGCCGCCGCGGCATCCACCCGCGCGGTGCTGCGGGCAATACGGGCGCGCAGGTAGCCCTGCCGCTTCATCGCATCGATGAGCGCCGACTTGCCACTCTGCCAGTTGCTGCTCACGAAGGGATCACCCACGGCCATGCCGAAGCGACGCTTCACGTTGGCCAACGCCCGGTTCTGCGTGCCCTCGCCCTTCGATCTGGATGTCCAGCTCGCTGACCTTGGTGCGGTTGCCAGGCTTGAGCGTGAGCTCACGCGGTCAGGGCGCCTCAGCATCGATCTCGATGCGCGGCTCGAAGTACCCTTCGGCCTGACAATGGCCAGCACCTCGTCATGCAGCGTTTGGACACCAGACCGTCGAACTGCACGGGTCGTAGTCCTTGCGGTGCTGCCAGCGGCCCACCAGCGTGCTGTCACGGATGGTGCTGGCAAAGCTCGACGGCGCATCGATGTCGAAGCGGTAGTTGTTGTGTTCCAGCAGCTCCGCAACTCCCCCGGATTTGCGATCGGCCTCGGCCGATTTCCCGGCGGCAGTCGCACCCGCCCCCTGATCTGCCGGGGGCTGCTTCCCGCCCGGAAGACAAGGAAGACGCGGAAGCGCCGGTCTGACCAGCCTCCGGGGTTGGGTCGAATCATCGGCCGCCAGCCGCCATGCCGACATGTCGCCGCCCGCCTGCAGGCCCGGATAGTTCCCCGAGCGAAGGCCGGCAGCCTGCGCCACGGACGCGCCACCTGCCAGGGCCAGCACAGTCGCCAGGCCCAACCACCCTGTCCAAAACGATTTTCTTCATGACATCGGCGCACGGCAGACCCGTGCAGCAGGAAAGCACAACGTACCAGAGCATTCATGCAACGGCGCAGCCGGATGCGACGATGACAATCCCCGGCCATCGCATCCTTCCTGAAAGGGCGGAAATGCCCCACCCGACGGCCGGCCAACACGCCGTCGCTGCGCCCGCAGTGCAGCGCCGAGTATAGGCCCGCCGTCCGCCCTTACTGAAAAACCGTGACAAATCCGGCAGATGATGACGCAGAAACGGGCGACACCCCAGCCCGACGGGACGACCGGCCCATCCCGGGTGCCCGGCGCCCGATGAAGCAGAACGCCCGGCCATACGGCACCCGGGCGTCCTGTGAAACCCCACAGGGGCGGAACGGGCGGCATCACCTCGGTGGCGTGCGGCTTTCACCGCACGCCGACTGGCGATCAGGCCACCAGCCGATACTGCTTCGTGAGCTTGACGAAGTTGTCCAGCTCGGCCTTTTGGCGCTCCTCGCTCCAGCCCAGCCGGGTGGCCATGAACGCAGCCACGGCAGGCGCTGCAGCCCTGGCCGCCTTCGCGTCCAGGAACAGCAGCCGGATGCGCCGTGCCAGCACGTCTTCCAGCGACAGGGCCAGCTCCTCGTCGATGGCCCACTGCACCTGCGCGAAGGTGTACGGATGATCCGGATGCACCTTCTTGGCCAGCTCGGGTTCCCGGCTGCCAGCTTCGATGGCGGCATGCGTCGCTGCCATAGAGCGTCAGCGGCGTGTCATCCAGGTGCCGGTTGGCATCGATGTAGCCGTGCAGCTTCAGCTCGCGCGTGGCGCAGGCCTTCTGGGGCAGCAGTCCGGCACTGATCGCGGCGTCGACGCCGTCCTCGGCCATCTGGCGGTAGGTGGTCCACTGCCGCCAAAGATGTTGACCATGCCCGACTTGCTGACTTCCACCTTGTGGCTGCGCGAGACTTCCTTGAGGATTCTGCCCTCGTCCTTGGCGCAGCCAGCGGCCGCAGGCCCACGAACACGCTGCGCACGTCGGCGCGCGTGGGTGCCCGCTTCAGGTAGTCGCGGGCCGTGTTCAGGATGAACTCGATCTCTGCTCCAGCGGCTTGGGCTCGTAGGACGGCTCCTGATCAGCGTGTCGGTGGTGCCCACCACCAGCTTGCCGTGCCAGGGCACCGCGAACAGCACGCGGCCGTCCGAGGTCTTGGGCACCATCAGCGCATCGTCGCCGGGCAGGAAGTCGCGATCCAGCACCAGGTGGATACCCTGGCTGGCAGGATCGGCGGCTTCTCGTGGACTTCGTCCATCCCCAGGATGGGGTTGGCGAACACGCCGGTGGCGTTGACCACGCACTTGGCCTTGACCTGGTAGGTCTCGCCCGTCAGCTCGTCACGGCACGAGACACCGTCGATCTTGCCGGCAGCGTTCTTGTCGATGCCCCGTGACCGAGCAGTAGTTCAGCACGGTACCACCGTGATCCACGATCGACAGCGCCAGGCACAGGGCCAGGCGCGCGTCGTCGAACTGGCCGTCGTAATAGCAGACGCCGGCGCCCACCTTGTCGTCACGCACGCCCGACAGGCGCTTGCGCGCATCGGCCTGCGACAGATGCCGGGTACGGCCGATGCTGAGCTTGCCCGAGAGCCGGTCATACATCCACAGACCGAAGGTGTAGTAGGGAGCGGTCCACCACTTCTCGCCCGGGATGATGAAGGCCTGGGTCTTGAACAGGTGCGGCGCGTTGCGGGCCAGACGGCCCCGCTCGCGCAGCGCCTCGCGCACCAGATCCACATACCCCTGCGCCAGATAGCGGACCCCACCATGCACCAGCTTGGTGGAACGGCTCGACGTACCCTTGGCAAAGTCGTGCCCTTCCAGCAGCAGCGTGGAATAGGCCGCGGTGACGGCGTCAAGCGCCGTCCCCAAGCCAGTCGCACCGCCGCCGATCACCACCACGTCCCACTCACCGTGGGTCTTCAACTGCTCGATGGCTTTCTTGCGTTGCATGCTGATCTCCTATGCTTATTTCTTCACACGCTCGGACTCGGGAATGCGAGCCTTGGGACGCCCTTCCTCAAGCATCGTGATGAAGAGCAGGACCACGGCAATCACGCCCCCGCCAATCATCACATAGAAACCACCGTCCCAACCGTAGTGCTGAGCAGCCCAGCCCACCACGGCTGCGGCAGCCGTCGTGCCACCCAGGTAGCCGAACAGCCCCGTGAAACCTGCTGCCGTGCCGGCGGCCTTCTTGGGGGCCAGCTCCAGCGCCCGTGCAGACCGATCAGCATCACCGGACCGTAGATGAGGAAGCCCACCGTGGTCATCAGCACGAAGTCGGTCAGCTGGTACGGATTCTGGAACCAGGGCTTGTCAGCATATTGCGCCACCTGGTCAGCCGGCGTGGCCGGGTTCATCCAGAGGGCCACCACGGCAGCGGTGGTGAGGATCATGAAGATGAAGCCCGTCAGGCCGCGCTTGCTCCTCGAAGACCTTGTCCGACACCCAGCCACACAGCAGCGTGCCCGGGATGGCAGCCAGCTCATAGATAGTGTAAGCCCAGGCCGTGCCCTTGAAGTTGAAATGCTTCACTTCGGACAGGTACACCGGCGACCACTTCCAGCACACCGTGGCGGATGAGGTAGACGAACACGTTGGCCAGCGCGATGTACCACAGCAGGCGGTTCTTCAGCACGTAGGTGACGAAGATCTCCTTGGTGGTCAGATCCTTCTCGGCCGTCTTGGCGTCGTAGTTGTCCGGATAGTCGTTCTTCCACTGCTCGATCGGCGGCGGCCCGCAGGACTGCGGCGAATCCTTCATGATGAAGAAGATGGGAATCGCGATGATCATCGCCGCGATGCCCGGGTAGTACAGCGCCTGCTGCCAGATGTCCTTGTTGGTGGCCTCAACCCCGTGGGTGTTGAAGTAGACGGCACCGGCCAGCAGCACCATGGCGCCCGGCACCATGCCGCCCAGGTTGTGGGCCGTGTCCAGACTCGACACCACTGAGCCGACGCTCGGTCTTGGACCACCAGTGCACCATGGTCTTGCCGCGGCGCTAGCCCATGCCCTGGAACCAACCGTTGATGAAGATCATCGCAAAGGCGATGGCCACGCTCGAGGTCGCCCAGGGCATCAGGCCCATCAGCGTCAGTGCACAGGCCCGACAGCAGCAGGCCGATGGGCAGGAACACCTTCGGATTGGAGCGGTCGGAAACGGCCGCCATCAGGAACTTCGAGATGCCGTAGGCCAGACCGGCAGCAGCGCCGATCTGCCCCAGCTCGGCCTTGTTGTACAGGCCCGCGTCGATCAGGCCCTTCTGGGCGAGGTCAAAGCTGCCCCGCACGAGTAGTAGGCGGCGTAGCCGAAGAAGATACCGGCAAAGACCTGCCAGCGCAGACGCCGATAGGTCGGATCGATCTTGTCCGCGGGCAGCAGGGCTGTGTGCCGCCGGCTTGAGAATGCCAATCACGAAATGTCTCCAGAGGAAGAAAGGAAAGGGAAAACAACGTTGATGATTCTGAAACATGTCCGCCAACAATGCGAACTTGCTTTTAATGATGAATCATCGCCCTCATCCGCCGGAAAGACTTGCACCCAGGTCAAGCATCGTCACCAGTGAATCTACACACCTGCTGCCGGTAAGCTTTGCCGACAGGCAGCAGGCGTGAATTCAGGCTGATTGCGTGCCCCCGCGGCACGGTATCGCTCACACCCCCGCTCGGGCCAGGCCGGAGAGAATCCCCTTCAGCGACGCGGTCAGGATGTCGGCATCCATGCCCACCCCGAACAGGGTGTGATCACCCACTCTCAGCTCAAGGTAGGCCACTGCCTGAGCATTGGCCCCCGAACCGATCGCGTGCTCGCGGTAGTCCATCACCCGCACCTGGGCCAGGCCGTGGCGTTGAGACCGGCCACGAAGGCATCCACCGGACCGGTACCCTCGCCCTGAGGCTCACCGTCCGGCCGCCCAGCTGAACGTCGGCCTTGAGCGACACACGGGTGTTGCCCGCCTCGTCGGTCTCGGACATGGCCCGCTGCTTCGGTGCGGCGATCTCGTCCAGCCGGTATTCCTTGCGAAACAGCGCCCACAGGTCCTTGGCCTGCAACTCCTTGCCCGACGCATCCATCTCGTGCTGCACCACCCGGCTGAACTCGATCTGCAGACGGCGCGGAAGCTCCAGCCCGTACTCGTTCTCCAGCAGGTACGACACGCCGCCCTTGCCCGACTGGCTGTTGACGCGGATCACCGCCTCATACGAGCGGCCCAGGTCCTTCGGGTCGATGGGCAGATAGGGGCATCTCCCAGATGTCGCCCTCCTTGCGGGCGGCAAACGCCTTCTTGATGGCGTCCTGGTGCGAGCCCGAGAAGGACGTGTAGACCAGGTCACCCACATACGGATGACGCGGGTGCACCGCGATCTGGTTGCAGTGCTCCACCACCCGGCGGATCTCGTCGATGTCGGAGAAGTCCAGCCCCGGCGAAACCCCCTGCGTGTACAGATTCAGCGCGATGTTGACCAGGTCGCAATTGCCGGTGCGCTCCCCGTTGCCGAAGAGGCACCCTTCCAGCCGCTCGGCCCCGGCCATCAGCGCCAGCTCGGCCGCCGCAATGCCTGTGCCCCGGTCGTTGTGCGGATGCACCGACAGGATGATCGAGTCGCGCTTGGCCAGGTTGCGATGCATCCACTCGATCATGTCGGCAAAGATGTTCGGCGTGCAGTGCTCCACCGTCGTTGGCAGGTTGATGATGCACTTGTTCTGCGGCGTGGCTCCCCAGGCATCCACCACGGCGTCCACCACCCGCTTGGAGAAGTCCAGCTCGGTGTCCGAGAACGTCTCGGGCGAATACTCGAAGCCCCACTCGGTCTCGGGATGCTCGGCCACTAGCTGCTTGACCAGCTTCGTCTGGCCCACCGCCATCTCGACGATGCCGTCCTCGTCCATCCCCAGCACCACCTTGCGCATGACGGGTGCACAGGCGTTGTAGACGTGCACCGTGGCCTTTCGGGCCCCTTGCAACGACTCGATCGTGCGACGGATCAGCGACTCGCGAGCCTGTGTCAGCACCTGGATGGTCACGTCGTCCGGGATCAGGTTCTCCTCGATCAGCCGGCGCACGAAGTTGAACTCGGTCTGCGAGGCCGACGGGAAGCCCACCTCGATCTCCTTGAAGCCGATGTTCACCAGCAGCTGGAACATTCCAGCTTGCGCTCGACGCTCATCGGCTCGATCAGCGCCTGGTTACCGTCGCGCAGATCGGTGCTCAGCCAGATCGGTGCCTTGGTCAGCACGGCGTCCGGCCAGGTGCGATCCTTCAGGCCGACGGGCGCGAACGGGCGGTGTTGAAGCGGGCTGTTGCAACATGAAAACGTTCCTGACAACAGAAAGGGTTGAGCAGTCGGCGACGATGCGAACCACGCAGGGGCCACAAAAGCGAACGGCCCGCTGCCGAGGGCATACGGGCCGTTGAAGCTGGGATCGCAGGGATGCGCGCGCAACTACCCTTCGCCCGTAGGGGACGAACAGCAGTAGAGCCAGCAGCAGGGAGTCCTTGCGTGTATCCATGGTGCAGAATCTAACATATTTCAAGGTTCCCTGGGCACCTGCCGCCCCCATTCCCGGGGCGGGATATCCTTGTCCCTCCTCCCGCGTCCCTCTGCCCGTGCCTCCCTGCAACGCCCTGACGACAGCGGCCCGGGAGAAAGCCGCCCCTGTACAAGGACGTCCAGACCTCACCCGCGAACGATAACCCCGCCCCACCATTGGTCGTTCATGAAGTGCCTGATCATTCCATGCAAGATGGGTTCGGGTCTGGGCACCCTGCCCCGGCCCGTTCATCAGACCATTGAACACTGGAGGGTCTCCCATGATCCGGAAAACGTCTGTCGCCGCCGCCCTGATCGGCATGGCCGCCCTGGCCGCCCACGGTTCGGCATCGGCCGAGAGCATTCCCCAGGATGCCATCAACCTGTCCAACGCCAAGCTGTCGCTGCCGGAAGCCGTTGCACTGGCCGAAAAGCACCATCCGGGCAGCAAGGCCAACCAGGCCGAGCTGAAGTTCAAGAAAGAGAGGCTCTATTACGAAGTGAGGTGGTCACCCCCAAGAATGAGGTGTTCGACGTGAAGGTGGACGCCAAGGACGGCACGGTCTTCCAGAGCAAGCCCGACAACCATGATTGACCGGCGCTGACGGATCAGCCATGATGCCAGGTAACGGCGGCGTCTGTTCCCGCCGTTACCCGGCCCTCCAGGCGATAGATTACACTTATAGCCACATTTAGTTAAATTCAATTTGCTAACAGCAGAAATCCCCGATCATTCACGCAGTCGGCCGCCGCGAGACACGCTGGCACCCAGCCCGCCCGGCCAGGAAGCGCCAGAGTCTGCCCGCCATGGCGGGACGTGCGGATGCCCGCCTTCCCCGTCTGGCCAGATTCCCCGCCGGGAACCGTTCCCTGTCCCACCTTCAGGCGTGGGGCAGGAACCCGATCCGGCAAGGCCGCTTCCGACACCATCGGCAGGCCCTGTCCTGCCACCTACTCTAGAGGAAATCCCATGTCGCTGATCAACACCCAGATCAAACCCTTCAGGTCCAGGCCTTCCAGAACGGCAAGTTCTTCGAAGTCACCGACGAGACCCTGAAAGCGCAAGTGAACGTCATCTGCTTCTACCCCGCCGACTTCATTCTTCGTCTGCCCGACCGAGCTGGAAGACCTGGCCGAGCACTATGACGAGTTCAAGAAGCTGGGCGTGAAGTCTACTCGGCCTCTACCGACACGCACTTCGCCCACAAGGCCTGGCACGACACCTCGGACGCCATCAAGAAGGTCAAGTACCCCATGCTGGGCGACCCGACCACGCAACTGGCCCGCAACTTCGACGTGCTGATCGAAGAAGAAGGCCTGGCCCTGCGCGGCACCTTCCTGATCGACCCCGAAGGCCTGATCAAGGTCTGCGAAATCCACGACAACGGCATCGGCCGTGACGCCAGCGAACTGCTGCGCAAGGTCAAGGCTGCCCTGTACGTGGCCTCGCACCCGGGCGAAGTCTGCCCCGCCAAGTGGAAAGAAGGCGCCGAGACCCTGAAGCCCTCGCTGGACCTGGTCGGCAAGATCTGATCCCGCACCCCGGAAGGCTGGCCGGTCGCAGACCCTCCCCAGCCTTCCCCTGCCGCGATCGACATCGCTACCAGCCAGCCCCGGCCAAGCGGGCGCTCCTATCGCCTAGCTCCTCGCGCCGGCAACCGGTGGCTGGTCTTTTTGTCCATTTCCCCACGTCACCACGGCACCATCATGCTTGACGCAGACCTCAAGAACCAGCTGCAAACCCTACCTGGGCCACCTGAAACAGCCGATCGAGCTGGTGGCCACCCCTGGACGGCAGTCCGAAAAGCGAAAGAGATGCAGGAACCCTGCAGGAAATCGCCGAGCTGTCCGACAAGATCACCCTGCGCGAAGACCCGGCCGCGGATGTCCGCAAGCCGTCCTTCGCCATCAACCGCATCGGCACCGACATCGGCGTGCGCTTTGCCGCCATCCCGCTGGGCCACGAGTTCACCTCGCTGGTACTGGCCCTGCTGCACGTCGGCGGCCACACCATCAAGCTCGACGCCGACACCATCGAGCAGACCAAGGCCCCTGTCCGGCGACTACGACTTCGAGATCTCACATGTCGCTGTCGTCAGAACTGCCCGGACGTGGTGCAGGCGCTCAATTCGATGTCGGTCATCAACCCCGCATCTCGCGTCCAGACCATCGACGGCGCCCTCTTCCAGGACGAAGTGGAAAAACGCGCCATCATGGCCGTGCCTACCGTCTTCCTGAACGGTGAAGTGCTGTTCCAGGGCCGCTCCAGCGCCGAAGAGATCCTGGCTCGCCTGGACAGCGGCGCCCACTCCCGCGCCGCCGAGAAACTTTCCGAGAAGGATCCGTTCGACGTGCTGATCGTCGGCGGCGGCCCGGCCGGTGCTGCAGCAGCCGTCTACGCGGCCCGCAAGGGCATCCGCACCGGCGTCGTGGCCGAGCGCTTCGGCGGTCAGGTGCTGGACACCATGTCCATCGAGAACTACATCTCGGTGCTGGAAACCGACGGTCCCAAGTTTGCTGCTGCCCTGGAGGCCCACACCCGTCACTACGGCGTCGACATCATGAACCTGCAGAAGGTCGAGTCGATCAGCCGTGACGAGGCTGCCGGCATGGTCACCGTCAAGACAGCCAGTGGCGCCAGCCTCAAGAGCAGGACCGTCATCCTGGCCACCGGTGCCCGGTGGCGCAGCATGGCGTGCCCGGCGAGCAGGAATACCGCAACCGCGGCGTCACCTACATGCCCGCACTGCGACGGCCCGCTCTTCGCTGGCAAGCGCGTCGCCGTCATCGGCGGTGGCAACTCGGGTGTCGAGGCCGCCATCGACCTGGCTGGCGTGGTGGACCACGTGACGCTCTTCGAGTTCATGCTCGAACTGCGTGCCGACGCCGTGCTGCAGCGCAAGCTGGAAAGCCTGCCCAACGTGAAGATCCTGAAGAACGTACAGGTCACCGGAGGTCAAGGCCAGCAACGACAAGGTCAGCGCCATCGTCTACAAGGGACTCGCACCAACGACAGCATCCACGAAGTGGCGCTGGAAGGCGTGTTCGTCCAGATCGGCCTGGTGCCCAACACCGACTTCCTGAAGGACAGCGGCATCACGCTGGTCCGCAACGGCGAGATTCAGGTCGACGTTCGTGGCCAGACCTCGATGGAAAGGCGTGTTTGCTGCTGGTGACTGCACCACCTCACCGTACAAGCAGATCATCATCGCCGCCGGCGATGGCGCCAAGGCTGCCCTGGCCGCCTTCGACTACCTGATCCGCACCTCGGCGCCCAAGTAAGCGCACACTCGCGCCCTTGATGATCCGAGCATCATCGAGGCGCGGCGCGCTTTCCGGACCTCGTCCTGATCGGCACGCAAACAAGCAGCCTTTCCACCGAAACGCGTTCCGTCTGGACGGCTCGCCCGGCCGTCCGATCGCCCTCTCCGTCCCGCACGACCTGGCATAGTCTTTCAGGGGTGGCCTGATGCCATCAGCCACCCAGACACCAGCGACCCGCACCGTCCCGTGCGGGCCCGCCCGTCCGCCCTCACCCGGTTACCGCCGGGTGGGGGCGTTTCTTTTTCAGGATGGCCAGACGCGCACTCGGCCTCGCTCACTCAGCCCTTCAGGTGCTTGAGCGCCTCACGGATGCTGAGCGAGGCCATCCGGGCACGATGGGTCTCGATGAAAGCCAGCACCCACGCCGGATCCTGACGGGCATACTGGCGCAAGGCCCAGCCAATGCCCTTGTTGATGAAGAACTCGGTCTGCCCCAGGTTGTTGACGATGACCTCGGCCAGCAACGCGCGATCGGTCTGCGCCCCCAGCGACAGCTGACAGTCAATGGCGATGCGGCGCAGCCAGAAGTTCTCGTGCAGGCTCCAGCTGATGATCCGGGGACTGGATCTCCGGATGACGCAGCAGGATGGAGCCCACCACCTTGTCCAGCGCATCCACCGTGTCCCACCACGATTTCTGCACCACCAGCGCTTCCACGCGGTCCAGGTCCGCCGGAACCAGCTGTTCCTTCACCTCATTCAGGTAGTCCACCGCCACATACTGCATCTCGCGGAACGGACTCTGCCAGCAGGCCCGCACGAGGCCCATTCCGGTGCCTCGCCCACGCGCCGCCCGAAAGAATGGTCGGCAGAGCTCGCCGCTCGGGCGTGCCCACCCCAGAAACGCGAAGCGATGCGTCCTGTGAGCCGCCATCTGGGGCGCCCGGCCGGGCTCGGCGGCCGCCTGCAGGACGGCGAGGATCTCGTGTGCATCCATGATGGATGGCGTTACCCCTCGATGTCTCGCAGCGCCACGCGCTGCCGGCCCTCGGCATCGAAGTTGTCATCCGACAGCCACTCTCTCCAGGCGCCGCTTCACGCGGGCCTATTCGGAATCCAGCATCGAGTACCAGCAGGTATCGCGGTTACGACCTTGTACACGATGGCCTGGCGGAACATGCCCTCATAGGTGAAGCCCAGGCGCAGGGCGGCGTTGCGCGATGGCTGGTTCAGCGAATCGCACTTCCATTCATAACGGCGGTACTTCAGCGTCTCGAACACGTACTGCGCCAGCAGCAGCTGGGCCTCGGTGGCCATGCGCGTGCGCTTGAGCCGGTCGGAATAGGTGATGGACCCCACTTCGATCACGCGGGTTGGCCGGATCGATCCGCATCAGCGCAGCGGGAGCCCACGACCTGGTTGCTGGCCGCCTCAATGATGACGAAAGTGCAAGGATCCTCGCTCGCCTCCAGCCGCTCCAGCTGCGCCTGCAAGGTCTGTCGGTCAGGCACCGGCTCACGGGGAACGTAGGTCCAGTCAGGCAGGTTGGCCCCCGGGCCATGGAAGGCATACAGATCTTCGCCATGTCGGGCGGCCGACAGCCGCTCCAGCCGGCAGAAACGCCCCTGCAGGACAGGGCGGCCCGGCCGTTCACCAGGCGTGAAACCAGGCAACCGCATCGCCGATGGGCTGGCCGAATTCGTTGTGACGCATGAAGTCTCCTCGAAGGTCGTGTCATCGCCCCGAGATATACGACGCTTCATGCCCTGAAAAGTCGATCCGGGCCATGGCGCAGCCACGCCATGGCCCGGATATCAATCACCCTGCTGGGCAATCAGGACGTCGCCAGCACGATGCCCTCCGCCCGCAGGCGCTCGTGGATGGCAATACACAGCTCGCTGCGGATGCCCCCCATGCGCTCGCTGCGTGCCGTCCAGGCATAGAGCTTGAACTGCAGGGCCGACGCACCGAAGTCGGTGAACTGCGCCGTGGGCGCCGGCGTGCCAGCAGGTCGGCGTGTCGCTGCGTGCCACCTCGGTCGGCAGCTTGATGACCCGCTTTGGGATCGCTGTCGTAGGTCACCCCAGACCGATCTCGATGCGGCGCAGGTGGTCGGACACGTCCAGTTCACCACCTGGCTGGCGATGAGCTGTGAGTTGGGCACGATCACGTCCGCACCCGCCCGGTGCGCAGCACGCTGGCACGGATGCCGATGCGCTTGACCTGCTGCCTGCCCCGCCATGTCCACCGAATCGCCCACCTTGATGGGACGCCGAACAGCACGATGAGGCCCGGAGACGAAGTTGTTGACGATGCTCTGCAAGTTGAAACCGACGCCAACACCGGAGTGCGCTGGCGAAGATGGTGAATCGATCGAGGCTCACGCCGGTGGAGGCAATGGCCATCAGCAGACCGCCGATCAGCACCACATAGTTGAGAATGCTGTTGAGTGCATACGGAATGCCCGGCGCCAGCGACACCCGCGTGTAGACCTCGCGGTCCAGCACGTAGCGCAGCAGGCGCGAGACCCGCAGCGTCAGCCAGACCAGAACGAAGAAGCGCAGCAGGTCGGCCAGCGACACCGAGATCTGACCGATCTTCAGCGGCGTGGACAGGAAGTTCCCCAACGCATCGGTGAGCGGCGATAGCAGCATCACCTGGTTCAGGTGTGTAGCCCGTCCACAGCAGCACCGCCACCCAGTAGACTCGACGCGACGCAGCCGCGCCTCGATCAGCGCCCCGTCCTCGTCCAGCATCTTCAGCCGGTTAAGCGGGCGCAGCTGCCGGCCAGGCGCAGCAGCGACAGCAGCACCAGCGAACCCGCCAGCAGGATGACCCCCGCAAACAGCGAATTGAGCGTGGAGGTGTTGATGAAGCGTGCCAGCCGGGTGAAGCTCCAGCAGGTCGGGTGACCAGGGCCGCACCGCAAACCGGCCAGCACCGTGATTGATGGCGTAGCCCGTCAGCCGCAGCGAGCGGGCATTCTGGTCCACATGCTTCGTGCTGCTGTCGGGCGGCAGCGCTTTCGCTGGAGACCGTCTCTGTTTTCGGCCTCGGCCTCGGCACGCGCGCCTGCACGAAGGCGCGGCGCCGGTCACGCGTCAGGTGCATGAGCACCAGGATCGTCAGCAGCAGCTGCGACTGGAAGAACAGCCGCCCCAGGTCGGGTCGAACTTCAGGATCTCCGGCACCCTGGTTGAAGGCGCAACATGGCCAGCAGCCACGTACAGTGGCCAGCGAACGCTCCACCACCTGACGCAGCAGCTGCACGGTGGGCGCCAGCGCCACCAGCCCTGGCAGCAGCAGGTTCAGGCTGGCCGGCGGATAAGGGCAGCACCACCGCCGCCATGGTCACCGTCGTCAGCACCGCCACCGACAGCGGATCCTGCAGCAGCCAGCGCACCGAACGCAGCACCGGCTGTTCGCTGATCTTTCGCCTCCACCCGCGGACGCAGGAGGTGCAGTGGCAAACACCAGCACCAGCCACGCCAGCAGCGCAATGGAGCGACCGGATGGATGCGCAGGTACCGACGATGGCATGGCTATCCGAGCGCAGGCGCGCCAGCCCCGTCAGCGTGCTGCCGTCATTGGTTTCCGCATTGGACGCACCGAACAGCGCCGGGCTGTCGGTCTTGAACAGCGAATCGATGGATGCCGTCAGCGTGTTCTTCAGCAACGCCTGCTCGGACGAGATGGTGGCCTGCAGCTTGCTGCTCTGCGCCTGCAGGTCGAAGATGCCACTGCGGATCTTGGACGCCGCCTTGCGCGTATCCTGGATCTGGTTCAGCACCTCCCTGCACGCGCGTGCGGATGACCTGTGGTGACGCCTTGATCTCTTCAGCCGCCTGCGCCCCTTCCCAGGCCTTCTGCATGGCATTCAGGCGGTTGAAGTCCTCCTGCAGCGCCTCGGCCACCTGCGTGAGCTGCTTGTCCACCGCCGTCACCTCGGCCTGCAGCTGCGCCCAGGTGGGCCTCGATGTCACGCAGCGCGCGCTGGCTGTCGGAGTCCATCGCCAGATGGCTCAGCGTTCGTGCCTCGGCCGTGTCCCGGGCCAGCCGGGCCAACCGCCGCTTGATGCCATCGCGCTGCGGCGAAGCCCTGCAGCCGGTTGCGAATGATGCTGAGCGCGTTCTCCTCGCTCTCGGCGCGGGAAACCACGCTGGCAGGCGGAATGGGCGAGGCCGGAGCAGGCGTGATTGGCCGCGGCGGCATTGGCATTGCCACCTTGGCAGCCTTGTCCTTGTCACTGGCAGCAGCTGGCGCCGCCTGCGCCATCGCAGGGCTCGGAGACAGGGCCACGCCGGCCGGCGCAGCCAGCATCAGGGCCAGCAGCAGCCGGCCACAAAGGGAAATGAGGGCATCGGTCTTCATGCCCGCAGTGTAACGGGCACTCGCACCCTGCTGGACAGTGCCCCCATGGCACGGGACGACCGGTCGGCAGGCGAAGCGTGGCTGGCCGGAGGGCTTTGTCGGGATGCAACAGCTTCTTGCACGAGAGGGCTACGCAGACCTCCGGTCCGACGTGGATGGCGAGCTCCCGGCCTTCGAGGACGCCTTCTTGGCGCCGTATCCAGCCTCTCATGGGAGGCTTCCCTGGTAGAAACCCCGCAAAGCCTTCCAGCAAGCCCCGCCTTGATATGCCGGGGTTTGGGAACGTTTTTCCAGCGAGCCTGATATGGCGGCACGGCCTAGACTTCCCATGACATTCATCCGAGGGGCATCCTCATGGCCATTGGCAGTTTCTTCGAGCTGGCCCACAACAGCAGCTCCTACGCGTCCTTTGTGCAGTCTGCCATGCAGCAGATCTCCGGCCAGGGTTCTGCCCCCCAGACCGAGAACGCAAACGGCAGCAAGTTTTCCGGCATCATGACCGACACACTTCCATCAAGCGTGCGAAGAAGACCAAGGAGATCATGTCCGGCTATGACATGACCCACATGTCACGGAACGAGATGATCGAGATGGCCGGAAAACTGAGAAGTCCGGCATCATCACGTGGGATCAGTACTTTGAATTGACAGCCCTCATTTCGATGAATGGGATGAGAACATGAATCTCATCACCGACTACGATCAGAAGATCAACTCATCTGGAAGGGCTGCAACAGGTCGTAATCAGAAAACCAGACCTTCAACCCTAGCGACATCCAGTCGATCATCATTGCGGAAAGAACCCAAGCCCCTGGCCGAGTCGCTAGACCACGTGGCACGAACGTATACCACTCGAGAACGTGGTGTCCCGTAGCTCCCACGTTCTCGACTCTTCGTTCAACTCACTGGATGTAAATCGAATCGCTCGCGGTATTCCATGGCGAATTCATGGACGTGTTCTGATAGGGGAACGTCCTCCGCTGATTTCCCGCCAAGCTTCCAATAGCAGCGATATCCAACCACGGCTTGGCCCATTGGACCATGAAAGGCGGTCTGCTGGTGATCGGCCATGACAGCAGCCGCTTCACCCGTGATCTGGACCTCCACCACGGAGCAATATCAGGCGGACATGGCCGACCAGCTTTCGACGAGTTCGAGAAATGACTGACAGCGAAGGCTCCTGGCAACACCCGCGAAGCCTCCCGCAGCCTTTCCGTGGAGCCAGCCCTCAGACCGGCCAGGGCCTCCAGCCGGTAGGCAGCGTCCCAGAACATCCATTCCAGCCGGGCGGCCTGGGTGTAGGCGGCATGCATGCGTTCGCGCATGGCGGGCGTGGTGGCGGCCGCGATGCGATCCAGCGTGTCGCGCATGCGTGGCCACGGCCTCACTGGAATTCCTCGGCGGCATAGGGTGTCCACCCAGGCCTCGCCAGGGGTTGCCGGGCTTGCTGCGGGCGTGGATGTCGCGGCCCCACTTCGGCATAGATCCAGAAGCACGGCAGCAGCGCGGCCATGGCTACCGGGCCAGGGCTCACCCCAGGCCGTGGCCAGCAGGTAGCTGGTGTAGTGCTCGGCCGTGGGTGACAGCGGCGTGGCGGCAAACTGCTCGGGCGTGACGCCGTGCTGCTTCATGAAGCCGTTGTGCAGCTCGCGCTCGCCCACCACGGCTTCCTGGGCAGCGGGCAGCCAGCTGCACCACGGTATCGGAATCGTCGGCCTCGGCGGCCGCCACGGCCAGCGCCCGGCCAAACCCACCAGATAGTGGGCGTCCTGGATCATGTAATGCCGGAAACGCTCGATGGACAGCGTGCCGTCGGCCAGCTCGCGGTTGAAGGGCATCTCCAGCGTGGCCTGAAAGAGCGCGCTGTTGCGTGCCCAGGCTTCCTGCGTGAAGGTCATGGCGGTCTCCTGATGGTCTGAATGAGGGATGGCAATACCGCGCAGGATCATACCGCCTCGGCCCCTCGCACGATGCACGGCCATGGTCGGCCCCCTGCCCTTGCTCTATGATTCCCCGCATCACCTTTTGCCGGGAACTTTGCCATGGACGCCCCTGCCACCGATCCCATCTCCCCCGCCAGGCACGCTGTTCGAGACCCGCCAGGCCCCTGCTGCCCACCTGCGAACAGCACGGCATGCACTCGCGGCACACCGGCCGGCGCTATCGGATCCAGACCACCTGCGTCGGCCCCGAGCCGGAAGGCGGCTATCCGGTGTTCACCCTCCTGGATGGCGACACGCTGTTTCCAGTGGCAGCCATGGCCGCCCACGCCATGATGACGCGCACCGGCGAGAACGGCGTGACCCCCATGCTGCTGGTGGGCGTGGGCTACGGCCACGACGGCTGGCTGGATACCGATGCCCGCGTGAAGACTACACGCCCCCGTGGCCGACGGCAGCGCCAGCCACGATGCTCGCGGTCGTCGTCAAGGCGGCGCCGAACGCTTCCTGCGCTTCCTGCGCGAGGAACTGCAGCCGGCCATGGCCGAGCGTTTTTCCGTGAACCCGCAGCGCCAGGCGCTGTTCGGGCACTCCTTCGGCGGCCTGTTTGCGCTGTACACGCTCTTCAACCAGCCCGACGCCTTCCAGACCTACATCGCCTCCAGCCCGTCCCTCTGGTGGCACGATGAATACATCCTGCAGGAACGCGACCGCTTCGTGCAGGCACAGGCCGGCCGCCCCTCCTTCCCGTGCGCGTGCATCTGAGCATCGGCGAATACGAGCAGAAACACGCTCCGTACATTGCCCCCGACAGCCTGCGGGCGCAGATGCTGAAGGCCCGTGGCCAGGTGGACCGCGTGCGCGCGCTTCACCCGGCACCTGAACGAAACCTCGCCCGGACTGCCCGTCAGCTTCACCGAGCATCCGCGCTCCACCCACGGCAGCTCCCAGCTTTATGCGGTACTGGATGCGCTGCGGTTTGCCAGCGGCACAAGCGACGCCTCGAACCGGTTTCGTCGGACATACCGTGGCCCGCCGGCGCTGAAAGCGAACGTTCTGGCGATCCTTCTGAATAAGTCCCGCGAACCGGCGCGCCACGAAACGGGATGCAGGATAGAGCATTTGCCGTCAATAGCGGCGCTATTGACAGCAAATGGCAACGCAGTCATGCGCCCGTTACGGGATGTGACGGCTGCGGGGACTTGTTCAGAGGATCCCAAGAGCACTCGGCACGCCCCTGGAAGCCTTCAACCGAAGCACGGAATCCTCTCCGCCCTTTCCATGGTCCATGCGACGTTGACTGCATCAACTTGAGGATAAAGAAATGCCGGAATTGCCTGAGGTGGAAACGACTTTGCGAGGCATTGCCCCGCACATCCAGGGCAAAAAGGTGGCGGATGTCGTGCTGCGCCAAACCAGGCTGCGCTGGCAGGTCAATCCGCGGTTGGCAGAGATTCTGGCGGGACAGGAGGTGCTGAGCTGCCGTCGGCGGGCGAAATATCTGATCATCAGTTTTTCAACGGGCATCCTGCTGATTCATCTTGGGATGTCGGGCAGTCTACGTATCTTTACGTGTGGCGATGCACGGATTGAACATCCTCGACAAACACGACCATGTGGACATGGTGTTTGCGGACGGAACGGTGTTGCGCTACCACGATCCACGCAGGTTTGGCGCGATTTCCTGGCATGAAGGCGCTGCGGAACATCATCCGCTTCTAGAGAAAACTCGGCCCCTGAGCCGCTTTCAGACGACTTCTCCGCCGACTATCTTTATCAAAAATTCCAGACGCAAAAACGAGCAGTCAAACTGGCCCTGATGGACACATGCCGTCGTGGTCGGCGTGGGCAACATTTATGCGAACGAAAAGCCTGTTCAGATCGGGCATCTTGCCACACCGCCCCTGCGAACAAGATCAAGAAAAAGGAATGCGCCGTCCTGGTGGAAACGATCAAGGCAGTGTTGCAGCGTGCGATTGAAACCGGGGGCAGCACGTTGCGCGACTTTGTCAACAGCGACGGCAAAAGCGGCTATTTCCAGCAGGAATATACGGTGTACGGCAGGCACAACGAACCCTGCGTCCGTTGCGGCGATTTGGTGCAGAAGGAAGTTCTGGGCAGCGCGGGACGTTTTACCGCCCAAACTGCCAGAAATGATTTTTGAACCTTCTTCAGACGACTTCCTGCAATCCAGGCAAGCTCAGCCGCCTTATTGAACTCCTCACGGCAAGCCCCATGGTCGAACCCGATGCTCGCCGCAGAAGTGGCGTTCTTGGTACAGATCTCCCTGAACAAACCCCTGACGTTGTTGTGGCCGCAGCACATGGAGACAGGCGCTTTCCCGTTGCCACCGGGCAACGCTCAGTAACCATCCATCATTCACATACCGCCATACGGAAGCCGAACCGGGCAAGATGAACGTACATCATCCGCTCCTGACTGGGGACCCCGATGCCATTCGCGCATATTTGCCCTATCAAGACGCCCTGCCTGCCGTTCATGGCGGCAAAGGGATCTTGCGAGTCTGGCACGATGCTGGCTGCCTGCTGGCCACAGCATCAGTCCAGGCCGCCCCTCCATCTACCGCCCCCAGTCTCGCTACCCGCCTCCCCGGCCCCATCACCCCCGCACCGACGGCCCTGCCCGCGGGAGCTGCAGGAATGGGTGCCCTGGGCGATGGTAGGCACGAGATGCCCGCCCTGCCCCAGCCGGCATGATCAGGCAGGCAGCCGTGCCTGCGTCTCGGCCCGAGCATCTGGCCGTGGTCATCGACGGCCGGCAGGCGCGCTTCACGCTGGCCGTGACGGTGTACTGGTGCACCGGCGGCGGTGATGCTGCCGGGCGAGGCGGGCAGCTGGCCCACCGAGGTGCGCGCAACCGTCAGGGGCAGACGCTGGTGGTGACGGGCAGCAGCGATCAGCCGCAGGTGCTGCTGCCGGCCGGCCAGCAGTGTGCTGACGGGCACGCTGCAATGGCAGGCCGATCCGCAACTGGTGCGGTACCGCCCAGGTGGGCACACCGTCGGTGGTGGCCAATGGCAAGCCGGTGGTAGCGCTGATGGACCGCAACCGGCATGTGTGGCTGAAGGTATCACGCCCGACCGCAGAAGCGGATGTGATCAGCAACACGATGACGATGCTGGTCCGTCGCCGGATCGACGACGGGTGCCCTCGTCAGGTGACGACCCACTATGAACTGAACGTGGCTGGCCAGCCGCGCGAGGTGGAGCTGCCGGCTGCACTGCTGGCCAACAGCATGCCCCAGGCGCTGCGCAGCGACCTGCCGGCGCGCCTCTACCCGAACGGCCGGCTGCAGGTGCAGCTGAAGCCCGGCAACTGGCACCTGGAAGTGGATGCCCGCCAGATGCAGCCCACGACCGAGCTGGCGCTGCCGGCCGGTGCGCCCGATGAAGAGATCTGGTCCCACGAGGGGCACAACATGACCCGCATGTGGCGCAGGTGGAAGGTGTGGAAGCGTGGACGACGCAGCAGGCGCGTGTGCCCGAGGACTGGCGTCAGCTGCCTGCCTACCGGGTGGGTGCCAAGGACAAGCTGCAACTGGTGTATAGGACGCGCGGCAACGAGCATCCGGAAGCCAGTTCGCTGAAGCTGCAACGGCAGTGGTGGCTGGATTTCGACGGCCAGGGCATCACGCAGAAGGACGTGCTGACCGGCACGCTGTCGGCGCCGTGGCGCCTGCAGCTGCAGGGACCGGCGCAGCTGGGCCGCATGCCCGCCAGGGCGAGACGGCGCGCCCATCGGCCTGCTGCAACCATCTTCCTCATCCGACCAGCCGCATGACGCCGCCGAGCATGATGCGGCCGACACGGCGCCCGGCGTGGAACTGCGCAACCAGAACCTGACGCTGACCACACTGGCGCGGCTGGAGTCACGGAGCGACACGCTGCCGGCCAATGGCTGGAACACGGTGCTGGATGGCGTGGAAGCCACCCTGCAACTGCCTCCGGGCTGGACGCTGCTGGCGGCCAGCGGCGTGGACGACGTGACGCCGGCAACATGGACCTCACGCTGGCGTCTGTACGATTTCTTCTTCATGCTGCTGATCGGCATGGCGGCGTACCGGCTGCTGCGGCCACTCGCCGGCCACCACGGTGATGCTGGCGGCGTTGCTGAGCTGGTATGACCCTGGAGGGCGCCGGGTGCTGATCATCCTGCTGCTGGTGCTGCTGGCCTGCCAGCGGGTGGCCCCCAAGGGCTCTACCCCCGAAAAGTGGCTGCAGGCCGGCAACCGCATCCTGTGCCTCTTCCTGCTGCTGGTGCTGGCGCCCTTTGCCGTGAACGAGGTGCGGCTGCTGATCTATCCGTCGCTGGAACATGCCCGGGTGCGTGACACATCCGGCTACTACTACGTGCAGGCTCACCGCCCCGACGCTGACAGCGAAGTGGCCACCCTGCAGAAACGGGCGCGCAGCCGTGCCATGAAAGCCGATCTGTCGTCGATCGACTCGATCGACGACGACGACGTGAAGCGTGGCAAGGCGACTGAACCGGTTCGCCACCAGGGCCGCATCATGCCGGTACAGACTGGTCCCGGCGAGCCTGGCTGGTCGTGGAATGCCTACACGCTGGAGCTGCATGGCGACGTGCAGCCCGACCAGACGGTGACGGTTCACCTGCTGCCCCCTGGGGCACGCGCATCCTGAAGATCGTGCGGCTGCTGGTGCTGTTCGGCAGCCTGTGGGCGCTGTACCGGGTGCTGCCGGGCGGCTTTCTGCCCAAGCGGCCCCAGGATCCTGAAGCGGGCCACGGAATGGGGACCGCCAGCACTGCCACGACAGCCACGACCGCCATGCTGGCGGCCCCTGACGGTCCTCACCCCGGCTGGCTGGCCCAGCCCGTGCAGGCGGCCTCGGGCTACAAGGCCGAGCAGCTGGAAGCGATCCGCGAGCATCTGTATCCGGCCCCGAGCTGCCTGCCCCACTGCGCAGCGGTGGCCCAGACGCGCGTGAAGGCCGATGCCGAACGATTGACGCTGCAGCTGCTGGTGCATGCTCAGGCCACGGTGCAGGTGCCGCTGCCGGGCCATGACGGCGCGGACAACTGGCGGCTGGAGCGCAGTGTTGCTGAACGGCCAGCCCGCCACGACGCGACGCGCGAGGCCAGCCGTCAGGGCGACGGGCAGGACCTGTGAGTGCTGGAGCTCGCCGGCATCCAGGTGGTGGAGCTGCAAGGCCCCTGGGCCAGGGGGCGCATGTACGCCTGCCGCCGCCCATGGCGCCACGCATGCTGCAGGTGGACAGCACGGTGTGGACAGCGGGCGCGCTGAACGCCCAGGGGCTGCCCAATGACGGCGTGCTGACGCTGACCCGCAAGCTGGACAAGGCGGACGAGCCGACCACGAAGCAGCTGGCCCACGTGCCCGACGCCCTGCCCGGCTTTTGCACTGGTGGAACGCACGCTGGTGATGGACGAGCGCTGGCGGCTGGAAACGCGCATCTCCCCGGCTATCGGTGAGCCAGGCGCCGGTGAAGGTGCGCTTTGCGCTGCTGCCCGGCGAATCGGTCAATGACGACCGGGTATTGGTGCGCGATGGCGTGGCCGAGATCGAGCTGGGCAGCGCCCGGCGCATCACGCTGGCCAGCACGTTGCCCATCAGCACGGACTTTGTCTGGCAGGCCTTGCCAGCCATGAACCAGATCGAGATCTGGACCATGCGCCACGGCACCACCTGGCACCTGCGGTGGGAGGGCATGGCGCCCACGAACCACGTGCAGGACGGCCAGCTGGCGCCCTGGTGGCAGCCGTGCTGGGCGAGCGCCTGCAAGCGCAGGCGCTGCAGCCCACCACGGTCAGCGGCCCCACGCCGACGCTGCAAGGCCATGTCACGACGCTGACCCCGGGTGCGCACAGCACGCTGGCCGAGACCACGCTGCGCTGCCCGCGCCAGCCTGGCCGGCACCCAGCGCGCCACGCCGCCGCCCTGGTGCGGAACCCTGGGCATGCGGCTGGATGACGACGAGGTACCCGCTGCAGGCGCGCGACGGCCAACTGAGCTGCCGGTGATTCCGGGCGAGCACACTGTGATCGCTGCGCTGGCGTGTGCCGCAGGCACCGATGGCGCCTTCAACCGCTACGAGACGCAACCGCTGGCCCTGAACCCTGCCGGGCGTGAACGCCACCACGCAGCTGAACCTGCCTGAAAGCCGGGTCGTGCTGCTGGTGGGGCACCGGCATCGGACCGGCCGTGCGCTTCTGGGGCTTCTTCGTGCTGCTGGTGGCGGTGTCGATGGTGCTGGGTCGCCACCGCACGACGCCGCTGGGCATGCTGGGCTGGCTGTTGCTGCTGCCGGGCGTGGCCCTCATCCGCTGTGGGGCGCACTGGCCGTGGTCGGCTGGCTCTTTGCGCTGGCCTGGCTGCCCTCGCCGCAGCAGCTGCGACGCCTGGGCTGTGACGAACAGGCCGCGCGCAGCACCATGCCGTTTGCGCTGGGGCTGTGGACACTGTTCGCCGCCATCGCGCTGTACCTGACGATCCAGCGTTCACTGCTGGGCTATCCCGACCTGCTGGTGGGTGGCAACGGCTCCACGCCCTTCGAGCTGGAACTGGTACCAGGACCGCTTCCAGAACCAGCCCGACGCCGACTGGGCCATCTCCATGTCGCTGACCGCCCACCGGACGATGATGCTGGCATGGTCACCGTGGCTGGCATTCTCGCTGGGCTGATCCGCTGGGGCTGGCGGGCGACTGGTGGAGACCGGCTATGTGGGCCAGCATCCGGACGGCACGCCCGGAGGCACGGGAGGCACGAAAGGGTCCGATGGGCTCCACGGATCGGGAGCGCCAGGCGTTCCGGGTGACACCAAGGGCACGGATGGTGGTTCCAGCGCCCTGAACTGTGCCCGCCCCACGGCCACCAACGCGAGCGCCGTCAGCCACGCCGTCGCCAGACGCGATGCCGCGCCAGAAAAGGTTGTCGACCCGTCGCCCACGCGACAGGATTCGGTGGCTTCGCCGGATCGGTCAACGGGCCGGATCCACCCGGCAAAAACGATGGCTACCCCGGACGATGTGTAGCGGACCGTGTGGCCGTGGAGGGCCTGGCAGCAGACGGTGCGGCAGCAGAACAAAGGCATCAGGCGCTACAGCCGTGCCGACCCCCGCCCCGCGAAGTCCATGCCGGCAGCGCGCCTCAGGCTGCCACATCCACGGTTTCGGCTGTCCGACACCCCGCCGCCCAGGGATGGGCCCTGCGGCCCTGACCGTCCCAGCCACCCGGCGCACTGCGCAAGCCGGCCAAGGTGTTCTTCCTGGTTTGCGGCCGTGCTGGGCATCCTGGTGATGCTGGGCCTGGGCTTTGCTGCTGAACTACGGCAGCTATCTGTTCTGAAGGGCCAGGCGAGCCGCCATTGGGCAACCCTGGCGGCCATTTGACCTTTTTTGGCAGGGATACGCGCAACGATCCGCCATGAAACACGGTGTTTCGTACTGCCTCCTCGTATAATGCGACCTGTCGGACCCATTCGGGGACCAGGCCGCCGAGTGCAGGCCGGCCCGGATGGTGCCGCACCGGGCCTCTCTCGACAGGGCATGCCCCTGCACCGTCACGACAGCATTCAGGCGCTGCCCCAGGGCACCCTGCCTGTCGGCGTATCCGCCCGGACAACCCAACCAGACCTATTGTCCTCCTTCCCTCATCTCAACACGGCCCCGCCGACCGTTCCTGCTCCCGTTCCGGGCGCCGGGATGGCTTGTTGCCGGGCTGGAGCCTGACATTGAACACCGATACATCCTTTTCCGGCCTTGGCCTGGCCGACCTCGCTGCGGGCGCTGGCCGACGGGCTACACCAACCCTCACTCCCATCCAGGCCAAGGCCATTCCCGTGGTGTTGACCGGCCGCGACCTGCTGGCCGCCGCGCAGACCGGCACGGGCAAGACCGCCGGCTTTACGCTGCCCATCCCGCAGCGGCTGCTGGACAACCCCATGCAGACCCGCAAGCCGGGCCGCCCCTCGGTGCCTGATCCTCACCCCCACGCGTGAACTCACCGCGCAGGTGGAAGAGTCGGTCAAGGCCCATGCCAAGTACACGCGCATCCGCTCGGTCCTGATCTTCGGGGGCGTGAGCATCAATCCGCAGATCCAGGCGCTGCGCCAGCCGGTGGACATCCTGGTGGCCACGCCGGGCCGGCTGCTGGACCACGTGCAGCAGGGTACCGTCGACCCGTCCGGCGTGGAGATCTTCGTGCTGGACGAAGCCGACCGCATGCTGGACATGGGCTTCATCCACGACATCCGCCGCGTCATCGCGAAGCTGCCGGCCAAGCGCCAGAACCTGCTGTTCTCGGCCACCTTCTCGCCCGAGATCCGCTCGCTGGCACACGGCCTGCTGGACAGCCCGGCCGAGGTGGACGTGGCCCCGCGCAACACGGCCTCCGAGCTGGTGGCGCAGAGTGCCCACCTGGTGCCCAAGACCCGCAAGCGGGCGCTGCTGTCGTACCTGATCGGCTCGCGCCGCTGACGCAGGTTCTGGTCTTCACCAAGACCAAGCACGGCGCCAACCGCCTGGCCGAGCAGCTGGGCAAGGATGGCATCGAAGCCATGGCCATCCACGGCAACAAGAGCCAGGGAGCCCGCACCCGGGCGCTGTCGCGCTTCAGGGACGGCAGCCTGCCCGTGCTGGTGGCCACCGACATCGCGGCGCGCGGTCTGGATATCGACGAGCCGCCGCACGTGGTGAACTACGAGCCGCCCCAACGTGCCGGAAGACTACGTGCACCGCATCGGCCGCACGGGCCGGGCCGGCCACGAGGGCACGGCTGTGTCACTGGTGGACCGCGAGGAAATGAAGCTGCTCACCGGCATCGAGCGTCTGATCAAGCGTCAGATTCCGCGGGTGGAAGTGGAAGGCTTCACGGGCTGGCAGGTCCAGCCGGGTGATTCCACCGACGACATCAACGACCGTCCGCCGCCGCCCCCGGGCCAGCGTCGGGGCGGCAACGGACGGCGGGTGCGCCCTGCGGCCGGAGTGGCGCGGCCGGCAACCGCGCGAAGGACGCGATGGTCGCAGCCATGGCGACCTGAACGGCTCGCCCAGCCAGCGCACCACGACGCGCGCCGGTGAACCCGGACGCTCCGGCAACGATCGCCGCCGCAGCCGTGGTGGACGTGGCGGTCGCCCTGGCGGTGGTGTCGGCACGACGCCTTCGCAGGACTGATCGACAAACTGGTACGCCATCGAATGATGGTATGACCGGAAAGGCCGCAGAGTGGTTTACTCTGCGGCCTTTTTCATCCTTTTCTCTGTGGGCATGAAGCTCAGCTCATCCTTCGCGTCGAAGTGGGCCTGCTGACGGATGTCACGAGGACGCGGCCGATACTCGATGGCGTAGTCTCACGGGCCACCCACCGGTGAGCCTCAGGATCGAAGGAAGTCAGCCTCCGGGGATCCACCCGCATGACAAGCCTCTGCGACTGCCCAGGCTGCAGCAGACGAGTCCTGGCATAGGCACGCAGCTCGGCATGAGGCTTTTCCAGAGCATTGTTCGGTGTCGAAACATAAAGCTGCACCACTCCTTGCCAGCACGACGGCCGGTGTTGGTGACGATGACCGAGGCTGTGAAGCCCGCATCCTCACGTGTCAGCTTCAGATCCCGGTACTCGAAGCGGGTGTAGGAAAGGCCGTACCCAAAGGGATAGGCCACATCGACACCCCGGGTGTTGAAGTGGCGATAGCCGACCCGGATGTCATCGCGGTAATCCACCCCTGCAGCACGGTCGTTGATGACGATGCCGCCACGGGCAGCCGGATCAGGCCCAGCAGCGTCACACCGGGGAAGTTCTCGGCGGCAGGATAGTCTTCAGATCGAGCTGCAAAGGGTATCGGTCAGCTTGCCGGAGGGGTTCACCTTGCCGGACAAAAACGTCCGCCATGGCATGGCCGGCTTCCTGCCCGGGCTGCCACGCCAGCAGGATGGCATCGACCTGATCGCGCCAGCTGGCAAGCTCGATGACACCGCCGATGTTCAGCACCACCACGACCGGCTTGCCGGCCTCGTGAAAGGCGGTCGAGACAGTCCTGATGAGCGTCTGCTCGGCTTCGTCAGGTAGAAGTCATCCTGGCCTTGCGGTCGATGAATTCACCGGAATTCCGGCCGATCGTGATGAGGCCGACATCATTGTCAGCAACGGCAGCGTCGATCTGCTCGGCCGTTGGCAGAAGCTCGGGTAGCGGCGGCGGCGCCAGGAAGGGATTGGTTTCGGGCGACGTGCCTCTGCGGCCCTTGATGTGTCGGCATAGGGCCGTGAAAGTGCGCTTGTCAGGGGCGTAACCTGCACCTCCAGCCCCTGGGGCAATGTCACCGAATAGGTTTCATGGACATCACCACCGCCGGTACCACCGATGATGATGTCATGGGCGCTGTTGCCAAAGAGCGCCAGCTTTCTTTCCGGCTGCCAGCGGCAGGGCGTCACGCTCGTTCTTCAGCAGCACCATGCCTTCCGTAGCGGCCTTACGTGAGATTCGCGCATGGGCATCCAGATCGGGCCTATTGCCGACGGGCTCATGACGACGAAGCGTTCGCGTCCCCGCGATCAGATCGAGGATGCGCCTCGATGTTTCGATCCAGCACCTGCACATCAAGCTGGCCATTTCTGGTCAGCGTTCAGCAGCGCCTGCCGCCGCGACCGTTCCGCATCAGCAGGTGCGTTGCCTGCCTGCATCTGTTTCACCGCATCCGCCCCCGCAAACCAGTCGGTCATCACGATGCCCTCAAAGCCCCATTCATCGCGCAGCACATCCTGCAGCAGCCAGGGCTTTCCGAGGTATAGGTTCCGCTGATCCGGTTGTAGGAACTCGCGATCGTCCACGGACCGCTTCTCCTGACAGCGATCTCGAAGCCTTTCAGGTACAGCTCGCGCAGCGCACGCTCGCTGACCTTCACGTTGAGGGTGTTGCGGTTCCACTCATGGTTGTTGGCCGCGTAATGCTTGGCCGACGTGCCCACATCCTGCGACTGGATTCCGCGAATCATGGCGGCGGCCATCTTGCCGGAAACCAGCGGATCCTCCGAGTAGTACTCGAAGTTTCGACCACCCAGCGGATAGCGATGCAGGTTCAGGGCCGGCGTCAGAAAGACATCGACCCCATAGGCCGCAGCCTCCGCCCCCATGGCCTCGCCCACACGTTCGACCAGCGCATCGTCCCATGAGCTGGCCAGCAGCGATGCAATGGGAAAGGCCGTGGCATGGAAGGTCCGATTCGGCGCGTCGTCCCGCGTCGGGTTGATGCGCAGACCGGCAGGCCCGTCGGCCAGGACGATCGAGGGAATGCCCAGTCGTGCAATGGGAAAGGTCGTGCCGGCCGCACCGGAACCCGGCTGTTCGTATCGACCCGACCACCGGCCCCCTGCATGCCGCCCGACATGCCGGCCATGCCCTGGCCCAGCACCAGCGCCACCTTCTTCAAGGGTCATCGCCCGATCACGTCGCGGACAGGCGACACCCCAAGACGGGGCGTCGCGTCATCCGCGACGGCGGGCGTCGTCATCTGCAGGGAAGCGGCCAGCGCCAGGGCCGATGCGGTACGTGAGCAGGAAGGCTTCGATGCCATGGCTGCCCCCTGAATCAGAGGAAGAACCCGACGGATTGCCCGGGCAAGCTGTCCCCACACTGCACGATCATGCCAGGGCGAGCTGCAGAAGCCTTACCGAACGGACGTGCAGGAGGCAGGACGCGCCAGCAACCATACATGATGGCTATGCAACCGGTAGGTCATCCCCTTGAGGGCATGACGCAAAAGAGGCCGCAGGCGCATCGCGCGCTGCGGCCTTCCGGGTGCGGCTGAGGTCAAAATTACTTCTTCGCAGCCGCTTCGCCCTTCTTGGCCAGGTTGTTCACGTTGGCGTCGATCAGGTCCAGCACCCTGACGAGGCAGCCTGGACTTTCTCGAAGGCGTGTTGGCCTCGACCACGCTCTGGCGCAGCAGCTTGACGGCCCCTTCAGAACCAGCCGGGGCGTTCCTGGCCAGCGCATCGACGGCGGCCAGCAACTGCTGCTGGCTGCTGGCAACCTGCTTCTCGATGAGTTCCGGCCACCTGGCTGTGGGTCTGCTGGGCGATGTCGTAGACATCCTTCACGTAGGCGGCGGCCTTGTTGCCTTCAGGTTTGGAAAACTGCGAGAACAGGTCGGCCAGCAGGGTGTTGAGGGCGCTGACATCCCTGGCGGCCAGAAGGGCCTTGAGCTGCGCCGAGGACTCTTCCATGCCGGCACGGGCCGCCTGCACGTTCAGCTCCAGCAGCTTGCGGGCGCCGTCAAAAGCCGTGGTGGCCACGGAGTTGGTGGTCTTGAAGGCTTCAGCCTGGGCCTTCATCAGCTCATCGATGGAAGGAAACATGGGGACCTCCGGTATCGGGTGGGACAGGCAGTGATGCCGGCCCGGACAAGACGCAGCCACTTGGGCATCAGGGTGCCAGAGGGCCCCTGGCTTTCGCTGCATCGCACAAAACCCATTCTCCCATGCTTTGTTGCGTCGCACAATATCGACGCTGCCCGGTTCGATGCTTTCTGGCGACGCCTTCCTGAGCCAGAAACGAAACGGCGCCCGTGAAGGGCGCCGTGGGAACGTCAGGAAGCGGGCTCAGGCCCGCTACGCATCATTCCTGCTCGTCGGTCATGCGGCTGCAATGGCAGCCCGCACGCGGGCCAGCACCTTGCGCAGGCGGGCCGCGTTGTCGGGGCCGACCCGGATCATGATCTCTGGCCTGCCGACAGCTCTCCCGAGATGATCATCCTCGAAGCGGTAGAGCACCTTGGGCTGCACCAGCCGGATGGGGCCGGTGGGCGTGGCGCATCCATCATGTCGTCCAGCGCGGCCAGCACGCGGTCATGGAAACGCCTTCGGAAGCCGGTTTTCGCAGGTGCGCTGCAGGAGCGGATAGAACTTGGCGTACAGCCGGCCGATCTTTGCGCGCATCCATCTTCTCGACGTAGCTGATGATGCGGTCATAGCGCTCGTAGTTGGACGGATCCAGCGTGATGGTCTCGCCGTCCTTCTGCACGCGCAGCAGCTCGGGCACGCCCCGGGTGACGCGCAGCTGCGACGGCACGTGCTCGCGCGGCAGGTTGTCGACGGTGATGACCAGGCGGCGTGCCTGTTCCTGCAGGTTGAAGCACTTGCGCAGTTGGGCCAGCGGCCAGTTCCTGGCCAGCTCCCTTGTTGACGGCCGCCTCGCCAACATCGGCCGGGGCCACCTGGACGCGACGCTTGCCGGCTCTGGGCGCCCGCCTGATCGGCGGCAGCCAGCTGCTCGGCAGCGGCCTTCTTCTGGGCCTCGACTTCGGCCTTGCGGGTAGCTTCCCTTCGGCCGCCTTCTTCTCATTCCTCGGCGGCAGCCAGACGTTCGGCTTCCTCTTTCTCGGCCTGCGCCTCTCGGCAGCCAGGCGTTCGGCCTCGGCCTTGTCGGCAGCGGCTTTCTCGGCGGCCGCCTTGTCGGCAGCTTCCTGTCAGCGGCTTTCCTTGTCCGCCGTCTGGGCGTCGGTGTCGGCCGCTTCCACGCGCCTTGCGTTCAGACGTCAGCGCGGTGGCGAGCCGCTTCTTCCTCGGCCCGCAGGGGCCGGCCGGCCGGTACCGTCATTGTTGGCAGTCTGCTTGCCGTAACCGGCGTACTGTGCGGGCGAGATCAGACCGGACAGGAAGCTGCCGGCCTTGCCCAGCATGCCGGCCTGCCAGCCCCACAGGAGCAGCAGCAATGACGACACGACAGCGAGATGACCAGCCGAAGAAAAGGCCGAGGAGGGCTTGGGAGGTCCTTTTGGGAAATGCCATGGCACTCGAACGGCGCGGACGCCGGGGGTTGTTGCGGAGTGGTCCACCGGTACCCGCTGCAGCGCGAAGGGTCTGGACGGGCCTTGCACCGGTCAGGCCTGCGCATGCCGGGCGACCCGGGCGGGCGGCGGTCCTGTCAGGATCTGCGGGGATCCCGGGGTTTGCCCCTACGCGACGACGATGCGACATCGCCATGCCGGGAGCGTCTGCGACAAAATACACCTTTTCAGAACGGAAAGATGTAACGTCATGAAACTCCGCCACCCGCAAGGACGATTCCGCGACGGCCAGCTGGTCGTCGTCTCGCGTGACCCTGAAACATGCCGTGATGGCCTCGCGGATCACCGGCACCTTGCAGCGTGCTCTGGACGACTGGGCGTTCATGGCGCCACAGCTGCAGGATCTGTACGACGAGCTGAACCATGGGCGCGCGCCTGACAGCTTCCCCTTCGACCCGGACGAGTATCTGTCACCGTTGCCGCTGCCTGCAGCGCATCGAGGCCGGGGCCTACCCGCCTACGAAAAAGCGCCTGCAGAAGGCCTGGCTGGTGGCCGACGCGCCGCTGCCCGAGGACATGGTGCCGCTGAAGATCGCCCCCTCCCAGCGCTGCTGTCCCCCGGGGGCTCGGTCTCGATGAGCTATCCGGACCTGCGCACGGACAGTGGTGGCCGCCCGGTCAGCGCCCAGGAGACCGATCCGGACGACTTCGCGGACGAGAGGGAGGCGGAGAGGTCGACGAACACGCCAAGGCTGCGGCACCGGGCACACCGCCGGTGCCCGTTCAGGATGCTGCCGCACGCGAGGCCGCGGCACGCAAGGCGGCGGCTCGGGGCGGGCTGGATTTCAGTGCGCAGCTGGTGGCCATCTGCAACGATCTGCCGCTGGACCTGACGGAAGACGAGGCCGAGCGCCATCTGCTGTTGCTGGGACTGGCCAATGCCTGGCGCCTGCATGTGACGGGCGACCCGGCCGGTCGGGGCCGTGACCGGGGCTGGCCCTGGCCCCGTGCTGGTGACCCCGACGAGCTGGGCGAGGGACTGGCGGGCGGCCGCATCCACCGGCCGCTGCATTGCCGCTTCAATGGCCGATCCACCGGCAAGATCGACGCAGCCGCCGACATGCGCTTCGACTTCCGGCAGCTGCTGCAGGTCCCTGTCACGGCAGGCCCCCGTGAATGCAGGCGCCCTCCTCTGCACGGGCCCGGTGGCCAACGCCGATCCGGACAGTGGCTGGACCTCGCTGCTGGAGGCTCGCGCGCGGCGGATCATCGAGGAATCGTCCCAGCCCGGCCCGGCCTTCATGCAGCCGGGTGACCGCATCCGGATCGACATGGCGGACGCACGGGGCCATTCGCTGTTCGGCGCCATCGAGCAGCAGGTGATTGCCTAGGAATACGGCGGACTCATCCGCCCGTCTGTCGGCATCGTCCATTTGCCCGGCCCACCTGGCCGGGCTCTTGCAGGAGGAGACCCCATGACCAGAATGAAGGACATTCCGGGCAGTGCCGCACAGCCCTCGGACCCGCTGTCTGCCTCAAACGTTCCCGGCAACATGTTCAATCCTCTGAAAGCTTCAACCAGGCGTGGCGCACGATACAGGGCGCATCGCCCCTGCCGCCCACGATGAGCGTGGCGGAGCTGGAGAAGCGCATTGCCGAGCTGCGGACCGTGGAACAGTGGCTGAACCTGAACCTGGGCATGCTGCGCACCTCCATACAGACGCTGGAAGTGCAGAAGGGCACGCTGCAGGCACTGAGCAGTCTGTCGGCCATGATGTCCCCGATGCCGCGCAAGCCGCCATGCGGATCCAGCCCGGCCATGCCGCCACGGGTCCGGATTCCGCGACCGCGGCCATGGACACGGCCCAGCAGCTATCGAAGCAGTGGTGGGACGTCGCTTCCAGGCCCAGCTGGGGCACTTGACCGGGATGGCCGGGCTGCAGCCCGGCACTGCCACACTCCCACCGCGGGCAATCCCCCGATGGCGGGTCCGCCCCTTCCAAACACGATGAACGGGTGGCCCGTTCTGCCAAGGCCCCTGCCCGCTCACGTTCCCGTACCCCCGACGTTCTTCCGGGCCCAAGTCCCAGGAGCCATGACCCCCATGTCCGCCCATGCGCATCCCTTCCGCCATGCCCACGCCGCCGATCTGTCCTGGCAGGACAGTCTGGAAAAAGGTGATTGCCGGCCTGAAAGCAGCACCCGTGGCGCCCCTGGCGCCGGATGCCGAGGAGCTGGGTTTCTGTTTTCTGGGCAATGCGCTCTACCACGGGCAGACCGCATTCTGGAGACGCTTCAGCAGCGTACCGGGGTTCAACGCTGGCGGGCGTGGTGGCCAATGGCGTGATGAGTCTGGAGGCCGACTATCGTCTGGAACCTGCCATCTGCGCGATGGTGGGAATCTTCCCGAAAGCGAAGTGCTCGCTTCTTTTCTGCGGAGGATCCGCGCCGCAGGCGCTGTCCGACATGCCCTCGCCCTGGTGGACGGCGCTGGTGTGCGGCGATTCGCGGCGCGGTGACCTGCCCGCACAGCTGGACGAGGTGGCCGGTCTGGCGCGCAGCGGCTTTGTCTTTGGCGGCCTGACCCAGGGTGCCAAGCAGCATGCCCTGCCCACCTTCGTGGGTGACCGAGTACTTCAGGATGGCACCCTGGCCGGCGTGGCCTTCCGTGACCACGTGTTGCTGCAGGTACGCATGACCCAGGCATTGAAGCCCTTGGGCGGCCTGCATCAGATCACGCTGGCGCACGACAACGTGATCGTGGAGCTGGATGGCAAGCGCGCGCTGGATGTGCTGGATGACGAATTCTTCGACCACCACCCCATTCCGATGCCTCCGCACGTGAGTCTGCTGGATCTGCCGGCGGTGCTGGTGGACATGAGTGTATCGCACGGCGCACGCGGCCATCAGCCGGAACAACCGGCAGAACATGGACCACCTGGCCGACCTGGACCTGGTGGCCCTGGAAGACATCGACCCGAGCGGCGGCAACCTGTGCATGACCCAGGAGATGCAGACGGATACGCGGCTGCGCTTCTGCGTGCCTGATGCCAAGGCGGCCCGCGCCGACATGGCGCGAATGCTGACCGAGCTGCGCAACGAGATCACGACCCAGCAGCTGACGATCCGTGGCGGCATCTATGTCACGGACATGACTCGCCTCACGCGATGTTCCAGGAGCCGGGCAGCGAACTGCGGATGATCCGCGAGGCGCTGGGCGATTTTCCGCTGGTGGGCTACTGCAGCGAGGCCGAGGTGCACCGCAACGTGCGCCACACCCATGCCGGGCTGCTGACGCTGTTCGTGGGCTGAACCGTCAGAGGGCAGGCCCCGCGTTCAGTTGCTGCTGCGGTTGCCGGCCTGCGGTTCCTGACGACGGTTGCCGTCCCTGCCGTTGACGGGCCGAGGCGGTGCCCGATGCGCTGTTGCGGGAGGCGCTTGCCGGAGTGGCATTCTGACGATCCGCCGCCCGGGCGGAAGTGCCCCGGCTTGTCCGATGCCGTCCTGTCCGAGGCGCTGGGCGACGCGGCCTGGCGCTCGTCCTGCGCCGCCGACCGGCCGAAGCATTCTGCACCTTCCCGGAAGCCGCGCCTGCGGTGCGGCGTCCGCCTGTCTGTCACCGTCCTGATCGGCCGCAGCACGGTCAGCCGACGAAGCGGCTTTCGGCCGCCGCTGCTCCGCCCGGCACCACGCGCACGCGGTCGGCGTCGATCTGCCGGCTCAGGCGCCCGGGATCAGGCTGATCCCCGAAGACCGGTGGCAGCACCCCCAGCAGCGACAGCATGAGCAGCACATTGAGCAGCACCAGCGCCGGCAGCAGGTACGGCCCCAGCCCCGCGAGCGGGTGGGCATGGGAGGGTCTTCGAGCAGGGAGGACATGATGGAAACGGATAGGTGCGGAGCGCGGGGCAGGACGGCCGAAAGGGCCGGTGCGGCCAACCTGACCGTGGTAGCCAGAAGGCGCAGTCCCCGCGCCGACGGGCGGCAGAATCGCCCGAGAATAGCGCGGATCGGCCCATGCCCTTCAAGGCCGCCTGCCCGCCCGGCCGCCGTCGTGGCAGCCGTGACGACAGCCCGGCTCCGGGATCATGAATACTCGAAGAAGCCTCGGCCCGTCTTAGCGCCCCAGGCGGCCGGCATCGACCATCTCGCGCAGCAGCAGCGCAGGCCGGTACTTGGGATCGCTGAAGCTGTCGTGCAGCACTCCATGATGGCCAGCACCACATCCAGGCCGGATGAGGTCAGCCAGCGCCAGCGGCCCGATGGGATGGTTGCAGCCCAGCTTCATGCCCTCGTCGATCTCGACGGCACTGGCCACGCCGTCCTGCAGCGCGAAGACGGCCTCGTTGATCATCGGGCACAGCAGGCGGTTGACGACGAAGCCAGGCGCATTGCGCACGCTGATGGGTGTCTTGCCCAGCGTTTTCGCCAGCCCCGTCACGGCGTCGAAGGTGGCCTGCGAGGTCTGCAGGCCGCTGATGATCTCCACCAGCGCCATCATCGGCACGGGGTTGAAGAAGTGCATGCCCACAAAACGGGACGGATCCTTCAGCGATGCGGCCAGCCGGTGTGATGGAGATGGAGGAGGTATTGCGGCCAGGATGGCATCGACGCACCACCGCCTCCACGTTGCGCAGCACCTGCGCCTTGACGCTCTCGCGCTCGGTGGCGGCTTCGATCACCAGGTCGGTATCCTTGAGCGCCGCCACGTCGGTGGTGCCGCGGATGCGCGCCAGCGCGGCGGCCTTGCCGGCCTCGTCCAGCTTCTCCTTCCTGATGAGCCGGTCCAGCGACGTGCTGATGGCAGCCAGTCCGCGTTCGACGGCCTCGGGCATGATGTCCTGCATCACCACGTCCAGACCGGCCTGAGCCGCGGCCTGCGCAATGCCGTTGCCCATCGTGCCGGCGCCAATCACACCCAGTGTCCTGATCGTCATGTGTCCCGTCTCCTTTCTTCTGGAATGAATGCCGTGGCCGGACGCTTCCGGGCCCGCGGATCTTTCTCCCGTTGACGGCAAGAGGTCTGATTCAGGGGAAATGGCCCTGTGCCCCGATCATCCCATGAAACGGGGCGGCAGGGGCAGGATTCACCTTTGCGCAGCCGGATGCCGATCTGCCCGGGCATCCTTGCCCGGCACCTGCGGCCTTGGTGTCCGGCAGGGCGCCAGGATGTCCATGTCCTGCCGGTACGTCTCGCTCAGCGCCAATGCCATGTCCATCATCCCGAACACGGTGCTGAAGTAATGGTCATGGGAATAGGTGTTCTTCCGGGCATGGTCGGCCAGGCACTGGAAGTCCACGCCCTCGTTCTGGCGGAAGGCCTTCGAGAACCACATGATCATCGGCACCTGGGTCTGCTCCTTCGTGGCGATGCCATAGGGCGTACCGTGCAGATACACACCGTTCTCACCCAGACTTTCGCCGTGGTCGGACACGTACAGCACGGCGCTTTCCAGATCGTCCCGCTTCTCCAGCCGGCTGATGACCCGATCGATGAACCGGTCCACGTAGACGATGGTGTTGTCGTAGGTGTTCACCAGCTGTTCCTTGCTGCACTTGTTGATCTCGTTGGTGTCGCAGGTGGGCGTGAACGTGCGGTCCTCGGCCGTGTAACGCTCGTAATAGGCCCGTGGCCGCCCATGGTGTGCAGCACCACCAGCGTGTCCTTGCCGCTTTCCTTGTTCAGGATCTCATCGAAAGCCGGCAGCAGGATGTCATCCAGACATTCACCGTTGCGGCAGAATTCCGGCAGGTTGAGCGCAGTCAGGTCCACGGTCGCTGCCACCTTCTTGCACACGCCCTTGCAGCCCGTGTCGTTGTCCAGCCAGGAGATGTCCACGCCGGCACGCTGCAGGATGTCCAGCAGGTTGTCCTGGCGCGCTGCCCGAGCGTCGTTGTACCCCACGCGGTTCATGTTGGAGAACATGCAGGGCACGGAATGGGCCGTCGATGTGCCGCAGCTGCTCACGTCGTGGAAGTTGATGACCTCGTCGCCCCGCTTGGCCAGCCGGGGCGTGGTCTGCCGTGCATAGCCGTTCAGCCCCCAGTTCTGAGCCCGGGTGGTCTCGCCCACGATCAGGACGACGAAATGGCGATGATTGTCCGGCTTGGCCTGCGTCACGGCCAGATCCAGCTGCATGTACGGCATGCGCGCCCGGTGCCAGGTTTTCAGTTTGGATCCGCCAGCCACGATGAGGTTGGTCGGCACGATCAGGTGCGTCACGTCCCGGTTGTTGCGGAAGAACGAAGCGTAATCCTGGTAGAAGTACCGAGCCACTCCGCCGATCACCAGTACCGAAAGGACAATCAGAACAGCACGCTGCGCAATCTCCTTGTACCAGCGACGGTAGTCCACCTTCACCATGAGGTACAACAGCGCCGGCACGACACCCAGACCCGCGATCCACCCCAGGTACGCCGGCGTCATCAGGCGACTCGCTTTCCGCCCAGCCGGTGATCAGCACATTGGTGAGCATGTGCTTGTCGAAGTAGATGTTGAAGAACAGCGACTGGTAGGAAATCGCGGCTCAATCACCAGCAGCGCTGGATGACCACCTTTAGTGCAGCAAGGCGCCGCCAGCAGCTGGAAGACGCCATTGAGCAGGAAGAAGAGCAGCACCGGCAGCGAGTACACGAACCAGTCGGCGCCGCCGTTGAGCCTCGACGACCTTCTTGTAGAAGGCGATGTTGACACGCGACGGTGAAGTAGAGGACACCACCGCGATCAGCGTCGCGGAAGAGGCATGAAAGCGATTGAGTCGCATAACTTTATTATTTTGCATTCTGAAAGGCGCGACAGTATAGCGAAACACTTAGGGAACCCTTAGCATCCCCATGCCCCTTGATGCACCATGAGGACACGGCTCGCATCACGCCAGGCTTCTGCTCTGCCGCCAACCGAGCCTTCAGGGACACACGCGGGCGCCCCCGCTTTTCTGCCGGACGATCTGACGGGGAGGCCCGTCAGACTTCGGGAAGATCACGGTGGGCTGCATGACGGGGCGTGCTCACCCCTCGGTTCCGGACTGTCGCGTACCTGGACCGTTAGAGGTAGACATGCCACAGCGCCGACACCCATACGGCCGAGAGCATGACCAGCGCGGCAAGCTGGGCAGCAGAACCGGCGTCCTTGGCGCGCTTGGCCAGCTCGTGTTCTGCGGTGGAGGTGTGATCGACGGCGGCCTCAATGGAGGTGTTGAACAGCTCGACGATCAGCGAGACGAAGGATGCGATGATCAGCAGCACCCGGACGGACAGCTCGGTTGAGGCTGAACGCCAGGATGATCAGTCCAGGCTGAGCCAGCACAGCTGGCGGAACGCGCCATGGCGATAGCGCAAGCAAGCAGCTATCCATGGAGCAGCCACAGGCATTGGCGATGCGCCCGATGCCGGTCTTGCCTTCTTGCTGATGCGTAGGATTCGTGGTGGCGAGATGGGCGTCTGTCGTCTTCTTCGCCGAAGGGCACGGGCCACTGGCGGCGATTCGGGCGGCTACGAACCAGCGTCTGCGTCTCAGTCAGCCCGTGGCCGGATGCTGACCTGTTCGGCCGTCACCACGCCAGATGCCCGGGGCATCGTCATAGCTGACCTGCAGAGCCCCCTGGGCATCGATACCCAGGGCGGTGGCGTCACGTGGGCCTTGGCATGATGCACCGCGCACCGGCCGCCCCCGCCAATACATCAACATGCCGCCAGCGGGCAGAGAATGACACCGAAGCCCTCGGCCAGCAGCTGTTCGACGCCCGCCAGCAACACTTGTCCAACCCCCAGCGCCAGTGCCAGCGACTGCGGCCCGGACAGCGTGTCGAACAGCGCGGCGGCCGGCTGATCCGTCACCAGCCCCTCCGGCAGGGGCCTGCAGGTTGAGACCACAGCCGATGACAAAGGCGACTGCCCTGACTGCGCGTGCGCATTTCGCACAGGATGCCGCCCACCTTGGCCGGCGTGCGACGCGGCCCCGGCAGCACCCGGCACAGGTCATTGGGCCATTTCACCATCACGTCCACGCCCAGCGTGGCCAGGTATTCGGCAATGACGATGCCGGCCACCAGCGGCACGGCGCCGACGTCGGCCAGACGATCGGGCGGCAGCTCGCAGCCCAGCGAGGCCGTCAGTGCATGGCCAGGCTGCGCCTTCCAGGCCTTGCCACGCCGCCCCCGGCCGGCCGTCTGTCTCGCCGGCCATCAGCCATACCGGCGACAGCGGGCTTCACTTTCAGGCAGTGACGGCGACGCATCAGCTCCAGGTTGGTGGAATCCAGACGGTCATGCCACTCCACCCACTAGACGGCCCTCGAAGCGGCCGGGCACGTAATCTTCAGGACGCAGGGATTGCTCGGAAGTGAACGGATTCATGGTCGAAGGGTCGGAAATCGATGTCGCGGCGTGCCGAACGGCTGCCCCTGGGCGGGCGCACCCGTCGTCGCGCAGCGCAGCATCCATGTTATAACGCCCACCACGGACTCCAACACCTCCTCTGCCCCGCGCGCTTCGGCCCATCCGGTCCTGAAAATGGCTGGTGGCCTCGCCGCCATTCTGTACCTGTCGCTGTCATCCGTTTGCCGACTGGGGGCTGCGTCGCCCCAGTCCCTGGGCATGGCTCTCCATGAAGTTACCCCGCTTCTATTCCTGGGGTGATCTGATCGTCAACGTGGGAGCCTATGCCGGCTTCGGCTATCTGACGGTGCGCCAGTTCCAGCAGCGGCTGGGTCTGTGGGGTGCGGTGCTGGTGGCATCGGCGGGTGGCTGCCTGCTGTCGTTCAGCATGGAGTCCATCCAGTCCTACCTGCCGCGCCGTGTCCCCTCGCTGCTGGATCTGATCACGAACGGTCTGGGGGCCTTGCTGGGAGCTGCCCTGGTGGTGGCGCTGACGTATTCCCCCCACCTGCAGCGCATGCGCACCAGGATCAGTCAGCTGGCCCTGGGGCATGAAAGTGAGCACCGACATCGCCGCTGTTGCCGGCGGTACTGCTCATCCTGTGGGTCGCTGGCCAGACCGTTCCCCAGCAGTTGCTGATGTCGCAGGCCCCTCTCTCCGTGGCCAGGCCAGGATCTGCTGCCGCCCCCGCACTGGTGGGCGCCTCGCCTGGGCGGTCACCCCGGCCAGCGTGCTGCTGACGGCGGCCACGGCCCTGCTGCCCGCCCTGCTGGTGATGCGCTGCGTGGAGACCCCGAGGAACCAGCTGGCCCTGTGGCTGCTGTTGCTGGTGACGGCCGTGCCCCGGCGGGAGGCGCCCCGCACATCTCACATTCGTACCGATCGGCTACTGACCGACCTGCCGATCCTGGGCAGCCGGGCTGGCGCTGGCCCTGGCGCGTGTGTCACCCGCTGGCCCGCTGGCGGACAGCGTGCAGCGTCGGGTGGCGCTGGGTCTCATCCCGCTGACGGTGGCGCTAGCCTAGCTGATTCCGCCCGAACCGGCGCTGCAGCCGCTGCTGAAGAAATCTCGCGGCCTACATGCGGCTGGCCACCCCGGCTTCCGGGGACTGCTGCGTCACCATCGCCTGCCGGTGGCCGCCGGCCGCCCTGTATAGCACAGAAGCCCTCAACTCATCGGCCGGACGGCTCCGGTCATGCGTCGATGAGGCCCCTGCCGGGACACTGAATCCGACAATGAGTCTTCACGGGGCGGTCCTGAACCGATCTGCTTTTCCGACCTGACTGCCAGTGAATCCATCCACCGCATCCTGTCCATTCCCGGTCCCGTCGTGCCATCGAGCGTTTCGCTCGACTGCCCGGCCGAGCCGCGCATGTTGGCACCGATCGCGCACCCGCACCGCTGCGCACCATGAACAACAAGGTGGCCCAGACGATTGCACGGGCGCTGTTGCAGCAAGGTGCCATCTGCTGGCGGCTGAACTCCGGGCGTGGCAGGCAGTGCGGGGAATTCGATGCCGGTCAGGGAGAAACCGACGACCCGAAGCCGTGCTGAAGTTTGCACTGGCGCACGAGCGCAGCCAGCCTGCCGCGTCCGGTGCCGCTGGTACTGGGCGGTTTCTCCTTCGGCACCTTCGTGCAGTCCCGGCTGATGCAGCGGCTGGGCGGATACCCGGTCGAGCACCGACCGGATGGTGTTCGTCGGCCTGCCGTCTCGCGCTTCGACGTGTCGAGGTGCCCGCCGACACGCTGGTCGTGCACGGCGAGGAGGAGCGACGTGGTGCCGCTGGCGAGCGTGCCGACTCGGGCGCGCCCGCAGCCTTCCCGTAGTCGTCGTTCCCGGGTGGGCCACTTCTTCCATGGCCGCCTGCCCCAACTGAAAACGCTGATTCTGCGACACATGGCAGGAACACATGTCTGACACCACGCTGATCGAGCGTCCGGCCACCGCCGGCGCAGCCCCATCCTCCACCGCCGCCAAGGTTGCCGGAGCCCCTGCACCGGCCTCGACCGCCGCACCTGCCGTGGCCAACCGCCCGGTCCTGTGCTTTGCGCGCACGGCCATCGGCAGTGTCCAGCTCAAGCAGCCGTCGGCTCATGCTGTCGCCGCAGGCCACGCGGCTGCTGATGCTCTTTCGAGGAGCCGCAGACCATCGACGAACTGCGCCGCATCATCGACGAGCCGTGGCTGCCTGAGGCCCTGATCGAGCTGGAGCGCCGCAAGCTGGTGCGCCGCGAGAACATGGTGCGCCCGGCACCGGCCCAGCCGGCGCCGTCTGCGGCCGCCAACGAGCCCACGCTGACCCTGGCCAGCCAGCCTGACCCTGCCCGCGAGGCCGCCGTGCGCCTGGCCCGCCAGCGCGCCCAGGCCGGAATCCTGTTCCTGCAGCAGATCGGCCGCCTCAGCACGCTGATGATCGACCGCATCGAGTCCCGCCAGTCCGAAGCCGAGCTGCAACGCCTGACGCCCGCCTCGCCGACCTGCTGGCCACCTCAACCCCGACCGACCAGGTCGCCCACGCCGCCCGAAATCTGCGGCTCGGCAAAGCACACCCGGCGAACCTTCGCCGGGCGGGCACGTTATCATTGGGGTTTCATCCGCCCGGCCCGAAAGGTGACGATGCCCGCGCCAAGATCGCCAGACTCGACCCGGTCCGCCACACAGACCCCGACAGCTGGAGCCCCCGCTCCTGGACGGCTTCGCGCATCCTGCCCAGCGCGGCTGCGGGCCATCCATCTGGCGCTGGGTGACGGCGCGACCAGCCCAATCCGCGCATGGTGTTCTCGCTGACCGAGACCGGATGCAGACGGTCAACAATCCGCGCCGCATCATGTCCACGCCGGCGCGCCGCCTGCTGGGGCTGCTGGACGGCCGGCGCTCGCTGGGCGAGATGCCCGCCATCGTCCGCCCGGCCGACCTGCCCGAGGCACTGAAGGAACTCATCTCGCGCGACATGATCGCGCTGACCGGCATTGCCCGTCACGATGCCGCTCCCACCGATCCGCAGTCCGAACTGAAGCTGCAAGCCATCAGCGTGCCCCTCCGGCGCCTTCGAGGCCGAACTTCGGGCCTGATGCGTCGGTGTTGGAAAGGCCCGCGTGCAGGATTTGCGTGAACCTGCACGTGCTGGCGTCATCGCGCTGCGCGCGTCATCAACCCCGAGGGCCAGCGCAAGAACCCGGCCGCCGCCCATCGCATCGCCACCCGGGTGCGCCGCCACGGGCCGCTCTGAAGCCCCCTTCCCCCGTTCACCGCGCCGTCCAACTGTGAACATGTGTCCCGCAGTACCGTTCTGGCCACACTTGCGGGCCGATCCGCGCTTTTGTTCCTGGGCTGTCCTGCATCGGGGGAAGCCGCCCGCTCGGGTGGCATAATCCGCGCGGTTCCTTGCAATAAATGCCCTGATTCATGGGGGTTTCCGTCGACATGTCCGCGTCTCATCTCCTGTGTCCGCTTCGCTGCCCGACTGCTGCGCCAGCGTCACCCGCGCTGATGCTGGCCACCTCGCTGGGTCTGGCAGCCCCGGTGGCCATGGCCCAGTCGCTGCCACCGCCCGACATCGGCGGCCGCTCGTGGTTCCTCTTCGATGTGAGTACCAACACGGTGCTCTACAGCCAGGCACCGGACGAGCGGGTGGAACCGGCTTCGCTCACCAAGCTGATGACGCCCATGTGCGGTGCTCGAGGCTGCGCGACGGCACGCCGGAACATGGCCACGCCCGCCCGCCGTCTCGCAGGCGCCTACAAGGCCATCGGCTCGCGGATGTTCGTCGATCCGCGCAAGCCCCGCCACGGTGGAAGAGCTGCTGCACGGGCTGATCATCCAGTCCGGCAATGACGCCGCCATCATCCTGGCCGAAGCCGTCTCCGGCAGCGAGGAGGCCTTTGCCCAGCAGATGAACGCCGAGGCACGCCGCATCGGCATGAAGAACTCGCACTTCGTGAACGCCTCCGGCCTGCCCGCCCCTGAGCACTATTCCACCGCGCGCGACATGGCGCTGCTGGCCACGCGCATCATCAGAGTTTCCGGACTACTACCGGATGTACTCCGAAAAAGGAATACACCTTCAACGGCGTGCGCCAGCCCAACCGCAACCGGCTGCTGTACATCGATCCCTCCGTGGACGGCATGAAGACCGGCCACACCGATGCCGCCGGCTACTGCCTGGTGGCATCGGCCCATCGCGAGCAGCGCAACGCCGCCGACCCGAATGGCAGCCCCTTCTGCGTCGCGTCGCATCCTGTCGGTGCTGATGGGCGCCACGACCGACGCCACCGTGCCACCAGAATCCCAGAAGCTGCTCAACTACGGCTTCCAGAACTTCGAGCCCTGCAGCTCTACTGCAGAACCAGCCCGTGGGCCAGCACCGCCCGTCTTGAAGGCCAGCAGTTACCGTGGCGGCCGGCTTTGCTGACGACGTGCTGATCACCGCCCCCGCGTGCAGATTGCCAACATCAGGGGCGAGATCGAGCGCACCGAGCCCCTGGTGGCCCCATCCACGCTGGTCAGACGGCACCCGCGCATCCGGTTGGGACGACGGCGATTGCCGAGCGCCCGCTGGTAGGCTCTGGAAACCGTGGAGCGCCGGGTGGTTCAGAGCACGTGGGATATCATCCGCCTCTGATCGATGATGACGACGCAGGCCGACGATGGCGCGCGCCCGCCCTGCTGCCGACCAGCCTGAAGGTCTGGAAGCCGGGAGCCATGGCATGAGCCGCGTGACGGATCACCCTATCCACCGCCCCTGCTTCGGACCATGAGACACCCCTCGACGCCCGGATGCCTTCGGGCGGGCCAGACCGTTCATGACGCGCGCCCGACGACAGGAGCCCACCTTTGGCTGAAGCATCCGATTTCTCGGCACAGATCGTCTACCTGAACGGCAGCTCATGCCGCTTTCCGAAGCTCCGCATCCCGGTCCTGGACCGCGGATTCATCTTCGGGATGGCATCACGAAGTGGTGTTGGTCCAGAGGGCCATCCTTTCCGGCTGGCCCACCACCCTCAAGCGCCTCAAGCGCAGCCTGGCCAAGATTCGCATCACCAACCCCCTGGACGATGCCGGCTGACGCAGCGATCGATGAACCGGTGCGCCGCCACCTGCAGTGGCCCAACCAAGTCGTCTACATGCACATCACCCGTGGCCAAGCGGACCACGCCTTCGAAAACGCCACCCCCACGGTGTCTCCGCCATGACGAACCCGTTCAGCGCGCCACGCTCCGAATCCATCGGCAAGGCCTGTCGGTCATCGCGTGCCGGACGAACGCTGGCTGCACTGCGACACTCGAAGTCCATCTCGCTGCTGGGCAACATCCTGGCGCCAGACGGCTCGTAGCCGGGGCCATCGAGGCCCGTGCTGCCCGTGACGGCTATTCTCACCGAAGGGGCGTCTTCCAACATCTGGTGGTCAAAAGTGACGGCAAGCTGCTGGCCCCGCCGCACGACAACCTCATTCTGCTGAAGGCATCCGCTGCAGAGCTGATGAAGAACTGGCCAGGCGCAGCGGCATCCCCTCGAGGCCCGCCATCAGCATGGACAGGTGCAACGCCGACGAGCTGCTGCTGACGGCCGCCTGCCAAGGAAGTGAAGCCCATCACCCGTCTGGACGGCCAGCCGGTTGGAAAAAGGCGTTCCCGGCCCCATCTTCCACAAGCTGTTTGCCGCTTATCAGGAAGCCAAGGCACAGCGCTGAGGCCTGTGCGCGCGGGACGTTCCGTCCATCGCCCCGAGGCGTCCCGCGCTGGGCTCACTGACCGGTTCTGCCTGATCTTGCACCTGAGCAGGCCACCCGGCACTGCGTCTGACCATGTGCGCCGGCCATGCGCCGGACCGCACATCCGACTGGGCCTGCGGTTCGGGTTGGCTCATCAAGCCCCTGACCAGCCCTTCACATCCGCCCGGGTGCATGCCGAAGGTGGCAAACTCTCCCTTTCCCCATTCATTGCCCCCCCCCCGAGATGACCGATCCCAAGCACCCCGAGCACCTGACCAACGAAGCTGTCCCGGCCGAGCTCGTGCTGTCGACCGCTGCAGTTCCCCATGGAGTTTCCGCTGAAGGTCATGGGCAAGAACGAACCGGCTTCACGGAGACCATTGCCGACGTCCTGGGCCGGCACATTGCCGACTTCTGACCCCAAGACCATGGACGTGCGCCATTCCAAGGGCGGCAACTACCTGTCGCTCACGGCCACCTCTCACCGCCCATTCGCGCAAGCAGCCAGACGACCTGTACCGCGAGCTGTCGGCCCCTGCCGCAGGTCTCTGTACCTGATCTGACCCCCACGCCCGGGCGATGCCGTCGCCCGACATTCCCCCGCCTGACCTTCCCATTGCCACCGCCCCGATGACGGACGCCCGCCCCATGCCCTCCCTCCCATCCGCCTGCGCCTGCTGCGCACCGTGCCCCACACGGACGCCCTGACGCGCATGCGGGAGTGGTACAGCGGCACGGCAGGCTGCGCGCAGCAGGCCGGCGGGCGAGGCCCCGCCTGCTGCTCGCGCCCACCATCGTGCCCGGTACCGGAGAGGCATCCTGCGGCGCGACTGGCCGGACCTGGCCGGGCCGCCACGGCCGGCGACGAGATCTGGCTGATGCAGCATCCGCCCGTGTTCACGCTGGCGCAGACAGCCAGCCCGAGGCACCTGCTGAATGCGGGCGACATCCCGGTGGTGCCCACGGAGCGCGGCGGTCAGATCACCTATCACGGCCCCGGCCGAGATCATGGCCTGACCTGATGCTGGACCTGCGGGCCCGCCGACTGGGCATCCGCACCTGGTCGAACGCATCGAGGATGCGCCGATCGATTGCTCGCAAGCCACGGCATCACCGCCTTCCGGCAGGAAGGGGCACCCGGCACTACGTCCCGCCCGACAGAACGGCCCTGTACAGCCAGCCGATGGCGCGGCACAATGGCCCGCCGGTACCGTCACGCCCCCCGTGTCCGGACCACACCACGTCCACGCGCGCCATGCCCGGCCGGCCGCTGGCGTGGCCAAGATCGCCTCCATCGGCCTGAAGACCAGCCACGGCTTTTCCCTATCACGGGCTGGCACTGAACGGGCAGATGGACCTTTCACTCTTTCCATGAATCAACCCCTGCGGATTCCGCAACCTGCAGATGACCGATATCCATCGGCAGGCCGCCCTTTCCCAGGACCTCGATCTCGATGCGCTGGCGCTGCCCTGCGCAAGGCACTGGCCGCCGCCATTGAAGCGATGACCGCCCATGGATCTCGTCGACAGCTCACTGACCGCCCGTCCCGCCCCGGCCACGCCCTCGCAGACCGACACCGCGTCGCAGCCTCCCGTCACGACCCGGGATGGCGCCCCCCAGGGCACGACGGCCTCGGCCTCCGGCATCACCGCCCGCGCCGCCGCCAACCAGGGCGCCGCCGCCCCGGCCATCGACCCGCGCCAGAAGCAGAAGGGCGAAGCCAAGACCTCGCGCATTCCCATCAAGATCATTCCGATCAGGGACATGCTGCGCAAAGCCGGACTGGTCCGCAAGCCCGGCAAGCTGCGAAGCCGCTTCTCACGAGATGAAGGAGATCCTGCGACGCACAAGCCTGCACACGGTCTGCGAGGAGGCCTCGCCCGAACATCGGCGAATGCTTCGGCAAGGGCACGGCGTCGTTCATGATCATGGGCGACAAGTGCACCCGGCGCTGTCCGTTCTGTGACGTGGGCCATGGCCGCCCCGACCCGCTGGACACCGAGGAGCCCTACAACCCGGCCATGAGCGTGAAGGCGCTGCGCCTCAGTACGTGGTCATCACCTCCGTCGACCGCGGACGACCTGCGCGATGGCGGGGCCGGCCACTCACGCCGACTGCATCCGGATGATCCGCGAGGCACTCGCGCCCAGCACCCAGATCGAGGTGCTGGTGCCCGATTCCGCGGTCGTCTGGACAAGGCGCTGGACATCCTGGAAGCCACGCCCCGGACGTGATGAACCACAACCTGGAAACGGTGCCGCGCCTGTACAAGCAGGCCCGTCCGGGCGCCAACTACGAGCACTCGCTGAAGCTCCTGAAGGACTTCAAGGCCCGCAGCCCGACGTGCTCCAGCAAGTCCCGGCCTGATGGTGGGCCCGGCGAGACCGATGAGGAAATCCTGCGGGTGATGCGCGACATGCGCGCATGACATCGACCGCCTCCACCATCGGCCAGTACCTGGCTCCACCCGGCATCACCTGCCGGTGGAGCGCTACGTCACGCCCGAGACCTTCGCCAAGATGTTCGAGGAAAAGGCCTACGAGATGGCTTCCAGCACGCCGCCGTGGGCGCCATGGTGCGCTCGTCGTACCATGCGGACATGCAGGCAGAAGAGGCATCGCGGCACGCCAGCGCCAAGGCGAACTGAGGCGGCACCTGGCTGATCGGAATGCCGATCCGGGCGGCTCAAGGCAACGTGAAGGCCGCCCCCGTCCGAAACACGCCAGAGCAGCTCGGCACCGGATGGCAGCCTCCTAATGCTGTCCTAAGTTTGCGAGAGGATCATCACTTCCATCGCCCGATGAAGGGTGATGCCGGGTTGGAGGATCAAGGCCTTCAGGCCGCCGGACAGGCCGCATGGAACACACGGTGCCATGCGCCTGTACGGCACACCTTCCTCCGACCCATGGCCTTTGTCTCCCACCTTCCAAACAGGAGAAACACCATGAACCGCAAACCGTTGCTCGCCATCATCGCTGCCCTGGGCCTGGACGCAGCCACCGGCTCGGCACTCGCCTATGACAAGTCGGACATCCGTGCGATGGAACAGGCCAAGATCACGCTGGAGCAGGCCATCGAGCGCCCAGCAGCAGCATTCCGGCAGCCGTGCGCTGAGCGCCGAGATCGACATGCGTCGTGACCGCGCCGAGTATGAGGTGTAGTGATGACCACCGACAAGCGCATCACGACATCTGCATTGATGCCGTGAACGGCAACGTGCTGGAAAACCGCGAAGATCACGACGACTAATCCGCCTCCATGCGCGTCCCGCTCGTCGAAGACGACCCGATGATCGGCAGCGCGGTGCAGGCCGCGCTGAAGGACGCGTCTTACGCAGCAGACTGGGTCAAGGACGGCAGCGCGGCCCTCACCGCGCTGGCCGCCCAGCACTATGATCTGGGTGCTGCTGGATCTGGGCCTGCCGGGCCGCGACGGCCTGGATATGCTGCGCACGCTGCGCGACGAAAGTCGCCCTGCCGGTGCTGGTGGTGACGGCCCGCGATGCGGTGGATGACCGCGTGGCCGGGCTGGATGCCGGTGCCGACGACTACATCCTCAAGCCCTTCGAGATCAGCGAACTGCTGGCCCGCATGCGGGCGGTGCTGCGACGCCATGGCGGCGTGGCCACGCCGGTGCTCACCAGCGCCATGCTGACGCTGGACCCGGCCACGCGCGAAGCCAGCGCCCACGGCCAGCCGCCGGTGCAGCTTTCCAACCGCGAGTTCGCGCTGCTGCACGCACTGATGCAGCGCCCGGGTGCAATCCTTTCCCGTGCTGACCTGGAAGACCGCGTGTACGGCTGGGGCGAGGAAGTGGAAAGCAACGCCATCGAGTACCTCATTCACAGCCTGCGCAAGAAGTTGGGCAGCGAAGCCATCAGGAACATACGGGGCGCCGGATGGATGGTGAGCAAGCAGGCCTGAGCCAGTCGCTGCAGTTCCGGCTGGCACGCGCCATCTCGCTGGCCGTGGCCGCCACCATGGCCACCGTGGCAGGGCATCCTGTCGTTTCGGGGCCACGCTGCACGAGGTGCACTGAGTTTCAGGACGAGATTCTGGAGCAGGCAGCCGAACTGCTGGGACCGGGAATCCGGACAGGGCCACCGCATCGCTGCCCGTGCAGGGGCTGCCTGCAGACCGATGACGACGAGGGAAGGACTGATCATCCAGCGCCTGCCGGCCCTGCCCAAGGGCAGCCAGGACGGGAAAGACAGGAAACAACCTTCCGTCACTGATACTGTCACGAAAGATTCGCTGGCGAATGATGAAGCAGCAACATCTGCCAGACCATCGGATGCGACACGTACATCAGCCGCGAAACGTTCTTCCGCTTCCGCGTGACAAGGATGACGATGACGACGAGGCCCGCCGCCTGCCGCCGCCGGCCACGTTGAAGAATCTATCACGCCTCCGGCATCAGAACCTCGAATACCGCGTCTATGTGCATCGCCTGCGTGACGGCAGCCGCATCGCCGTCTCACAGGAAACTCGCATCCGTGATCAGATTGCAAGGCAGAGCGCGCTTTACGCCACGCTGCCCCTGCTGTTGCTGGTGCCCGTGCTGCTGGCGGTGATGCTGATGCTGATCCGACTGATGCTGCGGCCGCTGGCGGAGCTGTCCCGCACCGTCGATGCCCGTCGGAGCATGACCCGAAGCCGCTGCCGAAAAACCGATCTGCCCACGGAGCCAGCCCTTCGTGAACGCCATCAACGGACTGCTGGGCCGCACCGGCGCGCCATGGAAAAGTCAGCGTCGCTTCGTCGCCGACGCGGCCCACGAGCTGCGCTTCCGCTGGCCGCCCTGTCGTTGCAGGCCGAACGGCTGCATGCGGCCCCGATGTCTTCGGAGGCCACCGAGCGCCTGGAAACGCTGCAGGCGGGTATCCGGCGCAGTCGGCACTCTGCTGGAGCAGCTTCTGCTGCTGGCGCGGGCACAGAACGCGCGCTGGGTTCAGGGGCAGGCTGCGGCCACGGCAGCTTCCGCCCCCGCCGTCGTGGCCGTCCTGCCGGTCAGTGCGTCGCGTGCTGGAGGACCTGCTGCCACTGGCGGATCAGAAGGGGCTCAATCTGGGCATCAGCGCAGCCCCCGGCGTCACCACGATGCCGAGGTGGACGAGCGGATTCGTGTCGCTGACGAGATGGCGTGTACACGTTGCTGCGCAACCTGGTGGACAACGCCATCCGCCACACGCCGGCGGGTGGCCAGATTGATCTGTGGTGGACCAGCGCGGTACCGAGGTGGCGATGGCCGTGCAGGACGATGGGCCTGGGCATTCCGGCCGAGGAGCGGGCAGCGGGTCGTCGATCCGTCTCTACCGCGCTGGGCACCGGTGAAAGCGGCTCGGGACTGGGCTGTCCATTGTGGACACGCTGGTGGGCAACCTGATACGGGCCGGTTGCGACTGGATGATGCCAGGGCCACGCCCACGGTCTGCGGGCGGAGGTGATGCTGCCGGCGGCGTGACAGGGGAACCGTCCGATCGGAGCATGGCTTTGGCGCATGCTCCCTGGCAGATGACCATCCGGACGGATGGATCGTCCTGGCGGCGTGATGGCTCGAGCGGTAAAACCCGCTCAAGCGGTACACCCGGGACGTCGGGGATCAGCTGCCCAGCGTCACGCCCGACCGCTCATTCATTTCAGATCTTGCCTGACTTGCCTGCTTACTTCTGCCCTGGCCTTTCTGATTCTCGGGCCGGTCGGTCCCCAGGATGCGCGACAGCTCGGCATCGGTGACGTATTCGAACAGCGAGCGACCTTTGCTGACGCCCGGAGACTTGCGAGGCGACGATGGCGGCACGCTGGCCTTCCTCGTGCGTGACCACGCCCATCAGGTAGACGACGTTGCGCTCGGTCACCACCTTGATGGCGTTGGCGGTGACGTTGCGCTCACGCACCAGACCGGCCTTCACCCGCGCCGTCAGGGAAGAATCCCGGGCGCTGGCGGCGAAGTCTTCCACCGGCTTTGATCTCGACCTCGTTGTAGATGTCCTGATGTGGGCACCGGGTACGCACGATCTCTTCGGCCTGGGCACGCATCTCTTCGGTGGGCACCTGACCGGTCAGCAGCGCACGCCGGTTGAAGCTGGTGATGGCCACCGAAGCCATCGGGTCCTTGTTGACGCTCTCGTTGAGCACGCGGGCGCCGCGCAGCTCGATGGTCTCGTCCTCGGTCTGGGCACCGATGGAACGACGATCCAGCACGGCCACCGTACCGATGGCGGCGCCGGTGACGGCCAGTCCAGCAGCCGCTCAGCCCCAGGGTGGCTGCAAGCACGGCAGACGATACGATACGACGCGCGAAGGCGCTGGGCTGGCTCATCCGAACTCTCCTGATAGCGTTGGCCCGATTATAGAAAGGCCGGCCGGATTTCGCCCGTTCGTCGGCTGCTGTTGTGGCCCACGCATCGAAACGTTACAAACTGCTGACGGCAACGGCACGCCCATGGACTTTTCAGGGGCCTGTGATGCGGCTGGCGACTCCAGAAGCGCATGATCTGGCGAAGCACCTTCAGACGCTCAGAACGCCTGTCGGATCCACGTCAGCCGCCCGGCCTCGATGGCCACGACATCAAAGCGGCACTCGCCAGCCACGGCCGGCAAAGCGTGATTGCAGCCAGCACTGGGCGGCGCGCTGGATGCGCCGCTGCTGCGAAAGTCCACGCTGGCGGCTGCCCGCCCCAGGCCACTGGAGCGGCGACTCGCGCACCCGACGAAGACCACGGTCTGGCTGTCCCGCATGATCAGGTCGATCTCGCCCACCTGTAGCGGACGCTGGCCGCAACAAGCGCTCAGCCCGGCCTGCTGCAGGTGCTCGCGGGCCCGCTGCTCGGCCTCGTTGCCGATCCGCTGGCGCGGTGTCAGGCGCGGTGCGTCGTCCACCCGCAGCCATCATTTGGTTGGTGAGCGCCTGCTTCGCCGGAAACCCCCTAAAAATTGGGGCTCAGACGGCGACAGGCACTCCGTTGCGATACTCGGCCGGCAGCAGCGTGCGCTCAATGACCGGGTAGCTGCCGTCGTAGCGCAGCTTGCCCGTCAGGCCGTCCCAGGTCCAGCGTGGTGGCCCCGGAGAACATCTCGCGCCCGATGCGCAGCGCGTCAATACCCAGCGCGTAGAGGCGCTGCATCTCCAGGCTGAAGTCTTCGGGCGGAGCTCGGCCCTGGGCACCATAGCTCTGCGGCTGGATGATGGCCGGCATTTCCACCAGCCGGATGCCATCCAGTTCGCCAATGGGCGTCTTGGCGTCCGGCCCGCCGATGGAGATCTGCGAGGTGCCGAAGGCCGGCTGGTTCCGGCCCGTGATCATCCGGACCGGCCGCGCCAGGTGCGAGGCCATGGAAAGGAAGTAGAGGTCGCCCTGTTCCTTCTTGGCGACTTCGCGGAACTTGTAGAGCGCGCTTTCCTCCAGCTCGATGGGCAGGTCGGCTTCGCCCCCCAGGGCTTGCCACTGGCCATGGAAGACCGAGGCGGCGACGTCCCACCTGGTTGGCCGCAGTGATGATGATGGCGCGCGGCGCCTTCGGGTTGCTGGCCTTGCGACGCATGGCCTGGAAGGCCATGTCGGCCACCTGCACGGCCTCCTGCTCGACGCCGATGGAGAAGACCAGCACGTTCCAGGGCACGCTGCCGTCGCCCTCGAACTGGTTCAGGGCCAGCGTGGTGATGGGCACTTCGCCAAAACTGGCCAGCGCGGCCGTGCCGTTGCGCGAGCGGGCCGATGACCAGCGACGTGCCCCGGCGCAGCATGCCCTGATAGGCAGCCGTGAGCTGCTTGGCCGATTCGTCGGTTTCGTAGATGTCGATGGCAAAGCCCTGGGCAGGCGGCGGAAGGCCGATTCTGGATGCCGGCCTTCAGCGCGCCGCGGCGCGACCATAGATCTGCCCGACCTGGGCAACAATAGACCGATCCGCTCCACCGACGCGGCGCGGGCCAGCCCCGGCTATCCGGCGACCGCTCCCATGGTCGCCCCCTGCGGTCAGCAGGGTTCCTTTCATCCAATCTCGACGCTGCATCATGCCCTCATGCCAGTTTGCCGGCGGGCCCGCCCCCGAAGGGACCGTCCCTGCGCCAGCAGAAACCTCTCCGGCGCTTGCCGCTGCATTATATGTAGTGGCCACGCCCATCGGAAACCTCGAAGATATCAGCTCGCGCGCCGCACGGACGCTGCGGGCGCTGCTGCATGGATTGCCGCCGAGGACACCCGCAGCAGCCGACCGCTGCTGCAGTCGCTGGGCATCGGCCACGCCCGCTGCCTGGCGCTGCACGCCCACAATGAGGAAGCCAGGCCGAACGCGTGCTGGATCGCATCCGCGGTGAATCGGTGGCGCTGATCACCGATGCCGGCACCCCCGGCATCAGTGACCCTGGCGCCTTGCTGGTGGCCGCAGCCCATGCTGCCGGCATCACCGTCGTGCCGGTCCCCGGGGCCAGCGCCTCCACCACGCTGCTCTGCTGCTGCGGCCTCGCCCGGCGGGCGCTATTTCTTCGAGGGATTCCTGCCCACCCGTACCCGCCTCGCGTCAGGAACGGCTGCAGGCGCTGGCGCGCCAGCGGGCAGGCCTTCATGCTCTTCGAGGCACCGCACCGCATCGAGGCGCTGGCGGCGGAACTGCTCCAGGCGCTGGAGCCCGAGACGCGAGGTGGTGGTGGGACGGGAACTCACCAGCGCTCGAGCAGATCGTGCGCATGCCGCCGGCCGCGCTGCCCGACTGGCTGCAGGCCGATGCCAACCATTGCCGGGGCGAGTTCGCGCTGCTGGTCTTTGGCCCCCCGGTCCGGCCGGAAAGCGATGAGGCCGCCGACGCAGCGCCCAGCGCGCTGGGGCTGAAGGCCATGCAGGTGCTGAGCGAGACGATGCCGCCGCGTCAGGCGGCCAAGCTGGCAGCACGCATCGAGTGGCGACAGGCGGACAGGCTGTATCAGAGCGCCCTGAAAAGAAGCAACGCTACAACAGCAGCCTGACTATTCGCGCGAGATCCCGGCTTGTGCCCGGTACGCGCCAATGTCGGGCGGCCACCGCGCGTGCATCGGCCTCGTTGGCATAGGGCCCCAGCAGCACGCGGTACTGCTCGCCGCGCTGCACCAGCTCCACTGGCGGATCGGACGGGGTGGAGCGCGCCATCTGCTCGCGCTGTACGCGCAGGGCATTGTCCAGCTGACGGAACACGCCCAGCTGCAGGAACCAGCCACTCGTCACCTTCGGCGGCACGCCGGGCTGGGGCTGGCTTCAGTGCAGACAGCCCAGCGTCCACACCGTTGCTGCCCGCCACGCCGCGCGTTCATCCACCGGGGTGGCTCCGCCGGCGCAGGCTCCTTGTCCGCAGGGGCACCTTCATCCCCCGGCAGGTCCAGTTCGGCGCGGGCCAGCGAGACCGCCGGCAGCGTGCGAGCCTGAGCGGAAGCGGCCCTGACGGCTGGCTGGGCCGTCAGCGTTCGCCCCTTGCCGGCATCGGCGGGATTGAGCAGTTCCACCTCGACCTCGGCGTGCCCTGCCCCACATAGCCCAGCTTGCTGGCCGCCAGGTAGGACAGGTCGATCAGCCGCCCACGCAGGAACGGTCCCCGATCGTTGACGCGCACCACCACCGAACGGCCGTTGTCCAGCCGCGTGACACGCGCGTAGCTGGGCAGCGGCAGCGTCAGGGTGGGCGGCCGTCATCTGGTACATGTCGTAGGTTTCGCCCGTGGACGTGGGCTTGCCGTGAGCGCTGCGCATACCAGGACTGCCACGCCCTGTTGCTTGTAGGGCTTGCGTTCGGTCATGGGCGCAAAGTCCTGTCCCATCACCCGATAGGGGCGATTGGCCCGGGCCAGCAGCGGTTCGTGCTTCGGCACCGGATCGGGCTCTCGCATCAGGCGGGCCACCCGCTCAGGGTCCGGTTTGCCGGGCCGTCATCCAGGTAGTAGCCGCCCCGCGCGACGGGTTGCCGCTGGCGCAGCCTGCGGACAGGCAGCCAGCAGGGCCGCCGTACTCACGGACACCCACCAGCCCGGCCGGTTCTTCACTGTAGACACTCGTTCGATACTCCCCGGAACCTTCCGGTCCGTCAATGGCGCGGGCTGTCCGCTCCGCCCGTACCGGACGGCGGGATCTCTCCCTGGCGCGGCTTGCGCAGACTGTTGGCAAACAGGCGGTCATAGAGCCAGGCCGGCAGGATGCGCAGCAGCCTGGCCACCCATCCCATCTGCCAGGGAATCACGATTCGGCGCCGGCGCGCCAGAATGGCATCCACCGCCACCTGCGCAAAGCGTGGCGCCGGCATCAGGAAGGGCATGTGATAGGGGTTGATCCGGGTCATGTCGGTGTCGATGAACCCCGGAGAGATGGTCACGACCGAGACGCCGAACGGCCGCATTTCCAGCCGCAGGCTTTCCAGATAGACGGCCACGGCCGCCTCTGCTGGCGCTGTAGGCGCCCGATCGGGCAAGCCCCGCACGCCAGCCACGCCGGCGATGCCCACCAGCGTGCCCTGGCGGGCGGCCTTCATGGCTTCCAGGAAGGGGCAAAGCTGTCGAGACGCCCCTGCACGTTCACGGCGGGATGCGGGCAAAGACGGCCCGATCCTCAGGCTCGTCGGTAAGTGTGCCCACACTGATGCCCGCGTTGGCAATCACGATGTCGGGCGCACCATGCTCGGTCACGAAACGCCGGCAGATGCCGGAAAGCCGTTCGTGGTCGGTGATGTCCACCGTTTCGCGAGACACACTGCACCTGCGGCAGGGTCAGCTGCCAGCTCGGCCAGCCGGTCGGCACGACGGGCCAGCAGCAGCATCGTGCTGCCGGGAAAGCGCAGGGCCAGCTCGGTGGCCAGCGCCCGCCCCAGGCCGCTGGATGCGCCCGTGATGACGATGCGTCGCACCGGGGACGATGCGGCGCTATCGCGGCCGGCCGCCATAAACTCACTTGCCGGCGCCGTCGGCGCCTTTTGGCCGCGTTCGCGCTGGATCAGCTCATCCAGCACCACGATGGCCCGTTCGTTGCTGCCGGCCACCGACGGGCTGGTGGTGTAGCGGCCATTGATGCCCAGCGTCGGCACGCCATCGATACCGTAGGCGGTGGCCAGCTTGTTGGCGCGCTGGATCTGCGTCTTCACGCCGAACGAGTTGTAGGCATTCTCGAAGGCCTTGGGATCCACTTTGGCCGCGGCCAGCACTTCCTTCATCTCGTCCAGCTGCTGCATGGGCTTCTGCTTGTTCCGGATGGCGTCGAAGATCAGGTTGCGGGTCTCATCGTCCTCGCGGCCGATGGCCTGCAGCGCGTAGAACATCTGCTGATGCGGACGGTTGAAGAAGGCACGTGCACACGGCGGAAGACCACGTCCTCGGGCAGGCGCTTGCTCCAGGCCGAGATGGTCGGATCGAAGGCATAGCAGTGGGGGCAGCCATACCAGAAGAACTCCACCACCTCGATCTTGCCCGGCGCGGCCTCGGTGGGCACATGCCCCGACAGCGCCTGGAACTCCTTGCTGCTGATCGACTGCTGCTGCGCCAGGGCAGCGCCAGCGGGCATCAGCGCCAGGGCCAGGCCAGCCGCGGAAAGCGTCGGAGGAACTGTTTGCGATTCATGAGATCCATCCTGAAAGAGGCGACACCCGGAAAGCCTTTCCAGGCATCGTGAAAACTGGGGAGCCCGAAGGCTCCCGGCGAAAGCGCATCCGGCCCGGGGCCGAAGGTCATCCGCAGCAACGAAGGAGGCGTCGAGCCGGTTTACCCTGCATCAGACCGTTACACTCGCCAACCATCGGTGGCAGTTCGCAACCGATGGGCGGCAGGGTGGCCTCCCGGACGAAGCCCGAAGGGATCAGCGCCCGCGCACCACGGCCGCTTCGATGCCCTCGTCAGCCAGATCGGCGCGGACCTGGTTGGTGTCCTGCAGCGACGGATACGGTCCGATCCGGACCCGATACACCGTCTGGCCATTCACGTTGCCCTGCTCCACCCGCGCTTCCAGACCCGCAGCGCCAGGTTGCCCTTCAGGCGTTCGGCATCGGCCACGCGCCGGAAGGAACCGGCCTGCAGCGTATAGCCGCCCCCACCATGGCAGGCTGTTGCGGCGGCATGGTGGGCAGATCATCGGTCGGCTGCCCGCTTGCATCACCGGTCACGTCCACCGTGGATACGCCCTGCGACTGCAGGTTGGTGCGTGGGTCCGGCTGCGGCATCACTTGCTGGCGGGAAGCGCCCTGGTTGGGATCGGGCAGCTGCCCGGCCTGGGGCTGGACGCTGGGCACCGGGTTGGGCACCTCGGGCGCCGGCTTCAGCCCCGACGGGTTGCCCTCCCTGCACGACCGGCGTGATGAAGGGCAGCGGCGAGCGGTAGATGTACCAGGCCACGCCTGCAGCCGCCCCGGTGCCGATCAGCAGACCCAGCAGCAGCCCCAGCATCGTGCCGCCCGCTGGCGCGCCAGCGGCGCGCGTGGCACGACACCGGGCCGGGATTGGCCTGACTGGCGTGCATCTCCCAGGTCTACGGACCATGCCGTGTTCACTCGGGCGGCTGCCCGCCGGGCTGTCGCCTCGTGCCATCGGGGCATCACCCCGGTTCATCGGCATCATTGGATTGTCGATCTGCATCAAACCTCCCGGCCGTGGCCGTTCACAGCCGTTCCGGCGCCGACACGCCGATCAGCGCCATGCCGCGCCGCAGGACCGTCCGCACGGCCTCCAGCAGCGCCATCCGCGCAGACTGCAGTTCAGCATCGTCCACCAGCACCCGTTCGGCGTTGTAGAACGCATGGAAGTCGGCGGCCAGATCCCTTCAGATAATAGGGCCAGCTGGTGCGGCGCCAGTTCACGCGCAGCCTCGGTCAGCATGGCCCGGGAAAGCCGCCATGCGTGCCATCAGCGCGTATTCGGTGGGTGCCGTCAGCCGGTCGATGTGTGCTCCGCGTCCCTCGCGCCAGCCGATTGGCCACCGCGCTCCGCCGCCTGCGCCGGGATCGAGCAGATCCGGGCATGGGCATACTGGACGTAATAGACGGGGTTCTCGTCCGAGCGCGACAGCGCGAGGTCCACGTCGAAGGTGAATTCGGTGTCGCCCTTGCGGGAAATCAGGAAGAAGCGCACGGCGTCGCGCCCCGGGTCTCGTCCCCGCCGCCCGACCACTCGATCAGGTCACGCAGCGTGACGTAGCTGCCCGCGCGCTTGGAGATCTTCACCTCCTCGCCGTTGCGCATCACGCGCACCATCTTGTGCAGCACGTGGTCCGGGTAGCCCTTCGGGGATACCCATGATCCCAGCGCCTGCAGCCCGGCGCGAACCCGCGCCACCGTGCCGTGGTGATCCGAACCCTGGATGTTGATGGCCTGCGTGAAACCCGCTGCCACTTGCCCAGGTGATAGGCCACGTCCGGCACGAAATAGATTGTAGCCGCCTTCGGACTTGCGCATCACACGGTCCTTGTCGTCACCGTAGTCGGTGGTGCGCAGCCACAGCGCGCCGTCCTGCTCGAAGGTGTGGCCGCCGGCCACCAGTCGCGCCACGGCCTCTTCCACCTTGCCGTCGGTGTGGAGCGACGACTCCAGGTAGTAACGGTCGAACGACACGCCGAAAGGCCGCCAGGTCCAGGTCCTGCTCACGACGCAGGCAGGCCACCGCAAAGCGGCGCACTGCATCCAGATCGTCCAGGTCCCCCGTGGCCGTCTCGGGCGGCTGGCCAGCCACCTGCACCGTCTCGCGGGCCACGAAGGCCCGGGCGATCTCGGCGATGTAGTCGCCGCGGTAGCCATCGGCCGGGAAGGACGGATCATCCGGCGAAATGCCGCGCCCACGTGCCTGCACGGACGGTGCCAGGTTGTGGATCTGCGCGCCGGCGTCGTTGTAATAGAACTCGCGGTGAACCTTCCAGCCTTGCGAGGCCAGAAGGTTGCCCAGCACGTCACCCAGTGCCGCCTGGCGGCCATGGCCCACGTGCAGCGGGCCGGTGGGGTTGGCCGAGACGAACTCCAGCATCACCTGCTGGCCGTTGGACGGCTGCTGCCCGAACTGTTCACCTGGGCCAGCACCTCGTGCACCACGCGCTGGTGGGCGGCGGGCGTGAGCCGGAAGTTAATGAAGCCCGGGTCGGCGATCTCGGCCTGGGCAATGAGATCGGTCGCACCGGGTTGTTCCATCAGCACGTCCACCAGCTGCTCGGCTACCGCGCGCGGCGACTTCTTCAGCGGGCGGGCCAGCTGCATGGCCAGATTGGTGGCCAGATCCCCATGGTCGGCCTGCCGGGGGCGCTCAAGCGAAGGCGTCACCGACGCCGCCAGCTCAGCTCGACCCCGATGGCCTGCATCGTGTGCGCCAGAAGCTGGCGCATTCATTCAATTGTGTTGGAAGCATCCCCGGATTCTAGAGCCTGCACGCCGTTTTGGGCGGCCGCTGTGGGCTGCCCCCTGACGCGACGGGCCGACAGCCGGCGCCTGGCCACGCCCGCTCGCGTCGCGCTCCGCCGGTGTCGATACGAGGCCGGGCTCATGTTCCGGCGTGCCGCTCAGGCAGCGCCTGCTTCTGCGCGGCACTCACCCTGTCTCGGATCCTTGACGGATTTGCCGGTGCATACAAAGACAGACACTGCGTTCTGCATTCAGCATGCGCGGATCGTTACAATACCGCCGTTACATTTTTCCTCGACAGCCCGCCACCCCCATCCATGGACGCCAATTACAAGATCTCCGCTCGTCCCTGCACGTCGAAGTCACCGATCGACTGCGCGAGATGATCTATGAACGCAGCCTGCCAGCCCGGTGAGCGCATCGACGAACTGGGGCTGTCTGCCCGCCTGGGCACCTCCGCACCCGCTGCGCGAGGCCCTGAAGGTGCTGGCCCATGAAGGACTGGTCCGCCTGGTGCCGGGGCGAGGCGCCTTCGTCATCGAACTGAGCGCCAGCGAAGCGGAAAGCCTCTTCCCCGTGCTCGGCCTGCTGCAGAGCCGCTGTGCGGCCGAGGCCGTGCGCCGCCAGACCCCCGCGGACATCGGGGCCCTGGATGCCCTGCTGGCCAATCTGGAGAACGCCGTCACCGGCAATCGCCTGACCGACTACTACCATGCGGTGGACGGCTTCCACGAGCGCCTGCAGGCCATGGCGGCCAACCCCTGGCTCACCCGCTCCATCACCGACCTGGGACGTTTCCTGCAGATGGTGCGCACCCTGATGCCGCTGCCCGAGAACCGGCTGCGCCGGTCCGCCATGCCGAATACCGCACGCTGATGAAAAGCCATCCACCGGGGAGACGCCGACGCCGCCGAGCAGATCGTCTACCGCGCAGGCCATGGCCCAGCAACGCGCCTGGCGCATCCCGCAGCAGGCCCAGGAAAGCGCCGCCGCCCGGAAGCAGCAGCACAAAAGGTGCAGACGCTGCAGCCACCGCACCGGCCACGTCGGCTGCCACGGCAGCGCTGCCGCCACGACCGAAGCGCCGAGCCCTCCCAACCGGTAGGCAGCGCGCACACAAGCTCGCAAGGCAGCGCATCCACGCCCACTTACAGGGAAGCGGGCGCCCACTCCGGCATGCATCCGACCATGGCACCGGTCAGCCCACCGTGCAGCAGACCCACGACGAGGCCTCGCTGGACGCCTGACGACAGCACATCTGAAGCGCGGGGAATCAGACAGGGATAGGTCCTGATGGCGCGTGGCACGGCCTGTGACAGACAGGCGCCACGCAGCCCCCTGTTCCGGACCGTCTTCGGCCCGCTTCAAGCAGGCCATGTTTGGCGGCCCCCCTCACATCAAGGGGCGCATTCTGAAACTTATGCTCACAAATGCGGTAATCTCTGCCTGTCACACCGACACTTTCATACATCTTCAGCCCTTTTCGGTGATTTCGAGGTTCCCCTCAGCCTTGGCGGCAACGCAGCCAATCGCAGCGAAGACGCGCTGATCCAGAAACAGAACACCGTCCTGCTGTTCGATGCGGATCCGGCCGTTGCCAGCTTGTATCGGGTTGCTGGAAGCCCATCGACTGGGCACGCTCTGCGTCATTCAGCATCCGCGTGAGGCCGAGGAGATCATCGAGAGTGAGCGCACACCTTCCTTGCTGCTCGTGCATCTGGACGGGCCTGAAGATCCCCGTCTGAACTGGCTGCGCGCACGCTCAAGAACCGCCTGGCAGCGCCTGTCCGTCATCCTGCTCACGGCTGGAGATCCCCGCCCCTGGCGGGAGGCCTAGACCCTGAACCTGACCGACGTGCTGGTCAAGCCCTGGACGAATCCGCCCTGCTGCTGAAGCTGCGCCGGTGCCTGGGATTGAGATCTATCGGGATCGTCTGCTGCGTCAGGACCTGCTGACCGGCCTGACCAACCACACCGGCTTCATGCGCCGACTGGAATCCGTGCTGCGTTCCACGCCCCGCGCCTGCACGCTCATGCTGCTGGACCTGGATCGCTTCCGGCAGCTCAACGACGGTCTGGGTCACGCCATTGGCGATGCCTTCCTGAAAGCCGTCAGCCAGCGGCTGGACGATCTGGTCAGCCGCCACACCGGCTGAGCGTCGCCGCCGCCTTCGCACCACCAGCCCCTGGCTGGCGCGTACTGGCGCCGACCGCTTCATGGCCCTGCTGCCCGGCCGCCCCGGTGACCCCGAGCACACGGCCTGCATGGACGAGCTGCAACGGATCCTGGGCCTGCCGCTGCACATCGAGGGCAAGGAACTCTTCATCTCGGCGAGCGTGGGCATGGCCGTCTTCCCCGATCACGCCACCGACCACGCCCAGCTCACCCGCCATGCCGAGCAGGCCATGGCTCTGGCCAAGCGTCGCGGCGGCCATCGCATCGAGTATTTCGATCACCCAGAAACAGGCGCGCCTGGATGCACTGGCGCTGAGAACCACCTGCGCCACGCCATCCGTCACCAGGAACTGCGCCTCTTCTATCAGCCCAAGATCTGCAGTCGCACCCTGCAGATCACCGGTGTCGAGGCCCTCATCCGCTGGCATCACCGCGAACTTGGCCTCATCCTGCCCGAACACTTCGTGCCCATTGCCGAGCGCAGCGGGCTCATTGCCGAGATCGGCGCCTGGGCCCTGAACGAAGCCTGCCGACAGGCCCGCGCCTGGCTGGACGAAGGCCTGCCGCCCCTCAAGATGGCCGTCAACGTCTCGGCCGCCCAGACCCAGCGCGGCAACCTGGTCGACACGGTGCGCCAGGCCCTGCACGATAGCGGCCTGCCCCCCGAGCAGCTCATCCTGGAACTGACCGAGACCCTGCTGATCGAAAGCGGCGACCAGGCCCGCCGCCTCATCACCCAGCTCAAGCAGCTGGGCCTGAAGCTGTCGCTGGACGACTTCGGCACCGGCTACTCGTCCCTCACCTACCTGCACACCCTGCCGTTCGACGAGATCAAAGATCGATCGCAGCTTCATTCAAGGGCCGCCCCAGCAGGCCGTCTCCCGCGCCATCGTCAACGCCATCCTGGCGCTGGCCAGCGGCCTCAAGCTGGAAGCCGTTGCGGAGGGCATCGAACGTCCCGACGAGTTCGCCTGCATCCAGCAGAACCTGCCCGACTGCACCCTGCAGGCAACCTGTTCTGCCCTCCGCTCAGCGCCGCCGACCTGCGCGCCCGCCTGCCACTGACACCCGATTCCAGCCTGCCCTGCCAGCCTGAACATTCCGGCCTGAAATCTCGCCGCCTAAACGCTGACGCCCTCTCCTGACCTTGGCCGGACACGACTCTGAGCGTCCACGCCCCCCCCAGACGCCGGATTTATATCGCTCCGATTTAACCTGACGCAACAGGTTGCACTTCTTGCGGGGTCAAGCGCCCCCCTCTGTCGCGTTCTGGTCTATCCTTGAAACAGGATCCCACTGGGCCGGGCAGCCCGTGCCTGGCACTGCCGCTCGAGACCTGTCTGCATGTACAACCGCGTTCTCATCGCCACGGATGGTTCCCCCGCTGTCCGAACGGGCCGTCGATCTGGCATCAACCCTGGCCACTTCCCTGAAGGCCTCCGTGATCATCGCCACCGTCGGTGCACCGTATGCACCGCCCCTACGCCGGCGACCTGGTGCCCAACAACTACCTCACCGCCAACGAGCACGACGAGAAAGTGCGCGCCAGCGGTCAGGAGATCCTCGACCAGGCATGCGCCAAGGCCAAGGCGGCCGGGCTGCAGGATGAGACCGGCTTCGAGATCGCCGATGAGCCCGCCGACGGCATCATCAAGATCGCCCACGACAAGAAGGCCGACGTGATCGTCGTTGCCTCCCACGGTCGCGGCGGCCTCAGCGCCCTGCTGCTGGGCAGCGCCACCCGCCGCCTCATCAGCAACGCCAGATCGACCTGCTGGTCGTGCGCAATCCGGAAGAAGACGCGGCCTGATCCCGCGCTCCCGGCCGTCGCCTGTTCAGGGCCATGGGCCGATCACTTCCGACAGCCCACTGGCCTGCCAGTGGGCTGTTTCAGACTGGCCGCTCAAGGCGCCTCTTCGAGGGAATGGCTCCCCCCTTGCGGCCACCCTGTTGAATCGCGAAGATCCCACTCCATGGAGCTCCCAGCACATTGGACGCTGCCGGGCGTCCGATTCAGGGTGATGGCTGCGCGGTCATTCCCGATGTCTGGGCAAGGGACGAAGTTCAGCGGGCGATCGATGCTCTGGATGCACTCGTCGATGACATCCGGACCCATCCCCTGCGATGGCAGGAACACGTCGTATGGCAATCGGATGTGCCGGAAAGGCAACTGACCGGGATTTCCACAGGCGCTCCGAGCCGCTGCAGCGACGCAACCCCTACATCATCGGCGACCTGGCCTCACACAGCGCCGTGTTGCGTCGGATGATCCTTGATGCGCGTTGCCGTCGCATGGCCGAGGCTCTCCTGGACACTGCAAGCGTCTGCCACTTCAGCAATGCCACCATTCGTGCTGCCAACGGTGGCTGCGCGTGCAACTGGCATCGGGACTGGCCCAACAGCTACTGCACCACACATACCGGTCGCCAGCTTCGCATTCTCATCTGCCTGGACGGCATGCGCAGAACAGGCGCCACCCGGGTCATCCGCGGCGGCCAGCATTGGAACGAGCAACGGTTCAACACCTGGAAGCAGGAGGAGCATCCATGGGATGAAACAGGCCATGCCGTCACCTGCTCACCCGGCAGTGTCGTCGTGCTGGGATCCCGTATTGTCCATGGTGCAGGCAACAACCTTTCAGCCGTTCCCCGACGCAACCTCATCGCCCAATGGGGCGCTCAGGAAGACCTCATCTGCGCACAGATCTTTGAGAGCGTGCTGGGCCTGACGAGACTGATCGGCTCATCCAGAAATAAAAAGGCGGCGGCAGGCATCCAGAGACACCTGCCGCCCGATCGAAGCCCGATCAACACTTCATCCGCAGACGAAGTGCCCTGGCTGAAAACTCAGACTGACCCACCTGGCCTTCAGAACATTTCCGAAGCAGCAATCGAGACTGCTTCGGAACATAGCCGTCAGTGAGCGCTCACCGACAGGCCGATGCCGCTGTATGCCGGCAGCGCGTCGCGTGCAATGTAGCGACGACCATCGATCCAGCGGAACCGCAGTGCGACCGCCTTCTGCTGCAGCTCCGGCACGGCTGTAGTCGGGCCAGCTCGTCACCAACGGCACGGCCTCGGCCTGCGCCGGGGCATCATCCAGCTTGGGCTGGAACTGATGAGGCGCTTTCCGGGACGCCGAAGTCCGCCAGCGCCTTCTTGCCGGTCTGAACCGCGATCGGATCGTGAGCGGTCGCTTTCGCGCCTTCCTTCACCAGCGCAGCGATGATCAGCAGCGCCGGCGATTCGCGCACGTCGTCGGTACCCGGCTGAACGCCACGCCCAGCACGGTCACGCGCTTGCCCTTCAGGTCGTCGCCCACCCGCTCCTTCAACAGGCGCAGCATCTGCTCAGGCTGTGTCTTGTTGGTCGAGAGCACCGCGTCCAGCATCGGCGTATCCACGCCACGGTGCTGGGCATGCGCCGTGATGGCCTTCACATCCTTCGGGGAAGCAGCTGCCGCCAAAGCCGCAGCCGGCCCACGGAAGGAGGTGGCACCCGCCGTCTTCAGCTTGCCTTCGCCGTCGCGGTAGATCAGGTGCTTCATCAGGTGCAGGCCTTGAACACCTCGGCCGCATCCAGTTCACCGATGCCGTCGCAGATCGCGCGATCTCGTTCGAGAACGAGATCATCGTAGCCATGAAGGCATTGGAGGTGTACTTGATCATCTCGGCCGTGCGCGGCGTGGTCTGGATGATCGGCGTGTTCCGGAACATCGCGTACATCTCGGCCAGCTGCGCCGTGCTGCGCGCATCGATGCCGCCCACCACGATCCGGTCCGGTTCCTGGAAGTCCTTCACGGCCACGCCTTCGGCCAGGAACTCGGGGTTCATGCCCAAGCCGAAGTCCTTGCCGGCCACCAGACCCGAGGCTTCCTCGATGGCCTTGCGCACCACCGTGTCGGTCGTGCCCGGGACCACCGTGCTCTTGACCGTCACCACGCAGTAATGCGGCTGCTTGCCGGCGGCTTTTTGCGGCCGCGGCCCGATCCTTCAGCACCTGGCCGATCTCGCGCGAGACCCTGCAGCACGTAGCTCAGGTCGATGGTCTTGCCATCGAAGGGCGTACCCACGCAGATCAGCGCAACATCGGCGCCATCCATCGCATCTGCCAGCGAAGTGGTCGCTCGCAGACGTGTACCGACGTTGGCCTTCAGCAGTGCTTCCAGACCGTCCTCATGGATCGGCGGCTCACCCCGATTGATGCGCTCGACCTTGGCTGCATCCACGTCGACGCAGGCCACCTGGTGCCCGACCGAAGCCAGGCACGTTCCCGACACCAGACCGACGTAGCCGGTTCCCACCACACACAGTTTCATCATGCAGCCTCTGCATCACGATTGAAGTAATACCAGTTGAGGATGCGGCGCAGACCCGTGTCCACATCCACCTCCGGCGCATAGCCCAGCTCGGTGCGTGCCTTGGTGATGATCGGGCAGCGCCGGTTGGGGTTGTCCTTCAGGTAGACCTCACCCTCGCTGGGACAGCTGTGAATGACCTTGCCTTCGTAGCCCCACAGTTCCTTCGCCAGCTTCTGCACCCGCTCGGCCAGCTCGCGCATGGTGATCTCGGGCGTCTCGATGCCGATGTTAGGGCTCACCGCGGCGGCCGTTGACCAGCACGCGCAGGTAGCCCGACAGGGCGTCGGTGATGTAGCAGAAGGTGCGGGTCGGTGAACCGTCGGACAGCATCACGATGTCGCGGCCGGCCAGCACGTCGCGGGCGAAGTCGGGCAGCACACGGCCGTCGGTGATCTTCAGGCCCGGACCATAGTTGTTGAACGGCCGTGCCTGCGAAACGGGCACACCCTTGTTCTGGGCATAGGCACGCACAGCGTCTCGCCCACCCGCTAGACTCGTCATAGCAGGCGCGCGGGCCGGTGCACGACACCAGGCCGCGATAGGTCTCGGGCGTGGGAATGGCGTCCAGGCGTCGGGTCGCCGTAGATCTCGCTGGTGGAGAAGAACAGGAAGCCCTTCATCGAGCCCGGTTCCTTCTGGTTGCGCTCGGCTGCGTAGTCCAGCATCAGGCGCAGGCCATTGACGTTGGCGTCGATGGTCTCCAGCGGATACTTGCGGTAGTACATCGGCGGGGCGATGGAGGCCGCGTGGATGATGAAGTTGGCCCGGCTCCAGATCGGTCGGGATCGGCGTGCGTCACGTCATGCTTGCGCAGCTTGATCTCTTCCGACTTCGCGCCTTCCAGCCAGGCCGGCACACCGCGCACGTAGTTGTCCAGCACCGTCAGGGCGGATCTTCTTGCCGGGCGCCGCCGTCTTGTTCCAGTGGCCCATCGACAGCACCAGGTGGTAGCCCAGGAAGCCTGCGCCCCCCGTCAGCCACACATGATTGCCAGCCAGCGCCTCGAACTGCGGACGGGCCTTGCGGATCAGGTCGTCCAGATCCTGGTTGATCAATTGGTCAATGGGAAGCAGACCAGAAGGCGTTGTCATCGAGTTTACCCCGTAGTAAGCACTGACTCGTTTCGTGATTGACCGACCCGGGCGCCCCTGCGGGAGAAGCGCTGACCAGCCCAGTTCCTGGACCGGTCCCGCCGCTGTCGCCTTCGACGGCCCGCAGGCCAGCCGGACGCACCGGGATCGTTCCGACGATTATCGTCAATTTATCCGGCGCTCGCGTGTAAATAGTTGGCATGCGGGCAGGTACGTCCCGACGAAAAAACAACAGGCCGGGGATGAGCGGCAAGTACCTGCCTTCATCCCCGGCCTTCCCTGCCGTGCAAGACGCGTCACCGGACGCACCCGCTGTGTCTGGGCCTCAGGGCCTCAGGCCGCGTTGGCCGCCCGCATGGCCTTCAGGCCCTCATCCAGGTCAGCGATCAGCGCCTCGGCCGGCTCCAGCCCGCAGTGGATACCGGATCAGCTGCCCCCTTCCAGGGCTGGACGCTGCGGCAGCCGTCCAGGTGCGCAGGCATGATCAGGGCTCTCGAAGCCGCCCCACGAGAAGCCCAGCGCAAAATGACGCCGTCCATTGCACAGCGCCATGATCGCGGCCGGGGACATCGGCTGCTTCAGCTCGAAGGCAAAGAGCCCGTTGCTGCCCAGGAAGTCGCGCTTGAAGAGTGCATGCTGCGGATGGCTCTCCAGCCCGGGGTGCAGCACCCGAACCACATCCGGCTGCGTCTCCAGCCAGCGGGCCACCGCCGGTGCCGTCTGCTCGTGCATGCGCAGTCGCGCATCGACCGTGCGGATGCCCCGCAGGACCAGCCAGGCATCGTCACCGCCCACGCAGATGCCCAGCTGCCGCACCGTCGTCCACAGCTGCTGCCACAACGGCTCGCGCACCACCGCGGCGCCCATCAGCACGTCGGCATGACCACACCAGTACTTGGTCAGCGCCGGGATGGAGATGTCCACGCCCCAGTCGAACGGGCGCGCCAGCCGCGGCGAGGCATAGGTATTGTCGATGGCGGTCAGGATGCCGCGCTGGCGCGCCCAGCGCAGATGGCCGGCACATCCTGGATCTCGAAGGTGTAGCTGCCTGGCTTTCCAGATAGACCATCCGGGTGTGAGCGCTTGCCAACTTCTCAAGATCTGCCGGTGTGCCAGCGGATCGAAGTAGATGGTGCGCACCCCGAACTTGGCCAGCAGCGTATCGGCAAAGATGCGGGCCGGCCCGTAGACCGAATCGCTCATCAGGATCTCGTCACCCGGCGAAGTGAACGCCCACATTACGGTAGAGATAGCAGCCAGGCCGGAAGGCATCAGGGCCGCCCGCACGGCATGGGGGCCCTTCCAGCTCGGCCACGGCATCCATCAGCGCATAGGTGGTCTCGGTGCCGGCAGTGGCGTGGGTGGAATGGTGCAGCTCGCCCCGGTCCGTGCGCCGGCCGGCCTCGATGGGTCCGCCCTGCACCGACTCGAAGATCACGCTGGATGCCCGGACCACGGGCGGGTTGACCACCTTGATGGGTCGGCTGATGCCACGGCCTGCCTGGATCGGCTCACAGCCCGGCACCCTCGGGTGCCCCCGGCAAGGCCGATGCCTGATGTTCTTCCGTACCCTGTCTGGAACCGGCGGCCCCGGCAGATTGCTTGTCCGTCACGACGAAACTCCCTCTATGCACAGATGCGCCATCGCGCCTTTGCGGCAGCGATGGCAGTCAAAAAGTAGCGCACACTCTTTGTGTATTCAAGGGTATTCGAGACACCTGGGCGCCCTCCTGCCCCGGGCAGGCGTTATTCAAACCGATGCCCGGGGGATGGAAAGCGTCGATGGAAGTCGGGCCGGTGAAGCCTGCCAGGGCGTCAGAATCCCTCGATGCGCAGGGGGTCCATTCTGTCAGAAATGTTTCCGCGCGCCCCGTCCAGCCCCTGGACCGTCAATGCCCTGGATTCCACATGATGGCGTCCTGTGTCGCCATCCGGATTCCGTGCTTCACGCGCCACTGTTTTTCGTGCCGCCAGCCCCCATACCCGTCCACGGCAGTCGACTTCAGGAAAGCACCAGACAGGCTCACGAAACCCGTTCAGGCAGACGGGTCGTCATCGCCCGGGCTCGCGCTCCGTCACGCACAGCGGCCCGCCAGAACTCCCTCTTCCGTTTCCACCTCATGCCGACATACGGGCGTTACCACCATAGTGAGGCACTCGCTCACATACAGAAAGCCGTGTCAGCCCCTCCCTGCCCCTGCCATGCCCCTGCCACTACGCAGTGGGTACGCCCCTTTTCCTGTCGCCTGCCGGAACGTTTGCCTGCTTTCACCGTCGGGAGCGTTGGCGAAAAAAAGCTGCAAAAGGCATAGGATCATAAGTGAGAAAAAACGTGTATTCCTGCGCGCTATGGGCTTGGTCTACCGAGTTCATAGCACGCTCTGGAGACATCCGTGAACGGTCTGCGGTCAGTCAGATTCCGGTGCCCGCCCGGTGCTCCAAGGTGCCGGCGAGTGCCCTCCTTCTTCGGGGGCATGCCCCGGATGATGGCAGCTGCCAGGGAGGCCGACCGCCGTTCACCGCGAACCCGCTTCTGGTGTTTTTCAACTTCACAACAAGGAAAAATTCCATGACGAAGACATCAACGGCAGTCGATATCGGCAATGTCCCGCCTGAAGTGCGGCATACCGGCGTCGTCGATTGGGTTCGACAGATCGTCGAGCTGACCGAGCCGGCCCAGGTGGTCTGGGCCGATGGCAGCCAGGAAGAGTTCGACCGACTGTGCGGCGAGATGGTCGATCGCGGCACGCTCATCAAGCTCAACCCCGCCAAGCGCCCCGGCTCGTTCCTCGCCCCGCTCTGACCCGTCCGACGTGGCCCGGGTCGAAGACCGCACCTTCATCTGCAGCGAGAAGGAAATCGATGCTGGCCCGACCAACAACTGGGTCGAACCGACCAAGATGCGCGCCACGCTCAAGCAGCTCTTCAAGGGCTGCATGCAGGGGCCGCACCATGTACGTCGTGCCCTTCTCCATGGGCCCGCTGGGTGGCGAAATCTCGCAGATCGGCATCGAGCTGACCGACTCGCCCTACGTGGTGGCCAACATGCGCATCATGACCCGCATGGGCAAGCCCGTGTGGGACGTGCTGGGTGCTGACGGCGCCTTCGTGCCTGCTGTCCACAGCGTCGGCATGCCGCTGCTCGAAGGTGTCCAGGAAGTTCCCTGGCCCTGCAACGCCGAGAAGTACATCGTCCACTTCCCGGAAACCCGCGAGATCTGGTCCCTACGGCTCCGGCTACGGCGGCAACGCCCTGCTGGGCAAGAAGTGCCTGGCGCTGCGCATCGCCTCGTCGATGGGTCACGCTGCCGCAGGCAACGGCCAACCCGGCTGGCTGGCCGAGCACATGCTCATCCTGGGCGTCACCTCGCCCGAAGGCAAGAAGTACCACGTGGCAGCCGCCTTCCCGTCGGCCTGTGGCAAGACCAACTTTGCCATGCTGATCCCGCCCAAGGGCTTCGAGGGCTGGAAAGTCACCACGGTGGGCGATGACATTGCCTGGATCAAGCCCGACGCCAACGGCCGCCTGCTGGCCATCAACCCCGAAGCCGGCTACTTCGGCGTGGCCCCGGGTACCAACTCCAGAGCAATCCCAACTGCATGGCGGCACTCGACAAGAACGTGCTGTTCACCAACGTCGCCCTGACCGACGACGGTGACGTGTGGTGGGAAGGCCTGAGCGAGCCGCCGGCACACCTGATCGACTGGCAGGGCAACGACTGGACCCCGGCCGACGGCAAGAGACGGCCGCAAGGCAGCGCACCCGAACTCGCGCTTCACCGTCGCCGCCACCAACAACCCGGCTGTGGATCCGGCCTGGATGATCCTGCCGGCGTGCCGCTGGACGCCTTCATCTTCGGCGGCCGCCGCTCCGACACCATCCCGCTGGTCACCGAGGCCCGCAGCTGGGTCGAAGGCGTCTACCTGGCCGCCACCATGGGCTCTCAGACCACCGCAGCCGCCGGCGGCAAACAGGGCGTGGTGCGCCGCGACCCGTTCGCCATGCTGCCCTTCTGCGGCTACAACATGGGCGACTACTTCCAGCACTGGCTCAATCTGGGCCAATGGCTGAAGGCAAAAGGTGCCAAGGTCCTGCCGATCTTCAACGTCAACTGGTTCCGCACCGACGACCAGGGCCACTTCATCTGGCCCGGTTTCGGCAACAACATGCGCGTGCTGAAGTGGATGCTGGACCGCATCGAAGGCAAGGCCCAGGACGGCACCCAACACGTCCTCGGCACCTCGCCGAAGTACACGGACCTGCGCTGGGAGGCCTGGACTTCAGCGAAGCCGACTTCGAGAAAGTCATCTCCATCAAGCCCGACGAAGTCCGTGCCGAGTTCAGCACCACGACGAACTCTTCGAGCGCTTGGGCGAGCGCCTGCCCGCCACCCTGCGTGAAACGCGCAAGGCACTGGAAGAGCGGCTGGACAAGAAAGCCTGAAGTCAGTGACCACTCTCCCTGAGAGCCTGAAAGCCTGAAGGGAGATGAAGAAAGCGCCCGAACGAGTCGATGACTTCTTCGGGCGTTTTGCTTTTCGGGGATCCGATCGATTGGCACTCCGGGAACCCGCTCGCGGGCGGCAAGCCAGGCTTCAGACCTGGCTGAGCGTCGAACTGGCCGGGCATCAGACTTGCTTTTTGGGGGTACAACCTCGGCCCTCTTTCACGCCCTTTCCCGCTTTCCCCCCTCGAGTCAGTCTCGTGCCTCGGGCTTTCCCGACAGGCGCTCGGCCATCCGCATGGCCGCCAGCAGGCTGTTCGGCTGCGCAATGCCCTTGCCGGCGATGTCGAAGGCCGTACCGTGGTCCGGACTCGTTCGCACAAACGGCAGCCCCACCGTCAGGTTCACTCCCTCATCCACCCCCAGATACTTCACCGGGATCAACCCCTGGTCGTGGTACATGGCAATCACCACATCGAACTCGGCAAAGCCCCTTGCCCGCATGAACACCGTGTCCGGGGGCGGGGACCACTCGCATCGATCCCCAGCGCGCGGGCCTCCTGCACCACAGGGACCGATCACCCGGATCTCCTCGTCCCCCAGCAGCCCATCCTCGCCCGCGTGCGGGTTGATGCCCGCCACGGCGATCCTGGGCGCCTGAATACCCGTCATGCGCAGGAACGCATCCGTCAGCCGGATCGTCTCCACGATGCCTGCCGCCGACGAGACTGCTGACCGCCACCCTCAGCGGCACATGGATGCTCACCAGCACCGTGCGCAGCTCCTCGTTAGCCAGCATCATCCGCACCGGCACATTCCCCCGACCTCCGCCAGAATCTCCGTATGCCCCGGATACACGTGGCCCGCCAGATTCATTGCGGCCTTGCTGAGCAGCGCCGTCACCACCGCCCGTACCTTGCCCGCCATCGCATCCTGCGCCGCACGGTACACCGACTGGAAGGCTGCTTCACCGCCCGCTGCAGAAACCTGGCCCACCTGAAGACCCTCGGGCACCTCGGCACACGGGACCACCTCCAGAAGGCCCGTATTCAGCCCAAGGCGCCTCGCAACGGCCTTCATCCACCCTTGACAGCCATAAACGACAAAAGGGCCTTCCAGGCCCGTTTCCGGGAACTCTGACAGGGCTCGTAGAATGATCTCCGGCCCAATGCCTGCCGGATCCCCCATCGTGATGGCAATCGGCTTCCGAATCTGCCCATGGGGCCCTTCCCTGGCTCAGCGTCCGATCCGATTCCTGGGCATCCACAGAAGTTCTCATCGTCAAGGCACCTCGCGTGTCGTGTTGACGGCATCTCTCGCCAGACGGGCCCGGGGCCCGTTGCCCGGCATCAGCCCAATCTGACGGGCAACCATGATAGTCCCATCGAGCGCGTAAAATATAAAGTGTGCGTTCACTTACTTATGTGCACGAGTTCCGTTTCTGAAACTCGCCAATTTGCAGAAAGCCTTTGGGCCTTTGTAATTACGAGTGTTATCTGAACAAGACGGCCGTTCGTACTGGAGCGCCATGCGTGCTCCTCTTTTTCATCAAGGATGCAGTCGGCTTCCTGTTGCTGGCTCCAACTTGCTTCCATCTGTCAGCAATGCCATTGATGCATGTTCGCTCATGCGAGGGTCTCATGTCAGCGGATGATCTTCGAATTGGCAGCTTTCTGGTTCTGGCTCATGGACGACCTGGATTCATCGATCCGCCTGAATCATGGATTCGTAGCCGGGCACTTCTTCACCCAGGTTGCTCGCTACCGATCATGAAATGAGGGGCATCCTCATCAATGTCATCTTCTGGGATGGGCTTGGAGACCAGAGCGGGTTGCCGCGTATGGTGTCCTCCCTATCGGTTGGACGCCTGCCCAGTCCAAGCACCCGCTCGAATCAGAATCACAGGGATGTTGAGCACTAGCACCTTTCACGTGCACCAGACTCGCATTAACGGGGCGTATGGCCAGCCGTCATTACTCTGGCGATGCCGTCCCGGCATCATGATTCATGGACGCTCAGATTCGGGAGCTGGCGCTAGGGATTTGGTTTGGATGCAAGGCTTCGGATTCCTCCGTGAGACAGCTGGGCGTTGGGCGTTGGGCGTTGGGCGTTGGGCGTTGGGCGTTGGGCGGCTGGGCGGCTGGGCGGCTGGGCGGCTGGGCGGCTGGGCGGCTGGGCGGCTGGGCGGCTGGGCGGCTGGGCGGCTGGGCGGCTGGGCGGCTGAGCGGCTGGGCGGCTGGGCGGCTGGGCGGCTGAGCCACTGATCGACTGAGCCACTGATCGACTGAGCCACTGATCGACTGAGCCACTGATCGACTGAGCCACTGATCGACTGAGCCGACTGATCGACTGAGGCCACTGATCGACTGAGCCGCTGATCGACTGAGCCACTGATCGACTGAGCCGCACTGATCGACTGAGCCGCTGATCGACTGAGCCGCTGATCGACTGAGCCACTGATCGACTGAGCCACTGGGCCACTGAGGCCACTGGGCGACTGAGCGACTGAGCGACTGAGCGACTGAGCGACTGAGCCACTGAGCGACTGAGCCACTGAGCGACTGAGCCACTGAGCGACTGAGCCACTGAGCGACTGAGCGACTGAGCCCGCTGAGCCACTGAGCGGCTGAGCCACTGAGCCACTGAGCCACTGAGCCACTGAGCGACTGAGCGACCGAGCGTTGACCACCTAGCTTCCCTGGGCAGGCCAGGGGCCACTGCATCAGTTTGCCACACGACAAGTCGCTTCCTTGCCTAGTGGCGCTATCTACTTTTTCGCATGAATGCCGCTTTTTCAGGGTTCTTTCTCACGGCGTCATGACGCGTATCTCGTGTCGCGCATCCGCCCGGTGACCATCCCTTATCGCCTGGACACAAACGGGTTCTTAGCCACAGGCGTCAGCAGTCAGACTCTCCTGGCTGCCAAGATCCTCTGTAAGGGCCTCCCTGGACTTTGGCCCCGCAGCTTGGCTGGCGTATTGCTTCCTGAGGCTGACCGAGTATCAAGCCCCTCCCGGCGAGATACTGTGAGCGCCGCTGCACGCTATGTGAGTCCTTGCCCCCCTGACTCGGTGCATGGAACTCAGCATCCAACGCGTATAGGCTGCAGGGATGATTTGGCGTGTTGTTTCACGTGAAACAAGCATCGCTCTGTACGGCCATGATGACAACCAAGCGCCACCTGGAACTCTTGCCGCTCGATATGGATATGCCAACTCGGTGGAAGAGCAACGCGATATCAAACGCGGTCACCGGGCAAACGAAGGCAAGTCAGCGGCACAGGTTCAACCAACCGCGTAGGCCCCAGCAGGCCAACGCAACATCGCGCTCAGCCTCGGAAGAATTCGCTATCAGATGGCGCAAACATGTTCGCTCCTTCACGATCTCCACCAGGCTCACGATCCGCTCCCTCAACGCATGATCCTCTCATCCCCAGTTCATGTGACATCCGATTTTTGGATACAACTCATGAACGAAGGAAGATGACAGATAGGCAACGTACATGCCTTTTCTTAACGGATCGGTAGCCCCCCAGTCCGGTATCTGTTGTTGATGCATGTATTCGAACCTTCCGGGAATCCCGCCTGTTCCGGCATACAGTATACGCAAGCATCCACCAGAGTCCTGCACTCGAACTGAACCTCGCCAATACGTATCTGTCGGACCAAATCAGGCGCACTACCACCTTCTGGAGTCCCGTCATCCTGAACGATATAGGGCATTGCCCTTCATGCAGAGTGCGCGAAGCCCGTGTCCGGTGCCCATTCGATGAACGTAAAGTTCCCGGCATCGCCCGACGGCAACCATGGACCATCACTAGCACCCCGCCGTTATGGTTATAGGCGCCAATCCGGGGAATAGCGCACTGCTGGACATGACTCCACGGTCATCCCCGAAGGTCCTCATAGCTCAAACACCTAACCCGTTATCCGCCGCGAATGAACAGTACGCCCACCCTTTCGCCAGTCCTTCGGTGAAGTACAGGCTCGCCTCTTCAGAAAGACGGCTCCAGGTCAGCATCAAACTTGCCACACGCCCCTATTAAGGGCCTCCCACACCGGAGCGTTTCAGAAGCGACCGTGAACACTCTCCCTATCAACCACCAACACCAGCCAACCACCAGCCAACCACTAGCTAACCACTAGCTAACCACTAGCTAACCACTAGCCAACTACCAACCAACTACCAACCAACTACCAACCAGTTCCGAGCCAAGTCCAATGGCGGCATCAGCCCTAATCGACCCCGTTCAGGTGCGTGCAAGTACAGAAGGCGGTTATCTATCTTTAAAAAGGCACTAGCCAACGAATCCGAAAGTCCTGATCCAGCAGAAGGACGCACCCCGTGACCAAATATGCGAGGTCTGCCCTGGCACACTGGATCAAGCAAGTATATGAATGGCAACCAACCCAGAGTTCCAGAGGGTCGCTGCCGAGACAAACGCTACCAGGATCAGACGGCACACCACTCAACGGCTCGTTCGATGTCTTTCAGCTTGGGCACTCCACGCCCTAACCATGCTCCAGGGATCGAAAGATCCATTTGAACAACTTCACATATCAGGCAGATACACCACGAGCACACTCCGGTGCAGGTGACACGCCCCATCTACCCTGTTTCACGTGAAACACCAGTTCCGCCCCGCATCATCGTGGAACGTCTGAGACCTTGAACAGCGGTGAATGCTCTCATCTCTACCCCTAAGCCCCGATATGACGGCTGCGAACGCGAATAACCTCGCGATTCGTGCCGGAGACCACTCGATACTTCTACATATAACGCATGATGCCGAGCCAAACTTCAACCAGGGCAAGGTATCCATGGTGTCTCGCAAAGCGCGTGAGTTGATTCCTGCCTCTTCCATGCCACGTACTCCTTCCGCAAGGAGGCGGGTATCGTCAAGGGGAGTTAGGGCCTCCGCCGTCACCGCCAGCGCGGGCAAACTGGTGCGCCAACCGGACGACCATACACCCCGTTCAAGCATTGGACGCCCCGACCCATCCGGCCCTTTTGTTCCACGTGAACACGCATCACCACAGGCGGAGGCAACCCGACTCAAAGGCGGCCTCAGCCAATGGGCAATCACGTTGGCGTATCGGGCGCCTGCGTTCGGCGTTCCACGTGAAACATGAGTAGCTCTGAGATCAACCGCCCTCTGTTCCACGTGAAACAGTCGCAAACCGGCGCTACTTGTTGATGTTCCACGTGAAACAGCCCATCTTTGTCAGTATTTCGCACTGTTCCACGTGAAACAGCAGGCACATTACACCGTTCTACCCTTATGCCGGGAAGCTCCTTGGAGAGGCATATACTAAGTGGCCTACCATGAAACCTCCGTCGTTAACTCGGCTACCTAGATAGATATGTCGTTGGAACAGCTTTCTTCTGCGCAGAAAGGCACGCTATCTGCCATCGCCTGCTACCTCATCTGGGGCATATTTCCCCTCTACTGGGCACCGCTGAAAGGGCTCATGCCAGCCGATCAACTGTTGGCGCAACGAATTGTCTGGTCAGCGTTGTTCTCGAGCGCTCCTTATCATAGGCACCGGAAAGCTGAAAAACCTGTACGCGGTATTTGGCAATCCTCGCCTTCTGTTCATGCTCGCAGGGTTCGGCAGCGTCCATATCCATCAACTGGTTGGTCTACCTGTGGGCGGTCACCAACGGGCACGTCCTGGACGCGAGCCTAGGATACTTCATTAACCCGCTATTCAACGTATTGCTGGGACGCATCTTCTTCAGCGAACGTCTGAACAAGCCTCAGATGGCTGCAGTTGCCCCTGGTTCTGGTTGGCATTCTGTGGCTTGCCATTCCCGCGGGCTCCATTCCATGGGTCGCGCTACTGCTGACATTGAGCTTTGGCGTCTACGGACTCATCAGGAAGCTTGCTCCTTTGGATGCATTGACCGGGATGGCCATGGAGACTCTCCTGATGCTGCCTCTAGCAGCCATCTACCTGATTTATCAGGGACATCTGAATAAACTCGTCTCTCTGGGAGATCTATCGACCCTTCCCTTGATGGTGATGATTGGTTCCGGCGCGGCGACAACCATTCCTTTGCTCTTCTTTGCGGCAGCTGCCCGTCGCATCAGTCTCAGCAATCTTGGAATGATCCAATACATGTCTCCCACCATGCAGTTCCTGCTGGGACTGCTGGTGTTCCATGAAAGCTTCCAGCTCTCACGCTTCATAGGATATGTCTGGGTCTGGGTGGGCGTCGCGCTGTACCTGTTGGGGATATTCACCGCACAACGCGCTGCAAGGGCAGCAAAGTAGATGCCTCAAGCGAGGGTGGCATGGTAGTCGACCCAAAGGACACGTGAAACGTGTCCGCCTGCACCTCTCAATCCGTCTATGAAGCGACTCTCGGATAGGCTTTCTCTTTGCGTAATTCAGGGGACTCAGGGGTAATCAGTACACACCAGACTGATTCGTCCCTCACCTTGTCCCAAGAATTGCAGCGTGTGCAGCTTCTAAGCCCTGTTCCGGCCCAAGCTCTTCGCTATTGCAGTTTGGCGGACGCCAGAACATCTTCCATGGCCCACGCGTGGAGTCATCGATCCCAATGCCGAAGGGTCGTAGCCCCCACAGGCGATCCAATAGTCAACAACAGTCAACATGGCTGGCCTATGGAACAAGCATGCCTCTCGGCAAGGGTTAAGCGAGTACCAACTCAGCTTGCTCAATATACCCCGGGCACCTCGTAGTTCTGGCCATTCGTGCGCTGAGGTATCTGACCTCCCGCTCATTTCCCCAATAGCCTGGGTCATACGGTCTTCACTCGGTGCCCCTGGCCTTCCCAACCCACCCTATTACCTCGCTATATATCGAGACTGGGACGTATACATGGCGCGCGTACAGGTTTCCTCGTTGGCCACCGGTGAGTCCTTTCGTATAGCCAGGTCGAAGTCTTGAAACACGCACCCGGAACCACCTCACGCGTGTTCCCGGCGTGCAATGCCCTGGCAGAATGCTTTGACACTGACTGATTCGTCCTCTGCGCTCAGTATTCCTCCAGCCCCGTTCTGGAGCTCACTGGCACTTCCATCGTCAGTGCGCGCTCATCATAAGTGGACGTTACGGGACGAGCAGATTCCGCTGGTCTGCCATGCACTTCGCTAGTCGCGAGCCATACACAGCCCGGTCAATCATGTGGCGTCACGCATGAGTTTCCGTCATCGCATCAAGCCCTCCTCCCAACATCCCTGCTATGGGTCGCCGCGAGCGCACTTTCCACTCGCTATTCTCGCAGTTCAGGGACTGGATTCCTGCGTCACAGTCGCGCGCAAAGGCATGGCGGCTTACGGTCCGGGGCACCACGGTGGCGTCTGTGCCCCTACCTCTCTTGACTGGGAATTCCGCAGCGGCCGCGCGTAAGGCCATCAAGGTTCGCACGAAGAACCTCCCGCCACAGCCATCCACCACAACCCATCATGCTCTTTTCCGCCCTGGGAGCCCCTCTCCGACGCTGGCTGAGGGCTTCACAGGGCAGACCATCCTCCGCAAGGGGGCCGAGTGCATGTTTGTCTGTATTGAGCGCGATCCCGCACGCTCAGCATAGCGGTCAGTCGTCCAACCCCAAGCAATCTCCGTGCCCAGAACTCCGTGAAACTGAAAAAGAATCGCTGTTTCACGTGAAACAACGCACCAAACCGGGCACAAAAATGAGGGCGCGCGATCTATAATGGCGCATGAGCACTCACCCTGAAATCTTCGACGTCATCGTCGTTGGCGGGGGCCACGCTGGAACGGAAGCCAGCCTGGTCGCGGCGCGCACTGGCGCAAAAACGTTGCTTTTAAGCCACAATCTTGACACCTTGGGTCAGATGTCCTGCAACCCGTCCATTGGCGGCATTGGCAAGGGGCATCTCGTCAAGGAAGTCGATGCGCTGGGCGGCGCCATGGCCGTTGCCACCGATCACGCCGGTATCCAGTTCCGGATTCTCAATGCCAGCAAGGGCCCCTGCGGTTCGAGCCACGCGCGCCCAGGCAGACCGTGTCCTATATCGCCAGGCCATTCGGCAAGCACTGGAAAATCAGCCCAATCTCACCCTCTTCCAGCAGGCGGTGGATGATCTGCTGCTGGAAGGTGACCGCGTGGTGGGTGTCATCACGCAACTGGGCATCCAATTCAGGGCCAAGGCCGTCGTGCTCACCGCAGGCACCTTCCTGAATGGCAAGGTGCATGTGGGCCTGGATAATTACGAGGCCGGGCGCGCCGCTGATCCGTCAGCCAAGACGCTGGCAGCCCGCCTTCGTGAATTGGCCCCTGCCGCAGGGGCGTCTCAAGACCGGCACGCCTCCTCGCATCGACGGCAAGACCATCGATTACAGCCGGCTGGGCGTCCAGCCGGGTGATCTGGACCCTGTGCCCGTATTCTCCTTCATCGGGCGTGCAGACCAGCACCCGCGGCAGCTGCCGTGCTGGATCACGCACACCAACGCGCACGCATGAGATCATCCGCCAGGCGCTGGATCGTTCGCCGCTCTTCACCGGCGTCATCGAAGGCGTGGGGCCCGCTGCGCCCCTCCATCGAGGACAAGATCCACCGCTTCGCGGACAAGGATTCGCACTCAGATCTACCTGGAGCCCGAAGGGCTCCAGACACACGAGATCTACCCCAACGGCATCTCCACCAGCCTGCCTTTCGACACGCAGCTGGCCGTCGTGCACTCTATGGTCGGCCTGGAACAGGCGCATATCCTGCGCCCCGGCTACGCCATCGAGTATGACTACTTCGATCCTCGCGGGCTGAAGCCCGGCCTGGAAACCCGGCAGATTCAGGGTCTGTTCTTTCGCGGGCCAGATCAACGGCACGACTGGTTACGAGGAAGCCGCTGCGCAGGGCCTGCTGGCCGGTCTGAATGCCGCGCGCCAGGTTCAGGGCAAGGAGCCTGGGTGCCCCGCCGAGACCAGGCGCTACATGGGCGTGATGCTGGACGACCTGCTCACCCAGGGCGTGCAGGAACCCCTACCGGATGTTCACCAGCCGAGCCGAGTATCGCCTGAGTCTGCGCGAGGACAATGCCGATCTGCGACTGACCGAGCTGGGACGGCAGATGGGTTGTGGACGATGTTCGTTGGCAAGCGTTCACTCTCAAACGGGAGGCCATCGAACGCGAGATTGCCCGCATGCGTGCCACGCTCGCCAACCCGCAGGTTCTGGCACGCCTGCAGACGCCCCAAGGCACGGCACAGGCTGCGGAAGAGACCCAAGAAGGAGTTTCACCAGCGACACAACAAGCATCTGCCGCCCCCAGGCTCAGAATGGTGCAAGTAAACACTCACTTCATGATCTTCTGAAGCGTCCGGATGTCTCGCTGGCCCAGCTGGCAAGCCTGATGCCGGAGGAGTTTGCCGAGGTTCAGGCAGATCCTCGCGTAGCCGAGCAGGTCGAGATCCAGATCAAGTACCAGGGCTACATCGATCGGCAGAAGCTCGAAGTGCAGCGCATGGCCCAGCAGGAGGCCACACCGATTCCGGCTGATCTGGACTACACGCAGATCTCCGGCCTCTCGAACGAGGTGCGGCAGAAGCTCATCGCCCAACGGCCACAGACCATCGGGCAGGCTGGACGCATTCCCGCGGCATGACGCCGGCGGCCGTCTCCCTGCTGTTGGTGCATCTGAAGAAGCGCCGGAAGGTCGCGAGCGCCACGGAGCAGCGTGCGCCAACCCAGCCCGAAGTGCCTACCTCTGACGCAGCCGCTTCCCAGCCCCAGGGAGACCCGGCATGAAGCGCCGCGCCCCGCCCAACGTTCGGACACCACCTGGACAGACGCTGACACGCAGCGCCCTGCAGGAGGGCTTGCAGCGCCTGTCCGTGACGCTGGAAGAGACCGCCTTTGTCAAGGTGGTGCAATGGGCCAGGCTGCTGAAGCAGTGGAACCGCACCCTTCAACCTGCTGGGCAGCAGCGACAGCGCCCATCTCATCGACGAGCATCTGCTGGACAGCCTGGCCATCGTGCCGGTGCTGGAACGCTACCTGCCTCGGGCAGAAGAAGCCCCTGGTGGACGTGGGCACGGGCGCCCGGCTTTTCCCGGCATCCTGCTGGCCATCGTCCAGCCCAGCGTCCCACTCTATCTGGTGGAGCCGGTGGGCAAGAAGGTCGCCTTCCTTCGTCAGTCAGTGCTCACACTCGGCTTGAAGAACGCCACCGTGCTGTCGGGCAAGATCGAGGACCTGGAACGCCTGCTGCGGGCGAGACCCCGCCTTTCGGAAGGGCAGGGGCGAAGCCCCTCGACGCCCAGGCCAGAGCTGAGGCGTCAGGCCCAGTGTCAGCCTCCACTGCCCTCACGCAGTCAACAGAGAGCGCCGCGAGCCACCCAGCGCTGCGCAGCCTGATCAGCCCGCCGCACTTCATCTGCCGCGCCTTCACCGCCCTGGGGCGTTTCGCCGCCCTGTGCGAGCCCTACATGAGCAAGGACTCACTTCTCTTGCCATGAAGTCGCTGCGGCTTTCCGAGACAGCAGGCGCTTCCGGACAGCATCATGCTGCAGGCTGTGGAACCGCTGCCGACGATCGACCTGGGCGTGCAGCGCAATCTGGCCATCCTGAGCCTGGCCGGAGAAACGCTCACGCCAGACGCTGCACAACCGGCAGCCGCTACCCATCCCAGCCATCCAGGCTCCGCTACCACGGCAAGCCCGCTGACGCAGACCACGTCACCGACAGCCGGCGATTTGCCTGCAACTGGCACCCCCTCATCCACTTCCCTGCCCCCATCCGCACAACCCAACCGACGGAGACCCCAGTGACGCTCATTCTGACCATTGCGAACCAGAAAGGCGGGGTCGGCAAGACGACGACCTCGGTGAACCTGGCTGCCGCCCTCTCCCAGCTGGGCAAACGGACCCTGCTGGTCGACCTGGACCCCCAGGGCAACGCCACCATGGGTAGCGGCATCGACAAGCGCCGCCTGTCCCTGTCCGTCTATGACGTGCTGATCGGGAAGCCACCGTGACCGAGGCCCGTCAGCGCTCGGACGCCGGCGGCTACTACCTGCTGCCTGCCAACCGCGAACTGGCAGGCGCCGAAGTGGAACTGGTCGAGCTGGACCGGCGCGAGCGTCGTCTTCGGGACGCGCTGGACCAAGTAAGCGCTGACTACGATTACATCCTGATCGATTCGCCGCCGTCACTGTCGCTGCTGACCCTGAACGGCCTGTGCGCTGCCCAGGGCGTGATCATCCCGATGCAGTGCGAGTACTACGCGCTGGAGGGTCTGAGCGACCTGGTGGGGAAACCATCCGGAAAGTGCACGCCAACTTCAATCCGGAGATCAAGATCATGGGCATCCTGCGCGTGATGTACGACAGCCGGATCACGCTGGCGCAGCAGGTCTCGGCCCAGCTGGAAGAGCACTTCAAGGAGAAGGTGTTCAAGGCGGTCATCCCGCGCAACATCCGTCTGGCCGAAGCCCCCAGCCATGGACTGCCGGGCGTTCGCTTCGACCCGGGTTCGCGCGGTGCGCTGGGCTATCTGGATTTTTGCCTCCGAGCTGATCGAGCGCACTCCCGCCTATGTGGCCCAGATGAAGTCGGCTGCGCAGGCACGCGCCGGACAGCAGGCAGCTCCCCAGGCGCGGGACGCATCTCATGTACCGGCCGGATCCACGAACGCCCCCACTCAGGCGGATGAGACCGCCGAGGGCGCAGAACCCGTCCATCACGGACGGAAGCGCGTCGGGCCATGCCAGCGAAACCCCTGCCGAGCAGTCACACCGAGAGAGCCAGGCCAGCGCCGGCTGATTCCACACAAGAACCTTGAAGCCAGGCTGGCGCATCCCATGCCCCGACGCCTGGTGCCCAGAACACACGAGAACATTCCAGGAAAGCAAGGCATGAGCAAGAAAGCCAAGGGCGGCCTCGGTCGCGGTCTGGATTCACTGCTGGGGGCGATGGCCCGATGCTGGATGAGACCCCAGTCCCGGTTGCCCCCAACCGGCTGCGGTCTCCACCAGCCCCGACCGCCCCCGCCGAGGAAGGCATCCGCGAGATGCCCCTGAACCTGCTGCAGGCCGGGCGCCATCAGCCCCGCACCCGCATGGACGAATCCGCCCTCGCAGGAGCTGGCGGACTCGATCCCATGAGCATGGCCTGCTGCAGCCCCTGGTGATCCGCCCGATCGACAATGGGCGCTACGAGATCATCGCCGGCGAACGGCGCTTCCGTGCCGCGGCACTGGCCCAGCTCGAGACGGTGCCAGTCATCATCAAGGAGGTCAGCGACGAGAACGCCCTGGCCCTGGCCCTGATCGAGAACATCCAGCGCGAGGACCTGAACCCGCTGGAAGAAGCCAGCGCCATCCAGCGTCTCATCGACGAGTTCCACTACACCCACGAGCAGGCCGCCCAGGCCATCGGCCGCTCCCGCAGCGCCACCTCCAACCTGCTGCGTCTGCTGAACCTGGCCGACACGGTTCAGACCATGCTGCTGGCCGGTGACATCGAGATGGGCCACGCCCGCGCCCTGCTCTCGCTGGACCGGGCCGAGCAGATCCTCATGGCCCACCTGGTGGTGCAACGCCGCCTTTCCGTGCGCGAGACGGAGCGGCTGGTGAGCCAGAAGCTGGAGGAGAACAAGGGCCCTGGCCAAGGCCAACCAGAAGCGGGCGGCCGACGCGGTGACCGACCGCGACGTGGCCCGTCTGCGCGAGCGCATTGCCGACCACCCTGAACACGACGGTCGAGATCATCAGCAAGGCCAACGGCCGCGGCAAGCTGGTCATCCACTTCTCCAGCAACGACGCGTTCTCGGGCCTTCTGGAGCGACTGCGCTGGATACCGTGACTCAGGGAGTAAGCGCACACAAACGTCACTAAATCACGTAATTACGGACTTCGTTGCCGCTATCGACGGAGTCCGCAGAGAACACGCCTGAGCAACGGCCGGCTAGCACCTTCCCCGGGCGTTCGTAATTCAGCGTTATGAATGACACATTGAACGTTCCTCGGAAAACCCTCATCCAGCTCGATACGCTGCCGTTTTTGACCGACATCGTAGTACCCCCTATACTCGTGCAGGCATTAGGGAATGCAGCTTCTTCGTTCGTTCGCAGGTGGGCGCACACCCACGCGCCCTCGCCGCGAAGCGAATCGGGCAAGACAGCTCGGTCCGGTCAATGCGCGGACGCACCGGGGAACGCAGAGGAGGCGTTTCCCGATCTTCGAAAGGGCTGGGTAGAATGCTGAAAACCGTCAGCCTGCAGATCGTGCTGGTGATCGTGGTCGCTGCGCTCGGCAGTCTGTACTGGGGCACTCCGGGCGCCCGGGACATCCTGCTTGGTGGGCTGGCCTGTGCGGTTCCCAATGTGCTGTTTGCCCGTCTGCTTGCACGGGCAGGACGACAGTCGTCGCAGGCATTCGTTGCGGCCTTCCTGCTGGGGGAGTTCCTCAAGCTTGCCTTGACATTGTTTTGCCTGATGGCTATCGTCAGATGGCTGACGCCGGCGCATTGGGAAGCATTGCTGTTGGGTATCATCACCGCCTTGCATGCCCCGTGGCTGATGGCCCTTTCCCGACGCCGCGAAAATCGAATCCATGCCGAGCAGGGTGTCCAGAGCGACACCAGGCCTGGTTCCTGAAACACTTACCCCCACACCAAGATGGCGACAGAAGGCACACATGGCCCCGCAAACGCGGCCGAATACATCGTTCACCACCTCGGTAGCGCCAACTCTTCGGGTCATCCGCAGAAGGCCATCGTCGACTTCTCCATCATCAACTACGACACCATCTTCTGGTCCGTCCTGATGGGTGTCCTGGCCTGCAGCCTGATGTGGATGGTCGCCCGCCGCGTCACAGCGGCGTGCCCAACCGCTTCGTCAGGGGCCATCGAGTTTCCTGGTCGAATACGTCAACGAACAGGCCCTGCTCCATCATCCACGGCGACATCCGCTACATCGCTCCCGCTGGCGCTGACGGTCTTCGTCTGGATCGTCTTCATGAACACCCTGGACCTGGTTCCGGTCGACCTGGTGCCCGCCATCGTCTCCGGCCTGGGCATCTCCCACTATCAGCGCATCCTGCCCACGGCGGACCTGAACGCCACGCTGGCCATGTCCATCGTCGTGCTGCTGGCCTCGCTCTACTACGGCGTCAAGATCAAGAAGGCCCACTTCTTCGGTGAGCTGGTCTCCGCCCCGTTCGGCTCGGGTGGCAACAGCGGCATCGGCCTCATCTTCAAGCCCATCCTCTGGGTCTGCAACTTCGCCATGCAAATCATCGAGTACCTCTCCAAGACCGTGTCGCTCGGCATGCGGTTGTTCGGCAACATGTTTGCCGGCGAGATGGTGTTCATGCTGCTGGCCCTGCTGGGCGCACTGGCCACCTGGTGGGGTGCCGGCCTGCACTTCGTGCTGGGTCTCATCTGGGCCATCTTCCACATCCTGATCATCGTGCTGCAGGGCTTCATCTTCATGATGCTCACGCTGATCTACCTGGGTCAGGCCCACGACGCTCACTGAGCGGCGTGTGCGTGAACTCAGTGCGCAGCCAGGGCCACAGCCCGCCGTCACACCCCAGTCCCCTGCCTCGCGCAGGTTCTTTCTGTCTCTCTCAACCTTTCTGTCTGTCTCGACTGAGGAGTCTTTCATGACCAATGCAGCATACGTCGCAATCGCCTGCGGCATCATCGTAGGCCTGGGCGCTCTGGGCGCTTCGATCGGTATCGCCCTGATGGGTGGCAAATTCCTGGAAGGTTCCGCCCGCCAGCCCGAACTGATGGGCAAACTGCAGACCTCCATGTTCGTTCTGGCCGGTCTGATCGACGCGCGCCTTCCTGATCGGCGTGGGTGTCGCCATGCTGTTCGCATTCGCAAACCCCTTCGCCTGATCACATCAGAACGGTAGATTGAGAGAAGTGAGCAGACGGTGGCTGCCGAGCAGCCACCCGCCCACTTTATGTATCTAGTTGATACGGAGAATCTCGCGTGTACATCAACGCCACGATCATCGTTCAATGCTTCATCTTCCTGGCGCTCTGGTGGTTCGTCGCCAGTTCATCTGGCCGCCCATCACTGCCGCCCTGGATGAACGCAGCAAGAAGATCGCAGCCGGTCTGGCAGCTGCCGACCAGGCCAAGGCGGAGCTGCAGGCCACCGAGAAACGGGTCGAACAGGAAATGCAGAAGGCTCGCGCCACTGCGGTCGAAGTCCGCGCCAGCGCTGACAAAGCAGGCTGCCGAGCTCATCGACCAGGCGCGTGCCGAGGCTGCTCGCATCATCGCCGCCGCCCAGAAGTCCGCCGCCGAGGAAGCCACACTGGCTGCCGAGCGTGCCCGCGACCAGCTGCGTGAGCAGGTCGCCCAACTGGCCGTCAGCGGTGCCGAGCGCATCCTCAAGCGGGAGATCGACGCCAAGCAAACATGCCGATCTGTTGTCCAACCTGAAAAACGAGCTGCGCTAAGCCCAAGAACCATGGCGGAAGCACTGACCATTGCCCGTCCCTACGCGGAGGCGGCATTCAAGCTCGCGGCAGAAACCAAGAAAGTGAAGAATGGTCAGGCGCACTCTCGCGCCTGGCCACCGTCATGCAGGCCGACGTCGCCCACCGAGCTTCTGGATAATCCCAACATCGACCGTGCCCAGGCTGCCGCCATCGTTTCCGAAGCCGCCGGCAAGCTGGACCAAGCATCAGAAGAATTTCGTGCGGGTCCTGGCCGACAACGGCCGTCTTGCCCAGCTGCCCGACATCGCCGACCCTGTTCGAGCAGGCACGTGACCGGCACGAGAACGTGCTGGACGCGACCTATCGAGTCAGCCTTTCGAGCTGACCGACGCGCGAAGGCCGCCATCGTCGACACGCTCAGGAAGCGCTTCGGCATGGGTATCAAGGCCACCACCACCGTAAACCCCGAATTGATTGGCGGCGTCTCCATCCAGATAGGCGACGAAGTCATCGACGCATCCGTGCGTGGCAAGCTCTCGCAGCTGGCCGCGTCCCTGACGAAATAAGGAGTTCCCTTCATGCAGCTCAATCCCGCTGAAATCAGCGAACTGCTCAAAAGCAAGATCCAGAACCTTGAGGTCTCGGCTGACTCCCGGAACCAGGGCACGGTCATCTCGGTCACCGACGGCATCTGCCGGATCCACGGTCTCTCGAACGTGATGCAGGGCGAGATGATCGAGTTCCCGGGCAACGTCTATGGCCTGGCGCTGAACCTGGAGCGCGACTCGGTCGGCGCGGTGATCCTCGGTGAATACGAGAGCATCTCCGAAGGCGACGTCGTCAAGACCACGGGCCGCATTCTGGAAGTGCCCGTCGGCCCCGAGCTGATCGGTCGCGTGGTGAACACGCTGGGTCAGCCCATCGACGGCAAGGGCCCCATCAACGCCAAGGAAACCGACGTGATCGAGAAGGTGGCGCCTGGCGTCATCGCCCGTCAGTCGGTGTCCCAACCGGTGCAGACCGGTCTGAAGTCCATCGATGCCATGGTGCCCATCGGCCGGGGCCAGCGTGAGCTGATCATCGGCGACCGCCAGACCGGCAAGACCGCCGTGGCCATCGACACCATCATCAACCAGAAGGGCAAGGACCTGATCTGTATCTACGTGGCGATCGGCCAGAAGGCCTCCACCATCGCCAACGTGGTGCGCAAGCTGGAAGAGTTCGGCGCGATGGAATACACCATCGTCGTGGCCGCGACCGCTTCCGAGTCCGCCGCCATGCAGTATCTGGCCCCTATGCCGGCTGCACGATGGGCGAATACTTCCGCGACCGTGGCCAGGACGCCCTGATCATCTACGACGATCTGACCAAACAGGCCTGGGCCTACCGTCAGGTGTCGCTGCTGCTGCGCCGCCCGCCGGGCCGCGAAGCCTATCCGGGTGACGTGTTCTACCTGCACTCGCGTCTGCTGGAACGTGCAGCCCGTGTGAACGAAGAGTACGTCGAGAACTTCACCAAGGGTGAAGTGAAAAGGCAAGACCGGTTCGCTGACGGCCCTGCCGATCATCGAGACGCAGGCCGGTGACGTGTCGGCCTTCGTGCCCACCAACGTGATCTCCATTACCGACGGCCAGATCTTCCTCGAGACCGACCTGTTCAACGCCGGTATCCGTCCGGCCGTGAACCCGGGTATTTCGGTGTCGCGGGTGGGTGGTGCCGCGCAGACGGGGCTGATCAAGAAACTGGCCGGTGGTTCGCGTATCGCCCTGGCCCAGTACCGCGAGCTGGCTGCGTTCTCGCAGTTCGCCTCCGATCTGGAAGAAAGCACCCGCAAGCAGCTGGACCACGGCCGTCTGGTGACCGAGCTGATGAAACAGGCCCAGTACAGCCCGCTGCAGGTCTGGCAGCAGGCACTGACGCTGTTTGCCTCCGACAACAAGTATTACGAGGACATCCCGGTCGAGAAGGTGCTGGCTGCCGACAAGGCCATGCACGAGTACGTGCAGGGAAGTATCCGGAGTTCGTGGAACAGCTGGAACGCGACAAGGCATTCAACAAGGATGTCGAGGCCAAGATGCACGAAGTCCTGAAGGACTTCAAACAGAACAGCGCGTTCTGATAAACGTCTTTCGTCCCCCAGCCTGCGGGCTGAACCGCGCACCGCGCGGCGGTGCGCCAACAATTCTCCACTATGGCAAGCAGCAAAGAGATCCGGAAACCAGATCAAGAGCGTCAAGAACACGCAAAAGATCACAAAGGCCATGGAAATGGTCTCGGTATCGAAAATGCGCAAGGCACAGGACCGGATGCGGCAGGCCCGGCCCTATGCAGAGAAGATCCGCGACATCACGGCGCACCTGCCAACGCCAATCCCCGAGTATGTCCACCCCGTTCATGCAGAATCGTGACGCAGGTGAAGAAGGCTGGCATCATTCATGGTGACCAGCGACAAGGGGCTGTGCGGTGTCTGAACACCAACATCTTCCGTGCTGTCACGCACAAGATGCAGGGAGCTTCACGACAGGGCGTGGCGCATGCAGGCCACGACCATCGGCTCGAAAGGCATGGGTTTCATGTACCGCGCCGGGGTCGAAGATCGTTTCGCAGCTGATGCAGACCCGGTGATGTACCGCATATCGAGAAGCTGGTTCCCGGTGATCAAGGTGCAGATCGACGACTTCCTGAAGGCGAGATCGATGTCATCTATCTGGCCTATACCCGCTTCGTGAACACCATGACGCAGGCGCCGGTCGTCGAGCAGCTGCTGCCGCTGCCCGAGGGGCACTTGGGTACCGGACGGAACCGGTCGCACAGGGCGACTATTCGTGGGACTATCTCTACGAGCCCAGCCCGCGCAAAGCGGTGCTCGACGAACTGATGGTGCGCTACATCGAGGCACTGATCTACCAGGCGCTGGCCGAGAACATGGCATCCGAGCACAGTGCCCGGGTGGTGGCCATGAAGGCTGCCTCGGACAACGCCAAGAAGATCATCAACGAGCTGCAGCTGTCCTACAACAAGGCGCGTCAGGCAGCCATCACGCAGGAACTCAGTGAAATCGTCGGCGGCGCTGCTGCCGTCTGACCGACGACGTCCCCGACCGATCAACGTACAGTATTCAAAGGAATTCCCATGGCACAAGGTCATATCGTTCAGTGCATCGGCGCCGTCGTCGACATCCAGTTCCCGCGCGATGCCATGCCCAAGGTCTACGACGCGCTCGTCCTGGAGGAATCCGGCGACTCGCTCGCCGAGAAGGGCCTCACCTTCGAGGTTCAGCAGCAGCTCGGTGACGGTATCGTCCGTACCATCGCCATGGGCTCCTCCGACGGCCTGCGCCGCGGCATGCCCGTCGACAGCACCGGCGCCAACATCCAGGTGCCGGTCGGCCCGGGCGTGCTGGGCCGCGTGATGGACGTGCTGGGTCGCCCGATCGACGAGCGCGGTCCGATCCAGAGCGAAGAGCATCGTGGCATTCACCAGCCGCCCCGAAAGTTCGACGAGCTGTCGCCGTCGGTGGAACTGCTCGAAACCGGCATCAAGGTGATCGACCTGATCTGTCCCGTTTGCCAAGGGCGGCAAGATCGGTCTGTTCGGCGGCGCCGGCGTGGGCAAGACCGTGAACATGCTCGAGCTGATCAACAACATCGCCAAGGCCCACTCGGGTCTGTCGGTGTTCGCCGGGGTGGGTGAACGTACCCGTGAGGGGAACGACTTCTACCACGAAATGTCGGATGCCAAGGTCATCGTGCAGGAAGACCTGTCGCAGTCGAAGGTGGCCATGGTGTTCGGCCAGATGAACGAACCCCCGGGCAACCGTCTGCGCGTGGCGCTGACCGGCCTGACCATGGCCGAGCGCTTTCCGTGACGAGGGCCGCGACATCCTCTTCTTCGTCGACAACATCTACCGCTACACCCTGGCCGGTACCGAGGTGTCCGCTCTGCTGGGCCGGATGCCGTCCGCCGTGGGTTACCAGCCGACGCTGGCCGAGGAGATGGGTCGCCTGCAGGGAACGGATCACCTCCACCAAGACCGGCTCGATCACCTCCATCCAGGCCGTGTACGTGCCCGCGGATGACCTGACCGACCCCGTCGCCGGCCACCACCTTCGGCCACCTGGACGCCACCGTGGTGCTGTCGCGTGACATCGCCTCGCTGGGTATCTACCCCGCCGTGGACCCGCTGGACTCCACCTCGCGCCAGATCGACCCCAACATCATCGGCGAAGAGCACTACAACGTCACCCGCGGCGTGCAGGCCACCCTGCAGCGCTACAAGGAACTGCGCGACATCATCGCCCCTGCTGGGCATGGACGAGCTGTCGCCCGGAAGACAAGCTGGCCGTGGCCCGCGCCCGGAAGATCCAGCGCTTCCTGTCGCAGCCGTTCCACGTGGCCGAGGTCTTCACCGGTGCACCTGGCAAGTACGTGCCGCTGAAGGAAACCATCCGCGGCTTCAAGATGATCATCGACGGCGAATGCGACGAGCTGCCGGAAGGTGCGTTCTACATGGTGGGCAGCATCGACGAGGCGTTCGAGAAGGCGAAGAAACTCGCCAAGTAAGCAGCCACTTCGATGACAACGGCGATGTCGGCTGAATCTGGCATGCACCGGATGTTTCGAATCGACGCCGCCGACTGGCACGGCTTTGCGAGCCATTTCGGCGCGAACCGAAGATCCTCATGCCATCAGCCGCATCGTCCCACCTGACCCGCGAGAACCCATACGTCATGAACACGATTCAAGTCGAAGTGGTCAGCGCCGAGGAGTCGATCTTTTCCGGGGAAGCCGAATTCGTCGTGCTGCCCGGTGAGGTCGGTGAGCTTGGTGTCTATCCCGAACCATACCCCGCTGATCACCCGCATCAAGGCCGGTGCGGTGCGCATCCAGGGTGCCGGGCGAGAACCGCGACGAGCTGATCTTCGTCGCCGGCGGCATCCTGGAGATCCAGCCCGATCTGGTCACCGTCCTGGCCGATACCGCCATCCGCGGCAACGATCTCGACGAGGCGCGTGCCAGCGAGGCCCGTCGTGCGGCTGAGGAAGCACTCACCAACGCCAAAAGTCCAAGATGGACCTGGCACGTGCCCACTCCGAACTGGCGGCGGTCACCGCCCAGATCCAAACCATTCGCAGATATCGGTCACGCTGATTTTGTCCACGAAGAACGACACCTTCCTTCGCGCCCTGCGGGGCCAGGTCACCGACTACACGCCGGTGTGGCTCATGCGTCAGGCCGGGCGCTACCTGCCCGAGTACAACGCCACGCGCGCCCGGGCGGGCAGCTTCATGGCGCTGTGCAAGACGCCCGAGCTGGCCTGCGAGGTGACGCTTCAGCCTCTGGCGCGTTTCCCGCTGGATGCCGCCATCCTGTTCTCCGACATCCTGACCATTCCGGATGCGATGAACCTGGGGCTGAGCTTCCAGCAGGGGAAGGTCCCGTTTCGAGAAGACCATTCGGCACGAAGACGACGTGAAGGCGCCTGTTCGTGCCCGGACCCCGCCGACGAACTGGGCTACGTGCTGGACGCCGTCAGCACCATCCGCCAGGCCCTGGATGGCCGCGTTCCGCTGATCGGCTTTGCCGGCAGCCCCTGGACGCTGGCCTGCTACATGGTGGAAGGCCGGGGCGGCACCGACTTCCACACCATCAAGACGATGATGTACCAGCGTCCCGACCTGCTGCACCGGGTGCTGGAAATCAACGCACGGGCCGTGACGAACTACCTGAATGCCCAGATCGAAGCCGGCGCCCAGGCGGTCATGATCTTTCGATACCTGGGGCGGCATCCTGGCCGACGGACCGTCACCAGCGCTTCTCGCTGGCCCTACATGCGCCGCATCCTGTCCGAACTCACCCGCACCGCAAGGAGCGCAACGACGAACACGGCGAGACGGTGCTGGAAAGCGTGCCCGACCATCCTGTTCACCAAGGGTGGCGCTCCCTGGCTGGAGGCCCTGGCCGCGCAGCGGCGCGAACGCCATCGGCATCGACTGGACGATGAACTCTGGCCACGGCGCGCCAGCGCGTGGGCCCCCACCTGCGTGCTGCAGGGCAACCTCGACCCCATGGCGCTGCTCACCTCGCCCGAACAGGTGCGCGAACAGGCCATCCGCGCACTGGACAGCTACGGTGCGGCCAACACGGGCCGGGGCCACGTGTTCAACCTGGGACACGGCATCTCGCAGTTCACGCCGCCCGAGCACGTCTCGGTGCTGGTCGAGACGGTTCACGAGCACAGCCGCAAGCTGCGTCGCTCGCCCTTCGCCTGATCTGCCCTCACCTGCCCGCAGAGAGCCCGCGCAACGCAGGGCTTTCTTTCATGCACTGCATGGCGCCTTGAATGCTCCCACGCTATGCCCTCCAGGGCGCCCGTCGAGCCCCCGGACGCCCCGCACGCCCTCACCAGCGCTGCCGCCTGACCCAACCAGGCCCGCCGTCCGGGACGTCTGCACACCCTCGGCAGACGCCACTTTCTAACGCCAATCTTTCTGGCGCAATAGCAGCACGGCCCTTACGAAACTGCCGCATAATGGGACGTAACCGACTGTCAATCGGCTTGCGCCCCAAGGGCGCCTGGCAACCGACAGACGGCAGACCTGCGTGCTGCCCGTTACACCCCTCTTTCCTCACGGGCCGCCTCGTCAGAACCAGCAGGCATCGCGGCCCGATGGCCGCCGCGCCCTCCCGAACCTCGCGTACAGAAGAAACAAGGAGCGTTTTCATGGCCACTTCCAAACCCAGCAAGAAAGACGGTAACTGGCCCCGCCTGGTTGCCGATGTCGGCGGAACCAACGCCCGATTTGCGCTGGAAGTTTCTCCCGCTTGAGCTGGAGCACATCGAGACCCTGCCCACCAAGGACTATGACAGCCTGCACGCTGCCATCCGCGCCTATCTGGACAAGGCAGGTCAGCCCCTCATCAAGCATGCGGCCATTGCCATCGCCAACCCCATCATCGGCGACTGGGTGCAGATGACCAACCACCACTGGGCATTTCTCGATCGAGACGACCCGGCAGGCGCTGGAACTCGATACCCTGATCCTGCTGAACGACTTCACGGCGCAGGCGCTGCCATTCCCCACCTGCCCAAGGGCGAGCTGCTGCAGGTGGGCGGGGCCTCTCCTGTGGAGGACGCCCCATCGCCGTCATCGGGCCGGGCACGGGTCTGGGCGTCTCGGGCCTCATCCCAAACGGCGGGGCGGCTATACCGCGCTGGCGGGCGAAGGGGGCCACGTCAGCTTCAGCCCCTTCGATCACACCGAAATCCACATCTGGCAGTACGCCAACCGCAAGCATGGCCACGTCTCGGCCGAACGCTTCCTGTCGGGCGCGGGCCTGTCCCTCATCTATGAGGCACTGGCCGACCGCGAAGGCATCGAGCGCCCGCCGCTGACTGCGGCAGAGATCAGCAAGCAGGCGCTCAGCGGCTCGTCGCCGCTCGCCCGCCTGAGCCTGGACATCTTCTGCGCCATGCTGGGCACCGTCTCGTCCAACCTGGCCCTGACGCTGGGTGCACGGGGTGGCGTCTATCTGTGCGGCGGCATCATCCGTCGATTCATCGACTATTTCGTCACCTCGCCGTTCCGCAACCGCTTCGAGAGCAAAGGGCCGTTTCGAAGGCTACCTGGCCGTCATTCCGGTCTACATCGTGCTGGCCCAGAACCCGGGTCTGATCGGTGCTGCCGTCGCCCTGTCCAATCAGGTCGACGCCTGATTGAGGCTGGCATCCGGGGATCCTGTTCATCCTGAAGGGATCCTCGGGCCCGTCCTCCCCCGCCCACCAACCGAGGATCCGTCCATGGCAGCCATTCCCACTGCGGCGCCACCAGCAGGCACGCATCAGAACAATAACCAGGCCTCACCGTCCTCACCAGTCTGTTCTTCATGATGGGCTTCATCACCTGCATGAACGACATCCTGGTGCCTCACCTGAAGGAAGTCTTCTCGCTGAACTACGCGCAAGCGCTGCTGGTTCAGTTCTGCTTCTTCACCGCCTACGCCATCACCTCCATCCCCTTCGGCAAGTTCATCTCGCGCCTGGGCTACAAGAACGGGGTGATCGGCGGCTTTCTGATCGCCGCGACGGGCTGCCTGCTGTTCTATCCGCAGCAGGCTCCAAGTCCTATCCCATCTTTCTGGGTGCCCTCTTCATTCTGGCCAGCGGCGTGACGCTGCTGCAGGGTCTCCGGCAACCCCTACGTGACGCTGCTGAGCGCGCCGGGCAGAAGCCCGCACGCTGACCCTGGTGCAGGCGTTCAACTCGCTGGGCACCACCGTGGCACCTTCCATCGGTGCCCTCTTCATCCCTCAGTACCGAGATCATCAAACCGGAGCAGCTGGCAAAGATGAGCGAGGCAGATCTCGCCGAGTACCAGGCCGGGCAGGCGGCATCCGTGCAGGAGCCGTACCTGATCCTGGCGGGCATCCTGATCCTGCTGGCCGTCACCGTGTTCTTCATCCGGCTGCCGGCCGCCGAGAAGATCGCGCAGGAGGTCTCGGCCCATGCACATGACGACCGCACCAGCGCGTGGCATTACCACCATCTGAAACTGGGTACCGTGGGCATATTCTGCTATGTGGGTGCCGAAGTGGCCATCGGCAGCCTGCTGGTGAGCGTGATGGGCCTGCAGGAAGTGGCTGGCCTCAAAGAAGCCACAGCCGCGTCATTACCTGACCTACTACTGGGGCGGTGCGATGGTGGGCCGCTTCCTCGGCAGCTACCTGCTCAACATCATCCGGCCGGGGATCTACCTGTCGTTCAACGCCATGATGAACGTGCTGCTGATCTCGCTGGCGATCGCGCAGGGGCGGACACCTGGCCATGTACTCGCCTGCTGGCCTGCGGCTTCTTCAACTCCATCATGTTCCCGACCATCTTCTCGCTGGCCACCCGTGGCCTGGGGCGGCACACCAGCCAGGCCTCGGGCATGCTGGCCACGGCCATCGTCGGGGGTGCCATCGTACCGCTGTTCCAGGGCGTCGTGGCTGACACGGTGGGCCTGCTGCCCCTCGTTCTGGGTGGCCGCTGCCTGCTACTGCTACATCGTCTACTTCGGCCTGTTCGGTCACCGTGTAAAGGACTGATGAAACGCGGCTAAGGAGACCGTCCTGACCGGCTGTGGCGAGGATCCTTGCGGGAGGAATCTTCGCCAGACAACGGAAGAGTGCCCTGCAAGGGCCTTCCAGCGTCTCAGGACAGCATGGCAGCCTGGCTCAGATCAGACCAGGCATCGGGCGGCGACAGCCGCCCTTGCCCTCAGCGAGTGGGCCCGCATTTTCTCATCGGGCACTCACGCCTGACGGAGAGTCTTTGCAGCACAGAGTCTTTTTCACTTATCCATAAAGTTATCCACAGAAAGACACGCTGGGCGGTTGCCAGGGGCTTGTCAGCGCCCAGCCACCAAAGAGCACCTATCTCATTGTTTTATAAGGGAATATGTCCGATGTTGGCTTGCCGCATCGCTGGAAAAAGATGACAGCCTCTCGATTTGACAAGTTCACCAGGACTTGTCCTCACAAAGTTATCCACAGAAAACTCCCCTGATCTGCACGACCTGGGCTCACTGTATCCTCCAGACAACGCGTTCTCCGGGCCATGAGCGGGAGAAATCCATATGCTTAAATTTAAGGCACCCCCTGCCCATCCCGCATGGATACAGGGCTCGACGAGCTTACCCTTCCCTTCCCACACACTTATCCACTGATTCTGTGAAATAACCCACGTCCGGCGACCATTGACGGGTCCCTGGTCTGCCGTTCAAGCGACAGCCGTCGACCACTGGTCGGCTTCACTCTTGCCATGGGTGGCACAGTTGTCGAGGGCGTCCAAAAAAACGGCAATCCCGGAAAACCCGCATCAACAGTGGGCTTGCGCCGGTTGCGAATGGAGATCCCACAGAGTTATCCACTGTTTTTTGTGCACAACTTCGGGCCTATTTCACGCTTTTTCGTAACAAAAACTCACGCCGACCGACCGCCTGTCGGGCATGCCCATCTCCCCAGGTCAAAAATTTAGGCAACACCTCAAGACCCGCATGAACACTGGATCTTCCCAGCTTGCCTGGGCCGAGTTCACATACTTATCCACTGTTTCTGTGAAAAAGCGCACACCCCCGACCGATGAACGGTAACCGGCCTGTCACCTTTGCATCCCTCAAGTACGGCTTCAGGCGCCGCCAAGTCGCTGGACTTTGTCAACAGGTGAGAACGATTCCTGTTCAGTCACGTAAATACCCGAGAGATACCCACCGCGCAGGGACGCTCCCGAGCACCGATGAACGGCATGCAGGCAACGCGGGACACGATGCGTCGGTCCCTCACATACGAACGCACCATCCGGCCTCCCACCCGGATGCCCCTTTCCCCACCCCCATTCGGAATGCACCACTGTTGCACGCAGGCCGCCAGCCATCACCCCCATTCACGGACGTGCACCTGCATGCCTCCCTTCTTTCCCCGGCGCCGTTCGTCGCCACGCATCCACCGCCTGTAGCCAATCGGCTTTCAGACTTCGATAGCAGTAGAAGAGTCGAGCCTTGGCGCGTGAGCGAGTGCTCCCTAACCTGAGAAGCGCGCTTTTTCGTGGTTATGCAGAACGACGATCGATGCTGCCACAACCGATGGGTGTTGTGCAAATCAAGAGGCCTTTTATTCAAGTCATTGATTAAAAAGATATTTTTCTTTGGTGTATTTCTGGGCAAGGAACCCCTTTCCTAGGCGCCATGCGGGTTTGGGGGCGATTGCCCCACTTTTCTCACAGAGTTATCCACAGTTTTTGTGCATAAACGTCGATATCCTTATATATCAATTGGTTACAGAACATTCTTTTAAACCACTTCATGAAAACGCCTGATCTTGACGTAAAAATTCCGATGCTGGCCATCACCACCACCCCGTACTGAGGCGCCAGTCCGCGGAATCCTGGTCGTCGTCTCGTCGCCACACCCGCAGACACACGCGAGAACGCTCCCACATGCAGCCCCGCGCCGTCAGGCTTGGCCCCCTGCGGCACAATATCGACACCCGAACCTCGCACACCGTGCCATCCCTGGCCGGCGCGACGTGCTACCTGTCCCCCCTTCACGTCCGACCTTCTGCCGTGTCTGCTCCTATCTCCAGGTCCTGATCGACGGGCCGCTGGCCGGTTGCTTCAGCTATCGCTGTCCGACCGAGGGGCCAGAGCCCTGCGGGCCACTGGGTGACCGTGCCCTGGGGCAAGGGAAGACGCACGGGGCTGGCCCTGCAACGCCACGACGCCAGCACCCTGCCGACCGGATTGAAAGCCCCAGACATCAAACCCATCGAGGCAGTCCGCGAGATCTGCCTGCTCCTTCCCCGAATGGCTGGGCTTTCTTCGTTTCGTGGCCCGCTATTACCACGGCAGCCCTGGCCGACCTGGCCGTGGGCAATCTACCCAAAGCTGCTGCGCACCCCACCCACCGCACGCAGCCGCAAGGACGCCGTCGCGCGGCTGGAAGACTTCTCGGCCACGCTGGATGACGGACACGATGCGCCGTCCATCGCTCCCGAACTGAACGCCGAACAGCAGGCTGTACTGGCTGAACTGTGCACATGGCGAGGCGCGAGGCCAGACGGCTCTGCGCCGGCCATGCCGTCCCCGAAGCATCCCCGGCTCCCTGGCAACCACCCCCGCTGCAACCTCTGCCCCGAACAGGGACGGCTCCCTCCACACGCTCTCCCACCGAGGCCGATCCATCCCCCACGTCGGTGGCCTCCCGGCCTGCACCCCGTCCATGGCTGCTGCACGGCATCACCGGCAGCGGCAAGACCGAGGTCTATCTGCACTGGATGGAGCGCCTTCTGGCCTCACAGCCGGATGTTCAGGTGCTCCTGATGGTGCCGGAAATCGGACTGACGCCCGCCTTGCAGATGCAGCTGCAGCGCCGCTTTCCCGGCGAGCCCATTGCCGTCCTGCACAGCGAGATGACCGACGCCGCGCGGGCCGGTCACTGGCTGGCGGCCGCCAGCGGCCGGGCACGCATCATCCTGGGCACACGCCTGGCCGTTCTGGCCCCGCTCCCTCGCCTGGGCGCCATCATCGTCGATGAGGAACACGACCCTTCCTACAAGCAGCAGGAAGGTCTGCGCTACTCGGCACGCGACATGGCCGTCGCCCGGGGCCCGGCTGGCCCGGATCCCGGTGCTGCTGGGCTCGGCCACGCCCTCACTGGAGAGCTGGCACAACGCGCAGCTGGGCCGCTATCGGCTGCTGCGCCTGCGCCATCGGGCCCGCAGCCAGGCGGCCCCTGCCAAGGTGAAGACCGTGGCCTTGCGAGGTGCCAAGACCCAGGAAGGCCTGGCCGAGGAAAGCCTGCAGGCCATCCGCGAGACCCTGGCCCGCGGCGAGCAGGCGCTGCTTTTCCTGAATCGGCGGGGCTTCGCCCGGTACTCGGGTGTGATGCCTGCGGCTGGCTGTCGCGCTGCAACCGGTGCGACGCCTATCGCGTACTGCACCGCCTCTCGCCCGGTGCCGGAGAGCGCAAGACAAAAGCGTCCGCGGCCCGAGCCGCCTCTCGCCCCCATCCGGAACCCCAGGCAACCGCCGGGCACCGGGGACGAGCCGTCCCTGGGCCTCCTTCCTCTGGATGAAGTGAGAGAGCGGCGATCAGCGCCCCCGCGCTATCGCCTGGTCTGCCATCACTGCGCCACCACGCAGACCGTACCCCGTGCGTGCCCGGCCTGCGGCAATCGGGATCTGGCCCCGCTCGGGCGCGGTACCCAGAAACTGGAAGATGCGCTGGCAACGCTTTTTCCCCAGTGCGCACATCGGCCGCCTGGACCGTGACGTGGCACGACGCAAGGGCGCGACCCAGGCCTTTCTGGACGACGTGCATGCCGGGCGCACCAATCTGCTGGTGGGCACGCAGATGCTGGCCAAGGGACACGATTTCGACCGCCTGACGCTGGTGGTGGTGGTCGATGCCGACGCCAGCCTGTTACGACCGACTTCGCGCCCCGAGCGTCTCTTCGCCACCCTGATGCAGGGTGGCCGGTCGGGCTGGCCGCCATCGCAGCGAACATGCCCAAACCCTCATCCAGACCCGCCACCCCGAGCACCCACTCTTCGAGTCCCTGCGGCGTCACGACTACCCCAGCTTTGCGGCAGCTCAGCTGGCCGACCGGCAGGCGGGTGCCCTGCCGCCCTTCGGCTTCCAGGCCCTGCTGCAGGCCCCAGGCCCGCGACCTGGACAGCGCCCTGGCCTTCCTGCAGGACGCACGCCAGTACCTGCTGCAGGCCATCCAGACAGCCCGTACCCAACAACAACGGCCCGGCACTTCCGGGCACGGATCAGCGCCATCCGAGGCCTTCAGTGCGCATTCGAACGCAGCGCAGCGTCCTGTCAGAATTACAAATTACGACGCAAAAACCTCAGAGCCTCCAGACTTCAACAGGCGTTGTAATTACGAATGACAACAGGCCGGGCGGCCAAGCGGCCTTTCAAGCCCCCGCCTTCACCCCGGCATCCAGAGGCGAGGAAGCCGGGTCCGTCGCATCCAGCATAATTATTGATAACAACGAAAATTCAATAAGATATCAAGGTTCTGCCACCCACCCCCGACGCCCACGTGGAAATCTGTGACCCCGTTCCCATGCCCCTGGCCCAGGTGAACAAGGTCTTTCGTGCGCAGCTGCTCATCGAGCAGCCACCGCCCCAGCCTGCACACCCTGCTGGCCAGCTGGCAGGCCTCCGTGGGGCGGGCGACCACGCCACCGGCGTGGCCGGCAGTGCGGGCCATCACCACAAGGGCGTGCGCTGGCGGCTGATCATCGACCCGCAGGAGATCTGACGCAGTCACCGTCGCAACACCCGTTGCATGAACTCACCATTGCGACAGACGGCCGCTGCCGATTCGTCCGATAATAGCCCCCCTTCCCGTCGGATGAAGACGCGGACACCGGCCTCGCCGAAGCGGCCTCCCCGGCCCCTGGCATCTTGCACGTGAGCACTCACTTGCAACATTGCTCCCCGGCATCTCCTGCCCTGTCCCCGTCCTGCCCGACCTGCCTGCTGTCCTCATTCCCCAACCGTGGCTGAACTCAATCCCGCACAGGCCCAGGCCGTCAAGCACCTGGATGGCCCCAGCCTGGTCATTGCCGGCGCCGGCTCGGGCAAGACCCGCGTCATCACCGCCAAGCTCCTGCACCTGATCGATGCCGGTTTCACCGGCCGGGCCATTGCGGCCATCACCTTCACCAACAAGGCGGCGGCCGAAATGGCCGAGCGCTTCGCCCAGCAGCGCAAGCTCCCCGCCTCCGAGCGCCCGACCATCTCCACCTTCCACTCGCTGGGCATGAAGATGCTGCGCACCAGCGGCCGGGGCATCGGACTCAAGCCCTCGTTCTCGATCTTCGACAGCGACGACTGCGCCGGCCTGCTGGCGCAGCTTTTGCAGACCACCGACCGCAAGCTCATCCGGCTGGCCGCCACGCGCATCTCGCTGTGGAAGAACGCTATGGTCGAGCCCGAGACGGCACTCAAGGAAGCCCGGGGCGAGAGCGAGCTGCGCATCGCCCGCGCCTACATGGAATACCAGGCCACGCTGGAAGGCTACCAGGCGGTGGACTTCGACGACCTGATCCGCCTGCCGCTCAAGCTGCTGCGCCGGGACGAGGAAGCTCGCCGCCTCTGGCAGGAGAAGCTCCGGTACTTCCTGGTGGACGAATACCAGGACACCAACGTGGCACAGTACGCGCTTCTGAAGGAGCTGGTGGGCAACCGCACGGGCCTCACCGCCGTGGGCGACGACGACCAGTCCATCTACGGCTGGCGCGGCGCCTCGCTGGAGAACCTCAAAGCGTCTGGGACAGGACTTTCCCAACCTCTACCGTCATCAAGCTGGAGCAGAACTACCGCTCCACCCGCACCATCCTGCACGCGGCCAACACCCTCATCGCCAAGAATCCCAAGCTCTACACCAAGACGCTGTGGTCGGCCCTGGGCGAGGGCGATCCGCTCAAGGTACTGCCCTGCGACGACGACGAGGACGAAGCCGAAACCGTCGTCAAGCGCATCCAGGCGGCCCGCTGAGAAGCGCCTGAAATGGTCGGACTTCGCCGTGCTCTACCGCGGCAACCATCAGGCGCGTGTCATCGAGCAGATGCTTCGCAAAGAGCACATCCCCTACCAGATCTCCGGCGGCCAGTCGTTCTTCGACCGTGCCGAGATCAGGACCTGTGCGCCTACCTGCGCCTTCTGGCCAACGACGACGACGATCCGGCCTTCATCCGCGCCGCCACCACGCCACGACGCGGCATCGGTCCGCAGACCCTCAAGCTGCTGGGCGAATACGCCGGCGAGCGTGACATCAGCCTGTTCCAGGCCATGTTCGAGGCCGGCGTGGAAAGCCGCCTGACCGATCGGCAGCTGCATCCGCTGCGCGTCTTTGGCGACTTCATCAACCGCCTGAAATGGCGTGCCGAGCGCGAACCTGCCTCCACTGTGCTGGATGCGCTGATCAGCGCCATCGACTACCAGGCCTACCTGTCCGAACAGGGCGACGAGCGCAGCGCCACCACCCGCTGGCAGTACGTCTGCGAATTCCGTGACTGGATCGGCAAGCGCGCCGACGACGACGGCAAGACGCTCGTGGACATGGCCCAGCACATCTCACTCGTGACCCGCCTGGAAGGCCGTGACGAGGACGGTGACGCCGTGCGCCTGTCCACCGTCCACGCCAGCAAGGGCCTGGAGTACCCGCACGTCTTCCTGATCGGCGTGGAAGAAGGCATCATGCCCCACGCCGGCCGCGAGGATGACGGTCTGGACGACGTGAACGGCTCGCCCGTGGACCGCGAGAAAGATCGACGCCGAGCGCCTGGAAGAAGAGCGGCGGCTGATGTATGTCGCCATCACCCGTGCCCGCAAAAGCCTCACGCTCTCATGGTGCCGCCAGCGCAAGCGCGCCCGCGAGATGGTGGACTGCCAGCCCTCACGCTTCATCACCGAGATGCAGCTGGAAGCCGAAGGGACGCGCAACGTCCCCGTCTCGGCCGACGAGGCCCGCAAGAAGCTGGCAGCGCTGCGCGCCATGCTGGAACAGCGGGGCGCCGTTCCCCAGCTGAAAGGAAAACGCCCCATTCCCTGCAGGCCGGAACCTGCACGAATGGGGCGCTGAAAAGAAAGCAGGGCGCTTACTCGTCGCCTTCTTTCGACTCTCTTCCAGCGGGTGCCTCGAGTTGGCGCCACCCTCGTGAGCCATGTAGACCACCGCGTTGGCGACCTCCTGGTCAGGTACTCGCCACCCGCCTGCGGCGGCATGGCGTTCTTGCCCTTCGTGGCCGACTGCAGCAGCGTGTCCAGGCCCTGTGCGATGCGCGGCGCCCAGGCAGCCTTGTCACCGAACTTGGGTGCGCCCGAAACGCCCGCGGTATGGCAGCCTGTGCACACGCCCTTGAACACTTCCTCACCGGTCCGGGCCGGGCCGCCCTTCTTCATTTCCCTGCAGCTCGAAGCCGGCCACCGGACGGATGCGTGCCTCGATGACTTCAGAGGACATCTCGTCGGTCGCACGCGGGCGGCTGCCGGACGCCCCGATCATCGCCGAAATGATGACGACCGGCAGGACCAGTGCCGCCGTCACCACCACGACCAACTGGGTGTTCGACTTGAAGAACCGCATCTTCTCGCCGGTCTGCTTGCCGGCCGGGGTGCCAGGAGTGTTATTGGCCATGAATGCTCCGCGCTGCTTTCGATAGATTCCAGGTATCCGGGCACGGCACACATTCCTGCCTGCGGCAGGTCGATCAGGGGCCGGCACCCATGATGAATCGCACTTTTTATAGAGCAAAAACCCTACTGACCGTGTTGATCAGGATCGGCTCCGGCCAGAGCGGCCCGCCAGACGGCGTCATGACCTCCTCGGGACAGAGAATGCGCTGCCCCGGCACGCCTCCTCGGCAGCGCCCCAGAGATCACACAACCTGCCCAAATAACAGGCAACCCCTTTCCTTCCCTCCCTGGCCGCCAGCACTGGACGCCCATCCGGAAAAAGCTGTATTCTTCAAAGCTCAGCGCGCCCGTAGCTCAGGGGATGACGTATTGGCCTCCAGCCAGGGTCGCACGTTCGATTCGTGCCGGGCGCGCTGCCCCTTCCTGGTGGGGCCTTCATGTCACATCCACCTGCCCAGCGTACCCTCACCACCGCCGCTGCCTGCTGGCCGCCGGTGCCCTGGTTTTCGGCCTCCGCCATCGTACGCGCTCCTCCATTGCCGGCACCCTGCTGGCCTGGCTGCTCATGCTGCTGGGCGGCGGCATGCTGGTGGCTGCCCGCCGCGCCGACTGACCTCAGCCCTCCAGGCGCCGCCTATCGGCCCTCTTCCCGTGCCCGCCGGGCGCTCGCTCAAAGCTTGTCGTGAGCTCGCCCACGGTGCGATCGTCGCTCAACGTGAGCGGATCATCATCGATCTCATCCTCCCAGGATGCCTGGGCAGCGATCTGCGACTCCCGGTCGTTGCCGATCCCCACCGGCAGGTCGGCCCCTTCGTCCGGTGACCACGTCGCCGTATCGTCCCCAGCACCGTCGGCACGCCCGACCGGCCGCGCCTTGTCCGTTTCCGCCTCATCGGCCGTGCCCGTAGCGGCCCTCGGCCACCGCATCCGCATCTGCAGAACGTTCGGCGGCCGCTTCACCGTCCGGACGTTGCCCCTCGGCCGTCGCCCCGTTTTCGGCCGCCTCGGCGTTGTTCTCTGCGCCGGGTGCCTCCGTCCAGCCGGTACCGACCAGCAGCGCCCCGCCAAACTGCGCCTCGGGCTGGAAAGGCCCCAGGCCAAACAGCTTCAGGAAGGACTCGGCATCCACCCGTCCCTGCTCGTAGGCCTTCAGAAAACGCTGGGGCGACGTGAAATCCCAGCTGCCCACCGGCAGCGGCACGGACGGCTGCACGTGAGCTGCCCTCTCCAGCGCAAAGACCGGCGTCTTGCGGTTTGTAGGTGCGCGTGGTCAGCACCAGCGTCTGGCCCGGCACATCGGCCACCAGATCCACCGGTACCGGATCCACCAGACTGCCCGAGCAAGCCGGCACGCCATCCAGCTCCACCGGCGGCACCAGCGGCGGCAAGGCGCTGGCCGCCTGCAAAAGATCGAACAGCTCCCGCTCGGTACGGCAGTCCTGCAGGCGCTTCACATGCGGCAGTGAACATCGCCGTGCGCTCGGACCGGGCATGCAGTGCGGCCGGCATCAACCGTGCGTCACGCCGGTATTCGCGCCAGCTCACCTCCGCAACTGACGCTCGGTCAGCGTGGGCGGCAGCGCGCGCATCAATGCGGATCTCGGGCGCCGCCCACAGCAGCTGCGGAAATGCTCGCCCCCAGCACCGCCCGCATGGACTTGCGATAGATGCCCCCTGACGGAACAGCGGCGCATCGCTTGCGAAACAGATTGAGCCAGGCGATGTTGGTGCGCACCCGGCCAGCTCACGCTCGTACCAGGCCAGCGCACGCCGGCTGTCGTGGCATGGACCAGGCAAGCCATGAAGGCGCCCATCGAGGTTGCCCCGATGACGCGCGGGCGCAGCTCGATCTCGGCGCGCAGGACTTCCCAGAAGCCCGCCTGCCACCAGCAACGATGCCCGCCACCCGCAAAGATCACCTTGTCAAACATGCAATCGATCCAGTAGTTGCCCGGCCCACAGCCGGGCCTGCTCCCATTCTACCGTCGGCCCCCGTCAGGCCAGCCATGCACACCCCAAGGCAACAGATGCCCACGAAAGAAAACGGGCCCCGCACAGGCGCCGCTGCAACCTGCAACCTGCAACCTGCAACCTGCAACCTGCAACCCGCAGCCCGCAGCCCGCAGCCCGCAGCCCGAACGAGCCCTCATCAGCCCACAGGCCTATCAGGCGCGATAATCCGCACATGAGCAACACGCCTGCACCGCCATCGGCGCCCTCTCATAGGGCCAGGCCGCAACCGCAAACAGCCCATCCTCCCGGCCCGGCAGGGCAAGACGCAGCGACGACACGGCCGCCCCACCCCACCAGGGCCTGCCCCGGTCTGGCGCGTGAAGACGCACGCATCCTGCTGCTGGGCAGCTTTCCCGGCATGCCGCCCTGGCTGCCCGGGCCTACTACGCGCACCCACGCAACCAGTTCTGGCTCCATCATGGGCCGGCTGACAGGCGAGCCCACAGCCGAGCTGCCCTACGAGGCGCGACTGGCCCTGCTGCGCCGCCACCGCATCGCCCTCTGGGACACGGTCGGTCGCTGCCACCGTCAGGGCAGCCTGGACAGCGCCATCCGCGAGGCCCTGGGCAACGAATTCCAGCCCTGCTGTCGCGCCTGCCCACCTGCAGCTGATCGGCTTCAACGGCCAGCATGCGGGTCGCCAGCAGGCATTCTTTCAGTCACTGGGCTACCAGACCGTGGTACTGCCCTCCACCAGCCCGGCCTACGCCAGCCTGAACCTGGACCAGAAAAGTGAGCGCTGGCTCTCGGCGCTAGGCCCGTTTCTCAGCCCTTAGACCTCACCCCGGGCAGGAACTGCACCAGCAGAGAAAGAGGCAGGCCACCGAAGCGATGGCCATGTCCACCAGCCGCACCCGGATACGGCGACGGCGCGGCGCATTGAGGATCGCATGCGGTGTGGTCGTGGGCCGATCCCCCCGCGCCGGATGCCCGGCTCGCTCCGCATGCACCTGCGGCATCGAAGTCCCTTCCGACGCCGGTTTCGTATCCGATGAAGCCATGATCGTCTCCGCTCAGGCGCCGCGCTCGGCCACCAGCGCCGGGTTGAACGCCGGATCGTTGTACATCTTGAACTGGCGGTACACCTTGAAATAGGCCCTTGCCGGCACGGCAGTCGGCCATCAGCTCATCCAGGCAGCGGCCCAGATCGTCGCGCTGCGTTTCCAGCCGTGCCAGCCGGGCCCGCGAGGACTCCCGGTGCGCCTCGTCCACATCGGTGCGCTCGGTCTGCGCCTTCATCGCCCGCACCTTCAGCGCCACGATCGACATCCGGTCGATGATGCTGCCGGCCGTCTCGCTGTTCATCCGCGCCCCTGGCCCGCCAGGCTTACCGGCGAATCACCGCCCACCGACGAAGGATCCACCAGGCCCAGCCCCAGCAGCAGCAGCTCGTCCACCCGCTCGGTGGCATCATTGCCGCGCCTGGTTGGCAGCCGTCGATGGCCCGCTTGTTGCCGGCAATCTCCTCGGCCGAGACGCGGGTACGCCGCGCCAGATCCTCCTCGTCCCACAGCAGGCTGTTGAAGCGGTGGTTGTTGCCCACCCAGTGCCACAGCAGCACCTGCGTATCGTCCGTGGCCGGCGCCTGGTCCAGCGCATGGCCGTCCGGCGCCACGCCCGCCTTGGGCCAGCCCGGCAGCGCCAGACACTGCTGATGGAAGGCAATCACCGCTGCACCGTTCAGCACCCGACGACTCTGGTTGTCTGCACCCTGCATCTCGTTTCACTCCATAATCGGTGGAAGACCACTGAATTATCCACAAATGCGACCACTCATCGTTCGTCTGCCGAACTGGGTCGGCGATGTCGTCATGAGCCTGCCCACCCTCTGGCACCTGCATCATCACGGCTATGCGCTGCAACTGGTGAGGCAAGCGCTGGGCTGTCCCCCTGCTGGCCGGCTGCGGCTGGCCCGTCCATGCCCTGCCTGGCACCCTGCGCGAACGGGCCCGCCTGCTGCGCGGCCTGGCCCGGGATGTCCGCACCCTCGACGCGGATTTCGACAAGCGCCTCAACACCCTGCTGCTCACCAACTCCTTCTCCAGCGCCCTGGATGCCTGGCTGGCCGGACTCAACACCGTCGGCTACCGCCAGGACTGGCCGAGGCTGGTTCCTCACCCACCCGTTTCCCAGCCCGCGCAGCCGCTGCATGAAAAAGCGCAGGCTTCTGGAACGTCGCCGGCCCCTCACCTCCGGCCGGCCCGACGGTCTGGATGCCCGCACGGCAGCGCCCCCGTCCAGCGCCATGCCATCCGTCCACCCGGCAGCCGATGGCACCCCGCCCCGAACGAAAGCGCCTCCCGGGCCGCAAGACAGGCCCCAGCTCCAGGCCACCCCCATGGACTGGCCCACGCTGCCCCTGACCGATGACGCCCGGGCCGCCGCCCTGAAACTGCTGCGCCAGCGAAGGGCCTGGTGCGGGACACCGACAACGGCCAGCCACGCATCCTGCCCTACGCCTGCCTGGTGCCCTTTGCCACCGGCACCCTGAAAGGCGCCAGCAAGGCCTGGCCCGGCTTTCCCCACCCTGTGCCGGCAACTCGTCCCCGAGCTGCCGGTACTGCTCATGCGCGGCCCGGGGCCGGAAACCATCCAGGCTCGCACCGACTACCCCCTGACGCCCAGACCCTGGCCGGCGTCCCCTGGATGTCTACGCCTGCCCGCTGGGCCCACAGCGCCGTGGTCGTGGCCAACGACGCACGGGCCCCCGGTCACCTGGCTGCCGCCGCTCGGCGCTCGCCTCGTCTCCGTCCTGGGCCCTACCGACGCCAGCCGCTACCGCGCCCTCGGCCCTCACGTCACCCCTCATCCAGCACCCACCCCTGGCCCGAGGTGGACACCGTCCTGCAACAGGCCCACCAGGCCATCGCGGCCGCCCGCCAGGGCTGACTCTGCAACCGCGCACCGGCCCGTTTTTGGCCTTGCACGAGGCCGTTACATCCCGCCGCATCCCGCAAAACAACGCGGCAGGCCGTTGCCCTCAAAGCCACACATTGTGACCCGCCGTTTGTCGGCCGACAGACGGCGGCCCTAACTGCAGAGCGAAACGACACTGTTGCGCGCCCCGGCGACGTACACCCCGCCGGCTGCACCTTTCGGAGAAACCCATGTTCAAGCGAAGCACCTGTGCCGCGGCCGTTGCCGCAGCCTTCTCCCTGGCAGCCATCCCGGCCGCCATGGCGCAAACTGCCCAGGACCACGCCCGTACCGCTCGCCCCGCTCACGCCGGCCAGCAGAACCACCAGGGACGTCACTACAACCTGCAACGTAACACCCCGCAGGCTGCACCGGCATCCAGGGCCGCGGCAAAACCCGCCGCCCTCGCGCCACGGCGCCCAGATGGTCACCGCCGCCAACATGCCCACCGCCATCGACACGCTGACCAGCGATGTCGTCGTGCTGCCCACCTACCACGCCCAGCGCAACGCCAGCCAGCTCACGCCCTTCGAGGCCCTGGGCAGCATCCAGGCCCGCTCGCAAGGCACCCCCGGATCCTTCGGTGGCCTGGCCATCCGCGGCAATGCCCTGCAGGACACCCTCGTCCTGATCGACGGCTTCCGCGTCAGCCCCGCCAGTGGCGCTGACTTCTCGCTGCTGCCCATGGCCTATGGCAGCCGCACCGAAATCCTGCGTGGCCCCGGCTCGGGCATCTACGGCCAGAATGCCGGCGGCGGCGTGGTGCAGTACCTGTCCGACCGTGCCGGTCCCAGACCCGGGTCAGCAGCGAAGCCGGCATCGGTGGCCGTGGCTACATGCAGATGCGCGGCCGCGTCTCCGGCGGCAATGAGCAGATCACCGGTACCCTTGATGTGGGCCGCGAGCGTGGCGACGGCTTCGACGCCACCGCCCGTGACTACCCCGGCCACCAGGACGACCAGGACAGCTGGAAGCGCGATCAACATCTCCGGTCGCCTCGACGCCCGCTCTCTCCACCGCCACGAACGTCACCGTCGTGGCCATGCGCAACACCGTCAACGCCGACTTCGACGGCACCTATGGCGGCAACACCGCCCTGGCCGCCAAGAAGCGCCTGGAACTGACCGGCGTGCGCGCTGACCATCAGCTCAGCCTGAACACCCGCCTGGACGCCAAGTTCGGCCAGAGCAGCATCAGCAACACCTGGAACTACACCAACAACGTCGCCACCTGGGACAAGACCCGGCTGCGTGAATACGGTCTGGGCGCCACCCAGCAGGTCACCCCTGAAGTCCTGGCCCGCGTCGGCGTCGAACGGCTGGAAGAAAGCTACGACACCACCGGCCTGTCCTCGCCCACCCGCGACCACCCATGCGCTTACCGGCAACGCCGTGGGCGAATACGGCCCTGCACCAGCTCAACGTGGCCCTGCGTCTGGACGACAGCAACCGCTACAAGAAGACCTTCAGTCACCAGGTGGGCTATGGCTACCGGCTGGCCGACAACCTGCGCGTCGTGGGCAACCTCAACACCGGCTATCGCATGCCCGACCTGGCCGACTACTACGCCAGCCCGGAAAATGCCCGCCTGAAACAGCAGCGCAACCAGACCGTCGACGCCGGTGCCTACTGGCAGCCCGACCAGGCCACCTACGCCAAGGCCATCGTCTACCGCAGCCGCGTGCGTGACCGCCTCACCACCATCGGCGACTCGCACCGGTGCCGCCAACTGCGCCATCACCAACGTCGGCCGCGCCACCATCACCGGCATCGCCCTCTCCCTCGGCCAGGAAAACGCCCCCGGCCAGCTGGTTGAGGACTGCGCTGGCAGGCCAACCTCGACCTGGTCAATCCCAAGAACAGCGCCACCGGCCGCGTGCTGCCGCACGTCGCCAAGCGCACCTTCAGCGGCCAGGTGGATTACAGCTTCGACGAGTACAGCGTGGGCGCCGACGTGGTGCTGAACAACCGCCACTTCTCCGACGAAGCCAACCAGCGGCGCGTCGGCGGCGGCCTGCTCGTCAACCTGCGCTCGTCCTGGCGCGTCTCCCCCGAGCTGACGGCCCACGCCGACGTCTACAACCTCGGCAACCGCAGCAACGCCAGCTGGCGCTACTACAACCAGCAGCCGCGCACCGTGATGCTGGGCGTGTCGTACTCGCCGCGGTAAGGCAAGGTGGCTGTGACTGGAAAGCCTCCAGTCACTGACCCCTCCGACACAGGGCCGGTTCCTTCAACCACGAAGGGGCCGGCCCTGTTCACATTCTGCCCCCGGCCAGGCACGCCATCGGCCGAGGCACTAACTTCGGACGGGAGCGCAGTGAGTGACGAAACAGAGGTTCAAAATGCGTCATCCGTTATTGGTGAAGATCCGGGCCTTTCAGTCTGCCGACGATAACCGGCCGTATAGAACGTTCATGATGGAACAGATTGCATTAGCCGAAGAAATCGGCGGTCGGCTCACGTTTGAAGAGCTTTCCCGACGCTTGGACGAAGATGAAAACAGGCAGCCATTGCCCCCGCCCAAGCCCCTCCAGCGCTGAGGAAACGCCCTTCTTGCATTCAGATGACCGCGGTACGCCTATCTATTCGTACCCCTCGTCTGGATCCATGCCGCCATGACCACCACCGTCAAGCTGCCCCCGAGCTGGAACATCAGCTGCGCCAGCGCAGCACGCAGGAAGGCCGCTCCATCAGCGAGCTGATGCGCGATGCCCTCAGCGCCTACCTGCAGAACGTACCGCCCCCCAGGGCCTCCGCCTTCAGCCTGGGCGCAGACCTGTTTGGCCGCCATGCCGGCCCGGCCGATCTGTCCACCGAACGTCGCCGCCATCTGGCCGATGCCTGGGAAGAGAAACACCGCAGGGGCAATGAAGATGTCAGAACAGAAAGTCGCAGAGCCCCCACTTCGGTGGCCAGCCCTCGTCGAGGGCCCCGTCCTGGTCGACTCAGGTCCCCTGCTGGCCCTGTTCAACGCAGCGGACCACTGGCACCTCCCGTGCGGCACTGGCTGGAAACGCATCCCGCCGTCCGCCCTCATCACCACCTGGCCCGTACTGACCGAAGTCTGCGCCTGCTCGCCCGTCGCATCCATAACCAGGCCGCCCTGGACTTCCTGCTGTGGATCGAACGCGGCGCCGTCCAGGTGGACATCCCCACCGACACCAGCCTGCCAGCCGTCCACCGCATCGCCCAGCGTTTCGCCAGCCTGCCCTTGGACCTGGCCGACGCCTCCATCGCCGAAGCCGCCGCACGGCTCGGCATTCACCGCATCATCAGCATCGATGCCGATTTCGATGTCACAGAGATGCGCGGGGAAGGCGCTGGTCAATCTGCTGCGCTGAAAAGCGACAGATCGTCATTTTTCGGCCAGTGGCTCTGCCGCCAGGTGCCGGTGCTACCTCAACAGACCATCAACGTCGGGTTGCCCTGTAAATGCGTACCCGCGCCGGGTTGAGAAACGACCATTGACAGAGGTTCAAAAATGCGTCATCCGTTGCTTGCAAAAGCCAAAGCTTTTTCAGCCCGCCGATGACAATCGGCCATTTGAAGAGTTCATGATGGAACAGGTCGCCCTGGCCGAAGAGGTCGGCGGGGAAACGACACTGGAAGAGATTTTCCGAAAAGCCGACGAAGATGAAAAGAAAGAGACTGAAGGTCATTTACTCGGATCTGGCAGGTAGTCAACTACGCGAGATACTGGCCTACTGTCGTCGAGAGTTCGGCATTTCGCTGAACGCCGGGTCAGGAATCAGTTCATCGCCACCGAGGAATTTGCTATCGAAGTTTCATTACCTGTTCCCCGTCATTGAAGACGGGTCAATTTATAGAAAAATAAATACGACCGGAAAAACACGATCGTTTACAGATTCCACCCGGTTGGAACCAAGGATTCAATCATCATCGTTGCCGTGTTTTCCGCCGGCAGAACATCAATTACTCCGACATAGCCGACTGAGTAGGGGAATCAGACTACTGCGCAATCTCCTGCGCTGCAGGCCCTCTTCACTCTCCCTCACCCCCTCCAACCCCACCAGAATCGGACAATCCGGCCGCTCATCCCCCGCGCAGCAATCCATCAGCGTCTGCAGCGTGTCCACCATCTGCTGCAGGCTGGCAATGCGCTGCTGCAGGTCCTCGATGTGCCCGCGGGCAATCCGCTTCACGTCCGCACTGTGGCGCGACCGGTCGTTCCACAGGTCCAGCAGCGTCTGGATCTCGTCCACCGCAAAGCCCAGGTCACGCGCGCGCCGCACGAAGCGCAGGCGGTGCACGTCCGTCTCTGAATACGCTCGGTAGCCCGAGGCCAGCCGCAGGGGGGCCGGGATCAGCCCCACCTGCTCGTAGTAGCGGATCATCTTGGCCGACACGCCCGAGGCCCGGGCCGCCTCACCGATGTTCATCGCGCCCTCCCGCATCATGGCCAGCGCAGCTCGCGAACACGGGCAGCCACACACCCGATATTCCGCCCAAGCGGCATGGACCAGACATGTCTGGCCTGCCCACCAGGAAACCGTCCCTGACCATCCCGCTCAAGCATTCTCCCCACGCCCGAAATGACGCAGCCGCAGCGCGTTGCCCAGCACGAACACGCTGGACAGCGCCATGGCGCCCGCGCCCAGCATCGGTGACAGCAGGATGCCGAAGGCCGGATGAGCGCGCCAGCCGCCAGCGGGATCAGCGCGGTGTTGTAGCGAAAGGCCCAGAACAGGTTCTCGTGGATGTTGCGGATGGTGGCCCGCGACAGCCCGATGGCCTTGGCCACCCCCTGCAGGTTGCCCGACATCAGCACCACGTCGGCCGCCTCGATGGCCACGTCGGTACCGGTGCCGATGGCCATCCCCACCTCGGCCTGCGCCAGCGCCGGCGCATCGTTGATGCCGTCGCCCACATAGGCCAGCGCCCCGTGGGCGGCCTGCAGGCGCTTCACTGCGTCCACCTTGCCGGCCGGCAGCACCTCGGCCACCACCTCGTCGATACCCAGTTTCCGGGCAATGGCCTGCGCGGTCCGGGCGTTGTCACCGGTGATCATCGCCACCTTCAGGCCCCTGCGCGTGCAGCGTCCGCAATGGCCGCGGGCGTCGTCGCCTTGATCGGATCCGACACCGCCACGATGGCGGCCAGCTTGCCATCCACTGCCACATAGAGCGGCGACTTGCCCTCGCCCCCAGGCGCTGCGCCACCTCGGCAAAGGGGCTCACATCCACCCCCATCGACTGCATGTAGCGGTCGGCCCCCGACCACTGGCACCCGCCTGACTCTTCAGAGTCAGTGCCCACTTTCGATGCATCCTGCACCCGTGCGTGCACGCCCTAGCCCCGTCAGCGACTCGAAGTCCCTGCACCGCCGGCAGCGCCAGGCCCTCGGCCTCGGCAGCCGCCACCAGCGCCCGCGCAATCGGGTGCTCGGAGCGCGACTCCAGCGCCGCCACCTGGGCCAGCACCGCAGCGCGCTCGAATCCCGGCCGCACCTCCAGGTCGGTCAGCGCGAGCCGGCCCTCAGTCAGCGTGCCGGTCTTGTCCACCGCCACCACCTTCGCATCCTTCAGAGCTGCAGCGCCTCGCCCTTGCGGAACAGCACGCCCAGCTCGGCCCCGCGGCCGATGCCCACCATGATCGAGGTCGGCGTGGCCAGCCCCATCGCGCACGGGCAGGCGATGATCAGCACCGCCACCGCGTTGACCAGCGCAAAGCCCAGCGCCGGCGTCGGCCCGAACACCATCCAGATGGCGAAGGTGATGAGCGCAGCCGTCATCACGGCCGGCACGAACCACATTGTCACCCGGTCCACCAGCGTCTGGATGGGCAGCTTGGAACCCTGCGCCTGCTCCACCATCCGGATGATCTGCGCCAGCACCGTCTGGCCGCCCACGGCCGTGGCCCGCAGCGTGAAGGCGCCGGTCTGGTTCACCGTGCCGCCCACCACCGGGCTGCCCGCCGTCTTGGCCACCGGTACCGGTTCGCCGGTGATCATCGACTCGTCCACATAGCTGTCGCCCTCGATCACCTCGCCATCCACCGGCACCCGCTCACCGGGGCGCACCTCCACCACGTCCTGGGCCCGCACCTGGGCCAGCGGCACGTCCACCACCCGGCCATCACGCCGTACATGGGCCGTGCGGGCCTGCAGGCCCGCCAGCCGCTGGATCGCCTCCGACGTGCGCCCCTTGGCCCGCGCCTCCCGAAAGCGCCCCACCAGGATCAGCACCACGATCACCGCCGCCGACCTCGAAGTACACGTTCACCGAACCTGCCGGCAGCACCGATGGCAGGAAGGTGGCCACAGTGGAAAAAGCCCCAGGCGGCCAGCGTGCCCACCGCCACCAGCGAATTCATGTCGGGCGCCCCGTGCAGCAGCGCCGGAATGCCTTTGCGGTAGAAGCGCAGCCCTGGCACGAACAGCACCAGCGTCGTCAGCACGAACTGCAGGTACCAGCTGTTCTGCGTGCCGATGGTATGCGCCACCCAGTGATGGAAGGCCGGCACCAGTGCCCGCCCATCTCCAGCAGGAACACCGGCAGCGCCAGCGCGGCCGCCAGCCACAGGTCACGCCACAGTGCCTGCTGCTCGGCCGCCCTTGCGATCCACGACGGAGTGAGCGCCGCTTCCTTGAAAAACCTGCACCATGGGCATCAGCAGCCCTCGCCTGCAGCGCCCGGGGCTGAGCCGGCATCCCTCGCCACCATCCACCACGCGTGCCGGATACCCGGCCTTCTCGGCCGCCGCCAGCAGCGCCGCCACCGGCGCCAGTCCACTCACCGTCGCCCGTTCCCGTGGCCAGGGTTCACGCTGGCCGAACGCACGCCCGGCACCGCCTTCAGCGCCCGCTCCACTCGGCCCACGCACGAGGCGCAACTCATCTCGTCCACCTGCAGCACCACGGTGCTCTCGGGCACGTCATAGCCCATCTTCTGCACCGCCTGCACCAGCTGCTGCGTCTCCAGCGGCTCGGCCAGCGTCACCGTGGCCCGCTCGGTGGCCAGGTTCACGTTCACCGACGCCACCCCGGGCACCTTGCCCAGCGCCATCTCCACCCGCCGCACACACGACGCGCAGCTCATGGCCCCTCAATGGGCAGCACGAGAGTCTGGGCCGCCTTCTGCAGCCCGGTGCCGGACACAGCCGGATTCGGTGCATTCACGATCCATTTCCTTGCCGTTTCACGGCCTTGCTGGAGCCACCAAGCATAAACCTTCCCATCGGGAAGGTCAATGCCCCTGCAATCAATAACCATCATTCACCCGGTAGTCCCATGGCCCCTTGCGCGTAGAATTCGCCCCTTTCCAGGGTTTTCGTGCGGGATGGCCTCCCCTGTCCATCCTGACGACAATCCGGCAGATCCCTACGGCCCATCCGATGGCCGACCCTCCGGATCTGGCCGGCCTTTCCGCCGGCATCTATCCATTCGATACAAGGAGACGGTCCATGACCATGACCCCCGCAGATACGGCAACCACCATCATGTTTGCCATCTACCTGGTTGCCATGCTGCTCATCGGCTGGCTGGGCTACCGGGCCACCAGCAACCTGTCCGACTACATCCTGGGCGGACGCAGCCTGGGCAGCTTCGTCACCGCCCTGTCGGCCGGCGCCTCCGACATGAGCGGCTGGCTGCTGATGGGCCTGCCTGGCGCCGTCTACGCCAGTGGCCCTGTCCGAGTCCTGGATCGCCATCGGCCTGAGCATCGGCGCCTGGGTCAAACTGGTACCTGGTGGCCGGGCGCCTGCGCGTCTACACCGAAAAGGTCGGCAACGCGCTGACCATGCCCGACTACTTCACCAACCGCTTCGAGGATCACAGCAACCTGCTGCGCATCTTCACGGCCATCGTCATCCTGATCTTCTTCACGCTGTACTGCGCCTCCGGCGTCGTGGCCCGGCGCCCGCCTCTTCGAGAGCATGTTCGGCATGCCCCTACGGCGTTGCCCTCTGGGTCGGCGCCCTCTGCACCATCGCCTACGTCTTCATCGGCGGCTTCCTGGCCGTCAGCTGGACGGACACCATCCAGGCCTCGCTGATGATCACTCGCGCTGATCGTGGCCCCGCTGATGGTCATCTACAACGAGGGCGGCGTCACCGAGAGCCATGCAGATCGTCGAACAGCCTCAAGCCGGGCGCCACCAGCCTGATGGGCGACCTCGACACCCTGGCCATCCTCTCGCTGGCCGCCTGGGGTCTGGGCTACTTCGGCCAGCCGCACATCCTCGTGCGCTTCATGGCGGCCGAATCGCATCAGACCATCCCCAACGCCCGCCGCATCGGCATGGCCTGGATGTTCCTCTGCCTGTTCGGTTCCATCGGCGTGGGCTACTTCGGCATCGCCTACTTCGGCAGCCACCCCGAGAGTCCCCAACACCGTCGCCGCCAGCAACGAGACGGTCTTCATCGAGATCTCGCGGCTGCTCTTCAACCCCGTGGATCGCCGGCTGCTGCTGGCTGCCATCCTGGCTGCCGTCGTGAGCACCCTGTCGTGCCAGCTGCTGCGTCTGCTCCAGCGCACTCACCCAGGATCTCTACAAGACCTTCCTGCGTCGCGGCGCCTCCGACGTGAACTCGTCTGGTCGGCCGTGCCATGGTGCTGCTGGTCTCGGTCGTCGCCATCTGGCTGGCACGTGACCCCAACAGCGAAGTGTTGGGCCTGGTCAGCTACGCCTGGGCCGGGCTTTCGGTGCCGCCTTCGGTCCCCGTCGTGCTGCTGTCGCTGATGTGGCCGCGCATGACCCGCAACGGCGCGCTGGCCGGCATGGTCGTCGGTGCCGCTCACCGTCATCATCTGGAAGAAGACCAGCTGGGCCGCCCTGGGCATGCCCGCTGCTCGATACCGTCTACGAGATCATCCCCGGGCTTCCTGCTCTCGACCCATCGCCGTCGTCGTCTTCAGCCTGATCTCGCCGCCGCCGTCGGCCAGCATCCGCCAGACCTTCGACGAAGTGGAAGCTGACGTGCGCGAGCACGGCTAAGCTGAAGCGTCTCTTCGAACGTTCTCTTCGAACCAGGGGCCAGATCATCCTCCGCACAGATGACTGGCCCTTTTTCGCCAACACCTCAGCTGCAGCTACCCCCGCCCGGTTCGGCGCCCTGCACGCGCATGGCGGCCTGCCACAAAATGACGCGGCACCCGTGACTGCAGACGGTCCACCAGCCAGCCCACCAGCTCGTCACCAGGGCATGCTTCATGCGGCATCGATATCGGCCATCACGTCCGCATCGCGCTTGACCAGGTCCTCGGCCGTCTTCACCGAATGACGGAAATGCACGCTCTGGTCCGCCTTGCCATGCACCAGATGCAGCACCAGCGTGGGTGACACGGCATCAGGCACCGGCCCGAAACGTCCTCCCACAGTGCTCGCGCGACCACAGACCGGATGTCCGTCACCGGCCGACGCCATCGCGGCTGCCAGCGCCATCGTGGCCCCTTCGCCCACACCGATCAGCGCCGTGGCCTCGGGCAGCACCTTCATCTGCGCCTGCCAGCTGCGGATGCTGCCGATGCAGCCCGGCAGCCGCCTCCACCGCCCCTGCCAGCGCCTCGTCTTCCCAGGCCGTCAGCAGCGCACGGCCTTCCATGGGCGTGTCCGTCACCCCGGCCTGCGTCTCACCCTGCCGGCTCCAGCCAGCCATGATCTTCACCCACGGCGTGCGGCCCCTGCAGCGCCACGATGGCCGCCGAGACCGAAGGCCTTGCCCAGCGCCTCGCCCAGAGGCGTCATCTCCTGCCAGGACTGGCTGGCATCGCAGAACAGCAGAAACAGTTGGGCAGCGCGCTTCCGGCGCCGGCTTGAGGATATGGGCAATGGCCATGATGTCTTCCCGTGGCAGGTGAAAAAGCCGTCAGCTGCCACAACGGCAGCACACTTCGCACAGATGGCGCCTCCCTGCCCAGCATAAGTGAAGGACCGGATCATCCCGCAGGACGATCCGTTCCTTCCCCATGGACAAACCCCGGCTGCACGGCTGCACGGCTGCATGCTGCATCGGCTGCACGGCTGCACGGCAACTCAAACCACCAGGGATCGCGAAGGTCCCTCGGTCCCTCATGAAGACGCAGTCGGTCTTACTGCGCCGCTGCCTGCTGGCCGGCCGCCGGTTGCTCTGCCGCATTCGTCCCCTGGCAGCGCCGACTCCAGTACCTCAGGCCCGCCCCTTCTGGTGGAAGGAACGATCATCCACCACATAGGTTCCCAGATCCTCCGGCGCATACGAGTTCACTCCCCAGATATTGCAGGTCAGACGCCGGAAGCCCTGACCGCCGTATTCGTGCACAGTCGGACTTCTCCTTTGCGCCTTCCCTTCAGAAAGAGCAGTTCCGTGCGTTGCTTCGGCATCCTTCCAGTGCTGCAGTACGGTATCGAATGGAATGATCTCTCCATATTTCACGTCATAGGTCCCGTCGCTGGTGAGCGGACCTTCCACGAGCCGTCCTCAAGCTCCTGATAGGCAATGTTCCTGACGACCGCCCTTCGTTCCAGTCGCATCAGCAACTTCCCTTCCCGAATCCCGGAAGCCGGTGAAAACCAGGCTGCGCCATACGACGTCCATTCAAAAGAGCTTTCATCGAGCGTCACCCCCATAATCGAAGCCAGGCTCACTAGCCTCCCGGAAATTCCTGGAGCTTTTCGGGACGCAGGATGCTCTGGGACCCCAGTCTGATCTGGTGCGTGCCATCCACATCCGTGCTGCCATCAATATCCTCGATCTTTTTGCGTATATTGCGGGCAAATACATTCGGTGCCTTGGAGGATGCGTCCAGGGGTTTGCCTTCCGGCGGCGGGCCAGAAAGCGGCAGCCCCGGATCGGAAAAGGCCATGACCTGTGTTCGCTCCATGGTCGGATCGTCATAATCCCGGAACGTGTTGTTCTGAACCAGAAGATCGGCTGCAACTTCCCGCGGATCCCGTTCTCCGTCACTCGGGTGTCCGTCTGCAGCCTCCTGCTGACCCGCCGCCCTCGTTTGCGGCCCCTTGCGGCTACAGGCGCAGCCGCATCGGCTGCCGCTGCCGCTGCCGATGCAGCCACATCCGTGCCACGGCCTGGCGCCTGCGCATTGCCGTCAGCCTGCTCTGCCTTCAGCTGCTTCACCTGGCACCCGATGGCGCTGCACCGTCATTTGCGCTGTCACTGCCACAGGCGGCCAGCAGTGACACCAGCACTGCTGCTCCTATCCAAAGACCCTGCTTGTTCCCGGTCATCTGTCCGACTCTCCTCATGACATTTCCATGAATGGCGCCGCATCGCCCGGTTCAGGCCCGGCAACACGGCTTTTTCAGCATAAGGAACAGTCACCGATACAGGGTGATTCATGATGAATGAAACTGTTTTCCCCGCCCCCAATAAACCATGGCAGAACGTGCAGAAAGTGAATCCATGTGGCTCATTCTGGTCGGAACATGAAGTCCGATCCGTCGGTTTCCGCCGCAGAACACCCACTGCCCGATGAACCACGCTGACCCGCCAGGCACCGCAGCCCCTGACACGGCAGCATCCACACCCGGCGCTTTCTGAAGCCACGGCACCCTGAGCACCACGCCCGCATGCCGACCATCTCCCGCCGGTTGGCGCCAGGCCGCACACCATGCAGAATAGGTGCCATTCCCTGCCTGCGACGGCAACACTGCCGCCCGCATGCTCCGACTGCCCCAGCGGCCGGCCCCTGAAGTTCACCATGCATCCCCTGAAGTTCTCCCCCCGCACCCGCGCCTTCCTGCGCGTCCTGCTCAGCCACTACATCACCAATGGCATCACCGCCTGTCTGGGACTGCTGGTGATATCGCTCATCGTCGAGAACTGGCTGGGCGCCTATGCGGCCTCGCTCGCCACCGTCGGCGTCATCGCCGTCACGCCCGCCGGACGTGGCCGGCACCACGCCGCGGCAAGCTGCGACGCCGATGCTGCCCTTCATCAGCGGCCTGCCCGTGTTCTGCATCGTCCAGCTGCTCAACGGCCGGCACCTGAACTGCGCATCGTCATCACGCTGTTCTCCTTCCTGGCCTTCCTGGCCATGGCCTGGGGCAAGCGGGGCATTCCGGTGGCCATGGGCATGATGTTCACGGCCATCTTCTCCATCGCCAGCCACCGGCCCGGGGCCGAAAGTGCGGCCCTTCAGAGCACGCTCTACTTTCAGCATCGGCGCCGGTCTCTACGTCATCTGGGCCACGCTGGCCAACCTCAGCGCTCAACGCCCGCTACCGCGCGCTGGCCATGGCCGACGTGCTGATCTCGCTGGCCGACCTGATCCCGCACCGAGGCACGCCAGTTCCGCCACCAGCGCGCCTGATGACAAGGATGAGAGCGAGGCGCTGCTGAGCCAGCTGCTGAAGGCCCAGGCCGCGCTGGCCGACCAGATGCAGGCCACCCGCGACATCGTGCTGGAATCACCCCGCACCCCCGTTCCGCGCAGCGCATTGCCGGCATGCTGGTCATCGTCATCGACATCCGCGACCAGCTGCTGGCCAGCGAGCTGGATCTGGATGGCCTGCGCAGCCCACCCGCGTCACCGCCACGCCCTGGCCCAGATGCGCGCCGTGCTCGATGAGCTGGCCGACGAAGTGGATGCCCTGGCCGACGCGCTCTTCTCGGGCTACCGGGACCGCGCCCCGGCCATCGACCGCCGCACCCGCATCGCCACCATCCGTTCCACCCACGACTACGAACAGGACGGCTTCAGCCTCGGGGCCCCACCCCCGGCCATGCTGGTGCGCGGCATCGCCCACCGCATCGGTCACATCAACGACGAGATCCTGCGCCTGTCACGCACCGCCCGCGGCGAGCAGATGCCCAACCTGGCCATCGTGCGGGCCAACTGGCAGATGTTCGTCAGCCCCACTGCCTGGTCGTGGGCACCCTTCTTCTCGGTCTGGGGCTGGAAGACCCCGCAGATGCGCCACGCCATCCGCGCCGCGCTCGCCATGGGCATGGGCTACGCCGTCTCCATCAACCTGCCCTGGGGCGGTCCCCACTACGTACTGGATCCTGCTCACCATCGCCGTCGTGCTGCGAGGCAGCCTGTCGCAGACGCTGGAGCGCCGCAACCAGCGCGTGGCCGGCACCCTGGTGGGATGCCTGCTCACCATGGGCCTGCTGGGACTGCATCCGGCCAGCATCGTGCTGCTCGTCGTCATGACGGTGGCCCAGGGGGCCGCCCATGGCTTTGCCCAGCGCCGCTATCTCGTCACCTCCGTGGCCGGCACCACGCTGGGCCTGCATCCAGGCCTACATGCTGGCCTACGGCGACAGCAGCCACGCCAGCGTTCACCCTCTTCGAGCGCATGGCCGACACCCTGCTGGGCGCCATCATCGCCTGGGCCTTTGCGTACATCCTGCCCTCGTGGGAACGCGGCCAGATTCCCGGCCGTCGTGCAGCGCACCATCGATGCCCAGATCCGCCATGCCAAGCTGGCGCTGGACCCCGGAACAGCTCAAGAGCGTCGAGGACACCCCCGAGCTGGAATGGCGCCTGGCGCGCCGCGAGGCCTTCGACAGCCCTGTCGGCCCTGGTGCAGGCCACCCAGCGCTCCCTGTCCGAGCCGCGCGCCGTGCGCCCGCCCATCGAAGCCCTGCAATACATGCAGGTGCACTGCTACCAGCTGCTGGCCCAGCTCAGTGCCGTGAAGGCGCTGCTGGTGCTGCGCCGCGACCGCCTGAACCTGCCAGAAGCCACCGCCGCCCTGGAAAAACGCCATCGAGCGCATCGAGCGCAAGCTGGGATCCCTGCCCATCGCCCCGCTCAACGACAGCACCGCCGCCAGCACCCCTCAGCGATCAGGGTGATCCTGCCCGATCCCTTCGAGACCGAGATCACCCCCTGGCTGCTGCGCCGGCTGGACGCCTCCACCAACATCGCCATCCAGATCCGGGACGATGCTTCGCGCGTGCTGCAGATCCCTGGACTGGAGCGCGGGCAGCACCCTGATCGAGTGCGACGCTGCCTCGAGGGTTTCCCGGGTCGTTCACGTCCCGTTCCTTCTGGCATGATGACCCTTCCAGGGCTCAACCAGGAGAAACGACATGCAACTGGCCATCACCGGCACCACCGGCCATATCGGCGGACAGGTCGCCCGCCTGCTGAGCGACCAGGGCCTGCCCCTGATCCTGCCGCTGCGCAATCCGTCCCGCGCCCCCTGTCTGCCCGACTGCGAGCCGCGCCCCTTCAGCTACAGTGACTTCGAGCTGGCTCGCGAGGCCCTGCAGGGCGTGGATGCGCCTTCATGGTCTCGGCCGCCGAAAGCCCCACGCGCGAACAGGAACATCTCACCCTGGTGCGTGCCGCCCAGGCAGCCGGCATCCAGCATCTGGTGTACCTGTCCTTTGCCGAGGCACGTCCCGACAGCACCTTTCACGCTGGCGCGTACCCACGCGGCCACCGAAGAGGCCATCCGCCGCTCGACCATGAAGTACACCTTCGTGCGCGACAACTTCTACAGCGAGCTGATCGCCAGACTGGCCGATGACGAGGGCGTCATCTGCGGCCCCGCCGAGCAAGGCCGTGTCGCCTGTGTTGCCCAGCGCGATGTCGCCCAGGCAGTCGCCAACATCATGGCCGACATCGCTGCGGGTGGCACGCAGCACCAGGGACGCACCTACACCCTCACCGGCAGCCAGGCACTGAGCATGGAGGACGTTGCCCGCATCCTCACCACCTGCACCGGGCGGCCTCACCGGTTTCACAACGAGACCATTGCCGAGGCCTTTGCCAGCCGCAGGGCAGCCTACCCTGATACGCCGGACTGGGAGATCGAGGCCTGGGTCTCCACCTATACGGCCATCGCCAAGGGCGAACTGGCCCAGGTCACGCAGGACCTGCCCCGACTCATCGGCCGGGCGCCCCTCACCTTCGAGCAGGTGGTCAGGGAACTGGCCAACCCGGGTGCCTAGGCAATGCCCAGGAAGACCGCCAGATTGCGTTCGACCGCTTTCATGCCATCGGCATCGATCGCCCCGAGCTTTGCAACCGATTTTCTCGCGCTTGACTGTCATGGTCTTGTCCACCATGACCTGCGAGAGCTTCTGAAGGCCATTCTCTGCCGATGGCGCCACGGTCACGCGGATGAGCTGTCCCGGCACGACCGTACTGGTCACGGGCAGCACTGTCACGGTGGGAAAATCATCACCCACTCTGTCGGTCTGGATCACCAGAGCGGGGCGAGGTTTTCCGAAGTCTCCCTGCGCAGCGATGGTGACAAAATCTCCACGCTTCATTCCCAGCCGTCCACGTCCGCCAGCGCCCCGTCCATCATCAACCCAAGGCTGGCATCGTCACGATCGGCCTGCGCCAACCGCACCGCCTCTCGACGGTACTCATCCTCGAAGCCCGCCCGACGTGTATCGGGCACCCAGATCTGCAAGGCGCAGTCCGCTCTGTCTCACGGCATCACGGTGCTTCCTGACTCGCTCATTGACGTGCATGACAGGTTTCCCTGCGTTTCATGTAACCGTTACATGAAACATCCTATCAAAAGCTGCACGCCAAAGCCACCTCTCTTCTGAACAGCCCCGCGGCCGTCAGTGCGCCACCCGGCTCAGGAAAGCCTTGACGCGGGCGTTGTCGTGCCGGCCACCGAAGAAGTCGGTGGGCGGCGCCTCGAAGGCGATGCGGCCATCATCGAAGAACAGCACGCGGTCGGCCACCTCGCGGGCAAAAGCCCATCTCGTGCGTCACCACCAGCATGGTCATGCCGGAATCGGCCAGCTGGCGCATCACGTCCAGCACTTCCTTCACCATTTCCCGGATCCAGCGCCGAGGTGGGCTCATCAAAGAGCATCACGCGCGGCTGCATGGCCAGCGCCCGGGCAATGGCCACACGCTGCTGCTGACCGCCCGAGAGCGCGTGCGGATACTCGTGGGCGTGGTCTCCAGGCCCACGCGGGTCAGAGCGCCATGGGCCCGTTCACGGGCCTCGCGCGAGAGCTTGCGCACGCGGCGCGGCGCCAGCGTGAGGTTGTCCAGCACCGACAGGTGCGAGAACAGGTTGAACTGCTGGAACACCATACCCACTTCTCGCGCAGGGCTTCCAGCTGCTGGCGGTCATCATCGACCTCGATGCCGTCGATGACGATGCGACCGGCATCGTGACGCTCCAGCCGGTTCAGCATCCGCAGGAAGGTGCTCTTGCCTGAACCGGAAGCACCCACGATCACGGCCACCTCGCCGGCGTTGAAACCGCCGTCACGTCGGTCAGCACCTGATGCTCGCCAAAACACTTGCTGACGTGGCTCACCCTCGATCAGGGGCCGCCGGCACGCTTGTCCTGGTTCGCGTCAGCCTGGCTCATTTCTGGCGCCCTCCACGTCCATCCGGTGTTCCACGGCTGTGAAATCTGCGTGAGCACGGTGGTCAGCAGCAGTAGATGACCGCCGCCGTGACCAGCGGCGGAATGGGCTGGAAGGTGGAGGACTGGATGCGGCTGGCCACGTTGGTCAGCTCCACCACGCCGATGGCATAGGCCAGCGACGAATCCTTCAGCAACGCGATGAAGCTGTTCACCAGCGGCGGCAGGGCAATCTTTGAAGGCCTGCGGGAAGATCACGTCCCAGAAGGTGTGCCAGTTCGACAGGCCCAGCGAGCGGGCTGCCTCGGTCTGGCCTCGCGGCACGGCCAGCAGGCCTGCGCGGATGGATTCGGCGTTGTAGGCCCCGCGTTGAAGGCCAGCGCCACGCAGGCCGAGGTGAAGTCATCCAGCTTGAGCCAGGGCAGCAGCTCGGGCAGCGCCAGAAAGACGAACAGCACCTGCACCAGCAGCGGCGTACCGCGGATGACCCAGATGTAGAGCCCGGCCACCCAGCGGACCGGGGCAATGCTCGAAAGACGCCCCAGCGCCCCCCAGCACCCCCAGCACCAGCCCCTGCCACCCCGGAGACCAGCGTCAGGTAGACCGTGATCCGGCTGCCTTTCAGCAAACAGTTCCGCATTCTCGGCGATGGGTTCCGGCATCCTGGAAAGCGGGATGTCGATGAAGCACATCAGCAGCAGCAACAGGACCACGCCCAGCGCAATGGCCAGGGTATATCGGTTCTGTCGGGACCAGCCTGCTGGCCACCGGGAAAGAAAGAACATCATGATGGAAGGAACACTGGCGGAAGGTGAGGGGAGTGTTGTCAGAGACCCTGATACCGGGAACAGGCTCAGTCCTTGCAGCGGATGTCCTGGTCGAAGTACTTCTTCGACAGCTTCGTACGTGCCGTCGGCCATCACCCGGCCAGCCCCTTGTTGAAGGCCTTGACCAGCTCGGTGTTGCCCTTGCTCGCGGCGCCGGCCATCTTCGGGAAGAGGATATCGCCCTGCTGCAGGCCCGAATCCGGCACCAGCTTGATGGCCTCCATGGCTACGAACTTGTCCGTCACCCAGGCGTCGGCCCGGCTGCTGACGGCTGGCTGCACGCGCGTCGCGGTCCAGCGGGAAGTTGCGCACCGAGCCGATGCTGTCCATCTGCGCAGCCGCTCCAGATAGGTGGTGCCGGTCTGCACGGCCACGGTTTTGCCAGCCAGATCGGCCGCCTTGGCCACCTTGCCGCCCTTCGAGACGATGGTGGCACCGCCGCAGTAGTGCGGGTTGGTGAAGTCCACCACCTTGGCACGTTCCTCGGTGATGCCGTGCGAGGAGATGGCCAGATCCCAGCGGTCACGCTGCAGGCCGGCCAGCAGCGAATCGAAGCTCAGCACCTTCCATTCCACCTTCAGGCCCAGCTTCTTCGCGCGATGGCGTCGGTCAGTTCCACCTCGAAGCCGGTGAGCTGCTTGCCCTCGAAGTAGTTGAAGGGCTTGAGATCACCGCCGGTGGCCGCGATCAGCGTGCCGCTCTTCTCGATGTCCGCCCAGGACCGTGCCTGGACACCCGACGCCGCCAGCGCCACACACACACCCGCCAGGACCGAACGCATAAGATTCATGATGAGACCCGTCTTGAAACCTGAAAACCCCGGATTGGAGCACCCGCCACGCCGGCAGGCAATCCGGGCTACCACCCGGCCACCCTCACGGTGCCGCGGCGCTGCAAACCCGCCATTGTACGACGCGCAGCTCCTTCTCCTCCTGCCGCATCAGGGACAGAGCCCCTTTCAGGCCGATCACCCCCGGGCAAACTCCGACCAACCGGAGACGATGAAGGGGTAATCCTGCACGATGCAGACAAAATCGATAACAATGAAAGCATGATGTCTGCAATTGCTATTGTTTGCCGACAAATTACCGCTACCCGAACAATTCTTCAAGACATTGCCATGCCTCTGCTTACCTCCTTCATCGATGGCCGTTACATTCCCGAACGCGCCAATGCCGGAGCGCTTCGAGACCATCGACCCCGCCACGGGCGAGGTGCTGGCCGAAGTCCAGGCGGCCACCGATGCCGATATCAACGACGCCGTGGCCAGCGACCGGCGGGGCCAGCAGGCCTGGGCCGCCCTCACCCCGGTCGAGCGGGCCCGCATCCTCAATCGTGCCGTCGAGCTGCTGCACGCCGCCAACCACGAGCTGGCCGAGCTGGAAAGCCCGCGACACCGGCAAGCCCCCTGTCCGAGACGGGCCGTGGACATCGTCACCGGCGCCGACGTGATCGAGTACTACGCGGGCTGGCCGTGGCCATCGAGGCCGCCAGATCCCGCTGCGCCCCACCAGCTTCGTCTACACGCGCCAGGAACCGCTGGGCGTGGTGGCCGGCATCGGCGCCTGGAACTACCCCATCCAGATCTGCCATGTGGAAGTCGGCCCCCGCGCTGGCCGCCGGCAACGCCATGATCTTCAAGCCCAGCGAGGTCACGCCGCTGTCGGCGCCCCATCTGGCCGAGATCTTCCTGAAGCAGGCCTGCCGGCCGGCGTCTTCAACGTGGTGCAGGGCGACTGGCGGGTCGGCCAGGCGCTCAGCCAGCATCCCGACATCGCCAAGATCTCCTTCACCGGCGGCGTGGCCACCGGCAAGAAGGTGATGGCCAGCGCCGCGGCCCTCGTCGCTCAAGGACGTCACCATGGAGCTGGGCGGCAAGTCACCGCTCATCGTCTTCGAGGACGCCGACATCGACCTGGCAGCCGACATCGCCATGATGGCCAACTTCTACAGCAGTGGCCAGGTCTGGCACCAACGGCACCCGCGCGTCTTCGTCCACGCCACGCTCAAGACGCGCTCGAGGAGGCCGTGCTGGCCCGCGTCGCCCGCATCCGGATCGGCCACCCGCTGGAGGTCAGCACGAACTTCGGTCCGCTGGTCAGTTTCCACATGAAGAAAGTGCTCACTTACATCGAATCCGGCAAGGAACAGGGGCGCCCGCCTGCTCTGCGGTGGCCACCGGATCGAGACCGTGCCCTGGCCCAGGGCGCCTTTCGTGGCCCCCACCGTCTTCACCGACTGCCGTGACGACATGAAGATCGTGCAGGAAGAGATCTCGGGCCGGTCATGAGCATCCTGTCCTTCGAGACCGAGGCCGAAGTCATCGCGCGCGCCAACCGCACGCCCCTACGGCCTGGCTGCCGGCCTGGTCACGCCGGACCTCAAACGCGCCCACCGCGTCATCGGCCAGCTGGAGGCCGGCATCTGCTGGCTCAACACCTGGGAGAATCCCCCGCCCAGATGCCCGTGGGCGGCTACAGCGAGTCCGGCATCGGCCGCGAGAACGGCCTCCAGACGCTGTTGCACTACACGCAGACCAAGTCGGTCCAGGTCGAACTGGGCGACTTCGTGTCGGTCTTCAACTAGGGATCCTCTGAACAAGTCCCGCGAACCGGCGCGCCACGGAACGGGATGCAGGACAAGGCGAGATTTGCCGTCAATAGCGGTGCTATTGACAGCAAATGGCAACGCAGCCATGCGCCCGTTACGGGGATGCGACGGCCGCGTGGACTTGTTCAGAGGATCCCCTAGATCCGCCCCGCGGATCTCCAGCCAGCCTGTGACGCAGACGCCTGCCGCAGGCCTGGCCCGGCCCGCTCCAGAAACCTTCGGAGCAAGCGCTCACTTGTTCTGTCGCCCGCATTTCATCAATGGCAAGGCACTCGCTGTGCCTGCATGCGGCCTATTCCTTCCGACTTAACACGCTCTTTCCATGGCTCAATCCACTTACGACTACATCATCATCGGCGCCGGCTCGGCCGGCAACGTCCTGGCGGCCCGCCTGACCGAAGATGCGAATGTCCGCGTCCTGCTGCTGGAAGCGGGCCTGCCCTGACTACCGCCTGGACTCCGGACCCAGATGCCGGCCGCACTGGCCATGCCGCTGCAGGGCACCACCTACAACTGGGGCTGCAAGACCGATCCCGAGCCCCATATGGACAACCGCCGCATGGACTGTGGCCGGGGCAAGGGCCTGGGTGGCTCGTCGCCGATCAACGGCATGTGCTACATCCGTGGCAACGCCCTGGACTTCGACCACTGGGCGAAGAAGGACGGCCTGGCCGACTGGCGCTACCACGACGTGCTGCCCTCACTCCGCAAGGCCGAATGCCGGGACATCGGCCCCAACGCCTACCACGGCGCCCACGGCCCCATCGAGGTCACCACGGCCAAGCCCGCCACCAATCCCGCTCTTCGAGGCCATGATCGAGGCCGGGTGCAGGCCGGCTACCCGCGCACCGACGACCTCAACGGCTACCAGCAGGAAGGCTTCGGCCCGATGGACCGTTTCGTCACCCGTCAGGGGCCGGCGTCGTCCCACGGCCCGCGGCTACCTGGACATGGCCCGTGAGCGCAGCGCGCTCGGTCATCCAGTCCCGCGCCCGCTGGTCGACACCATCGTCTTCGAGGGCACCCGTGCTGTGGGCGTGCGCTACCAGATCGATGGCGGCGCGTTCCAGACGGCCAACGCCAGCCGCGAGATCCTCCTGTGCGGGGGCGCCATTGCCTCGCCGCAGATCCTGCAGCGCTCGGGTGTGGGCCCCGGCGAATGGCTCAAGGAAGCCGGCGTGAAGGAGATCCTGGACCTGCCGGGCGTGGGCAACAACCTGCAGGACCACCTCGAACTCTACATGCAGTACGAGTGCCTGCAGCCCGTGTCCATCGCACCGGCCAACCTCTGGTACAACAAGCCCCGCCATCGGCGTCGAATGGATGTTCAAGGGCACCGGCCTGGGCGCCACCAACCACTTCGAGGCCGGCGGTTTCATCCGCAGTGATGAGAAGTTCACCTGGCCCAACATCCAGTACCACTTCCTGCCCATCGCGGTGCGCTACGACGGCCGCAACGCCTGCAAGGCCCACAGCTTCCAGGCCCACGTCGGCTCCATGCGTTCACCCAGCCGCGGCCGCGTGCGCATCACCAGCACCAACCCGCAGGAACACCCCAGCATCCTCTTCAACTACATGTCCCACCCGCAGGACTGGGAAGAGTTCCGCGCCGCCATCCGCATCACCCGCGACATCTTCCGCCAGCCGGCGCTGGACGGCTTCCGCGGGCAAGGCCATCACCCCCACCGATGACCTGCAGAGCGACGCCGAGCTGGACGCCTATGTCCGGCAGCACGCCGAGACCGCCTACCACCCCTCCTGCACCTGTGCCATGGGCGAAGGCAACGACGCCGTGGTGGACGGCCAGGGACGGGTCCACGGGCTGGAAGGGCTGCGCGTGGTGGATGCCTCGATCATGCCGAACATCATCACCGGCAACCTCAACGCCACCACCATCATGATCGCCGAGAAGATCGCCGACCGGATCCGTGGCCGCGATCCCCTGCCGCCATCCGATGCCCCCTACTACCAGGCCAACGGCGCCCCTGTGCGCGGCAAGCCCGTCCGCCTGAGGGAGGGCATGGCATGCAACAGCACCCTCATCTGCGCAGCATCCGCCCGGTCAGGACACCGGCAGCACGACCACGACGACCGTCATCAACGGCACGGCCGACACGCCCGCCACCATCCACCGCATCGTCTTCACGGTCTCGGCGCTGCTCACCCTCGCACTGATCGGCTTCACCCTGGCCTTTCCCGGCCTCAGCGAACAGGTGCTCGGCCACGCCCCTGGCCTGCGTCCGACCGCTTCGGCTGGTACTACATGCTGATCGTCGCCGCCTACGGCATCTTCTCGCTGTACGTGGGCATGTCCAAGCACGGCGACATCAAGCTGGGTCAGGACCACGAGAAGCCCGACTTCCCCGTACCTGGCCTGGGCGGCCATGCTGTTCTCCGCCGGCATCGGCATCGACCTGCTCTTCTTCGGCGTGTCCGAACCGCTGAGCCACTACATCGCCCCCGTCACCGGCCAGGGCAGCACGCCTGTGGCCGCCCGGGCTGCCCTGGCGCAGACCTTCCTGCACTGGGGCCTGCACGGCTGGGGCATCTACGCACTCATCGGCATGGCGCTGGCCTACTTTGCCTACCGCCACAACCTGCCGCTGGCGCTGCGCTCGGCACTGGTGCCCGTGTTCGGCCAGAAACGGGCCGACGGCTGGCTCGGCCACAGCGTCGACATCTTCGGCGTGGTCTGCACGCTGCTGGGGCTGGCCACCAGCCTGGGCATCGGCGTGCTGCAGGCCAACGCCGGCCTGGCCCACGTCTTCGGCATCGAGACCACGAAGTTCACCCAAGCCATCATCATCATCATCGTCACCGTCACGGCGGCCGCCTCGGCCATGTCCGGCGTCGACAGGGCGTGCGCCGGCTGTCCGAGTTCAACATGCTGACCGCCATCCTGCTGGTCATCGCTCTGCTCTTCGCCGGTCCCACTCAGTTCCTGCTCAACGCCATGGTGCAGAACATCGGGGACTACTTCGAGACGCTGCCGGTCAAGACCTTCGAGACCTACGCCTACGAAGGCGCACAGGGCGCCACCTGGAAATCCACCTGGACCATCTTCTTCTGGGCCTGGTGGGTGGCCTGGGCACCGTTCGTGGGGCTGTTCATCGCCCGCATCTCGCGCGGCCGCACCCTGCGCGAATTCGTCTTCGGCGTGATGTTCATCCCGCTGGGCTTCATCTTTGCCTGGTTCTCCATCTTCGGCAACAGCGGCATCTTCCATGCCGCCACCGATCCGACCCTGGCCAAGACCGCCATCGAGAGCCCGGCCATGGGCCTCTTTGCCCTCTTCGAGCACTATGCCCATCCGGCCATCTGGTCCAGCGTCTCGGTCATCATCGGCCTGATCTTCTTCGTCACCTCGGCCGATTCAGGGGCTCTGGTGCTGGCCAACCTGTCCAGCAAGGGACTCTCGTCAGGCGACGACGCCCCCATCTGGCTGCGACTCTTCTGGGCGGCCGCCACCGGCCTCATCACGCTGGGGCTGCTGTTCTCGGGGGGCTTCTCGGCCCTGCAGTCGGTCTCGGTCGCGGCCGGCCTGCCGTTCTCGCTGGTGCTCTTCATCTACATGGTGGCCATGGCCTACAGCCTGCGCCAGGAGGGCAACCGCCGCAAGGCCAGCACCTTCGACATGGCACCGCCCGCGCTGAACCCGCAGCACAGCTGGCGTGACCGTCTGAACCGCATCCTGAACTTCCCCACCCGCAAGACGGTACTGCGCTTCATGACCGGCACGCTGGAGCCGGCCATGCAGGATGTCTGCGCCGAACTGAACAAGCAGGGCGTGCAGACCACCGTCATCCGCAACGAGGAAGACCAGAGCCTCACCTTCGAGGTGCTGCATGGCGAGGAAGTGGATTTCCTCTATCAGGTGAAACCCGTCTCGGCCCTGATGCCTGTGTTTGCCATGAGCCAGGCCAGCAACCTGGAATCCGACAAGCACCACGAGCGCTACTGGCGTGCCGAGGTCTTCCTGCGCGAAGGCAGCCAGGAATACGATCTGGTCGGCTACACCCGCGAACAGATCATCGGCGACATCCTGAACCAGTATGAGCGCCACATGCAGTTCCTGCACCTGGAGCGCTGATCCCGCGCAGAAGCGCATCCCTGCAGCAAACCGATGCGACCGCCCTTCGGGGCGGCGCCCTCGAACGGGCCGGCCGTGATGGAGACACCCTCACGGCCGGCCTTCTTCATGCACCGCGCATCCGGACAGGCGGACGCAGACGCCCGTTCAGGGCAGAATATTGGCCCTGCCATCAAGGAGACTTCCATGAGCAAACTGGATCTGCACGACATCCGCCAGGACTACCGCCGGCAGGAACTGTCCGAGACCGACTGCGCCAGCCAGCCGCTGGAACAGTTCCGCACCTGGCTGGATGCCGCCATGCATGCCCAGGTCCATGAACCCACCGCCATGAACGTCGCCACCGTCGACGAACACGGCCATCCCAACGCCCGCATCGTGCTGCTGAAGGAAGTCAACGACCAGGGCTTCGTCTTCTTCACCAACTATCAGAGCCGCAAGGGCCGTGCCATCGCCCTGCACCCCTACGTCGCGCTCACCTTCTTCTGGCCCGAACTGGAGCGTCAGGTACGTGTGGAAGGCAGCATCGACAAGCTGCCCGAAGCCGAATCCGACGCCTACTTCGATTCCCGCCCCTACACCAGCCGCATCGGCGCCTGGGCCAGCCACCAGAGCGAAGTCCTCTCCAGCAAGGCCGACCTGATGGCCCGAGCCGCCCTGGTCGGCGCCCGGCACCCGCTGCACGTTCCGCGTCCCCCGCACTGGGGGGGCTACGTCGTCACGCCCCGCCTGGTCGAATTCTGGCAGGGCCGTCCCAGCCGCCTGCACGACCGCATCCAGTACCGACTGGAAAACGGCCACTGGATTCGCGAACGGCTCTCGCCCTGAACACGGGGCACATGGCTGCCCATTCATAGCGCCTTCAACTGACATTCCGGCATCCCCATAGGCTGGGGACTATCATGGACAGGGTGCCCCTGCACGTCAGCGTCTTCAGAAAATCCCACAGAAGATTCCAAGGCGGAGCACCTTCCTTCCCCTCAAGGCCCGGGCGGCACAGACCGTCCCGGAAAGACCGGCTGCAGATTCCGTCACCTGTCCTTTTCCGGCCCCGGGCGCCACCCCCAGGAGAGAACGTCCATGACCCAGCACGTCCACGGCTATGCCGCCCATGCAGCCGACAAGCCCCTGGTCCCCTTCCGCTCGAGCGACGCGATCCCCGACCGGATGATGTCGTCATCGACATCCTCTACTCCGGCGTCTGCCACAGTGACCTGCACACCGCCCGCAACGACTGGGGCGGCACCACCCACCCTCGTGCCGGGCCACGAGATCGTCGGCCGCGTGCGCAGCGTCGGCAAGGACGTCACCCGCTTCAAGCCGGGCGATCTGGTCGGTGTGGGCTGCATGGTGGATTCGTGCCGCGAGTGCGAACCCCGCCACCATGACCTGGAGCAGTACTGCGAAAACCGCCCCACCTTCACCTACGACAGCAAGGACCGCCACGACGGCATGCCCACCTACGGCGGCTACTCCAACAGCATCACCGTGAGCGACGCCTTCGTGCTGCGCGTGCCCGAAAACCCTCGACACGAAGGGCGTGCCGCCCATCCTGTGCGCCGGCATCACCACATGGTCGCCGCTGCGTCACTGGAACGTGGGCAAGGGCAGCAAGGTCGCCGTGGTGGGTCTGGTGGCTCAGTCACATGGCCATCAAGATGGCCAAGGCTCTGGGTGCCGAAGTCACGCTGTTCTCGCGCTCACCTGGCAAGAGCGACGATGCCCGCCGCCTGGGTGCGCACCACGTCATCATCTCCACCGATGAAGAACAGATGAAAGGGCGGCCTCACCAGTTCGACCTGATCATCGACACGGTGCCGTACACCCACGACATCCAGCCCCACATCCCCACGCTCAAGCTCGATGGCACGCTGGTCTTCGTCGGTCTTCTGGGCAACTCCGAATCCATGATCAACACCGTTCCGCTGATCATGGGGCGGCGTTCCGTTGCCGGCTCCATCATCGGCGGCATCAAGGAAACGCAGGAACTGCTGGATTTCGTGGTGAGCACAACATCACCGCAGACGTGGAGATCATCGACATGGCCAGCATCAACGACGCCTACGAGCGCATGCTCAAGAGCGACGTGAAGTACCGCTTCGTCATCGACATGGCCACGCTGGACAAGGCCGCCTGATGATTGCGCCACAGGAAGGCACGGACGCCCGGGACGTGGGTCTTCTTTTCCTGGATCTTTTCTCTGGCTTCGATGAATCCTTCATCGAAGCCTTGGAAAACCGGGACCAGGACCCGCCCCAGGATCGGGAACCACTCTGAAAATGACTGGCTGTATGGCTCAGCCATTCAGCGATTCAGCATCGAGAGTCCCGCCAGAACGGCCAGCACCAGCAGCACCGCCAGTGCAATCTTCACCCAGCTCCAGGGCTGCTCACCCGCCACCTTGCCGGTGTAGCCGTTCACCACCACCTGAAAATTTCGGGCGCCATAGTCATAGCGCACCAGCCAGACCGGCACCAGCACATGCTTGAAGGTGCAGTCGTCAAAACGCGTCTCCACCCGCAGATTGCGATGGGTGTCACCCGGCACCCTCGCGGCTGCACAACGCTTCCATGCTCAGCTGCATCTGCTGGCGTCCCTGCGTGGTGGCTTCGCGCAGATCCACCTGATAGCGCTCCACCGTCCAGCCGCGGACATAGTCCGGTGAATAGGCCTTCAGATCAGTCGTCGTCGGAAAGGGCTCGATGCGCTTCAGAAGCTTTCCCATGGATGCCCACCGTACCGGGAACCAGTTCGTCATCAAACCAATGTTCCAGTTCACCGAAGGACGGTGTCCATTGCACATGCTGCACGCGACGCGTCTCCAGCCGGCCATCGGTGCCACGCACCGTTTCGGTGGTGTAGTAATAGCGCCCCTGATTCCGCCTGCCAGCGTGAATGCGCCCGGGCATCGAAGGTCCAGTACGGCAGATAGATGCCCTTCAGCGTGTCGGTTGCAGCCGCCCGCTTCAGCGGTTCGGTGCAAACCAGCGGGAGCGATACCAGGTGCGCAGCGCATCACGCACCTGGCTTTCGCTGATGCGAAACGGCAGCAAGCTCTGCGGCGTGATCGCATCACGCATTTCCTCATGCGTCACGATGGCCGGCGACCCGCAGAAATCACAGCGATCGGCCACCTTGCCATTCACGAAGACCGAGATGGCATGACAGTTCTGGCACTTCACCTCGTGCCGCGCCGCACCCCAGTTGCGCAGATTGGCAGGATTGCGCAGGGCCGCTTCCAGATCCTGCTCGTACAGCGCATGATGGTCCGGCACCCGCGACCAAACAACGCCTCGGCTTCCAGCACCAGCGACCTGTCCTCGGCCGAATGCCCAGAAGCGCCACCGGTGGAAACCACCTCAACTCCAGATTCGGGTCCGGGCATGCTGACCGCAACACCCTCCCGGCGATCCGGCGTTCTTTTCTCGGTCGACATGCCCGCCGCGCCCACATTCCCCCGCAGCTTCTGTCGCACCCTGCAGCACTCACGCCAGCACCGACATGAGTGGAACTTCCTCCCACCCTGTCACCACTGGCATCGTCTGCCCTCTCATCCCTCTTGCCATCCACCCGGCCCCGTCCGGAGAACGTCGCCATCACGGTGCCGCAATAGGGGCATGCCAAGGCCTGGCGGGCGGCACTCCATTCCAGGTGCCCCCCACATTCCGGGCAAGGCCGACTGCCGGCCGTGCCCCCTGGGATGCCGATTGCGATGCCTCAGCCACGCAGGAACTCGTCCAGGGCCGACCGTGCAATGCGATAGGCCGTGCCAATACGCCGCGCCTTCAGCTCACCCTGACTGGATGCTGGCCAGCACATCCTCCACCGACACGCTCAGCAGCTGCGCCGCCTGCTCGGGCGTGAGCACTTCCAGCGCGGCTACCGATGATGGATGGACGCCTGCACCAGAAAGGCTGCCCGATGCGCCCTGCGCAGGCGCCATGCCCCTGTCCGGACACGGCGCCCGGAACCGACGCCGTGCCGCTGGCCGCCCCCGACGCACCCGACGCCGGCGCCCCCATGCCCCGCATCATGTCCTGCGCCATGGCAAAGCCCATGGCCATCTGGGCCGGCATGGCCGCAGCCGCACCACCTTCGCCCCCTGCCCCATCGCCAGACCCATCTGGTACTTCACATAGTCGTTGAGGTTGCCAATGGCGCGCATGCTGCCCTGCTTGTCGATGGCCCTGTCTCGACCTCGGCCGGCACCGACACGTTTTCCAGAATGAAACTGGAAATCTCCAGACCATACTTCTCGCGCACGGTCGGGTTGATGATGGGCAGGAGTGCCTCGCCCATCTCGGCATAGCGGCCGGCCACATCCAGCACCGGCACGTGGCACGCGCCAGCGCGTCGGTGATCACGCTCACGATGCGCGAACGCATCGTGTCCTGGAATTCGTCCAGCCGGAAATGCCGGTCGGTCCCCGCCACTTCCTTCAGGAACAGCGGCGCATCGACGATGCGGAAATCATAGGTGCCAAAGGCCCGCAACCGCACCACGCCAAAATCCGGGTCCCGCATCATCACCGGATTGGCCGTGCCCCACTTGTTGCCCGTGAAGAGCCGCGTGTTCAGGTAGTAGACATCACACTTGAACGGCGACTGGAAGCCGTATTTCCAGCCCAGGATGGTGGACAGGATCGGGATGTTCTCGGTGGTGAGCGTGTACTTGCCGGGGCCGAACAGATCGGCAAACTGCCCGGCCGCCACGAACTGCACCAGCTGCGATTCACGGACGATCAGCTGCGCACCGTTCTTGATCTCCTTGTCCTCATCCGGCCACCGAAACGACAGCGTGTCACGCGAATCGTCCGTCCATTCGATGACATCGATGAACTGGTTGCGGATGATGTTGAACAGTCGATCCATGCTCGTTCCCCGTCATGGGCAGGCCGAAGATGCCCTGCCGCGCCATCACTGCTCCGGACGCTCCGGCACCGTCCGGAAGTACACACACCACACAGCGGCCGTCCCGGGGTCTTGGCAGCCCGGGTGCCTTGCGGCCAGCAGGCATCATGCCAGCAGCCGGCCTGCCATGCAATGAACGAAACCGTACCCTGTTCCAGGCCCGGTGCGCCGACGCACCGCGCATCCGTCCTTCACGCATGCGGTATAAGAGCCGCGTACAGGAGTCGCGCAGCAACCCCCGTACCCAGGCCCGGAGCAAAGACCTATCAGAACAGCTGCTCGCCGTTCACCACCAGATGCTGGTCGTCATAGTGGGCATCCACCTCCCACGTGTCACCCTGACGGCGCACGAAAGGCAGGCTCTCCAGACGACAGCTCAGGTCACAGTCGACATCCTCGTCCTTCTCAACCGTATCCAGCTTCTGTTGTGCCAGCGTCACCCAGGCCTGCGGAAGCTGTACCTTGGCTCGCGCCTTCACCGACCGCATCACCCCCATCAGCGCCGGTTCCTGGTCGTTGGCCGGCAGAGGCTTGAGCGTCACGCCAATATCGGCACGGGCCACCTTCCCTTCCAGGCTGCCGTCCAGCTGCAGGTCAATTGTGGGCGATCCGGATGCCAGCGACCGCATCAGCGCCTCGGCATCCCGCTCAGTGGGCATGCCGACCAGCTGGCGCCCTTCCAGCACGTCCTTCTGCTGCTTCTGGAACGTCATGGCCAGATCCTGAACCTTGCGCAGACTGCCGGCATCGATGTTGGAGAGCCGCGCCCGGTAGCCCAGGCTGTCGAAGGTCGTTCCCAGCACCGTCAGCTTCCCGCGCATCTCGACCTCGTCGGACAGCAGCCTGCCTGAAGACGTGACCCTGTCCGCCTCCCTTCCAGTCACGCATGTCCAGCAGGACCTTCTGGAGCGAAGTGCTTCCCTCGCCCGGCAGCGTCTTCGCCTCCAGCCTGTCCAGGCTCATTTCATAGGTACCCGGGATCATCAGCCAGTCATCGGCATGGTTGCGGTGATAGGCATACTTGCCGGCCAGCGCCTTCACCTCAAGGTAAAGACCCTCCCCGATCCTTCGACCCGAAGTCATGGCATTGTCCAGACCGGTTCCCTGCCACCTTCCCGGCCGGAATGTGGAACATCAGACCCGGCCAGTCGATCTGGCCGGACATCTGCTTGCGATCGGCACTCAGCCGGAAGTCATAGGTGAAGGACTTCCACCCAGCTTGCCTTCCTCAGGGGCGGGCGGCATCACCCTGCCTGCCGGAATCAGGAAGCGCCCATCCACATCGCCCATCAGCCCGGCCACGATGCGCAGCTCTGGCGACTTCACCTCATCCAGGCCCTTGCGTTCCCTCATCGGCCAGACCTTCCACATGGTCAAGCCGCGTCTCGATCACGGAAGCTGCCAGGCGACCATCCACAAAGGGCCCATGACGGATGTCCTGCACCAGGTGGATCTTCAAGGGAGGACGCGGTGCTCCTCCACCTGGGAGGGATGACTTTCCTCCGCCTTGGGCGGGCTGACATCGGCCACGACCTTGCGGGCCGTCACCTCATCCGAATCATCCGGTTCCGAATCATCCTCGACATCCTCGTCCGGGATATCCTCGTCGTCGAACAGTCCCTTCAGCGAATACTCGTCACCGTCTTCGCTGTCTTCGCTATCGTCACCGTTGTCGCTGTCCTCGTCATCCGAAGCATCCACTTCGTCATCCGCCCCGGATGCCGGACTTCTGCGTTCGAATGTCAGCACGGCCATCGTCCGGGAATGGAAGAGGCCCTTCTCGACCTCCACCATCTCCACCGAATCCGCCCCAAGCAGCCGAACGACCCGTTCGAATTCCGTCTGATATTTCTGCTGCGCCACGTGTCCCAGCAACCAGCTGCCGCCCACGTAGGCCACACCCAGCGCCATCACGCTGCCTGCCACCACCGTCATCCTGCTCATTGTCACCATCCCCGCAACTGTGCCCACGCACGTGCGGCATATGGTGAAAGTGCCAACAGCCGGTATCGTACCGGCTGCCGCCCGACTGGCTGAAAAGCAACGCCCGAAGGCGTTCAGAAGATCCGCTGGCCGTTCAGCATCAATTGGCCACCGGCAAACTGAACCCTGGTCTCCCAGGCATCAGCCTGTTCACGGGCAATGCCCTCGCTGACGCAGCTGGCAGTCCAGGTTGCAGCCGTTGGCGCCCTTGCCAAAGGACTGCTCCAGACGACGGTTCACCTCGGCCGTGATGCGCCTTGGGCAGATACACATTCACATCGGCCTTCAGTGCCTGCAGCAGCTGCGGGCCCAGCGGAACGGAGGCGTTGCCTTGCAGCGGATTCAGCACCACCCTGGAATCCACATAGGCCGTCTTGCCCTGCAGCATGCCATCCAGCCGCATGCCCAACGCCGGCGAACTGGCCGCCAGCGTGGTCACGACCGGACGCAGCCTGGCCTCATCGGGCATGGCATCAGCGGGGTCCGCCGCCCTGCCCATCTCCTGCACGATTTTCCTGCAACGGCACCAGCACCGCTTCATCGATGTTCGAGATCGACGCCGTGTAACCCAGCTTCTCAAGCGGCACGTCCATCACCACGGCTTTGCCGGCACCATTTTCCTCGCTGGCCAGCAACTTGCCGGACGACGCGATCCTGCCCTGGCTTTCCCAGCCGTTCACCGAGAACAGCGTGGACGGCTGCTTGCCGTCGTTCGAGACCGTCTTCAGCTGGAAATCGTTCAGGCGCAGCGTGTAATGGCCGGGCACCATCAGCCAGTGGTCGGGGTTCGTGCCCGTCTGCTGGATATTGGCCGACAGGCCCGACATCACCAGGTTCATCCCCGGCTTGTCGGGGCCAAAGGCGCCCGGTGTGACCGACCACGTCAGCTCCGGCCATTGCAGCTGGGCCAGCACCTGCAGACGGTCTCCGCTCACCATGTAATCATAGGTCAGCTGCTTCCAGGTCATCCGGTTATCCGGCTCGCTGCCGGGCGGCACCATCTCGCCGGCAGGCAGCACGGCCTGACCGTCCATCGAGCCATCGAAGCCCACCAGCGTGCTGGCCGTCGGTGCACTGGCCTTGGCCAGCGCCTGCTTCAGACCCTCGGGAACACCTTCCACCTTGTCCAGCCGTGTCTCGATCCTGGCTGCAGCCAGCCGACCGCCCACGAAGGGACCGTGCTTGATGGTCTGCACCAGATGCAGGCGCAGCGTGATGTCCTCGCCCGAATCTTCCTGATCGTCGTCACCCATCCCCTGCGGCGGGCGGGGAAGCACCAGCGTGAGGATGTCGGTGGCCTGGGACTCGAAGATCCCTCGGGTGTAACCGACCCGCTTCACCTCGTCAAAGCCCATCCGCTTCACGATCTTGTCGAAACCGTCTGGTAGTGCTTCTCGGCCTGCTGGCCCAGCCACCAGCTGCTGCCCACATAGGCCAGCGCCAGCACCACCACACCCCCTGTCACCGATACCGCCTTGCCCATCGCAATGCTCCTGAAAACGAAGAATCGAATGAACGGATTATCGCGTCGGAAGCGTCACGGCAGGAAGGGAAATTGTCATGCCTTCCGACAGAGGGGAACTGGAGCCCCGGCAGGCTGACGACCGGGCCTTCCAGGGACATGAAAGGCCCGGTTCTTCCCCCAAACGGCATCCTGCCGGTCAGACAGGTGCGGACACCCGCCTGACCGGGACAGATTTTTCGGGATGCACGCGCTCAGGGCAGCGGGCTGAACTCGCCGCGCACCCAGTGGTAGCTTTTCTTCCCGTAGGGCACCACATGGCCCAGACCCGGGAACGGCAGGTGCGCACCGCCCACCCACCAGTCATGGCGGGCGGCCTCGGCAAAGAGGCGCTTGCGCGAGGCAATGGCAGCCGGCGCATTGCTGTCAAAGACGAGGTAGACCTGCGGCCTGACAAACTGCACCGCATGGAAGTGAACTATATCGCCCCACAGCAGCAGACGATCATCCACCAGCCAGCCGACGTGGCCCGGCGTATGGCCGTTCGCTGCCACCATCCGGACGCCCGGCAGGACTTCCATCGGCTTGCCACCGGCATGGCTGCCCTTCACCCGCTGCATGCGCCCATCCTTCACGTAAGGGGCCAGCGCTGCGGAGGCCTCGAAGAAGGCCTTCTTGAACTCTTCAGGAAGCGTTTCCGCGTTCCTGGCGTTCAGCCAGTAGGCCGCCTCGGCGTCCGGAATCCATACCGTAGCCTTCGGATAGGCCTCGGTACCATCCGGCCGCAACAGACCACAGACGTGATCCGGATGCGCGTGGGTCAGCAGCACATCTGTCACTGTGGCGGGATCGATGCCTGCACTCTTCAGCGCATCCGTCAGCTTTCCGGTGGTCTGACCAAAACAGGTTCCCGCCCCGGTATCCACCAGCATGCGCCGGTCACCCCGCTCCACCAGGAACACATTGACGGCCGTCTGGATGCCGTCTCCCATCCGGGGACGTGTGCCTGTCGTAGCGCGGCTTCCAGGGACTTGGCGTCGATGCCCTTGGCGGTGCCGAAAGGCAGCGGCAGGAATCCGTCCAGCAACGCCGTCACGCGCAGGTTGCCGATTTGCTGCCGATAGACCCCCGGCACCTGCATGAAAGCGCCATCGACCTGGTGCGCCGCCGAAGCACCCGTCGCACCCTGTGCAGCGGTTCCTTCCATGCTGTCCGGCCGGATTCGCCGCTGTCTGCGTGGACGGAACACCGGCCGCACGATCAGGCAGCTGCGCAGCCTCGCGGGCCTGCACCGAGGTCGTGGCCATGCCGAACCATGCAGCCGCAATCGCCATGGCGATATTCCGATATCGGGATTTCATCATCACACCTCCTGTTTTCAAGGCGGATGAAGATATCTCCGTTGCCGGGACCGATTCGCTCAGGATTCCGCCCGAAACGCTCAGGGCGTCGTCGCGACCCAGCTGCGAGGGCTCCAGGCCGTAGCGTGCCCGGAATGCGCGCACGAAGCCATCCGGGGATCGATAACCCACGCGGGCCGCCACCGTCTTCAGCGGCAGCCGCGTGCCGTACAGCAGGTTCAAGGCAACGCCCATGCGCATATCGATGAGCAGCTCGCGCAGCGAGGTTTCCTCAGCGGCCAGATGACGACGCAGCGTGGCTCCCGACATGCCCAGCAGCGCCTCCACATCGCGTGACTGCCAGTCCCCTGTCCGGAGCATCCATGACGTGCCGACGTATCCGCTGCGCGAGGGTTTCTGCAGGCGGAAAGAGCAGACGCGTCATGCCCCTGCCGCGCCAGGCCGATGACCAGCGATACCAGCGCCACCCGTGCGCCTGCGTGGTCGTCCCGCAGCAGCGCCTCCGACCAGGCCCCCATCTCCCCGGAAAAATCCTTCACCGCCACACAGCGAAGCATCGGCCCGGCCGCGGAACCGGCAACCGGCGTTCCCCACAGCAGGCGTGCCGCAGCCAGCACCTCCTCGCACAGCGGCACCAGCAGCGTCAGATAGCGGCCCGTGACCGGATCCGGCCGGCTCACCACGTCCATCCGGGTGCCTGCACACATCACGTTCAGAAGCCCCGGTCGCAGCACCCATTCCCCCATCGGGGCAGCGGACGTCCTTCTCCCCTCCAGCGGGACAGCCAGCCCGGTTCGCAGGATGTCCACAGAACGGATCCCATGCTCCACCCGTGCCTTTGACCATGATGCAGTCCGCCAGCGACTCACTCTCCATCAGGCGCAGGAATCGGTCCCGCAGCGCCCCATCCAGTTCCTGGATTCCATCCTTGTTCCTGTCCATGACCTTATTCTGCCTGCACGCACCGCTTTTTCAACATGGCCAGCACGCTGCAACGTCAACCTCCCTGCCAGGGATCAGTCCAGAAGACCCTCGCGCCAGAAGTCCTCGCGGATCTCTTCGGGCCCAGGCTTGTCACGGCTGTCGTAGCGGATGGTCAGGTAGCCGGCCATGCCCGTCATGCGGTCACGCTCGGCATCCCGGTCGGCATCGTGCGTGCGTCATCCAGCTCCACCAGCGCCACGATCCGATACTCGTCATCGACGATCGCAAAATCCACCACCTTCTGGGCAAAGCGGCCACGGATGGACAGGAAGCGCCCCGGCTCGGCGTCGTCCTCCTCGTCCATGTCCGGCTCCAGAATGGCACCCATCGACACCTGCACCATCACCCGGAACTCGGGCAGTGCATCTTCCAGCCGATGACAGAATTCCAGCTCGTTCTCGGTCAGCAGCGGCCGCGACCGCACCCGCCAGGGGCTTCTCGGGCTTGGGCCGCCCCAGCAGCACAAGGCCCACCACGAACAGCGCCAGGGTGCCCAGCACCCAGTAGCCCTCGTGCGCCAGCAGCCAGGCGTGTGCGGTCTGCCAGTTCAGGAAGGGATCGGCATGGATCAGTGCCTCCAGACCTGCTGGCAACAGGCCGTCACTGCGGCCGCCATGCGCCGTACAGTCGCGCGCCGAATGGGAAAGTTCTCTGCCCGCCCGGCAATGCCCCTCTGCCTGAGCCAGCATCCCTGTCGATCACGGCTTCTGCATCTGCACGCGGAACACCTCCCTGCCGGGCAAGTTCCAGCAAGTGTGTACGCCCGATCCGGTCTCCCATCCCGCAGACATCCAGATGATGCTGCCCACCCGGCCCTTCGCTGAAAGTCAGGTCGAAGGCAGGAGCCAGTTTCCATTGCCGGTCCTGCCCAAGCCTCCATGCAAAGTTTCGGGGATGGTCGTCCCGATTATGGAACAGGACGTTGAACACCGCCCTTGCATAGGCCTTCTGCACTTCACGTTCATCTCGCGTCAGCATCCGGGTGGCACGCAGCAAAGCCGTATAGTCCGTACTGCCTGGCAATCGGAAGTCCACTTGCAGCAGGCTGGCAAGACTATGCACAGGGACGCATGCCGCGCTCCCGGTCGAAACGGCACACACCAAAGGCCGCCAACCGGGATGACAGATCGAACCACCGGCTCTCGGGAACCTCGATGCCCGCAATCCCGGGCCAGTTCGGCATACAGCTGCTCGATGGCACAGACTTCCCTGTGCTCACCCTGTCCCGGAAACTTCACCAGCCAGGGGTCACCCGGCGCATCGTGGGCGGTACTGACCGTTCCAGAAGCCGGATCGTGACGGACAAGTGCCTTGGGCCTTGCACCTTGGGGAGAGCCACCTGTCAGCGCCAACGCTCGCAGCACCTCTTCCGACTGCCCCTGCAGGGCCGCTGTCGCCTCCCGGGCCAGGCGCAGCAGGTTCCAGTCAGGAAGGTCCGCACGCTCTTCCCGGGGAGGCACGAACCGCAATGCGCCCATGGCGCGATCCCCCACGAACGCCAGACGATCCAGCGGGCCGGGGTGACGCAACCCGTGCTGTCGAAACACGCGATCCATCAGCAGCAGTCCCCAGCCATCGGGCAGGCTGTCCGCAATCAATCCCGGCAATCCCAGCTGATACGGCGGAAACCCCCCATAGGCTGCGGCCCGCAGCTTCAGATGCAACGGGGAAAGCTCCAGACCCTGTGCCAGGGCCTCAGGTGAATACTCGAACAGCAGATGACGGCCATCATCGGCCAACTGGCCAAGCGGCCAATCCTCTCCCCAGCCACCGTAATGCACCACCAGCTTCTTCATGACCCCTGCCTTGGTGCCCGCTGTCGACGGGCCGGACCGTTGGCCTGCTCCATCTGCGCAATGGACTGCTGCCGCAGCACGAACAGGTCTTCCAGCTCATCGACGATGCCCAGGACGAACAGGACCCGCACCAGGGTATCCAGACCGCTCTGGCCACTGCCTTCCAGCTGACGGACTGCGCCCAGCGACAGGCCAGCCCGATCGGCCAATACCTGTTGCGAGATCCCCTGAGCCAGGCGCTGGGTACGGATGCGCCCACCCAGCGTCTGCAGGATCTCCTCAACCGAGGAAAGCATAAAGGTCATTTTTCTGGCAGTTAACCTGAAAGAAAGGCGTCAACAGCCATTCTATTGCAAGTTATCCTCCTGTCAGCAGGCACAATGTCCTGACCGTTTCCCCAGCAGCACGAGGCCCACCACGAACAGCGGTGCCCAGCACCCAGTAGCCCTCGTGCGCCAGCAGCCAGGCATGAGCAGCCTGCCCGTTCAGGGAAGGGATCGGCATGGATCACCCGATCAGGCCACCGGATCTTCCAGCAGGCTCTCGTCCCTTGGTCTCGTGGATGCTGATGAGGGCCAGCAGCGACAGCACGCCATTGAACGCCAGGTAGGCACCGACGCCGATCAGCCCGTAGTGGGCATTCAGTTCGATGGCGACGATGGTGGCCAGCGAGGCACCGACGATGGCCGCCAGGTTGTAGGCCAGCGAAGAACCCGAGTAGCGCACCTTGGTGGGGAACAGTTCGGGCAGCAGCGCCGCCATGGGACCGAAGGTGCAGCCCATCAGCACCATGCCCACCAGCACGAAGGCCAGCACCGAGGTGGGCGTGCCGTTCAGCAGGAACTGCGGCATGAGCAGGCCGAAGGCAATGATGGCCACCGTGACCCAGATAAGCCAGCGGCGCCGCCCGATGTGATCAGCCACGATGCCCGAGAGGCTGGTGAAGATGCCGAAGACCACGGCACCGATCATCAGGAAGCCCGTGAAGGTATTGGCCGGAATGCCCAGGCCCATGGGGTGGCCCGCCGCCGACATCACTGCCGGGCTCTTGGAGAAGACCTGCACGAAGGCTGTCATCACATAGAACAGCACATAGGTGGCCGTCATGATGAAGGTGCCCTGCACGATGGGTTTCCAGTAGTGCAGCACCACTTCCTTCACCGGGGCGCTCACCTTCTGGTTGCGCTGCTCGGCCTGACGGAAGACATGGCTTTCATGCAGGGTCAGCCGCATGTAGAGGCCCACCGCCACCATCACGATGGAAGCAACGAAAGGAATTCGCCAGGCCCATTCCACCAATGCTTCGGGGCCGAACGAGGAACTGACGGCAAAGAAGGCGCCGTTGGCCAGCAGCAGCCCCAGCGGTGCGCCCAATTGCGGAAGGTGCCGAACCAGGCACGCTTTTCCATCCGGGCATTCTCGGTGGCCACCAGCGCGGCGCCTCCCCATTCACCGCCCAGCCCCAGACCCTGTCCGATGCGGAAGATGCACAGCAGCAGCGGTGCCCAGAGGCCAATGCTCTGATAGTTGGGCAGCAGGCCGATAGCAACGGTGGACAGCCCCATCAGCAGCAGCGAGGCCACCAGCGTCTTCTTGCGGCCGATGCGGTCACCAAAGTGTCCGAACAGCGCCGAACCGATGGGACGCGCCAGGAAGGCCAGCGCCAGCGTGGACAGCGACAGCAGCACCGCCACATGTTCATCGCTCTTGTCGAAGAACTGGGTATTGAAGACCAGCACTGCGGCAGCAGCGTAGATGTAGTAGTCGTAGAACTCGATGGCGGTTCCCACCATCGAGGCAATGGCAACCTTGTAGGGATTGTTTCGGAGATGAGGGACTTCTTGATGACTGTCGTTCATTGGTCTGTGCCTGGAAGAATCGCGCCGACTATAGCGAATTCGGTATGGGCAGTCCATTGACGATATATCCCTGCGTCATACACCTACCGTCAGCGAGACATTACTTCGGCCGCCAGGGCTTCGCCCTTCATGTCCGTGCCATACGGCTCCCTCACTAAGCCGTTCTCCGGTGGATGCCGGATGAGGCCGCCCACCAGCGAGGCCATGTTCTCCTGCATGCGCATCTGTGCCGCTGCCTGCTGACGCAGCGATTTCAGCCAGGCCCGAACGCCCTGCTCGGTCTCAAGCCGGGCCTTCAGCGCATCCAGCTGTTGCAGCTGGTGCTTCACCCCGGCACGCACCTCCCGCAGGATCCGGGCAAGATCGCGGGGGCGGATGGCCTTCTGGAAGCGATTGAGCGGATAGCGCGCCCGCAGCCACATCTCGCGCTGCTGCAGCTCGTGCGCCAGCTCTTCACTCTGCTGCTTCAGCACACGGATGTAGCTCTGCAGCTGTTCTTCACTCAGGCTGGCCATGTCACCCATGTCCGCCTGGGTCACTTCCCCTTGAATCTCCAGCAGGTCCACCAGCCGATGGGTGTGGTAAGCCAGCGTGACCCGCTGCATCAGCGTCGTCTTGCGTGCCCGCTCGGCCGGATCGGTCTCCCGGTCCGGATGCAGCATCGCTGGCCAGATGCCGGAAGACGGTCTGCACCGCGGGCTGGCCTGCTGCTGTGCCATTTCCTCGGCCTGACGTCGCTTCTCGGCAGCCGCCGCACGGCGACGTGCGTTTCTCTGTGCGGCCTTGTCCGCCGGATCTGCGGGGCCCTGCGATCCGGAGCATGAGCTGTTGCGGACGCAAGGTTGTGGGGGTCCTTCGTGGGCAGGCGTGTGACGTCTGACTCGACGCCAGCCGATACCGACGGCGACAACCCGTCACCGGAAGACTCGACATCAAACGATGGCCAGACGACCTCATCCGGCCAGCCATGCGGCTGGGCCGGATGGGTGACATCCTGATCGCCGGCTTCCCAGTCCTGCTCTTCCAGCTTGCGCAGCACCTGTTCCAGCAATGCGCCCGGATCATTCAGGTCGATGTCCTCGTCCCCCAGATCCAGCCCCACCTCATCCAGCACCTGCGCCTTGAAATCGGCCTCTTCCTCGGCGTGGATGTCCTGCAGCGACACCCCGCTGTAGTGATCGAACAGGGCTTCCAGCCGCTGGCTCTCGTCCTCATCCAGCACGCCTTCGGCCAGCACCGTCTCCACCATGTCGCACAGCTCGGATTCGAGCGTGGCCAGGTCCAGCTCGGACAGCCCCTGTCGCGCAGCCAGCGCATCCAGCCGGTCGATGACCTCCACCACGCCAGCCGCCTGCCGGGCCCGGAAAGGGGCAACATGTCGGGCCCAGCCCCGCGCAAAGGCCGCCTCCTTCGTCTCCCATGCCTGCAGCTCGGCACGCTGCCGGTCGATCTTCTTCAGCAGGCTGCTGAAGCGCTTCTGCGCCCGGGACAGCGCCGGGTCAGAAGGCAGATCTAGGGAGATGAACCTGTGCAGTGAAGAGGACATGGCGAAGATCCGGCGCGATGAACCATCCGGCGATACGTGCCGCCCATTTCACCACATCGGATACGGTGATCCCGCGGATTCTCCGGTGCGGATGGGGGTCAAGCGCCGCAGCCAGCGTGTCCGAAGGCTGCGAATCGTCGACGGTTCGGGGATCGCCCCTATCTCAGCACGACGTGAGGCCTGCAGGATCTCCTCATGAACTTGAACTCCCATGCCGCCCAACTCTTCATTGGACGGCACCTCGACCAAGCATCACTTCCCAATGCAGAACCGGCTGAAGATCACCCCCAGCAGGTCGTCGGCGGTGACGGCGCCGGTGATGCGGCCCAGGGCCTGATGGGCCAGGCGCAGTTCTTCGGCAAAGAGGTCCAGCGCCCTGGTCGCCCAGGGTCACATGCTGGTGGGCATTCTGAAGGTGGGTCAGTGCTTCGGACAGCGCGTGCAGGTGGCGCTCTCGGGCGATGAAGACGCCTTCCTGGCCGGGCTGGAAACCGGCAATGTCCAGAAGCTTGCGGCGGAAGGCTTCAATGCCCTGCCCTGTGCGGGCGGATAGGCGCAGTATCTCGGAGGATGACGATTGCGCTTGAGACAACCCGTCCGACATCCCGGACGCAAGCTGCCCTTCCCCTTGCACCAAGTCGATCTTGTTGATGACGGTCAGGCGTCGGGCGCTGGCGGGTACGCGAGCCTCAATGGCAGCCTCCAGGCGACTGATGTCGAGCGGAGCGCTCCCGGTCTGCCCCTGTCCGGATCGTTGTTCAGGTGAAGAACCCGTCCCGGCGTCCGCTGGAATGATCGCCGGAACGGCTTTCTTCCCGTTGCCCTGCCCTGTTCCGTCAGATACCTGATTCCCGTCATCCCGCGCCAACTCGTCGGCTGCGCGCAGGTGAACGACGACATCGGCCTTCTCGATCTCGGCCCAGGTGCGCTGGATGCCGATCTTCTCGACGGGGTCGTCGGTGTCGCGCAGGCCGGCGGTGTCGATGAGGTTGATGGGCACGCCTTCGATGCTGATCTGCTCGATGACGCGGTCACGGGTGGTGCCGGCAATGGGGGTGACGATGGCGACTTCGGCACCGGCCAGGGCATTGAGCAGGCTGGACTTGCCGACGTTGGGTGCGCCGGTGAGCACAACGTTGAGGCCCTGGCGCAGGCGGGCGCCGCTCTGGGCAGTGTCGAAGAGACGCCGCAGGGTGTCATCGATACGCGCCAGGCGCCCGGCAGCGTCGGCTTTGCAGGAAGTCGATTTCTTCGTCGGGGAAGTCGAGGGTGGCCTCGACCAGCATGCGCAGGGTAAGCAGTTGTTCGGCCAGGTCGTCAATCTGCTGAGAGAGACACCCTGAAGCGATCGGGTGGCGGAGCGCGCAGCCCTGCTCGGTGCTGGCTTCGATGAGGTCGGCGACGGCTTCGGCCTGCACGAGGTCGAGCTTGTCGTTCAGAAAGGCGCGTTCGGTGAATTCGCCGGGCTCGGCCAGGCGGATGCCGAAGGCAGCGCCCACCTGCAGCACGCGGCGCAGCAGGATCTGCTGGACGACCGGACCGCCGTGGCCCTGCAGCTCCAGGATGTGTTCGCCGGTGTAGGAATGGGGGGCAGGGAACCAGAGCGCCAGGCCGTAGTCGATGGGCTGGGCATCGGCCGCCAGGAAGGGGCCATAGGCGGCCTTGCGGGCGACGAGACGGCGTTCGGGGCCGAGGATGTCGGCGGCCAGGGCGGTGATGATGTCCGGCTCGGGCGCCGAGACGCGCACGACAGCAATGGCGCCCTGGCCAGGGGCGGTGGCAATGGCGCAGATGGGGCGTTTGTCCTGCACGGCGTCTATCCAAAAAAAATGGCCTGAACGGGGGTCCAGGCCAAGGGTGAAACACGGAGCTGTTGATCAGGCGGCCCGGCCGAAGATGAGCTTGCCTTCGATCTGGCGGTGATGACCATCTACTGCTGGGCGATGGAGAAGATGTTGCTCACCACCCAGTACAGCACCAGGCCCGACGGGAAGAAGAAGAACATGACCGAGAAGATGAGCGGCATGAAGGTCATCATCTTGGCCTGAACGGGATCCGCCGGCTTGGGATTGAGGTGCGTCTGCAGGAACATCGTGCCGGCCATCAGGATGGGCAGGATGTAGAGCGGATCGGGGCTGGACAGGTCATGGATCCAGCCGATCCACGGGGCGTTGCGGATCTCGACCGAGGCCAGCAGCACCCAGTACAGCGCAATGAAGACGGGGATCTGCACCAGGATGGGCAGGCAGCCGCCCAGCGGGTTGATCTTCTCGGTCTTGTACAGCTCCATCATGGCCTGATTGAGCTTCATGCGGTCATCGCCATAACGTTCGCGGATGGCGTTGAGGCGCGGCTGGACCTTGCGCATCTTGGCCATGGAACGGTAGCTGGCAGCCTGCAGCGGGAAGAAGGCCAGCTCCCGGACCAGGATGGTGAGCGCCACGATGGCCCAGCCCCAGTTACCGACGATGCCGTGCAGGAAGGTCAGCAGCCAGAAGAGCGGCTTGGCGATGGCGGTGAGCCAGCCATAGTCGACGACCAGGTCCAGCCCCGGGGCGACCTTGGCCAGCACGTCCTGGTCCTGGGGACCGATGAACAGGGTCTCGGAAGCATCGACGCCTGGCCGGCCGAGATCTGGCCCAGCTGCTCGTAGGCACCCGCCGAATACGTGCTGGGACCGACGCGGCGCGTGTAGTACTCGCGCGGCTGGCCCTGCTTGGGCACCCAGGCCGAGACGAAGTAGTGCTGGATGATGCCGACCCAGCCATCGTTGGCGCGGCCGGAGTGCTTGGCCTTGCCTTTCTCGATGTCATCAAAGGAGACTTTCTGGAACTTGTCGGCGTCGGTGTAGATGGCCGGGCCGACGTAGGTCTTGTAGTAGCCGGACTGGCCCGGGGCCTCGTGGGTGTCACGGGTCAGCTGCAGGTAGAGCGACGGCGACAGCGGCTGCTCGCCGATGTTGGTGACGCGGTTGTCGACCTTGATCTCGTAGGAGCCGGGGCTGAGCTGGTAGGTGCGCTCGATGCGCAGGCCACCACCTTCGGCCGCCAGCGACGACACCCGTGACCCGTCCGTCGGTCTCGATGGTGCGCACCACGGTCATGGGCGTGGTGTGGTTGGGTGCGTCCTGACGCCCACCAGGCCGGTCTGGCCCACGAAGAAGCTGCTGCGGTCGGACCGATGACCAGGTTGCCGCTGTCGGGGTTACGGGTGTCGTGGATGTGCTTGAGCAGCTTGCTGCTCACGACCTGGCCACCAACGGTGTCGATGCCCAGCTCGATGACGTCGTTCTTCAGCGTGATGGTCTGACCGGCCTTGGCCTGCTCGGCCTGGTCGGCGGGCACGCTGGCCGGGGCGTCAGTGCCCTGCCTGGCTGGGGCACCCGGAATGCTGGTGTCCGCACCGTCTTTCGGGGCGGACGCGGTGTTCTGCTGTGCCGTCTGGGCCTCGCTGACTACCGCCGAACATGGCGGGCTGGCCGTTGTACTGCTGCCAGTTGTTCCAGAGGAACAATAGCGAGAGGATGAAAACTACCCAGAGAACGGTCTTGTGGCTCTGCTGCATCGTGGGGACAGGTTCTGCTGTTGGATGAAGTGGCGCCAAGAATACCCGAGCTTGCGCCAGGATGCTGGCCTGATCTTGATCGAAACCGGATCAGGGCCAAAAAAAACGTGAATCGTCAGGAAGTTCGATGGCGTTCGGCCTTCGAATCACCGGGCGAGGGGGCAGGCAGGGGCACGGGATCCACCCCATGTCCGCCCCAGGGGTGACACCGGCACAGGCGTCTGAGCGTGAGCCAGCTGCCCCGTGCCACACCATGCAGCTGCAGGGCTTCGATGGCGTATTCCGAGCAGCTGGGCCAGTAGCGACAGCTGGGTGGAAAGACACTGCTGAATCCGCGCTGGTAGCCCTTCACCACGGCCGTGAGCGCCCGCACGAGCGGACGCCGGGCCACGGATGGCTGAGCATCGGCGTTGCCGGACGGCGAGGCGCTCATGGGGCGATGCCCGACGAGGAAGCCGGCGGTACCGCCCCTGCCGCATCAGCCCGCGTGGTGCGCCCGACGGGTCGACGATTCAGACGCCCCTGCCGCATCGGCAAGCAATCGGTCGAGTTCTGCACGCAGTTGCCGCTTGATGACCGCAAAGCCCGGAGAGTCCGGAACACCCGATCCGGCTGAGTCTGGCTTTCGCCGCGCCTGAGCACGCATCTGGGCTCGGGCATGCTGGCTCTTCGCGGCCAGCGACCCCATGGGGTGCGCCTTCAGCCGAAGCCGCCAGCTGCGTCCCGCAGTCCAGCAGCTCGACAGGGGCCGCGCGCCAGGCTTCGCGAGCGACGCGCTTGACGGTGTTGCGTCGGACGGCCGCGCGCACCAGGCGCTTGGGCACACTGATCTGGAGGCAATCCAGGGCATCGGATGCCGAGGTTGTCACGGAAGCGCCAGGCTGGGCAGCCCGGGACGATGGGACAGCCGGGTTGGCTGGCGAGGTCGATGCGCCACCAGATGGACGCGGCAGGACACCGGTCAGCTCGAAGAAGTGTCCGGAGATACGGACGGGAGGCGGACCGGATCGGCCACGAGGGCCTTTGCGCGCCTGCAGGGAAGCAGTCCCGGGCTCCCGGGACGGGCTTCCTGCGGATGCCGGACCCGCGGGTGGCCGGCTTTGCGGAAGTGTCATGACAGGCCCTCTACCCCGAGCCAGAAAGGGTCGGGGCCGGGACTGATCGGCAATGAACGTCGAGGAATCAGACGGCCAGGCGCTTGCGGCCTTGGCACGGCGGGCGCGCAGCACGGCGACCACCCCGGCTTTTCTGGCGAACCAGGAAGCCATGAGTTCTTTTTACGACGGCAGACGGAGGGTTGATAGGTGCGCTTCATGATGGCTACCAAAAGGGCCGCGGCGGATCACGGGCTTGCGAGGCCGCAGGCGATTTTCCAGAAACCCCGCGCTATTGGATAGGCAAAACGAGGGGTTTGTCAATGATTTCTGCTCTTCGGGGTGCCCCGATTCACGCGGGCAGACTGCTATGAAGGACGCCAGGCGCAGGCACGCCGTGCGAGCAGGTCTCGCCGGGACGGCACGATCGAGGTCCGGGGACAAGCTTGTGGATAGCTGCGGACAACCTGTGGATAAGTTAGAATGAACGCCCTTCTTCGAGCGGCCTCATTCAGGGCAGGCGGCAGTTTCCTGCGCGGCGCAATCACGTCGAACCTCAGATTCCCCTGTCGACACGAAGTGGGCAAGATTGCCTATCTTGCATGGAATTTCATGCAAGATTCATGAACTGATCCGATTTTCTCAAATTACAAGAAACAGCCGCTGGCCTTCCCCAGGCTGGCGCGGAGCCTTCGACCGCCATGCAGGAACAATGGGACGCGTGCGGTGCCGCCATCGCGGCACGCATGCCCGAACAGGCCTACAAGACGTGGATAAAACCGCTTGCCTTCCTGGAATTCTAGCGCTGACGACTGTCTGATCCGGCTGGGTGCCGCCACGCGAGATCGAGGCAGACATCGTGCGCAATCAGTACCAGAACCCTCATTCAGGAAGTGCTGCGCGACGTGATTGACCCGGCCATGCGGGTGGAGATCGGGGTCGCGCCGCGCGCGCTTCGGCTGCGCCCGTGGCGGGGGCTGGGGCAGGAGCGGCCACGCACGCGGGGCCCTCATCATTTGCCAGCCTCGGGCCCCAGTCACCTGGGCTCCATGTCGCATGGCGTTCAGCCCCCTGCTCCGCACGGAGGCGGACAAGGCAATGTTCCCTGCAGGCATGGGCAACGTTGCTGCGGGCGCGAGCGGCTTTCAGGGGCATGGCCGGCCAGCACGGCGCAGGCGCATTCCAGCCGCAGGCACATGCCCCGCAGCAGACCCACGAGCGACCGGGTCTGGCCCCGGTTACAGCGGATCCCAGGGCTGGGCGATGGCAGTGCCGAACACGCGGGCCACCAGGGCTTCGAGGCACGGCACGCCCCGGAAGCGCCGGACATGCTGGATGACGGCACGGGCGAGCGACTATCTGGATGACGGGTCCGACCCCGAAGGTTCGGGTGACGACGGCAACACCAACGCGCCGGCCCGCAGCTTCGGCGGGCTGGGCGGGCAGATGCCCAACGAGCGCTCGCGCCTGAATCCGGGGCTGACCTTTGCGGCCTTCGTGAACGGCAAGGCCAACGACCTGGCACGGGCCGCTGCCCTGCAGGTGGCCGACCGCCCGGCGCTGCCTACCGCCGCTCTTCATCCACGGCGGCGTGGGCTCGGCAAGACCCACCTGATGCAGGCGGTGGGCAACGCCATCCAGCAGCGCGAGTCGCGGGCGATCATCCGCTACATCTCGTCGAACCAGTTCGTGCAGGACCTGATCCAGGCCATCCGGCGCAACGCCATCGACCGCTTCAACACTCACTACCAGTCGCTGGATGTGCTGCTGATCGACGACATCCAGTTCCTGTCGGACAAGCAGCGCTCGCGGGAAGAGAGTTCTTCCATGGTTCGAGACGATGACGATCAACCAGCGGCAGATCGTCATTACCTGCGACCCCACCTGCAAAAGAGCCAAGGGTATCGACGACCGGTTGATCTCGCGTCTGAACTCGGGCCTGATCGTGAGCCGATTTGAGCCGCCGGAGCTGGAAATGCGGGTGGCCATCCTGCAGCGCAAGGCCGAGCAGGCGCATCCGGCGCCTGACGATGTGGCCTATTTCATCGCCAAGAACATCCGCCGCAACGTGCGGGAACTGGAAGGTGCCCTGCAGCGTGCCATTCATTAGCGATCATTTCAGGTCTTCACCTGACGCTGGAACTGGTGAAGGCGCTGAAAGACCTTATCTCCTTCAATCGTGGCAGATCTCCATCGATTTCATCCAGAAGACGGTGGCCGAGTACTACAAGATCAAGCAGGCCGACATGTACTCGAAGCGCAAGCCGGCCAAGATCGCCCCTGCCCGCCAGATCGCCGCGTACCGCCAGGAACTGACCCAGAAGAGCCTGCCGAGATCGGCGATGCCCCTCTGGCGGCAAGTACGATCACACCACTGTTCTGTACGCTGTACGCAAAATCACAGAATTACGAGCCCATGACGAGGACCTGAACAAGCAGATCCACGTGCTGGACCAGACCCTGCGGGAGTACCTCTAGAAACATCCCTGAACCCGTCTGACGACGGGTTAACATCGCAACTCGTCGCCGATTGTGGATAACCGGAAGATATCCCCAGACCGTCCAACAAGCGCATCGGAAGCGGCAGTGGTAGAGTTATCCACAATGTTGGACACCGGATGTCCGGATTTCGAGTCATCGAATGCCTTGAATTTAGGCAAATATGCCTAAATAGCAGGCAACGGACGCGGGTTGTGCACAACCGGTCAGCAAGCAGGTGAGCCCATGACCGGCAAAATGTGGACAAACCGGGGTTTCGGGCAGGAGGCCGGAAATGTCCACAATCCGACGACTCGGCAATCCCGCCGTCCCCACATCGTTTCTCATCGTGAAGACCCAGTCTACAAGCGCCTCGCCAAGGTTATCCACAAGGCATCGACGCCTCTAAACAACAACAACATTAAAAGATATAGATAGATCTTCAGAAACGGAAAGACATCAGGAAAAGACGCCATGCAGATCATTCTATGCCCCCAGGACGCCATCCTGAAACCCCTGCAGACCGTGGCAGGCATCATCGAGAAACGGCACACCAGCCCATCCTGGCCAATGTGCTGATTCGTCAGCAAAGCAGTGAAGCCGTGACATTCACCCGGTACCGACATGGAGATCCAGGTTCGGACACAGGCCAGCATCGGTGCCGGATCGGTACCACGGCCACGACCGTATCCGCCAAGAAGCTGATCGACATCCTGCTGGGCCCTGCCGGATACGGATGTCACCATCGAGCCTGCAATGGCAACAAGCTGAACCTGAAGACGACCCGTTCACGCTTTGCGTTGCAGACACTGCCGTCCGAAGACTTTCCGGTGATGAAGGCAGGGCCACCGACGCAGCCGGATCCGGGTTCGGCAGGAGACGGAAGCACGGCCGATCTTCGCGCCGATGTGACGCTGTCCCAGAAGAAGCTTCGTCACCTTCTGCAGATGGTCCACTTCGCCATGGCCCAGGACATCCGCTTCTACCTGAATGGCCTGCTGCTGGTGCTGAGCCCGACCGGAATGCGCGCCGTGGCCACGGAAGGGCACCGGCTGACGCCTTCTGTGAGGATGTGGAGGTCCATGCTGCCGGTCAGGCGGACGCGATCCTGCCGCGCAAAGTCGGTGCTGGAGCTGCTGCGGCTGCTGGGTGACAGCGACGAGCCGGTGCGGATGGAGATCATCGGTACGCAGGTGCGGCTGCGCTTGGCGACATCGAGTTCATCAGCAAGCTGCTGGAAGGCAAGTTCCCCGACTACCGGCGGGTGATCCCGAAGGGCTACCAGAAGGTCATCGAGCTGGAACGCGAGACCCTGGCTCAGGCGCTTCAGCGGGCCTCCATTCTCAGCAACGAGAAGTTCCGCGGGGTGCGGCTGGGCCTGGCGCCGGGCCGCCTGGGCATCCATAGCAGCAACACCGAGCAGGAAGAAGCGTCGGAAGAGATTGATATCGACTAGCGGTGGTGCACCTCTCGATATCGGCTTCAATGTCTCTATCTGCTGGATGTGCTGGGCACGCTGAAGACGGACGCGACGATGGCCTTCGGTGACGCCACCTCCAGTGCGCTGCTGACGCTGCCGGGTGACGAGAGCTTCCGCTACGTGCTGATGCCGATGCGGATCTGAGCGCCGGATCGCCCTGCCCGCCTCATGGGTTCGTCATGAGGCTTCGGAGGCTCGCCGCCCGCCGGATCCGCTGCCTGCGGGTGCCTCCGGGGCAACGTCCCTGTCGTGTTTCGGACCTTGCCGGGCGGTTTCAGGCCGGGAAAGGGGGCGCTCGGCCCGTTATGCTGTCGAATTGGCCGCCGTGTGCCTGCGGTCTGCCTATGCCTTCATGGATGATTCATGTCTGACACGATGGATACCGATGCGATGAACCCGGAACAGTCTTCCGGGGGCAAGCCCCAGGGCGACGGGCCTGGGTACGACTCCTCCTCGATCCAGATCCTGGAGGGCTGGAAGCGGTGCGAAAGCGCCCGCATGTACATCGGCGTGATACATCCGACGGCACTGGTCTGCATCACCTGGTGTTCGAGACGGTCGACAACTCGGTGGACGAGGCGCTGGCCGGCTACTGCGACGAGATCCTGGTGACGATTCACGCCGACGAGTCGATCTCGGTGCGTGACAACGGCGGGCATTCCCACCGATGTGAAGTGGGACGATGCTAAGCGATCCCTAGCGCAGCGCGGCTGAGATCGTGATGACGAGGCCGCACGCCGGTGGCAAGTTCGACCTCAGAACAGCTACAAGGTCTCGGGCGGCGCGATGGTGGGTGTCGTGCGTCAACGCGCTGTCGCGCTGGCTCAAGCTCACCATCAATCGCAACGGCAAGACGCATTTCATCGAGCCTCGAGCGCGGGGTTCCCAGGACCGCGTCATCGAGGAAAAGGACGGCGTGGCCATCTCGCCCATCAAGGTGCTGGGCGACACCACCCGGCGTGGCACCGAGGTGCACTTCCTGGCCGACGACACGATCTTCTCCAGGTCGAGTACCACTACGAGACGTCTCCGGACGCCTCGCGCGAGCTGTCGTTCCTCAACAATGGCGTGCGCATCCGCCTGCAGGACCTGCGCAACAACAAGGAAGAGGATTTCGCGTTCGCGGGCGGCGTCTCGGGCTTTGTCGAGTACATCAACCGCGCCAAGAACGTGCTGCACCCCAACATCTTCCACATCCGGGGCGAGAAGGATGGGGTGACGGTGGAAGAGCCGCGCTGCAGTGGAACGACGGCTACAACGAGCGGGTGCTGTGCTTCACCAACAACATTCCGCAGCGTGACGGCGCACGCACCTCACCGGCCTGCGCGCGGCCATGCGACGCGGGTCATCAACAAGTACATCGAAGAGAACGAGATCGCCCGCGGCGGGTCGACACCTCGGGCGACGACATGCGCGAGGGCCTGACCTGCGTGCTGTCGGTGAAGGTGCCTGACCCAAGTTCTCGTCGCAGACCAGGACAAAGCTGGTTTCCAGCGAGGATGCGGGCGCCCGTCGAGGACGTGATTGCACGCGGCTGGAAACCTTCCTGCTGGAAAAGCCCAACGACGCCAAGATCATCTGCAGCAAGATTGTCGAGGCGGCGCGGCGTGAGGCGGCCGCAAGCGCACCGCGACATGACGCGCCGCAAGGGCGTGCTGGACGGCATCGGCCTGCCCGGCAAGCTGGCGGACTGCCAGGAACGCGATCCCGCGAAGAGCGAACTCTTCATCGTGGAGGGCGACTCGGCCGGCGGTTCGGCCAAGCAGGGGCGTGACCGCAAGTTCCAGGCCATCCTGCCGCTGCGCGGCAAGGTGCTCAACGTCGAGAAGGCCCGCTTCGACAAACTGCTGGCTTCCGAGCAGGTGGCCACGCTGATCACCGTGCTGGGCACGGGCATCGGCTCCGGTCTGGGGTCCGACGACTTCAAGATCGAGAAGCTGCGCTATCACCGCGTCATCATCATGACCGACGCGGACGTGGACGGCAGCCACATCCGCACGCTGCTGCTCACGTTCTTCTACCGCCAGATGCCCGAGCTGATCGAGCGCGGCTACATCTACATCGCCCAGCCGCCGCTCTACAAGATCAAGCAGGGACGCGAGGAGCGCTACCTGAAGGACGACTTCGAGCTGGACCAGTACATGCTGAACCTGTCGATGATGCAGGCGGCGCTGGTGCCAGCCCGGGATGCCGAGCCCATCACCGGCGATGCGCTGGCGGCCATCGCACGCGAAGTACGTGATGGCCGATGCCGTCGTCGAGCGTCTGAGCCGGCTGATGGATCACGACACGCCGCACGAGCTGATGGACGGGCTGGCGCTGAACCTGGATTCGGCCGACGAGGGCCCATGCCCGCCGAGCGGCTGCAGGCGGCGCCCCTGAAGAACGTCCACCAGATCAGCCGCTCGCTGGCGCCGGCTGTCGAAGTGACGGCCCATGCTGACGAAAGCGGCGAGAAGTGGCACCTGCGCATCGTCCGTCACCCTGCATGGCAACCAGAAGGTCTCCATCATCACGCAGGACTTCCTGAAGTCGTCCGACCACAAGGTGCTCAGCGACGTGGCCCAGAGCTGCGCGCGGCCTGGTGGGCGAGGGGCCGAGGTGCGGCGCGGCGAGGGTGACAAGGTCCGCAGCCAGCCGGTGGGCAGCTTCCGCGAGGCCATGCGCTGGCTGCTGGCCGATGCCGAAGGGCGTCTCGCGCCAGCGCTACAAGGGGCTGCGCGAGATGAACGCCGAGCAGCTGGGAGACCACGATGGACGTGAATGCCCGGCGGCTGCTGCAAAGTGCAGATCGAGGACGCCATTGCGGCCGACCAGATCTTCACCACGCTGATGGGCGACAACGTCGAACCGCGCCGCGTGTTCATCGAGGAAAAACGCCCTGGGCGCGCAGAACATTGATGTCTGAGGCCCATGGCACATACGGCCGGCCCTGACGGGAAGGGGCCGCGAGTGGTACTGAAATCGACGATCTTCCGGCTGACGCTGAACGTTCCGGACATGGACCGCGGCTACTACGGCGAGCATTCGCTGACTCGTGGCCCGGCATCCTCCGAGAACGACGAGCGGATGATGGTGCGGGTGCTGGCCTTCGCACTCTTTGCAGCCGATGACCTGCGCTTTGGCCGAGGGCTCTCTCGCCGAGGACGAGGCCGACCTGCATGCCGAGGTCCCCGGATGGCACAGATCCGTTCATGGATCGATGTGGGCCTGCCTGATGAACGGCTGGTGAAGAAGGCTGCAGCCAGGGCCGACCGGGTGGTGGTGCTGGCCTATGGGCGCACGGCCCAGGCCTGCGTGGCAGAAGGCCCGCGAGACGCTGGAGCGTCTGGCCAACCCTGCAGGTGATGGCCCTGGAACCCGAGGACAGCAAGGCGCTGGCGGATCTCGCGCAACGCGGGGCAGCTCTGCAGTGCATCGTGCAGGATGGCAGATCTGGCTGGGTGACGGCGACCGGATCGCTGCAGCCGGTGTGCCATGTGTTGAAAGATGTGAACTGACCTCTATTGGCTCACAACCTGCTTGTCGTATTCCTGAATGAGAGAGGTTAATGATTGGACTCAGAGTACACTGTGTTGTACATTGATTGACGTCTCAATTTGGCGGTCATGACTTGATGTTTGTTCAGTTATGACCAATGTCATTCCGATAGACTGAAACAGTCATTCCCTTTGTTCAATCGTTAAGCAGGAGAAATCCATGTTCACCAAAGGTATTCTGGTTGCTGCTCTGATGCTGGGCTCTGCTTCCGTCATGGCCAAGACGTGCGAGGCCGAGGTCGATGCCACCGACGCCATGACCTACAGCACGAAGGAAGTCAAGGTCGCTGGTGACTGCACCGAGCTGAAGCTGACGCTCAAGCACGTCGGTAGAGATGCTCTGTCTCCGCCATGGGCCACAACCTCGTCATCACCAAGACGGACGACTTCAAGGCTGCTAAGGCTGGCGGCAAGACCACCGCTGCCGACAACTATGTTCCCAAGGATGACGCCCGCGTGCTGGCCCACACCAAGCTGATCGGCGGCGGCGAGTCCGACACCATCACCATCCCGATGGACAAGTTCGAGAAAGGCGGCGACTATACCTTCTTCTGCTCCTTCCCCGGTCACTGGAGCGTGATGAAGGGCAAACTGATTTTCGGTTGATGGACGATTCGACAGCTTCTCCATTCCAGGGCCCTGGCGTTCCCTGGAACGCACCCCGAGTTCGGAGCCGATTCCCTGGAGGCTCGGGTCGGAAGGATCATCATCAGAGAAGGTGTCGGACCGATCGCCCGAGACCCTGTCGCGTTGGTCTTCAACGGCATCTCGCATACGTCGCGATGGCCTCACCGGGCGATCTGGAGATTTTGCCCCTCGGTTTTCGGTATCACCGAGGGCTTGCTGGCCTCCCCCGACGAACTGTACGGGGTGGACGTGAACGAGGTCCGGCAGGGGGTGGAAGTCCACCTCGAAGTGGCTTCGGCCTGCGCGTGGCGACTGCGTGAACGTCGCCGGAACATGGCCGGGCGCACCGGTTTGTGGCCTGTGCGGCACCGACAGCCTGGGACAGGTTCGGCGGATCCCCCGGCACCGACCCATCCCATCCGTCTCACATCGACCTCCGTGCTGCGGGCTGAATCCAGCCTGAAATCCGCCCAGATGCTGCAGAAGCTCACCGGCGCCACCCATGCGGCTGCCTGGTGCAACCTTCAAGGCGAAGTGCAGCTGCTGCGCGAGGATGTCGGCCGTCACAATGCCCTGGACAAGCTCATCGGCGCGATGATCCGCGCCAACATTGCCGTGGATCAGGGGTTCGTCGCCATCACCAGCCGGGCCAGCTTCGAGATGGTGCAGAAGGCGGCACGCGATCCGCGCCAGTGCCCTGGTGGCGCGTCTCGGCACCGACCCTCATTGGCCATTCAGACGGCCCACGAATGTGGCGTGGCGCTGGCCGGCCTGGTACGTGACGGCCGGCGGATGGTGGCCTACACCTTTGCGGATCGGCTCGGCTTCGAGAGCTGACCGGAATGCTGACCGGCATCCGGTCGATGCCACGTCAGCGCCGATCGCCCAGCGCTTCCTGGATCTCTTTTCCGGTCTTGTACTGGCTGAGCGCGTGGGTGCCCAGATGGCGAGGCGAATCCAGCCGATCAGCGTGACCATCAGCAGCAGGCAGATGATGCGAGCGATGAGCGACCGATCGTGAAGAACACGACGGGGGCAGGAAGATGGCAAGCAGAAGGCGCATTCGCTCTTCCATGAGCGCAGACATTGGCAAGTGCGAGCCGTGCCTTCGGCTATCATCGCACGCTTGGAATTGACAGTGCCAGCGGCATGCTGGGGCCGATGAGCGGCCTTTTCTCGGGGCACCGTCCGTCACGTAACGTTCGATCGGCCTGAGCCCGCAGGGCAAGTGGCCAGGAGGAAAACATGGTGCTGTACGGCAGAGACTCTGTCATGGATGTGATCGCCAACGCCATGACCAATGCGATCGATGCGATCAACACGGTCGTCTGGGGCTACATTCTGATCTACGGCCTGTTGGCGGTAGGCATCTATTTCTCGATCCGTCTGCGCTTTCTGCAGATCTTCCGTTTTCGGAATTCATCCGGGCGGTGACGCGCACGCCCGAGAAGGTCTAGCCAGGCATCACCCCCATCCAGGCGCTGCAGCCACCAGCCTGGCCTCGCGGGTGGGGACCGGCAACATCGCCGGCGTGGCGGTGGCGGTCTACACCGGCGGTCCCGGCGCGCTCTTCTGGATGTGGATCGTGGCCCTGCTGGGCATGGCCACTGCCTACGCGGAAAGCGCGCTGGCGCAGCTCTACAAGGTCAATGACCATCATGGTCTCTACCGCGGCGGTCCGGCCTTCTACATCAGCCGTGGCCTGAAGTCGCCGTGGGCGGGGGCCGTGTTCTCGGTGGCGCTGCTGGTGGTGTTCGGTCTGGTGTTCAACGCCGTGCAGGCTAACGCCATTTCCCGAGTCGTTCAGGTGAATCGCTTCGGCCTCGATCGCACCCAGGTGGGCGGGTGTGCCGTGCTCGGGCATCGTGATCTTCGGCGGCATCCGCAACATCGCGCGTGTGGCCGAGGTGGTGGTGCCGTTCATGGCCGTGGCCTACCTGGGCGTGGCCCTGTGGGTGCTGGTGGCCAATGTCGACAAGATCCCGGACGTTCTCGTTCTGATTGAGTGCGCAGTGCCTTTCGGCATGGATCGGGCCGTGGGTGGCGTGGTGGGCGGCATGACGGCTGCTCATGCTCAACGGCGCAAGCGTGGCTCTGTGTTCCCAACGAGGCCGGCATGGGTTCCGCACGAAACATTGCGGCTGTGGCCATTCCTCAGCCTGCACCATCCGTCCTCGCAGGGCTTCGTGCAGGCCCCTGGGCGTGTTCATCGACACCATCCTGATTCGTACCGCCACCGGCGTGATGATCCTGATGTCCGACGCGCTGCAGCCGGGCTCGGGTGTGACCGGCACGGTGCTGACCCAGCATGCGCTGGCCTACCACATCGGTGATCACGGCAAGGACTTCGTGGCGCTGGCCGTGTTCTTCTTCGCCTTCACCTCCATCATCAGCAGACTACTCCTATGCCGAGGGGCGCTCACCACCTGAACATCAACAACAAGCCGTGCCTGTTCATCCTGCGCACGCTGGTGCTGGCTGTTCATCGTCTGGGGGCGCGCGAGGCCATCACCACGGTGTTCGATGCGGCCGATGCGGTGATGGGCATCATGGCCATCATCAACCTGGTGGGCATCTCGCTGCTGTCCGGCCTGGTGGTCAAGCTCACGCGCGACTACTTCGAGCAGGCCAAGCATGGGGATCCCGCGCCCGGCCTCAGCGACTATCCTGAGCTGAAAGGCCAGACTGAAGAAGAGATCTGGAAGCGACGCCGATCCACGCGAGCGCTTCCTGACGCTGCTTCGGGAAGCTCGCGGCGCGCACGCTGAAGCGGCTGGTGCTGTCGCGGCCGGTTCGCTCATGTTGCCGCCGGGCTTCACGGATGAAGGCCCGGTGCTGCAACGGCTGCGCATCCAGCCGGTACGGATGCGCGATGGCGTGAAGCTGGCCTTTGCCTGGCAGTACGATACGCGGACCAGACTGACAATCTGTCGGTGGACGAGGCGCTGTGCGGATTGACGCGCTGTTGGCGACATGCGCACGGCGCTTCTGGAAAACCCGCGAGCTGACGGCCGAGCTGGGTTTCAGCAAGCGGGGACGGCCGCTGTTCCGGATGAAGGGTGACGGAGCCCCTGTCCTTGCAGGATCGTCGGCCGGCGCAGATGATCTGCTGAACCCGAACGAACCCGAACCCGAACCCGAAACCCGAACCCGAACCCGAACCCGAACGTCCGAAAGAGGGCGTGCGGCATCGGCCGGTGGTGCGGCGTCCTGGCAGCCGGGCGTGGGGCGCTGACGCAACTGCGCAGGGTGGGAAGCGGGAAGATGGCAGTCGCGCCGCGGGCGATGCCTCTCGCTCAGCTGGCCCCCGCCCGACGAGGATGGCTGGGGCGACCTGGTGATCGAACCGGCAGCGACGCTATCCGGTGGACATCAGTCGGCCTATCTGGTGGACCTGGGCATCGGGCAGGACGGGCGCACTGGTGCCGGGCCATGGCCCGCAAGTGGCGGCAGATCAACAAGTTCGTCGAGATCGTGGCCCAGGCCTGGCAGCACAACACGCTGGCCAGCCGGTGGACGGGCAGGGCAGCCGCCGCTGCACATCCGTGACTGTGGTGCGGGCAAGGCCATCTCACCTTCGCGCTGTACGACCATCTGACACATGCCCTGGGCCTGCAGGTGGAGATGGTGGGCATCGAGCGCCGCGCCGACCTGGTGGCGCTCTGCAACCGGTTGGCCCAGCGTCATGGGCTGTCGGGACTGCGCTTCGAGAAAGGCAACATCCTGCAGGCCTGTGAAGTGGCACAGGTCGCATCGGCTGCGGGCGGTACTGTCATCACGGGCATTGCCGATGGGCGTGCCGTGGCTGGTGTTGCAGGTGTCGGGGCAGATGCCGAACAGAGCAGGGATTCGGGCGCTCACGGTGTCCGACGGGACTGCGGTCGACATCGTCATTGCACTGCATGCCTGCGATATCGGCAACGGACGATGCGCTCTTTCAGGGCATCCGTCAGCGGGCCGCCATGCTGGTGTGCTCGCCCTGCTGCCACCGCGAGCTGCGGCCGCAACTGAAGGCGCCTGCCCCGCTGGATGCACTGCTGCGTCATGGCATCCATCTGGGCCAGGAAGCCGAGATGCTGACCGACGGGCTGCGGGCGCTGCTGCTGGAGACCCAGGGCTATGAGGCACGAGTGTTCGAGTTCATCAGCCCCTGAAACACATGCGGGCAAGAACAAGATGATCCTGGGCAACCGCACCGGCCGGGCGCGTGCCGATGCGGTGCGGGCCGAGATCGAGGCGCTGAACGCTTCCTATGGCATCCGCACGCAGCGGCTGGATGGGCTGCTGGGCAGCGGAACGGACAGCGGGCTGGGTGGAGCCGGGCATCCCGGCGGGCACTGAAGCTGCCTACAGTTCGATCACGTTCAGCCCATCACCCAGCACCTGGCGGGCCAGCGGCACCAGGTGGTCGTGGTGCGTGAGCAGGATCACCTGCATGCGGCGTGAGACCTCACCAGCACCTGCAGGCCGGCTTCTGTCCGGCGGTCGTCGAAGTTGATGAAGAGGTCGTCCGCAATCAGCGGCATGCGGCTGCCCCTGGCTGGCCTGCTGGTCCAGGGCCGCCGCCAGCCGCAGCGCCAGGTAGAGCTGGTCACGCGTGCCTTCGCTGAGGCCGGGCACTCCACCGGCTTAGCTGCCATCGGCCCGGATGCTCAATCAGTCCGGGGACTGTCGACGGCTGTCGGCATCCACCGGCAGGCGGCTGAACGAGCCCAGTGTGAGCGCCTGGAAGATCTCCGACGCGCGGGCCGGCATGGGGCCCCTGGCGGGTCTGGCGAAAGCGCTCCATGGACCATTGCAGCAGCCGTGCGGCGGTCTTCAGGCGCAGATAGCGCTCGGCAGCCTCGGCCATGCCGGCCGCAGCCCTCTGCTGTCGGGCGGCGGCCCGGGCCGCAGCATCGTTGCCGTTCAGGGCATCGAACGCGGCCTTGAGCTGCCACGTGCCGGGCGCCCAGGCGACTCGATGTCCTCCACGATCTGTCCGGCTTCCGTACCCAAGCGGTTCAGCTCGATCTGCAGCTGGTCCGGTTCGATGCTGGCCGCCTCGGTGCGCAGGCTCGATGGGCTGACCGTCACCGGCTTCGCGGGGCCGTTTCGATGCGCTGGATCTCGTGCTCGATCTGCTCGCCGCCTTCCGAGCGGGCGATGGCGGCTCAAACAGGGCCATGTCGTCGATGCCAGCGGCAACCCGCACGCGGCTGCAGCAGGCATCGACCTGACCCTGCGCCGCTGGGCTGCTTCCAGGGGCCTGACGGTCGCGGGCCCGCTGTTGCTGCAAAACTGGTGGTGCTCGGCCTCGTCCTGGCGGGCAGCCTTCAGTCGGCCGGCCAGTGCGTCAGCGCCACGTCCTGACAGACATGTCTGCCGGCGCATCGGGCATCAGCTGATCGGCCAGGGTGCGGGCATGGCGCATCCAGCTATCCAGGGCACTTTGCAGGGGCTCGATCTCATCGGCACGCAGGCTGTCCATCTGCGCCAGCAGTGTCTGGATGTCCTGCATCCGGGCCAGACGGGTTTCCAGTTGGTCGACGGGCAGCGTGTCCTCATGGCCAGCTTCAGCCAACGCCGCCTGCCAGGCCTGCTGCCACTCCTGCCATTGGCTTTCCGCCTGGGTCAGTGCCGTCTGCAGCGGGACCAGCCGCCGCTGTGCGTCCTGAATCTGGGTTTCAGGGTGCTGCGCTGACCGGCACTCGCTGCGCCGTCTCCAGCCGTTCGCGGGCCTGGCGCAGGGCATCGTCCAGGTCGGTCGTGGCAGGCAGCGCCAGCCGTTCCGTCAGCGCCTGGCGCAAGGCTTCCACCCGCTGGTGGAGGGTCTGAAGCTGGTGTTCGGCAGTCTGGCGCCTGGCCAGCAACTCCAGGGCGTCCTGATGGCGTTTCAGCCAGGTCGGCGCGGCATCCAGGGGCAGGTCGGGCAGACCGCAGGCCGCCGCCCGCCTCGCCAGTCGGCCAGCCGCCGTGCCATCCGCGTCTCGATGGCCTGAATGTCGGATTCGATGCCGAGTGCGCTTTCCAGTTTCAGCTTTTCCAGCTGGTTGGCACAGGACTGCCGGTCCGCTTCGTGCTGCGCCCGTTCCAGGCGGGCATCGGCCAGGGTGTCGGCTTCGTGCATCCGCGCTCGAATGCACCAGCCCGTCGGGCGGGTATCGGGCCGATCGGCCTTGATGGCCCGCCAGTCGTCATCGCGCCGTTGGCGGGCCTGAGCCACGTCCTCGCTGCGAGACGGGCTGATGATGACGCACCAGCTGCAGCAGCGCCTGTTCCTGGTGCTGGATGTCCTGGATCTTCTTCTGGAGCGTTTCTGCCGCTGCAGCGCACGCGCCATCGTCATGCTGCTGCACCCGCAGGCATCGACCCGGCTGGTTTCGGGCACCAGCATCGCCTGCAGCCGATCGATGGCTGGCGCCACGGCCCCATGCCGGCCAGGGTGGCTTCCAGCGCGGCGTCCAGCCGTTGCCGTTCACTGGCCAGGGCATCCGACTGTATCGGGGTCCCCAGTCGTCGGGCCCGTTCTAGTAGGTCGGAGAGCGCCGGATCAATGCCTTCCGATGCCAGTGACTGCAGTTGTGCCCGCCACTGGCTGAGGTTCTGCGCCTGAGCATCCAGCTCGTGTCGAGCCTTCTCCACGGCGTGCTGCAGCGCCTGGTGCCGATGAATCAGCTGGGCCGTCCGTTCCCGCCAGGCAGGGCCGGCAGCCAGTGGGCCGCGACCGCTTTCGTCCTCCGGCCGGCCAGCCCAGCTCGGCAGCCAAAGTGCCTGACTCTGGCCTGGAGCGTCTGCAGCTTCTCCTGATGACGTTGCAGCCGGGCGGGGATGGTCGTGGCACTGCACGCGCGCTTCGTCCAGGCGGGTGATCTCGTCGGCACGGGCCAGAACCGGGCGTGTCGAGTGAGGGCAGCCAGTGCGCCTGGTCGAGTTCGTTCAATTCCGCCTGCAGGTGCACGCCATGTTGGCTTTGCACTTTCGCCCCTGCTGGCTGGCCTGCTCGAAGATCTGCCGGGCATTGTCCGGCAGCAGGGGGCATGCCTGATGCCCGCAGTGCATCCTGTCGCTGACGGACTGCTTCCGCGTCACGCAGCAGGGGCTCCACACGTCGGATCCGTTCCAGTCGATGGATGTGCTGCTGGATCTCGGCATGCTTGCTGCGGGCTTCCTCCAGCTGGTGCTGGACGTCCGCCAGTGCATCATGGCTTTCCTTCCAGTCCCGCGTGCGCAGCTGGGCCTGGCTCAGCGTGCGCCGGGCCTCCTCGTAGGCGTCCTGCTGCTGGTAGAAGATGCGGTTGCCGGACTTTTGCGGGGGGCCCAGAGCGAGTCGGCTTCCTGCTGCAGGCCTTGAGCGCATCGCCCAGATGCTCGATGCCCGCAGCGGCCTGAAACAGCATGCGCGCCAATGTCGTCGGAAGCCTGCAGGATGCTTCTCGCTGCCTTCCACCAGCGTGGCATGGTCCAGCGCGTACATGCGCCTGAATTCTTCGGCCTGCAGGCTGCCCAGCCATGCGTGCAGGGTGCTGTCGGAAGCGGTTCATCGGCAGGAGTGCGCAGCGTGTTCTTCTGGCCCTTGCGGCGTTCGGAAGTTCAGGGACCGGATCTGCCCGTCGAAGAAGGCTCCTGTTTCCGTGCTGTCGGCGGCGGTGTTCCTGGCCGGATGAGGGTTCTTCGCGGGAGGCCGTGTTGTCCTCGATGATGCCGCCCAGGGCGCAGGTCCTGCATCGGGTAGCGGGGAAGTCCATGCCGGTGCTGCGCATCGGAAAGCCGAACAGCCAGTCGGACAGGGCACGGCGCATGGTCGACTTGCCCGCTTCTGCTGGCACCCCACGACGAGATGGATGTCCCGAGGGCATGGGGCAACGCCAGGAGCCGGTCAGTGAATTTGCCGTAGCGGAGCAGCCGCAGTTCACGGATGCGCATGGGATTCTCCGGCAGGTCAGCGGGGGATGCGGACTGCACCCGTTCGATGCGATCCACCAGAAGCGGCAGGGCCTGCTGAATGCGTGCAGCCAGCTGTGACATGATCCTGACGCAGTTCCTTCAGTTCGGGCGACGAGGCGACGTACATCGTCCGCAGCTTTTTCCAGGATAGCCTGCCAGTCACCGATGAGGTCGTTGATGAATTCCCGGGTCGTCCTGCGCAGAAGCACCAGGGACCCAGGTCTGCCAGCGCATCCGGAAGTCCCTGGGATGGTGAGGTTGCGTCCTGTGGTGGGCGCGTGGCCACCTTGGACCTTCCGATCCAGATGCGCTCGGCATCCTGGGCCACCGCCTGCGCGATGATTTCCTGCCGAAGCTGTTCGTCCTGCGCCAGCAGGGGTTTTCTGCGCAGGCGTGGTTCCGGTGAAGACGACACGCACGGCCAGCGGCAGATGGGAAGGCGTCTCCGCCAAGAGGTTTTCTAGCGCACGGCCGGCGGCCTGGAGGGCGGACGCCATGTCGTCATCCTGACCGAGTTCTACATCCAGCTGCTGCCAGCGAGCACGTCGACTTCCAGCAACTGGATATCGGTGATCTCGTCGGCCTGGGCGCGGTGACCAGTAGGGCACCGCGCGCACCTAGCTCGCGGATGTGGCGACCCTGAGGTTGCCGGGAAAAGGCGATGACGGTCTGGCCTGCCTGTCGATGTTCGGGAAGGATGCTGCGCTCATGCACGTGGCCCAGTGCCCAGTACTGGTAGCCCTTGGCTTCCAGTTCGGAAACGGTGCAGGGCGCATAGGTGGCGTGCTCGGCATTGCCTTCCAGGGCGGTGTGCAGCACGCCGATGTTCAGCCAGCCGGGTACAGGTTCCGGATAGTTTAACCATATTTTCCGTGGTGGCCTTCTGCTTGAAGCTTCGACCATGAATCGCCACCTTCAGTGATCTGATGGCGAATGCTTTCGGCCCTTGCGCGAAGAAAAAGACATGCACGTTGTCGGGCAGGCGTGAGGTTGCGTGTCATGTCGCTTTTCGGCGTCAGGGTTGCCGTACAGCAGATAGACGGGAATCCGGCCCATGCAGCCTTCCCATCTGCCGGATGAAGAAAAGTCCGGTGCTGAAGTCCTTCCAGTCGCGCCGTCGTAGATGTCGCCGGCAATGACCTGGCGTCGACGGCTTCATCCAGGCGATGTCCACCAGCTTCACGAAGGCATCGCGCGTGGCGGTGCGCAACTGCTCGGCTGGTGCATCGGAATACGCGACAGCCCGCGAAGCCCGTCCAGGTGCAGGTCGGCGGCGTGAATGAACTTCACCCAGTCCTTCTTCAGCTGCGGCAGTTCATGGCCGGCACCTGCGCTCAGCAGACCGACTTTCGCTGTAGTTGGCAAAGTTTGTCGCGCGTGTCGGTGATGTCGAGGTTGCGCATGGTGAGCTGGCCGATGCGGTCAGCTGGCGAGAAGACCGATTCGCCTTTTTCCATGGTCAGCCGCTCGGGGTGATAGGTGAGGTTGGGCGATTCGGTGTTCAGCAGCGAGTAGTCGTTGCCGCGGCGCAGTTCCAGCGTGACTTCACCGGTGATGGCCCGTGCCACCCAGCGCTGGGGCAGTCTCGCGCAGCATGATGGCCTGCAGGTCGAACCAGCGGCCCTGGTACAACAGACGACCCAGGCGCAGGCCGTTGATGCGGTACTGCTCGATGGTGTCCTCGTTGTGGATGCCGGTGACCAGACGCTCGTAGGCGATGTAAAGCAGCGCCATGCCCGGGGCTTCGTAGATGCCACGGCTCTTGGCCTCGATGATGCGGTTCTCGATCTGATCGCTCATGCCCAGTCCGTGACGGCCACCGATGCGGTTGGCTTCCAGCATCAGCTCGACCGGGCTGTCGAAGGTCTGGCCGTTGAGGGCGACGGGCTGACCTTCCTCGAAGCGGATGGTGACTTCCTCGGGACGGATCACCACGTCCTCGCGCCAGAAGGGCACGCCCATGATGGGCTGGACGATGCGGATGCCGCTGTTCAGGTATTCCAGATCCTTGAGCCCGTGGGTGGCGCCCAGCAGGTTGGAATCGGCGGAATAGGCTTTCTCGGCCGACATCTTGTAGTCGAGAGCCCGAGGCGGCCATGAAGGCCGACATCTCGGCCCGGCCGCCCAGTTCGTCGATGAACTGCTGGTCCAGCCAGGGCTTGTAGATCTTGGAGCGACGGGTTGCGAGCAGGCCGTAGCGGTAGAAGCGCTCGATGTCGTTGCCCTTTGTAGGTGCTGCCGTCCCCAGATGTTGACGTCGTCTTCCTTCATGGCGGCCACCAGCATGGTGCCGGTGACGGCGCGGCCGATGGGCGTGGTGTTGAGTAGGTGACGCCGGCGGTGGAGATGTGGGAAGGCGCCGCACTGCAGGGCGGCAATGCCCTCGGCCACCAGCTGGCTGCGGCAGTCCACCAGGCGGGCGGCTTCGGCGCCGTAGCGCAGCGCCTTGCGGGGATCTCGTCATGTCGTTCTCGTCGGGCTGGCCCAGATTGGCGGTGTAGGCGTAGGGGACGGCCCCTTTCTTGCGCATCCAGTGCAGTGCAGCGCTGGTGTCCAGGGCCGCCCGAGAAGGCGATGCCGACCTTCGGCCGATCGGCAGGCTTTGCAGAATGGTGTTGCCCATGCGAATGCGCGCCCGGAAAACTGTTGTGACGGAAGCCGACATTCTAGGAGCTTGACGGCAGAACGCACGCGCACAAACCCCGCCCCCGCACCCTCATGGGCTTCCGGTCCCTGTCGGATGGCCCCGGTGATGCGTGAGCAGGCTGGCGGTTCACCGTTGCCGGCAGCCCGGTTTTCCGAAACGGAAGGGGCCTGTCAGCGGGGCCGTGCCCGGGGGTACCTTTTCGTCGTCCGGTCTTTTCCGGGCTGAACCAGTCGAATTCGGCCAGCGCCCAGCGGGTGAGGATCCGGGTGATGGTGAAGGTCTCGGCCGGTGTGCCCCCGTCAGCGTGGTGGGGTGCAGGGCCAGGCCATGGAAGTCCTCGCCGACCGGACCAAGCGTGCCGCCGCGCACCACGGTGTGGTGGCGCCCCGGGCCAGCGCCGGGGTGCTGGCAATCATGTAGCCGGAACGGAAGGGCAGGTCATAGGAAAAGACGACGTTGCCGGCCGCGTCGCGCAGTGTCCACGGACCGGCTTCCACGTAGGTGGGAATGGTGATGACGTTCTGCGTGCGAGGCGCTGTCGGTGGGGGTGCTGCTGTACGCGCCGATGCCCACAAAGGTGCCGCCCGTGATGGCGAACCGGTTGGAGTCGCTGTCCAGGGCACCTTCGGGACGGGGGCATGGCTGATGGCCACCAGGACGCCACCGGCGATGGTCAGGGTGCCGTTGGAGTCCACGGCATCGTCGCTGACTGCTGTAGGCATACGTGCGCCCGCCGCTCAGCTCCAGGTGCATGCCGGCGCTGATGCTGTCGTCGGTGGTGATCACTTCAGGTTCCCGCCGCGCACACGGAGGATGGACTTGGCTTCGATGCCTTCGGGCGAGAGACTGTTGTCGCCTTCGTCGTCCGTGTCCCTGGCCGGGGTGCCGGAGGTGGTGATGTCGATCGTGCCGCCGTTGATGGTGATGCGCGGATCGGGATCGTCATCGGTACTGGGGGTGAGGGCGTCCTTCCAGGGTTTCCAGCCGGTGGTGATGCCCTTGTCGTGGCTGCGGATGGTGATGTGTCCGTCGTTGACGGCCACGAAGCCCAGCGGCTGCACGGCACTTTCCTCTGCCACTGACCTTGATGCCCTGCCCGCCGGCGCATCGATGGTCAGCCGGCCGCCATCCATGATGAAGGCCTGGGTGGGACGCAACCCGTCACGCGTGTCCACCTTGAGCGTCAGGTTGCCACTGCTCAGACGCAGGTGGGCGGCGGTGGTCAGTGCATGGTGTGCCGTGGCATTGATGCTCAGCGAGCCGTCACCCCGGATCACCAGCGGGCCGGTGGCCGACAGGGCCCTCGCGGGCTTGACGGGTTCTCCTGGGCATCGGTGCGGCGCGTGCGGACCGGGGCATCGGCCAGGGAACTGTGACCCTGCAGCTCGATGAAGGCGGTGGCCGGCGACTGCAGGTGCAGTGCGGGGCCGTCGGTACTGGTCAGATGGGCATCGGCCAGCACCAGCCGGTAGGCATTGTCGCCGTTCAGGGTGAGCGGGGTGGTGCCGGTACCGGTCAGGACATAGGCCAGATGGGTGTCGCCGGGGTGGCCTGGATCGTCGGGCCAGCTGACGGCGCTCGCGCGAGGGTGGCACCGGTTTGCCGTCCAGCAGGACGGTGGTGATGTCATCGGCACCCGCCTGGACGGTCAGTCGGGGCGAGGCGGTGCGGACGGACAGCGTGTCCAGGTCGATGGTCAGTGGCAGCCAACCGGTAGTGTCCATCCGGTCGTGGGCGTATGCGCCGGTGTTCAGATCCCAGCCGGCCGGGGTGCCAGGGACGGTGGTGTCAGGATGTGCGCCCGACGATGTGTCACGAGACGGCGTGTCGGACTTGCGGGAAGTCGCTGCGGCATGGGAGAGCTCACCCGGTGTGCCCGGGGCCCCCGTGTCATGGCGTGGGTGGGCTGTGCCGCTGGGGGCGGGAGCTGTGCGGCCGGACTGACTGTCGCAACCGGTCAGGCACAGCAGGGCGCCCAGCAGGGTGAGGGTCGCCCAAGGGGTCTGTCGAGAACGGTGTCTGGTCACGGCCTGCCCATTCTATGGATCCCGTCACCGACGGGCATCGTACTGGCCAATGACTGGAACGGGTAATGGCGGCAGGACATGGAACGGCGCTTTCCTGTCTTGCCGGCGTGCGGCAGTGGACGCTTTAGTGCGGGTGCCGCGTGCCTTCGTCGCGGGTGGGCTATAGAAGTCCGGGCGGGCGTTTCAGGCGCCCGGTGGTTCAGGCGTCCAGTTCGGCGATCAGCGCGTCCAGGGCCGGATCCTGGATGCCCCATTCACGCAGGGCGGCCTGGGTGTTGAGGGCGTATTCGCGGTTGCTGCCCCGGCAGCCGGTGCATTCGCGCAGCCGGCGCAGCACTTCGCTGCGCGGACCGGGCAGGTAGCCGTGCAGGTCTTCCTGGCAGGCGATGAAGGTGAGCGCCTGCACCTGGCGGCCGTCGGGCAGCGGGATGTCCACCACCAGCGGCCGATAGACCTCGCTGACCATCTCGCGCTGGTAGATGCGGTCCATGATGTCGGCTTCCTGGCCACGGCACGCGCGGTAGACGATGCCTTCGCACGAGCCGCCGCAGTCCAGTCCCAGCACCACGCCCGGAGCATCGGGCGTGCCCCGGTAGGTGTGCGAATTGATGCAGAAGGCGCGGTGATAGCCCTCGATGCGCACCTTGTGCCGTTCGTCGAAGTCGAACTCCGGGTTCCAGATCAGCGAGCCGTAGGCAAAGACCCATTCCATCCGCTGGTACACGGCGGGAGTGGGCGGCGCGGTGTAGGCGCGCTGGCGGGTGGCGGCTGTCGTGGCGGCCTGGGCAGCACCCTGCAGGGCCGAGGTCACGATGGGTGACGGTGTGGCCTGCGGGGTGGCGTGACTGGAACGGGAAACGGGGTGGCGACAGACATCATTCGCTGGGGTCGGCTGGGTGGTCTCCCGTATTGTCGGCCTTGGCGCTGGCAGCGGTCCGGCGGGTCCGACCAGCGGTCGAGACAGCCTTGGCACCGGCCTTGGGTGTGGCGCTTTCGCCCTCGGCAGTGGCCGGATCGTCGGCGGCCGCCTTGGTGGTGCGCCGCGTTGGTGGTTGCCTTGGCCGCACTGGTCTTGCGGGCGGTGGTGCTGGCCTTGGTGGCCGTGCCAGACCTGGCAGCGGTCGCGCGGGTGGTGCGCTTCCCGTCTTCGGCGCCTTCTTCGCCGTCCTTGCCATCGGCCTTGGTGGCCTTGCCCTTGGCGTTGTCGAACTCGAAGCCGATCTTGCCGCTGGGCTCGCGCACCAGGAAGGCCTTGAACTTGCGACGGGTGCGGGACGAGACGAAGCCGGTCAGCAGGTCGGTGCGGCCGTCGGCCAGCAGTTTCTGCATCTGGGCAGGCTCGATGGGTTGCTGCAGGATCTCGCGGCCCGAGCGGAAGTCACAGGTCTTGTTGGGACCCACGGCGTGGCTGCACACGTAGTGCATGCCGTGGATGTATACCGGGCTCTGGCACTTGGGGCAGGGGCCCAGCGATTCCTGGCCGCTGAAGTCGACGGGTTCGGACTGTTCGTCCTGGGCATCGTTCTGGCCGAAGTCGAATTCCAGCTTGTTTTCCGGGGTGATCTTGAGGATGGCCGAGAAGGGCCGGCCCATCTTGCTGCGGAAACCCGTCAGCGGGCCGATGACCTTGTCCTTCAGCAGCGTCTCGACCTCGGGCAGCTCGAACTGGCGGCCACCGGGGATCTTGGTGATGGAGAAGTCGCACTGGCTGCAGGCAAAGCGCTTGTAGTTCTCCCTTGATGACGCCACCGCAGGCCGGGCAGGGGGTCTGCAGCACGGCATAGTCGCCGGGCACCGTGTCGGCCTCGAAGTTGCGGGCCTCTCCACGATGTCACGGGTCATGGCGGCAATGTCCGACATGAAGACCTGGCGGTCCATGCGGCCCTTCTCGAGCTGGCTGAGCTTGTATTCCCAGTCACCGGTGAGTTCCGGCATGTTGAGCGCGGCCACGCCCAGGCCGCGCAGCAGCGTGAGCAGCTGGAAGGCCTTGGCGGTGGGGATGAGTTCACGTCCCTCGCGCAGCAGGTAGCGTTCGGTGATCAGCCCCTCGATGATGGCGGCGCGGGTGGCCGGCGTGCCCAGGCCCTTGCCGGCCATGGCCTCACGCAGTTCGTCGTCGTCGACCAGCTTGCCGGCGCCTTCCATGGCCGAGAGCAGTGTGGCCTCGGTGTAGCGGGCCGGCGGCCGGGTCTGGTTGGCCTGCAGGGCGATCTCGTCGGTCTGCACCGTTTCGTTGGGTTCGACGGGCACCAGGTTGCCGGGACCGTCGCCACCGCTGGCGTCACGACCGTAGATGGCCAGCCAGCCGGGGTTGACCAGCACCCGCCCTTCGGTCTTGAAGGGATGGCCGGCCACGGTGGTGATGCGGGTGGTGACCAGGTATTCGGCTGCCGGGCAAAAACACGGCCATGAAGCGCCGCACCACCAGGTCGTAGACCTTCTGCTCGGCATCCGACAGGGTTCTTGGGTGCCTGCAGCGTGGGGATGATGGCGAAGTGGTCGGAGATCTTGCTGTTGTCGAAGACCCGCTTGTTGGGCTTGACCCAGTCCTTTTCCAGGATGGTGCGGGGCAAATTCGCCGCACGCCGGATTCGGAGAGCTGGCCCAGTGTCTGGCGCACGGTGCCCAGGTAGTCCTCGGGCAGCGCCCGTGAATCGGTACGCGGGTAGGTGAGCACCTTGTGTTTCTCGTACAGCGCCTGGGCCAGTGCCAGGGTGGTCTTGGCCGAGAAGCCGAAGCGGCCGTTGGCCCTCGCGCTGCAGCGTGGTCAGGTCAAAGAGCGCGGGAGCGATCTGGGTGGAAGGCTTAGATTCTTCCGTGACGGTGCCGGGCTTGCCCTCGCAGGCAGCCACGATGGCCTCGGCATCCTCTCGGGTCCAGAAGCGGTCGGCCTTGTGCTCGGGATCGTCGCTTTTTCTGAAGTTGCGGTCGAACCACTTGCCTTCGTACTGGCCGGCCTTGGCGCCGAAGGTGGCCTTTGACCTCGAAGTAATCGCGCGGCACGAAGCGGCGGATCTTCTCTTCGCGTTCGACCACCACGGCCAGCGTGGGGGTCTGCACCCGGCCGACGGTGGTGAGGTAGAAGCCGCCATCGCGCGAGTTGAAGGCTGTCATGGCGCGGGTGCCGTTGATGCCCACCAGCCAGTCGGCTCTCGGCGCGGCTGCGCGCCGCGTCGGCCAGACCGTTCAGTTCGTCGCCCTGGCGCAGGTTCGCGAAGCCGTCGCGGATGGCGTTGGGCGTCATCGACTGCAGCCACAGGCGCTGCATGGGCTGCTTGGCCTTGGCGTACTGCACGATCAGCCGGAAGATCAGCTCGCCCTCGCGGCCCGCGTCACAGGCGTTGATCAGCGAGGTGACATCCTTGCGCTTGATCAGCTTGGTGAGCTGCTTGAGGCGGTCGTGCGTCTTCTCGATCGGCTTCAGATCGAAATGCGGCGGGATGACCGGAAGGTGAGTGAACGACCACTTCCCTCTCTGACATCGTATTGCTCGGGGGCGGCAATTTCCACCAGGTGGCCCACCGCCGAGCTGAGCACGTAGTCGTCATTTTTCGAAGTAGTCGCCGTGACGGACGAAACCCCCAGCGCCCGCGCGATGTCGGCGGCGACGGAAGGTTTTCTCGGCAATGATCAAAGCTTTACTCATGGCGGCGCCATAGTAAGAGGACGATTGCGGATCAGGCAAGTCGCGGATTTCCGGAAAGGGTGTTCCCGGTGTCAGTCCAGTCGTTGCCAGCGGCCGTCGACGATGGCGTCCAATGTAGCCGCCAAGCTCCAGCAGCTGGATGGTAATCAGGATGCGGTCGATCGGCCAGCCCAGCCGGTTGGCGAGCGCCTCGGCCGACATGGGGCTGGCAGCCAGGACGGTGAGCAGGTCGCGGCTGTCGTTGTCGGGCGGTTCCGGTCGGGAGGGAGCCTGTTCGACCGCCCCGCTTTCCTGGTCGGCGATGATCGACTGCCATTCGCGTCGCCCGCTGGCGCGCCGGGCGGTGTGTTGGCGGGCGCGGATCCGACCGCCCCGGATGGTCGGATCCTGGTCCGAGGCGTCCTGCCCGGGGCTGACCATGCCCAGGGCCTGCAAGATGTCGTCGACGGTTTCGATGAGGGTGGCGCCGTCGCGGATCAGGTGGTGGCAGCCGTGAGAGAGCGGATTGTGGATGGAACCGGGCACGGCCATCACCTCGCGGCCCAGCTCGGCCGCCTGCCGTGCGGTGATCAGCGAGCCGCTGCGCAGGGCGGCTTCCACCACCAGGGTGCCGCGTGAGAGCGCAGCGATCATCCGGTTGCGGCGCGGGAAATTGGCCCGTACCGGAGCGCTGCCCAGGGGCTGTTCGCTCAGCACGAGTCCACCCTGTTCCAGCATGCGCCGGGCCAGGGGCAGGTGGTGGGCCGGGTAGATGCGGTCGATGCCGGCTCCGGTCACGGCGATGGTGCTGGCCTGGCCTGCCGGGGCGCCTTCCAGGGCCCCTTGGTGGGCCGCGGCGTCGATGCCTTCGGCCAGGCCGCTGGTGACGATGATGCCGCGCCGCGCCAGGGCTTCGGCCAAGGCCTGGGCGTTGCGCAGTCCTTCGTGGCTGGCGCGTCGGCTGCCCACGATGGCCACGGCAGCGGGTTGCAGGGCAGCCAGCGAGCCGCGAGCGTAGACCAGCAGGGGCGCATCCGGCAGATCCAGCAGCGCAGCCGGGTAGCGGGGATCGTCCAGTGCCAGGATATGGCGGTCATCGCCCGCGTGCAGCCAGGCCAGGGCCGCCTGGATGTCCTGCTCGCGCACCGGGTCGTCGGCCAGCAGGGCGCGGGCCGTTTCGTCACTGCGCACCAGGGCGCGCACCGTGGCGTAGGAGGCCTGCAGGATGGCTTCCGGCGGGCCCAGCCGGCGAAGCAGCAGCTGGCCGGTGACAGCGCCGATGCCCGGCGTGTGGACCAGCCGCAGCCAGGCGGCCAAGGATTCGTCGTCGGGGGAGGGGTCTCGGGAACGTCCGGCAGGGGGCTCATCGGGGTACGGGCAGGGCGGTCGGAGCCGTCGATATTGCCAAAGTCCCCGGGCATCCGCATCAGCCGGATGGATGATGCGCTCGCACCGTTCTCCGAAGGTGGATATCTGAAATGGAAACGGCCGCCCGGGTTGCCCTGGGTGGCCGTTGCGATGAAGTTCGACTTGTACGGATCGGTGATGGCTGCCTGCCGGCAGCCATTGGCTGTCAGGGCAGGCTGGCCACTGATTCGCGGGTCGAGCCTTACGGATTCGTCACAATGTCGTTGACCGAGATCGGGGGCGCTGGCGTTGACCACCAGGCCATAGGCGATGTTGTCGAAGGTGCGGAACACCAGCAGCTGGCCCACATCCTCGTTGGGCAGGCGAACCATTTCCTTGCTCACGCGGTCCTTCACCATGCGACCGGCATGCTCGATCTTCAGCACGTGGCCGTTGGCCAGGCCGTTGCGGCTGCCCATGTTGATGGCGACCACGCTGTTGCGGCCCACCATGGTCACGCCCCGGTAGATCGAGACGATGCGGCCGTCCAGGTTCTCGACTTCGGGCGAGCGGGGCACGAAGTTCACGTCCTGGTCGACGCCGGCCGGCACCAGACGGTCACCGTCGGTGATTTCTTCCACCACCTTGGTGATGGCCAGCCGGGCGGGATCGCCATGACGCTGCAGTTCGGCCGTGCCCAGAAGGTGGCCTCACAGGCCAGCGTCTTGCGGGTCACCGGATCGACGAGCGGCTGGCCGGGCGATAGATGTGCCAGGTGCGGACACCGCTGTCGGCCTTGATGCCACGGGCATAGATGCGATCGGCATTGCCGACGTTCACACGGCCTTCCTGTTCGGGGGCGACGATGTAGGGCGAATCACTCAGGCCCTTCTCGTCGACGATCAGCGGACGGTTGATGAAGGCCTGGATGCTCGAGAGCGAGATGCTGGGGATGGCGGCCTTGTCGGTCATGGTGGCGCGCACGGTGGGCTCCAGCTTGCTGATGCCGTTGCCGTTGCGGCCCTGACCAGCGGCGCCGTCGGAGCCGCCATACACATTGCGGCCCAGACGCAGACGCGGCGTGTCGCCCGAACGATCCAGATATACAATGTCGCCCGGATAGATCAGGTGCGGGTTCTTGATTTCGGCCTTGTTGAGTTGCCAGATCTCCGGCCAGCGCCAGGGTTCCTTCAGAAAAAAAGTCCGGCAATGCCCCACAGCGTGTCACCCTTGACCACCACATGGCGGTCCGGGGCGTCGGCGGCCAGCTGGATCTCATCTTGGCGGGTCTGGGCGATGCCCGCAGCGGCATCACGGCGCCCGTGGCAAGGGGCAATGCTCAGGCTCAGGGTGCTCAGGGCCCCGGGTGCTAAACTTTTCATCGACATGGTCGGTCCTTGGAGTCGTCTACGCACGCCCCACCAGGCTGATGGCAACTGCGTGCCGACTTGACGTGCAAGAGAAATTCTTTTCTGACAGCATCCTGCCCGGCAATACGCGGCAGGTTCAGTGGTGGATAGTGTCCGATGGCTGTGCTAGACATACTCAAGTATCCTGACGCCCGGTTGCATACGGTTTGCCGAGCGGGTCCCGGTTGTGGACGATCGAATCCGCAAGCTGGTGGCCGACATGGCCGAGACCATGTACGCGGCGCCCGGCATCGGGCTGGCGGCCACGCAGGTCAACGTGCACGAGCGCGTGGTGGTCATCGATATCACCGAGACCCATGACCAGCTGCAGGTCTTCATCAACCCCGAGATCACCTGGTCCAGCGACACGCTCCAGAGCTACGAGGAAGGGTGCCTGTCCATCCCCGGCATCTACGACAAGGTCGAGCGCCCCGACGCCGTCACCGTCACGGCGCTGGGTCTGGATGGCAAGCCCTTCACGCTGGAGGCCGATGGCCTGCTGGCCGTGTGCATCCAGCACGAGATCGACCACCTGAACGGCAAGCTCTTCACCCAGCACCTGTCGCGGCTCAAGCAGAATCGCATCCGCCAGAAAGTGCTGAAGATGGAGCGGGAGCGCAGCGCCGCCTGATGAGCGCTCCATCCGATCACGGCTGACCCCTTCATCGCCGGCGCCGCGAGTCCTGCAGCCCGACGCCGGCTTCCGCGTCCAGCTCTGCACCCACGGTTTTCCAGCCAGCCTGACACAAAGGCAGGCCGTCCGCTGCGCGTCGTCTATGCGGGCACGCCCGTCTTTGCCGCCCAGGCGCTCGATGCCCTCATCGGGTCGCGCCACGAGGTGGTGGCCGTGCTCAGCCAGCCGGATCGGCCGGCCGGTCGAGGCCAGAAACTGCTGCCTTCTGCTGTCAAGCAACGTGCATTGGCAGCCAATCTCCCGGTCCTTCAGCCCGAGTCGCTGCGCATCCGCCCCGCGGCAGCCGATGAGACCGAAGAGCGCCGCCTCCGGCGTGAGGCGGCCAATCAGGGGCCGAAGAAGCCCTGGCGGCCTTGCGTGCTCTGCAGCCGGACGTGATGGTGGTGGCCGCCTATGGCCTGTTGCTGCCGCAGTCGGTGCTGGATCTGCCCCGGCTGGGCTGCCTGAACATCCATGCGTCGCTGCTGCCGCGCTGGCGTGGTGCTGCCCCCATCCAGCGGGCCATCGAGGCTGGCGACCTGAGACCGGCATCTGCATCATGCAGATGGAGCGGGCCTGGACACGGGCCCGGTGGGTGCACGTCACGTGGTGCCCATCCTCGAGACCGATACCGCCAGCACCCTGCATGACCGTCTGGCCGACGTCGGTGCCCAGGCCATCGTGGCGGCGCTGGATGAACTGTCTGCCGGGCGGCTGGTCTTCGAGCCGCAGGCGCAGGCCGGCGTCACGTATGCCGCCAAGGTCGACAAGAAAGAGCTGGGCATCGACTGGACGGGCACTGCCGCGGAAGTGAGTCGTCACATGCGTGCCTTCGATCCGCCTGGGGCCGTCACCTGGCTGGAAGGGCATCGGGATGAGCCGCCGCTGCGGGTCTTTCAATCGCAGGTGCTGCGAAACGACGGGAACGCCACGGATGTACCCGGCACCATCGTTGCAGCCGGCCCGGACGGTGTGGACGTGTCCTGCGGCCAGGGTGGCATCGTGCGTCTTGCCGCCCCTGCAGCGGGCCGGTGGCCGGCGCCAGCCGGCGGACGCCTTCCTGCGCGGTCATCCGCTTTCGCCCGGCGTGCGTTTCATTTCTGCCGGCGCCTGAGCCTCCCATTGGGGGCCTCCGGCCGGACGAGGCCGGTACGCTCCGGTCTTCAGGTTCGGGGCATGCACGGTGGACAGGCCGGCATGGCCGGTTTCATTTCCCTTGAAAAACAACGCATTGCCCCCCATCTGAGGAAACGTCGGGCCCCTTGGGAGCGCGGGCTGCCTGCAACCTGACCCGATCTGCTCGGCAAGCGCCACGTTCATGCAGGTACGTCCAGGCCGGATCCGTCCGGGCTGCCGGGGGTCTTGCGGCGGCCTCATCGGCTGCCCCGACCTGTTCCTGACCTTCCCTTTCCCTTTTTCCTCCAACACACTCCGACTGGAAACACCATGTTCAACTGGATCAAGACAGCTGCCCTGATGGCTGCCATCACCGCCCTGTTCGGTGTCATCGGCGCTTCCATCGGTGGCAAGAACGGCATGATCATGGCGCTGGGCTTCGCGGTGGTCTCCAATTTCTTCGCCTACTGGTTCTCGGACAAGATGGTGCTGAAGATGTATCGCGCCCGTGAGGTCGATGCGTCGTCCGCGCCGCAGTTCTACCAGACGGTGCAGGAGCTGGCCCAGCGGGCCCGGCCTGCCCATGCCGCGCGTCTACCTCATCGACGAGGATGCGCCCAACGCCTTCGCCACGGGCCGCAACCCGCAGAACGCCGCCGTGGCGGCCACCACGGGCCTGCTGCGCATGCTCAATGCCCGCGAGGTGCGTGGCGTGATGGCGCACGAGCTGGCCCACGCAGCACCGCGACATCCTCATTTCCACCATCTCGGCCACCATGGCAGGTGCCATCTCGGCACTGGCCAACTTCGCCATGTTCTTCGGCGGCCGTGACGAGGAGGGGCGCCCCACCAACCCCATCGCCTCGATCGCCGATGGCCATCCTGGCGCCGCTGGCCGCCTCGCTCATCCAGATGGCCATCTCGCGGGCGCGTGAATTCGAGGCCGACCGGCTGGGCGCCGAGATCGCAGGCGACCCGCGTTCGCTGGCCTCGGCGCTGGAGAAGATCCAGCACTATGCGTCGGGCATTCCGTTGCATACTACGGAGGCACATCCGAGACTGCACAGATGATGATCATCGAATCCGCTGACCGGCGGCAGCCTGGCCAACCTGTTCTCCACGCACCCCAGTACCGAGGAAAGGGTGCGTCGCCTGCTGGCGATGAACCCGAACGGGCAGGCGGCCTGAGGCCGTGGCCGCCGAATCGATGAGGAGACATGCCGGGTCGCCCAGACCGCAGCCCGGCTCCGACGAGAAACCGCACGAGGCCGACAGCCGGCCCTGCGGCTCGGTACTGCGCGCCGCCCTGGCCGATGAGCTGGTGGCGGCTGCGGTGTCCTGCGTGACATGCTGGCCGGTGCCCACCTGGACGAGAGCATCGACCACCACACGCGTGAACTGCCCAGCGCATCTGCCAAGGCGGTGCGCAACATGGCTATGACGCCACCCGCCAGCAGGGCCTGCTGGCCTGGCTGGGCGAGCGCTTCAACCGTCGCCAGCCCCCCCCGCTGCTGGCAGCCCTGCAGGCGCTGGGCATGGCCCAGCTCATCGATGCCCGCCGGCCGGTGCCGGTCATCATCGATCAGACCGTCCGGGCCGTCGGCAAGCTGCCCGAAGGGGCGGCGCATCCGGGCGCGGCCGGTTTCATCAACGCCACGCTGCGTCGCTTCGCGCGCGAGCGTGCCAGCCTGATGGCCGAGCCCTTGCCCGACGAGGCCCGCTTCAACCATCCCGGCTGGTGGGTGGCCAAGGTGCGCAAGCTCTGGCCCGATCGCTGGCAGGAGATCCTCACGGCATCGCTGTCGCGTGCGCCGCTCAGCCTGCGGGCCAACCGTCGTCAGGGCGGGCAGCTTGCCGCAGCCGCACAGCTCAGGAAGCCGGCATCGGCTTTCGTCTGATGGGTCAGGATGGCCTGGTGCTGGATCAGGCACTGCCGGTGGATCGCATCCCGGGCTTTGCCGAAGGCTTGATGAGCGTGCAGGACATCGGGGCCCAGTGTGCGGCCCAGCTGCTCGATCCTCAGCCCGGCAGAGCGGATCCTGGATGCCTGTGCAGCCCCGGGCGGCAAGACGGCCCATCTGCTCGAGATGGCTGACTGCGAGGTCTGGGCGCTCGACATCGATCCTGATCGTGCATCCATAATTACAAAACAATCTTCAGCGTGCCCGGGTACCGCTGCTGTCGCAGGATGCCGCTGAGGCCCCTGGTGTCGCTACACCCGCCTCTGGAAAGGCCGCAGGGGGTGTCTGGGGCGCCCATGTACTGGCTGCCGATGCCGGAGACCCCGAAAGTTGGTGGGATGGCCGGCCCCTTCGACCGGATCCTGCTGGATGCCCCTGCAGCGCCTCGGGTATCGTGCGGCGCCATCCCGACGTGCTCTGGCATCGCCAGCGTCGTGATATTGCGACATTTTCTGCCACGCAGGCGCGGCTCCTGGAGAAGCTTTGGCCGCTGCTGCGTCCCGGTGGTACATACTGCTTTATGCAACATGCTCCATCTTTCCCGAGGAGGGAGAGAAGGTCGTTTCGGCATTTGCATCAAGACGAGGCGGATTGCCGGTGGCAGCGCGAGGTCCGTGTGCCTGGCTGGGTCGACGGCTCCCAAGGCGGACAGCTGTTGCCCCGTGCAGCGATGAGCTGCATGAACATGATGGATTTTTCTACGCGCTGTTGAGCAAGCATCGGTGAATAGGCGTCGTGCTCTGGTGACGCTGGCAGGTGCGGCGTTGCTGTTGCAAGGCATGCCCGCCCTGGCCGGCGAATCGATGCAGGTGAAGACCCTTCAACTCGATCTTTCACCTGACGATGGTGCCGTGCTGCTCTCGGCACAGTTCGCCGTCGACCTCAGCGCAGCCCCTGAAGGACGCCGTCTCGCGCGGTCTGCCTGCATTTCATCACCGAGTTCGAGATCTACAGGCCGCGCCTGTTCTGGTTCGACAAGAAGGCGGCCAGCGGCCACGTGGAGTGGCGTCTTCCTATTACGCACTCACGCGGCAATACCGTCTCAACTCCGCCAGCGGCAGCGAATCCTACGCCACGCTGGATGAAGCCATCACCCAGATGACCGCCCTGCGCGACTGGCCGGTCACCACCATCGACCGGCTTGATGCCGGCGAAGAATACATCGTGCGCGTCCGGATGCGGCTGGACACCGCCCAGCTGCCCAAAGCCGTTCCAGATCACCGCACTGACCGACTCGGACTGGAATCCCCAATCGGCATGGAAAGGCCTCAGCTTCGTCGTACCGACCCCACCGACACCCGCTCCGTAAGCCGGGTCCTGCGGCTGGCGCTGGTGCTGTCGGTGGCCTTTGCCGCCAGTCCTGTCTCTCGCTGCTGGCCCTGGCCAGCATCAACAACAGTCTTTTCCAGCAGCACTACGGCCTTCTGCTGTGGCTCAACATCGGCGTGGCCGTTGCACTGGCCGTGCTGGCCATCGAACTGGCCAGGCGGCTGATGCAGCGCTTCCGGCAGCGGCTGTTCGGAACCCGGCTGATGGCCCGGCTGGCGCTGGCCTTCGTGCTGATGACCGTCATTCCGGTCCTGCTCATCTCATCTCATTGCCGTCCAGTTCCTGGAGCGCTCCATCGAATCGTGGTTCGACGTGCCCATGGAGCGGGCACTGGAATCGGGCCTGAGCCTGGGGCGCGCCACCCTGGATTCCATGCTGCTGGACGTGGTGGCCAAGGGGCGGCTGGCCGCCTCCGATCTCAACGGCCTGTCGCTGCGCCATCAGTCCGAGAGCCTGGACCGCGTGCGCGAGCGCTTCGGCATTTCCGAGGCTGTGATCCTCACCAGCGGCGGACGCATCATCAGAGCAGTGGCGGCCGCTATGCCGCGCTGGTGCCCGATCTGCCCTCGCCCACCGCACTGCGCCAGGCACGCCTGGCCCATCACTATGCGGCCATCGAAGGCAACGAGCTGCGCGAGGACAACCCCGACCAGAACTACCAGGCGCTGCGCATGCGGGTGATGGTGCCCATCATCTCCTCCGATGTGCGCGAGGAGCTGCGCTCCTGCAGTTCGTGCAGCCCGTGCCCATGGCGCTGGCCCAGAATGCCGAGGCCGTGCAGGGGGCTTCCGTGACTATCAGGAACTGTCGCTGTCACGCCGGGGACTCAAGCGCATCTTCCGCGTCACGCTCACCGTCACCGTCCTGCTCACCATCTTCTCTGCCATTGCCGCCGCCTTCCTGCTGGCGGGCTGGATGACAGGGACCCCTTGTCGATGCTGGAGGCCGGCACCCGTGCCGTGGCGAAGGCGATTTCCGACCGTTGAAGGATTACGTGGGACGTGACGAACTCGGCGCTCTCACCCAGTCCTTCAACGCCATGATGCGTCAGCTGGAAGAGGCGCGCAGCCGGGTGGTGCGAACCCGGCTGGGTCTGGAACAGGCCAATGCCCGACTGGCCAGCGTGCTGGCCAACCTCAGTGCCGGCGTCATCGTCTTTGACCGGGGCTTTCGCGTCACCATGGTCAACCACGGTGCCGAGAAGATCCTGGGCATGGAAGTGGGCAAGGGCACTGGGTCAGCAGCTGGGGGCCATGGGAAGCCTGGGTGAATTCGAGGCCGAGATCGCCCGTGCGTTCGGTGATGCGCTCGATACGGAAAGTGGCACCTGGCAGCGACAGATCGTGATCGGCGCCGAGCCGGAATCCGGCCAGGGTGGCACGCGTGAAGCAGGGGCAAGACGCTGCTGGTGCGGGGCGCCCTGCTGCCGGAGGTCGACGGAGACCATGTGTTGGTCATTGACGACATCACGGATGTGGTGTCGGCACAACGTGCCATCGCTTGGGGCGAAGTGGCCCGACGGCTGGCTCACGAGATCAAGAACCCGCTCACACCCATCCGGCTGGCAGCCGAGCGCCTGCAGCTGAAGCTGGAAGGGGTGCTCTCGGGGGCCGAGCAGGAGCTGCTCATTCGCAACACCCGCAACATCGTCACCCAGGTCAATGCGCTGAAGGTCATGGTCGACGAATTCCGGGACTACGCCCGCCTGCCGGCTGCCAGGCTGGAGCCGCTGGACCTGAACGAGCTGCTTTCCGAAGTGCTGGGCTTCTACACCGATCTGGATCCCACCCTGCAGGGTCATTGCCCGATTGAACCCTGATATTCCGCAGATCATGGGAGATGCGGGGCAGTTGCGACGGGTTATCCACAATCTGCTGAAGAACGCCGGTGAAGCCACTGAAAAAGCAGGACGTCCGGATGATTGAGGTCAGCACCGACTTGATCCACAATGCAGCAGGCCAGTGCAGCGGTGTCCGGCTGGGCGTCAGGGGACAACGGGCGGTTTCCCGCCGGAATTGCTGGCCCGCGTGTTCGAGCCTACGTCAGCCAGAAGGCCAAGGGAACGGGACTCGGACTGGCTATCGTGAAAAAGATCGTTCAGGAACACGGTGGAACGATCGAGTCGGCAACCACCACGACGCCGGGTTGTTGCATAATACATACACGGATGAATCCGCTGTCGCCAGCACGGAACAAGTTGTTTCAGGTGCTTACACGTATATTGCTTTTTGCGAAATTAGTAAAAAGGCAGACAATTTTAGAAGTGCATGATCAACAGGACATCGGTCGGCCGGACTGTACGCCGCGACGGCGGGCAGGCTCCTGTAAGCTCTCTGCTGACAGATGTTGGATTTGCTGGAAAAGAAATGGCTGAGATTCTGGTAGTCGACGATGAGATGGGCATCCGCGAGTTGCTCTCCGAGATCCTTGGTGACGAAGGGCATGTCGTCACGCTGGCTGAAAACGCGCAGCGTGCGCGCGAGGCCATGGCTGCCACGCGGATGGACCTGGTGCTGCTGGACATCTGGATGCCGGACACCGACGGCGTCAGCCTGCTGAAGGAATGGGTCGCATCGGGCCAGCTCACCATGCCGGTCATCATGATGTCCGGTCATGCCACCATCGAGACTGCCGTCGAGGCGACCCGCATCGGGGCCATGGACTTCCTGGAAAAGCCCATCGCACTGCAGAAGCTGCTCAAGGCCGTCGAACAGGGCCTGGCCAAGGGCCGCCAGGGCATGGTGCAGGGACGCACCACGCCCGCCGCACCTGTGCATCCCAGCTATCCGGGCACCATCACGCCCTCCAGCAACACGCCGCTGGCCATGCTGCAGGTGCCGGGCTCCCAGAACGTGCAGCAGGTCATGCCGCTCAGCTCGCCCACTGCACAGTTCATTGCAGCCCCTGTCTCCGGGCTGCCCAGCATGAACCTGCATCCCTCCATCATGGTGCGCGACCTGCCGCTGAACGTGCCGCTGCGTGAAGCCCGCGAGGCCTTCGAGCGCGCCTACTTCGAGCACCATCTGCACCGCGAGCATGGCAGCCTGACCCGCGTGGCCGAGCGCACCGGGCTGGAGCGCACCCACCTCTACCGCAAGCTCAAGCAGCTGGGCATCGACCTGTCCAAGGGCAACTACCGCCGGGGTGTCTCCCCAGTCGGTCTGATGCCTGCCTGAAAAAGCGTACTGCCCCGTGGACATCTGCGCTCGGGTAGTCCGTCACCACAGCGCAAGCGCCTGATTCCGGAAAGAGTCCTGAGGCCTGCCTGCCCGCCTGGGCGGGCCCTGCGAAAGCCCCCATTGCCGGTCGTCCGACCGGTGTGTCCCCCATGTTTCGTGCGTTAGTTCCGCAGCGGAATGTCGGTTTGTTGGCATCCCCATTGCATGGATCCGGGCCGTCCTTCGCGGTGTGAACAGTGACACGGCAACCCGGACACACCCCTTCTACACTTCGGTCCATGGCACTGATGCAACCCCGGATTCAGCACTTCTGAATCCCAGTCGAGGAACGGCACATCATGATTCAAGGCGGATCGACGGACTGGACCACCAAGCTCGACGCACTCGTCAAAGAGCCCGGTCACCGAGATCGAGGACCAGGAAATCTTCATCCAGACCATGAAGGGCGCCCTGGCGTTGTCGCGAAGCAATGTCGAGCTGCCGGACCGGCTGCGCATGTTGCTGTTCCTGGTCAATGGCCGCCGTCAGGTCAGTGAATATCGCGACCTGCTGCCGCGCTATCGGGGCTGACCGACGCCTTCGACATCCTGCTGAAGAAAGGCCTGATCAAGCGCCGCAACGATCCGGGCTACTGATCCGCCCGCGGGCGCCCCGCATCTTTGCCGGGCGCTCGCCTATCATCGGTCTTTCGTCCAGGGCCTTGTGCTCCGGCATGGTCCCTGGACAGTCCTCCTGTTCCCGGGCGGTTTTTCGACAGACCCGCACGCACCACTGGCAGCGACGCATTCGCTGCCAGTGTCGTTTCCAGGCATGGCAGAACCCGGCATTCCCCTTCGTCGCACCGTCACCCTGATCAGCGGATCCGATGCCGCTGCCCGTCGCGCCTGCATCGCGCAGCTGCGCGCCCAGCGTCGGGGCTTGAATCCCGCCGGTGAAGATGACAGCCTGTGGTTGCAGGGCGGGCGAGGTGCCATCCACACCGCTGGCCGTGCAGTCGCTGTCGCCGGCAGCTTGTGCGACCGGTGCGCCTGATCAGACGCTGACGGCGAGGCTGCATCTGCTGCCTGGGCGGCCCGGTGTTTCGGACCACCCTGGTGCGGCTGCTGCGCCAGCCCGCTGGAAGCACCTCTATCTGGAGGTTTCCGCGAGGCGAGACACCTGCTGCGCGTCGTGGATCAGCTGCGTCAGCCGCCATTTTGATCAGCACCTGCGGCTCGTGTCGCTGGTGCGGGCAACAGTCCCAGGCCTTCGCACGGATGAGGGACGAGCCCTGGCGTGGCGGCGGCCGTGCTCAGCGGCAGCCATGACCCCGCCACGGGCTGGGCCAGTTCGACCTGGCTTGATGGCCGGTGGTACCACCATGACCCCATGGCGCTGGATGAACAGGGCCTGTCATGGAGCGCTTCCGTCACGAGCGGTCCGGTTCTCCGGCTGGCCCGCCGCTGGCTGCCTGAGGTGGGGGTTCCCACCCGGCAGGAGGCCCAGGAGGCGCTGCAGGCGCTGGGTGGAAACGCCGGCGTGCAGTGGATGCAGGCCGTGTTGCAGACGGGGCGCAGCGGCTATGACTGGCGGTTTGCAGCAGGGAAGCAACGGTGGCAAGTGTGTCTCAAGGATCGACGGATCCGGCGAAATCGCACATTCCAGGTCAAACTTGAGTGCCGCTCTTCGGTCACGGGAAACCGTCTGGCGTCTGGACAACCGATTGTGGCTCGGATTGGCGCAAGGTACGGACCTGGCTCGGCTGCAGCGGGACATCGACACCCTGCAGGCGCTCTGGTCCCTGATCCCTGTCCTGACTTTTTCCCGACGACGATCAGGCGTGTCTGCCTTCTCCGCGGGCAGAATTTCAGGACCGGATCCCAGGGCCAACAGGGAGACAACGCCAGGGACCGCCTCTGCAGGCCGTCCCGGGAGAACGGACGGCGCCTCCCGGACCGGCCGCCGTTTCGGCCACATGCCCCTGCGATCGGGGTTGGGCCCACGTGCACGCCTACGCTCATCGGAGGCGGTGGAACGATCATCGGGGGCTGCTGTGGCAAAGTGCCGCCATGCCCAAAACTGGCTTCCGTCGTTTGGGAAAGTCAACACGATGAACATGATCTACAACAGCCCGAATTACTGCATCGTCGAGTTCAACGGCGAGCAGCCCGACCGATCTGCCGTGGTTATGAAATCATGGACAAGGCGGCTCGGCGGGAAATCTTCATAGGCGGCCTGATGGCCGACAAGTTCCGGCAGGATGTCTCGATGCTGATCGCCGCCGAGCCCAGCATCGAGGAAGTCGACCATTTCCTGTCCGGGTTCGAGGGCATCATGCACCAGCCGCTGCTGATGCATTGAGCAAAGGACAGCGCGGCCAGGCGGTCTCCAGACCCGCGATGTGCTGAATATTGCATTCAGCATTCAGAATCATGTTCACGGACTTCCCGGGGTGCTTCCCGGATGTGGGGTCCGGAGCTGGGCGTATCGGTCTTCAGCGCCCTGAACGCCAGGCCTCCACGATCTGGCTGACCATCGTCCCGTGGCACCGGGATTGCCGGCGGGGTCGAACAGTCTTTCCAGGTCGCCCAGATTCATGACCGACGAGATGCGTGCGTCCCGCCCCAGGGCCCGGCGCAAGGACAGGCCGTTCTTGTGGGCGCTCTCGAGCAGCTCCGCCATCAGGGCCTGGGCTTCGTCCTTGCCCAGCCGGGGCGCCAGAACCTGCACCAGCGTGGCCGGCAGGCTCTGTTCGTGCTGACGGACGATGTTGGCCTGCATGGTCTCCTGATCGATCGCAGCCGTCCCAGCAGTTCCTCGGCGGCGGCCAGGCTGCCAGCGGCTCGCCAAAGCAGCTGTTGCAGCGTGTGCCAGCTGGACTGCCACTGGCTCATGCCCCCTCGTGTTCGACGTCCATGGCCCCAGCACGATGGCTGCCAGACCCGGGGCGCGCTGGGCGGCCTCGCGCATCAGTTGCGTGGTCACAGGCGTCTGCGGGCGCCACAGCAGGGCGGCCGGCCCCTGCCGGCCTGCCTCGTCGTCGTGCAGCTCGCCGATCTCGGCCTGCGTGAGCAGCGATGTCCCGCCCGATCTTGCCCAAGGTTCCGCACAGGAGCGCCAGCTCGGTGCCCAGCCGCACGAAAGCGGTCGCGCGTCGTGTGCCACGAGGCTGCCGGCATCATCAGCCCCAGGGCATCGGCCAGTCGCTGGGCCACCGCCAGGCTGCGTTCGGTCTGTGGTCCTTGCGAGGACAGCGTGCCATCTGGCCCGCCAAACCGCAGCACGGCCACATCCAGCAGCGCAGCACGCAGAGTGGCGTCGGCTGCGCTGCAGGATCCAGCCATCCGGCCAGCTTCCACGCCAGGTAGATGGGCGAGGCTGGCTGCAGCCGATGCGACTCATCAGCAGGGTGTCCTGGTTCTCCTCGATGAGTCGCACGATGGCCGCGCCCACCCGCTCCAGCATGTCCCTGCAGGCGCCGCCCGGCTTCCTTGCACTGCATGGCTGGCGCCGAGTCCATCAGGTCCCTGGTGACTGGCGCCATGGTTGAGTGACGCACCGCATCCGGTGAGCAGGGTGCCGATCGATCTCGGCCAGTGCCTTCAGGAAGGAATGGCCAGCGTGCCGCCACGCGGGCGGCCGGTACAGCCGCGCCGGGTCGAAGCGCCCCTGGGCAATGTCGTGGCTGGCACCATCGCTGGCGGCCGGGTCACCCAGTTCGTGGCAGGCCATGCCGATGGCGCGGGCAGCCTCGTCGGGAATCATGCCCACCGAGGCCTGGGCCTGCGCCAGGCCGTTCTCGAGCAGGCCATGGCCGCCAGCATGGCGGTGTCCGAAAACAGGGAATCGATCGAGGCGGGGCGAAGATGCGTTTCGAACATGGGATGACGGAAGGGCCGGGAGGGCCCGTACAAATACCATTGCGCCCACGTCGGCAAAACCGACAGTGTTGACTATGCCAGCAAAGTGTCATGTGTACCTCAACCCGGGGTATGACCTTCACGCATGAAATCCTCCAGAAACAGTCTGCTGCTGTCGCTCCTCCTCCCTGTCTGCCACCCCTGCCTGGGCCTCTTCCGAGACGCTCGATGGCGCCAGCCTGTCCTCTGTACTGGGCATTCCCCTTTGCCGGCATCCTGCTGTCCATCGCCCCGATGCCGCTGATTGCCCCTGTTCTGGGCACCATCACTATGGCAAGGTTGCTGCAGGCTGGGCACTGGCCTTCCTGCTGCCGTTCGCCTTCATCCATGGCTGGGGCGCCGCCCCGCATGGGCTCGTGCATGCCGCCGTGAGCGAGTACATCCCGTTCATCCTGCTGCTCACGGCGCTCTTCACCCTGCGCGGGCGGCATCCATATCAGCGGCAGTCTGCGCGGCCGCCCGCTCCTCAATACCGGGTTGCTGGCGCTGGGCACGTCCATTGCCAGCTTCATGGGCACCACGGGCGCTTCCATGCTGCTCATCCGGCCGCTCATCCGCGCCAACGACAATCGCCGCCACCAGGCTCACGTCATCGTCTCTTCTATCTTCCTGGTGTCCAACGTCGGTGGCCTGCTCACCCCGCTGGGCGATCCGCCGCTCTTCCTGGGCTTCCTGCAGGGGTCGAGTTCAGCTGGACCATGCGCTACCTGTTCTGGGACATGCTGCTGGTGTCGGTGCTGCTGCTGGCCATCTTCTTCCTGCTCGACAGCTGGATGTACCGCAAGGAAGGTGTGCTGCCTCGCGAATCCGTGTCGGATGCGCAACCCCTGGGGCTGCAGGGCTGGGTCAATGTCCTGCTGCTGGGGGTCGTGGTGGGCCTGGTCCTGATGAGCGGGCTCTGGAAACCCGATCTCGTTCGATGTCTACGGCGCCGAAGTCACACTGCCCAGCCTGCTGCGTGATCTCGGGCTGCTGGCGGTCATCATCGTCTCGCTGCGCATCACCCCGGCTTCCATCCACGCCGACAACCAGTTCTCCTGGGCGCCCATGGAGGAAGTGGCCAAGCTGTTCGCCGGCATCTTCCTGACCATCATCCCGGTCATTGCCATGCTCCAGGCGGGTACCGAGGGGGCATTTGCCAGCGTCGTGCATGCCGTCAACAACGCCAATGGCGAGCCCATCCCCATCATGTACTTCTGGGCCACCGGGCTGCTCAGCTCCTTCCTGGACAACGCGCCCACCTACCTGGTGTTCTTCAACACCGCCGGCGGCAACCCGCAGGTGCTGATGAACGAGATGGCTCCGGTGCTGATGGCCGTCTCGGCCGGTGCCGTGTTCATGGGGCCAACACCTACATCGGCAACGCGCCCAACCTGATGGTCAAGGCCATACGCCGAAGACCGTGGCATCCGCATGCCCAGCTTCTTCGCCTACCTGTTCTGGTCGCTCACCTTCCTGCTGCCCATCTTCCTGCTGGTCTCGCTCATCAGCTTCCGCTGACACGATCTTGACCGGTCCGAGAAAAGCGGCACATCCCGTCGCGCACCCCGGCGCTAGACTCGGCACATGCCGCCTGCGCGACGGCGTGTGCCCTGGCTGATCGGGCCCCCTGCACGAACGGGGCCAGGCGCTCTGGCCACCCCGGTCCATTCCGACACGTCCGCGGCGGATCCTTTTCACCGTGGTGAGACCATGATCAAACGTGTCCTGCTTCTTTCCTCGCTGATGCTTTCCGTGCCGACCTGGGCTGTCACGCAGCCGGCTACCGAGAGCGCACCTGTGGCCAAGGCTTCCAGCGCGGCCACGACCGCCACGATGGCTGCCCAGGGCGCGAATGCCCTGAAAAAGAGAGCGATGGCAGGGACATCATCGCGCGTGATCCCAAGCCCGACACCGGCAATGCCGAGCATGATGCCCTGCTGGTCGAGCGTCGCCAGCAGCAGCGCATGGTGCTGCACCTGCGTGCCAAGCGTGATTCGGAACTGAATCGCCTGTCACTGGCCCGCCTGGCTGCCTCGCGCGGCGGGGATCCCACGTTCAACGAGAAGAAGAATCAGGCCATGCTGGAGCAGATGCGTGGCCTGCAGGGCGGACTACGAGCGCCAGTTGGAAAAAGCTCAGGCGGATCTGGATGCCATCGATGTCCGCCTGGCGAAGTTCAGCGGAAATTGACGATGACCGACGGGTTGCCCGGCAGGCCTTCGTAGCTCATCCGGTAGCTCTTGCCGGCTTCGGGCTGCAAAGCGCTTGCCGAAGGCACCCAGTGACAGGATGTCGCCAGCGCGCAGGCGGATGCCGGCCTTCTCCAGGTCCTGGATCTGCCACAGCACGGCATTGAGCGGGTTGCCCTGCAGGCTGCTGCCCTTGACGACTTCCAGCTCGTTGCCATCCTTGTCCGTCAGCCGCACCGTCATCTCGGCCAGCTGGTCCACCATCTCCTGATCCACGTTGATGGGGATGGGGGTGCCCAGCACGCCGAAGCGGGCGTTGGCATTGACCACCGTGGCATCCGCAGCGTTCATCTGCCCGTAATCCTGGTAGGCCAGGTCAGGCAGCTCGATGAACGGGATGATGGCCGACAGGCTGGCCAGCACCTCGCGGGGGGTCTGCGCGTCATGGATGGCGGCGCTGCGCACCACCACCACCATGTCGGCTTCCATGCGCGGCTGGGTGGCGTAGCGGCTGGCCGACAGCGCCACGCCGTTGGGCAGCAGCATCCGTTCCAGCAGCTTGCCGCGCACCGCCACCATCTTCTGTTGACCATCCTCACCGGTCATGGGCATCTGCTCGGACTTGTAGCCGACGATGCGTCCCGCCGACGGGATGATGCCCTTCAGGAAGGTGCGGCTGGCGCATCGCGCCTGCTCCATCGACAGCGCCCGCGGCGGCAGCGGGAGGGCTCGCGCTTCAGGTAGAGATAGGCATATTCGGTCAGCTTGCGTTCATCGGCACAGAAATTGCCGGCAATCCGCATCTGGGCCACCTGGGTCTGATACTCCACCGCCTCGCGCTCGGCCTCGGCCTTCTCGCGTTCGGCTGCCGGGCTTGGCACGCCCATGCCCGCGGTCTGAGGCGGCTGCTGGACGGGTTCCGACAGGCTGGTGCAGCCGGAAAGCATCAGGGCCAGCACACCCGGGATCAGGCAGAAGGAACGGCGGGAGGCAGACATCGGTATTCTCCGTTGAGGGGAAGGTTCTGGATGCACGCAGTCGGATGAATGCCCGCAGGCGCTGGTCCACGCACGCCTGGCCGACGTGAGCGGCCTGCGGGTGCCTGCTGATCCGGAAAGATGCACTTCTACCCTGAATGTTATCGTGTGTGTGATACGGAGGGTTTTCGGTAAAGGTTACGGCCGTATCAAAGCTGGTACACCTGAAAGGCCGACGACACCATAAAAGGCGGAAGACACCGTACCCGGCCGGGCGTGGGGTGTCGAACCCGCCTGTCACGGATGGGCGGGTGAGGGGGCCTCTTCCGGATCCTCGTAGGGGGCCACCGTCTTTGCCTGCATCTCGTAGCCCGCGCTGCCGTAGGGCGTATCGATCCGGAAGGGCTCAGATCCCCCGTCACCGTGACCGGGTCCATCATCTGGAAGCCTTTCAGGGGCTGAGCGGGCACCACATGGATGACCTGGTTGGAAGGCGGCGGCGGCACGTGGATGCAGTGTCTCGAAATAGGGCACCAGCAGGAATTCCTCGATGGTGCTGGAATCGCTGCTGTCCAGCGGCACGATGAAGCCCGAGATGACGATCTTCTCGTTCTGGATGGCAGGATTGAGCGGCGCGTTCTTCCAGGCCTTCTGCAGCTTGCGCAGGGCGGCAATGGCGCGCGGGTCGCCGTCGGACATGCCGTTGAGTTCAGTGACTTGAAGTCGCGCAGGGGCTCCCAGTCCTGGGAATCAGCACCTCCCAGTCCATCGGCCGATAACCCCTGGACATGGCGCCACTGTTGCTGGCCTGTGCATGGCCCTGATCCTGCCACACCTGAGCACGTTTTTCGCCATCAGCTGCGGGCTGCTTCCGGCCCGAACCGTCTCCTGCTGGCGTTCCCGGACCCCCGCCTGGTTGCGGGACCGCGCCTTGGGCAGCTCTCGCCCAGCACGAAGCGCCCCTGGCCCTGGCTGTTCTGGATGTCGGTGCTGACCTGGCCCTCCCGTGCTGCCGACATCAGGCCACCCCACCGCTGCGTGGGATGGCGGCATCGCCGTTTCCGGTATTGGAATCTGTCGTTGTGGTGGCCGACGGGGGCGTGGCCGCGTCTTCGGCCGGCTGGTCATCTGCAGGCCCAGGCGCCCAGGGGCGCTACCATAGCGGCCAGCAGCAGTGCAGCCAGTGCCGGCCTGATGCCCGCGGACCTTCTGCTGCCCAGGGGCGGCATTGCCGCTCACGCCACCCTGGTTGTCCGGCGCTATCCGGGTATGGGTCATCGCCTGCCGCATGGCTGACGGCGTGTTTGCAGGATGGATGACGGACCGGGACATCGAATCGGCTGGCAGGTGCATGATGGGCGAGCAGGGCGGTACAAAGACGGTCCAACGTTCGGACCCGTCTGTCAGCATACATGACCCGGACGCTTGGGCAGCAAGCGCGAGCGGCGGACTGTCTTGCAGAGGATTGCCCCTGAAAAAGACGAGTCGGATCTGGTTCCCACCCGAGAGCGGCGGCGCGTGAGCCCGCACCCGCTCAGAGCCGGGGTATCAGCCCGTCGGCCAGTGCTCGCTGACTGGCACGCCAGGCGGGCCACAGTGCCGTGATGGGGCCTGCCACCGCCACCAGCGCCAGCAGCCACAGCTCGTCGGCGGCAAAGCGGGTCACGGGCCAGACGATGCCCCACTGGTTGAGCAGCAGCGGTGCGGCCAGCAGCGAACCCACCGTCAGCAGCACATGGCCCAGCAGCGCGCCCGCCGTCAGCAGCATGCCTCCTGCACCAGCAGGAACAGCAGGTCCAGCGGGCGGGCACCCACGGCACGCAGGATGGCCAGCTCGCGCTGACGCTGCTCCAGGCTGGCCAGCAGCGCGGTGACCAGGTTGCACAGGCTCAGCACCAGCACCAGCGCCGACAGCGCCTGCAGCGTGCGGGTCACGATGTCCAGCAGCCGCCAGAGCTGGTTCAGCGCCACGGCCGGCAACACGGCCAGCAGCGCCTCGTCCTCGTCGGCATTGATGTCGCGCTGCAGGGTTGAAGACGCCCGCACGGATTTCAGCGCAGGGCTGCCGTGATGAATTCAGGCTTCAGGTCGAGGCCTTCACCTTGTCGGCCGGGATGTTGATGCCCGGAATGGGTGCGCCCGCTGCCAGTTCAGGTGGATGGCCGTCATGGCGTCCAGGCTGATGTGCAGCGTGCGGTCCACCGGTGTGCCTAGTGGGCGCCAGGATGCCGCCGACCTGGAACGGCTTGTCGGCGTGCTCGATGCCGGGGGCGTCGCCCGTGCCATGCGTGAGCGTCAGGCGGTCTCCCCAGCCTGTAGCCCAGCCTGCGGGCCACCTCGGCGCCCAGCACCACGTCGAAGATCTGCTCGAAGGGCTTGCCCTGGGCCAGTTGCAGGTGTTCGCGTGCCCCGTAGCGGAAATGCTCGAAATAGGCGGCATCGGTGCCCAGCACTGGAAAGCCGCGGTGCGAATCCCCCAGCGCGATGGGAATCGTCCAGGCCACCAGCCGGTTGCGGCGCACCCGCTCGTGAGGCGTCCAGCTGATCTCGTGGTGGGGTCTCGCCAGCCGGAACACCGCATACAGCATCAGCTGCAGCGGGCTCGTGCGTGCTCCCACGATCAGGTCAGTGCCTGAAACCGCGCGGGTGAAGCTGTCGTGGATGGCCTGCTGGCCGCGCTGCACCGTCAGCAGCAGGCAGGTGGACGCGCGATCGACACCAGCGTCAGCCAGAAATTGACGCGCCGGTTGCCGACGCTGCGAAAGGCCAGCCGCACCAGCGTGCCCCAGTCGTGCCAGCGTGAAGAAAGCGCAGACGCGTCAGGCCGCCTCCGCCGTGTTGATGTCGTCCATCTGCAGGATGCGCCGAAATACGGTCGCAGCTGCTCGTCGCGGCTCACGACCAGCTAATGTCGCCCTCGCTGCTTTCCAGCTGCGTCATCAGCAGCGACGGCAGTCGGTCACGGTTGCGGCTGTCGGGGCCGAGGTCGGTTCATCGGCGATCAGCAGCTCAGGACGGCCGATCAGCGCTTGCGACGGCGGCCCGCTGCTGCTGGCCCCACCGACAGCCCTGTCGCGGCCGCGACCAGGCCGATTCAGGCAGCTCCAGCGCCGCCAGCAGCTGACGTGCCGTCTCGCGCGGTTGCGATCCGGCCCGTGCGCGGCGGATGGCCGAGAAGTGGCAGGGCAGCAGCACGTTGTCTTCCAGGCTCAGTGTAGGGCACCAGGTTGAACTGCTGGAAGATGAACCCGATGTGGTCGGCCCGCAGCCGGTCGCGCTCGGCCGCGCCACAGTCCGACAGACTGTGTCCCAGCAATCGGACCTGGCCCCGGGTGGGCTGCAGCACCCCGCCCAGCAGGCCCAGCAGCGTGCTCTTGCCGCCGCCGCTGGGACCCAGCAGCAGCACGTGCTCGCCGGCATTCAGTGCCCGGGCGGTGGATGCTCAGACAGGCCGTGGCGCTGCCCGGCCAGGTAAAAGCTCAGGTCTTCGGCCAGCGCACGGGCGTGGCCGCATTCGGTGCAGAGGTATCGTGCATGTCCGTCGTGAAAGGCATGGCGCATGCGAAAGCCGATGATGGTAGCCGCGATGCCGACAGGCCGGCCCGGTCGGGCAGCCGGCGCGTTGTCCGGGCTGCCGCGTCCGGCTGCGGATCAGGCAGGAATCAGGATGCCTTCCAGCGGATCACCGCCTTGCCGGCCTCCAGTCGCGTGTGCCTGCTGGCCCTGGTCGTTCACCACGGCCGCATCAATGTGCTTGAGGCGCGGCCAGTTGCCGAAGGCCGTGACCTTCAGCGAGTCGATGGCGGCCGGCTGCTTGCAGGTGAACGTGTAGGTCACGGCCAGGTCGGCATGGTGAGCCACGTGCATGGTCGTCCTTGTCTGCCGCGTGGTCGTGATCGTGGTCGTCGCCGTCATGCCCGCCGTCGTGGTCATCATGGTCGCTGGCATCGTGGTCGTGATCGTCGTGGTCATCCACCTCGTCATCGTCATCCAGCAGCGTGGGCGCGTTGATGACCGGGGGCTGCTGCGCACACTGGGCTGCTGCCGGGACCTGCACCACGCTGGCGGCATCCTGCAGCTGGTCCAGCAAGGCCTTGGCCTGTGCGCGCTGCTGGTCGTTGGCCGGCTCGGTCTCGAAGCCGATCAGGCTGTCCAGCGGCGAGCGGAAGCTCACCGTCAGCGTCTCGCCCTGCTGGCCTGATGTCCAGTGCGCCCAGGCCGTGCTGGTGCACATGGCCCTGCTTGTGTCCATGATGGTGGTGATGGTCGTCGTCGTGCCCGGGCGCATGGTGCGCACCGGCCGAGGCTGCCGCCGTCAGCAGGGCGCCAGCCACGGCCAGCCGCAGCGCGTGGCGTCCGGAAACTCCCGGTCGTCCGGCCTTGCCGGCCCGAAGGGGAAGGGAATGTTCCGAAGCATGTTTCATCAGGGTCTCCTCATGGGAATTTGCACCGCTAATGATAAGTCATTAGCATTAAGTCATGGATTCCGGCCACCCCCACGCATATCCTGCGTCGACGCCACCGGCTGCGTCCGCTGGCACGGCAGCCTACCCTGCCGCCCTATCTCAAAATACCACGTCCCTGCCACGGCTGTCGGCCGTCTGGTCGGGTATCGGTGCACGGCTGCTGCTGGCCGTGGCCCTCACGGTCCTGCTGTGGCTGGTCATCCGGTGGGCGCTGCAATGAACCGGACCGATACCTGCCAGGCCGAGTCAGATGCCGGGGCGCACGCGTCGGCCCATGGGGCGGCCGGCCATGCTTCCGGGGAACCCGGCCACGCTGCCACCCCGTGCGCGCGGCCGGACGCCGCCAGCGAGGCAGCACCCGTGCTGGTCTCCCTGCAGAACGTCACCGTCGGCTATGACCGGCACCCGGCCATCCACCACCTGCAACTGCAGATCTCGGCCGGCGACATGCTGGCGTGGTCGGCCCCAACGGTGCCGGCAGAGCACCTTTCTCAAGCTGCTCATCGGCGAGCAGCTCGCTGGAAGGGCAGGTGACGCTGCCCGATCCCGATCGGGTGCGCGTGGCCCTGTCTGCCGCAGATCAACCAGACCGACCGGCAGTTTCCATCACCGTGCAGGACATGGTGGCCTCGGGCCTGTGGCACCAGTGTGGCGCTTTTGGTCGGCTGGGCCGCCAGGGCGCTGCGCGGGTGGCCGAGGCCCTGGACACAGTGGGCCTGCGCGGCTACGCCGGCCGCGTCATCAGCGCGCTGTCGGGCGGCGAATTCCAGCGGGTGCGCTTTTGCGCAACTCATCCTGCAGGATGCCCAGCTGGTCGTGCTCGACGAACCCTTCGTGGGCATCGATGTCACCACCCAGCAGGTGCTGCTGGACCTGCTGGCCCGCTGGCACGCCCAGGGCGTCACCATCGTCGCTGCGCTGCATGAGCAGGACATCGTCCGCCAGTGGTTCCCGCACACCCTGCTGCTGGCACGAGATGATCGCTGCCGGTCCCACGGCCGAGGTGCTCACGCCAGAGAACTGGCAGCGTGCCGTCGATCGTTCGGTGGCAGCCCGTCAGCCCAGCACGCGCTGGTGCGAGGGGCACACCGCCATCCCGGCCGCCGCATCGGCCGTTCACCGAGGGGCGGAAAACGCCATGCCACATGACTGAGCTGTGGGACGGGCTCATCGGCCCCTTCATCGAATTCGGCTTCATGCGCCGTGCCCTGGCCGGCTGTCTGGCCCTGTCGCTGGGTGCTGCACCGGTGGGGGTCTTCCTCATGCTGCGTCGCATGAGCCTCACCGGCGACGCCATGGCGCACGCCATCCTGCCCCGGGCGGCCATCGCCCACCTCATCGCCGGCCTGTCGCCGCCCGCCGCGACCCTGGGCGGCATCATCAGTGGCCTGCTGGTGGCGGCAGCCTCCACCCTGGTCGCCCGCAGTGGCCGACAGTCCGAGGACAGCAGCCTGGCGGCCTTCTACCTGATGTCCCTGTCGCTGGGCGTGGTCATCGTCTCCACCTACGGCAACCAGGTCGACCTGCTGCACGTCCTGTTCGGTTCCGTGCTGGCGCTGATGACGACACCCTGCTGCTGATCGGCGTCATCGCCAGCGTGAGCCTGCTGGGCCTGGCCGTGCTCTACCGCCCGCTGGTCTTCGAGTGCGTCGATGCAACCTGCTGCCCCGAAAGAGTCCCTGGGGCAGCATTGCGCACTTCGGCTCATGGGCCCTGCTGGTCATCAACCTGGTGGCGGGCTTCCATGCGCTGGGCACACTGATGTCCATCGGCCTGCTGGTGCTGCCGGCGGCCGCAGCCCGCTTCTGGGCCCGTACCGTCAATGGTCTGCTGGTCCTGGCGGCTGGGCTCGCCTTGCTGGCCGGCGTCAGCGGCCTGCTGATTTCCTATCACTACGAATGGCCTACCGGTCCCACCATCGTGCTGACCCTGGGCCTGATGTACTGCCTGTCATTGCTGCTGGCGCCCACCGGCGTGCTGCGCAGGAAGAATCGCCCACGGAGACACTACTGAAACATGAACACCCGCATCCCCTCCTTCCTTTCCCGTCCGGTGGCGCTGGCCGCAGCCGCCCTGGCCACCGCGCTGCTGGCCGCTGCGCCCGCGCAGGCTGCCCATGGCGTTGCCGCCAGCGCCGGCCAGACGGATGCTGCCCCGTCCACCCGGCCACTGCCTGTCGTGCCAGCTTCAGCATCCTGGCTGACCTGGTGAAGCAGGCTGGCGGTGACCGTGTGGCTGTCGAGAGCCTGGTCAAGGCCGGCGGCGACACCCACGTCTTCCAGCCGGGCCTGCCCAGGTGCGCCAGCTGTCCGGCGCCAGCCTGGTCGTCGTCAACGGCCTGGGCTTCGAGGGCTGGATGCCCCGCCTGATCGGTTCCAGCGGCTACAAGGCCGGTCGTCGAGGCCGCCCGGGGCCTGCAGGCCATGAAGGCCACCGATGATCACCATCACCATGGCGATGACGGCGACGATGATGATCATGACCACGATGGCCCGCATGGCCACGACCACGATCATGACGGCCCGCACGGCCAGCTGACCATGACGAGGACGGCCTCATGGTCACAGCCATGGCGACCATCGACCACGATGAGGCATCGCACGGTCATCATCACCATCACCATGGCGGTCTGGATCCCACGCCTGGCAGGACGCGCTGAACGTCCGCCACTATGTCGCCAACATCGCCGGGTTGCCTGTGCCAGGCTGCGCCGGCCGACTGCGGCAGCTTCCGAGAGCGTGCCCGCGCCTCACGATCAGAAACTGCTGGAGCTGGACCAGGAGATCCACCAGGCCGTTGACGCCACGCCGACCGACCGCCGCCGCGCGTGATGGTCTCGCATGCGGCCTTCGGCTACTACGGCCGCGCCTATCACATCACCTTCATGGCCCCCGTGGGCATCTCGACCGAAGAGGAGCCGTCTGCCGCCGTGGTGGCCAACCTCATCCGCCAGGCCCGCCAGCAGAACGTGCAGGCTCTTCTTCGAGAACAACAGCGACCCGCGCCTGCTCAAGCGCATGGCTTCCGAACTGAAGAATGTCACCATCGGCGAGCTGATGGCTCGATTCGCTGTCGCCGGCCAACGGCCCGGGCTCGCCGACTACCTGAGCATGATGCGCTACAACACCCGCGCCATCAGCCAGGCCCTGTCGAAGAAGCAGAGCACCTGTTTCCATGATCCGGCCCGTGTGGCCGGCATCACGCCTGAAGGCCAAACCCGGACCCCGCGGTGCCACGCGGTGCCCCGGTCGGTCGGACACCTGGTCAGCATCCCCCGGTCAGGCGCCTCGGTCCGGCGCGACGCCGGGGGCACCACGCCCACCAGCAGCAGCGCCGGCTTGCCCTTCAGGGCCGCCGGTGGCAGCTGCAGCGTGCCCAGCGCGCCCGGCACCATCGCCCTGGTCGGGCAATGACACATCCACCATCCACAGCGTGGGCGTCTCGGGCGGCATGCCCAGCGCCAGCAGCGTGTCGCGCACCTGGTCCGAAACCGTGGCCGCCATGTACAGCGTGCCGCTGCCGGCCGCCACGATGGCCTCGGCCCAGCGGCGCAGCTCCGGATCCGCCACGATCTCGGCTGCAGACAGGACCTTTCGGCGCGAGGGCGGTACCGGTGCAGCCGCCTGGTGCAGATCCACCGGGGTGGCATCACGGGCAGCGGCAGCGCTGCCGATTGCGCTGATCCGACGCATGCACCTGGGGCGTGGCCAGCACCAGCGCCTCGTCGCCGCCCGCGCTCGGTCATCGGCATCGCCAGCGCCGCATGCGCCGCCTGCGCCGAGCTGATGCCTGGGACCACCTCCACCGGCACCCCGGCTGCGTGCAGCACATCCAGCTCTTCCTGGGCCCGCGCGAAGATCAGCGGATCGCCCCCTTCAGACGCACCGTCAGACCGCCGCGCTGCGCACAGTCCAGCAGGATCGGTTGATGGACGACTGCCGCGCACTGGGATTGCCGGCACGCTTGCCCACCGCGATGATCCGGGCACGCCTGGCCAGCGCCAGCACCTCCGGCTGCACCAGCGCATCGTGCACCAGCCAGTCGGCTCACCGATCAGCCGTGCCGCCTTGCAGGTCAGAGCTCCACATCGCCCGGCCCCGCGCCCACCAGCACCACTCGGCCTGACCCAGACCGGACGCCCGGTCACCGGCCAGGCCTGCGCTGGCGCTGACAGAAGCATCGGACGCCTGCTCCGTTCCCGGGGAGGCCGGAACGCCGTCGGCCATCAGCTCTGCTCCCACGGCAGGCCGGAGAACCGCCAGCCTTCCACGTGGTTGCGCTGCCGCTCTCGTCCAGTCGTCCCTCGAAGCCACCCACGATGTTCCACAGGTTGGTGAATCCTGCCTGCGCTCCGGCCGTGGCCGCTGCCACGCTGCGCACACCGCTGCGGCAGCAGCAGCACCACCTTCTGGTCGGGCTTGCCACCTGGGCCAGCTGCGCCAGAAAGTCCGGGTTCTGCCGCTGACCGTTGTCGATCAGCCAGGGCACCGGGATGGCCCCGGGCACCCGACCCACCCATTTGTGCTCTTCGGGCGCGCACATCCACCAGCAGCGCCTCGCCGGCCTGCACCAGCGCCCAGGCATCGGCCGGGGAAATGTCACCAGCGATAGGCACCGGCCTGGGGTTGGAAGTCGTCGCGTCCTGCTCCTGAAAAATGTCTGGCTGTTTCCGGCTGTTCAGACCAGCTCGACCTGGATCCCGTCCAGACCGTCGATCGATCCCTGCAGATGGTTGCCGCGCACCACCGCACCCACACCGCCGGCGTGCCGGTGAACACGATGTCTCCGGCCACCAGCGACCAGTGCCGCGACAGGTGGCTGATGATCTCGTTCACGCTCCAGATCATCTGATCCAGATCGCCCGACTGGCGCGCCTCGCCATCCACCGACAGCCGGATGCCACCGCGGACCAGCGTGCCCACCTGTTCGCGCGGCATGATGGTCCCCACCGGCCCCGAGGCCTCGAAGCCCTTGGCGATCTCCCAGGGGCGTCCCTTCGCCTTCAGTGCCGTCTGCAGGTCGCGCCGCGTCAGGTCCAGACCCACCGCATAGCCGTAGATGAGTTCCTCGGCCCGGGCCGGATCGACGTTCGCACCGCAACGGCCCAGGGCCACCACCAGCTCCACCTCGTGGTGCAGCGACTGCGTGCCCGAGGGGTAGGGCACCGGCTGCACCGTCCCGGCGGCCACCGGCACCACCGAACTGGCGGGCTTCATGAAGAAGAAGGGATCCTCACGACCGCTGGAGCCCATCTCCACCGCGTGCAGCGCATAGTTCTGGGCCACGCAGAACACCCGATTGACCGGAAACCGCTGGGCGACCCCGTGCACCGGCAGGCTCACGGTGCGGGCAGGTGCAAAGACATACGACGACATGAGGCTTTCCCGATGATGTATTGAAAACGGCCCTCATTATCCCAGAGCCGGACGCGTGCTTGTCATCCACGGACCATGCCTTCATATGAGAAATGCGCAGCAGCCGTCCACGGCCGATCTGCGCCACGCATCAGGCGGTCACATCCGCTGCGCCGGCCGTCCTCGTGGCCCATGTGGCCATTCGCCCCTAGAATGCTGGGTTGACTCCCTCAAAGTACGTTTCCAAGCCATGAGCCAGAAAACGCCCCGCTAGCTTCCGCCCCTGCCCGCCGGAACACACCGCCATGGGGCCCGGTCGAGACCCGGCTGCGCGAACTGCTCAAGGAACGCATCCTGATCCTGGACGGTGCCATGGGCACCATGATCCAGCAGTACAAGCTGGGCGAGGACGACTACCGCGGCGAGCGCTTTCGCGACCATGCCCATGACGTGAAGGGCAACAACGAGCTGCTCTCGCTCACCCGGCCCGACATCATCCAGGAAATCCACGAGAAGTACCTGGAGGCCGGTGCCGACCTCATCGAGACCAACACCTTCGGCGCCACGGCCGTTGCCCAGGCCGACTACCACCTGCCGGAACTGGCCTACGAGATGAACGTCGCCTCGGCACGGCTGGCCCGGGCCGCGGTCGACAAGTACAGCACGCCCGAGCGTCCCGCTTCGTGGCCGGTGCCCTGGGCCCCCAGCCCAAGACGGCCTCCATCTCGCCGGACGTGAACGACCCGCCGCGCGCAACATCACCTTCGAGGAACTGCGAGCCGCCTACCTGGAACAGGCCCGCGGTCTCGGCCGAAGCAGGGGCCGACGTGTTCCTGGTCGAGACCATCTTCGACACCCTCAACGCCAAGGCCGCGCTGTTCGCGCTGGATGAACTGGCCGAAGAGCGCAGCGCCCAGGGCCTGCCGCGCATCCCGGTCATGATCTCCGGCACTGTCACCGACGCCTCCGGCCGCATCCTGTCGGGCCAGACCGTCGAGGCCTTCTGGAACTCGGTGCGCCATGCCAAACCGCTCACCATCGGCCTGAACTGCGCCCTGGGTGCGGCCCTCATGCGGCCCTACATCGAGGAGCTGGCCCGCAAGGCCGACACCTTCGTCTGCGTCTACCCCAACGCCGGCCTGCCCAACCCCATGGCCGAGACGGGCTTCGACGAGACCCCGACATCACCTCCGCCCTGCTGAAGGAGTTCGCGCAGGCCAACCTCGTCAACATCGCCGGTGGCTGCTGCGGCACCACGCCTGCCCACATCCGCGCCATTGCCGAGGCCGTGCGTCCGCTCACCCCGCGCGTGCCGCCCGTCATCCCCGTCGCCACCCGCCTTTCCGGTCTGGAGCCCTTCAACATCGACGAGGACTCGCTCTTCGTCAACGTCGGCGAGCGCACCAACGTCACCGGTTCCAAGGCGTTTGCGCGGATGATCCTCAACGAGCAGTACGACGAGGCCCCTGCAGGTCGCCCGCCAGCAGGTGGAAAACGGCGCGCAGATCATCGACGTCAACATGGACGAAGCCATGCTGGACGCGATGAAGGCGATGCCGCGCTTCCCTGAACCTCATCGCCAGCGAACCCGACATCGCCCGCGTGCCCATCATGCGATCGACAGCTCCAAGTGGAGGTCATCGAGGCGGGCCTGCGCTGCGTGCAGGGCAAGGCGGTGGTCAACCCCATTTCTCTGAAGGAAGGCGAAGAAAAGTTCCTGCACGAGGCGCGCCTGGTGCGCCGCTATGGTGCGGCCGCCGTCGTCATGGCCTTCGATGAACAGGGTCAGGCCGACACCTTCCAGCGCAAGATCGAGATCTGCAAGCGTGCCTACGACCTGCTGGTGAACGAAGTGGGCTTCCCGCCCGAAGACATCATCTTCGATCCCAACATCTTCGCGGTCGCCACCGGCATCGAAGAGCACGACGAATACAGCAACGACTTCATCCGTGCCTGCCAGTGGATCCACGACAATCTGCCGCATGCCCGCATCTCGGGCGGCGTCTCCAACGTCTCCTTCTCGTTCCGCGGCAACAATCCCGCGCGCGAGGCCATCCACACGGTCTTCCTCTATCACGCCATCAAGGCCGGCCTCACCATGGGCATCGTCAACGCCGGCATGATGGGCGTCTACGACTGACGTGCCGCTGGAGCTGCGCAACCGCATCGAGGACGTGGTGCTCAATCGCAAGCCCGTCTTCCCCGATGACCTGCCTGCCGATGCCCCCGAGCGCGAACTGACCGCCACCGAGCGGCTCATCGAGATCGCCCAGACCCTGAAGGACGACGGCGGCAAGAAGGAAGCCGACCAGGCCTGGCGCAAGGGCAGCGTGCAGGAACGCATCACGCACGCCATGGTGCATGGCATCACCCAGTACATCGTCGAGGACACCGAAGAGATCCGCCAGGAAATCGCAGCGCGTGGCGGCCGCCCCATCGAGGTCATCGAAGGCCCGCTGATGGCCGGCATGAACGTCGTCGGCGACCTGTTCGGTGAAGGCAAGATGTTCCCTGCCGCAGGTGGTCAAGTCCGCCCGCGTCATGAAACAGGCCGTGGCCCATTTGCTGCCCTTCATCGAGGCCGAGAAGGCCGCCCTGGCGGCAGCCGGTGGCGACGTGCGCTCGCGCGGCAAGATCGTCATCGCCACCGTCAAGGGGACGTGCACGATATCGGCAAGAACATCGTCTCCGTCGTGCTCGAGATGCAACAACTTCGAGGTCGTCAACATGGGCGTGATGGTGCCCTGCGCCCAGATCCTCGAAAAGGCCCGCGAGACCGGTGCCGACCTCATCGGCCTGTCCGGCCTCATCACCCCGTCGCTGGAAGAAATGGCCTTTGTGGCCGGCGAGATGGAGCGTGACGAATACTTCCGTTCACGCAAGATTCCGCTGCTGATCGGTGGTGCCACCACGTCGCGCGTACACACCGCCGTCAAGATTGCGCCCAACTATTTCCGGCCCTGTCGTCTACGTGCCCGATGCCTCGCGTTCCGTGCCCGTGGCCCAGGCCCTTGTGTCCGAAGAGCAGCGGGAAGGCTTCCTGGGCCGATCTGCACAGCGAATACGACCGTGTGCGCAACCTGCACGGCAAGAAGAAAGGCTCAACTTCATTCCGCTGGCCGATGCCCGTGCCAACCGCGAGCAGACCGACTGAGCACCTACGTGCCGCCCCGGCCCAAGTTCATTGGCCGCCGAACCTTCAAGAACCAGGATCTGTCCAAACTGGCCGAATACATCGACTGGGGCCCGTTCTTCCAGACCTGGGACCTGGCCGGCAAGTTCCCGGACATCCTCGATGACGCCGTGGTGGGTGAAGAGGCCCGCAAGGTCTTTCGCCGATGGCAAGGCCATGCTGAAGAAGATCATCGACAACCGCTGGCTCACCGCCAACGGCGTCGTGATGTTCCTGCCGGCCAACACCATCAACGACGACGACATCGAGATCTACACCGATGACTCGCGTACCCAGGTGGCCATGACCTGGCGCAACCTGCGTCAGCAGAACGCCAAGCGTGAAGGCATCCCCAACAAGTCCCTGGCCGACTACATCGCGCCCAGTTCATCGACGGCAAGCCCAGCGGCATTCAGGACTACATCGGCATGTTCGCTGTCACGGCCGGCATTGGCGCCGACAAGAAGGAAGCCGAATACATGGCGGCGCTGGACGACTACAACGCCATCGCCTTCAAGAGCATCGCCGACCGTCTGGCCGAAGCCTTTGCCGAAGCCCTCCGCATGAGCGCGTGCGCAAGGACTCTGGGGCTACGCTTCTGACGAGAGTTCTCCAACGACGAACTCATCGCCGAAGCCTACACCGGCATCCGTCCGGCACCCGGCTATCCGTCCTGCCCCGAGCACACCATCAAGAAAGAGATGTTCGAGCTGATGGACTGCCAGGAGATCGGCATGCACGTCACCGAGGCACTTGCTATGTGGCCGGCCGCCAGCGTCTCGGGCTTCTACTCGCACCCGCATTCCGAATACTTCGGCATCGGCAACATCGACGAGGACCAGCTGCAGGACTTCATCCGCCGCTCGGGCCGTGACGAGGCCGAGGTGCGCAGGGCGCTGGCACCCTGCTGGGTTGATCAGCACTCATCATGCAAACGGGGCCGTTTTCGGCCCCGTCGTCTGTCAGATCTTCGTGAACACGAGAAATCAGCTGTCGTGGTTGGACAGGGATGTTGAGGTCGTTCCTGTCCTGGGCATCATCGCCCGCTGCACGCCGATGATGGACAGCAGCACCAGCACGAAGCCGACCAGGGCACGGCCGCCCAGCTGTTCGTTCAGGAACACCCAGCCCAGCACGAAGGCACACACGGGGCTGAGCGGCCCCAGCGACGACACGATGGCGGGCGGCAGCCGGCTGATTCCCCGGAAATACAGCACGTAGGCCAGTACCGCGCCCACCAGGCACAGGTACAGATAACCGCCCACGTTGGCTGCCGTGAAGTGATCGGGCCAGGGCTCCAGCACCAGCACCACCGGCAGCAGGCATAGCCCGCCCAGCAGCAGCTGCCAGCCGGTATAGGCCAGGACCGACAGCCCGTGCTGGAATCGTGCCGAGAAGTAGATGCCTCATGGCTGATGGAGGCCGATCCGGCCAGGGCAGCGATGATGCCCAGCGTATCGAAATGCGCCTGCGGCGAATACACCAGCAGCACGATGCCAAGCACGCCCAGGGCGGCCGAGGCCCACGCCATGATCGGTGGCTGCTTTCTGCCCACCCACCACGTCAGCACCAGGACCATCAACGTCTGCGTGGAATTGAGGATGGCAGCCAGCCCGCCCGGCAATCGATAGGCCGACACGAACAGCATGGCCTGAAAGAAGGCAATGTTCAGGATGGACAGCACCAGCAGCCACCCCATGTCCCGCCAGCGTGGCCATTCCCGTGTCCAGGCCAGCAGCAGCAATCCGGCCGGAAGCACGCGCAGCAGTGCGGCGGTGAACGGCCGGTCGGGTGGCAGGAATTCGGTCGTGACCAGATAGGTGCTGCCCCAGATGAGTGGGGCCAGCGCCGTGGTGAGGATCACCATGAGCGGGCTTCCCCGATGCGTGTCATTCATGGCGTGCGTGCGCAAGGGCGTGCTGTCAAGGGATGAGTGACATCCTATGCTGCAGTTATCTTGATGTCAAGATAAATACTGAGCCCATCCGCCTGTCCTGCACACGCGGCCGATATACTGTTCACCGTCCCGCAACGCCCAGGCTTTCACCATGTCCAACGTCAAGGTATCCGGCTCGACTGGAGCGCCGGTTCCAACGTCCACACCCGACGCCGTGGATCACATCGTCGCCCAGTGGCAGCGGGAAATGCCCCCGCTCGCATCCGAAAACATGATCCTGTTTGGCAGGCTGAAGCGCTGCACGGCACTGCTGCAGGCCCGGCTGGAAGCGGTGTTTGCCGAGCACGGGCTGAACACGGCGTCTTTCGACGTACTGGCCACGCTGCGCCGGGCCGGCAAGCCCTATAGCCCGACGCCCACGGCGCTGTTCGAGTCATTGATGGTCACCTCCGGCACCATGACCAATCGCCTGCAGCGCCTGGAAGAGAAGGGCCTGATCCGACGCCTGCCCAACCCGGAGGATGCCCGCAGCCAGCTGGTGCAGCTCACGCCGCAGGGAAAGGCGCTGATCGAGCAGGCCGTGGTGCCACACGTGGAAAACGAGGGCACGGTGCTGGATCAGCTGCCACCGCGCACGCGGCAGCAGCTGGAGGATGGGTTGAAGACGCTGATGAGGGTGTTGAAGGGCTCCAGCCACCCGAATGAGCCGTTACTGCGGGCCCACGCATGTCGGATGGAAAAAGGACTGGAAGGAGCTGGTGTATCTGGCGGCAGATGGCCCCTTCCGGGCATGAGGGCGTCAAGGTACACGCTTCATGCCCGAAGAGAGCTCACTCAGCATCCAGGAACGGTTCCACGGCATCCCAGACGGCAGGAAAGTTCTGGATGAAAACCGGATGTTCAGTGTTCGGATGACTGAAAGGCTGCCGTCGGACAACATGCGATAAGCAGCAAGCACGGTATCCAGCGGGGCATTGGCGTCGTCTTCGCCGACCACCAGCAGGGTGGGGGCGTGAATGGCTCCAAAGGTTTCCTTGCTGACTTGTGTTTCGTTATATACGGCATTGGCATCACGGAACCACTGCGCTGTCCGCTGTGGTTCGGGGCGAATGACCATCTGTTCACGCCAGTACTCGGGATCCGGCCTTTCGATGTCCTGGAATGTTGCATCGGCCTTGCGGCCACCCTGGATGAAGCCATACTTCCATTCGCCGGCATCGATGGCGACTACCCTGCCGGTACGTCACGCGGGCTTCAAGGGGCTGGGTATCCTCTGGACAAGTCTTCGCGGCCATCGCATCTTCAGAGGATCCCTGGGGGTAATTCATGGAACTGCACTACATGCTGTACTGAGGCTTGCGCAACAGCTTGTCCACGTTCGGTGCAATTTCCGTGTCGAAGACGCTTTCTTTCCAGGCTTCGGCAGGGACTTCGGTATAGGCAATGGTGATGTATTCCTTCGGTGTGTTCAGGCGCTGGCTTGCGAACGTCGTGAGATCGTCCGCGAAGGACTGCAGTTCCTGCTTGCTCAGGCCTTTCGGGTAGCACTTGATGTCGATATGGGGCATGAGAGACTCCTGTGGTCAGGTGATGTTGCTTCAGACAGGTGCATTGTAGGAAAAGCTGTTTTGATTGATAATCCCTAAATTCTTCATCAAGTTTGAAGCGTGGTTTCAAAATGGAATCACTCAAACCTGTCTATGTTTTTGGCGTCATCTTGCGCCAAGGCAGCATGAGCGCCGCTGCTGCGCAGCTAGAATGACGCCCAGCGCGGTCAGCCAGGTGGTGCGCAAGCTGGAACGGCATTACGGGGTCAAGTTGCTCGCGCGTACCACGCGGAGTCTGACTGCCACCCAGGAAGGGCGGTGCCTGCAGAAGTACGCAGAGCAGCTTCTCGACTGGCATGATGCCGTCGAGCGAGACATGGGCGTCCTGAAGGCTGAGCCCGAAGGTGAAGTACGTATCAGCCTTCCAACGGGCTACAGTGAAACGACGCCATTGAAGCAGGTCGTCTTCATGCTGCGTCAGCGTTGCCCAAAAGGTTCGGCTGGTGCTTCTGGAAAGTAATCGTATGGCCGACCTGCATGAGGGAGGCAGACATCGCGATACGTGCTGTTCCTATTCCCGAAGAGGGGGGACAGTGTGGTGCGTACCCCTGGCGGTCTGGAAAACGCTGATCTGCGCATCGCCGGCTTATCTGAAGAATCATCCGATACGTCATGCACGGGATTTGATGCAGGCTCATTGGCTCAATCACAGCAGCCGGGTTCTCCTGCACACCTTCAGGCATCTGGGGTTGCCCGAATGTCCATGGGGTGTATGATGTACTGAAGTGCAATGAGCGAAAGTCGGCAGATACGCAATGAAACTCGACCATGTCGCGCTCTATGTGAAGGATCTGGAAGGCTCGAAAGCGTTTTTCATGAAGTACTTCGATGCCGTTCCGAACGAGAAATACCACAATCCTCGAACCGGATTGATGACGTACTTCCTGACTTTTGCCGACAGCGGCGGCGCCCGGCTGGAGATCATGACGCGGCCGGAAATGGCCGATCCGGTGCGCCATCCCTTTGCTCTGGGATGGGCCCATCTGTCCATCAAGGTCGGCAGCCCCGAAAGGGTGCGGGCGCTGACCGACCGGTTGCGTTCCGACGGATTCGAGATCGTCAGCGAACCGCGCACGACTGGAGATGGCTACTATGAAAGCTGCTTTCTGGACAGGAGGGCAACCAGATCGAACTGGTTGCCTGATGGGCGCCTCAAAAAAATCATGGCGCGTGAAGGCGCAGGCGTCTTCTGCGTGCCATGATCGATCAGTCGTTGAGAACGATCACCTTCCCGAAGCTGTGCTCGCTCTGCAGGAATCGGTGTGCGTCCGCCACCTCGGAAAGACTGAAGACCCGTTCGATGGGCACCCTGACGTTGTATTGATCGACGTAGGCGAACAGCGCGTTCAGCCGCTCGGCGTTGACCAGCCCCGAGTAGAACGAAGTCAGGTAACTGTCGTTCTTCAGCTCCATGATGGGATCGAATCCGTTCAGATACCATTGGTTGCCCAGTAGCCCCGTGTTGCAGACGATGCCTCGTTCTGCAATGTGGTCAAAGCTGTTCCGGAGCGTGGCAGGGCCGATCAGTTCCAGAATCCTGCCGTATTGTTCGTCAGTCTGCAGGGTTCCGTTCTGGTCGATGATCACCGCATCGAAGCCTGCATCGCGCAGGCGTGCCGCCTTGTTGGCAGAGCGGCTGCTGCCATGCAGGATGACATCCGGAAAACGCGCCTTCAGCAGACAGGCAAAAGCCACACCCACACCACTGGTGGCGCCGCGTACCAGAACCTTGTCGGATGACCGGATCTGCAGCTTCAGCATGGAGCCGTAGGCCGTATAGTAGGTTTCCGGCAATGCAGCAAGCGTCTTCCAGTCAAGGCTGGTCTTGATGGGGTAGATCTGCTCATTCGGAAGAAGCACGTACTCGGCGTAGCTCCCATCGAAGGCGCGCCCCATCTCTCCCATGATCGAGACCACCTTCTGCCCTGCCGTCAAGGCAGGTGTGGTGCTCTCGGCAACCTCCCCGACGCATTCAATGCCCAGAATCCGTGGAAAAGCTCACGCTGGGCGACTTGCCTTCGCGGGTGAAGATCTCGGAATGGTTGATGCCGAAAGCCTTGACCTTCACCAACGACCAGCCCGGCCTGGGCTGTGGTGTCGGCACGTCCTGCAGGATCAGTTTCTCGGGACCTCCCGCTTCATGGATCACGACGGCCTTCATGGGCACTCCTCGTCAGTCAGAAAAGGACATGCCTATTCTATTCCTGCGCCCCGCACCTACGCCTTGCCGAACACCTTCTCCAGGTGCGCACGATAGTCGGACAGGTAGCGCTCGATCTGCGGATTCTTCACCACATCGTTGCACGTGAATGTGGGCAGCCGTGTGGTGCCGAGGAACTCGTTGGCCTTGTGGAAATGGAAGTGAACGACGTCCACTCCTGCGCCCTCAAAGAAGTCGCCTTCCCGGGTGAATGCCTCGATCGGTGCATTCCAGGTGGAAGAAATCATGTGCTTCTTGCCGTGCAGCAATCCACCCGTCCCGTAGCCCACCGTCGGGTTGACACGGTGGCGGCCATCGTTGGCAACCAGCTTGTCTTCGCCCACGCCTTCGCTGAACACTTCGTCAACATACTTCTTCACCGTCCATGGCTCGCCCATCCACCAGCCGGGTATCTGCCAGACAACCGCATCCATCCACAGCCATTTCTCCACCTCGGCAACGGTGTCATAGCCCTGCTCAATCACCGTTTCCTTCACGGCGTGACCGAGTGCGGTCAGTATCTCTCGGGCGGTCTGGTGCAGCGTGTGGTTCAGACGGCCTTCGGTGAAACGGAAGGCCTGTCCGCCGTCAATCAACAGAATGTTCATGTGGATTTCTCAGAAGTCGTGTTGAAAACACGCCATTGTCCGTCTATCCTTCATGAAGGAAAATGGCAATAATCGCAAAACACTTTTCCAGTATCAGCAACAATGAAGAGCCATTCCGATGAGCTGGCCGTATTCGTGCAGGTGGTGGAAAGCGGCAGTTCAGCCGTGCGGCAGAAACGCTGGGGCCTGGCCAACTCCGTCGTAAGCCGCACCGTGAAACGGCTGGAAGAGAAACTTTCCACCAATCTGCTCAACCGCACCACACGCCAGCTGCGGCTGACCGAAGAAGGTAGCCGTTTCTTCGAGGCGTGCTCGTCAGATAATGCACGACATCGAGGCTGCCGAAGCGGAACTCCTCTCCTCGGGCGGTACACCGCAGGGCATTCTTCGGGTGGATTCCGCCACGCCCACGCTGCTGCATCGCATTGCCCCGCTCGTGCGCCCGTTTCGTGAGCGTTATCCGCAGGTGTCGTTGCAGCTCACTTCGTCCGAAGGCTATATCGACCTCATCGAACGGCGCGTGGATATCGCCATCCGCGCAGGCAGCCTTCACGATTCTGCGCTGCACGCCCGACACCCTGTTTGACAGTCGCCTGAAGCTTGTTGCTGCGCCCGACTATCTTGCCCGATACGGTACGCCGGAAAGCGTTGCCGATCTGTCGCGGCACACCCTCATCGGCTTCTCCGAACCCAGAACCCTGAACAACTGGCCGTTTGCTGACAGCAGTCATGCCCCTTATGCCGCCGCGCCCCAGTTGTCTGCCAACAGCGGAGAAACCATCCGCCAGCTCTGTCTATCCGGCAACGGCATCGCATGTATTTCAGATTTCGTCGTGGCCAGTGACATCGCCGCTGGCGACCTGCATGAACTCCTGCCGGACCGGGCCCTGAACGAAGCCAAACCGTTTCACGCCGTCTATTACGGCGACACCATCGTCAGCCCGAAAAATCCGGGCATTTGTGGACTTTCTGGCAGAGCACTGGATGCGTGGTGATCAGAGCTGAGATGTCGCAGTGATTGAAGCTCCATTAATCGTCACGATCTCGCCATCTTCTGGTACCGCGACACGGTGGATGATGCCTTCGCCAACCAGAAAACGACGCATGTCCTGACGACTGACAGCGGTGTGGTTGACTGTGTCCATATGCACGGTGATGATCTGTGCATTCGGCATGACCTGGGTGGCCTTGAGTACGTCGTCCGGGCCCATGATGATGCTGTCGGATAGACCCTGGATGCGTGCATAGCCTGTGTTCATCACCAGCACGTCCGGCTGGAAGCGGTTCAGCGCCTTGTTCACGTCGGCCGTCCAGATCGTGTCGCCCATGATGTAGATTGTCCTGTGGCCTTCTTTCTGCATCACCACACCCATGGCATCACCCAGAATCTGTGCCATCTGCGGATGTGCATACATTTCCACGGTGCCATGAGCCCCCCCTGTGCGGGTCAAGCTCACGCCATTGAAGGTGACGCTGTCATGCAGGATGCGTACATCCTTGAATCCCTGCGTGCGAAGCTTTCCGGCGTCGCTCTCATGTTGCACAAAGATTGGAAGGTTCTTGGGAACTGCCTGCTGTGCGGTTTCGTCCCAGTGATCTTCGTGTGTATGGGTCACGATGACGGCATCCACGCCTTCCATGATCTTCTCGACAGGTATCGGAAGATCCACTAGCGGCATGCGCTGCTGGCTGTTGTGGGTGCCCGGAAAACCTGCCATGGATTCTTTGGGTGCCAGAAAGGGTCCACCAGAAAGGTCTGATTGGCATACGTGATCCTGGCCGTGGCGTTGCGGATGTGCTGATACTGGTCCGTAGACTTGCAGTTCATGGGTCTGTTCCTGAAGAGATCGGAGAGGAAGGATTCTAGGAAGGCTTCAGACCGACTAGAATGGGCAACATTGCCAATCTCCGAAAGAATCGGGCCAACATGACGACTGAAGCAAAACTGAGGACGGCCGCACTGTATGCCCAGCCCGGGATGAATGACTTCGTCTTCAACATCCCTTTCTGCCTGTTTCAGTCTTCCTTTCGAAGTAGTCCATTGTTCAGGCTACGGGTGTTTTCCGACGATGGCCAGGATGTCGCCACCCACCTGGGGGCCCCGTATCCCGGTGCATGGGGGGCTTTCGTCCATGGATCGTGCCGATGTCATCGTCATCAGTGGATGGCGTGACGTGGACGAGACGCCATCATCGGAGTTCAATCGACACCCTGAGGAAGGCGGCTAAACGAGGAGCACAGATTGTTGCGCTGTGCTATGGAACCTATGCCGTTGCCTATGCCGGCCTGCTGGATGGAAAGAACGCAGCCACGCACTGGATGGCGGAGAACGACTTTCGCCAGCGTTTTCCGAAAATCATGCTTGATGACAATCGGCTGTATGTTGAGGATGGCAACATTCTCACGTCGGCTGGCGCTGCAGGAGGGCTGGACTGCTGTCTACACCTGTTGCGACGGATGCATGGTGTCACGGTGGCCAACGAAGTGGCTAGAACCTTCGTGACCGCACCGCATCGAGAAGGTGGGCAGGCTCAGTTCATCCGTCAGCCGGCTACACGCCACACACGGGATGATCGGATAAACAGCTTGTTGGTTTTTTGCGACAGGATCTGGGTAGTCCGCATCGGCTGGATGATCTTGCCAAGCGACTGAACATGTCACGTCGCACGTTCTCTCGGCATTTTTCCAGGGCCACAGGCATGGCGCTGGGAGAATGGCTGCAGACTGAACGCCTGTGGCAGGCTCAGAACCTGCTGGAAAATGGTGACATGCCTATTGAGCATGTGGCTGAAAAGGCGGGCTTTGGTAGTGCCACAAATTTACGTGTGCAGTTCCGCCAGCGTTTCCACGTCAGCCCCAGCGTCTGGCGGCGGATGTTTCGAAGCGGAAGCTGAAGGCGGCTGATGCCGCTTCAACGGTCGTACGCCTCCCACGGTATATCCGTCATCCAGTCGAGAATGGTCTATGCACGACGGGATGAGGTCTCTGTACCTATCTCAGAGGCCCGCTGATTCTCCCCGGCCCGGGTCTGTGCACGGGCGGATCACATGGGTGCAACGTGCACCATGGATGCCGTGCAGCCACGTGGCATCCATGATGCGCATATCAGCCTTGCTGCCGAATCACTTCGGCGCGGCCGGATTGCTGCGCCAGGTGCGCGTCACGGGTTGGCCGTTGTCGCCGGGCCGCGTATCCGTTACATAGCTACTCACGCGTTCCAGCGCCTGGCCATGCTGCCATCCGGAAGGCACCACGAAAGTCGAGCAGATATCGCGGTTCAGGTCACGGGTCCGGCTGGGCAGGGCTGCCGTCCAGCAACGAGTCACCTGATTGGCCTCGGGACCGGGTTTCAGGGACATCTTCACGGTCAGCGGTTTGCCATCCTTCTGGCCCTGCCAGGTCATCACGGTCCCGAAGGGAACCAGCGAGTCATGGTGGAAGCCCTTCTGCCCGTCAACCGAGGCCAGCAAGCCCTCGATGCGATTGCTGGGGCTGTGGTCGTCAGGCTTGTCCGCGGGCGGGACATAGATGTCCGTCTTCATCTCGTTGGGCAGGAAGATCACCTGCTTGCCGCTTTGCGTGCCGGCGCGTAGCTTCAGCGACATCTCCAGGTGCTCGAATGAGGGTGTCGCGTTGTACCAGTTATCAATGCCCTGCCTTCAGTTCGTGATAATAGGTTCCTTCTGCGGGGACATAGTTGTCGGGGGGCGGGACGGGGCCGAAATTATCGGCCTGGCTGTTTTTCCCAGAGCTTGAGGCTGTCCGGATCAGGGGCCTTCTCGATGAAGGCGCCGGTGGGGCTGCTGGCAGCCTTCAGACGACCATTGTCATCATTGAAGCCGAAGTCCTCGTCCGGCAGGGGAGTCGAAGGCGGCAGACAACAGTGCACCACTGATGCCTCGTTCGTTCAGCGGTACATCCGTGGTTCCGTCGACAATCCCTTCGGCGCGGTAGTTGGCGGTGCTCCAGGTGTCGGTGCTGCTGGATGTGCCGGAAATGACGCCATCGCCGTTGTATGCCGGCTCGCGTGTTTCATGAACCACCTGCTCACCCAGCTTGACGAGCGCATCGCCGGATTTCCAGTTGGCCGGAATGCGCCACGCGCTGCGGATCTCCATGGATTCCGAATCGCCTGCCTTGGCGACGCTCAGCGTCAGCAGGAAGGTGTCCGGCCCATCAAGAAGACTCATGTCCAGTTCGGCGACATACGCCCGGTCTTCGGTCTCCCATGTCTTGAAACTTCCGCCGCGGTAGATCCGCTTCTCTGCCGACAGCTGCGTGGCGGAGTTGTCCGGTCGCCCCCCGGGGCTGACGGCACGGAAAACGAGGGGTTTCCCCTCGTTGAGACCCGCCTGTGTGAATCGCAGGATATTGCCGATCGTCACCGCCTGTCCGGCTGCGAACTGGTCACTGGACAGACCTAGCTCCCATGTGGCGGCGTTGAAAGCGGCCTTGCCGGTCTGGCCAGGCTGGGCTTCAGCATGTGCACGATAGGTGTACGGCTGCTGGAATGCACTGTCGGTCGACGGCTGAATGCCCACATCCAGCTTCAGCAGGGGCTGCGGGTCCTCACTGGCCAGTTTGGGTTTCGTGAGTTCAATGCCACCCTTTTCCGTGGGGATCAGCTCGCGGGTCGCATCCGTGGCAGGGGCCTGGTCCTTGGTGGTTGAATGGTCCAGCAGGGCTGCCAGGACCACGTCCGAGCGAATTTCCCGGTCATCGAGCAGTTCACCCAGTGCAGCGGCGGGTGTTGCGGCAGGTGTTGCGGCAGGTGTTGCGGCAGGCGTTGCAGCAGGCGTTGCCGCGGGTGTTGCGTCAGGTGTAGCGGCAGGTGTAGCGGCAGGTGTAGCGGCAGGTGTTGCAGCCGGTGTGGCAGAAGCTGACGCCGCGTCCTGGGTGGCTGCTGCCGTGTCGTTTGCCGTGGTGCTGGCCGATGGTGTTTTGGCACCCGTGGTCTCTGTCGCGGAGGTTTGGGTGGACGGCGTGCCGGCGGCAGGGGTTCGGTCGCAGCAGCGTTGGTCGATGGCGTGGCGGCAGTCACGGCCCCTGCTTCGGAGGCGATCGTGGTGGGCGTGCTGTTCGTCGAGGGATTGGCTGCGGTGGCGGAATTGCCGGCAGCGTCAGCACTCGGGCGCGTGCTTTCGTTGCTTGAGGTATTGCTTGCCGGGCTGCTGGAAAGAACAGCCGTGTCGGCTTTCTGTGTCAGCTGGGCAGGCTGTCCGGCATCACCCGATCCACTGCCGCCGCAGGCAGCCAGGGACAGCATCATCAGCAGCGCCAGAGGGCGACCGGGGTGACGGCGTGCAGGCGACGTGATGGGCGTGTGGAAGCATTCGTGAGGCGTACCGGGAGAAGCAGAGCTGGGCGAAGATGGAAGGAATGTGTGTATGGACATGAGTGATCCTTGGCGGCTGTTAACGATATGGAGCCTGGCGGAAGGTCGCCAGCGCCGAAGGTCACTGTAGAGCGGTGCGTCCGGGCACTTCGTAGAACACGGAAAGGCTGGATGTATTTATCGGACAACGTTTTCATTCAGGCATGTGTGTGCACGCATACGTTCCGTGTGCACGCTTGCACGAATGGGCCTGAATGTATTTCACATGTTCGAGATCCTGCATGATGTCTGTCCGGAGGACGGCAGATTGTTGGTCATGCCCTTGCAACGATGGTTGCAAAGAATTGCATCCGGACTTCGGCACTCCCCATGAAATTGGGTGGTACGCACAGACTTGACAGTGCTGCATGCAGCCCGTTGCTGTCGTCTGGGGTCATCTGTGGAGGCCTGAATGACGGCGTACCGATAAAAAAACCGGCTCCCGGGAAATGACCGGGGACCGGTTTCTTCAGGCTTGCAAATCAGCAGACTGTCGAAAAGAAGGCGGTCTGTCGGCTGCGCGCCATGCGGCACACCATGGTGCGTTCTGTCTGGGTATCAGCCCGTAATCACGTCCTTCTGGACACGTGCCAATGCCTTGCGCACGGCAGCTTCCAGGCGGGCGTCGCCGGCCAGTTCCTGCCACAGCACGCGGTCGGCACACAGGGGCCTTCACCGGGTCTTCAGCCTGCACGATGGCGTGCGCCGCCTTCGGGTCCATGCTCTGGTCGTGGTACTGGAAGGGCAGTTTCTCTGCATGCCAGCGCTTCAGGAACTCCAGGAAGAGGGCGGGCAGCACCGCCACCGAATCGATGCTCTCGTTGCGGGCCAGCCGGTCGCGGATGGTGGGCAGGATGAAGCCCGGGATCTTCGAGAAGCTGTCAGCGGTGACGCGCTGGTTGGTGTCACGGATGGCATCGTTGCCGAAGCGCTCCAGCACCATGTCGCGGTAGGCCGGCAGGTCCACGGGATTGTTGGGGCCCGACAGGCAGGGGATCACGTCGTCGGTGGCGTAGTCGTAGGCCAGCTTGCGCACCACGGCATCACGGGCCCCTTCATGGATGTACGTGTGCCCGCGCAGTGTGCCACCCCAGGCAATGCAGCTGTGGGTGGCATTGAGCAGACGGATCTTCGCTTCCTCGTAGGGATCAACGGAGGCAACCAGTTCGGCGCCTACCTTTTTCCCAGGCAGGGCGGCCGGCAGCGAAATTGTCCTCGATGACCCATTGCAGATAGCTCTCGGAGCCCAGCGCGGCGTTGTCGTCGCGTCCGGTGGCTGCCTTGACGCGTGCCTTCAGCTCGGCTGGCGGACGTGGCGTGATGCGGTCGACCATGGCGTTGGGGAAGCGCACGTTGGCGTCGATCCAGCTCAGGATGTCGGTATCGCCGATCTTCTGGGCGAAGTCGCGCAGACCACCCCGCACCCGATCACCGTTGTGGCGCAGGTTGTCGCAGTTCTGCAGCGTGATGGGGCCGCCACCGGCCTTCTTGCGGGCGCGCAGCAGCGTGATGAGGGCGCCGTACAGCGTCTGGCCCGGTTCGCCTTTCTTCACGCGCTCCAGGTCGGCCTTCAGGTCGGGGAAGCTGGTGTCCAGATCGCCGTTTTCCAGCAGGTAGTAGCCGGCTTCGGTGACGGTGAAGGAGATGATGCGGGTAATCGGATCGGTGGCCAGTTCGGTGATGGTCTTCAGGCTGGCATCGTAGGGAATCACCTGATCGATGGCGGTGATCCAGTGGTATTCCACCTTGCCGTGCGGATCGATGGTTTCCAGCGTGAAGTTGCCGTCCTGGGCGGCCAGGGCTTCCAGCAGCGGGTTGGCGTCAGGACGGATATTGGTGCCGGCCAGCTGCCAGCCGGTTTCGCCCTGATCCTTCAGGCGTTGCAGGTAGACCACCTGGTGGGCGCGGTGGAAGTTGCTGAGCCCCAGGTGCAGGATGCGGCCGATGATGGGTCGGGAGGTGGATGCGGTCATGATGCGGCTCCTCGTTCAAGGCGATGGAATCTCGGACAGCAGCGTGTCAGGCAGCGCAATGCGTCGCGCCAGTTTAACCATATGACACGAATGAGGCGGCCTATACCTGAGCCGTCGTCAAGGCCGATGGTGCCGTGGCCCACGGTGTTCCATGCTGCGGGTAGCCCCAAGATGTCGTATCTGACGTTGTGGCTGAACCCTTCACGCCGTGGCCCCGTGTGTCGTGACGTGCCCAGCCAAGGGATGCCAGCGGCCGCACGAACCTGTTCCGCTGGCCCTGGCTTCGGGCGGCCGGGATCGTCGTTACAGGCAGCCCCAGGCGCGCTGGAATTCCATCCGGATCTGGAACTCGTGGTCGGCAAAGCCCAGCTCCTGCAGATGGTGCTTGATGTCCTGGGCGTCGATGTCGTGCGAGGTGGCGCGCCAGCGGGGCTTCTGGCTGGCCTTGCGGCCGGTCTGCTCGGTGTCGATGGCAAATCCCTGGGCCAGCAGCGCGGCCTGCAGCAGCAGGTCGCGGTGGCCCTCATGGGTGGCACTGTTGACGGTGGTGCGCAGGTTGACGAGCGTGGTGTTCATGATCAGAGCGCGTTCCAGAAGTCGGCGAACACATGGACCGACAGGAAGTAGCCCACCGGCACGTTGATGGCCACGCCCACGGCAAAGGCCAGGAAGGGCTTGATGCCGACGGCCGTCAGTTCCCGAAAGCGCGTGGTCAGGCCAATGGCCAGGAAGGTGAGGGTGAAGAACCAGCCGCGCAGCGACTTGAGCGTACCCAGCACATCCTTGCTGTAGGCGGTGGCCTGGGCGCCGTCCAGCAGCGTGAGTGCTGCCGTGGTCAGCAGTGAGGCCACGAAAAAGCCCAGGATGAATTTCGGGAAGCGCCGCCAGATCTCGCGACGGTCGATGCGTTCGGCGCTGTCGCGCGACTGGCGTTCCCATACCGTGACCGACAGGATGGCCACTAGGAAGGCCCAGACGCCCACGAACATGTCGCGGCCCACCACCTTCATCAGCGTGAAAGCCTGAACGGCGGATTCGTGACCGATGGCTTCGGCGGCGGCAAAGCCGGCGGCATCGGCAAATTCCGAGGTGCCGATCCAGGCGCCGGCGATGCCGGGTTCAAGACCCAGCACACGGGCTGCCGAGGGCAGGATGAAGATCATGGCCACGGCCCAGACGATGACCAGCGAGATGGCCACCGAGACGTGCTGGGGACGGGCACGGCAGGCGCCGCCGATGGCAATGGCGCCGGAGACGCCGCAGATCGATCCGCCGGCCGCCAGGGTCGCGCCGAAACGGCGATCCAGCCCGAAGAGTCGGGTCGCGGCGAAATAGATGCTGCCGAAGGTGACAAAGGAGACGATGAGCGCCTGGCTGATGGCAGCCGGGCCGGCCTGCAGGATGATCGTGAAGGGCAGGGTGGCACCCATCAGCACGATGCCGGTCTTGACGAAGTATTCGGTGCGCAATGCCTCGTGCAGCCAGGCGGGAAGGCGCACGGTGTTGCCGATGGCCAAGCCGACGAAGAGAGCCACCAGCGGGCCTTCCAGCTGGGCAGCCTTGAACCAGGTGTTGCTGGCCAGCAGCGTGACCAGCACGGCTAGCCCATACAGCGCCAGCAGGCCCCTGCCGAATTTCGTGACGTTGTAGCCGATGCGGGCGGCGCCGATGGACAGCGGTACCAGCAGCAGCGCATACAGGTAGATGAGCGAGGGCAGCGCCTTGCCGAGGGCGGCCAGACCTTCGCCGGGCGTGCGCCAGCTGCCGAACTTCACGGTGACGAGCTTGAGCGCACCGGATTCGCCGGCCAGCAGCGCCAGACTGGCCAGCGCCACCATGCCCAGGCCGATGAAGATGGCCCAGCCGTCTTCCTGACGGTACCAGGGCGGACGCGCTGCCGGCGGCTGCGTGTCGGCGGGTGCCGGGTTGCGCTGGACGGGCGTATGCGATTCGCGACCGAATCGTGTCTGGCTGCCCCGGGCGCTCGGGGCGTCGATGGCCAGCGAAGAGGACAGGGTATGGGGTTGCATGATGTCGTCCCTGGGGGTGCGATGGCAGGGACGTTACCGGCGCGCCGTACCGGTATCAATGTGCGTTTTTGTAGTTAGACGCTGCGGTCATGCCCTCATGCGCAGGTTGCATGAAACAGGTGCTTGCGGTGAGCGCCCTGCCTGCCATGTCGGCACTGACAAGCGGGGGGCCGCCTGCTCTGTTGCAGGGCGTGCTGCCCTGGACAGGGCAGCGGGCCTTCAGTCGCTGATGTCTTCCAGCGAGCGGCCGCGGGTCTCCTCGCCCAGCACCAGAATGGTCACGACCACGGCCAGCAGCACGGCGGTGAACATGCCGAAGATGTGGGCGAAGCCGTTGGCGCCACCCACCAGTGCAGCCACCGCCAGTGGTGCCACGATGCCGCCGATGCGGCCGATGGCGCCTGCCCAGCCGGAGCCGAAGGCCCGGAAGCGCACCGGGTACAGCTCGGGGGTATAGGTGTACAGCACGCCCCAGGCCCCCAGGTTGAAGAAGGACATGAGGGACCCCCACAGCAGGATGGCGGTGGGGGTGGCGGCCTGACCGAAGAACCAGGCGCATGCGGCGCAGGCAAACAGGAACGAGGCCAGCGTGGCCTTGCGGCCGATCCGTTCCACCAGCACGGCTGCCGAGAAATAGCCGGGCAGCTGGGCCAGGATCATCACCAGCATGTACTCGAAGGTCTTGACCACGGTGTGCCCCTGCTCCACCAGCAGCTTGGGCAGCCAGGTGAAGATGCCGTAGTACGAGAACACGATGCCGAACCAGATCAGCCACAGCATGAGGGTGCGGCGGGCAAAGGGCGGCTTCCAGAGCTGTCCGAAACGGATGGGCTCATGGGTGGCGGTGGCGGCACGACAGCTTCTGCCACGACGGGCAGGCCGGCCTGGGCTTCAAGGCGCGAGACCAGGGCGTGGGCCTCGTCCACCCGGCCCCGGGCCAGCAGGTAGGGCACGGATTCAGGCAGCTTTTTCCAGACCCAGAGGGCATAGAAGATGGGCAGCGCACCGATCCAGAACGCACTGTGCCAGCCAAAGTGCGGAATGAAGCCCCACGAGGCCAGCGCGGCAGCCAGCCAGCCCAGGCCCCAGAAGCTTTCCAGCAGCACGATCAGCCGGCCGCGCACCGCAGGAGGCGCAAATTCGCTGACCAGCGAGACGGCCACCGGCAGCTGGCCCCCAGTCCGAAGCCCACCCAGAAACGGCAGAACAGCAGGACGGACAGGCTGGGCGAGAGGGCACACAGGCCGGTGGCGATGCTGTAGAGCACCATGGTGCCCACGAAGACGTTGCGGCGGCCGAAGCGGTCAGCGGCCCAGCCGCTGGCCACGGCGCCCAGCGCCATGCCCACGAAGGCGACACTGACGATCCACCCCGACTGCGCCGGTGTGAGCTGCCACTGCTGACTGAGCGTGGGCAGCACGAAGGACACGAGACCCGTGTCCATGGCGTCGAACAGCCAGCCGACGCCGATGAGTCCCAGCAGCGTGTAATGGAAACGCCCCGTGGGCAGGCGATAAAGGCGGGAGAGGATATCCATGAGGGCGGTCGAGGATGAGGGATGACGAGTCTGATAGAGGATACAGCGACTGCATCATCCCTCATGGCCTCGGGGGCGTGTCAGGCTCCCGAGGCGTGGGAGGGTCATTTCTGGAAGAAATGCAGGGGTCCACGGCAGCACATACGCCTGCAGCACCGTGAGCAGACCCACGAAGACGCAGAAGACAAGGCTGTGCTTGACCGTGAAGCGGAACAGGTTGGATTCCTTGCCTTCCAGACCCACCGAGGCGCAGGCGATGGCGATGGACTGCGGCGAGATCATCTTGCCGGTGACGCCACCCGTGGTGTTGGCCGCCACGGTGAGTTCAGGCGTGACGCCGATCTGGTGTGCCGTGCTGGCCTGCAGCGAGCCGAACAGGGCGTTGGCCGAGGTGTCGGAGCCGGTGAGGAAGACGCCGATCCAGCCCAGGAAGGGCGAGAAGAACGGGAAGGCCGCACCGGTGCCAGCCAGCACCAGGGCCAGCGTGGACGACAGGCCCGAATAGTTGGCCACGAAGGCAAAGCCCAGCACCAGGCCGATGGAGAGGATGGACAGGCGCAGTTCGAGGAGCGTCTCGAAGAAGGTCTTGATGACGCTGAGAATGCGCATCTGCAGCAGGGCGGCGGAGATGAGGGCGGCCAGCAGGATGGAGGTGCCGACGGCGCCCAGCAGGTTCAGCTTGAATTCTGCGGCGTAGGCCGTGGGTTCGGCCACGATCGGGGCAGCCTTCATGACCAGATTGTGCAGGCCGGGCCACTGGATCTTGATGGTGGCTGCGTCGAGCACGTTCTGCAGGCCCTTCAGCGTCCAGAGGCTGACGCAGACGGTGAGGATGGCGAACGGCGACCAGGCCTTCAGGATCTGGCCCGTGGTGTATTCGGCCTCATGACGCTTCGTGGGCTTCTTCATGCCGTCGAAGGTGAAGATCTCCTCGGGCTGCCACTTCTTCAGGAACAGTGACAGGCAGACCAGGCTGACCAGCGCGGAGGTGACATCGGGCAGTTCGGGGCCGATGAAGTTGGCGGTGAGGAACTGGGTGACGGCAAACGAGACACCTGCTACCAGCACGGCGGGCCAGGTCTGGCGGATGCCGCGCATGCCGTCCATCATGGCCACCAGCCAGAAGGGCACGATGATGGAGAGGATGGGCAGCTGGCGACCGGCCACCTGACCGATGTGGTAGGGATCCAGCCCGGAAACCTTGCCAGCCACCAGGATGGGGATACCCATGGCGCCAAAGGCCACCGGAGCGGTATTGGCGATGAGGCACAGACCGGCGGCGTAGAGCGGGTTGAAGCCCAGGCCCACCAGCAGCGAGGCGGTGATGGCCACCGGCGCGCCAAAGCCTGCGGCGCCTTCCAGGAAGGCACCAAACGAAAAAACCGACCAGCAGCATCTGCAGGCGCTGGTCTTCCGTGATGGAGATGACCGATGCGCGGATGATGTTGAACTGGCCGGTCTTGACGGTGATCTTGTAGAGGAATACCGCCGTGATGATGATCCAGGCAATGGGCCATAGACCGTAGGCAAAGCCGTAGAGGGCGGAGGAGATGGCCATGCCGGCCGGCATGCCGAAGGCCAGGACGGCCACGCCCAGTGCGATGAGCAGGGTGCAGAAGCCTGCCACGTAGCCTTTCATCTTCAGGACGGTGAGTGCGACGAAGAAGAATATGATGGGTAGCAGCGCCACGGCGGCCGTCAGCATCAGGCTATCGCCGACGGCCGAATAGTTCTGGATCCACGTTTCCATTGAAGGAATATCTCCGGGGTACGGGGTTGTGCGGCGTGGCGGGTGGGGCTGGTTGGGCCGTTTCCCCGGGCCTGCGCCGTCAATGGGGCTGAGTCGGAAACCTGCTGTCGGGCAGCGCATCCGGGCACAGGAATGGCTGCTCAGGCTGTCGTTCTCCCTGATTGAGGTGTCGCTAATTTACAGAACCGGAGAAAGGCGAGCAATGAAACCCATTTATCGCTGTTCTATAAAATTTCCTATGAATCAATGGGTAAAGACATTCCGTTCTGATGTTCAGGGGTTATCCCTAGGGCCCCGGGGGGCGCTTCTTGAGGGTGTCGCGCGGACTTTTCACCGTAGTGCCGTCGGTAGGCACGGGAGAAATGGGAGGGGTCGGTGAATCCCAGGCTGTAGGCAAGTTGGGTAAGGGTGCCGATGAAGCGCTTCGCGTGAGCTGCTGGTGTGCAGCCAATAGCCGGCGGGTCTGAAGCCAGCTGGAGAAACTGGTGCCGGTGTCGCGAAAGATATGGTGCAGGTAGCGTACCGAGATGCCGCAGGCACCCGCCACCCTGTTCCGGGCAGAGATCATGCTGGTGCAGGTGTGCCTGGGCATAGCGCTCAATGCGTAGCAGGTGGGCAGCGCGGACGGCAGAGTCGTGGGCAGTCAGGATCCGGTTGTCCTGTTCGACTGCGCGGGCAAAAAGTTCCAGAAGCTGCCTCTCCAGCAGTGCTGCGTCGCTGGGGTCCAGCAGGTGCAACAGCCGGGCCGTGTTGAGCGCGTGCTGACGGAACAGTCGGCCGATTCCGGTTCTGCCGTCGAAATCGATTGCACAGTAGCGCTCGGGGTGGCGAAGTAGAGGTCTGAGCGCCTCCTGGGGAACCTTCACGACGATGAGCTCCGACGTCTGGGTGGTGCTGAAGGCGTAGGGCTCGTGGGACATCTCCAGCAGGAAATGGCCTCGATGACAGGTGGCGTGGCGTTGCAGCTGCCGAAATGTGACGGTATGCGACAGCGGTAGGGTGATGAGGAAGGATTCTTCCGTGCAGTGCTGAAGGTGAGAGGTCGTGCGCTGGTAACAGGCGGGGCCGGCGCGCAGGTGGCTGATGGAGAGCCTGCCGGTGGTGGCCGTGCACAGTGCACCACGGAAGTCGGGCGAGGGGGCACTGTGGATGTCCAGCGTGAAGAAGGCGTCGCTGACGGCTTTCTGCCAGGCCTGAATTCCGTACAGGGTGTGGCAGCGCTGCGAGGGGATGAGAGGCACAGAAATACGACATGCGTGTCTCCTCCAGATGAGGGGCGCCCTGTGTCGTGTCCTGGCCTTGGCGCCCTTCACCCACTATATCCAGGGGTGACGCAACACGTCACCCCGAGAAAACCCGGCCGAGCGGGGGTTTCAGGGTTCTCCGGTCCGGGTAAGCAGGTAGGTACCCGATTCATGCAGCTCGGCTTTCCAGCCGTGAGGGATGACAATGTTGGTCGTTGGCTCTTCTATGAGGGCCGGACCTTCAAGGGCATGTCCCGCACCCAGGCGGTCTCCGTCATAGACTGGCGTGTCCACGGTGGAAAGGCTGTCGTCGAAGATCATGGGTCGGTGTTCCAGGAGGAAGTCGTCGACGGGATGCGTGGCCTTCGACAGCTTGGGAATGCTGGGTTGGGCCACCTTGCCTCGCACGGTCACTTCCACGTTGACAAGCTCGACCATGCTGCCCGGTTCGGAATAGGTGAACAGGGCTTCATGGCGACGATGGAAGGCGGCGATGATCTGTCGAGCCAGTTCCGCATTGACCGGACCATTGGGAACCTGCACCGTGCATTCATGCACTTGGCCCAGGTAGCGCATCTCCATGCTGCGTTCAATGACGATGTCGTCATCGGAGAAGCCGTCCTGTCGCAGCCGCTCAATGCCGGTTCGCTCCATGTTGTCCAGTGTCGCGGCCAGTCGGGAGAGATCGGCCTCGGGCGTGATGCGCATGGATTCTGTGGCGACCCACGTGTATTTGACATCCGAGATGATCTGGCCGAAGGCGCACAGACAGGAGGCGAACTTGGGGACAAGGATCCGGTTGATGCCGATCTCCTCGGCCAATGGAACGATGTGCATGCCGGATGCACCACCGGCGCAGACCAGCGTGAAGTCGCGCGGATCGAAGCCTTGTTCGATGGTGATGCGACGGATGCCGTTGGCCATGTTCTGGTTGACGATGGTGGAAATGCCGCGAGCGGCATGGTCCACGCCGATGCCCAGTGGCTGTGCAATGTGTTCTTCGATGGCCTGACGCGCCTTGCTGGCATCAGGGTGATGCTGTTGCCCAGCACGGCACCCGGCTTCAGGTAGCCAAGGACCAGGTTGGCGTCGGTGACGGTGGGCAGTGTGCCGCCCTTGTTGTAGCTGGCTGGGCCGGGGTTGGCCCCTGCGCTCTGAGGGCCGACCTCCAGCATGCCGAAGCTGTTGATGTGTGCAATGGAGCCCCCGCCTGCGCCCAGTGTTTCGACGTGGATCATGGGAACGCCGATGCGGTTGCGCAGGAAATCAATGTTGCGGTTGAGGCTGGTCTGGCCATCACGCGCCATGGTGATATCGAAAGAGGTGCCTCCCATGTCGATGGTGATGACGTCGTTGATGCCGAAAGGGGCCGCAATGTGCAAGCCTGCCTGCGGGGCGAGAGGCTGGCCCCGAGTTGATCGCGTTGACGGCACGTTCACGCATGACGTTTCCCGACCGCCAGTCCGCCGTTGGACTGGAAGTAGCGAACGGGCTGCTGGGCCCCTAGGTTCCTGAAGTACTGGTCGATGCGCTGCACGTAGGCGCTCATGACCGGGCTGAGGTGGCGTTGACCAGCGTCGTGGACGTCCGGGTGTACTCGCGGATCTGGGGGTGAACCTCGCTGCCGCAGCAGACGAAGACACCCGGCATGTGCTCCTCAATGAGTTCGCGCGCACGCTGTTCGTGCGACGGGTTGCGGATGGACCAGAGAAAGGAGATGGCCACGGCCTGAACCCCTTCGCGTTGGAACAGCTCAATGGCGCGCAGGATGTCCTCTTCGTGAAGGACCTGGTGTTCAGTCCCGTCGGCAGAATCCGGCCGCGGACGCCGAAGCGCAATTCACGGGGAGCCAGTTGTGGCGCCGGGGGTGAGTCTGCGTCATATCGGTAGCCTTCTTCCTTGTGCCCAAGACGGATCTCGATGCTGTCCCGGTGGCCGGCGCTGGCAAGAAGGCCGACCTTGACGCCCTTGAGCTGGATCAGAGCATTCAGCGCAACGGTCGTTCCGTTGATGCAGAAGTCGCAGTTGCGCACGATGTCCTCGACCGGACGATCAAGACGTTCGGACATCTGTTTCAGGCCATCGGCAATGGCGAGGGTTCCATCTTCCAGGGGTTGAGGCTGCTTTGAAGAGATGGACCTGGCCTCCACGTTCGGCCAGAACGAAGTCGGTAAAGGTGCCGCCGGCATCCACACCCAGTCGGAATTCGTTGTTCATGGTGTCTCCTGGATTCTCATGTCGTTCATGGACAGCTGCGCTGGAGGCTCATCAGACGAGTGTCTGGACAAGCTGCGCACGAAGGTTGCGGGTGGCGGCCTCGTTGACGGTCAGATCGTCGTTCAAGATGACGCCGTACTCGGTCTCTGCACCGACACGTGAGACCAGTTTCCGACGCACATCCAGTGCCACGGCGTCGGCGGGACGTTCAAAGGGATTGCCGTAACCACCTCCGCCGGGGTTGTAGTTGCGCGCACGTTGGCCGGGCTGAATCTCTGCCATCGTGTTCTGGAGATAGGTGTGCGTGCTTCCATCCAGCATGTCGATCTCCAGCCGGCCGAGCTTTCGCTGGGGCAGTCGGTTGGTGGCGCCGGCCGCACCCAGGGTGGGCAGCTGTCGGCCTTCGCCAAAGGCAACGACCGTCATGGTGTGATTCAGGGGTTCCACTTCCCAGAGGGTTCCGCAGCCGCCACGGTGATATCCCGCACCGCCCGTGTCGCTGACCAGGCCGTAGCGATGGATCAGGATCGGATACTGGTATTCCAGGAGCTCGATGTCGCCCGAGCTGGGTGCGCCGAAGCAGCAAAGCGGGCCGCAGGCATGCCAGCCGTCCATGGCCCGAGTGGCGCCTGCACCCGAAATGATCGAGGCCAGCACCATGGTGACATATTGTTCACCGGTCTCCGGGTCGATGCCGGCAATGTTGATGCCACTGGCGTGTCCCCATGAGGCGCACACACGGTCAGGGGGCTGCGGCCTCGAAGGCCTTTCTCACCGCATCGGTGAGTGTTTCCATGGGCGTGGTGGTGCAGTTGGCGTGCGGAGCCGGCTCCTGGGCATTGCAGAGTGTGCCTTTGGGGCCCCATGTCGACAGTGACGCAACGGTACAGACCTTCGTTGTACGGTGGTGGAACTTGCGCGAACATCATCAGGCCCAGCAACACGCCCTGACATGGAGTTCCCCTCATGGGAGTTGATGAAGTAGGGGACCTGTGGCGGGCTGTCGATGGCGATGTGTACCGTATCGTCCCGGATGGTGATGTCGGCCTGGATGGTGAGGTTGCCCATGCCATGGCCTGAATCCTCCAGAACAGCTTCGCCGTGGTAGTGACCATCGGGGATGTCATGGATCAGCGAGCGCATGTGACGGTCCGCCATGTCCTTGAGCTCCGCGATGGCAGCCTGAACGGTCTGGATGCCGTATTTGTCCAGCAACCGGATGAGATTGCGTTCTCCGACGCGACAGCTTCCATACTGCGCATTCAGGTCGCCTTCCTGGTTGCGACGTGCGCGCATGTTGCTGTGCAGAAGGTTGATGACATCATCACGTCGCTTGCCGCGTTCCCAAAGCTTGACCGGTGGAATGCGCAAGCCCTCGGCATAGAGTTCCCGGGCGCTCGGGTTGTAGCCGGCCGGCACGGGTCCTCGATATCCGTGACGTGTCCCTTGCAGACCGTCAGAAGACCAGTTGGCCCTGATAGAAGACGGGCTTGTACATGCAGCAGTCAAGAATGTGACTGCCCATGTGCACTGGGATCGTGTGGTAGATGATGTCGCCTTCGTGGATGTCATCACCGAGTAGGCAGCAACGGCCTTCATGGCGAGGCATCAGTGACCCGAGGTGAATGGGGATGTCCTGTCCCTGCAGGATCATTTCCGGATGGTGGTCGAACAGCGCATTGCTGTAGTCGTGGGCGACGTTGAACACGCTGGAGCGTGCGGTGCGCTCCAGGGTGAGGGTCATCTCGCGCTGAGCGGTTTCCAGGGCGCCACGTACCACGGAAAGGGTGATGGGGGTCGATGCGGCTCATGAATGAGTCTCCTTGTGGGGACGGTTGCTTCTTGCCGTCTTTGTCCTTGGTTGTGGCCCTGCCGCGTCGGCGTGGGCCGACAGGCATGGGTACGACCCTAGGTTAAAGGGACCCTGCTGGACGGACTGGTATCAGCGTGCAGGAAAACTGGTGTCTGTGTGCAATGGGGTTTTTCAGGGAGAAGGCTCTGTCGAGGCGTGCGGGCGCTGTGCGCCGTCCCACGGGACGCTGGCCATGTCACGCCCTGTCATGGAGAGGCTGGAGATGTGGACGTTGCCCCGGAGGTGTGTCGGGTTGCTATTCCCGACGCTGGCGTGTGGCGGCCTTGTTGCAGTTGACAGACCGGATGGCGGGGGTGTCCCCAAGAGCGTGGAATAATCGCAGCATGCCTGCAGCCCTCAATCTCGGTCCTCTTTCGTTGCCGCTCTCGGTCCTGATACCGATGGTGGCGGTCTTTCTTGGTCTCTGGCTGGGCAACCGCCAGGTGAAGCGACAGGGTACGGCGCCGGTGGAGCCGTTCTTCTGGCGCATCGTGTTCTGGGCGCTGGCGGTGGCGCGGCTGGCTTATGTGGCGCCACCATGAGGCCTACCTAGAAGATCCGTGGACGGCGCTGGACGTGCGCGATGGCGGCTTCGACCCATGGGCCGGGCTGGTGTGGGCCTGGCTGCTGGCGTGGCGATATGGCTGGCGGGGTTCGGCACCGCGCCGGCCGCTGCTGGCGGCGATGGTGGGCATGACGGTGATCGGTGTGGCGGGGCTTCTGGCGTTGCAGAATGCGGCGACGCGGGTGCAGCCGTTGCCGGCATTGCAGCTGCAGACGCTGGAGGGGCAGCCGGTGCGGCTGCAGCGCTTCGGCAATGGGCGCCCGGCCATCGTCAACCTGTGGGCCACGTGGTGTCCGCACTGCGTGCGGGAAATGCCGGTGCTGGCCGAGGCACAGCAGCGAGTATCCGGACCTGGACATCGTGTTCCTGGACCAGGGCGAGGACGGTGCGCGGGTGAGCCGCTTCCTGCAGCGACGCGGGCTTGCGCTGGACAATGTGCTGCTGGATGCGAAGGGCGAGGTGGGCCGGCATTTCGGGCTGCGGGCGCTGCCGGCCACGCTGTTCTACGGCCGTGACGGGAGCCTGCAGGACATCCGCATCGGGGCGCTGTCCAAGGCAACATTGCAGGAGCGCATCGAGCGGCTGCGGCGCTGAATCGGTGGCTGGCCGTGTCAGCTGCCCGATTCCGGTGCTTCCGAGCGATTGGTGTGGCGCTCCAGCCGGGCCTGCAGGGCCGACAGGATGCTGGCGATGGCCCAGTAGATGAGGGCGGCGCTGATGTACATCGCAAACACCTCGAAGGTGCGGGCCGTGATGAGCTGGGACTGACGCAGCAGCTCCGGTACCTGGATGGTGGCGGCCAGCGAGGTGTCTTTCACCAGGGCGATGAAGCTGTTGCCCAGCGGCGGTAGGGCCGTGCGGGCGGCCTGGGGCACGATGATGCGACGCAGGGTCTGGCGGCGATTCATGCCCAGGCTGGCGGCGGCCTCCCACTGGCCGGCATCGATCTGGGCGATGGCGGCGCGCAGCGTCTCGCAGGTGTAGGCGGCCGTGTTGAGTGAGAACCCGATGATGGCCGCGGGTAGAGGATCGAGCTGCAGGCCGATCTCGGGCAAGCCGTAGTAGATGATGAAGAGCTGCACCAGCGGCGGCGTGCCACGAAAGAACGAGACGTAGAAGCGCACCAGCCACTGGATGGGACGGCGCGCGTACAGCCGACCCAGGGCCAGCAGGAATCCCAGCAGCAGGGCCGAAGAACATGCCGCCCAGGCTGAGCAGCACGGTGAAGCGCGCGCCGCTCAGCAGATCGGGCAGGGATTCGAGGACGAGAGACAGGGGTTTCGGACATGCCGGGGGCGGGTCAGCGTGCGTTGGTCACGTCGGTGTCGAACCACTTGTTGGACAGCTTGGTCAGGGTGCCGTCGGCACGCAGCTTCTCCAGCGCCTGGTCGATGGCCTGGTGCAGGCTTTCATCGGACTTGCGGGTGGGAATGCCGGAGGTCTGGCGCGAGAAGGCCGTGGGCCGCCCAGGGCAAAGCGGTTCTTGCTCTGCTTGACCTGGTAGAGCGCGGCCAGCCGGTCCACCAGCACGGCATCCAGGCGGCCCACGGCCAGAGTCCTGGTTCTTGGTGGGGTCGTCTTCGTAGGTGCGCACTTCAGCCGATGGCACGGTGCGACGGGCCCATTCCTCGTAGCTGGTGCCCAGACCCACGCCCACTTTCTTGCCGGCCAGCGCGTTGGGGGATTGCAGCGTGTCGGCATCCTTCGTGCGGGTGACGGCCTGGATGCCCGAGACGGTGTAGGGCTGGCTGAAGCGGTATTTCTTCTGGCGTGCGTCGGTGATGGTGACCTGGTTGATGATCACGTCGATGCGGCCGGAGTCCAGGGCGGCCAGCAGGCCGTCCCACTTGGTGGGCTGGAACTGCGCCTTCACGCCCAGGGTTTCGGCCAGGGCATTGCCCAGGTCGATCTCGAAGCCGACGAACTGGCCTTTCTCGTCCTGGTAGTTGAAGGGGCGGATGAGGTGCCCTCGATGCCGATGCGCGGCGTGCCGCGTTGCTGGACGGCGTTCAGGGGCGTCGTCGGCCGCATGGGCGGGCGTGGCGGCCAGCAGCGCACTGCCAGCCAGCAGGGGTGGCGCCGACCGAAAGCAGACGGCGGCGCAGGAGTCGGGTTTCATGATGAGGCCTACGGAAGGGATGGGGAAATCAGCGTACCTGCACGCGGCCTGGGCCGGCTTCCAGGTGTCCGATGGCGGTGGCCTGCGCGAAACCAAACCGGTTGAAGCACTTCAGCACGTCGTTGGCGGCTTCGGGGCGCAAGCCATCAGCAGCCCGCCGGCCGTCTGCGAGGTCGGTCAGCAGGTCCTGCAGGAAGGGTGGTGCATCGGGGGTCATGTCGACATCGGCGCCATAGGAGGCCCAGTTGCGGCCTGATGCGCCCGTGCGGATGCCGGCCGAGGCCAGCTCGATGACATCCTTCAGGAACGGCACGGCACGTCCGTTGATGCAGGGCCGTCAGCCCCTGAACCCCGGGCCATTTCCAGCGTGTGGCCCAGCAGGCCGAAGCCGGTGACATCGGTCATGGCATGCACGCCGGGCAGCCGCGCCAGCTCGGGGCCGGGCCGGTTGAGCCGCGTGGTGGCGTCGATCATCGTGGCATAGTCGCTTTCGTCGAGCTGGCCTTTCTTGAGGGCGGCCGAATAGATGCCCACGCCCAGCGGCTTGCCGAGAATGAGGACGTCGCCTGCCTGGGCACCGCTGTTGCGCTTGAGATCCTTCGGATCGACCGTGCCGATGGCCACCAGGCCGTAGATGGGTTCCACCGAGTCGATGGAGTGGCCGCCCGCCAGGGGCACGCCGGCGTCACGGCAGACCGACTGACCGCCTTCCAGGATGCGGGCGATGACATCGTGCGGCAGCACGTTGATGGGCATGCCGACGACGGCCAGCGCCATGATGGGCTGCCCCCATGGCGTGAGACATCGGACAGTGCGTTGGTGGCCGCAATCCGTCCGAAGTCGTAGGGGTCATCGACAATGGGCATGAAGAAATCGGTGGTGCCACGATCGCCTGGTGCTCGTTGATGCGGTAGACGGCGGCATCATCGGCGGTCTCGGTGCCCACCAGCAGGTCGGGGAACAGCTGGGGCGGCACGCTGCTTCTGGCCAGCAGGTCGAGTCAGCACGCCAGGGGCGATCTTTGCAGCCGCAGCCGCCGCCGTGCGAGAGGTGAGGCGCGGGGTGTCGGGGGTGGAAGCGGTCATGGCATGTGTCCTGGTTGACAGGGGGATATGCTCATTCTATAGCGGGTGCCCTGGCGGAGGCGCGGGGCCCCATCCGGATGTTCATGCGGACGGTCTGTCGGATGGGCGGGCACGGCCGTGACAGCGCTCTCTATTCTGGGTGTCTCCGGACTGTCTAGGCCTTCCGATCTGGTCATCAGGCAGTCGTGAATGGATGTACCCCTCAACTCCCGGACCGGGAAACGCCCAATCATGAAAGATATCCCTCATGTGCGATGTGTCGTTGCGGTGATGCTGGCCGCACTCTCGATGGCAGCCCATGGGAGTGTCAGCAGCCAGGGTTCCGGCGCCGGTGTGAAAGAGGAGGCACATGCCTCAGGGCAGGTGCAGGTCGGGAGCAGTGCCTCCCTTGTGTCCCCCGGTCGAGATTGTCGATTGCCAAGGCGAAGAGACGCCTGATGGGGATCTGGAGCGGGAGTTTCTCCCATCCGGTTATGCCCGGGTCGTGCGTGTGGATCCGTCGGATCTGGGGATGTCGGATGAGGATGCGGATGTGAGCAGGATCCGGATTCTGGAAGGGCAGGATCTGGTCGAGGGATCTGGTGGCCCAGGGGGCGAGATCCGGTTCATCACGCCGGCGGATCCAGGGCAGACCCGAACGATCCGGATGCGGGCTGATGTGCCGGGGGTCAGGAAGGAGCTGAAGATTGAACTGGCCAGTTTTTCGGTCCCCGGGGGTGGCTGACATTACCGAGTTTGATGAAGCGGAGGGCAGGCCGGAGTCTGTACCCTTGCTGGTGAAGGGCTGGGGGCTGACAACAGTATCGGTGGTGAGGACCTCGTCTTCGAAGTGGAACGGGATATTGAGATAGACAAAAGAGTTGTCAAATGCGCTTCTGGAAGTTGATGGTCGAGGACGGTTTCTCTGAGGGGAGTCTGGGTGCCTCTTGATTCAGGGCGGGGTTTCTCCTCAAGCGTGAAGCTCTAACGAGGTTGATCCAACGTCTGCCAGACGGTGACGTTGATATTTCCATTTCTTTCAATGGATATGGAAGGAGCATGGATTTCTCCCGCCATTGGGCCTTCGTGGCCCACGTTCCGGTAGCCAGGATGGAAGGCCGTGTCATCGACACGAAGACGAAGGAGCCGGTGCGCGACCTGGCAGGCAGGAAGGTGGGCATTACCGGCATGGGCATGAACGGCACCCGGGCGGTTGCGGTGGTCGATGGTGAGGGGCGTTTCTCCACCGACGGACTGTCGGCCGGGAACTAGTGGTGGAGCTGCTGGACAGCCGCGTGACCGGATTCACGAAAGGCGGCCTTCACGGTGAAGCGTGACGACAAGAGCGTGCAGGTGGATCTGCCCCTATGTGGCCTCCGTGTACGAGCTGGTGAAAAGTCGGAAGACGAAAGCGGGTTCCTGGGAAGTCTCTGGAAAGAACCTGTCCGGTGGGAATGGTTCCAAGGTATTTCTGGTTTCCGAAATCGAAGGCAGGAACTGTGCTGATATCACCAAAAACTCGCACACCGACTTTGGTTTCAAAGTCATGGCATCGCCAGCGGATAAGGTGACTGGCTTGAACTCATGTGTCGCCACCCTGAGAATTCCTCAAGGGATGGTCAGCGTCGGGCTCACGGCAAGGGTGCTCGGCAATCGACGCCCGGACAGGGTGGACAACAACTCCAAAGACCGCGATGACATGTGGTCCTATAGTGTTTTTCAACCTTCCGGAGAAGTATCGGGTTTTGGGAAAAGCACGGATGGCTTTTGGCTATGTGAAGAATGGCCTCACGTTTTCAGAACGTTGCATTGATGTCAGCAATCTGACCAAGGATGGTCCGCATGATTTTTCCATCAATCTGGTGGCAAGCAATACGGGCCGGCGAGACGCCTACGAGGTTGATTTCTGGGTGAAGTCCGGGTGCAGGGCAGATTGAAAGATCAGAAACACAGAGCCTGGAATGTAAATTGTCGTGGGTATGAAGTTCTAAAACCCATCAGATCTTCTCCGGAAGGGAGGCTATTCCGGGGCATTAGTTTTCAAGAACATGCTGATCCCCAAAGCATGGGAATTTTCGTGGAACGGTGGATGGGATGAATCAGACAAGCCAAAGATATTCTGTCAAGGCTATTTCGACATCTGCCTTGAAGGGCGTCGTGGCTCTGACGGTTTCCGCGTTGTCGATGGCTGTCCATGGAGGGTGTCAGCGCAGATGTTGGCAGCGCTGTCCGAATGAACGAAGAAACACAGGCGTCGTTGCAAGCCTGTGCCGGAGGAAGCTACTTCTCCCGCAGCGCAGGCCGAGGCTGCCAGTTCCCGAGGTGATGAGACGCCTGATGGGGGAGCTGGAGCAGGAGTTTCTCCCATCCGGTTATGCCCGGGTCGTGCGTGTGGATCCGTCGGACCTGGGGATGTCGGATGAGGATGTGGATGTGAGCAAGATCCGGATTCTGGAAGGGCAGGATCTGGTCGAGGATCTGGTGGCGCAGGGGGCGAGATCCGATTCATCACGCCGGCGGATCCGGGGCAGACCCGAACGATCCGGATGCGGGCTGATTGCCGGGGGTCAGGAAGGAGCTGAAGATTGAACTGGCCAGTCCGCGCTTCTTGGGGGTGGCTGATGTAACAGAGTTTGAGGAGAACTCGGATGACAAGGAGCGGCTGCCCTTGCTGGTGAAGGGGCTAGGGGCAGACAACAGTATCGGTGGTGAGGATCTTGTCTTTGAAGTGGAGCGGGACATTGAGCTGGACAAACGCGCCTCAAACGCACTCCTGGATGTCGATGGCCGAGGGACGGTTTCCTTGAGAAAGCTCTGGAAGCCTCTTGACTCAGGGCGAGGGGTTTGTTCTTGCCCATGACGATATGAAAGAGGTGATTCGGCGTCTGCCGGATGGCGACATTTCCGTTTCCCTTTCTTTCAATGGAAGCGGCAGAAGCGACGACTTTTCTCGGGAGTGGATCTTCGTCGCCCACGTTCCGGTAGCCAGGATGGAAGGCCGTGTCATCGATACGAAGAGGAAGGAGCCGGTGCGCGACCTGGCAGGCAGGAAGGTGGGCATTACCGGCATGGGCACGAACGGCACCAGGGCGGTTGCGGTGGTCGATGGTGAGGGCGTTTCTCCACCGACGGACTGTCGGCCGGGAACTGCATGGTGGAGCTGCTGGACAGCCGCGTGACCGGATTCACGAAGGCAGCCTTCACGGTGAAGCGTGACGACACGAACGTGCAGGTGGAGCTGCCCTATGTGGCGTCCGTGTACGCGCTTGCAGCGCGCAGGACACGCTCAGATCAGAATGCTGTCGACGACTTCCGGCCGGGGGTGCGGGGCGGTTCGTGGATCATCTCCAGCAGTGATGTTTCCACCTGATGGGACAGCGCCTGCAGAGGCAGATCGTTGGGGTCGCGGCCGAAGGGGTTTTCCAGTTCGGCGCCCAGGGCTTCCAGGGCCAGGAAGGTGTAGGCGATGAAGCAGACGATGACCGGGGTCATCAGGCCGATGCCGTCGAGCAGGCCGAAGGGCAGCCAGAAGCAGTACAGGTAGGCGCAGCGGTGGATGATGACCGAGTAGGGAAAGGGCAGCGGGGTGTCGGCGATGCGTTCGCAGCCGGACAGGGCGGTGCTCAGTTCATGCAGGTTGCGTTCGAAGGCGGTGGCGATGGGCGGGGTGACTTCCCCGGCCTTCAGGCGTTCTCCCAGCCATTCGCTGGCCAGCAGCAGGGCCATGGCGGGCCGGTGTTCGGCCTGCAGCACACGTTGGCTGTCGGCTTCGTCCAGGAACAGGTGGATGTCCGTGCTGGGGTCGGTGCGGGCCAGCTGGTGCTTCAGAAGGTGGGCGAAGGCGCACAGATGCAGGATCATCGGCCGGGCAAGCGGCCGGTTGCTGGACAGGGTGAGTGCCTGGCGGCCGAGTGATCGGGTGGCGGCCAGGACCTGTCCCCACAGGGTGCGGGCTTCCCAGTAGCGGGCGTAGCTGGTGCTGTTGCGAAAGCCCAGGAAGATGGCCAGCGACACGCCGATGAGGGAGAAGGGCACGAAGTTGAGCGAGACCTTCCAGTCCAGGATCTGGCCATGCAGTGCCGTGACCAGCGTGGCGAACAGCGTGATGATGATGAGCTGCGGGCTGATGGTGGGCAGGATGGAGCCGCGCAGCACGAAGAGCATGCGCAGCCAATGAGGGCGGGAGCGGACGATCATGGCGCAGGGGCAGGTCGGAGCAGGTCCGTGCTGGAGTCGTGTTCGCCCGGGGCGGTGGTCGCGCAGCGCTACGCGGCGCTTGCCGGGGGCGAAGGGCAGGATTCTACGTGCCGCCGAAGGGCGGCTGGGGCGCGGGCTGACGGAAGGCGACGCAGGCCGGCTTTCCCGTATGATTGTGGGATCACGGGCAAGGCGCTCGGGGTGCCTGACCGGTTGCGTGACCACGGCTGGACAGTCCCGGGCCTTGCCATCGGAGCATTCTTGGCCATTCTTTCGGAGGAGCGTCGATGAGACGGATGAGAAAGGCATGGGGGTACCGGTCGGTGCTGGCCGGGTTGGTTGTGGGCCTGACGATGACGGGAGGATCTGTGATGGCGGCCGATGAGGCAACGCCGGCGGCGGGACAGGCTGCCGGGCAGGTCGGGGCGGCGGCTCCGGCTCAGGTGGATGGGCTTCTGACGATCCGGAGCCGGTATTCGGTGTCGGATTCGATCAAGCGGGTGCAGGAGGCACTGCTGGCCAAGGGGCTGACGGTGTTCACCGTCATCGATCACCAGAAGGCGGCGCAGCAGCATTCGCTGGACATGCCGGCCGCCAGCGTGATCGTTTTTGGCAATCCCAAGGTGGGCACGCTGATGATGGTGAAGTCGCCGACGCTGGCGATCGATCTGCCGTCGAAGGTGCTGGTGTGGGAAGACAGCCAGGGCAACGTGTATGCGTCGATGAACACGGCGGCCTGGATGGCGCAGCGCCATCATCTGTCGCCCGAGGTTCTGGCCCCCGCTGGCTCGGGCTGGAAAAAGCTGATCCCGGCCACGCTGGGACAGTGAGGGCGTGACCCGCGGCGCCCCGTGAGCGGCCTCATCGGGCCATCATGGGGCCGGGCAGGTGCCCGGATCCGGTTCAGGGGGGCCTAGGCTCCCCGGATGAAGGTGCTCTCGATGAGCCAGATCGTGTAGCCGATGTGGCTGGCCAGCAGCAGGCACCCTTCCAGTTGGTTGATGCGCCCCGGGCGGGACTTGCCGAGTTGTAACCCAGGACGAACAGCGCCAGGGTCAGCACGCACATGACCGGGATGTCGCGGCTCCAGCAGTTGGGTTTTCAACGGACATGGGCTGGATGACGGCTGCCAGGCCAACGACGCCCAGGGTGTTGAAGAGGTTGGAGCCGATGACGTTGCTCAGCGCCAGGTCGTCTCGCCCTTGCGGGCAGCCGCCACGGACGAAGCCAGCTCGGGCAGCGAGGTGCCGACCGCCACGATGGTCAGGCCGATGATCAGGTCGCTGACACCGAAGCCGTGGGCGATTTCCACCGCCCCCAGACCAGCACGCGCGAGCTGATGACCAGAGTGCCAGGTCGATGATCAGCCAGAAGAGGATGGGGCGGATGGGCGCAGCGGCCTCATCGTCGAGGGACGGGGCGGTGGCGCCTTCCTCTGTGGCGGAGGCCGCCGGCGCGTGGTTCTTCTGCTCGGCACGCACTGTCCAGCCCACCAGGGCGACCAGCAGGACCAGCAGCACGATGGCATCGACCCGGGTCAGCTGGCCATCCCACAGCTGCCAGACGGCCAGGCCGGTGACGAGCGTGAGCACGAGCAGTTCCTTGCGCAGGACCTGCTGCAGGGACAGTGATGGGGCTGATGAGGGCGGTGATGCCCAGGATGAGTGCGATGTTGGTGATGTTGGAGCCGTAGGCATTGCCCAGGGCGATGCCGGGGTTGTTCTGGATGGCCGAGAGTGCCGAGACCATCAGTTCCGGGGCGGAGGTGCCGAAGCCGACGACCAGCATGCCGATCAGCATCGGGGGCACCTTGAAGTAGCTGGCCGTTCGGGCGGCCCCGTCGACGAACCGGTCTGCGCTCCAGACCAGCATGACGAGGCCGCAGAGGACGGCAAGAGTTGCCAGGATCATGCCTTGATGACCTGCCTTCGCGCTTGGCCAGGATCAGGTAGCCGATGGCGGCAAAGACCGACAGGCCAGCCACGACGACATAGGATCAGAACCAGCCGAAGTTGTCCGCCAGGATGGGCATGACCCGGTTGGCGCACGTGCGCCGTTGCAGAAACGCCGTGAACTTCTCGGGGGGTAACTTGTTTTTGGTTTTTTCCATGCTGTTGTCCTTCGGGAGGAGCGTGGCGGCCATTCCGGGCGGGGCCGCAGGCGGTGCTGCCAGTGCGTCCGGGTCTGTGACCCGTATACTGAGGTGTCTTGCCTGAGGTGCAGAACTCGAGTCTGCCGGGGCGCGCTGGCCCTCCGCTGCCGCCCCGTTTCTGCGCTTCCTTGGGATGAATCGGGAGATGATATCCATGAGTGATGTTCTGAGAAGTTCAGCCCAGCATTGATGTCGCCAGCCTGAAGCGTGAGAACGGCATCTACCTGTATCAGAATCCGGCTCTACCTGAAGGGCGACAACGAGAAACACATGAAGATGTGTGACTGGATGTCGGTGGGCTATGATTTTGCCGAGAAATGGGTGGGGAGCGAATCAAGTACGGCGACTCCATTGCGGAGATGCGCCGTCATCTGATGAGCAGGCTGTCATGGAGGCCGGGCAGTGCGATGCTGTATGTCTCGATCGGTACGGGTGCCGATCTGGCCCATGTGCCCGACGGGGTGGATCTGCAGACTATCGATCTGGCTGGCGTGGACATTTCGCTGGGCATGCTCAAACGCTGTCATGCCCATTGGGCCGAAAAAGGCGAATCTGGGGCTGGTGAACTGCGCGGCGGAGGATCTACCCTTTGCCGACGATTCGTTTGATGTGGTGTTCCACGTGGGCGGATCAACTTCTTCAACGACAAGGCGCTTGCGGTGCGCGAGATGCTTCGGGTGGCCAAGCCCGGCACGAAGTTGATGATTGCCGACGAAACGGCGGATTACGTCGACGAGCAGTACAAGAAGAGTGCGATGTCGAAGAAGTATTTCGAAGGTGCAACCGTCGATCTGGCGATTGAGGCCTGCATTCCAGATGCTGTGAAGGATCGACAGACCGAACTGATCTGGGATGATCGCTTCTATTGCATCACGTTCTGCAAGCCTTGAGCCGTTGCACCGGTACCGCATCAGGCCTTGATGACCTGTTCTTCGCGCTGGCCAGGATCAGGTAGCCGATGGCGGCAAAGACCGACAGACCCGCCACCACGACATAGGACCAGAACCAGCCGAAGTTGTCAGCCAGGATGGGCATGACCCAGTTGGCACCCATGTTGCCGATGAGGTAGGCGGTGACGCCCACGAAGCCGATGGCGGTGCCGGCGACGTTGAGCGGCACGAAGTTGATGGTCAGGATGTTGACGATGAGCTGCGGCCCGTAGATGAGGGCGCCGAGGATGCCGCAGACCAACAGCATGAGTGCGTAGTTGGGCGCACCCGATGCCGTGATGGCTTCATAGGCGAAGACGACGCCAGCCATGATGAATGTAGGCCGATGGCACCGATGCGGGCCATCTTGTTGGGGTACTTGGCAGCCAGCCAGGCAAACAGCAGCGAGCCGGGATGGCGACCCATTCCAGCGTGGAGATGGCCATCTGGGCATGCGCGTCTTCCATCTTCGCCACTTCGTGCAGGTAGATGGGCATCCAGTCCTCGACGCCGAAGCGGATGAAGTAGAGCGCCACGTTGACGGAGGCCACCAGCAGCAGCGCCGGGTTGCAGAACACGTATTTCCAGATGAGCTGCCAGTAGGTGAGGTTGGTCTTCTCTCTTCGCTGGCGACGTTGGATTCACCGGCTTCGCCGTACATGGTGCGCAGCGAGTCCAGGCCTTCGGCTTCGGGGCTTGTCGCCACCATGCTTCCAGCAGAAGACGGCTACGGCCAGCACCAGCACCGCGGGCACGACGAAGGCATAGAGCACGTCACCCGTCTTGGGCATGATCCAGCCCAGCGTGGTCATGAAGGCGATCATCATGGGCAGCATGGCCGAGCCCAGGTTCTGCGAGATGTTCCAGCCCGCAATGGCCGCCCCGCGCGTGCGGTTGGGGAAGTAGTTGGCGATCATGTTCTGCGAGGCGGGGGCCAGTGCGCCCCTGAACGACGCCGCACAGCACCAGCAGCACGGCCAGGGCCGCGATGGAGGTGTGATAGAAACCGATGATGATGCAGATGACGGCGCTGGCGGCCAGGCAGGTGGCGAAGAGCTTGCGCAGGCTCATCTTGTCGCCCAGGGCGCCCATGTAGAACTTGGCCAGGCCGTAGGAGACGGTCAGGCATGACAGCAGCATGGCGATGTCGTCCTTGTTCCAGTCATTGGCCACCATGATGGACTTGGACATGAGCTTGAAGTTGTTGCGCACCAGATAGGCGCAGACATAGCCCAGGAAGGCGACAATGAAGACCATCCGTTGCCGTTTCAGGAAGGCCGCGAATTTCTCGGGCGGCGTCTTGTACTCGGTTTCCATGCTGTTGTTGTCCCTCGGGTGGAGTGTGGCGGCCGTGTCGGGCCGGGCCGCAGGCGGTGTTGCCGGCAGGGCACGGGCCTGCAACCCGAGTGCAGAGGTGTCTTGCCTGGGGTTCGGACCCCGTGCCTGCCGGGGCGCGGCGGGGCCCCCGGCTGCCGGGCCTGTTGCTGCGCCTCCTTATTATCTACCGCCCACAAAAAAGGCCAACCCGCAAAGAGTTGGCCTTGGGGGGAACGTGACGGGTGACGTCGCGTTCCCGATGCGGCTTGGGCGGCTTATGCCGTTGCGGCCTGTGCCTGGGTGGACATGGGCTTCTTGAAGATGCCCAGACCCAGCGCGGTGACGACGGCACCGGCAGCGATGGCTGCGCAGTACATCGGCACGTTGGTGATGGCGCCGGGGATCAGCATCACGAACACGCCACCGTGAGGCGCGGCCAGTTCGATGTGCATCAGGCCCACCAGGGCACCGGTGGTGGCTGACCCGATCATGCAGGCCGGGATGACGCGCAGCGGGTCGCGGGCGACGAAGGGAATGGCGCCTTCGGTGATGAAGGCCAGACCCAGCACGGCGGCCGCCTTGGAGGCGTCACGCTCTTCGTTGCTGAAGCGGTTGCGGAAGATCCAGCAGGCCACGGCGATGCCCAGCGGAGGCACCATGCCGGCTGCCATGACGGCGGCCATCGGGATCTTGATGTTGCTGGCCAGCAGCGTGGTGCCGAAGACATAGGCCGCCTTGTTGACCGGGCCGCCCAGGTCGAAGGCCATCATGGCCCCGAGGATGGCACCGAGCAGCGCGATGTCCTGACCCTCGCATGCCCTGCAGCCAGTGGATCAGTCCTTCCATGGCGGCGACCATGGGCAGCCGAGCACACTCAGCATCAGCACGCCGATGACGCCGGTGGACAGCAGCGGCAGGATCAGCACGGGCTTGAGGCTTTCCAGGGTGCGCGGCAGCTTGATGGCCTTGGCCAGGAACTGCGTGAGGTAGCCGGCCAGGAAGCCGGCCAGGATGCCGCCGAGGAAGCCGGCGCCGATGGCCGAGGAGATCATGCCGCCCACCATGCCGGGTGCCAGACCCGGACGGTCGGCAATGGAGAACGAGATGTAGCCGGCCAGGATGGGCACCATCAGGGTGAAGGCGTACTCGGCGCCGACCTGGAACAGGTACCAGCCCAGCGTGCCTTCCAGCTTGGGATCGGACGGAACGTCCAGACCGCCGATGGCGAAGGCCAGTGCGATGAGCAGACCGCCCGCGACCACGAAGGGCAGCATGAACGAGACGCCCGTCATCAGGTGCTTGAGGGGCTGCTGCGGCCGCCGCTGCCGGCCTTGGTCTCTTCCCTTGCCGCCTGCGGCGGCTGCCTTGCCGTCGCCCCAGGGGGCGGCTTCGGCCCAGGCCGTATCGAACACCTTGCCGGCGTCATGAATGGCGGCCTTGGTGCTGGTGCTGTAGAGCCGCTTGCCCACGAAGCGGGACTTGTCGACCTGGGTGTCGGCGGCGATCACCACCAGGTCGGCGGCGGCAATTTCTCGGGAGTGAGGGTGTTCTGCGCGCCGACCGAGCCACGGGTCTCGACCTTGATGGTGTAGCCGGCGGTCTCGGCACCTTCCTCCAGGGCCTCGGCGGCCATGAAGGTGTGGGCCACGCCGGTGGGGCACGAGGTGATGGCGACGATCTTCATGCCGGCGGGGGGCTTGCCCCCCGGGGCGGCTGCCTTGGTGGCAGGGGCAGCCTTGGCGGCTTCGCCACTGCCGGCCAGGGCCTGGCCGAGCACGCCATCGGCGTCATCGAAGACGGCCTGCGGGGTGCTCTCGAAGATGCGCAGTGTCTTGGGAAGGCTGACAGGTCGACGGGACCATCGGCCACGACAATGGCCACGTCGGCCTTGGCCAGTTCGTCGTCCGAGAAACTGCCCTGCTCACCCAGATGGCTGATGACCTTCAGGCCGAGCGCATGTCCGGCCCTGGGCGGCGGTAGACTTCAGGGCCTCGCCGACGATGAAGCTGTGGGCAGGCCCGGATTGGCTGGCGGAAATCGCCAAGATGCTTGCCACGGGACCTCCTCAGGGGGTTCTTGGGATGATCAGCGCGGGGTGACGTTGATCTGCTTGACCAGTAGTCTCGACCTGCTGCACCGACGGAAGCCCGAACTCGATCTGCTGAATGCGGGCGGCGGCGCAGGCCATGCCGAAGATGGCTGCATCGGGGAAGGGGCCGCCCTGCAGCAACCGGGCAATGGTGCCGGCCACCAGGGTGTCGCCTGCGCCGACGGTGGTTGCGACCTGGACCTTGGGCGGGGTGGCCAGCCAGCGGCCCTCGGGGCCGATGATCAGCGCGCCTTCGGCACCCATCGAGACAACCACGCGCTGCACGCCACCGGCACGCAGTTCTTCAGCGGCCTTGATCACTTCGTTGTGGTCGTGCTTGAGCGGGCGGCCGACCAGCTCTTTCCAGTTCGGGCCGGTTGGGCGGATCATGACCGGTCCGATGGTGGAGGACACCTCCTGGGCCAGCGCTTCAGGATCTGGCCCAGCTGGGAGCCAGCCACGTCGATGACGATGTGGACGCCCTTGTTCACCAGCAGCTTGGCCAGACGCAGCCAGATGTCGACGGTAATGCCGGGGGGCAGGCTGCCGCCGAATTCGCACCAGTCGCCGGGCCGGGCCAGGGCTTCGATGCGCTCGGCCAGGATCAGCTCGTCCTTGGCCTGCTCGCCGGCGTCCAGCTTGATGCCGGGCAGGTTCACGTCGGTGGATCTCGCCGGCCTCGTTGTCGACGATCTTACGTTCGTCCGGGTGCTGCCGGGTGAGTCGCACCATGGCATCCTTGATGCCATTGCGTTCGAAGGCCTGGACGAACAGGCTGTCGTTGTCGGCGCCGCCAGCCGGTGGCGGTGGTGCGCACACCCAGCGAGGCCAGGATGATGGAGACGCCGATGCCCTTGCCGCCTGGCGTGCTGCTGTGGCCGGTGGCGCGATGCACTTCGCCCGGGATCAGCTTTCTGGACGGAATGGTCTGATCGATGGCCGGGTTCAGAGTAATGGTCAGGACTTGGGTCATGCTGCATCTCCTGCAGTGGGGAAGAAGCGGATTTGAGGGCGGCGCCCAGCGCGCGGACTTCCTGGACGGTCTCGGCCTCCAGGGGCCTTGCGGGCCAGCGCCTGCAGATCGCTGAGCGACTGGCGACGCAGCAGGGCCTTGATGGTGCCCAGGTCGCTGGCGCTCATGCTGAGTTCATCGACACCCAGGCCGACCAGCAGCGCGGCGCCCAGCGGGTCACCGGCCAGGCCGCCGCAGACGCCCACGTGGCGCTTGTACGGGCGGGCACCGGCCACGGTCTGGCAATCGGGCGCAGCACGGCAGGGTGCAGCGCGTCGGCCAGGCTGGCCAGTTCGGGGTGCTGGCGGTCGATGGCCAGCGCGTACTGGGTGAGGTCATTGGTGCCGATCGAGAAGAAATCGACGTACTTGGCGAACTGGTCGGCCATGACGGCTGCGGACGGCACCTCGATCATGATGCCCAGCGGCACGTCTCGGTGCATCCAGTTCGGCGCGGATGGCCTCCAGCCGCTCGCGCAGCAGCTGCACTTCCTCGATGCTGCTGATCATGGGGAACATGATCGACAGCGGGCCGTGCTTGGCGGCGCGGTACAGGGCGCGCAGCTGGGGTACCAGCAGTTCCTCGCGGCGCAGCTGCAGGCGGGCGCCACGCACGCCCAGGAAGGGGTTGTCCTCGTGCGGCAGTGCCAGGTGCGGCACCTGCTTGTCACCGCCGATGTCGAGCGTGCGCACGATCAGCGGCCGGCCGGCCAGCACGTTCACCATGGAACGGTAGACCTCGTACTGCTCGTCCTCGTCCGGCACGTGGTCACGCTCCAGGAAGAGGAACTCGGTCCGCATCAGGCCCACGCCCTCGGCACCCGATTCCAGCGCGCGGCGCGCCTGGTCGGCCCGGTTGGCGTTGGCGCCGATCTCGACGCGGTGGCCGTCGGTGGTGGTGGCCGGCTGCATCCGGGTCTTGGTTTCTTCGGCCTGAAGCTGACCCAGGCGCGCGATACGCTGCTGGGCCTCGGCCAGGGCGGCTTCGGTGGGTGCCACGTACAGCTTGCCCCGGTAGCCGTCCAGAATGGCCTTGGTGTCGCCCTGGGAGAGGGCCGGCGCCAGGACGCCGGGGCCGGCCGCCACGACGGCAGGCATGCCCAGCGCGCGGGCCAGGATGGCGGTGTGCGCGGTGGGGCCGCCCTTGGCGGTGCAGAAACCCTTCACGCGGGAGGTGTCGATCTGGGCCGTGACGGACGGTGCCAGGTCGTCAGCCAGCAGGATGGCGTCATCGGGCAGGCCCTGGGCGAAGTTGCCGCCCTCGTTGCCCTTGCCCAGCAGGTGGCGCAGCACGCGCAGGCCCACGTCTTCCAGGTCGGCCGAACGGGCGGCCAGGGTGGCGTCCTGCAGCTTGCGCTGGGCTTCGATGCGGTTGGTCAGGCAGTTCTTCCAGGCCCAGGCAGCGCCGTGACCGTTGACGATGCAGCGGGTGACGTCACCCAGCCAGCTCGGGTCGCGCAGAAGCTCCAGGTGGGCCTTGAAGATGTTGGCCTGCTCGGCGTGGCCCTGGCGCTCGGCGTTGGAGATGAGCGTGGCCAGCTGGCGCTGGGCATTGGCCAGGGGCATGGTCCAGGTCGGCAGCCGCCTTGGCCACGCCGTCCGTGTTGTCTTCGACTTCCAGTTCCTGCGATTCGGCCAGCACCAGGGTGCCGATGACCAAGCCGGGAGCGGCGGCGATGCCGCTGAAGGTGTTGCGGGCTTCGGGTTCCCCAGTTGCCCAGTTCGCGGCCCAGGCCCTGGGCCTGCGCCTGCTTGTCGGCGGCCAGCCGGGCCTGGCGGGTCTCTCGTCACCCAGCAGCTTGATGGTGCCCAGCAGGGCGCTGATGGCGTCCTGGGCGTCCTCACCCTGGGCCGAGATGCGCAGGCGGGCGTTGTTGCCGGCACCCAGGCTCAGCAGTGAGGCCACGCTGCGGGCATCGGCCACGATGTCGCCGCAGCGCACGCGCACCTGCGACTTGAAGCGGCGGATGCTCTCGACCCACTGGCCGGCCGGGCGGGCGTGCAGGCCGTTGGGGTAGCCCAGCGTGATTTCCTTGCCGACGGGGAAGTCCTTCATGGCCGGGGCGCTGGGGGTCGAGGCGGGGCCTCGCCGGTCAGGGCCTCGACGAGTTCGGCAGCGTTGGTGGTGGTGAAGAGTTTCTTCAGCCGGGTGTCGTCACGCATCAGGCGGGTGAGGCGACGCAACACCTTGATAGTGCTCGTCGGAGGCCGCTGCGATGCCCACGACCAGGTTGACGATCTGGGGCTTGCCTTCGGCGTCCTTGCCCCACACGACCCCATTGGGCACCTGCAGCACGGCCAGGCCGGTGCGCTTGACGAGGTGCTTGTCGTCGATCATGCCGTGTGGAATGGCGACGCCCTGTCCCAGGAAGGTGGTGGCGGTCTGCTCGCGCTTGAGCAGGCTGTCGGTGAAGCCGTCAGCGGCAAAGCCGGCCTGGATCAGCAGGCTGCCTGCAGCCCGCACGGCGTCGTCGCGGTTCTGGGGCGCAGCCGCCAGCTGGACTTCGACAGGGGTGTTTTCCGGGGATTGCGTTGTCGTGTTCATGAAGGTTCTTCCAGCCTGAAAAGGGTCCAGCCGGCCCGAGCGACCCGGCAGCGATGTCGGTGTGGTCAGTGGCACTGTCCTCGCCACGTCCCTGTCATGTCCGGCCAGCACCGCGAACGGGGGTGGACAGCAGGGATGGTCCGTGGTCTGGGCAGGATTTCATTTGATCAGGGTGACGGGGATGTCCACCAGGTGCAGCACGCCGGTGGCCACGGAACCGAGCAGCAGGCCGCTGACACGATTCAGGCCCCGGGTGCCCATCACGATCTGATCGAATCCTTCCTTCTTCGCGTGGTCGGCGATGACCATGGGGGCATGACCCCGTTCGAAGGAGGATTCGTAGGGGATGTTGGCCTCGGTCAGCAGCTTTCTGTGCGGGCGCCAGCTGCTCCTGGGCCTGTTCCGACATGAAGGCGTCGAGGTCGGTCTTGGTGAAGTAGGCGCGGGCGTGACCGGAGAGGATTTCCGGCTGCACGTTGAGGAGCGAGACCTGGTGGTTGGCACCGGCACGGATCTGTTCGATGACCCATCGCACCGCACGCAATGCGGTCTCTGAGCCGTCGATCGGGATGAGTATTCTGGCCATGGTTGGTCGCCTCTTGTGGGATTGGGCAGCACATGTTCCCCCGGACCCCGGCGGGGCCGTGACACAGATGTTAACCATCTTGAACTCTGATGTTACTCGTTTGGTGCCGGCTGCGGGGCAGGGGTGGAGAATGGGATGTGGATAAGCTGCAATGCTGCGATGCGCCATGTGGGCCTTGGTTAGAATGCCCGTTTTTGCGCGGAGCACGGCCGTGAGGGCCAATGCTGGCGCGCCCTGGCGGGTGAATGCGTGGCTGATATCCCCGCCGGGCGACGGACCCCGGGAGTTACAGATGAGGCTTGCCGACCAATGACCCGGCAGATTGCATGGCTTCTCAGGCCGCCGCCGGTGACCGAACCGGCGAGTGCGTCACCCGAACAGGGGCTGCCGGAGCGTGTTCCGGCCGTACGTGGGCTGCAGCAGGACGTGTTGCCGGGCAGGGAGACACCCGGACCACGCCGGTGCAGGCGTCTGTTCCTGCGCCCGAGCGCGGGCCCGCACAGAAGGACGCCCCGGTGCCCGGGAGCACACCGGTGACGACGCATGCCTTTGGGGGCGTCTTCCCGGGCCCGGCGGGGTTCCGGGCCGCATCCTTTGCCGTCGCCCGAGGCCGTGCGGGCGCTGCCCCCTTCGAGCGGCTGCCCGACGAGGCCATCGTGATGGTGGGGCCCCGAGCTGGCGCAGCAGGCAGCCGACGAGATCGGCGCGCTTTCGGTGGTGGGCTTCGATACGGAGTCGAAACCGGTGTTCGTGCGAGGGGCAGACGCAGGATGGCCCGCATCTGGTGCAGTTTGCCTCGGCAGAGCGCGCGTGGCTGTTCCCGTTGCAGGATCCGGCCCTGTGCCCAGGCGGTGGCGGGGCTGCTGGCGCGGCCTGAGCTGCTGAAGGTGGGGTTTGGCCTGGCCGGTGACCGTGCCCAGCTGCTGGCGCGCTTTGGCGTGGCTCCGCAGGGGCTGGTGGATCTGGACCAGACCTATCGGGCGCTGGGCTATCGGTCCTCGCTGGGCATCCGCATGGCCATGGCCGTCACCTTCGGGCGGTATTTCGAGAAATCCAAGTCCATCGGCACCTCGGACTGGTCACGACAGCCGCTGTCCGTTGCCCAGTGCCGCTATGCGGCTCACGACGCCTGGGGCGCCTTCCGGATTTACGAGGCGCTGTGCGCGCAGGGCATCGATGTGGTGCCGCCGCTGTCGTGGCCAAGGGCGGGGCGCTCAGACGCCCCAGGTCACGTCCACGTCCGCAGCCTTCGCCTCTCGCATCAGCTCGATCAGCGGATAGACGCGCTGACGCAGGCTGACGAAGCGCTCACGGGCGTCTTCCCGAAGGTTCTGGTCATCATCGTCCTGCGGCTGATCGGCGGGCGGCTGTTCGCGTTCGGCTGCCTGTTCCAGGGCGGCAATGGCTGCCGGGATCTGGGGCCACGGTGATGATGCCGGTGGCGTCCGGGCTCTTGCCGATGATTTTTCAGCACCTGTTCGGCAGCCTTGCCGACCATGGTGACACTGCCGGTGGCGCGGCTGCGGAATTCGTACAGCATGTCGTCTCTCCTCTCGGGATGCACCGTCGCCCACGCCGGGAGGGGCGTCGGGCGAGCAGGGCTCACATCGATTATGCCGGGTTTGCCTCGGCACTGACCAAATGGTCCAGCGGTCGGCGCAGGGCCATGGCCTCGGCCAGGTGGGCAGGCGTGACGGTGGCGCTGTCTGCCAGGTCGGCCACGGTGCGCGCCACTCGCAGCACGCGGTGCTGGCTGCGCCATGACCAGCCGAAACGGTCGGCCGCCTGGGTCAGCAGCGTGCGGGCGTCGGACTGCAATGCCAGGCAATCGTCAAAGCGCCCGACAGGCAGATGACCATTGGTGCAGGCCTGACGGGTCAGCTGTCGCTGGCGGGCGGACTGCACGCGTCGGGCCACGGTGGCGCTGTCTTCCGGGTTGGTGCTTTGTCCGGAACGCCCCCGGCCGGTTCGCGCATCATCTCGATGCCCAGGTCGAAGCGCTCCAGTAGCGGCCCGAGAGCCGGGCCTGGTAGCGGCGGATCTGCGCGGGCGTGCAGCGGCAGGCCCGTGCCGGATCGCCCAGGTTGCCGCAGGGGCGAGGGTTCATGGTGGCCACCAGCAGGAAGCGCGCCGGGAAGGTTTTCGCTGTAGGGGCCGCGACTGAGCGTGATGCGCCCGGTTTCCAGCGGCTCGCGCAGCGCATTCGATGACGGTGCGCCGGAACTCGGTCAGCTCGTCCATCATCAGCACGCCATGGTGGGCCAGGCTGATGTTGCCGGGCCGCGGCGGCTGACCGCCACCCAGCAAGCCCTGCCGGGCTGGTGCTGGCATGGCAGGACAGAAAGGGCGCACGTCGTGAATGCGTGGCTGGCTGGCCGCTGGCCGACCGGATGGCGGCGATCTCCAACGCCTCCGCCGACGTGAGGGGCGGCAGGGATGCCGGGCAGGCGCGTAGCCAGCATGCTCTTGCCAGTGCCGGGTGATCCACACAGCAGCAGCGGGTGCAGGCCGGCTGCCGCGATTTCCAGTGCCCGGCGGGCGAGCGGCTGGCCGCGTACATCGGCCAGATCAGGCGGTGCCTCGGTGTCGGGCTCGTCCCGAACGGATTCGTTGTCCGTGGGGCGCGGCAGCAGCGTCTGGCCGCGCAGGTGGGCGATGACCGATGCCAGGTCGGGGGCGCCATGCAGGGTCTGCAGGCCACTCTGTCGGGCCTCGGCCAGGTTGTCACGGGGCAGGATGAGCGTGCGGCCCGGGGCATCGGCTTTCACGCCGGCCGCCACGGCCAGGGGCAGCGCGTATCGGCCGCAGTTCGCCCGATAGGGACAGTTCACCCACCAGCTCCAGGTCCTGCAGCGCCGCAAGCGGCACCAGACCCGCTGCCGCGGCGATGCCAATGGCGATGGGCAGGTCGAAGCGGCCGGATTCTTTTGGGCAGGTCGGCCGGCGCCAGGGTTGACGGTGATGCGGCGGTTGGGAAACTCGATACCGCTCTGCAGCAGCGCGGCGCACCCGTTCACGGCTTTCGCGCACCGAGGTCTCGGGCAGGCCCACGATGCTGAAGGCGGGCAGGCCGTTGGCCAGATGCACCTCGACGGAAACCGGAGGTGCCGACAGGCCGAGCAGGGCCCGTGCATGGACCACCGCCAGGGTGTTCATCAGGCGTTCGGCTGGCCGCCGTCCCGTTTGTCGGCCTGCTGGGCCAGGCGGGCTTCCAGGGCATCCACCCGGGCCTGCAGCGACTGCAGCAGGGCGGCCTGGATGTCGAATTCCTCGCGGCTGACCAGTTCCAGCTTGTTGAAGGTCTGGCCCATCAACGCCTTGATGTTGCGTTCGATGTCGGCGGCGGGGCTGGCCTTGATCAGGTCCATGACCTTCTGCTGAAAGTCCTGGAAGAAAGCCTGTTTTTCCATGAGATGGGAACTCCTGTCGATAGGAAAGAATGTGAGGAGGGTTCAAGGCCTCCGATGGTACGCAATCCGCGTCCGATCATCACGATTCCTGTCCGAAAGGCTTAGGCCGGAAGCTGGAATCAGGAATTCATGATGCAGAATTCATTCAAGGATGGACGGGCAGGCCGGGCAGGATGCCAAAACGGCGGACACGCTCTAGAATGGGCCGATTGACCGGCATCCGGCCGGCCTGTCCCTTTTCGGGTGGCGCATGGACATTCTTTTCATCCTCGATCCCTTCGATTCCCTCAAGCCCAAGAAAGAGACCAGCATCGCCATGATGCGGGCTGCCGTGGCGCGTGGCCACCGGGTCTTTGGCTGCCCTGCAGGGTGACATCAGTCTGGATCAGGGCAAGGTCACGGCCCGGGTGACGCCGCTGGATCTGACCGGCGAACTCTCCCCTGGTACAAGGCCGGTGATGTGCGCACCGAGCCGCTGTCGGCTTTCGATGCGGTGCTTATGCGCAGGATCCGCCCTTCGACATGGAATATGTCTATTCCACCCTACATGCTGGAGCGGGCGGTCGAGCAGGGGCACGGGTCTACAACAATCCGGCCGCCATCCGCGACCATAATGAGAAATTCTCCGTACGGCCTCATCCGCAGCTGACCACCGACGTGATGGTCAGCGCGATCCGGCCCAGCTGCGCGAGTTTGTCGCCCGCCATGGCGAGGCGGTGCTGAAGCTGCTGGACGGCATGGGTGGGGCGTCCATCTTCCGGGCGCGTCAGGATGACCCCAACCTGTCGGTCATTCTGGAGACGATGAACCGCTTCGGCACCCGCACCGTGATGGCGCAGCGCTACCTGCCGGCCATCGCGCAGGGGCGACAAGCGCATCCTGCTCATCGACGGTGAAGTGGTACCGCATGCGCTGGCGCGCATCCCGCAGGCCGGCGAGGCGCGGGGCAACATGGCGGCCGGCGGCAAGCCGGTGGCGCAGCCGCTGTCGGCGCGTGATGAAGAGATCGCCCGCTACCTGGGCCCGCGCCTGGCGGCCAAGGGGCTGTTCCTGGTGGGTCTGGACGTGATTGGCGACAGCCCTCACCGAGATCAACGTCACCAGCCCCACCGGTTTCATGGAAATCACGGCGCAGACCGGTTTCGATGTGCCCGATTTCTTCATTGCACAGCTGGAAAAGCGTGTGGCGGCCGATCGTTCCGCCGCCGGGGCCTGAGCAGGGAACCTTCATGATCTCGGTGCTGATCATTGCGCATCAGCCCCTGGCCACAGCGCTCCTGGGGTGCTGCCGGCACGTCTATCGCGGCCTGCCGGTGCAGGCGGCTGCGCTGGACATCATTCCCGACGAGGATCCCGATCAGGGCGCTGCGCGAGGCGCGGGCGCTGGCCAGCCGCATCAATGACGGCAGCGGCCAGGTGGTGCTGACCGATCTGTACGGTGCCACGCCGTCGCGCATTGCCATGCAGATGGCCGTGCCGGGTCGGGTCAGTGTCCTTTATGGCGTCAACCTGCCCATCCTGCTGAAAGTGTTCAACTATCGGGGCGCGCCTGCCCTGGTCGAGCTGGGTCCCTGGTGCTGCGTGATGCGGCTGACGGCATCGGGCGGGTCGATACCGGATATCCCGGGCGTCGGCTGGACAGGGGCACATCAGCCCGATGGCGCATCTGACCCGGAAGCGCCTGCCGCATCGTCTGACGTTGTGCGAAATGGCTGCTCCTCATTGTCCGACACCCCTCCCTCCAACCCCTCACATTCATGAAAGAAGCCGAAGTCAGGATCGTCAACCGCCTCGGGATCCATGCCCGCCCGTCCGCTGCACTCACGCAGCTGGCCGGCAAGTTCCAGTCGGGCGTGTGGTTCACCAAGGGGCGCGCGGCGCGTCAACGGCAAGAGCATCATGGGAGTGATGATGCTGGCGGCCGCCTGCGGTACCGTGCTCAAGATCGAGGTGGATGGCGAAGATGAGGACGCTGCGCTGAAAGCACTGGTCGATCTGATCGCTTCGGGCTTCGGTGAAGAACTCGGGGCCGGTGCATGATGCAGACGCTGGTCGGCGCGCCCATTGGTGGTGGCATCGTGCTGGGGCGGGCCTGTGTGCTGGATACCGCGCTCATCGATGTGCCGCGCTACTACATCACCTCCGGGGAGGTGGCGGGCGAATGGGCCAGACTGGGCGAAGGCTGTGCCGCGGTCGAGAGCCGAGCTGCAGGGCGTGGCCGCGCAGTTGCCGGCTGATGCGCCGACCGAGGCCCGGGCGTCTCCTGGACGTGCAGCTGATGCTGCTGAACGATCCGGCGCTGATCGAAGGGCCAAGTCCCGGGTCGAGAACGAGCGGCTCAACATCGAATGGGCCATTTCCGAGACAGCCGAGGAACTGATGGCGCAGTTTCGTGCCATCGAGGATCCCTACCTGAAGGAACGCGGCCGTGACGTCGAACAGGTGGCCGACCGGCTGCTGAAGGCGCTTTCGGGTGCCAGTCAGCTGGGCGTTGGCCGTAACGGTGGCGGGGGAGCCGCTGATCTACGTAGCCCAGGACCCGCAGCCGGCCGACATGCTGCAGCTGCGCGGTGTGCTGGGCTTCGTGTTCGAGCAGGGCGGCATCCATTCGCACACGGCCATTCTGGCGCGCAGCCTGCGTGTGGCGGCCGTCACCGGCGTGGACGACGCGACCGGGCGCATCCGCGATGGCGACTTTCTCATTCTGGACGGTGACGCCGGGAAGGTGATCGTCCGGCCCGACGAGGCGCTGCTGGAACAGTATCGCGAACGCCAGCGCGAGGCGGCCGAGCGGGAGCGCCTGCTGGCGCAGCTGGCCGATGTGGACTGCGTCACCCAGGATGGCTGCCGCGTCACCATGCTGGCCAACATCGAGCGGGCCCGAGGAGGCCGAGGATGCCGTGCGCGCGGGGCCGAGGGCATCGGGCTCTTCCGGTCTGAGTTCCTCTTCCTGAACCGCTGCCAGCTGCCGGACGAGGAAGAGCAGTACCGCGCCCTATCGCCAGGTGCTGGAGACGCTGCAGGGCCGGCCTGTCACCATCCGCACCATCGACGTGGGCGCTGACAGATCCCTGCCCGCCCAGGCGCTGATTCCCCGGTGCCACGTCGGCCCTGGGGCGGCGTGCCATCCGCTACAGCCTGGCCGAGCCCGAGATGTTCCTGGTGCAGCTGCGGGCGCTCCTGCGGGCCTCCGTCCACGGCAACCTGCAGATCCTGCTGCCGATGCTGACGCAGCCCCATGAGGTGGACGAGGCCATGCTGCTGCTGGCCCAGGCCCGCCAGGAGCTGGCCAGCCGTGGCGAACCGGTGGCTGAACACATCCCGGTGGGTGGCATGATCGAGGTGCCGGCTGCGGCGCTGTCGGCCGGCATCTTCGCCAGCAAGCTGGATTTCCTGGCCATCGGCACCAACGACCTGGTGCAGTACACCCTGGCCATCGACCGCACCGACCAGCGCATCGCCCATCTCTACGACGAGCTGCATCCGGCCGTGCTGCGCCTGATTGCGCTGACCATCCGCGCTGCGCGCAAGGCTTCCAAGCCTGTCTGCGTCTGCGGTGAGATGGCTGGCGAGCACAGGGTGGCACCGCTGCTGCTCGGCATGGGGCCAAGATCCTTTTCCATAGCTTCCGTCGCGCCTTCTGCGCGTCAGAGCGAAAGTGCTCAAGGTCGATACCCGCCAGCTCACGCCGCTGGTGCGTCGCATGCTGGTGCAGGACGACCTGGGCAGCATCCGCCGCGGCCTGGCCTGTCTGGGCATCGAGGATGCCTCGGCCATGCCCCTCATTTTTCTGGAGCCGTCAACGCATGAGTCTGCTGGTCACGCCCGTCCGGCATCGCTTCGAGGAACCGCTGCCGCTGACCAGCGGCGGACAGTTCAGGCCGTATGAGCTGGTCTACGAGACCTACGGCACCCTCAACGCGCAGCGCAGCAATGCCGTCCTCATCTGCCACGCCCTCAACGCCTCGCACCACGTGGCTGGCCTCACGGCCGGCACCGCCGACGAGCATGGGTGGTGGTCCAACATGGTCGGCCCGGGCAAGCCGGTCGATACTGATCGCTTCTTCGTCATCGGTGTCAACAACCTGGGCAGCTGCTTCGGCTCCACGGGGCCCAAGTCCACCGATCCGGCCACCGGCCGGCCCTACGGCCCGAGCTTCCCGGTCATCACCGTCGAGGACTGGGTGCACAGCCAGGCACGCCTGGCCGACGCGCTGGGCATCGAGCGCTTTGCCGCCGTCATGGGCGGCTCGCTGGGCGGCATGCAGGCCCTGGCCTGGAGTTACCTCTATCCCGAGCGCCTGGCTCACTGCGTGGCCATTGCCACGGCACCGCGCCCTGTCGGCCCAGAACATCGCGTTCAACGAAGTGGCACGCCGCGCCATCGTCACCGATCCCGACTTTCACGGCGGACGGTACTACGACCACGACACCGTGCCGGCCCATGGCCTGCAGGTGGCGCGGATGATCGGTCACATCACCTACCTGTCCGACGACACCATGGCCGAGAAGTTCGGCCGGATGCTCAAGCACGGGCACTACGGCTTTTCCTTCGACGTCGAATTCGAGATCGAGAGCTATCTTCGCTATCAGGGCGAAAAATTCTCGCGCTACTTCGACGCCAACACCTATCTGCTGTTCACCCGCGCGCTGGACTACTTCGATCCGGCTCGCGCCACCGGCGGAGACCTGGCCAAGGCACTCTCACCCGCGCAGTGCGCCTACCTGGTGGCGTCGTTCACCACCGACTGGCGCTTCTCGCCGGCGCGCAGCCACGAGATCGTCAAGGCGCTGCTGGCCAACCGTGCACCCGTCACCTATGCCGAGATTGATGCGCCCCACGGCCACGACGCCTTCCTGCTGGACGACGCCCGCTACCACAGCCTGGTGCGCAGCTACTTTGACCGCATCCATTCGGGGTAAACGCCTGATGTCTGCTGAAACCCCGGAACTGCGGGCCGACCTGGCCATCATCGCGGACTGGATCCGCCCCTATGCCAACGTGCTCGACCTGGGCTGCGGTGACGGTGCATTGCTGTCCTACCTCTCGCAGGTCAAGCATTGCTACCGGCTACGGTGTCGAGATCGACGATGCCGAGGTGCTGGCCTGTGCCCGACGCGGCGTGGACGTGATCCAGCGCAACATCGAGGATGGCCTGGGCATGTTCCGCGGCGGCGACAAGTTCGACGTGGTGGTGCTGTCCATGGCCCTGCAGGCCACCAAGCGCACCGGAGAAGGTCCTTGAGGACATGAGCCACGTGGCGCGCGAGGGCATCGTCTCATTCCCCCAACTTCGGCCACTGGTTCCACGTCTGGTCCATCCTGCGCGGGCGCATGCCCATCACGCGCGAGATGCCCTACGAGTGGTTCGACACGCCCAACCTGCACCTCACCACGCCACATGATTTCGAGGATCTGGCCGAGCGGCTGGGCCTGGTGATCATGGAACGCATCTTCCTGGCCGAGGGTCGGCCGGTACGCTGGTTCCCGGTCAAGCGGGCCACCCAGGCCATCTATCGTTTCCGCCGGCGCGGGGACTGAAAGCAGACGGATCGGTCCCGGCCGACAGGCCGGGACAGGGTGACTATTCTGCTGCCCGGCAGAGGGAACGTCGTGCATTCACCACGCCCAGTTCCGAATGCGTTGCCGGCGTATGACAAAAGTTTGCTTTTGGACGGATTCCCGTAACGCAATGCCGCTGCAAATGAATGCCAATGTTGCGTGAGATACCGTTTGTAATCCTTGTACGCAGATCGGCCAGATAATGCGTTAATTGCACCTGCGGCGTCTGAACGCGCTGAAGGGAAAATACCCCTGAAAGCAGTCTCTGGCGCCGCACTCAACGCAACCAGCCAGGGATCGGTTCTGCCTCGTCTTTGCCATCCTTCCAGCCTGGATCGGCAAATCCGGGCGTGCCGCACGGACGCTCGTGGCGACGGGGCAGGCGGGGAAGGCGTGCATCGACAGGGACTGGCAGAAGCGCCCCCGGCAACGGATCAGGAGTGATTAGATGCCACAGTCGACAAGAAGCGCACGGTATTCCGAGTACCGGGTATGGGATTGGGCCAACGCGGCACGCCGCTTGAAATCTATGATCCCGCCCGCTTCCCGGCCATCGCTCAGGTCATCGAGCACCTGGGGGCGCTTGCTGGAAACCGCGGCGAAGGCGAGCCCATCCAGATCGCTTTCTGGCCGAAGGCCGTCGCACCGATGATCCTGACGCCGTCAATCGTCGCTTCACGCCGTTCTTCTCGTCTCTCACCCGCTGGACTTCTTCTGCAAGCTGAACCTGCAGACCTACTCTCGGTCGATTCCGCCACCGCACCGCGTCGCTGGTTCTGGCAGGAAGAGACCCAGGCCGGCTTATCGTTCCTCGGGCGTCGGCTCCATCGTCAACGAGACCTCCGTCAGCATCGCGCAGCGCCGGGCACCTGAAGTCGTCCCGATCGTCTCGTCGTCCCGCCCGTCACGGGGCGGGATCGCTTCTCCGATGCCCGGTCATCACGAGGCATCGCTTTTCGCTTTTCAAAAATACGGCAAGGCGCCGACACGGCGGCAAGGCAGCGGCCGGATTTTCAGTGCAGCTGTGCAGCCGGATCTCGCGTAGCCGAACGTGCTGCGCAGCGATTGCGCCGCATAGGCCTGGCACAGCTCACGCGCTGCCGTCTGCACGTCCTCGGGCACCGATTCGCACAGGATCACCCGCAGCAGGCCTTCCGCGATCAGGTCGAAGTCCGCGTGCCGTCCCTGGCTGGGGGCCTCGTTCATCAGCCGCCAGAGATCGGCTACCACCGTCGTGGGATGCTCATCGACGAACAGTCGCAGTTCCGATGGATTGTCCTGGGACATCTGTGCGCTCATGAGAGAAAGGCGGCTACAAATCGTAGAGGCAAGAATGCTACGGTATTTGCCAATACCGCATTCGCAGCATAGTTATCTGCCGCAACACGATCATACGAACGGTTCCGAACAGGCCACGAACGGCAGCTAGGGGCAGAGTTTTCCATCATCCCGGTTTTTCATGGACAGCGTGCGGGTTAATCCCCCTGCACATGGGGTTTTGGGAAATGAGAAATGGAACGATTCCTGTCTGTGGACTGGATGGCGTGGTGTGTTCTGCAGCGTCCGGGTCTGGCAGGCAGGGGGTGCCCATGGCGCGTAAAATCTGGAGGCGAACCGAAGCATTTCCGAGCCTGTCGCCTTTTTGTTCCCGGCGCTGGCCACGCCGGGGCCATCCTGGCCTCTCCTCACGCCATGGCCCGGCACGCATCCGGCGTCAGTCTCCATCGGGCACCACCATCATGTCAGATCAAGCGAAACACCGCCGAGTGCTGGTCATCGGCATGGGGCCTGTGGGCCTCCATCAGATCTTCCAGCTGGGACTCCTGGGCCTGCGCGTGGCCGCCGTCGATTCGCTGCCGGAACCGGGTGGCCAGTGCCGTGCGCTCTATGCCGACAAGCTGATCCACGACATCCGGGCCTGCTGATGGTCCTCGGCACAGCAGCTGTCCGACAACCTGTTCCAGCAGATCCAGCCCTGTACCCCGAACTGCACTTCGGGCAGGGTGGCGCAGGCGCTGCGTCCCTGGCAGGAGGACGGCGCGCGACGCGGCTTCGAGCCGACGACCCATACAGGTCTGTGCCTGCGCGCCCGAGCCGTGGTGCTGGCGGCGGTGCCGGCGCTCATCAGCGCCGCCCGCTGGACCTGCCGGGGGCCGAACAGTGGCGCGGCACGCAGATCTTCGAGGGCCCATGCCGGCCGAGCGCTTGCCCGGCCAGCTGTGGCCGTGATGGGGGCGGCAACGAGGCCATCGACCAGTGTCTGGCACTGGTGGCGGCCGGTGCGGCCAGCGTCAGCCTGGCATCGCCGTGCCCGTTTCAGCCGCTTCACGACGGATGCGGCGCGGGTGCAGGCCAGGAGCAGACCGCCGTTGGCCGTGTCCGGCTGGTGGTTGGCCAGCCGGTGCGGCTGGTGGGTGAGCCTGAGTCCGGCGCCATCCCCCGGGACGAGTGCGATGCCGACGAGGCGGAAGGATCCCGGCAGAACGGAAAAAGAAGGGTCGGGCGCTGGTGTCGCACAGTGACGGTGTGCCGTCCGGCCGCCTGTGCGCCCTGGTCGTGGCCGATGCCGACGATGGCCACGAGATCGAGGTGCCGCGATGCGTTGATTCTCTGCCAGGGCCTCAATCCTACACTGGCGCCGCTGGAGAGCTGGCAGTTGCCCATGGAAGGGCGCTACCTGCCGGTGGACCCGGCCACCATGGCCAGTGCCATTCCCGGCATCCATGCCGTGGAGACATCTGCACCTATCCGGGCAAGCTCAAGCTCATCGTCAGTGGCTTTTGCCGAGGCCGCCCGCGCCGCCCAGAGCGTAGCGCAGTTCATTGCCGGCAAGCCGCCGCTCTTCGAGTACACCGCCATCAGCCTGCGCCAGCAGCGCCGGCTGGGCGTGCTGACCGAAGAGACGCGCCACCGGCTGCGACCGCACCTGCATTTCCCCGAGGACTCTGAACACCGGATGCACGCCGAAGACATCCTGCACCAGGTGTTCGGCTACCCGGCGTTCCGGGGCTGCAACACGACATCATCGAACACGCGGCCGGTGGCGGCAATGCGCTGGTGCTGATGCTCACCGGGGGCGGCAAGTCGCTGTGCTACCAGATTCCGGCACTGATGCGTGAGGGCGTGGGCATTGTCGTTTCGCCGCTGATTGCGCTGATGCAGGACCAGGTGGCGAGCTTTGCGCGAGCTGGGGGTGGCTGCGGCTCACCTCAATTCCTCGCTGTCGGCGGCCGAGGCAGCCGACATCGAGCGTCAGCTGCGCCAGGGGAACTGAAGCTGCTGTCACGTGGCCCCGAGCGTCTGCTGACCGAGCGATGTCTGGCGCTGCTGCATCGCTGCCCTCTGGCGCTGATCGCCATTGACGAGGCGCACTGCGTCTCGCAATGGGGGCACGACTTTCGGCCCGAGTACATCGGGCTGGGTCGCCTGGCTGACGAGTTCCCGGAGGTGCCACGCATTGCGCTCACCGCCACCGCCGACGACCTCACCCGCCGCGAGATCGTCAACCCGGCTGGCCCTGCAGGATGCCGAGCCCTTCGTCACCAGCTTTCGACCGCCCCAACATCCGCTACCGGATCATCGAGAAGCGTGACGGCAACCAGCAGCTATTGCGCTTCATCCGTGACGGCCACGAGGGTGAGTCCGGCATCGTCTACTGCGCGTCGCGCAATCGCACCGAGCAGGTGGCGGCCTTCCTGCAGGAGGAGGGCTTTCATGCCCGTGCCTACCATGCCGGCCTGAGGCTGCCGAACGCAGTGACGTGCAGGCTGCCTTCCAGCGTGAGGACGGCATGATCGTCGTGGCCACCATCGCCTTCGGCATGGGCATCGACAAGCCCGATGTGCGCTTCGTGGCGCACGCTGGATCTGCCGCGTTCCATCGAGGCCTATTACCAGGAAACCGGGCGTGCTGGCCGCGATGGTCTGCCCGCGAAGTCTGGATGGCCTACGGCCCTGCACGACGTGTGCAGCAGCGGCGCTTCATCGAGGGCATCTGAAGCCAGCGAGAATCTCAAGCGGCTGCAGGGCAGCAAGCTGGATGCTATGCTGGCGCTGTGCGAAGCGACCGATTGCCGCCGCGTGCGTCTGCTGGCCCTATTTTGGTGAGCACGTCGAGCCCTGCGGCAACTGTGACAACTGCCTGTCGCCCCGAAGACCATCGACGGCACCGTGCTGGCGCAGAAATTCCTGTCCTGCGTCTACCGCTGCACGGGCCAGCGGACATCGCTTCGGTGCGCAGTACCTGATCGACGTGCTGCGCGGCCAGGCCAACGAGAAGGTCACCGCCAACGGTCGCGACAGCCTGCCTGTCTTTGGTGTGGGCAGCGATCTGAGCCTGACGCAGTGGCGATCGGTGGTTCGCCAGCTTTCCATTGCCGGCTACATCCACATCGATGCCGAACGCTTCCAGACCATCTCGCTGACGGAGGCTGCCCGTCCGGTGCTGAAAGGCGAGGAAACCGCAGAGCCTGCGCGAGCCTGTCGAGCGCGAGCCGCGCAGCCGTTCACGCAAGCGCACGAGCAGCACACGTCCACGCTGGAGCGTGATCTGGATGCGGCGGGCGCGCCTGTTTCGATCGACTGCGCAGCTGGCGCAGTCAGCAGGCCCGTGACAGCGGTGTGCCGGCCTATGTCATCTTCCACGATGCCACGCTGCACGAGATCGCTCAGCGTAGGCCCAACACCCCTGCACGCGCTGGCGGCCGTACCGGGCGTGGGTGAGAAGAAGCTGGAGACCTATGGAGAGGCGGTGCTGGAGGTGGTGGCAGACGAGGGGTGAGTGCGGGGGCAGGGTAAGTGTTGGGGCCGCATGCGCCAGGGCGGCTTGGGGGCTACTTCTCGCGGGTTTGGCCGTGAAAGGGATGTTCAGGGACTACCATGAAGCCTTCTGCATGAATTTCTGTCTGCCATGACTCAGCCCTTCGCCCCGGTTCCGCTCAGCAAGGCCTTCCGCCTCATCAACCACGGTCCTGCCGTTCTTGTCTCTGCCCGCCATCAGGGCGTTTCAACGTCATGGCGGCAGCCTGGGCCTGCGCGCTGGACTATGCGCCGCCCAAGCTCACCGTCGTTCTGAACAAGTCAGCCCGCACGCGGGAACTCATCGAGAAGAGCGGATATTTCGTCATCCAGATTCCCACGGCTGCCCAGATCGAGCTGACCTATGAGGTGGGGCATCGTAGTCTGAACGACGACCCAGACAAGCTGGTGCATTGCGGTGTGACGCTGTTCGACATGGCCGGCCACGACCTGCCTTTCGTGCGCGGCTGCAGCGCCTGGATGGCCTGCCGGCTGGTGCCCGAGCCGCACAACCAGCAGACCCATGATCTGTTCATCGGTGAAGTGGTGGGTGCCTGGGCCGACACGCGCATCTTTCGTGATGGCCACTGGCATTTCGAAACGGCTGATCCGTCACCGCGCAGCCTGCACTACGTGGCCGGTGGCCATTTCTATGCCATTGGTGAAGCGCTGGATGTGGCCGAGGGCAAGGCAGGGTAAACCCCTTCACGGCAGCGGGCCTTGATCGCATCGGCAATGAGATCGTGCGGATTCACGTACCTGAAACCGGGTCCGCGCACGTCCAGGCGATACAGGTCTTTCAGGATGAGCCTGTCCGGCACCCTGTCCGTCTCAGGGCGGCGGTACTCGATCACGACGCCCTGGCAGCCCCGGGTGTGAACCGGCAGACCGAGCGAAGCCAGGTGTAGCGGCAGACTGCCCGCACCGACGCCTTCGATGCAGTACGACAGGTCGTCTTCATCCAGACGGATGAACTCCTGACCGTGGCGTGTGTTGCGCCACGATTTCCGCCAGGATGCAAACCCGAGGGCGCCGATGCTGCTGCACAGGGCAGACAGCAGGAAAACAGCCAGCCCAGTGAACCCGCCCGGAAAAACCGCAAACCACACCAGCCATGCACCGAGAGCAAACGGGATGGCAATCCACGCCAGAATGAAGGGCGAGCGTGGCCTGAAATGCCATTGCTGAATATCGGGTGTGTTCGGCACGGTCAGCCATCAAAACCGGAATCATCACCCCTGCCGGCAGCAGTCCCTCTTCCTCGCGACCAGCCAGCACGTCACCCAGCGGGCGCACGGCGGCCAGGGCGCTGCCCCTGCACCAGGTCGATGCCCAGCTCTTTCAGTGGCCGCAGATCCAGCGGATTGTTCACCTGATCCAGCAGGCATTCGATGCCCATCGATTCACACAGCGTTCGGACGGCCGTGATCTCACGCTGGGCATGCGGGTTGGTGGCCAGATCGGCAAAGCGGCGACCATCCAGACGGATGTGGCGCACGGACAGCTGGGCCAGCATGTGGATCGGAATCTGGCTCGATTCCGAATCCGTCAGGTCAATGCCGGAATGGATCGACATCAGGCGCAGGTCCTTCAGGAACGCCTGTGAGCCTTCCGGATCGTAGATCAGCGACTGCGACGACAGTTCGATGCACAGCCGGCTGTTGATGGCGGCATTGCGCTCATCGGCCGCTCCCAGCAGGCGGATCAGGGTTGCCGGTGAAGCCCGGTTCGGCCAGCGACAGCGGACTGAGGCGGAATATCACCACGCCGTCCTCGGGCAGGGGTGTTGGGTTGCGTGTTCAGCGTGCAGGATCTGCGTGAGCAGCATCCGGTCCAGCATGCCGGAAGCACCCCTGCTGGGCTGCGGCCTGCAGCAGGCGGTTGGGCAGTTGCAGCTGCCCGTTGCTGGTCAGCAGGCGAGGCAGTACCGTCATGCGACTGCACGGCGTCACGACGCAGCGAGGTGACGGCCTGAGCATGCAGGCGGATCTGGCCTCGGCAGTTTCTGACGCAGCTGGTGCCCGAACTGCCGCGAGGGTCAGCATCGGCCAGGGCCGGACTGTCGGCCATGACACTGCATAGGGGTGCGGTGCGCCCTCCTGGCGTGACAGCCGGCAGGCCAGCCGGGCCGATTCGATCAGCTGCTCGGCGTTCATGCCGGCCACGCATTCCACGGCCCCGATCGAGACCTGCAGCGGGATCGACATGCCGCGGTATTCCACCGGAGTGCGTGAAAGCATCGTCAGCAGCAGCGTGGCCTGGGTGCGGGTCAGCGTCAGCTCGTTGCCGGGAAGCACCAGCAGGAACTGGTCATCGCGCACACGACCCACTGCAGCCGGCGGCGAGATCTGCTTGCTCAGGTGCTCGGCCACGGCGCGGAGCACGGCGTCACCGGCGTCACGCCCGAAGACATGGTTGATGTCGCCGAATTCCAGGATGACGTACATCGCAGCTGAGCGGGCTGCTGGCCCGCAGCTGCGAAAGCTGTTTGCCCAGGATCCGGCGCAGTCCCACCAGGTTGGGCAGGCCGGTCATCTCGTCGCGTTCGGCGATTTCCTGGAAAGTGGCGGCGCGCCGTGCGGGCCGTCACCTCGTGCATGCCGATCTCGAAGCCGCCACCATCGCGGATGCCGGCTTCCAGAACCCACACGCGGTCCCGACCGGCACGGGTCAGCGTCAGCTCGCTGTGGTAATGGCCGCTCTTGCCAAGGTCTCGCCAGCAACTGCTGGGACACGGCCGTCCCCAGCAGTGCGTTGATGTGAGGCGCCGGCTGGCGGGCCAGGTCGCCACCGAAGGCGTCGGCCGCGCGCTGGTTCCAGCGCTGCAGCGTGCCGTCGGTGTTGATGCTCAGCAGTGCGACGGGCGACGTGTTGTAGATGCGATGCAGTGCACGCGCTGCGGTGTCCATCTGGACCAGGCTGGTCTTGAGCCGGTTCTCGCGCCGGGCGGCCTGCTGGAAGAAGCCGGCGATCCAGACCATCAGCCCCGTGCCCATCATCATCTGGAGCCAGGAGGTGTCCAGGAGCGGATAGGCCCAGGTGCGTTGAATGAAGCTGATGTCCAGGACCATCCCGCACAGCAGGGCACCGGTCACGCCCAGGTGGCTTTCCAGGCCCGGGTGCTTGCGCAGCGTGACGACGATCTCGACCATCAGCATCACGAGCAGCAGGGCCCGCAATGGCGGTGGCCAGCACGTTTGCCCAGTGTCCAGGCAGGCACGGCAGTGCGGCCCAGGGCAATGGACAGGGGGCAGGTAGCGGATGAGCCAGGTGAGTTCGTCCTTCCGCGATGCCGTGCCCGCTGCCTGGGACGCAAGGTCTGAATGGGGGTTGATGAACATCCAGTGCAGCAGTCCGGTCACGGGCAGCAATGCCAGTGACTGCACCAGCAGGACGGCCGTGCTCATCATGCCGTCCTGCTGGGTGGGCAGGCTGCTCTCGCGCAGGGCCAGAATCAGCAGTGCCAGCACGCAGAAGCTCCAGGTGGTCAGCAGCGCTGGCGGGACCACTTGGCCAGAGGTTTGAAGGTCAGGCCGGCGATTTTGCACGGTAGAGAGGCTCGAAGGTTCAGAGAGGGATGAGCCAGCATGCGCCGGCACTGCCCGATCGGCCAGCCATGCGATGCCGGCTGGCTGGCCATGGACGATGGCCGGTCGGGCCGGCACATTTCGCAAGTGTCTGTTTTTTGCATCGTTTGGTTGTTTGTAAGCAAGGGAAACGTGGCGCCGGGCCGCACGGGCGGTAGTATCCGGCTGGATCGGGTGAGGGCAGCGCGAAGTGCCGGCCGGCGGGCGGTGGCGTCCGTCCGGCGCCTCGCGGTGCTCTGGCCGCAGGCTGCCCGTGCCGGGGAGGGTGTCCACGCCGTCTTCCCCAGGGGTTTCGTTTATTGTTCTGATGCGTTTCACGGGCACTTCACTGCCGCATGCCTGGCGCGGGCCGGGAACCGTCACCGAGGAGAGGGGGTTCGCATGGCCCAGACTGATGCCGCCAATGTTCCACAACCGCTGATCCTGCGGGATGACCACCGTACCGAGACGGGTATCGAGCCGAGGTGCTTCCTGACGGACTGGCTCAATGATCCGGGTGATCCGGACCTGTCGATTGCCCGCATCCGCGTGGCACTGGGTGCCGAGACCCGGCTGCGCTGCTTTCGAGAACATCCAGGAACGCTGACGTGGTGCTGGATGGCCAGGGCGCATCGAGCTGGTGGGGCCCAATCGGGCTTTTGCCGAGGGTGACCACACACTTCAGCCCTGGAGCCGGGCGATGTGGTGGTGATTCCGGCCGGCTATTCACGCCGCATCACCAATATCGGTGAATTCGATCTGGTCTTTCTGGCCATCTGCACGCCGCGATTCCGGCCTGCGGCGCTGCCGGATGCGCCGGCGCTCAGCGCCGCGCCGCCCAAGCCCGGTCCCTGAATCCGGGCTGCGCACGGGCAACGAGAGCATCCACAACGCCTGTTCAGGCAGTAACATCGCCGGTTTTCCACTGCCGCCCTGTTCTGTGACGGGTTGCTCGCCCATGCCCAATCTGCATACGCTCACCCAGTACCTGTTGCCCAGCAGGCGCTCACCCGGCTGGCCGGGGCTGGCGCTCGCCTTGAAGGCGGTGCGCTTACCCAATGGGCCATCCGTCGCTTCATTCAGCAGTACCAGGTGAACATGCAGGAGGCCGCCGAGCCTGATCCGTCGGCCTACACCAGCTTCAATGCCTTCACCCTGGGCGCTGCGGCCGGGTGCCAGGCCGCTGGCCGACAGCGATCTGGTCTCGCCCGGTGGATGGTGCCGTCAGCCAGTTGGGGAACATCGACGCCGGTCGCATCTTCCAGGCCAAGGGGCATGACTACACGGCCACGGCCCCTGCTGGCCGGTGACGGCAAGCTGGCTGAGCATTTTTGTGGACGGCCAGTTCGCCACCATCTACCTGGAGCCCGCGCGACTATCACCGCATCCACATGCCCTGCGCGGGCCACCTCGCCAGATGGTCTACGTGCCAGGCGACCTGTGCTCGGTCAGCCCGGCCACCGCAGCCGCCATTCCCGGTCTCTTTGCTCGCAACGAACGGGTGGTCTGCGTCTTCGATGCGCCGTGGGGGCCGTGGTGCTGGTGAAGGTGGGTGCTGCCATCGTGGGCAGCATGGCCACCGTCTGGCACGGTACCGTCAATCCGCCCCGACCCGGACACATCCAGCGCTGGGACTATCCGGCGTACGAGGGTGGGTAGCGCAGCAGCCGCGGCTGAGTCGGCGGATGCCAATCGGAAGACCACGGAAAAACGCCGTCTTTCTGGACCGTGGGGCCGAGATGGGCCGCTTTGTGTTGGGTTCCACCGTGGTGATGCTCTTCCCTCGCCGGGGCGCCCAGGCTCACCACGGCGTGGAGCCTGGCCAGTCGGTACGCATGGGCGAGTCGATGTCGCAGGCGTGAGGCAGGGGGCCGATGGGGGTCTGGCGCCCGCTTGGGGTTGCTTCCAGCGTGGTCCGGCATCCCGCACCAGTGATCCGGCGATAGGATCCCGGCGTTAGGCCGCATGATCCGTTCCCGTGTGGTAGCTTGCAGGGATCCGATCACTCAGGACAAGGACCCTGCCATGACGTCTGCGGACACCATCACCATCTATCACAACCCCCGCTGCAGCACTTCCCTGCAAGGTGCTGGATGCCATCCGCGCTGCCGGGCCATGAGCCGGTGGTGGTGGACTACCTGAAGACCGGCTGGCAGCGGCCGCAGCCGACGCGCTGCTCAAGGAAGCGGGCCTGACGCCCCGACAGGCGCTGCGCACCAAAGCGAGGAAGAGGCCAGGCACTGCTGGCTGAAGACGCCTCCGACGAGCGGATTCTGGACGCCATGCTGGAATTGCCCGTACTGGTCGAGCGCCCCATCGTGCGGACGCCCAAGGGTGTGCGGCTGGTGCGTCCGCCGGAAAAGCTGGATGAGATTCTCTGAGCGCCTGGCGCGCAGGCCGGGCGAGACCCGGCCGGGGTCGAGATGCTCCCGCAGGCTGGGTGTGCCCGGTGCGGCAGGCCGTCGGCGCCGGTCTGATCCTCAGCGGTTCACGGATCCGTCGCGGGGCTGAAGTGCGTTTCCTCGGTCTGAAGGGCGGTCAGCCGCCGTGTCAGCACGTTCAGCAGCACCCCATAGGCCGGCACGAACATCAGCGTGCAGATGGCCAGCTTGAACAGATAGTCCACCAGCGCAATGTGCGGCCAGTTCTCGGCCATGAACGGGTCGGAGCTGGCGTGGAACGCGATCGAGAAGAACAGTACCGTATCCAGGGCATTGCCGGCGAAGGTGGAGGCTGTGGCGCCACCCACCATGCCTTCATCTGCCGCAGCCGGTTGAACACGAAGATGTCCATCACCTGCCCGAACGCATAGGCGGCGAAGCTGGCCAGTGCAATGCGGAAGACAAGGGGCTGGAAATCGGCCAGGCTGCCCCAGCCGGTCCAGGTGCCGTCATGGAACAGCACCGAGATCACGTAGACAGCAGCAGGGCCGGGAACATCACCCGGAAGATGATCCGGCGCGCCAGCCGCTGCCCTGAAGATCCGCACCGTCAGGTCGGTGGCCAGGAAGATGAACGGAAAGCTCAGCGCCCCCAGGTGGAGTGCACGGCAAAACCGTTGGGCAGCGTGATGGTGAACGGAACTGCACCAGGTAGTTGCTGGAGGCGATGACGGCACGTGAAAGAGGGCCAGCCACCGCAGGGCCTTGTGCTGCTGGGCCGGGGTGAAGGAGAAGTCGTTCATGCTCAGGGGCGGTCGTAGGCAAACAGCCGCTCGCGTGCCAGCTGCTCGAAGGGGTGCCCGGCTGGCCGTGGTTGGCAAACGGATGGATGGCAATGCCGCGCGGCGTGAACTCGCCGAAGACCTCGATGTACTTGGGCTGCATCAGCTTGATTAGGTCCTTCATGATGACGTTGACGCAGTCCTCATGGAAGTCGCCATGGTTGCGGAAGCTGAACAGATAGAGCTTGAGCGACTTGCTCTCCACCATCTTCTGGCCAGGGATGTAGCGAATGACGATGGTGGCGAAGTCCGGCTGGCCGGTGATCGGGCACAGGCTGGTGAATTCCGGCAGACGAACTTCACGAAGTAGTCGTTGTCCGGTGCTTGTTGTCGAAGGCTTCCAGCACTTCCGGCGCGTAGTCGGACCGGTACTGGGTCTTCTGGCTGCCCAGGTGGGTGATGCCTTGCAGGTCTTCTGGGGTTCTCATGATCTTCTCGTGGGCTTTCTGGTCATTGATGTTCGGCATTGCTCCTGATCAGAGCCGGTTCCATGGCGTCATGGACCACCCGAAGGATGACCAGCGGCGACGTGCCTGACACGTACAGTAGTGTGTGCCGGGGTGAGTGGACGGCTTCCGTGGGCGATGGAATGTGGTGGCGACTCAGGCGCAGGTGCCATGAGCGGATATGGGTGCCCAGTTCTGGTCGAGGGCTGGCTGCCTGCACGGCAAGGGTCGGAGGCCACGTCGCGCAGTGCGGTGCTCAGCAGCAGCTGGTAGCGCTGGCGGGCAGCCAGGCCGAAATGCCGCTCGCTCCAGACCAACAGGTTGCGGATGTCAGCCTGGGCTGCGCGGGTCAGCCGGTATTGTGGCTTCAATGGCCTGTCCGTCTGGCCGCTGAGTCTTGAAGGCTTGCGGATGCCGCATCGCCCAGGTCGGCGATGAGGCGTCAAGTCCCTGCATCATCGACATCCGTGTAGCGGCCGGCTGCCAGGTCGTCCATGCCTTTCCTGAACGGCGCGCTTCAGCGCCTCAGTTTCAAGGCCTGTTCCTGTTCCTGTCGTTCCACCAGCCGCAGGCCTTCGCGCAGTACCTCACTGGCATTCTGGTAACGGCCGGACTGCACCAGTTCTTCCACGAAGTGGTGGTGATGTTCGCTGAGAACGACGTTTCGGGTGGGCATGGGCGCAAGGGAAGTCCTGGACGGAACACGACGGCATGCTACCAACATTGGCATAATATGCCAATGCTCGGGGGCTGGTGTGTCTGCCAGTGTTGTTGATGCCCCGCCCGGCAGGTCCCGAGCCTGTTCCATGGGCCCATCGGAAACTGCGGGAACGGCCCCGTTTGCCGATAGAATCCACCCCCATGACCACACAGCAAGACGAGGTGCGCCGCCGCCGCACCTTTTGCCATCATCTCCCACCCCGACGCGGGCAAGACCACCCCTCACCGAGAAGCTGCTGCTCTACGCAGGAGCCATCCAGATCGCGGGCAGCGTCAAGGCGCGCAAGGCGTCGCGCCATGCCACATCCGACTGGATGGAGATCGAGAAGCAGCGCGGTATCTCGGTGGCCAGCTCGGTGATGCAGATGGAGTACCGCGACTGCGTCATCAACCTGCTGGACACCCCTGGCCACAAGGACTTCTCGGAAGACACCTATCGGGTGCTGACGGCCGTGGATGCCGCCCTGATGGTCATCGATGCCGCCAACGGCGTCGAGCCGCAGACGCTGCGCCTGCTGGAGGTGTGCCGGGCACGCAATACGCCCATCATCACCTTCATCAACAAGATGGACCGCGAGGTGCGCGAGCCGCTGGAGATCCTCGACGAGATCGAGAGCACGCTGGGCATGCCCACGGCACCCTTTCACCTGGCCGGTGGGCATGGGCAAGAACTTTCGGCGGCGTCATCGACCCTGAAGAAGGAACAGATGCGCGTCTTCCGCGCCGGGCAGGACCGTGCCGGCGCCGAGGACGACGAGATCCTGGCCGGCCTGGACAATGACGAGGCCCGCAAGCGCTTCGGCATGTACTACGAGCAGGCCCAGGGCGAGATCGAGCTGGTCAGTGGTGCCTCCGAGCCCCTTCGACCGGGACGCCTTCCTGGCCGGCGAAAGCAGACGCCCGGTGTTCTTCGGTTCGGCCATCAACAACTTCGGCGTGCGTGAGGTGCTGGACGCCCTGGTGGATCTGGCGCCTGCCGGGGCCCGGCCGGCCCTGCAGCGCACGGTCGATCCATCGGAAGAGAAGTTCTCGGGCGTGGTGTTCAAGATCCAGGCCAACATGGATCCGGCCCACCGCGACCGCATCGCCTTCCTGCGCGTCTCGTCCGGTCGCTTCGAGCGCGGCATGAAGCTGAAGGTGGTGCGCAGTGGCAAGGAGTTCCGAACCACCAACGTGATGTCCTTCCTGTCACAGCGCCGCGAGCTGGTGGAAGACGCCTGCTGGCGACATCATCGGTCTGCCCAACCATGGCGTGCTGCAGCTGGGCGACACGCTGACCGAAGGCGAGGAGCTGCAGTTCACCGGGCTGCCCTTCTTTGCGCCCGAGCTCTTCCAGATCGTCGAGCTGGCTGACCCGATGAAGAGCAAGCAGCTGCGCACGGCCTCACCCAGCTGGGCGAGGAAGGCGCCATCCAGGTCTTCCGGCCGCATCTGGGCGGATCGTTGCTGCTGGGCGCCATCGGCCAGCTGCAGTTCGAGGTGGTGGCCCACCGGCTGAAGACCGAATATGGCGTGGAAACGCGCTTCCCTGCCGGCCCCGCTACCAGATGGCCCGCTGGGTCACGTCCGAAGACCCGAACGAGCTGAAGAAGTTCATCGAGGCCAACGCTGCCCGCATTGCCTGGGACACGGTCGAGGCACCCACCTTCATGGTGACCTACCGCAGCGACCTGACGGTGGCCGAGGAGCGCTGGAAGAAGATCCGCTTCCACGCCATGCGCGAGCACGCGGGGCTGGTGTTTCAGTCGGCGTGAGGGGCTGCGCGCGGGTTGTGGCGCGGTCTGGAGAACTGCGCCACAACTACGCCATTACCGCGCCAAAACTGCGCCAAAACTGCGCCAGAACCGTGTCCGTCGGTGCCACAACGGTGCCAACGCGCTTTCATGGTGCGGAACCTGGCCGCGGCCTGCATGGCAGGTCTCCGTCTGCGCTCCGGGAGCAAGCACGTGACAAGCTGCCGGTGGTATGCCTGAAAAAGCGGGCCTGACGCTCTATCCTTACGGCATGGCGAAGGCTGAGCATGGAGTGAACGATGGCTGAAGGCGGCGTGGGGCTGAACATCCTGATTGCAGCTAGCCCCGGCATTCTTCTGGGGGCATTCTGCCGCTGGTGGTGTCGCGTGTGGGCGGCACGCCGGTACAGCAGATCATCGGTACGACGGTTGGTACGCTGCTGGTGTCGATCGTGGTGGCGATGATCATGCCCCCCACGCTGAGTGGCCCGGTGTTCTGGTACAGCTTCGCGTCCGGTGCCTGCTGGGCCTTTGGGCAGATGAATCAGTACCGTTCGTTCGGCCAGATCGGGGTGTCCAATGCCATGCCCATTTCGACCGGCATGCAGCTGGTGTCCACCTCGCTGGTCGGGGTTCTAGTGTTTGGCGAGTGGCCGACGCTGGCAGACAAGGTGCTGGGTTTCTGTGCCATTGCGCTGATCGTGCTGGGCATCTATCTCACCACGCATCAGGAGGGTGAGGGGCACGAGGGCGTGGACATGCGCGCGGGCGTGATCACGCTGCTGATCTCCGACGGTGGGCTACGTGGGGTATTCGTACTTTCCGCGAGCCGGGCACGTTGACGGGCAGGATGCCTTCCTGCCGCAGGCGGTGGGCATGGTGGCCATGTCGCTGGTGATGCCACTGTTCTTCCGGGGCAGCAAGCCCTTCAACCGGAAGACGATGCAGAACCTGCTGGGCGGTTTCATCTTTGCGGCGGCGGCGCTGGGCCTCATCTGCTGTCGGCCTATCGCAATGGCATTGCCACGGGGTTCACGCTGTCGCAGATGAACGTGGTGCTGGCCACGCTGGGCAGCATCTGGCATTCTGGGCGAGAAGAGACCGCAAGGGAAATGCGCCACGTATTGACTGGGCTTTCGCTGCTGGTGGTGGCAGGCGGCATCATGATCGGTCTGAACGCCTGGTACAGCATCAGTCCCAGTCCCGAGGCTGACAGCAGCATGGCCAGCCATTGCTGCCAGCCTCCAGCGGTTCGTTCAGACGATGGCGCCCGAGACCATGGCCACCATGGGAACTCGCGATGGGCGAGCGAGACCAGCTGCGGCGGCAGCCACTGGATGAGCTGAGAACCACAGCAGGTTGCCGAACAGCATGGGCACCAGCGTGATGTAGGTGAAGGCGGCCAGTGAGGAGGCCGAGGGCATGAACCACTGGTGATCGCCCAGCAGCCATGCGCCGATGATGACGGGCACGGAAGCCAGTAGCAGTTGCCAGCCGGTGAGCACGGTGGTGGGCACGGGAGATGGGCCGGTGCTTGAGCAGCACGGTGCTGAGGGCCCAGCCGGCGCCGGAGGCCAGTCCGTAGACAAGGCCCAGGGGCATGGGCGTAGCTGGCAAAGGCCGGATCATCAGCACGATGACGCCCGCCGTGCCCCGCAGCAGCAGTGCCAGCCACTGGCGGCCGTCCAGCGTGTGGCCGGAACAGCAGCCAGGACCAGAGTGCGGCCCACAGCGGCATGGTGAAGCCCAGCAGGGCAGCCTGGCCGGAGGGAATGTGGGTGAGGGCCAGCGTGGTGGCCACGTTCCAGAGCCAGGAAGGCCCATGCGGAGCACAGCAGCATGGGCCAGTGCTGGCGCGGAATGGCCAGCGGCAGTTTGCGGCGATGGGCCAGCAGCAGAAGCGGAGGCCGGCCACCGGCAGGGGTGAGGGCGCATGAAGGTCCAGGCGGAGACTTCGCGGACGGCCAGTGGCAATGACGGGCCAGTTGGTGCCCCAGATGAGGGTCAGGAGCGCCATCAGCCACGGGGCGTGGCGCTGAGTCGGGCGTCCTGGACGTCCATGCGTGGCGGGCCTGACCCTGTCGCTGCAGCGACGGGAGTCCGCTTTACTGATTGTCGGCGGAGTAGGGCTGGGCGCCGCGCTTGATCTCTTCCATGTCCAGATTGCGGATCTGGCGGATCAGGTCGTCGAGAGCTCCTTGGGCAGGGCACCGGCCTGCTGGAAGACGATGACGCGCTCACGGAAGACCATCAGCGTGGGGATGGAGCGGATGCCGGAGTGGCCAGCCAGGCTGGTTTCCTCGTCGGTGTTGATCTTGGCGAAGACGATGTCCGGGTGCTCTTTGGAGACGCTTTCGAAGACCGGGCGAAGCTCTTTGCAGGGCCCACACCACGGCGCCCAGAAGTCGAGGATCACGATGTCGTTGTTGCTGATCGTGGTGTCGAAGTCGGCAGTTTTGAGTTCTTTGACGGCCATGGGGGTACCTGTTTGAGGAAAGGAAACGACCGGCTTCGGCTTCGGGCTTTCCATCGCTCCGGAACCTGAAGACGAGGTCATGCAGGTTGGCTGGATGCGGGGGCCCCCGGAGCGGTTTTGCGCCGGTCGGTGTCATGTTCATTGTCGTGCATGCCCAGACGGTCGGCAAGGGCAGGGCGTTTCAGCGTGTTAGATCACGCGACGAAAGGGGGCTACTTATAATCGCCGTGCGTGTCACCGATGCCATGGCCTGTCATGATCAATTCGGGCTTCGCGCTCCGGCGTGAGGGTATGGGTGCTTCTTCAGGGATCCGGACAGTGGCATGCGGCTGGACACAGCCGCGTTCCTTCGGCGAACGACGTCCAGACCGTCCGTCGGGTCTTTTTCGCAGCGGGCATGCCGCCGCTATTCTCCCAACCGAACAGGAGGGATCCATGTCGCCTTTCCGCGGCCGACGCCGTTGCCTGGCTTTCATTCCTGCTGCCATGAGTGCCCGCGATACTGGGCGGATGGACATCGTCGGTGTCTGCATCCCCGGTTTTCTGGGCAAATACGATTTTTGCGCACCCGATGTTCCTGCAGGGCACGGTGGTGGGCATCGAGCCCCACGCTGCCGCGCGCCCGGCTGACGGTGCGGGTGCCGCGCGCAGGCGGGCGTCCGCCCCGTGATCGGGAATGGATGCGGCCGCTGGAGGATGCGGAGGCGCGTCCGACGCTGACGATCCTGTCGCCGCTGAATCGCTCGGGGCAGCTGGTGCTGACGCTGGACTGGCGGCTGTCGCGGGCGGTTCTGGATGAGCCGGAGCTGCTGAAGGCGGGGGATCCCTGTTTCTGCTGTCGTGTATTTCCGGTCGGCGCGTGATGAGTACCACGGCGAGCTGCTGGTGGTGCTGTTGCGCACGCCGGATGAACAGGTGCTGGTCAGCTCACGGCCGCCGGTGCCGCGCCCCTGATTTTTCTTTCATGTCCCTGTTTCCGATCCTTCGCATCGTGCTGCCGTGACGCCTCGGCGCCGATGTGCAGCCCACACGTTCCCCGATTGATCGCGCATCCGTTTCCCGGTGGGCATTGTGTCTGGCGCTGTCTGGTCTGGCCATGCCGGTCTGGGCGGCGGATACCGATACCACCAGAACTGATGGCCAGGCGCGTTCGTTCTCGCACCGGCACAGTCTGCCGGTCTGGGAGGTGGAGTGCCGGGCTGTCGGGCATCACGCTGCCCGGATTATCGGGGGTCGGCCCGGCAGCGGCGTATCTGCTGCCCTTTCCGATGTTTGTCTATCGCTCGCCGCATCTGCGGGTGGATCGCAGCGGTATTCGGGCGGATCTGTGGGATTCCGACCGCGTCGAGCTGGATGTGAGTGTGGGACTGACGCCGCCGGTGCGTCGCACCACCACGGGCATCCGGGCGGGCATGCCGCGGCTCAAGTCGCTGTTCGAGATCGGGCCCCGGCTGCAGGTGCATCTGTGGTCGATGCCAGCCGCAAGCAGGAGTTGCGGCTGGAGCTGCCCCTGCGCTACGCCATGCCGCTGGGTCGGCTGCAGAACCGGGGCTGGGTGTTCAGTCCCAGCCTGGGCTGGCGGGTGAGTGACGTGGTCGGTTTTTCCGGTTGGCAGTTCGGACTGTGGGGCGGACCGGTGTTCGCCACGCGCGCCTATCACCGTTACTACTACGAGATCGACCCGCAACATGCCCGCACGTGGCGTCCGGCCTATGCGGCCAAGGGGGGCTATGGCGGGCTGGAGCTGACGGCTGCGCTCAACAAGCGTTATCCGCAGACGTGGGTGGCGGGTTTCGTGCGGGCCACGCATCTGGGCGGAGCGGCCTTTGCCGATTCGCCGCTGGTGAACGCCGGACCAACGTCAGTGCCGGCATCGTGCTGGGATGGCTGTTTCGCCCGTTCGAGTGAAGAGGTGCGGCAGACGGATTGATCCGTCCCGATGGCGTTACTGGGGGCCCGCGCCGCCCATCACGCCACTGTGCCGCCCCAGCGAGCGTGCCGCCTGGTTCAGGCGATCCCGCAGCAGCATCGAGAGCGGCGGGTGATCGTTGCCCGACCCGTCCCGGGCGTCCGCGGAACGGCCGGGCCGTCGAGCGGGCGCACGTTCATCAGGTTGATGGCCTGTTGCTGGCGCAGCTGTTCGCGCAGCCGGGCCAGTTCGCTCTCGCTGGCGGCCCAGGAATGCCGCGTCTGCTTCAGGATGGTTTCCAGGGCGCGTATGGTGCTGGCCAGGCTGACGCAGCGTTCATGGGCCCGCTGGTGGGCCTGGTGCCAGTGTTCGGCATCCTGTTCGTACTGACGCATCAGGCGGGCCTTTTTCCCGGTTGATGCGCAGCTCGTGCGCCAGCCGTTTCTTCAGCGCTCCAGCTCGAAGCCGGCAATGGCCAGACTCATCTCGTTCTGGGCGGCGCGGGTGGCGTCGTACAGGGTGTAGCCGGCTTGGCTGACCGGGCGGCATTGTGCAGCCGGCTGGCTCGGCTGGCCACGAGGGCGGCCTGGGTGGCCATGTCCACGCAGGTGCTGCCCGACGGCCGGGGCGCATCGGTGGGCACGTGGGCGGGCTGGATCGGGGGCAGCCGCGTGGGGCGTCTGGGCTGGAGCCGGTTGCGGGGCGGTGCGGGCGCGTTCGGCAGCCGCGGCGTGGATGGCCGAGGCTCGGGCGGCGGCCCGGCGGGCCAGCTCGGCCGTGGTGATCACGTTGCCGGTGCGTGTGTGTTGGAGGCGGACCGGTCGGGTGGTGGGCGCAGGCGAGGACATGGGGCGGGTTCCGGTGCCGGATCGGGCTGCGTCGCAACCAGGGTGGTCTGCCGGGTCAGGGTCTGTGGCCGGGTTGGTGTCCCGGTCCGGGTTTGTGTCCGGGTCTGAGTTTGCGTCCGGGTCTGTGATGCCGTCCAGGTCTCGGCCTGATCAAGGATGAGCGTGGCCGGAAAGCGGACGCCCGTCGTTCCTTCGGCGGGCCGGGTGGCCGGGAGCCCGAAGCGGCGTGGGGCGGCAGGGGCCTGGTGCCGGGTGTGACGGCCTCGCCCCGCTCACGCGCAATGTGGGTGGCCAGCCGTGCCTTCAGGTGGGCAATGCTGCGGGCCTGCTGGGCCAGTCGGCTGGCCTGCTCCTGGGCCAGGTCTTCGGCCAGCAGGCGGGATTCTTCCTGCTCGGCGCGTTCTTCCTGGATGTGGGTCTCGATGATCTGGCGCACGACACGCTGGCGCCGGCTGGCCTGGATGAGCCAGGCCAGCACGAAGCCTGCCGCCATGACCAGAACAAGCAGCGTGCCATAGGCGCCGCGCTCGGCAAGGTCAGGGAGGTTGCGCGCTAGATGAGCCAGGTAGTCTGACAAAGCCACTCCATCCAGAAGGGTCCGGGTCGGGGAAGCCCCTGGGTTATCCTGCATGCAAGGCAGCGAGGCTGCGGCAGGTCTGAGTCCCAGGTGGTGGGCATAGCCCTAGTGTGCCAAAGACTGACACCAAAACACGCTTTAATGTAACGCAAAGACGCATATTGCGTCATATGTGCAACGGCGCACCCCTGAAAAATGGCGCCTCATCGAGATAACTGGTAACAGCGTTGCTTCTTTTGGACGGTCCTGGCGCCTGGATGCAGCCAAGGTGGCTCCTCTCTTGTTCATTGCATGCTGAATGCAATATTCATGTCCTGATTCGTGTCTTGTGTGGGCCTGTGGCCAGAGGGGGCGGCGATGTGTCAGGGCTGGGTAAGATCAAGGCTACAGCACGGAGACCGCGACGGTGACGCGGTTGCGTCCTGCACCCTTGGAGGCATAGAGGGCCCGGTCGCTGACGTTGACCAGCCCTTCCGGGTCGGAGGCGTGCTCGGGGTAGGCGGCCACGCCGATGGAGACGCTGACGGGGCGCCGCCGACGGTCTCGACCTTCTCCTGGACCTTGCGACGGATCTCGTCGGCGCGGCGCTTGGCGGAGGTGCCGTTGAGGCCGGGCATGAGGATCAGAATTCCTCGCCGCCCCAGCGACAGACGATGTCGCCGGCGCGGGCATTCTGGACCAGCACTTCGGAGACCTGCACCAGCACGCGGTCGCCAGCTTCGTGGCCGTAGCGGTCGTTGAGGCGCTTGAAGTGATCGATATCGACCGTCTGCAGGGCCAGCGGCGAGCGGGGCGCGGCTGGCGCGCTCGAACTCGATGGCCAGCTGCTCGTTGAGTAGCGGCGGTTGAACAGGTTGGTGAGCGGGTCGCGCAGCGAGGCCTGCTCCAGCGTCTGGCGCAGCGTGAGGTTGGCCAGGAACTGGGCCACGTTGCTGGCGAAGAGACGGCGGATCTTCTGATTGGCGGCGGTGGTCTCGGCGTCGCTGCCCACGAAGGGGCTGGTCGCTGCGCAGGCAGATCAGGCCGGTGGCCTGGCCGTTGGCGAACATCGGCATGCAGCAGCTGTGGCGGTTGGGGCCGATGCTGAGGTGGTGGCAGCGGATGCCGATCTGGTTCTCGTTGTGCGGATAGGCCTGGTTCTGGCGCAGGCCCCAGCAATCGTTGAGCTGCAGGGTCTCGGCCGTCTCATTCTGCAGGCCCCACGATCCCAGGATCCGGAACTTGGCCTGACCGGGCTCGGCAATGTAGATGGAGCCGGAGTCGGCGTGGAAGAGCTTGGTGGCAAACTCGCCCGCCACCCGGGAGGCCTCGTTGGGCGTGGGGCAGGTCTGCAGCATGTCGTTCAGATCCTGCAGGATGCCGTAAGCCCGCGACTGGGCACGGCTGGTCTCCAGCATGGCGGCCAGCTGGTTGGCGGTGTCACGGTAGGCCAGGGTGCGGCCATGCACCTGTTCCTGCAGATCGGCGGCCACCTTGCGCAGTTCATCCTGCACCTTCATCTGGTCGCTCAGGTCCGTGATGACCGACAGGCTGCTGCCGGTGGCCGCACCCCTGGCTCATGGGCGTGCTGGAGATCTGCACCGCCACCAGGCGGCCATCCGGGCGCAGCAGGTGGCACAGTGTGCGCACGGCCTCGCCGCGCTTCTGGCGCTGCAGCAGGTTGATGATGTCGGGGCGCTCGGTCTCGGGCACCAGTTCCAGCAGGGCACGGCCTTTCATCTGTTCGGGCGTGGTGCCCAGCATGTTGGCCAGTCGGGGGTTGGCCAGACTGATGCGGCCCACGCGGTCCAGGATCCAGATGCCCTCGGCGGCCGTGTCCATCAGCAGGCGATAGCGCGCCTCGGACAGGGCAATGACTTCGTTGGTGTGCTTGATGCGCTCGATCTCGGCCTGAAGCTGCTGGTTCTTCGTTTCCAGCTGGGTGCGCGGTGGTAGCGAAATCAGCCGGCGTCCCCAGGGAGACAGCCAGGCCAGCAGGGCCGTGGTGCCCAGCAGCAGGGCGGCCCGTGCCCAGCCCAGGCTTGCTGAGACTTCGGCTGGCAGGAAGGCCGACACAACTTCCAGCAGGAAGGCGGCGGCCGTGAGGCCGGTGGCCGCACTGCATCCCCACAGGGCACGGCGGCAGGAAGTCTGCCGTGGTGCGTGGTGCAGCAGCAGGGCTGTGGCGACCACCAGGACAGTAGCAAGCAGCAGGCTGGGCGTGGTGGCCAGCAGGACGGTCAGGGAGAGACGAGGCAGGCATGCCGATACTCTATCGGAGAGCGGGCGGCCTGGATGCGAGGTGCCGTCCGTCTGCCGGATGATCGGTGGCTGATCATTGGCAAACGGCGTTTATGGCGCCTTCGGCGGTTTAGGTAGCCGATGTTTCGTCGTTTTCACGCAACAGGCAGGCGTCTTTCTGTCGTTTCCAGGCGTCGTTTGTTTGTTACAAACGGTGCTTATTTTGTATCTGCGAATGAAATATCGGCAACCCTGCCGATCCCTGTCTGTTTTCGGTGATATTTCTTTACATTGACCGGTGGCGCAGACAGCCGGGGACGACGGACGCCCATCGTCAGTCTCGACGAAGAGGCCTGCATGAGGGCGAAGAATGGCGGGGATGCATGTTCCGGCGTGGAGAAGCGCCGGAAGGACTTCGCCCGGAGAGGGCGGGCGCACGAGGCGCCCGGCAGGAGCGAGGCCCCTACCGGAAATGGTAGGGTGGCGATGACGGGGGTCAGGCCGGGTTCTCGATGAACCACGGCAGCGCGATGCGCAGGCCGTCTTCCAGCAGGTGGCTGGGCTGGTAGCCCAGACGCTTCTGGCTGTGGCTGATGTCGGCCAGCGAGTGGCGCACGTCGCCCGGGCGGAAGTCGGCAAACACCGGGTCGGGCATCTGCAGGTCCGGCTTCACTTCCTGGATGAGCTTGCGCAGCAGCTCGGCCAGTTCCAGCAGCGTGGTGCGGCGCGAAGCGGCCACGTTGAAGACATCGGCCGTGCCGGGTTCGTCATCGGCCAGCGTGAGGGCGGCGCGGATGTTGGCCTGCACCACGTTGTCGATGTAGCAGAAGTCGCGGCTGGTCTGGCCGTCGCCGTTGATCTGCACCGCTTCCTGGCGCAGCAGCGTGGCGATCCAGCGCGGGATGACGGCAGCATAGGCGCCGTTGGCGTCCTGACGGGCCCCGAAGACGTTGAAATAGCGCATGCCGGCCACGCGCATGCCGTAGCAGCGGGCGTAGGTGCCGGCGAACAGTTCGTCGGCGGCCTTGGTGGCCGCGTAGGGGCGAGAGCACGTTGCCGGTGACGCTTTCCACCTTGGGCAGGGCAGGATGATCGCCGTAGACCGAGCTGGAAGAGGCGTAGACGAAGGACTTCACCTCGGCCTGGCGGGCGGCGTCGATGATCTCCATGAAGCCGGAGACGTTGGCCTGGAACGAGACCAGCGGGGTTTTTCATCGAGCGGGGTACCGAGCCCAGGGCGGCCTGGTGCAGCACGTAGTCCACGCCCTCGACGACACGGTTGCAGAAGGCGCGGTCGCAGATGGTCCCTTCCTCGAACTGCAGGCCGTTCTGTCCTGCGGCTCGGGTGGAGGCCATGATGGCGTCGATGTTGGCCTGCTTGCCGGTCGAGAGTCGTCGATGGCGATCACCGACTGGTCGGCCAGTGCCAGCGATTCGGCCAGGTGAGAGCCGATGAAGCCTGCGGCGCCGGTCACGAGCCAGCGCGCCTTGCGCCCGGCGATCAGGGAGGAAACGTCCATGGGGGTTCTGGGATTTATTCTGGGTTTTGCGGAAAGGGTACCTGCGGCGCGTGCGCGCGTGCGCGCAGGGGCCGGCGGGAACATGGCTGTACAAAGATAAGCGAGGTGAGGCAAAAGGGTCACCAATGCCCCTACGGCTATTCTAAATTGCTCGAAAAGTTTCAAATCGTTGCGGCCATCTGACATCCTCCCGGTCATACTTCTCACGTCTTTTTCGGCCGGTGCGATAAGCTGACGGTCAGTGTCTTGCCAGGGTCATCCGAGCCATGCCAACTTCTGCCTTCGCCTCCTTGCTGATTGCCTTTTGTCGCGGCAGCAGGCGCCGTGCCGCTGCTGCGTGACTTTGCTCCGTGACCGGCCCACCGTGCGTTCGGCCGGTGCGGTGGCCATGGCCCCTGGGCGTGGCGGTGGCTGCCTTCTATTCCGACCCCTGGCCGGCATCCGACCGGGGCTGATCTTTCGGCGCGGCGGCCCTGGTGCTGGCCGGGCTTGCGCTGGATGCTCGACTGGCCGCTGCCGGCGGTGCCACGGTTCGCCGCATCTTCGAGGTCGTGGGCACGCTGGTGGCCGGCGTCTTCCTGTTCACGTATCTGGAGCACGACCGGGTCACCTGGTCGGTGGGCTTCATGATGCTGGCCGCTGTCAGCCTGCTGCTGCCCATTGCCACGGCGGCCCTGGACCGGTTGCTCGGCCACGCCGTCGCTGCCGGCCGGCATGGTGCTGGTGCAGCTTCGCTCTGATGTTCTTCGGTGCGGCCAATGCCGATGGCGGCTCGCGCTATTCGCTGTACGCCGAGTTCGCCATCGTGGCGCTGCCCGTGATCGGCGCGCTGCTGGGCTGTCTGGTGTACCTGTCCAGCATGCCGTGGCGCACCCGGCCTGGCGTCGCCCTGGGCACGGGCGGAGCTGCTGGCGCTGGGTTTCATGATCTCCTGGGGCGCGCTGCGGCTGGGCTCCATCACGGCCGAGGTCCGCGGCGGCACCACGGCGCTGCTGTGGCTGGTGGCCGTGCCGGTCTTCGAGTTCGTTCGAGAGTCGGTGGGGCGTCTGGCAGGCCGGATGGCCGCACAGCGCTGGCTGCAGCAGCCGGGGTCGGCAGGGCTGCGTCATCTGGTGCAGGCGGTCTGCAATGCCCACTATTCGCCGGCCGCGCTGCTGTCCATCCAGGCCGCACTGGGTCTGGCAGGCATCGGCCTGTGCAAAGCTGGATACCTCGGGCTACTTCCTGACGCTGGCCCTGCTGGCGCTGGGCGTGGCCTACATGCTGGTACCGGTGTATCTCACCTGGCGCCGCCCGGCGGCTTCCTTGGGGCGAGCAGCGTATTCCCAGCACGGCGGCGACCGTGCCCTGATATCCTGCTGGCCCGTTGATGGTTTCATCGGGGCTGGTGGCACCTCCGGAGCTGCCGGCCACGCTTCGGCACATGCGCGCATTCATCCATTACCTCCGAGTTCGTTTTGCGGTCCCTGCCAGTCATCGATGCCCTGGTGCTGGTGGCCGCGATGGTGCTCGGCCACCAGATCCGGTTGCTGAACGAGGACGGCCTGGTCTTCTCCACGCTGCGTGGCCTGGTGTTTGCGGCACTGATGATGCTGACGATGACGGCCTTCGGCCTGTACAGTCGTCAGCAGGACGAGCCCTTCCGGCTGGTGGTGCAGAAGGTGTTCGCGGCGTACCTGGTGACGCTGCTGGCCAGCTGGCGCTCTTCTATGTCTTCCCCTGAATCGGAAGTGGGGCGTGGCGTGTTCGCCATTGCCTCGGTGCTGGGCCTGGTGGGCATCCTGGTGGTGCGCTACCCTGGCGTTCCGGCTGGGCTTTTCTGCAGCGGCGTGGGCGCCGCGTGCTGCGTGATGGGCGAGGGGAAGAGGCCGACATGGTGCTTCGCACGCTGGCCGACAGCGTGCATCAGCATGCGGCCCACTTGGTGGCCCAGGTGCCGGTGGACCTGAAGGGGCGAGTCGCTGCTGGCGGTGGCCCGTCAGCACAAGGCCACCCTCACATCGTGGTGGCTGCTCGCGAGCGGCGCGGTGGCCATATTCCGCTGGATCAGCTGCTGGCCTGCCGGCTGGCCGGCATCCAGGTGCTGGACCCTGCTGAACTTCCCACGAGCAGGAGCTGGGGCTGATCCGCCTGCAGTACCCTGCGTACCGGCTGGCTGGTGTATGGGACGGTTTCACCCAGGACCCACCCGGGCCATCATCAAGCGCCTGTTCGACGTGGCGGTGGCTTCGGCGCTGCTGCTGGTGGCCGCACCGGTGATGCTGGTGACGGCGGTGGTGATCCTGCTGGAGACCGGAAGGCCGATATTCTTCCGGCAGGAGCGGGTCTGCGCGCCGGGGCGGTCATTCGACATCCTGAAATTCCGCCTCGATGGTGCAGGATGCCGAGAAGGATGGTCCGCGCTGGGCCAGCATCGGTGACGATCGCATCACGCGGGTGGGGCGCTTCATCCGGGCCACCCGCATCGATGAATTGCCGCAGCTGATCAACGTGCTGCGCGGCGAGATGAGCTTCGTAGGCCCACGGGCCGGAGAGCCTTACTTTTGTCGAGAAACTGAATCAACAGGTACCATATTACGATATTCGGCATTACGTGAAGCCAGGCATCACTGGCTGGGCACAGGTGCGGATGGATTATGGCGCTTCAGTAGAAGAGGCCATGGAAAAAGCTGGAATACGATCTTTTTACGTCAAGAATCACTCGCTGTTTCTCGATTTCATGGTGCTTATCGAGACCATTCAGGTGGTTCTTCGTAAGAAAGGTGCTCGTTGACTTCACAGTTTGGAAGAAAAATATGACAACGGTTGCAGTAGTTGGTTTGGGATACGTTGGCCTGCCCCTGGCCATCGAGTTTGGAAAACACTTCGATACGATCGGTTTCGACGTGTCGAAAGCAAAGGTTGCCCGTCTGCAACAGCATAACGACGTGACTGGCGAGGTCGAACGCGGTGATTTCGATCTGGCCAAGAAGCTGAAGATCACGGACGATCCGAAGCAGCTGGGTCAGGCCGACGTGATCGTCGTGGCCGTGCCGACGCCGATCGATTCGGCACGCCTGCCCGATTTTCACGCCCGCTGGTCTCGGCCAGCGAGATCGTCGGCGCCAACATGAAGCGTGGCGCGACGGTGGTCTATGAGTCGACCGTCTAGCCGGGCGCCACCGAAGAGGTGTGCATCCCCGTGCTGGAGAAGCACTCCGGCATGAAGTGGAAAGCAGGACTTCAACGTCGGCTACTCGCCCGAGCGGATCAACCGGGTGACAAGCAGCACCGCCTGCCCACGATCGTGAAAGGTCGTCTCCGGTGACAACCCCGAGACGCTGGAGAAACTGGCCAAGCTGTACGAAACCGTCATCACGGCTGGCGTGCATCGTGCCAGCAGCATCAAGGTGGCCGAGGCTGCCAAGGTGATCGAGAACACCCAGCGCGACCTGAACATCGCGCTGATGAACGAGCTGGCCATCGTGTTCGAGCGCCTGGGCATCGACACGCTGGAAGTGCTGAAGGCCGCCGGTTCCAAGTGGAACTTCCTGCCGTTCCGTCCGGGTCTGGTGGGCGGCCACTGCATCGGCGTGGATCCGTACTACCTCACGCACAAGGCGCAGATGGTGGGCTACCACCCCGAGGTGATCCTGGCCGGCCGCCGCATCAACGACGGCATGGGTCAGTTCATTGCCGAGCAGACGGTGAAGATGCTGGCTCGTCAGGGCCTGCATACCGCTGGCCAGACGGTGATCGTGCTGGGCCTGACCTTCAAGGAGGATGTGCCCGATCTGCGCAACTCCAAGGTCATCGACGTGGTGCGCGAGCTGGAAGCCTACGGCATCAACGTGGTGATCCACGATCCGATCGCCGACAAGGAAGAGGCTCACGAAGAGTACGGCGTGAACCTGGTGGACTGGGACAAGCTGCCCAAGGCCAATGCCATCGTGGCCGCTGTCTCGCACAAGGCATACCAGCAGCAGGGCCTGCCGGCGCTGCTCGACAAGCTGGTCGACAAGGGCGTCTTCATCGACGTGAAGAGCGCCTGGGATCCGGCCGAGATCGAGAAGGCTGGCAAGGAGCGGTCTGGCGCCTGTAAGCAGGACTGCAGGCCGGGCGGTGCAGTCCGGCCGAATCGCTGCAGTGGCCTGACAGCTATCGGGACAGATAGCTGTCGGGCCTTGGGCGAAAACCCGCGGGGAGCTGGCCGTATAGGCGATGCTTTCCCGAGGGCGGTCTTTCGGGACCAGGGAGCGCTGAATCTCGCATCACCGGATGGAGTGGCCAAGGTGGCCCGTCCGGATGAGGCGCGGTTCGGCGCTTTTTTATTGAATGGTGCGGTGGGTATTGGCTTGTTGAATCTGCAAGGGTAGGGCTGGCGATGGAAACCATGAACATTCCGGCTGGCAGTGGCCGCCAGCTGGCTGCGCTGTATCACCCGCCCACGGGTGCGGATCGTGGGCGTGGGGTGCTGATCCTCAATCCGCTGGGCCAGGAGGCCGTGCGGGCGCATCGGCTGCTTCGGGTGCTGGCCGACCGACTGGCCAGGCTGGGTGTGCATGTCCTGCGCTTCGATTTCCATGGTTGCGGCGATTCGTCCGGTGACGATCTGGACGGCGAGATGAAGGGCTGGCAGCTGGATGCGCTGGCGGCGCACCAGGGCGTTGCGTCGGCGTTCCGGGGTCGATGCGATCGGCTGGCTGGGCATCCGTATGGGGTTTGCGGTGGGCTGGCAGGCTGCGGGGCGCTTTGCCGGTGGGCACGATGCGCGGCTGGCGCTGCTCACCGAAGGCCGCCCCTGATCGGCTGATTGGCTGGGATCCGGTGGTGCAGGGACAGTTATCTGGATGTGTTGTGGGAGGACCATCGGGCGGCGTTGCGCCGTGCCTTCAGTCTGCCCACGGTGCCGGATGCGCAACTGCGTCGGCAAAAGAGCGAGGCCGATCTGTCCGAGGCCATGGGCTTTGCGCTGTCGCCGCGGCTGGTGCGTCATATCCGGGCGCTGGATACCCAGGACTGGCAGACGGTGCCGGTGGCGCATCTGGCGGCCCTGCAGGCCAACGGCGCGCTGCCCTGGCCCGAGGCGAAGCGGCCGGCGTCGCTCACGCTCGTGCCGGTGGATGTGGATTTCGACTGGACATCGGAAGAGGCGCTGAACACGCCGCTGGTGCCGGATGCGGCCCTGAAACGTCTGTTGCCCTGGCTGTCGGAGGAGGTCTTTCATGCCTGAAGCAAGTCATGCCGCCACGCGCGGGGCGGATGCGTACCGGGAAAGCCTGGTGCAGCTGGGGGCCGAAGGGCATCTGGTGGGCACGCTGGTGCAGCCCACAGGGCCTTCTGCAGCGGTCGGCGTGCTGTTCGTGAATGCGGGGGTGATTCACCGCATCGGGCCGCACCGCATCCATGTGAAGCTTGGCAGGGCGCTGGCCCAGGACGGCGTGCCGTCGTTGCGGCTGGATCCTGACGGGACTGGGCGACAGTGGCCGTGCGGGCGGGACCGACGGCATGCTGGCGCAGGTGCGGCGCGACATCCGGGCCGCGCTTGATCTGCTGGCACAGAGAACGGGCCTGTCGCGCTTTGTCATCATCGGCATCTGTTCGGGCGCCGAGTATGGCTACCAGTATGCGCTGGATGATGAGCGGGTGGCCGGTCTGGTGATGGTCGACGGCTACAGTTTCGGCAATCGTCGCACCCGGATGCTGCGCTATCTGCTGCGCTTGCGCACGCTGACCTGGCCGGTACTGAAGAATGCCGTGCTGGGGCGGCTGGCACGCCTGCGTGCGGGTGGTGACCAGCCCGAGACACCGGTGGACTACGGGTTGCCCGTGCTGACGGTGACGGATTTCGGCGAGGGCTAGCCGAGCGCGCACGGCGGGGCTGCCCTGCTACCTGGTGTTCACCGGCAGTGTGCTGCAGCGCTAGCAACCATGCCAGCCAGTTCGATGACGTGATGCGCGCGGCGCCCTTGTCGGCCGAGGACCGCAATGCCATTGCACGGGATGTGCAGGTGTCTTCCCTGCCGGACATCGATCACGATGACGACGCTGCATGGGCAGCGTGTCTACACGCGCCATGTGCGCCGGTGGCTGGCCAAGTGGCTGGCATGACGCGACAGGATGTAAAACGTATAGAAAAAGTGGCGTTTCGTCGGCGGAGTTTCCGTTGGTGGTATGTTCGACGGCTTTGGGATTCTCGAGGGTTTGGAGGATCCCTGACTGAAAAGCGCGGAATGCGCGGGAGAAAGTCGTCGATGTTGTTTGCGGGTGATGCTTCGGAGTGGTTGTTGCCGATGCCGGTGACGCTGGTGGCGGTGATGCTGGTGTTCAGCCTGTGGCGACGGGTCCCTGCCGCGGCAGCGGCGCTCTGCGTCGCAGTGTGGCGGCAGTGGTGGTGGTGGCCTTTGTGCTGACTTCCACGCCGGCCATCATCAATATCGGCGGAAGGCGCTGGAAGGGACACCGCAGACGGTGGCAGAGCAGCTGGATGCACTCGGCTTTCCGCCGGATTCCGGCGTGGATGCCCTGAATGCGCAGGCGGTGCTGACGGTGCGTGAGGGCAGGGGCCGGGAGGAAAGCGCTCGCAGAGGGTGGACAAGCAGATCCGTCATTGCAGGCCGCCGGTGCGGGCCTGATGAAAGCGGGCCTGAATGGGCATGGGGCTGGCGAGCCGCCCGGCAACGGGAACTGCTTCGGCGAAGCCACCGCGTGTGCGTGGCGTGATCGTGCCTTCCAGTGGTGCCGGAGCACCCAATGGGCCGCAGGCGCGGCTGGATCAGGGCGGCTACATGCGGCTGCGTGCCGGCATCGAGACCTGGCGGCGAACCGGTGGGTTGCTGGTGCTGATGGGCGGGCTGGGTGAGCAGCCGGAATATTCACTGGCCGCCGACATGCGGCGCCTGGCGATTGGACTGGGGGTTCCGCCCGAGGCCATCCGCACGGTGCGCAGCAGCTGGACGACGTTCCAGGACATTTCCGGGGCGGCCAGGCTCATCCGTGAAGAAGGCGGTCAGGACGACAGTCGTCAGGCCGTGATTCTGGTGACGAGCGCGCTGCACATGCAGCGTTCGCTGGCGGTGGCGCACCAGGCCGGACTGGATCCGATCCCGGTGCGCAGTGACTATCGGCAGCTGGCATCACCTACCTGGGCGGCCTGGTTTCCCAACAATGGCGCGCCCTGGAATGCACGCGCCATGCTGCACGAGCTGATTGGCGTCTGGTACTACCGCCTGCGCGGCCGCGCCTGAATCAGGGCTGGGCGTGTGCAGCGCAGGCACCGCGTCAGACCGGATCTCCACCAGATGAGGTGTCGAGGTCACGCAGGTTCACGCTGTCCCAGTTGGAGTTGAAAAGCATCCGGGTGAAGCCGCGGTTGACGGTGCCGTGCGGACGCGGCGAGGTTTCATTCTGCTGCCGTCCCACAGATGGTGCAGGGTTGGCAATGGACGAGCACCTTGGGCGGGTTCTCCAGGCTGAGGGCGAACATCTTGCGGTGGAACCACTTGCGGTTGGGATCATTGGCCGCCAGGTTGTTGACGCCGTCCTTGCGTTCGCCAAATCCCGAGACCAGCACCCAGCCGGGTCGTTGCAGGGGCACGTCCCGAGACCTGAACGCCGGTGTCGGTGTTGGCGCCGAAGCTGGTGGTCAGCAGCGGAGTCTTCTCGCCGGTGGCCAGGTTCGTCGCGAACAGCTGGTGCGGGTCGCTGAACACGTCAAAGCCCACTACATGTCCTGCCCCTGACGCGTTGCGGGCCCACATCGCCGTACTTCATGTGGGGCTGCTTGAGAAGTTGCAGGCTGTTGTCGGAAACCTGTGCGCTGTACGGGGCCGAGAAATCGCGCTTGTACGCGAAGACGCCGTTGGGATGTGGGAACTGCACCACGCAGTGGCTGCCGCTGGGGCTGGTGGTGATGTATTCCGGTGCACCAGGCGGCAGACTTTGCGTGCCGATGATCTTTCCGGTCTGAAGATCCCAGGTGAAGAGGCCGAGGGTGTTCCAGTTGCTTCCCTCATTTCGTTCGGCCATGAAGCACCAGGTACGGCCGTCATCCGACGGCGTGCCGCCGCGGGTGCGGGCATGGGTGGCCGTGGGCCAGTGCTGGTGGATCTGCGTGCCCATGTCGGCCAGAAGCTCGGCCTTGTCCGTGCCGTTCGGGGACAGCTCGACGGTCAGGCGGAAAGATCCGCATGTCCTTGCCATCGACGTTCAGGTAGTACAGAACGTTCGGGTTCTTCGGATCCCATTGCGGCTCGGCATCACCGGCGATCCCGCCGAGTTTCCGGATGGCCTTTCCGCTCTTCGGATCGAAGATGTGCCATTCGCCATGGTCGGTGCGCAGCAGCACGGCGCTGTCGTCGGCGTTGAAGGCCTGTTGGGCCGCGTGCGGGTGAAGACCGGATGCGCCGGTTGCGTCTCGGCATGATTGGTCAGTCGAACCGCACAGCTGTGCCAGGTGGGATCCTCAGTGGCCACGCCGGTCGCGGCCGCGGTGTGGATGGCATCTCTCCCACGGCGGTGCCGGCCGTCAGTGGCTGGGCTTTGGCCAGAATGGGAGCGCAAAGCGGGCTGGCTTCCTGGCTTCCGACAGGGGCAGGAGGGGTGTACGGAATGACCGGGGCAGCATCCTGTTGATTTGGCGGCGTCGTATTGCCGCCGGAACCCGCATTTGCGCCTGTTCACCGTTGCCGTTGGCCGGCGAATCGGTCGGGTTTGGTTGTGGAGCAGGCTGAGCCGGGGGCATCACGATGTTTCCGCCAGTGCCCGGCGTGGCGGTTGCGCCACCTGTCGTTCCACCGCCGGCTGCGCCATTGTCGGGTTTGACGGCGGCGTTTCGTTGTTGATGGGGCTGGCTGGCAGTGGCACCGCCATTACCCGGTGCCCGAGCCGCCGGCGGCGGCGTTACCACGCGCTTCCCTGCGTTTCCGGCGTTGTTCGTGCTGCCGGACTCGCCAGGGGTTCCACTCGTGCTGGCATCACTGGAAGCCCCGCGCTGCCGGCATTGGCGCCGTTGTTTCCAGCCGGCGGCTGGGCAGGTGCTGCCGGGATTGCTGGCAGGCGTCTGGGGGCGCACCGATGCGCTGTTCTCGCCCAGAGGGGCTGACCGTTCATGGGCTGTGGCGTGCTGACCCCGCCGGCGCTACCTGCCGGGTTGCTGGCACTGTTGCTGGCGTTGCCACTGCTGGTGCCCGTGGCGCCCGTGCCGTTGTTGGCGGCGTTGCCGGATTGGGACGTCTGTGCGTTGTCGGCCAGCAGATCATGGCCGGCGGCCGATCCGCCACCGCCGCCACCACAGGCGGTCAGGCAAAGCGTCATCAGCAAGGCACCCGCCGAGAAAAGGCGGGGCATGCCGGGGGTAGGGTCAACGGCAGTATGTCGAAGGGTGAACGGCGCAATTTTCATGGCGATGAACAGTGCCTGAAAAGGCGGTGTTATATCGCAGAAAAAGGTTAGCACTCGTAAAGTCGCTGGAAAGCCACGTCCGCGCGTCACCCGTGTGGCCCGTCCGGACTGGCGGAGCAGTGATGGAGGGCCGGCTCCTCTCGTGTTGTACCCGACACAACGTCCGTATGCGGTGGGTCAGAACATCAACGAGAAGCGAGCGCCTGGGCGGTGATGGCCGTCAGGAACACTTCCTGGTCGGCTACGCTGCTGCCGTTCAGGTGGAATTGAACAGCATGCGGGTGAAGTTGCGATTGACGGTGGCCTGTGGTTCGGCTTCGTACTTGAACGCATCGCTGTTGATGTAGGCGATGGAGCGGATGTCCGGGTTGTGGGTCAGGCTGACGGCGAACAGCTTGCGGTGCAGCCATTGCCGTCGTTCGTCGTGCAGACCCTGCACGCTGCTGTCGTCGGCCGGGTGCTCGGCATAGGTGGAGACCAGCACCCAACCGGGTCGGTTGTAGGCCTTGCCGGAAATGTGCAGGGCTGTTGCGGTGCGGCCCGGGTAGGTGGAGAACAGGGGCGTGCGCTGACCGGTTTCCAGGTCCTGCATGAACACGTCGCCTCCGTTGCTCTGGTAGTCCACCGAGACATAGACATCGTGTCCCTGCGGGTCAAGGGCGATGTCGGAGTGTTCGGACGTGGTGTGCAGTTGCAGCCAGGCATCGGGCGTGCTGTCACTGTAGGGCGCCTGAAAGTCGCGTCGGTACGAACGGGTGCCCGGGCCGGTGGCTGTAGTGTGCGAGACCACACAGTATTTTCCGCTGGGACTCATGCTCACGTGGTCGGGCGTGCCGTCCTGACTCAGGGTGCCAACGATGCGCCGTTCCTGCAGGTCCCAGGTGAAGACGCCGCGCATGGGCCAGCTGCCGTTGATCGACCATGGCACGTGCCATGAAGCACCAGTAGCGACCATCGGCCGAGGGGTGAGCCTTCGGAGCGGGTGGAGGCGACGCTGGCATCGGGCCAGTGCTGCTGGATCTGGGGGCCCATGTCGGCCACGACGCTGACCTGGTTCGTCTCTGAGATCCAGCTGGTAGATCTGCATGCCGATGCCGTCGCGCGGCAGGAAATACAGCAGGTCCGGATCGGTGGGATGCCATTGCGGCTCGGCATCACCCGCCAGGCGGTCGGTGGCGCCATTCAGGTTGTTCAGCACCCGGATGAAGCGGCCGGTGGCGGCATCGTGCAGGTGCCAGTGGCCGTCACTGGCGTCCAGCAGAAAGCGCGTGTCATTGGCGTTGAAGGCCTGCCGGCGGGAATAGTCGTTGCGCAGCGCAGGCGCCTCGGGGTGCGCGGCGTTGTCGATCAGCGCACGATGCAGCTGCCATGGACGGGGTCCTGCGTGCTGCTCAGAAGGGCGGGCGGGCATTGTCGGGCAGCGGAAGGCGTTCGGTACCGGCAGGCAGCGGGACATGACGGCCAGTTCAGCCGTGCGAGTGCTGCCGGGTTGAGGCTGGCCTTGTCCGGGGTTTTGCCGGGGGCGTTGGCGCGGTCGGCGCTAGGGCGTGCGGCCTGTCGTGTCGGGGGTGGTGGGTGTGCTGGGCGTATTGCCGGAAATGTTCGGGGCTTCTGGCCGGCGCGTGTCGGTGGCCGATGGGGATTTCCTGCATGCGGATCATGGCGGATGCGGCCTGTCCACCGCAGGCGACAAGGCCCAGGCCCAGCAGGCTGCGCCATGGCCAGGTGGGCGGCGCGCGTGGCACCTGTCTGCCGGGGCGTGCGACGTGGTGTGCGAAGGGGCGTGCCCGGGGTGTTGTCCTGGGCGGTGCACAGCTCGGTTCGGATGTGGGCGGTGATGGGCGAGGTGGGCCGGTCGGCGTTCTTCATCGGACGGTTTTCTGCAGGAAGGGCCGGGCCGATGGTCGTTCTGTTGGCGGGTGTGGCAGTGCGGAAAGTCTCAGGGAGACGGTATTTGCGCTGAAGAAAGCCGGAAATGAATCGGGCAGGCGCTCTGGCCTGCCCGGGTTGGGTGGCAGGACCGCGGTGCGCGGCCCTTGCCGGTTGCTCAGGTCATGTGGACAGCAGGTTTATTTGTCGAGAGCCCCCTTCGGCAGTGCCAGCATGTAGGTTTCCACGTCCTGGATGCGGCTGCTGTTGAGCGTGGAGTTGAAGAGCACGCGGGTGAAGTCGCTGTTGACGGTGGCCTGCGGTTCGGCCCAGTAGGCGTCGGAGCCCCAGCTGGATTTCGAGTCGCTGTCGGCGTGGGCCAGCGGGCGGATCTGCGGGTTCTCTTCCAGGCTCACCGCAAAGATCTTGCGGTGCATCCACTGCTGCATGGCGGTGTTGCGCAGGCTGCTGGCCTGGTTGCTGGCATGGTATTCACCGTAGGTGGAGACCAGTGCCCAGCCGGGCTTGCCGTAGGCCTTGCCGGAGAAGTGGATGGCCGTGGCGGTGCCGGACAGGTAGGTCGGGAAGAGCGAGGTGCGCTTGCCGGTCTTCAGGTTCACCATGAAGACATCGCCCCGGTCGGCCTGGTAGTCGATGGCCACGTAGACATCTTCGCCCTGCTTTGTTCAGCGCCAGATCCGAGTGTTCGGACTGCTCGTGCAGCTTCACGTAGGGCTGGCGGGCGGCGGAGGCGGCGTGCGGGGTGGTGAAGTCACGGGTGTAGGCACGGGTTCCCAGTTCCCGGTTGTGCGCCCACGAGACGACGCAGTACTGGCCCGAGGGCTCATGCTCGACGTGGTCGGGGCGGGCGGGCAGGTTCATGCGGCCCAGGATCCGGTCTTCCTTCATGTCCCAGGTGACGACGCCCACGCCCCTGCCACTGGGTGTTGTCCACCATCAGGCACCAGTAGCGGCCGTCGGCCGAGGGGCGCCTTCGGATTTGGTCCAGGCGGTGGCGGCGGTGGGCCAGAAGCTCTTCAGGCGTGCCCCAGGTCACCCACCACGCGGCGCTGGTCGCTGGAGACGTTCAGCTCGGTGATGGTCATGCCCCAGCCGTTGTTGGGCACGTAGTACAGCACGTCCGGATTGGTGGGGTGCCATTGCGGTTCGGCATCGCCCGCCGGGCCCTGGAGCTGTTTCAGGTACTTGCCGGTGTGGCCGTCGTACAGGTGCCAGTAGCCGTTGGGCGTACATCAGGATGCGGCTGTTGTCGGCGTTGAAGGCCTGGCGGCGCGAGTAGTCGCTGCGATGGCTTTTTCTCGTCGCCGGCTTTCTGGCCGTTGCTGGGTCAGGCGAACCTGGCAGGTGCCGTAGGTGGGTTCCTGCACGGCCACGCCGGTGGCGGGAATCTGGCGGTCCGGCACGCGAGCGCTTTCCTGGCCGCGCTGCAGCGGGTTGTTGCGCAGCAGGATATCGCGGCACACGTCGTTGGCGGCAATGCTGGCGTTGCTGGCCGGACGGGCGCCGGGCGTGGCGGGCGTGTTCTGGCCGCTGCTGCCCAGGTTCAGGCCCGGCGTGGCAGAACCGTTGCCGCCGGCGACGGGCGTGGCGACCGGGGCTGCGGGCTGGGAAGATGCACCAGGTTTGGATTCGGAGGCGGCAGACTTGGCGGCGACCACCTTGATGGCCGGGGCCGACAGCCAGACGACATCACCGCTGTCGCCCTCGATCTCTTCGGTGTAGGCCAGCGTCTTGCCCAGGTCGGCGGCGGTGACGGTGTAGCTGTCACCCTTGGCGGTCAGCGTGTTGTCCACTATCCAGAAGGCCTGGCGCACCCGGCCCCACTGGTAGACGCCCGAGGTGCCAGCACCATCTGGCCCACTTCGGCGGTCTGGCTAGTGACCGAGGTCCGGGGCATGGTGTGGATGGACGGGTAGTTGTCGGCCACCACGGAGACGGTGCCGGCCTGGACCTGAACCGGGTTGCTACCGGCGGGGTGCGCACGGTCTCGACGTAGCCAGTTTCTTGCCTACATCGGCCCGGGTGGGGTGTGGGTCTCGGCCGTGGCGCCGGCGATGGGCTGGCCATCACGCAGCCACTGGCGGCTGCTGATCTGGCCGTTCTGGTAGACGCCGGCGATGGCGCTGACCGGGCGTCCGGCGCGGATGCAGGGTGTTGCCACCGGCGATCAGCGGGGCGCGCAGCGAGACAGGCTTGCTTGCGCGGTTGTCCGTCGACGGGGTGTCGGCGGCCACGACGGTGACGGGGCTGCTGTAGGCGAAGATGTATTCGCCGGTGCGCTGGTTGATCACGCGCTCGCGGTAGACCAGGCGCTTGCCGATGTCGGCGGTGGTGGGGGTGTAGCTGGCCTGGCGGCCTTCGGGGGATGTCACGGCCGTCGCGGCTGCGGAAGCCGGCAACCGCGACACCGTTGCGATAGACGCCGGTCACGCGGGTGATGGGCGTGCCCACGCGCACGGTCTGGCCGGCCGGGCCGAAGGCGGGGCGCGCACGATGACAGGCTGTGTGGCAGAGGGCCTTGGTGGTGACGCCTTCCTTGGTGTCGGTGGTGGACTGGCCTTCGGGGTTGAAGGCGGCTTCATCCAGGAACCAGATGTCGTCTTCCGGCGAGCGAAGGGGGCCAGGGGTACCCTGATCCAGCGACGAGGGGTTGGCGTCGGCCAGGGCGCTGGCCAGGGGTGCCCGAACCAGGTTGAGAGGCGGCTTCGGCATCGCCACCGCCGCCGCCACAGGCAGCCAGCAGGCTGGCGCTCAGGAACAGGGCCGTGAGGGTGGTGAAGGAGGGGAGGGAGCGGCGGGCAATGCGCTGCAGTCTCCGGGTGGGTAGGCGTCAGAGGGGCCAGGCGTTCAGGGGTCATGATCCAGCGGTTCGTCGTGAGGCGGGCCTTGCACGGCGAACCGGCCGGTGACAGGTCAGGGCCCCTGCCGGTCGGACGCCGGTGGGCACCGGTGTCTGAAAAAGTCACACGAACTCTAGAGACTGGCGTTGCGTCTGGGAAACGCCGGCAGACGGGTGGGCGCTACCTTTCGACCGGGGGAATGTGGCCAGGGAGATGGCGATTTATGCGGCCAGAATCGTCGAAGAAACCCACATTTTCGACGAAAAAGCGAGCCGACCAAAGGTGGTCGGCTGCCGATGAGTGGGGAGGGAGGTTGGCCCAGCCCGAAGGCTGAGGCCGGTTCAGCCGCAGGGCGGATCAGGCGGCCGTCAGCGTCACGCGGGGAGGGGCGATCCGGGCGGGGGCAGGCCCCTGGATGGGGGCGGCGTTTGTCATCCGGGCCCTTGCCGTCGGACATTGTCGAGGTCTGGGGCGTGTCGATCAGGGCGCCGGTCTCGTCACGGGTACCGTTCTTCAGGAGCAGCCAGTAACGGGCCGACAGGCCGGCCAGGATCCAGTAGTTGCCGGTGACGGCACCGTCCAGCAGGCGGCTGCCGTACAGGTTGCCCAGCATGACGGCGATGGTGGCGCCGGCAAAGCCGGCTGCCATGGCCTGCTGGTCGGGTGTTCGGGCCAGTTTCCAGAAGCGCCAGGCCAGGGTACCCAGGGACGCATACAGGATAAGGGTCATGATGCCGCCGAACGGGCCGGCTTCGGTGGTGATCAGCACCAGGAAGTTGTGGGCGTCCAGACCGGCCAGCGAGGGCTCTTCGGAGCCGATCTCGCGCTTGAAGTGGTTCAGTCCGATACCCCAGGGGCGCGACATCAGCAGTCGGCCTGCGCCCGCCCAGAGGATGAAGCGGCTCTCGGTACTTTCGTCGAGCTGCTCCTCGCCGGTCTCTTCCGAGGTCTGTTCGGTCATGGCCAGACGGGTGACGACGCCTTCCGGCACCCAGGCCTGGTAGTTGACGACGGCCACGAGAATGAGGATGCCCAGCACCACGTTGCGCTTCAGGGTCATCAGCAGCAGCATGGCGGCCACGATCAGGTAGGCCTGGCGCGAGTAGGTGCAGAAGATGCCCAGCAGCAGGATGACGACGCCGGCAATGGCGCCCATGCGGACGGTGGGCCGCCCCTTCTGGTAGAGGGCCACGGCGGCAAACACCGGCATGAACATCGAGAAGAAGACGGCTGCCAGGTTGAGGCCTTGTAGTTGGAGCCGAAGGGACCGGCAGCGCGCTTGGTCTCGCCATAGACGCCGAAGCCGTAGTCGATGCCTTCGCGGATGGCTTCTATGCCGGCCACGGCCGCCACGAACAGCACGACGTAGAAGAGGTGGCGAACGCTGGTCTCGTCACGCGCGCCATGGAAGAAGACGAAGTACAGGCACATGAAGAAGATGGAGTTCTTCATGGCCGTGAGGTCTTCCATCATCGGCGACCGGTCGGAGAGCTGGCCGGCCAGAAAGCCCCAGATGAGCATGCAGAAGTACGCGATGAAGCACCCTGTGAGTGTGGCTTCGGAAGGGCAGCTTCTTGTTGCGCTGGTGGACGTAGTAGATGAGGGCCAGGAACAGCAGGTTGATGCTGTTGAGCCCCTTCACGCCGAGGTCGGCCGGCAGGTGCAGCTGGTTGGGCACCCACACGATCATGGCTGCCAGCAGGATGTTGAGGTACTGGGTCTGCTTCTTCAATGCGTCGCGTCGATGATGGTCAGGTTGCGGATCGCCCGCCGAAGTCGCCGACCGGGGTGTCGGGCATGCCGACCCGTGCGATGGCAAAGCGGGCAGCCGGCGCCTGGTTGATGCCACGCCGGGTGTCGACTGCGTGGTGAAAGCCGAGTGTATCGAGGAAGATCCCGGCATCAGACCGAAGACCGCCGCCAGGGATAGGCAGAAGCTGTCGACGGGCTGCTGGCAGATGTCCTGCAGCTGGCGGCGCGAGGCCAGCAGGTCGGGCACGCAGCTGTTCGCGGTTGAAGAGCTTCGGGTCGATGTGGCGGCTGGTGTGTGCACCGATCTGAAAGCCGCGCCGGGCCATCTCCTGGACCTGCTGGACATTCGCGGGGCGCACGCAGGGCAGGCGGGATGGTGCCGGGACGCAGCACCCGGCGCATCTGCTCAGGCACTGGGCGATGGCGGTGGGGTTGCGCTCACAGCGCGTTCAGGATGGTGATGCAGCTGGCCCGCCGGGCATGGCGATGCAGCGACAGCTCGTGCGGCAGTTCGGGCAGGCCCACGGCGCGTGGGTCCAGGCTCTGAGCGTTGGTCGTAGCCAGCATGGCAATGGCCTGGTCCCACCACATGGGGGTGCCTTCTTCCAGGCCGCCGGTGATGATGTAGAAGGTGGCGGGCAGGCGGTATTTTTCCAGCAGCGGGGCGGCGCAGGTCAGGTTGTCCAGCAGGCCGTCATCGAAGGTGATGGCCACGGCATGGGGCGGCAGCGGCTCGTTGTCGAGCAGGCGCTGCACGGCCACGTTCAGCGGCAGCACCTGGGTGTTGGCCGCCAGCCAGGCCAGCTGCTCCTCGAAATACTTCTGGCGCACGCACATGCCCAGCGCAAAGGGATCGGAAGCCAGATCATCGATGACGCGGTGATACATCAGCACCAGCAGCCGGTTGGTGGAGCCCAGCAGGCTCTCCACCTTGTGGTCGTACACGCCGGCCCGGTCGGCCAGGGGCGAGACGATCTGCTTGATGATTTGCTTTCCGATATCCAGCATCAGTGCATCGGCGAAGGAGAGGTCTGATCCGGGAGCGTTTGCATCCAGGTCTCAGAACCATCACCATCCACAGCAGCTCGCTCGGTCCTGCAGGCCCTGCTGATGCTCGTCCACCAGGCGCTGGATACCCGCCTGGTCGAAGATGCCGCGCTCCTTGAAAGCGCGGCTGCCGATGGTGTCGAGCAGCATGGGCCGGAGGTCGTTGCGGAACCACGTGGCCAGCGGGATGGCAAAGCCCTGTTTGCGCTTGGTCAGCACCTCGGCCGGCAGCAGCCGGGCGGCGACCTTCGGAACAGATACTGCCCTGCTCGCCGCGCAGCTTTCAGGTTGAAGGGCAGGCGGGCGGCAAAGGCGATCAGGTTCTGGTCGAGCAGGGGCGCACGGGCCTCGAGCGAGTTAGCCGTGGTGGTGCGATCCACCTTGACCAGGATGTCGTCGACGAGGTACGTGTCCATGTCACCGGACAATATCTGCTCCGCATGGGAATCGATGTCGGACCTGACGAACCGTTGCCGGACGCTGCCGAACGGGTCGGCGTGTGCACGTTCGCCAAAGAGCAGGCGCAGGTCAGCCGGGTCTGGCCAGGGCCACGAGTGCCAGGTAGTCGTCGGGCCAGGGCAGGCCCAGGCGCTGTCCGATGCCCGAGAGGCGCCGGCCGCGCGCGCCGGGCAGCAGCGCGCCGCCCAGCTTGGCCAGTCCGGGGGCCATGCCCAGCGTGGTGCGGCGGATGCGCTGCAGCGTGGCGTAGCGCCGATAGCGTGAATAGCCGGCAAACAGCTCGTCGCCGCCATCGCCCGAGAGCACCATCTTCACATGGCGGGCCGCCAGCTGCGACACCAGGAAGGTGGGAATGGCCGACGAGTCGCCAAAGGGCTCGTCGAAGTGATGGACCAGCGTCTCCAGGAGGTTCGCTGCGTCGGGGCGCACCACCATCTCGTGGTGCTCGGTGCCCAGGTGCTGGGCACGCGCCGCGCATCGGGCAGCTCGTCGAAGCCGGCCTCGTCAAAGCCGATGGAGAAGGTCTTGAGCGGCTGGGAGAGGTGGCGGGTCATCAGCGCGCAGACCACGCTGGAATCCAGCCCGCCGCTCAGGAAGGCACCAAAGGGCACGTCCGAGACCAGCCGCACGCGCACGGCATCATCCAGCTCGGCAAAGAGCCGCTCCTGCAGCGTGTCCTCGTTGTCGGTCCACTTGGGCAGGAAGTCCACGTGGCTGTAGCGGGTCTGGACGATGTTGGGGGCGCCACCGTCCTGGCCGGGCTCGATGCTCATCCAGTGGCCGGGCGGCAGCTTGCCGATGCCCTCGAAGATGGTGTCGGGCGCCGGGATGTGCCCAGGCTGAAGAAGTCCTGCACCGCGTCCATGGAAATGCGCGGCTGCCAGCCGGGGACGGCCAGCAGCGTCTTCAGCTCGGAGCCGAAGCCCAGCACGCCCGGCGACAGCTCGCCCAGGTAGAGCGGCTTCTTGCCGATGCGGTCGCGTGCCAGCACCAGCCGCCGCCTGTCCTGGTCGACGATGGCGATGGCGAACATGCCGCGCAGCATCGCGAAGCAGTCGGTGCCGTATTCGGCGTAGGCGTGGGCGATGCACTCGGAGTCGGAGTGGCTCTGGAATACGTAGCCGCGTGCTTCCAGCGTCTCGGCGCAGCTCGCGTGAAGTTGTAGATCTCGCCGTTGAAGACCAGCTGGATGCGGCTGCCGGCGCTGGTGACCGGCTGATGGCCGCCCGCCACGTCGATGATGGACAGCCGGCGCATGCCGATGGCCGCCCAGTCGGTGTGGAAGGTACCCTGGTCATCGGGGCCGCGATGCACGATGGTCCCGCACATCGCGTCCAGCGTTCTGCAGACCGGGCAGGGCCCGGCCATCAAGGGAGATCAGTCCGGCTATGCCACACATGGTTCAGTGCATCGAGTCGTGAGGAAAGGAATGCGGCTCAAGCTCGCTCAGGGCGGTGAGCGTCCAGGCGTCGCCTTCATAGATGGTGCGCAGCTGGGTTGCCCACCGTGGGAATGGAGGCGTTGGCCTGCACGAAGGCTCGGGCGGCACGACCCATCTCGGCCAGCCCGGGACGGCCCAGACGGTAGGCCTGGCGCAGGCAACGGGACGAGCGCTTCCCGGTCGCCGGCCGGGAACAGCCACCGGTGACATCGGGCTGGATGAAGTCCTCGTTGCCGCTGACCCGGGAGCCGATCATCGGCAGGCCCGACGCCATCGATTCCAGCAGCGTGTTGGACAGCCCTTCGGTATAGGAGGTGAGCACGCCCAGGTCGGCGCAGGCCAGCTGCTCGGCCACGTTGTCGCTGCGGCCCAGGAAACGGATCTGCTTTTTCGCGTCTGTGAGTGCTTACTTTCTGCTTCAGCGTTTCTTCAAGCGACCCGCTGCCCACCAGCAGCAACCGGACATTCTGTTCGGGCGTGAAGGCGGCCATCAGGCGTCCATCAGCACGTCCAGACCCTTCACCGCTTCCAGTCGGCCCACGTACAGCACCACGAGGTCGCAGTCAGGGGCGGCCCTGGGCACGCAGGGCCTGCATGTGGGGTTGCTGAGGATCGAAGCGGTCGAGGTCGACGGCGTTGAATGCGGTAGACCTGAGCGGGCGAGAAGCCCACGTCCAGCAGCCGGTTGCCCAGGTGTGACTGATGGCCTGGATCATCGTCTGCTTGAGAATGGTGCGCTTGAGGCGCATCGACAGCGACGGGTTGGGATCCAGGATGCCACCATTGAGCTCGGTCATGCCGGTGAGCTTGACGATCAGCGGCTTGCGGAGTCTCTGGTTGATGATGGCGCTGGCAACAGCCATGTTCTGGGCAATGTGCGGTGGATGGCCTTGATCTCTCGACGGCGACGACGCAGCAGCAGCATCAGCCGGGCCTGCAGCACCAGGCCGCCCACCAGGGGCAGGCGCGGGTAGCGCAGCCGGATGATCTCCACCAGACCATGCTGTTCATGGGCGACCTGGTCCCCAGGGCACCATCGGCACCACGATGGTGCTGGGCACGCCCTGTTCGGCCAGCCAGCCTCGTCAGCGTGCCGACCTGCGATTCGGCGCCGCCCCGCCCGGGGACGGATAGACGCTGTCCAGGACCAGCGAAGACCCGCCTGGTGGGTTCCAGCTTTGCGTGTCATGGGCATGGCGCTGCAGCCAGAGTTCGAGGACCAGCAGCTGGTACAGCTCGCTGGCGTGATCCCACGCGCCACGCTGGTGGCGCTCCAGCAGACCGCGCACCGTGTCCATGCGGACAAAGTCGTGCAGCCGTGCGTTCGAGGATTCGAGCGTGTCGTTGAGAAGTTGCCGGAACTGCCCGTTGCCACGCATCCACAGACTGACAGGCGGTCAAAGCCCTGTTTCTTCTTGCGGCGGATCTCTTCAGCAAGACCGACATCATCGCCTGTTTGAAGAGCGCACGTTTTTTTGCGTTCCGTGCAGTTTGTAATGAGCTGGTAAATGTGCCGTGTATTCGACAAGATGGCGGTCAGGTACGGGAAGCGGACCGACACGCCGGCACTGCGGCAGGCGCCCGTCACCTTGATGATGTCGTTGTCGGCAATCGCCATCGTCAGGTCCAGGTGCATCAGCCGGGTGCAGCTCGCTGGGGGCCGTCGGCGACCGCCGAGACGGCGCGCTGCAGGTCCAGCGACGCGTCGCGCGCCACCTTGGATCGGAAGTCGGCCGTCAGCAGCTCTTCGTAGTGGTCCGAGGCGAACGAGTCATCGGTGTAGAAGCGGTCCGGGTTGGGGATGCTGCCGCGCTCGATGAAGTTGCGGATGCGGTTGGCCCAGCGCTGGTCTCTGTGTTCTTCAGGCTGTTGGCCAGCAGCTTGCCCAGGCCGCGCAGCGTGAAGGCAGCCCGTAGTACAGGGCTGAAGATGCGGTCCTTCAGGTACCGCTCGTTGCCGCCGAAGATCTCGTCGCCGCCGTCGCCGGCCACCAGCAGGTCCTTGCCGGAATCGGCCGCCATGCGGGACGCGGTAGTAGGTGGGAATGGCCAGAGGCGTTGCCGAAGGGCTCGTCGAAGGCGCGGATGAGCATCGGCAGCGCTTCGGCCGCCTCCTGTTCACTGACCCGGCGCTGGTGGGGAATCCAGTCCGAAGGCCTTGCTGGCGATGTTGGCAAAGCCCAGCTCGTCGTAGCCTTCCTCGGTGAAGCCGATGGAGAAGCTCGATACCTTTTTGGGAGCTGCCGCCGCGGCCAGGATGCCGCAGATGCTGGAGCTGTCGGTGCCGCCGCTGAGAATGCACCCCAGTGCTGCTCGTCGCCCGGACGGTAGCTGCGCACCGTCTCGATGATCCGTTCACGCAGCTCGATGGCAGCCAGCTCGCGCCCCGGATCGTGGTCTTCGGGGTGGCGCAGCTGCCACCAGTTATCCTGCTGCAAGCGCCCGCCTTCCCAGCGCAGCCGCTGGCCGCCCGAGACTTGCGCACGGCCCGGTAGATGGCGCTGTGCGCCGGCACGTAGTAGAAGTTCAGGTGGTGGTAGAGCGCCTCGTCGGACAGCTTGTTGTCGAAGAGGCGGGTGGCCACCAGCAGTCGCATGTCGCTGGCGCAGGCCAGGCGGTCCTGCTCATGGGCATAGCAGACCGGCCAGGTCTTGAAGGCGTCGGTGACGATGGTCACCAGACCCCGGGGCACATCAGCACACCAGCACGAAGCGGCCCAGGCAGCGTTCCACCGAGGTCTTGCGATCCTGCATCCAGGCGTGCAGCACTGCACTCAGGTCATCGCCATGCGGCCCGTTGGACATGCCCATGGCCCCGACCTGTTCGTTGCCGATGTACTGCCACCCGGCGCCCTGCCACTGCAGGTCGAAGCGATGGCCGTCGGGCATCGTGCCCCTGCAGGCGGTGGGCGGCACGCGCGTTCTCGGGACCAGGCCAGCCAGCGGTGACGGTGGGCAGGGCAGGTATCGGATGATCCGGCTGCTGATTGTCGGCTGGGGGCTGGATGACCAGCAGGAAATTACCGTTGACTGACACGCGAATACTCCTTGAGCATGGCGCTGACCATGGCGGGGACTGTATTGTTCAAGAACCTTCTGCCGACCGGCCTGGCCAATGGCCTGACGCCGGACGGGATCATCGATCAGTTGCAGCATGGCATCGCCCAGGGCCTGGGTGTCGGTGGGATCGACCAGCACGCCGTGCCGGCCGTCCTCGATGACTTCCGGCGTGCCACCCACCCGGGTGGCCAGGACCGGCAGGCCCAGCGCCATCGCTTCCAGGATCACGTTGGACATGCCCTCGCGCAGTGACGGGGCGACCAGCAGGTCGGCGGCCTTCATCAGGGCGGCCACGTCCGAGCGTTCGCCCAGCAGCAGGGCACGATCGTCCAGCTTCAGTTCGCGGATGCGTGCTGCCAGCGTGTCGTGCAGCGGGCCGCCGCCCACCAGCAGCAGCCGCACATGCTGCCGTTCCGCGGCCACGCGGGCGAAGGCATCAGCAGCCGCGGCGGGTTCTTGTGTTCCACCAGGCGACCGACGAAGAGCAGCAGGGTCTCGAAGGGCGCGTCTGCCTGCCCGTTAGGGGTAGTCGCGGTGTATTCCTTGCGGAGGGTGGCCACAGCGTCAGCGGGGGGCTCAGGCACTTCCACGCCATTGTGGACAATGGAAAAGCGCGACATCGGCAGTCCCATCTGGCGTGCTGCGTATTCGGCCCCTTCACGGGAATTGGAGATGATGCCCTGCGAGCGCTGGCTGGCCCAGTGCTTCATCCGCCATTGATTGGCGCTGTACCACTCATAGGTGCCGCGCACCGAGGTGATGAGCGTGGGGCGCTCGGAAGCCGGCAACAGGCGGGTGGCAATGGCGCCCCACAGTTCGGCCGTGAACGAATAGCAGTGCAGCACGTCCGGTGCCCACTGCCGGATGGCCTGTCGCAGCTTCCAGACGAACTCGAGGGTCCACACGCCGACGCTTGTCCACGCGCAGGGTCTGGATGCCGGCTGCATGCAGTCGGTCCACCAGGAACGAGGGCTTGATGAAATACAGCACCACGCATTCGATGCCGCGCTCCTTCAGGCCCATCGCCAGCTGCACGATCTGCCGCTGGCTGCCCCTACTTCCATCTCGTCGGTCATCAGCATCACGCGCAGGGGCGATGATGCGGGCTTCCCGCCCTGCCAGCGGCCCGTGTCGGGCTGAACGGCCTGGATTCGACCCAGCAGCTTGGCTGCCTCGATGTCGGCATCGAAGTCGTGAATGATGGTGTTGCGGGCCGCCTGCGCCAGGCGGGTGCGCAGCGGCGCATCGGCCAGCAGTCTGGCCATGGCATCGGCCAGTTCCGTGGCCTGGCCGGGCGTCACCAGCAGGCCGTTCTCTTCATGGTGGATCAGTTCGGGAATGCCCGAGACCCGCGTGGAGATGGCGGTGGCTCCGCAGGCCATGGCTTCCATCAGCGCCACCGGAATGCCATCGGCATTGCCGTCGGCCAGCAGCACCGAGGGCAGCACGAACATCGTGGCCCGATTGATTCGCTGGCGAACATCCTGTTGGGGCAGGGCGCCGGTCAGTCGTACCCGCTCCGACAGCCCGGCCTGGTTGATCGCCTGCTGCAGCTCGTCGCGCAGGGGGCCGTCGCCGATGATGTCGCAACGGAAATCGATGCCGCGTTCCTGGAGCATCGCGCAGGCCTTCACCAGATGGATGAAGCCCTTGATCAGGGTCGAGTCTTCCCACGCCGACGATGTAGGCCGGCTCGCGGCCTTCTGCCGTGAAAGGCAGGTCGGCCGGCAGCACGCCAGCAGTGGATGACGGCCAGCCGGTTGTGCAGTTCGCTTGGCAGACGGGCCGAGAGCTGGCGGCGGTTGTGTTCGGAAATGGTGACGCTGAAGTCGGCCTGCGCCAGCTTGCCGGAAAAGGTCTGGTCGTGCACGAAGATGTCGTGCGCATGACCGGTGAAGCTCCAGGGGCAGCCGATGCGGCCAGCCAGGATGCGGGCAGCCGTGCTGGGGTAGGGTGGCCCAGTGCGCGTGCAGGTGCTGCGGGGCAAAGCGCTGCACCTCGGCCATGACGGCCAGCGTGCGCCTACCAGCTGATGACGGATTTGGCCAGTTCGGCCGGCCGACGCCAGAGACTACGCACGAGGGCCACAGCTCGGCTGCGCTTTTCAGCGGATGCTTCAGCACCTGGGGCAGTGCAGCGCGCAGGCTGCCGGCCAGGCTGCTGGGCGGGTGAGATCACCCGGTCCAGCAGCACCTGCGCATCGGGCTGCACCATCGGCTCGCTGTGCGGCAGGCGACACGATGCGGATGTCCACGCCCTGACGTGCCAGTGCATGGATCTCGCGCACGATGAAGGTCTCGGACCAGCAGGGAGAACAGCGAGACCAGGTACAGGACCCGAAGGGGAGGCTGCGCGGGCGCGTCCTTGCTGCGGGCAGGCTGCCGTGCCGGTGTGTCGGATGGCAGCGGTGCAGCGCTAGATGCCGGATGGTTTTCCGTGGAAGATGGCTGTTGCAGGCTCATCGGATCAGCCTCCCCAGCGATGCAGGTTGCGGTTTCGCAGGAACTCGAGAAAACCGTACACGATGAACAGGTGCATCTCGATGAAGGTGTTGGACAGTCGCACCGGCAGCCAGCGGCGGGTGCCCGGCGCAGCGGGCCAGCAGCGAAGACCGATGATCAGCAGCGCACATGCCAGACTGGCGCGGAAAAAGAGCGACACCGGGGCCAGCACCGCACTGGCCACCAGCATCACCAGCAGTGCCACCGGCGTGAGCAGGCAGCAGACCTCGTGCGAGAAGAACCCCAGGAAGGCCGGGTTACGACGTGGATCGATGAGCGCCGGGCACAGCTGGATGAGCTGGAAGTTTCCGGCCAGCGTGCGGATCTTGCGGCGCTTTTTCCTGCTGCATCGAGGTCGACGGCGGGTCGTAGGCGATGGCGCGGGCATCGAAGCTGGCGCGATATCCATCCAGCACCGCCTGCATCGGAATCAGCACATCGTCCGGGATGGTCTCGGACGGAATGGGACGGAAGGCCGCACGGCGCAGCGCGTAGAGCGCCCCGTCATGCCGATGGTGGAAGCCACCTGACCTTCGGTACGGCGCAGCCATTTCTCGTAACGCCAGTAGGCGTCCAGCCCCTGGCCGACGAAATCTCCTTCGGGCACCTCGAAACTCAGCTCGCCGCTGACAGCGGCCAGGGAAGGATCCCGCTGCAGCGATTGCACGAGATACGCAATGGCATCCGGATCGAGCCGCTGGCGGGCGTCGGTGAGGATCAGGATCTCCCTGCGAGCACTGCGCGATGGCGTCGTTCAGGCAGGCTGCCTTGCCGCGATGCTGGGCATGGCGCAGCACCGTCACGCGCGGATCCTGCAGGGCCTCGGCGGCGCGCGCCGTGTCCTCGTCATCGCCGTCGATGGCCAGCAGCACGCGGATCCGGTCGGCGGGATAGTGGCTCTGCAGGCAGCTCCGGATCTTCGGCCCGATCTGGTGGGCAGCATTGCGGGCCACGATGACCACGGCGATGTCGGGCTGCTCCGAGGCGTTCAGGCTGCTTTCCGTCTGATCAGGCCGCCGCTTCTTCAGTTGCCGGTGCAGCAGCCACGGATAGCCTGCATACGTGTACACCACCCACCCTGCAGCAGCGGTGATGTGAGGCCAGCAACCAGAAGGTGTTCATCGGGTTCCGTCAGTCGGTTTTTGCCGGGTTCCGTCCTGGGGCTGCGCAACAGCAGGGCACGAAGCTTTTCGTGTCCGCCATTGCTCAACAGTTGCTTGAAAGCCGAAGTACGCGATAGCGTGTCTGCTGCTTCAGCATTTCCAGCGGCTGCTGCGTGATCCAGGCCAGAAAACGGGCCTCGCTGGTACCGCGCAGCATGGCCAGCCGCGGCAGCTCCAGCGCCGGTCCATTCGCCATTGCAGCAGAATTCGACACACTGTTGTGATTCGCCCCGATTCCGTTTGGCGAATCCGCAACATTCTCGGGATGCGAGGTGCCGGAGAGGGGCAGCGGCCTGGATGCCGGCCGGGGCATCCGTGTCAGGCAGGCCCGATGGCGCATTTGTTGTCCGGGCCGAAGCCACGGCGGCCGGTGGCGACGATGGCAAGCCGTCGAGCGCACGCCAGACGCCCACCCGTGACGAGCAGACGGCGTGGTAGCCCAGGCTGCCGGCCAGTGACAGGAAGTTTTCGGGCATGCGGCCGCCCGCGAGCGCGTGAGACCGTGACGGGGCTGCCGATGGCATCCTCGATGGCTGCCCTGGAGTTGGCCAGTTCGCGCGCACTTCGGCAGGGGAGAGCTGATCCAGATAGCGATGGTTCATGCCGTGCGACTGGATCGCCATGCCCATAGCCGCCATCTCGCGCAGCGCCGGCCAGTCCAGAAAGCCCGGCTTGCCCACCATGGACGGATTCACGAAGAACTCCGCCCGGCCCTCTTCACGGGCGATGGCCTCGGCCGCCGCTGCATTGGTCAGGTGGCCGTCATCGAAGGTCAGGCACACGGGCCAGGGCTCGCCGCTGGCCGGCAGTCCTTCGTACAGCAGCTGGTGCACGCTGCAGATGCGCCGGCCATGTGCGCAGATCAGCTGCAGCTGTCGGGCAAAGGTGGCGGGCGGCACGCTGTGGTGGGAATCGGCCCCTTCCATCTCGCCATCGACAATGGCGTGGTACATCAATACGGTGACAGCTTTCATGCCTTGCCCCTGAACAGACCGAAACGGCCCAGCGCCTGCTGTGCCAGCGCGCGGGTCTCACCATCAAGCAGCACGGTGCCCACGGCGTAGATGGCCGCGCCGGCCACCATGCGCACCAGCAGCGTGGTGAGTTGCTGCGGGAAACTGGATCTGCATCAGCACCCCGTACATCAGCGCTGCCATGGCCACGAACACGGCGATGCGCCGGTATTCGGGCCGTACCGGCACGGTGCCGCGCCCCATCCAGGCGGCCAGGGCCGTCATCAGCCCGTAGGCCAGCAGGGTGGCGATGGCCGCGCCCTCGATGCCCAGCGACGGGATCAGCAGCAGGTTCAGCAGCACGTTCAGGCCGGCAGCCGACAGGATGGCCAACGGGATGCGGCCCGAGCGTTTCTGGATCTGCAGCCCGGCCGATGCCACCGGGAACAGTCCTGCAGGGCCACGCCACCAATCACCCAGGGGATGATGGCTGCGCCGGCGCGGTATTTCTCGGAGGCCACCAGCAGCAGCGGGGTTCGGCCACGGCCGAGACGCCCGCCACCATCGGGATGGCAAACAGCAGGTACAGGTGAAAGACCCGCTGCAGGAAGTGCTGCGTAACGGCTTCGCCTTCGTCGGCCCACAGCCGAAGCGACCATTGGGGTCACGGCGCCGGTGAACGCCGTCACCAGCACGGCGCCGATGTAATCACACAGGTTGTACGGTGCCGAATAGACGCCCAGCCAGGCCGAGCCCAGCATGCGCTGGATCAGCACCCGGTCGCCCAGGCTCAGCATCACCGACGACAGCTCCATGGCCACCAGCGGCAGGGCTGAAGCGCAGCAGCGTCTTCAGGAAGGGGCGGAGAAATCGCGGACCGACCAGGGCTCGCGCCGGAAGAACCAGCGTGCCAGCACCACCAGGCACAGTGTCTCGGCCACGATCTGTGCGCCGTAGAAGCCCCACAGCGTGGTGGAAACGTAGAGCAGCGTCACCAGCATCAGGGCCAGACCCAGGTAGCGCTGGAGGACCGAATACAGGGACAGCACGCCGCTCAGCTCGCGGGCGCGCAGCTGGTTGACCACGGCGCTGGACAGGCACTGCAGCAGCGCCAGCGGTGCCACCAGGTACAGCAGGTTGCGGCCCTGCGGGCCGGAGGTGAAGAGGAGTCGGGCAGCAGGGTGATGCCCAGGCTCCAGAGGAGGGCAGCCAGCGTGCCGAAGCCCGCCAGCCCCACGTAGACGGTGGCCTCGTACTGCGGCAGCGTCCAGGCGGACTGGCCGGCGCGCACCTCGCTGTAGAAGCGCAGCGCTGCCTGTTGCAGGCCCAGCTTGCCCACGGCGGCGGTGGCGGTCACCAGCACGCCGATCAGGCTCATCATCCCGTAGTCGGCGACCGGGAAGATGCGCGTGAGAAACGGAAACGACACGATGCTTGCCAGCGTGACAAGCAAGCTGGCAAGCGAGTAGCGCGAGAAGTGGGCAGCCAGCCGGCTCAGCATGGCCGGCACCCCGTGTCCATCGTCATCCCTGCCGCAGTCCGTCCAGTCGTACCAGAATGGTGTTGGTCACCTGCGAGATCTGGTCCAGCGAGGCGTCCAGCGAGGCCATCCGGCGTTCCATGTCCTGCAGCCGGGCGGATTTCGAGGCGCTGGGGTTGTCGGCCACGGTGACCGAGGTGCGCCATTCGTCTTCCATGTCCTGCAGCGTGTTGTCCACGTCGGTCAGGGTCACGCGCGTCTTCTCTTCCACGTAGGCCTGCGTCAGCAGCCGCTCGCACAGGATGTTCACCTGGCGGGGGTTGCCGTCGGTGGCCTGCTGGATGCGCTCGATCGCTTCGGCGTCGAACGGGGTGTCACCCTGCCAGCCGGCCTGCTGCATCCGTTTCTGGATGTACTGGGGCACTTCCTCGGGCGTCAGGCCGTCGATGTGATCGGTGACGAGGAAGCGCTGGCGCAGGGCGTCCAGACGGGGCGTGGCCAGACGTGCACGCAGCACCGGCTGCGCCACCAGGAAGATCTGCAGCAGCAGATTGCCGTTGAGCTGCATGTCCGACAGCAGCCGCACCACCTCCAGCGCATCGTCCTCGAGGTTGTGGGCTTCGTCGATGACCAGCAGCAGCCGGCGGTTGGCCTGGACTTCACCCAGCAGGTACTTCTGCAGCGTGCGCAGCAGCTGTGCCGTGTCGGCGTCGGCCGGCACGTCCAGCCCCAGGGCGGCAAAGATCTGCAGCAGCAGCGAATGGCCGCTGGCACGCGGCGTGGCGATGGTGAAGACCTGGATGCCGGCATCAGGCAGGCGGCGGCTGACGTTCTGCACCAGCATCGTCTTGCCGCAGCCCGGGCGCCGGTCAGCAGCACCAGCCCCTCACGCTGATACAGCCCGTACTTCAGCGTGTTGACTGCGCGCTGGATGGCCTCGCTGTTGAAGAGGAAGCGCAGGTGCGGATTCAGTCGGAACGGCTGGACTTCAATCCGAAAAATGATTTGTACATGCTCAGTATCCGTAGTGGCGGGTGCTGGGCTGTACAGGGGCCTTGTTGAACAGCAGGCCGACAGCCTCGCAATTCTCAAGCTGAAGCAACGACTCGTTGACGGCACTGCGCGGCGTCTCGCCGGCAGCGACCATCGCATCACCTGTCCCACCAGGGCCGACAGCGAGCGGGTCTCGGTGACGGGCAGCAGCGGGGGCGTATCGAAGATGATCACATGGTGCGGCAGCATGGTCTTGAGCCGCTCGACCAGCTGCGCCATGTTGTTCGAGGCCAGCAGGTCCACCGGACGATGGTTCAGGTGGCCGGCCGTCATCAGCGACAGCCCGGGCACGGAGGTCTCGTGCTGCAGCTCGCTGATGGGGATCGTGGGGTCTTCCAGGTAATCGGTCAGGCCGACTTCGTCGGGGATGTCCAGCTGCAGCGTGTTGGAGACGCTGGGACGCGCGATGTCGGCATCGATCAGCAGCACCGGGTGTTCACCCCGATGGCGATGCTGATGGCGGGTTGATGGCCGAGAAGGTCTTGCCCTCGCTGGGCAGCGAACTGGTGACCATGATCAGCCGGCCGTTGCCCACCACGGGGCGCAGGCGGCCAAAGGCGTTGTCCAGCAGGCGCCGCTTCACCAGACGGAACTCCTGGTGAATCTTGGAGGTCTTGTCGTCCGGCACCAGGAAGCCACGTCCCTTCAGGTAATCGAAATCCAGCTGAATGACGGGGCGGCCGGACGAGGAGATGTGTCCGGTCGCGGAATGGCCATTGCTACCGTGTGCTTCGCCCGCGGAGGACGCGCTGTTAGCCGTGCCGTCCTGCCGGTCTGCCGGGCCCTGGCCCTGTGCGGCCAGGGAAGGGGGCGCCGGCCGAAGCCTGGGTGTCGATCCTGGCACCACCCGCTGCCGTGTCCAGCCGGCCGTTGACCTGCTCGCCGCGCTCGCGGGCCTGCCGCAGCGCTTCGGCACGGGCGATGTCGGCGGATGCCGGCGGCCATCGCCCTCCTCGGCCTCGGCCGAGGAAGCCATCAGCGCGGCATTGCCCTGGCTCAGGGTCCGCGGCGTGGTCGTGCTGGGGGTGATGGTGGTGGTGGGCGTGATGGTGGTGTGCTGGTGCAGCGGCCGGGACGGATTCTGGTCCACCAGCTTCTGCATCGCCCGCTGAACGAGTCGCTTGTTCATGACATCACCTTCTGCTGGGTGTGTTGTGCGGTGGGTGCCGGTGCTGCTTCGCTGGATTGGCCTGCATCAATCCGTAGATGAGGATCAGCACCACGAACACCAGCGTGTAGCCGACGAGGGTGGCGGTGAAGCGGAACGACTGCGCTGGCCAGCTTCTGGGCGGCTTCATCACGATAGCGGGTGATGGCACCGAAAGAGGCACCTTGGTGGCGGCCTTCAGCGCGTTGGGCTCGTAGAAGGCCGGATTGGCCAGCTCGCGCACCAGCGCCACGGCCAGGCCCAGCACCAGCGACACGGCGAAGATGCCCAGCAGCAGCGGACGGTTGGGCGAGACCGGGCGCGGGCTCACGCGCGGGGGATCGACTACGCGGAACTCGCGCGTGCCGGTGTTTTCCTCGATGCTGCCGGCCAGACGGGCGGCATCACGACGCTGCAGCAGCTTCTCGTAGTTCTGCTTGTTGGAGTCGTAGTCGCGGTTGAGCTGGATGTACTCGGCCTCGACCTTCGGGATGGCCAGCGCGATCTCGCGGGCACGCTCGGCCTGCGCCTCGGCTTCGGCCACACGGGCGGCCAGCGAGGCGACCTTGGCGTCAGCCTCGGCCATGGCGATGGACATCTCCTGGTACAGCCGGTTGGGGATCTTGCCCCGACCCGGGCGCGAATCCACCGGCCGCTGCGCTTCCTTCTGCAACTGGACTTCCAGCTCGCGGATGGAGTGGCGGGTGTTGATCACGTCCGGGTGTGCGTCGGTGTAGCGGGTCAGCAGGTCGTCCAGGCGCTTGCGGGCCGATTCAGGCGGCGCTCGGTCTCGCTGCCGCCACCGTCGGCCTGGCCACCGCCCACCGGCACGTACTCGGGGAACGGCTTCCAGGCGGGTGCGGATGGCGGTGCGCGAGTTGACGGCCTGACGGTATTCGAGGCGGGCCGTCTGCAGTTCACGCTGGATGTCGGCCGAGCGGGCCACGTAGTCCTGCGCGAGGTTGGGCATCACCTCGATGTGCTTGATCTTGAATTCGCGAGCGCGGTCTCGGTCTGCAGCAGCAGGTCCCGGGCCTTGGCGATCTCCTGGTCGATGAACTGCACCGCCTGCTGGGTGTCGGCGGTCTTGCCGGTGCGAGTGGACTTGACGAACAGGTCCAGCAGCATCGTCACCACCTTCAGCGCCGTTTCCCGGGACTGGTTGCGGTACTCGATGCTGTAGAAGTTGGTGCCGCCCGCCAGCTTGAACTGGATGTTCTTCTCCAGCGTCTGCATCAGCGCCTCACGCCCCTTCTGGGTCTGCACATCGTGGTCCATGCCGGTGGCCTGAACGATGGCTTCCAGGTTAGGGGCAGCTGACTAACGTGCGGGCCATCATCTGGATCTGGCCCTGCATGTCGGGCTGCACGGTCATGCCCTGCATCAGCGGCTGCAGGATCGACTTGGTGTCGACATAGGCACGTGCCGTGGCCTCGTAGTTGCCGGGCAGCACCACGGTGATGATGATGCCGAGCACGCCGGTGATGAGCATGGCCACCAGACCCGAGACCCGGTACTTCCACAGGCCGGACAGGTAGGTTTTGTAGGACTTCAGGAGGTCAAGCATGGAATTCTGTGCAGAAGATGCTTTGTCGCTTCGGACGGTATGCGCGGCCGAGGCGGCCGGGCGCCATGCGGGGCTGCCCGGCGGCCAGCCGGACGTTACAGCAGGCTTTCCGGGATCATGATCGAGTCGCCCGGGGCGATCTCGACGTTAACGCTGGGGTCGCCGCGCTTGAGCAGGTCCTCCAGCCGGACACGGTACTGCTTGTTGTTCTCGATGGCGCGGATCAGGATGGCCTGGTTGCCGGCCGCCTTGCGGGTGAGGCCGTTGGCCTTGGTCATCACGTCCAGCAGGGTGATGCCGTTCTGATAGGGCACGGCGCCCGGGCTCTGGGCCTGGCCGATGACCCGGACCACCGACAGCGGGTCACCCACGATCTTGGTCACGACCACCGAGACGCTGGGGTCGCGGATGTGGGTGGACAGCTTTTCCTCGATCTCGCGGCCCAGCACCTGGGGCGTCTTGCCCACGGCCACGATGTCCTTGATCAGCGGTGCGGTGATCTTGCCGTCGGGGCGCACCGGCACCTTCACCGACAGGTCGGGGTTGCGCCAGACCTTCAGGTCCAGCTCGTCACCGGGGCCGATCTGATAGACGTAGTTGTGCTTAGGGGGCCTTGTCGAGCGCCGGCGGCAGGGAACTCATGTTGGCACAGGCGGCCAGGAAGCTGGCCAGTACCAGGGCTGACAGGGAACGTATCGTGGTCATGGCGAAAAGGGCGGTTGTGTTACAGAAAACCTGTGCCGGTCTGGCGGGTGCCTGGGGCGCTGCCGGTCGAAGGGCCGGCCACGCTACGGCAAAACGAGCCGGACTGTTACTCTAGCTGTGGACCCGGGGCGCCATTCCATCAGAATGATCGGCTCAATGTGATCTATAGCCGTAACTTTTGATTCAAACTCGTATCCATTTGTGAATGAGTCGTCAGTCTCCTTGTCTGGCGACAGGTGCCGCGCGGGCTGCGGGCGTGCGTCGACGCCTTACTAGCTATTGTGCAAGGAAATGTAGATTCGATTTACACAGTCGTTGAATCGCATCACTGTCGATAATAATTACTAAAATGGCGTGCATCGTGGCCGAAAGCGGCCCGGGGGATACCCGAATGAGCATGCAAGAGCCTGCTTCATGGCCGTCTGCCCAGTATCATCAGCATCTTGCCGAAGGTAAGCCAGCTGCCCGGTCATCGCCAGGCCGATCCGGATTGATGGGGTCTGTCCCCTGATGTTTCGGGTAGGTCGGGGTGTTGGCTAACACGGGGCTGTTGCGGGCAGGTGTCGTTTTGTGCAGACAGTCGACAGGGCGTCCGTTCGGGCCGAGCAAGGTCGCCCGGGCCGTTGCCGGCAGGCTGCTGCTCCCTGGGACCGATGCCCAGGGCCGGGCCAGACAGGGTGATCGAGGAGAGCATCGCGTGACCATGGACAGCATCGAGAAGCTCGCGGCGCAATCTCAGGCCGCGGTGCCGGGAAGGCGGGCGATGGCTTTTCCGCCACCAGCGTTTCAGCCGCGCGGAATGGGCTGGCCTGCGGCTCCAGCACGCCGCTGACGTTGTCCGGAGTCCGAACTGATCGCCCTGCGTGGCGTCAACGACCAGGTCTCGCTGCCTGAGGTGGTGGAGATCTACCTGCCGCTGTCACGGCTTCTGAACCTGCACTTCCGTTCGGCCAAGGCACTCTCGGGCGTGTGTGACGACTTCCTGGGCCGACCGGTGGGGGCGCGCCCTACGTGATCGGCATCGCCGGCAGTGTGGCAGTGGGCAAGAGCACCTTCGCGCGCGTGCTGCAGGCGCTGCTGGCCCGCTGGCCCGATCACCCCAGGTGGCACTGGTCACCACGGACGGCTTCCTGCATCCCAACCGGGTGCTGCAGGCGCGTGGCCTGATGAAGCGCAAGGGCTTCCCGGAAAGTTACGACCGCAAGCGGATGATCTCCTTCCTGGGGGCGCTGAAGGCCGGTGAGCCGGTGGTGGAAGCGCCGGTGTGTTCCCATCAGGCCTATGACATCGTGCCCGGTGAGATGCAACGGGTCGAGCAGCCTGACATCCTCATCTTCGAGGGGCTGAACGTGCTGCAGACCTGGGGGCGGAGCGCAGCGCCGGAACGCCCCAGGCCAGCGTGGTGGTTTCCGACTTCTTCGACTTCTCCATCTATGTGGATGCTGCCGAGGCCGACATCGAGCGCTGGTATCAGCATCGCTTCCTGTCGCTGCAGCAGACGGCATTCCGCCGGTCGGACTCCTATTTCCATCATTACCAGCACCCTGTCGCAGGACGAGGCAATGAAGGTGGCCAGCGACATCTGGCGCGAGATCAATCTGCGCAACCTGCGCGAGACATCGCCCCCACGCGGGGCAGGCCAATCTGGTGGCGGGCAGGCAGGCCGACCACCGTGTCGGCGAGATCCTGCTGCGGATGATCTAGGGTTCAGGCCATTTCACCGCGATGGCGGTGGCTTCCCCACCGCCGATGCACAGCGAGGCAACGCCACGCTTGCCGCCCGTCTTCCTCAGGGCGCCCAGCAGCGTGACCAGCACGCGGGCGCCGGAGGCGCTGATGGGGTGGCCCAGGGCGACGGCGCCGCCATGGATGTTGACCTTGTCGTGCGGGATGCCGTGTTCCTTCATGGCGGCCATCGTCACCACGGCGAAGGCTTCGTTGATCTCGTAGAGGTCCACGGAAGCGGCCTGCCAGCCGGCCTTGGCCAGCACCTTCCCGATGGCGCCTACCGGTGCGAGGGTGAACCACTCGGGTTCACGCGAGAAGGTGGCATGGGCCACCAGAGTGGCGATGGGGCTGAGGCCGCGTTTTCGGGCTTCGCTCTGGCGCATCAGCACCAGTGCGGCCGCACCGTCGGAGATCGACGACGAGGTGGCGGCGGTGACGGTGCCGTCCTTCACGAAGGCCGGGCGCAGGGTGGGGATCTTCGACGGGTCGACCTTGAACGGGCTCTCGTCGCGTTCCACTACCACGTCGCCCTTGCGGCCAGGGATGGTGACGGGCACCGTTTCCCAGGCAAAAGCTGCCGTCTGCTTGGCAGTGCGGGCGCGGCGCGAGGACTCCAGGGCGTAGGCGTCCTGTGCTTCGCGGGTGAAGTGATACTTGCTGGCGCAGTCTTCGGCAAACAGGCCCATCGACTTGCCGCCGCCATTGGGCGTCCTGCTGTAGGCGTCTTCCGGGCCGTCGTGGGCCATGTGGTCCAGCAGCGTGCCGTGGCCATAGCGGTAGCCAGGTGCGGCCCTCGAGGCACCAGGTAAGGGGCGTTGGACGTACTCTCCATGCGCGCCGGCCACCACCCTATCCTGGCTGCCGGGCCCTGATCAGGTCATGGGCCAGCATCACGGCCTTCATGCCGGGCCGCACCTTGTTGAGCGTGGTGGCCCCGGTGGATGGCGGAAGCCCGCCTTCAGCGTGGCCTGCCGGGCCGGTGCCTGACCCTGGCCGGCGGGCGGCACGCAGCCCATCAGCACTTCCCTGCACCTGGTCGGGGGCGATGCCGGCGCGCTCGACCGCAGCCTTGATGACGATGGCACCCAGGTCGGTGGCTTCCAGCGGACAGTGCGCCCAGCATGGCGCCGATGGGGGTGCGGACAGCGGATACGATGACGATCGGGTCGGAATCCATGATGTGCTTGTCTCCTGCGTCGGGCGTCCCTGGATCTTCAGCGTCCGGGGCTTCTGGGGTGATGCAGAGCGTCCGGGATCCTCGTCGACCCGGGAAAAGCGCAGCCGTCGGGGATAGGGAAAGACATCGTCCAGGATGCCCTGCCGGATGCGGGCCTGCTGGTTCTGCCACCAGACGGGGTCCAGCAGCTCGGCATGGTGTTTCAGGAAGGGTTGGCGCACCCGGGGTTGCCCAGCAGGAAGGTGCTGAACTCTTCCGGAAACACGTCATTGGTGCTACCGGATACCACGGTTCGGACGCCATCTCGTCCTCGGGTGTGCGCGGCTCGAGCACCTTGCGGAAGTTGCAGTCGGTGAGGTACTGCACTTCGTCGTAGTCGTAGAAGACCACCCGGTTCTGGCGGGTGACGCCAAAGTTCTTGTAGCATGTCGCCCGGAAGATGTTGGCTGCCAGCCATGTCGCGGATGGCCATGCGCGTACCGATAGACGGCATATTCGCGCGCAGCCCGTCGGTCTGCTGCTGTTCCAGGTGGTTCAGCGGGTCATCCGTTCGATGTACAGGTGGCGGATGACGATGCAGTTGCCCTCCTCGACCATCAGTGAGGGGGCGGTGGCTCTCAGCTCGGCCAGCAGCTCGGGGGACAGCCGTTTCTTGGGGAAGGGCACGTCCGAGTATTCCCACGAATCGGCCATCCGGCCGGCGCGGTCGTGGTTCTTCACCAGTGGTGGCGGTCCTCGATGTACTCGGCTGACGTCCTTGCGGCGACGTCCTTGATGTGCTCGAAGACATACGGGAACGAGGGCAGCGTGAACACGCCCAACACCAGACCCTTGATGCCGGGCGCCACGATGAAATGGTCGGTGGATTCGTGCAGGTGCTGAAGCAGGTCGCGGTAGAAGAGCGTCTTGCCCTGCTTGTGCAGGCCCAGCATGGTGTGAGCTCGGCTGGCGGCGTGCGGGCATCAGCGACCGCAGGAAGCGCACGTAGGCGGACGGCACCGCCATGTCCACCATGAAGTAGGCCCGCGAAAAGTTGAAGAGCCCCTCGATGTGCTCTGGGGCGAACAGTACCGTGTCGATGAATACGCGGCCTGGCCGTTGCGCAGCAGGGGCAGCGAGAAGGGCTGCACCTCGCCGTCATTGACGATGCGGCCGATGAGGTAGAGCGCCCTTTGTTGCGGTAGAAAAGCGAGCAGCAGCGTGCACCTGGCAATCCATGGCCCGCGGTGCCTGCTCGCCGAACAGGGTGGGGGCGGCGTCGATCACCTTCTGCAGGTCATCCTCGATGTCCCGGTAGCCGCAGGCCAGCTCCATGTCGATGAGGACCTGGCGCAGGACCTCCTTCCAGGCCGGTTTTTCCGGGTACAGACCCGGAATGAGGGCGGCGTGCCGTCCAGGTGCTCGGTGGAGACCGCCGGCCGCACGAAGATGAAGTCGTTGTGGAGATACTCGGCGCTGCAGCAGCCGGGTGCTGACGGTATTAAGAAGGACTCGGCCAGTTCGGGCTGCTGGTAGCTCGGCCAGCAGCAGCACGTAGTACTGCTTCACCTCGGCCCAGACGTCGTCGGCCAGACTGTCGGTGTTGAACTGGGCGCGCAGCTTCGCACCGCCTCGCTCACGCGCTGGTCGTAGAAGGTGATGCGCTCGCTGGCCAGCCGTCGCATCCGGTGCCAGGCGGCATTCTCGAAAACAGGTCTGGCCTGCTGCGCGTTGTAGCGAACAGGCCGTAGTGCCGATTGAAGCCGGCCAGCATGGTGCGGGCCAGGGTGGCCAACAGGCTGTCACCGTCCAGCATGCTGGACGGCGTACGAAGGGGGTGGGGATGGCGTGCGGGCATCGGACAATCTTAACGGTGCTCTGCAGCACGGGGTCGCCCTTGGTGAAAACCCGGGGGCTGGCATGGGCGATTGTGGCGGTGCACCATGCGCGGCCGCCGGCACGGACAGGGTGGCCGCATATCGGCCAGGGAATGCAGCCTGCCCGAGAGGGAAGATACTGCCCAATTGGTGGTGCACGTTGCTGCACCGTGAGCAGAAGCAGGTTTTTCCCCATGCGTACCGAACCCTACCGCCTGATTACCCGTTCCGACTTCGATGGTCTGGTCAGCGCCGCCATGCTGCGAGACATCGGCGGTCGATGCCGTCATGTTCGTGCATCCGAAGGATGTTCAGGACGGCAAGGTGCACGTGGACAAGGACGACATGCTGGTGAACCTGCCCCTACGTGGCCACGGCCGGTCAGGGTGTTCGACTACCAGGCCCCGGGGTTCGCGGGTGCTGCCCAGGTGGGCTACAGCAACCTGGTCATGGGGGTGGGCGAGGCCTCGGTCTCCCGCGTGATCTACGACCACTTCGGAGGTGAGAGCTGTCCGCACTCTCGCCGGCGCTGATGGCTGCCGTCGACAAGGCAGGCAGCGCCTCGTCACACGCTGGCCGACGCTGCATCCGCGTGACTGGACGCTGCTCGGGTTCCTTGCCGACCCGCGTACCGGTCTGGGGCGCTTCCATGACTTCCGCATCTCCAACCTGCAGCTGGTGATGATGCTGGTCGATGCCTGCCGCTCCATGGACATCGGCCGCATCTCGCGCTGCCGGACGTGGCCGAACGCGTGCGCTGCGACCACGAGCATGAATCGAAGGTCATCGAGCAGCTGCGCCTGCTGCGCCCACGTGCAGGGCAACACGGTGGTGCTGGACATGCGCAACGAGTCGATCATCTACGCGGCCAACCGCTTCCTGGTCTATGCGCTGTTCCCCAACTGCACGATGTCGCTGCATGTGATGTGGGGGCGCGAGAAGGCCAACACGGTGTTTGCCCTGGGCCGCTCCATCTTCAACACGGCCTCGACGATCGACATCGGCGACCTGTGCACGCGCTTCGGCGGTGGTGGCCACCAGTATGCCGGTACCTGCCAGATCGGCAACGAATGGGCCGAGCAGCGTCTGGCCGAAGTGCTGGCCCGCATCGAGAGCGAGAACGCATCGCCCAGGATGTCGAAGGTGAGTCAGACGGCCTGACGTCTTAATTTGCGCATTATCAATTAAAAAGGCGCAAAATCGATCGACAGCCGTGGAGGCAATCCGATGGCCCGTTCCGAAAAGGATCGGGCCTTGCTTTTTCTGGCTCAGGCGTCCGTGACGGAAGATGTCCGAGCGGACGCTTTTATTTTGTACGCCTCTCTTCCGGGGAGGGCGTTCGGGCCCTGTCCTGCAAGGGGTTTTCGGGCATGAAGTCTAAGGGTTTACCCTGTCATTTTGCCCGACAGGATGTCGATCCATTTTTCATGAACAGGCTTTTTTGACTTTCTTAGGGTGTTTTCTGTCGCCAGACTCGAAACGGATGGCATTATGGGTGCCGGACTGGCGCAAGTTCATAAGCTGTATATAATCTTTCGCATCAGGAGACTGATTGTCTTGTATCCGGCTTTCGTCCAACGGAGGTCATGAAGCTGTCATGCCGCGTCAAGGGTCTGACGCATGACCATGTCACGTGGCTTGGCAGGCAGTGCATCGTTCAGGTATCGCAGGCAGGCCGGGCGCACTGCGTCCCGAGCCGTTTCCATCGGCATCATCGGCATGAACCGTCGCGGCTTTTGTCATCGTGGGCTGGTCTGGCTTACCCTGTGGGTCTTCGGGTTGGCCCTGCTCGCGCCTACGGTGTCGCGCGCCCTGGCAGCCCATGAAGCCAGTCAGGGCCTGTCCCACCCCGCATGCCGTGCAGGCCGCGTGGATGGATCACCGCATGCCGCACGAAGCATCCGGGCAGCCTGCCGAACCGCCGGATGCTCCCTCCGATCATCGGGCTGCACATGGCCCGGTAAAGCCCGTTTCCCAGGGTTCACATGAGGGCGGGCTGCATCTGGATCACTGCGCACTGTGCGTGGTCCTGGTTCATCTGCTGGCGCCACCCATGCCGGTGGCTGCCTTCGACGCCGTCATGGCACCTGCCATGGTGCAGGGTGCCTGCCGCCGGGTGACGCTCGTTGCCCGTCAGATTGCGCCCGCGCACCCGCGTGGGCCTCCCGCTGGGCAGCTGCTGCGGCTGCCTGAAGCGATTGGCACCCTTTCGGGCAAGCACCCGGTCCCGGGCGTGCCTTGATCGCTTGTCTGTTGTTTGGTCGGACTCCGGATTCGCAAGCGCGAAACGGATCGTCCGCCGGCTGTCGCCATTCCGCTCGCATCGTTTCCATCCATTCTCATCCTTCCAAGGAAAGGAGTCATTTCATGAAACGTTCGCCAAGACCCCCATCTACGCCGGCCTGCTGCTGGCTTGCGCCGTCGGCCTGACCGCCTGCGGCAGCGATGACAACAACAACAGCACCGCCACCAGCAACAGCGGCACGACCGGCACCACCGGCACGACCGGTGGCGCCTGGCAGACCGGCACCACGGGTGACGTGAGCATCAAGTTCGCCGCCTACAACGGCGCCGAGAAGATCGATTGCAACAGCACGACGAAGCTGGGCACGAAGCAGCGTGCCGTGCAGATCGAGGACTTCCGCTTCCACATCTCCAACGTCAGCCTGATCAAGGCCGATGGCACCCGCGAGGCCCTCAAGCTCAAGCAGGCCAACGATTACAACTACACCAGCAACGACGGCAAGAACACCGTCAGCCTGATCGACCTGGAGCAGAAGGGTGTGGGTGAGGTGCGACGGTTCCGCCGCCACCAACGCCGTCATCGAAGGCACGGTGCCGGCGAGGCGCTACACCGGCGTGGAAATGACGCTGGGCGTGCCCTTCGAGCTGAATCACCTGAATGCGGCTGACGCAACCACGCCGCGCGCTGCTGCAGAACGCCGTTCATCCGTCCATGTCCTGGAACTGGCGCGGTGGCCGCAAGTTCACCAACATCCAGTTCGACCAGAACGAGAACGTTGATCCCGCCGCCTGGGAATCGGCCGGTGAAGGACGGCAAGGCCGAAGAGGGTTCCGTGCGCCTGCACCTGGGTTCTACCGGCTGCGTGGGCAGCGGCCGCAGGCACGCCGATCTCAGCTGCAAGGCCCCCAACCGGGTCACCGTCACGCTGGCGGGCTTCAACCCCGCCAGCCAGGTCGTGGCCTTCGATGCCGGCGCGCTGTTCAACTATGACATTGCCAGCAAGGCCGAAGGCGCTGGCGGTTGCATGTCCGGTGCGACCGATGCGGCCTGCGCCAAGCCCTTCGAGGCCCTGGCGCTCGACTGGAAAGTCGATGGCAGCGGCACCGGCGTGGCCGTGGCCGGCAAGACGCAGAAGGTGCTGAAGGCCGTCACGCCCTGAGCGTCGCTGTCACTTCATGCGGGCATGCCCACCCCGGTGAGCATGCCGCATGAGGAAAAAGGGGAAGCAGGGGTCAGCTTCACCCTGTCCGGGCTGCCTGCGGGGGGGGCCCGTGTCACTGCAGGAGGTCTCTCATGAATGCTCTGCCCGTCCGTTTGCCATGGCATGACGGTCGCCGATGTCGGCGTGAGGTGTCCCGACGTGCAGCGGGTGCCGTGCTGGTGCTGCTGCTGAGCTGCGGGGGATGTGGAGGAGGCAGCTCCTCGAACAGCGGCACGACACAGGATGCAGGTGCCAGTCAGGGGAAGGCGGCCACGCCGACCGTGCTGAACTGGACCTATCCGGCCTACAGCCCGCCTGACGCCTGGGAATGGAAGCTTCCTTCGCACATGCCAGCTCCCCGCGTGCCGGCGAACAACCCCATGAATGCCGCCAAGGTGGCGTTGGGGCGCTACCTGTTCCATGAGCGGCGCCTGTCGGGTGACGGCACCATGTCGTGTGCCTCGTGTCATGAACAGGCGCGTGCCTTTGCCGACGGCAAGGACCGTCCGCGCGGCATCACCAACGTGCAGCATCCCCGCAATTCCATGGGGCTGGGCAATGTGGCCTGGCATGCCACACAGACGTGGTCCAATCCGGTGCTGATGTCACTGGAAGCCCAGATCCCGAACCCCGTGTTCGGTACCGAACCCGTGGAGATGGGCGTGAACGACAGTTCCGTTCAGGAGGTGCTGAAGCGCCTGGCCAGTGCCCAGGATGTGGACTATCCGGCCCGCTTTCAGCAGGCGTTTCCTGACGCCAAGGGCGATCCGCTGACCTGGGAGAACATCTTCAAGGCCATCAGCGCCTTCGAGCGCACCATGGTCACGGCCGACAGCCGCTATGACCGCTACCTGCAGGGCAAGGCCACGCTGTCGGAGCAGGAATTGCGCGGCCGGCAGCTGTTCGAGAAGGCCGAATGACGCAGTGCCATCAACCCCAATTTCGATGACCAGTTCGTCAGCGTCGAGACCACGACGCTGAAGGTCCGGTATCACAACATCGGACTCTATAACCTGAACGGTCAGGGGCGACTACCCGAAAAACACCGGCGTCCGAAATCACCGCCAATCCAGCCGACATGGGGGCCTTCCGTGTGCCCAGCCTGCGCAACGTGGCCGTGACCGAGCCCTACATGCACGATGGTTCGGTGGCGACACTGGAAGAGGCGGTGGCCATCATGGCCGGTGGTGGACGCAACATCACCAGTGGTCCGCGGGCCGGTGATGGACGTGCCAACCCGCACAAGAGTCCCGCTCGTTCGCGACCGGGGCCTGTCAGCGCAGGATCGCGCAGACATTGTGGCCTTCCTGAAGACGCTGACGGATGAAACGTTCAGAGCGATCCGGCATTTTTCCGATCCTTTCCGGAAGACGCCGCATCCCGCCCATGACAGGACAGACGAGGAATCGACCGATGACGATGAACAAGAAAAAGCCGCCAGACGCAGGGGCGATGCGGGCCCTACAGGTTTTCCGTGGCCCGGGTGCCTGCTGGCCACGGCGCTGGGTGCACTCGCACTGCCGGCCTGGGCGCAGGACGCGCCGGGCAAGTGGGCGACACGGCCCAGACCCAGGACGAAGCCGTGCGGTTGCCGCAGGTGCGCGTTCGTGCGCTGCGCCTTTTCGAGGTGCAGCCCCTCAACATGTCGCTGCCCGGATCGGGCGTGACGGATTCGGGCAGATCTCGCGCCGTCGTGCCACGCCGGACACCACGGGCCTGCTGAAGGACATGCCCGGCGTGGACGTGCAGGGGGCGGGTGGCGTGTCGGGACTGCCGGTGATCCATGGCCTGGCCGACGAGCGGCTGCGCCTGACGGTGGATGACATGGACCTGATGGCGGCCTGTGCCAACCCGCATGAACCCTGCGCTGTCCCTACATCGATCCGGCCAAGGTGGAGAGCATCCGTGTCTACGCCGGCATCTCGCCGGTCAGTGCGGGCGGTGACAGCATTGGCGGCAGCATCCAGGTGGAGTCTGCGCCGCCAAGCTTTGCCTATCCTGACGGCAAGCCCCTGCTGGGGGGCCACGTGGGCACCCATTACCGCAGCAACGGCCATGGGGTGGATGTGAGCCTGGGCACGCACTACGCCACGGAGCGGCTGCATCTGGAGTATGAAGGCTCCTACGCGCGGGCACGCAACTACCGTGCGGGCAAGGACTTCAAGCCGGCCGAGACTGGCCGTGAACAAGGGCGCGTGCTGCCGGGGGACGAAGTGGGCTCCAGCGGCTTCCGGGTGCAGAACCACCGGATGGCAGCTGCCTGGCGCAGTGGCATGCACCTGCTGGAGACTGATTTCAGCTGGCAGAACATGCCTTTCCAGGGATTCCCGAACCAGCGCATGGACATGACCGAGAACCGCGCCACGCTGGCCGGTCTGCGCTATCGGGGGCAGTTCTCCTTGGGAGATCTGAAGGTGCGCCTGTGGAACCAGCGCATCCGCCACCGCATGGACATGGGGGAGGATCGTTACAGCTACGGCACCGGCATGCCCATGCGCACCCGTGCCAGTACCGATGGCGCCACGGCCCAGGCCAGCTGGATGCTGAACGAACGGGATACCGTGCGCCTGGGGCTGGAGGCCCTGTACTATCAGCTGTATGACTGGTGGCCACCTGTTGGGGCCAGCGGTGGCATGGCACCGAACGACTTCTGGAACATCGACGACGGGCGTCGCAACCGGCTGAGCGCCTATGCCGAATGGGAGCGCAGCTGGGATGCACGCTGGAGCAGCGTCATCGGGCTGCGGCACACGCAGGTACGTACCGACGCCGGTCCGGTGCGGGGCTACAACGGCCTGCCCACCTGGTCGGATGATGCGTCGGCCTTCAATTCGATCAGCCGCCGGCGGCATGACCGTCACTGGGACTTCAGCGCGCTGGCCAGCTATGAACCGGCCAAGGGCCATCGCTACGAGATGGGCGTGGCCCGCAAGACCCGTTCGCCCAGCCTGTACGAGCGCTATCCGCGGATCCACCAACACCATGGCCGCAGGCATGAACAACTTCCTGGGCGACGGCAACGGCTACCTGGGCAATCCGGACCTGAAGCCGGAAGTGGCCCACACGCTGAGTGTCAGCGGCAACTGGCATCATCCGAGGATGAGCAGCGCTGAGGGCTGACGGTGAGCGCGCACCTGACCCGCATCTCCGGACTACGTGGATGCCGAGCGCTGCTCGGCCAGCCAGTGCCGCAGCGGCAGCACCACGGCCGACAACGAGTTCGTGCTGCTGCGCTACGTGAACCAGGATGCACGCCTGCTGGGCACCGACGTGTCGGTCACTGGCTGCTGGCCCAGAGTCCGCATGCCGGCAGCCTCACGCTGAGGCAGCAGCTGGCCTGGCTGCATGGCAAGAACCTGGATACCGGCGGTGGTCTCTACACCATGCCGCCAATCTCGGATGGGGCTGGAGCATCGGCGCAACGTGGGTGAGGGCGAATGGAGCGGAACGCTGGAATGGGAAGGCGTGCGTTCCAAGACGCGGCGCTCTGCGGTGCGCAACGAGATCCGCACGGCCGGCTACGGTCTGCTGCACCTGCGCACGCGCTACGAGATCGGCCAGCTGGGCATCGATCTGGGTATTGAGAACCTGCTGGACCGTGGCTATGCGCTGCCGCTGGGAGGGGCCTACGTAGGCCAGGGCAGTTCGATGATGCTCAACACCGTGCCGTGGGGCGTGGCGGTGCCCGGACATGGGCGTTCCGTTTACGTCGGTTTCAGCTACAAGTTCTGAGGGACAGACATGACGGAGTTCATATCGTTCCGGTGGCAGCACCCGGACAGTGCATGACGATGGTGTCGGCGTGTCTGCGGGGCCGTGCTTGGTAAACCATGAAACCGGAAGCCGGCCGAATGGCTTCACGGTCGGCACGTTCTCCCTGGCCGGGGCTTCCGTGGTGATGCTGGCCGTGCTGGCCGCCTGCGAGGCGCAGAAGGGCCTGGCGGAGGCAGGGGCCGGTCATCGGCTCGCGTCCGCAATCCCTTGCAGGTTGCTGAAGCGCCTGCCCTGCAGCCTGGCGGGACGGCCAGGTGTCGGCTGGCCAGCTCAGGTCCGGCCGTGCGCTACAACAGCTCGACCACCGGCATCTGCACGGTGGATGCCGACAGCGGGGAGGTGACAGCACGTGCCGCAGGCAATTGCGTCATCGCGGCCAGCCAGGCGGGCGACACCACCTGGGCGTCTGCCAGCGCACAGCAGCAGATCACCGTGCGGTCAATGTACAGTTCGGCACCGTACCATCGCTGACCGTGGGTGACAGTGCCGCCGTCACGGTCTCGGCCAGCAGCGATCGGCCGATGCGTTGCAGCAGCCTGACCGAAACCGTGTGCCGCGCCGATGCCGACGGTGGCCTGTGGTGACAGCGCTGGCGGCAGGAACCTGCACCGTGGCGGCCGAACCGCGTGATGCGGCATCGGGCCAGACGGGTACGCGCCTGACGCAGAGCTTCGAGATTGCCGCAGCCGGTGCCGTGACGGTGCCTGTGGCGCCTGAAAAAGGTGACGGCCCGCCGAGACGCAGGACGGCTGCACGTGCTGGTGACGGCTCAGCCATGTCCCGGGGCGGTGGCGCGGTGGTGTCAGGCTATGCCGTGACATCGGTACCGGCCGGCATCACGGTGCAGGCGCAGACCCTGCCGGTGACGGTTCCGTGTCCGGCCAGTGGCTGTGCGGGACATGCCTTTGCGCTGTCGGTCACCAATGCAGCAGGTACGGGCCCCGCTTCGGAACCGGCTGATGTCATCAGTCGCTACACGGTGGTGGCGAAGTTCCGTGAACCCGACTATGCGCATGACATGACCGAGTTCCACGGCAGCTTCGCTACAGCGCCACCCGCATGACCGTCGTCCGACCTGTCGGGTGAGCTGAGCGAGGGTGATGGCCGGTAACAACCAGCCGAACCAGCCCTGGCCGGATGGCGTGCCGCTGCTGTCGCTGCGGCATCAGCTCTCAGCATCGCTGCTCCGGCGGGTGATGGCCTGTTGGTGACCAGCTTCCTGCTGGAGCATACCAACACGCTGTCGGGTGATCCGCGTGATGCCGGTACCGATGGCTGGACGCCTGGCACCGGAGGTTGGAAATACTGGGGCTACCATCACGGTGAGCGTCGGGCCAGCAATCCGGGCAACGCCTATGCCCGCATCTTCGTGAACACGAAGGATCCGCTGCTGCCGCTGACGCAGGCGCAGATCGACATGCTGGCCTATGCCGACTGCCATGCCGAGGGCATGATGGGCGACGACTGCATGACGGGAACCTCGGTGGCCGGCGCTACGGCACGCGCGGCTCCATGCGCGGCTATCCGGTGTCGCAGGAAGTGAAGCTGGCCGATATGCCGTGACTTTCGGTGCGCGGAAGGAGGCCTGCCGCGGTGCGTGATTGGATGAGGGGGCTGCATGCCATGATGCATGTGGCTGGGCGCATGGAGCCCCCGCGGCATTGTCGTGTGGCAAGATGCAGGTGAGGTGGTCACGACGCCGCCGTCCATGAAGGAGAACGACCATGAGCGCGACCGTTCAAGTCCCGCAGATCCTGAACATCAGCCAATACCTGAAGGAGCGGCCGACAGAGGCAGTCCGTACCGTGCTGCATCAGAGTACGGACATGAATCTCGTGCTGTGGCAGATTCCGCCGCAGGGCAGCCTTCCGCCGCATCGGCACCCGAGCGGTGAGGACATCTGGCTGGTGCTGCGCGGCGAGGCTGATCTGATAGATGATGCGGCTGGCAGTCGGCGCACCATCCATGCCGGTGAAAGCGTGGTGGTCGGCATTGAGCAGACGCACGGTGCCATCAATGTCGGCCGATGAGGACTGCGTGCTGCTGTCGGTGATTCGTCCTTCGGCTGGTTTCCAGCCAGCCTGATGGTGCAGCTCGGCCGCGCCTCGGTGGCACGATTGATGACTGTCCGGTCATAAACCCCGTCGGGGTGCAGGCCTGCAGCCATGGGCCGCTCACGGATGGGGTACCCGGAAAGGCGCCAGCGATCCTGGTGCCATCCGGCCCTGCCTGCTGATGGGGCAGGGACTGTCATTCACACAAGAAGGAGCGCGACGAATGGAACAGCGTACTGGCAGCCTGTTCGAGGGTACCCAGCGAGGGCCCTGCAGGCCTTCGTGGAGCTGAAGGCCTTCCCGCAGAATGACGACACGCGCATTGCCCAGGCGGCGCTGGTCAAGAAGGAGAACGGTGTCATCACACCGGTGGATGCCTTCGATCCGCTCCAGCAGGTGGGTGACGCCACCATTACCGGCACGCTCGATCGGCTCGGTCGCTGGGCATCCTGGGTGGCCCGCTGGGCATGCTTTTTGGTGCCGGTGTGGGTGCCTGGGTGGGCAGCACGGGCAGCACCGACCAGGCGCTGGCGCAGGCCACGCTGGTCGAGACGGTGGCGGCCAAGCTCAACGACGGCGATGTGGCGATCATCGCGCTGGTGCAGGGAAAAAGTCCGAGGCGCCGCTGGACCAGTTCTTCGGCAGGTTCAAGTCGCTGGTGGTGCATGGGACGCATCCACCATTCAGCAGCAGATGGAGGACGCGCTGGAGGTGCAGGCTGACTTGCACGCCCGTGCGGCTGCCGAGCTGAAGGCGCGGCACACCAAGGCGCGCAAGGAAAAGCTGGAAGAGTTCGCGCAGTCCATCGGGCAGAAGTTCGATCGAGCTGGCGCAGAAGTTCAAGTAGCGGCTGCGAGCCGGTCCTGGCGGGTTTCCGGCAGGGCAGGGCTGCTTTCGTTCAGGGGCTGTCTCATTCACCCAGGTGCGGGTGGGCGAGGCGGCCCTGTTCGTTTTTTGGGGGCTCTGCCCCTTTAGCTGACGGTCTACGCCTGCCAGGGACCTGGAGACATCGGCGTGAGGGCTGTTCAGGTTTCACGGTGCTGTCCGTGGGCAGCCTGGGCTGCGGGAGCCCCGCGGCGTCTTCCGTGGGCTCGTCCGGCGTGCTCGATTATCCGGATCAATCCATTTCATAAAAAGAATTAAATAATCATTCCGTTACTGCTTTTCTTGGCATGCCGTTCAGGGGCGAATGGCTGCCGACTGGCGGATGGTGCGGGTTTTCAGGGGATATGGGGAAAACCATTTGCTGTCCATGCTACGCCCTGGTGCGGTGCGGCGAGTACAATTTCAGCACTTGCAGAAATAACAGGGGCTGCAGGCTGGTCCAGGCCTCGGGCGCTCCCGAGGCAGGGGCAACTCGCCCGGAAAGCCCCGGACATGGCGCGCGGCGCGCCATTCAGGCTCCCGGCGGGTGACGACTCCTGTCTGGTCGGGCCAGGGCGATTTCCTGCTGTAGGGGGCTATCGTGCGCCCGGTTCCGTCGACCGGGCGGACACTGCAGTTGCCGCAGGTGGGGCGCTCTCCGTACCTGGACAGGGGCGGAGCATGGTGTCTCGGCTTGCGCGGAATCGTCCCCATATACCCGTTACGGATTGATGATGGCCTTAGGAAGTCCATGCTGAATGAGTATCGCCAACATAGCTGCTCGAGCGCGCGGCGCTGGGCATTTCCTCGGCACTGGATGCCAAACAGACCGCCGAGCTGATCGAGCTGATCAAGAATCCGCCTGCCGGCGAAGAAGAGTTCCTGATGGATCTGCTCACCTACCGGGTGCCGCCGGGGTGGACGATGCCGCCAAGGTCAAGGCCAGCTTTCTGGCTGCCGTCGCCCATGGTGACATCAAGGTCGGGCTGATCTCCAGAGCCAAGGCCACCGAGCTGCTGGGCACGATGGTCGGGGCTACAACGTCCACCCGCTGATCGAGCTGCTGGACGATCCCGGTGGCCGGTGTGGCCGCCAACGCCCTGAAGAAGACGCTGCTGATGTTCGACTTCTTCAACGACGTGACCGCCAGGCCAAGGCCGGCAATGCCAGGCCAGGAAGTGATGCAGAGCTGGGCAGACGCCGAATGGTTCACCAGCCGTCCCCAAGGTGCCCGAGAAGATCACCGTCACGGTCTTCAAGGTTGCCCAGCGAGACCAACGCGACGACCTCGCCGCGCCCGATGCCTGGAGCCGTCCGGACATCCCGCTGCACTACCTGGCCATGCTGAAGAACACCCGCCCCGACGCGGCCTTCAAGCCCGAGGAAGACGGCAAGCGCGGCCCCATCAAGTTCATCGAGGACCTGAAGAAGAAGGGCACCTGGTGGCCTACGTGGGCGACGTGGTGGGTACCGGCTCCAGCCGCAAGTCGGCCACCAACAGCGTGATCTGGGCCACTGGCCAGGACATCCCCTACGTGCCCAACAAGCGCTTCGGCGGTGTCACGCTGGGCGGCAGATCGCCCCCATCTTCTTCAACACGCAGGAAGATTCCGGGTCGCTGCCCATCGCGGTGGACGTCTCGAAGATGGAGATGGGCGACGTGCGCGACATCTTCCCCTACGAAGGCCGCATCGAGAAGAACGGCGAGAAGATCGCCGACTTCACCTGAAGAGCCAGGTGCTGCTGGACGAGGTGCAGGCTGGGGGCCGCATCAACCTGATCATCGGCCGCTCGCTCACGGCCAAGGCCCGCGAGGCGCTGGGCCTGCCGGCGTCCACCGCATTCCGCCTGCCCAAGGCACCGGTCGATACCGGCAAGGGCTTCACGCTGGCGCAGAAGATGGTCGGTCGTGCCTGTGGCCTGCCCGAGGGTCAGGGCATCCGTCCGGGTACCTACTGCGAGCCGCGCATGACGACCAGTGGGCAGCCAGGATTTTCCTGGTCCCATGACCCGCGACGAACTGAAGGATCTGGCCTGCCCTGAGGCTTCTCGGCCGACATGGTGATGCAGTCGTTCTGTCACACCGCCGCCTATCCCAAGCCGGTGGACGTGAGACGCACCGCAGCACGCCTGCCTTCATCAGCAACCGCGGTGGCGGCGTGGCGCTGCGTCGGGTGACGGCGTCATCACTCGTGGCTCAACCGCCTGCTGCTGCCCGACACCGTGGGTACCGGCGGCGACAGCCACACGCGCTTCCCGATCGGCATCAGCTTCCCGGCAGGTTCGGGTCTGGTGGCCTTCGGTGCTGCCACCGGCGTGATGCCGCTGGACATGCCGGAAAGCGTGCTGGTGCGCTTCAAGGGCGAGCTGCAGCCCGGCGTCACGCTGCGTGACCTGGTGCATGCCATTCCGCTCTACGCCATCAAGGCGGGCCTGCTCACCGTGGCCAAGGCCGGCAAGAAGAACATCTTCTCGGGCCGCATCCTGGAGATCGAGGGTCTGCCCAAGCTGAAGGTCGAGCAGGCGTTCGAGCTGTCCGATGCCTCGGCCGAGCGCTCGGCGGCGGGCTGTGCGATCAAGCTCGACAAGGAGCCGATCATCAGTACCTCAAGTCGAACATCATTCCGATGAAGAACATGATCGCCGACGGGTACCAGGACGCCAAGACGCTGGCACGCCGCATCGAGAAGGTCGAGCGGTGGCTGGCCGACCCCGCAACTGCTGGAAGCGGATCCCGACGCCGAATACGCGGCCGTGATCGAGATCGACATGAACGAGATCAAGGAGCCCATCGTCTGCTGCCCGAACGACCCGGACGACGCCAAGCTGCTGTCCGACGTGGCTGGCACCAAAGATCGACGAGGGCCTTCATCGGTTCGTGCGCGACCAACATCGGTCACTTCCGTGCGGCAGCCCGCCTGCTGGGTGGCCAGCGTGACATCCCTGTCAAGCTGGGTGGCACCGCCTGCCAAGATGGACCAGAACGAGGCTGATCAGGAAGGTCTCTCGCTGCCTTCGGTACCGCCGGTGCGCGTGTGCGTATGCGCGGGCTGCTCGCTGTGCATGGGCAGCCAGGCGGGTGCGCGAAGGGGCCGCCGTCGGCTCACGCAGCACCCGCAACTTCCCCAACCGGCGCGTGGGCAGAACGCAACGTGTTCCTGGGTTCTGCCGAGCTGGCGGCCGTGCGTCGCGGCTGGGCGAGCTACCCACGCCGCAGGAGTACTGAAGAGAATGGGTGTGGTGGATTCCGACAAGGAGAGCATCTACCGCTACATGACTTTCGACCAGATCGGTACGTAGGAGAGTGGCCCGAAGCAGAAGAACGACGCTGGAACAGCATCCTAGAGATGCCTGCCCGGTGCGCAGGCGAGAGCCCGGTGTCAGCCGAGGGCCTGACGGCAGGCTCGGGTATCCTCGCTGCTGTTGATGCAAGAAGAACGGCCTCCCTCAGGGAGCCGTTCTGTCAGGTACCTGGTTCGGGCACTCGCTTCGAGGTACTGGCACCGCTTCTGGACAGGGTCAGGAGCCAGCGTTCAAGCCGGGGCGCGAGTGCCAGGCACCAGGGGCAGGTGCCGGAGTTCAGGAACGGTTTGGGCGCCCGGGGCGAGGCGCTTGGGCGGCTGTCTCAGTGAGCAGGACATCAGGCGAGGACCAGGGCCGGATCTGCACCAGCGCATCGTCATCGGCATGGTCGATGAGGATGGCGCGGACACGCTCCTGCCACACTTCCCCAAAACGCTGCATTTCAGCCGGGGTGGCATAGCCGCTGACGCGGCCTTGGGCAACAGCGCCTTCATGTCGAGATGGAAGGGATGATGCCGGCGTTCAGTTCCACCTGCACGGCCGCGCCCGTGTCGCGGCGCTCGACTTTCAGCGTGCCGTCGATGGATGCAGCGCCGTACCTGCAGCAGATCACTGGCGCTTGAAGCGGTGCCGCCGGGCCAATCGCCGTGAAGCCCGTGCGGCAGCGGCGCCCGTCGGCAGCGTGGCGATGGAAGCAATCACGCCGGTGGTGCCTTCGTGGCGCTCGTCGCGCATCAGCACGTCGATGTTGCCGCGCTCGGAATGTCGTCACCGTGCAGGGCTTTCGGGCCGCGGATGACCGTCAGCCAGCTGCCGGCCACGGTGGGGCAGGGTGTGGCCGGCCAGCCGCACGGCATCGAGGTAGCGATGGGTGAGGATGCCGTCGCGCGTGGCGCCCAGACAGCGGGCCAGACCGTCCTGCACCGTCGGCGTGCCTGATCGAAAAGGCCGGGTGGCCTGCCGCGTTGAAGGCCAGCGGGTTGGACGCCGGCGTCCAGGTGGCGTTGGTCCGGGATGGCTGTGCGGGCGAAGGTAGCATCAGCGGTCGGAGTCAGGGGTAGCGGGCATCGTGTCATCTCTTGTGAAAGCGGGGCCGTCGCGGGAACTGCCTATAGAAATAACATGCAGTGCCGCACACAGACTTGACAACCGGCAATTGCCGGGAGCGGATGTTCGCTCGTAGCTTGAGTGCCGCTGAGAGGTCTCCTCGCGCCCCCGTCGGGGGAAGGATGCCGCCCGTCACGAAGCAGCGACTGGCCCCGCGAAGCGCTGGGCAAACCGGGTGCGGGCCCGCTTCCAGGATGCAGCCGGACGAGTGCCGTCAGAACGCCATCCGGACGTGGCGCTGAAAAAGCGCGGCTGGACCATAGTTGGCGTGGTCCAGGTTATTTGTGTTCTTGTCCAGGGCGTTCGTGACGGCGGCGTGGGCGGTAGGCCTCGGTGAAGTCCCAGCTGGCGTACGGATCCAGCGGCGGCTTGCCCTTTCGGTCACGGCGTATACGCGGCCGCTGGGCGAGGGACGTTGTACGCTTCAAAGCTTGCTCTGCCAGGTCAGGAGTCACGCCCAGCTGCAGCGGTCGCAGCTCATACTGAGACGCAATCGCGCTGCCCAGCTGCGGCGGCTGCCGGGTGAAGTTTGCCCACTGGCTTGTCGCTTTCCTGACGGGTGACCTTGGCCCGGGTCAGCGCCGCCTTCAGGTTGAGTCGCGGGTGTACCTTGCCGATCGACTCCACATCGAGACCCTTGCCCTTGGTGCCGTCGACCGTGCGGTAAGGGGTGGATCCGTCAGGCAGGCTGTTTGGGCGCAGCGTCGCCGGCGGTGACCACAGCAAATTGTCCTGCGGTCTCCGAAGATCGCCAGGTTCAGGTCCAGTTCGTGGGCCAGTGCCATCTTCAGGCCACTTCGCTGTTGCTGCCGGCGGGCAGGTGGAACGTTGTTCACGTCGCGGTAATTCTGCGGATTGAAGATGCGCGTGTGGCTGGCGTAGGCGGCGAGCGACGGCGATGTCAGCGACCACGCGCCCAGGTAAGGGGATACCTTGTGCTTCACTTCCTGCCGCGCCGAGACGCGGACAGTGCGCCGCGGGTGTCGTAATGGTTAACCACGCGCTGGTCCAGCGCGTGGCGCGAGCGCCGGTCAGCAGCGACAGTGGTTCGGTCGGCCGCCAGCAGGCTGAGACATACGAGCCCGTCTGCGCTGCACCAGGGTGTCATGCGGGCGCCAGTTGACGGCGGCAGGCTTGGGGGCGGTGCCGTCCCAGGTGGACGTTAGCGGTAAATAGCATGATTGGACATGCTGGCAAGGCATCGCTCTTGCTGGTGCGGGTGCTGCCGCCTACGGTCAGGTCGTGTTTCCCGCCCGCCCAGATTACGGCTGCCAGCCAGATAGGCGCGTCCAGACTGTTGCGGGTCTCGCGCGCTTCCTGGGATAGGCATACGGGGTGACGCCGCTGCCGGTAGCCTTGTCGATGGGCGCATCCATGGTGTGGCTCTCCATAGCCGTAGGTGATCAGGCTGACCTTGCCGGTGGTGGTCAGGTTGGCCTTGAACGTCAGTCATTGATCTGGTGGCTGAGCGACGCGAATGCCGTGCGAGCTGCGCACACACACACACTGCA